>Ga0208375_1000013_pt1 | contig 389002 bp, 368 predicted proteins | sample RifOxyD1_FD_184038 | JGI IMG/M metagenome (GOLD analysis project Ga0208375, IMG submission 184038) | Soil microbial communities from Rifle, Colorado - Rifle Oxygen_injection D1 (SPAdes) | ecosystem: Environmental > Terrestrial > Deep subsurface > Rock core/Sediment | place: Rifle, Colorado... | reverse complement strand
TTAGTTCGAAACCAGCGTTGTAGCATTTGCCGTTCGTAATTTGTAAGGTCATTTGACATATATACCACCTTTATGGATAAAGCCATATTTTACCATTTAGGTGGTTCCAGTAGTTTAGATTACTGCTAGTTGTGCCACAGCTTGACAAAATGCCCTTTATTTGCTATACTAATCTTTCTTAAATCATTGGCTTGCCTTTAGGTTCGCCAAGGACTCGAATCTCTCGTGTGTCATAATATTAGTGACCATAGTTATATCGGGTCACTAAACATACAAGTATGACACACAACACGCCAGCGCCAGGTCGTTTTAGCGATCTTGGCATAGCTCCTAAATTACTCGACAACCTAGAGAGGTTGAAATTTTTGGTGCCTACACCTATCCAGCACCAATGTATACCCCAGGCTTTACAAGGCAAAGATATCGTCGGTATTGCTCAAACCGGAACAGGTAAAACACTTGCTTTCGGTATACCTATGATCCAGATCTTGTCTCAAATTACAGGTCCTGGTCAGGGTTTAATTTTGCTTCCTACTCGCGAACTTGCTTTGCAGGTTGATGAAGTGTTGCAAAAAATTGGCAGACCTCTTGGTCTCCGCACAGCTGTTCTTATTGGTGGAGCTTCTGCTTACCAGCAAAGACAGATGCTTGCTCGTGGTCCGCATATTATAGTTTCTACTCCAGGTAGATTAATGGATCATATTGATCAAAGAAATCTTACTTTAAACAGAATGAAAATTGTGGTGTTAGACGAAGCTGACCGCATGTTTGATATTGGTTTTATGCCACAAATCAAACAAATTTTGGGAATGGTTCCAACAGATCGTCAAACTTTAATGTTCTCTGCAACCATGCCTAGAGCGATTGCCGAAATTGCTAGTCGCTACATGAAAATACCTTTGCGTATAGAAGTGGCTCCGGCTGGAACTTCTTCCAAAAATGTAGAACAAGAAATGTTTATCGTTGCCAAAGATGCAAAGACTCAATTGCTTGATAAGATTTTGTCCGAAAGCAATGGTTCTGTTCTTGTTTTTTCTCGCACCAAACATGGTGCCAAGAGAATTACGCTCAACATCCGCGGCATGGGTCATACCGCTGCCGAAATTCATTCCAATAGATCTTTGGGACAACGCAAAGAAGCTTTGGAAGGATTTAAACGTGGTAAATATAGAGTGCTTGTTGCTACAGATATCGCTTCTCGCGGTATCGATGTAACTGGTATTTCTTTGGTAATCAATTATGATTTGCCAGACAATTCCGAAGATTATGTACACCGTATTGGTCGTACTGGTCGTGCCGAAAGTTTTGGTAAAGCTATTTCTTTTGCTGCTCCAGATGAACGTGGAGATATAAAACAAATTGAAAGACTTATTAAAAAGACAATTCCAATTATGGCGTTGCCGGTCCTGCCTCCTCGCAGAGCAAATTCTGCGCCTAGCTTCTTTAAAGAAGAAGATAATAATCGCAGAGGAAACTTTCCGCCAAGACGACCATTTGGTGGCCACGGTGGAGGTAGTGGAGGAAATAGAAATTTCCGCAGACGCAGATAATCAATAAAATAGAAAAATGATTGCCCAAAAGGCAGTCGTTTTTTATATCCATGTCTTTTTTGATGTAAACACGTCGTTTGCTTTGCAGAAATTTGCTGTATATATTATAATAATAATTATCTTATATAAAAAATATGACCGTAAACCCAGTAGGTAATAGCGCAAATTCAATGCATGTTGCAGAAATTGATTACAATCATATTATTGATGGTATTTATATAGGCACTAATCAATGTTGTCGAATGCATTTTGATGAACTGCTCAAGAATAAAGAGGGGATTACAGCTGATATTTCTTTGGAAGAAAACCATCTAGATATGCCGTTTGGGGTTGATTTTTACACATGGTTGCCGACAGTGGACCATAATCCATCCAATCCGGATCAGCTGGCTTTGGGCGCGTCTATTTTAAAGCAATTGGCGGCCTTGGGACATAAAGTTTATGTGCATTGTAAAAATGGACATGGGCGCGCGCCCACTCTAGTAGCTGCATATCTTATTTCGAAGGGTTATACAGTTAAAGATGCCTTAGATTTGGTTAAAAAAATGCGTCCAACGATTCATCTCTGGGATGTGCAAATAAAGGCGTTGGATGAGTTTAAGAAACATATAGACTAATTTAGTGTGGGAAATTTTATTATCGTGTTTAATAATAAAACATGTTGGATGCAGTAAAAATTCCAAATTCTCTTCGTAGTTGGTTTTTCGTTCATTTTTTAGTGGATTATATTTTTGCGATTCCTTTGTTCTTATTTCCACAACAAACGCTTAGCTTTTTTGGTTGGGGGGTTATTGACCCGATTACAACTCGCTTTGTGGCGGCAGCGCTATTTGGTATTGGAGGTGTTTCTCTCGCCGCCAGAAAATCTGATGTGGGTGTGTATAAGCATTTGCTCATGATGAAAATAATATGGTCGCTTTCTGTGGTCGTTGGAATTTTATTTTCAGCCTTTACCGAAACCGTGCCACTATTTATTTGGGTAGCGCTTGCCACTTTCTTATTTTTTGCCTCAATTTGGATTTACTACTATCTTTTTCTAAAAAAATAATATTTAATTAATCTTTAAAAATATGTCTAGCGTAAAAATTTATTCCACCAGCACTTGTCCGTATTGCAAAATGCTTAAGGCTTATCTAAAAGAAAAAAATGTCACTTACGAAGATGTTTTGTTAGATGAACGTCCAGATGAACAACAAAAATCCATAGATGCCTGCGGATCAATGGGTGTTCCTTGCACGCATATAGTTAAAGACGATGGTACCGAAGTGAATATTTTAGGCTTTGATAAGGCCAAAATTAATGAAGCGCTCGGTCTTTAGTTGGTCAATGCATGTTAAATAAAAATATGGAAACAATAATTTTGGGTGGTGGTTGTTTTTGGTGTTTGGAGGCAGCTTATTCCCGTATAAAAGGTGTGGAATCGGTTGTGTCTGGGTACGCCGGTGGTAGTGTGTCAAACCCTTCGTATGAACAAGTTTGTGGTGGAGGTACCGGACATGCGGAAGTGGTAAAAATCACTTATAATCCTGTGCAAATAACCTTGGAAGATATTTTGCATATATTTTTTGTAATCCATAATCCTACAACACTTAATCGTCAGGGCAATGATATCGGGACGCAGTATCGTTCGGTAATTTTTTATGAAAATGAAACACAAAAAGAAATAGCCGAAAAAATAATAAAAGAAATAAATGAAGAAAAAGTTTACGATGACGAAGTTGTGACGGAATTAAAACCGGTTCAGGAATTTTATTCTGCCGAAGAATATCATCAAAAATATTTTGCCAAAAATCCAACTCAAGCGTATTGCCAAGCTGTAATTGAACCTAAACTGGCAAAATTAAGACAGAAATATAGCAATTTTTATAAATAAAAATTCTTCAAGTAAACCAAATACTATTCTGCCGGCTTCATTATTTGACATAAAACAAGTGGCAGTTTAATCTACCTAGTGGGAGGGCAGTACCATGCGCAGTTGTACCCTGAAAGTTTTTGCAGCGTTTGTATTGGTTGCTCTGGGGGGTCTTTCTTCTTCTGCTATTGCTCAGGCAAAGCAGAAGCCTGAAGAGGCAACCCCGGTGCCGGAGCCTATGGAGGCAACTCCGGTAATTACCCTAAAGTCCAATAGCTTCTTGTCTTGCGGAACTAATTTGCAAGCCCGTGTTCAAACCGGGTCTTCGCAGAGCGTTAAAAGCGGTGATAATCGCTTTGTGCGTTGGGGATGGAGCTTTGGCGGCAACTGTCGCCTTCACTACCGTTTTCTGAACTTTACGCTTGGAGCCAACCGCTACAGTGGCGATATTGGCATCAAGCATCGTGAGGAAAATTGGAAAGTTTCTTTGTATGCCTTCGAGAAAGGTTTGGAGACTTGGGGTCGGCTCGGTGCCACTCTTGGAGGGAGGTTTACCACCGGACTTAGGTTCGGAGTTCTGGAAACCAACGTAGCCAGGGTGGATATTGACAGGCTAGATGTGAAGCTGGGGGAGTCATGGTTTGACTTCACTGACTTTGCTGCCGAACATGTCAATGTAGATGGTAAGCTTCTTAGTCTTGAACTTGGGTTTGACTCGAGTCTTCGACTCAGGAGTGGGCTTTATCTGCTGTTTGGTGGAGAATGGCAACGAGTAAGGATTAAGGGTCAGATTGATGTAGACAAGACTGGCGAAGATCTCTTGCGTGCAGCAGATGTGGATCCAGACACTGCTGCAGATAAGCTGAATAAGCCTCTCAATTTGTTCTACGCCATGCCCGGCATCAAGCTGTGTGAAAGCAGTTTCTGCTTCTCTGGAGTAGTGTTTCTTGGTTCTTTCGGCCAAGAGGACTCCTCCCTGGGTGGGCAACTGTCTCTGGAAGTTAGGCTGTGGTGAATGAAATTATTAAATTTTAGACTGGAAGGGGTCGATATTCGCTTAGCGAATCCGACCCTTTATATTTTAAGTAGATTTTTAAAATGATTAGGGCGTGATATACTATTATTGGTTTTATGTTAGCATTTCGAATATATGGGCTAAAGCCGCATATACACTCATTCGTTCGCAATAAGTTAAATACATTTAACTTATTGTCTCACTCATTTCGCGTATAGGGGCTAAAGCCCATATATACTCGTTCGCTCAAAAATATTTTAGCAAGCTAAATATTTTATTCACTCACTTCGTATATAGGAGCTTCGCCGCATATATTTTCACTCACTCGGAAATAAATAAGCAAGCTCATTTATTTCCTCATTCATTTCAAATATGGATCTAACTCTAATTCTCGGGCCGATGAAAAGTGGAAAGTCGTTTGATCTTATAAGTCATTTTGCGCCACTTAAATATACAGATATTCCTTTTGTTCTTTATCAGTCTGCGCGCAATGTTCGCGACCAACACATCTCTTCTAGAAACGGAGTGGTAATAGAGGCGGAAAAAGTTAGCACTTTAGCCGATGCTTTGCAGAAAGATTTCGCCGTTGTCGGTATAGACGAGATACATATGTTTGACCCAGCAGATGTTGCTGTGGTGTCCCAGTTGTTAAATAAAGGAGTAAAAGTGGTGGCTGCAGGTTTGGATATAGATTATCAGGGCAAAATGTTTGATATTGTAAAAGCTCTTTTGGAATTAGGTCCAAGAGAAGTTAAATATAAAAAAGCTGTTTGTGAAATTTGTCGCCAACCAAATGCAGTTTATTCCCAAGTCTTTAATAAAGGAGTGCCGCTTACCGGTGGTATGCCTCCCGTTATACCCGACGATGGAACATTTACATATCAGCCAGTTTGCCGTAATTGTTTTGTGCGAATCGGAAATAGTAACTAGAATATTTCAGAGCGTTTTTTATATAAAACATGGTACAATTTAGTATGCTAATAAAGTTTGTAAAATCCCAGATAGCCGATTCGGAAAAATCTATTTTGCGTTGTGGCTATGCCAAAATTATAGATAGGCGTATGGGTAAAACTAGTTTTGCCAAGCGTATCCATCGTGATTTTTATCCTCGTTTTCATGTGTATATTAAAACCGAAGGCGATTCTGTGGTTTTTGATTTGCATTTAGATCAGAAACGACCCATTTATGAGGGCGTTACCGCACACTCCGGCGAATACGATGGAGAAGTAATAGAAAGAGAAGCAGAACGAGTAAAGAACGCTATAATTTTGGCTACAACAAAGGCTTGATTATCTGTGTGCTTTATGATAAAATAGGCAAGCTTTACAGAGGCTTGTTTTTGTAATAATTCTGTAGAAATTCCCTAAAATGTATGTCTTTTTTTACTAAAATTTTTGGAGACCCAAACGCCAAAGTTATTACCAGTATCCAGCCAGCAGTAGCAGAAATTAATGCTTTAGAACCAGAAATGGAAAAACTAACTCTGGCAGATTTGCGTGCCAAAACGGATGAGTTTAAAGGACGTTTGGCAAATGGAGAAACTCTAGACGATATTTTACCAGAAGCATTTGCAGTAGTGCGAGAAACTTCCAAGCGCATAACAGGTATGCGTCACTTTGATGTGCAGCTTATCGGCGGTATCGTGCTCCATCGTGGCAGTATTGCCGAAATGGGTACGGGTGAAGGTAAAACTTTGGTGGGTACTTTGCCAACATATCTAAACGCTTTGGCCGGAAAGGGTGTGCATGTAGTGACTGTAAATGATTATCTGGCCAAACGTGACGCAGTTTGGATGGCTCAAATTTACGACGCGCTTGGTCTAACGGTTGGTATTATTCAACAGCAATTATTTTCTTTTAAATATAATGCGCAAAAATCTATAAAACCGGAAGAAAATTTATCCGAAGGCAGTGAGGCAGACAAAGAACGAGATGCTAAAGGAATGTATAAAGTAGAAACAGAATTTTTGGAGCCATGCTCCAGGCCAGAAGCTTATGCTTGCGATATTACTTATGGAACTAACAACGAATTTGGTTTTGATTACTTGCGCGACAACATGGTGCAAAGTAAACGAGAAATGTCGCAACGTCCATTTTTTTATGCAATCGTAGACGAAGTTGATTCTATCTTAATTGATGAAGCGCGTACCCCGCTTATTATTTCCGCTCCGGCCGAAGATGCTACAAGCATGTATTATAAGTTTGCCGAACTGGTAAGTAGGTTAAAAGAAAATGAAGATTATAATGTAGACGAAAAGATGCGATCTTCTACACTTACAGAAGCTGGTTTAAATAAAATGGAAAAATGGCTGGGTGTAGAAAATATTTATGCAGAAGGTGAAATAACTATGGTTCACCATGTAGAGCAAGCATTGCGGGCACATGCTTTGTTTTTGTTAGACCGAGATTATATCGTAGAAAATGGTGAAGTTATGATTGTGGATGAGTTTACTGGTCGAAAAATGCCAGGTAGACGCTATAGTGAAGGTTTGCATCAAGCCATAGAGGCCAAAGAAGGTGTGGCTATACAACAAGAAAGTCGCACCATGGCTACAGTTACCTTCCAGAATTATTTTAGATTGTATCCAAAACTATCCGGCATGACTGGCACTGCTGTTACCGAAGCCGAAGAGTTTGGAAAAATTTATAAATTAGAAGTAGTGGTAATTCCGCCAAATAAATTAAACCAACGCCGAAATCATCCGGATAGAATTTATAAAACCGAAGAAGCAAAATATAAAGCTATTGCTTTGACTGTAAAAGAATTGCAAGCCAAAGGCCAGCCGGTACTTATCGGTACAGTGGCAGTAGACAAAAATGAAGCTTTAAGTTTGTATTTGGAACGAGAAGGAATAAAACACGAAATTTTAAATGCCAAAAATCACGAACGAGAAGGTGAAATAGTAGCCCAAGCTGGCCGAGTTGGTGCAGTGACTTTGGCTACAAACATGGCTGGTCGTGGTGTGGATATTCTCCTTGGAGGAAATCCGATTGTGCCTGAAGAAGCTGAAAAAGTACGTGCTGCCGGCGGTTTGTTTGTAATTGGTACCGAACGCCATGAAAGTCGTCGTATAGATAATCAGTTGCGCGGACGTAGTGGTCGCCAAGGCGATCCGGGTGAATCTCAATTTTATCTTTCTACCGATGATGACTTAATGCGTATTTTTGCCGGAGATCGTATTCGTTCGGTAATGGAAACTCTAAAAGTGCCAGACGATATGCCGATAGAGCAGGGGATGATTACTCGAATTTTGGAATCTGCTCAAAGAAAAGTAGAAGGCATGCATTTTGATACTCGTAAGCATTTGCTTGAATACGATGATGTGCTTAATCGTCACCGAGAAGTTATCTATGGCAAACGCCGAGAAGTTTTGGAAGCGTTTGAAAATGAAAAAACGAACTCCGTGCCGGAAGGTGCCAAAACTATGCGTCAAATGATTTTGGCAATGGTAGAGCAAGAAATAGAACAAGTTGTTTCTTTCCATACCAATAGCGAAAGTCGTCATGATTGGAATGTAAAAGAAATTTTGGAAACAGTAGCTACTATCTTTGCTTTAACTGACGAAGAAAAAAACAGTATTACCGATTTGTCTTCCGGAGAACATGGTCAAAAATTAGCCGATGTAGAATCTCGCACAAAGATCGTAGAATATTTGGTTGACTTGGCTAATCAAAAGTACGAAAAATTATTGGTGCGCGCTGTGCCAGATCAAGCTATATTGCTTGAAATAGAAAAACAAGTCTTGCTTCGCGCTATGGATAATCTTTGGGTAGATCATTTGGTGGCCGTAGATTATTTGCGTACCGGTATTGGTTTGCGTGGCTATGGTCAGCACGATCCTTTGGTAGAATACAAAAAAGAAACATTCCGCATGTTTAACGAATTGCTGAGCCTGATTCAAAAAGAAGTCGTATATTTAATCTACAAAGTAAATTTGGGCATTCAGTTGGCGCCTTCGGTAATGGGTAAAAGTAAAAATTTACAGTTTAAAGGAGCGAGTGATGCGATAGATGGTGAAATAGAAGTATCTAGCGGTAATCATAAAGAAAAAGATGCTGATGGAAAGGAAATTGGGCGTAACGATGCCTGTCCTTGTGGAAGTGGCAAAAAATACAAGAAGTGTCATGGAGCATAACAACATTGTATGACTCACGATTTAAGAGAATTAATTCAAGAAGTTTTGGAGCAAGGCTACCTAATGAGTTTGGCCACTGCCGATAGTAGTGGGGTATGGGTAAGTGATGTTATTTATGTTCATGATGACGATTTAAATATTTATTGGATGTCTGATCCGGAAGTTAGACATTCGCAAGCGGTGGATCAAAATAATAAAGCAGCTGGCACCATAACTGTAAGCGGTATTGGTGAAGATAATCTAGGTATTCAATTTGAAGGTGAAATCGAAAGAATAGATGGTCCGCGGTATGATTTGGCTGTTAAGCATTTTGCCAAAAGAAATAAGCCAGAACCAGAAGAGGACGAAGATGTTTTGCAAGGCGATTCGTGGTATATGTTGAGACCGAAAAAGATTCAATTGACGCACGAAAGACTGTTTGGCTTTGATAAGCAAACGCACGAAGAAAATTTATAGTTCAAGTTTGAAAATTTATGTTAAAACTTGGAAAATATAGGCATTATAAACAAAAAGAATACGAAGTGATTGGTGTTGGTAAAATTGAAGCTACTTTAGAAGATGTTGTTATCTATCGACCACTATATAGTAGTGAGCACAGTATGTGGGTGCGACCATTATCAGTGTTTACAGAAAATGTAGAAGTAGATGGCAAAACAATGCCTAGGTTTGAATATATTGGGGAATAAATTTATCCCCTGTACTATATAGGTAGCTCTTGCCAAAAATACCCAAATCCATTAAGATTAAGCAGGTTTAGTATCTAAATATTAAGTCTTAATTTGTCCCTTAATCCCTTATATTTATGGCCGTAAAAAATCAGGTTAAAACCGTATCAAAAGACACTCTGAAATCGCGTGTTTTTTTAATTTTTCTTCTAACCGTTTTTTGTCTGATTATTGTCTTTCCTACGTATGCCAACAAAGGTATAAGTTGGGTTAATGCAAAAGCCAACATCGGTATCCCTAGTTTGCCAAACAAAGGTTTTAGTTTGGGTCTAGACCTCCAAGGCGGCGCCCATCTTGTTTATCATGCTAACACCGAAGTTATTCTTGGTGCAGACAAAGCCGATGCAGTAGAAGGTGTTCGTGATGTTATAGAACGTCGTGTGCGTGGTGGTTTGGGAGTTTCTGAACCTTTGGTGCAAACAACTCGCGTAAATGATGATTATAGAATAATTGTAGAATTGCCGGGTATTACCGATGTTAGCCAAGCTATAAAAATGATTGGTGAAACACCTATTTTGGAGTTCAAAGAAGAAAGTGATGAGCCGTTACGAGAACTTACCGCGGAAGAGAAAAAAGAAATGAATACCTATAATGCTCAAGCTAGAGCCAAGGCAAGTGAAGCCTTAAAAGATATTGCTAGCGGTATGGATTTTACCGATGCAGCTATTAAATATTCCGAAGACGAAGGTGTGGAATCCCACGGTGGCGATTTAGGTTTTATTGATAATGCAATTTTCCCAGAATTTTATAAATGGGCCGAAACTCATAAAGACGGAGAAGTTAGCAAAGAACTAATAAGTAGTTTTGATGGTTTAAATATTATAAAAAGACTTTCTGCGCAAGAAAAAGAAGGCGCGGACGCTTCTTCAACCGTTAAAACTTATAATGTAGCTAGAATTTCTATAAAAATAAAAAAACCGGTTGATATTGTGCCGCCGGCAGAACAATGGAAAACCACTGGTTTGTCCGGAAAGCAATTAAAACGCGCCGAAGTAAGTCAGGACTCTCAAACTGGACAAGTGCAGGTAGCTTTGAATTTTGACGATGAAGGCACGGAATTATTTGCTGATTTGACTAGACGTAATACAGGTAGGCCGGTAGCTATATTTTTGGATGGCTCTGCTATTAGCGTTCCGCAAGTTAATGAACCAATTTTAACGGGTAGCGCTGTTATTAGTGGCAGTTTCTCACTTCAAGAAGCTCGTCTTTTGGCTCAACGTCTAAACTCCGGAGCTTTGCCAGTGCCAGTAGAGCTTATTAGTCAGCAAAAAGTTGATGCAACTTTGGGAGCAGACTCTTTGCAGAAGAGCTTTATGGCCGGTATCTATGGTTTGATTGCAGTTTTGATTTATATGGTTATCTATTATAGATTGCCTGGCGTATTGGCCGCTGCATCATTGTGTATATATGTATTGCTTAACTTGGTATTGTTTAAGGTATTAAATGTAACGCTTACTTTGTCTGGTATCGCCGGTTTTATTCTTTCTATTGGTATGGCGGTAGATGCCAACGTGCTTGTCTTCGAGCGTTTGAAAGAAGAGCTTAGATCTGGTAGAGGTCTAAAATCTGCTGTAGAAGAAGCCTTTGTTCGTGCTTGGCCTTCTATTCGCGATAGTAACACCACCACTTTGATTAGTTGTATATTTATGGTTTGGATGGGTGGTTTTGTGAAGGGCTTCGCAGTAGTTTTGGCCATCGGCGTGATGGTTAGTATGTTCTCTGCGATTGTGCTTACACGCACCATAATTAGAGCTGTTTTATTGTTAATGAAGGACGAAGCGAATGTCTTGTTTTTGGGGTATAGTAAAAAGAAAGAATTAATTTAAGCGCCGCGTCTCAAAGGACGTTACGTGGCATGATTTCGTTAAATCAATAAATAAAATTATAGAGCTTACTATGATAATTCCATTCATTAAATATTCCAAAGTCTTGATAGTGTTTAGCGCCATTGTGACCGTAGCTTGTTTAGCTTTCTTGTTCATGTGGGGATTAAAGCCAGGCATAGATTTCACTAGCGGGTCTCTGTTAGAGGTTACATTTAACACCAGACCAGACAACGAAGAGCTTAAAAAAATATTTGATAATATAGATTTGAAAAATACTTTTTTTCAAAAAACAGGAGAAAATGGCGTTATTATCAGATCCGAATTTCTTTCGGAAGAAGAGCACCAATTTGTGCTTAAAGAAATGGCAAATAAGCTAGCCCCTAGTGGTGTTTTGGTGCATGAAGACAGATTCGAAACCATTGGTCCGGCTATTAGTAAACAATTAAAATCCAGATCTCTCTTGGCAATCATACTTGTAAATTTGGGTATCATCGGATATGTGGCTTATGCCTTTAGAAAAGTTTCTAGACCAGTTGCAAGCTGGAAATACGGTGCGTTGGCCATAGTAGCCCTTTTCCATGATGTTTTGTTGGTAATGGGTGTGTTTTCTGTGTTGGGAAGATTCTATGGAGTAGAAGTAGATATAGCTTTTGTGGTGGCAATTCTGACAGTGCTTGGTTATTCAGTAAACGATACCATTGTGGTTTACGACCGTATCCGTGAAAATTTGCTCAGACACAGTGCTGATAATTTTGACGAAGTGGTAAATATGGGTTTAAACCAAACTCTGATGCGTTCTATAAATACCACCTTCAAAACCATGTTGCCTTTGTTCGCTTTGTTTTTTATCGGAGGCTTTAGTATCCACTATTTCGCTTTGGCTTTGCTTATTGGTATTGCTAGCGGCGCTTATTCCTCTATATTTATTGCTAGTCCGCTGCTTGTATTTGTATACAAATGGCAGGAGCGCAGAGCATAGTATTCACATTCTTAAACCAAAACCCTCGACTTTGTCGGGGGTTTTTGGTTTAGGTAGGGGGTTATGGTATAATGGAACTGAGCGAGAATGAAATATTATTTTTAATATAGCATCGAGCGAGGGACGTTATAATTACTAAGGTTGAATTATAAAAGTTTACTTTTATATGAGACCTGACGTAATTATATGGGCTTTAGTCCCTATATGTGGCTTTAGCCCATATAATACTTTAGAATTATAAAGCTTTTTATTATTCATAATTCTTAATTAATATGTCCGATAATTTTGTTCGTCATCTGGTGGCAATTTGCGCCACACTTATTTGTGCTATGGCCTATTATAGCGGATGGGTATCTAGCCAATATGGTTGGTGGTGGACTATTTTTGGCATGTTTATCGTTTACGGCGGTATATTTTCTATTCTTAAGAAGTAGGTATGGGAGCAGCAGAATTACCATTTGGTTTAGTAGTTGACTTTGCTTTTTGGGTAGATATTTTGAAGTTGCCTTTCCCACAATTGGTGCAGGTTATTTTTGCTATAATCGGATGGGTTGCTCTGTCTCTGTTGGTATTTTTTGTAGGCGCTTATTTTTGGCTTGAAATAAAAGAGGACCAATACAAAGAAAATTGGCAATGGGTGGTGCTCGCGGTAGACGTTCCGCCAGATACTATACAAAGCCCAAAAGCAGTAGAGCAGATTTTTGCCCATCTTAGCGGGGCTTTATATGAGCCAAATTTTGGTGAAAAATATTGGCAAGGTGTTAAGCAAAAATGGTTTAGTTTAGAAATAATTAGTCTAGAAGGATATATTCAGTTTTTAATTTATACCGAAAATGCACATCGTGATTTGGTAGAAGCTGCTATCTACGCCCAGTATCCGATGGCCGAAATTACTGAGGTAGAGGATTATGTTCATCTAATACCCGACAAATATCCAAATGATACCCACAATATGTTTGGGGTAGAATTTGGTTTGGCAGCTGCAGACCCTTATCCAATTCGTACGTATTCTGAATTTGAACATAGCGTTACTACAGATTTTAATTTCAACGATCCGATGGCCTCTATATTAGAAAACTTTACCCGCATTGGTCCGGGAGAAAATCTTTGGTTCCAGATTATTATTGAACCTGCAGCCGATAGTTGGAAAAAGAAGGGTATAGATTTGATTAAAAGTATTATAGAAAATAAAAAAGCATCCCATGGTTCAAACTTTTTTTCAAGCTTTTTAAGTACTTTGGCAGGAGATTTGCTTAATGCTGTACAAGGTAATCCGTTATCACCGCCGGGGGATTCTCATAGTGTAGAAAAACCACCTGGTAAAATTTCGGATTTAACTCCTGGTGTAAAAGATACAATTAGCGCCATAGAAGAAAAAATTTCCAAAATTGGTTTCAAAACCAAGGCTAGAATTTTGTATGCGGCGCCAAAGGAGTTCTTCAACCCAGGGCGCTGTTTGGATGGTTTTATTGGTTCTTTAAATCAGTTCAATTATAGTGGTCGCAATGCTATAGTGCCATCTATGGCGACCAGCGCACACTATGCCTTCAAAAATTACCAGATAGCCGAGTTAAAAAGAAAGTTTGTTAAGGCATATAAAAAACGTAAAATGAAGATGGGTAAAAGCCCTTATATTTTAAACATACAAGAGCTGGCTACTTTGTGGCACTTCCCATTGCCACTTGTAAAGACTCCGCTATTACAAAAGACTGGCGGCAAGAGAGCCGAACCCCCTATCAATTTACCTATAGAAGAATTAATCGAAAGTCCTCTAAAGAGAAAAGTTCAAGCTGTGCAAGTAGCCGAAGAGCCGGTAGAAGAGCCACCAGCAGAGCTTCCTTATGCGTAGTTTATTATTTAGTTATTGGTGCTTCTAGTTTGGAGACGAGGTTTTTGTTTAGGGTATAATTTTGAATTACTTCCATGCTTCCAACCAATATGCCGGTGTAGAACAGATCGCCTAGTAAAGTATTTTTGAAGAAGGGCAAGGCCATTAGGTAACTTTGTAATAGGCCATTTAAATTATGGGTGTACATAGTTCCAAAAGCCCAGACTGCACCGTTGGTAATGATAAAGAATAAAATGCTGGCTAGAAGCGTGCCACCAAGGATGGTGCTAGCTTTTTTTTGTTTTTGAATACCAAGACCTATAAACCCGGTAATTACAAAGGATAAATAAACCGATACCATAACCGGCCAAAGATAAAATCCAAGCAAGAAATCACTTACAAGCATAGCTACTAGTGGTAGTATGATTGCGAATTTTTTTGGTAAATAAATGCCGGCAAATAAGGCGATGGCTGCGATAGGGGCAAAGTTGGCTGGGTGCGGAAGAAGGCGTGTGGATACACCTAAAATGATAAGAAGGAAAGCGGGAATATATTTTTGCATATGTGTTTCAAAGTATTAGTTAACTATTATTTTGTAATAGATTTAAATCCTAGATATATTGCTATTGCGCTGGCAGACATAAGACAGATGGCCAAAAGTTTTTTTATCATTTCTCTGGCAGGGGAGTCGGTGCTATTTTTTTCTTGTTTTAGTTCTGTTTTTTCATCTGTTTTTTGGTTATCATTCGTAGATAAAGTGGTGGTGGGTTCTAAATTTGTCGCTATTTTGATTGCTGCTTTTGGTTTTACAATTTTTTCTCCTGTTATTTTTATTTGTGGTTCCTCGTTTTCTATCCGCATTCCTAGTATTTGACCGGCATTTTCATTTTCTATATTAGTACTTGTAGAAATTGGTGGCACGCTTAGCGTGCCGGTTACGACGCTAAGCGTCGTGGTAGTTATTATACTAACAACCTCAGTGGAAGTCGATAGAGTAACGCCTGAGCCTCCAGAACCGCCAGAAGAGGGCTGTGTAATGGGTGCAAGTATAATTGGCCATGATTTACTCAAGAGGGCTGGTACGGCGTGTTTGGTGGCAAACCAGTCAATTCCATCGGCACTCCAAGGGCTTGTGTAATGGCCAGCATTGTCTAACTTGCTTACCAAAGCCGTCCAAGGGTTTTGGTTGCCAGAGGTTGTCCATTGTGTTTGACCTTCTCCAAGGGCGTTTATACCGTACATAGCCCAACTGGTAAGGTTAGGGTCAGAAGTTGTATCAAAGCCCCAACCACCATCGGTAAGTTGAGTGCTGTGAAGGTAGCTTTTTGCTTTTTGGAATATTAAGTCGTCTACAATAATTCCAAAAGTAGAAGCATATTTTAACGCGTTTATAGCTGCGCCAGTTGCATCTTGTCCTACCCAACCATTCCAAGTAAACGCACCGCTTTCTTGTTGGTCTGTTTTAATAGCATTTACAGATGTTTGTACAATTTCGCTATTGGTACTTTCGTTTGTGGCAAGTAGCGCCATTAGAATAAATATATCGTCGTTTATGCCAGCTTGGCCAACTGTTCCGTTATTTAAACATTCAGTTTTAATTTTATTTTTTAGATCAATTATTTGTGTATTTGTTTTGCTAAATCCGCTAGATAGAAGTCCTAATATATGTCGTGAGTATTCGGTACATTTATTTAATGTATCGGTGGTAGAGGTAACGATTGTAACTTTTAGATAATCATAAAGAGAGAATGTGGAGGTTCGTACGTCTTGGGCATAGGTACCGTTGGCGCCAAACGCCATCGCTGTCCAGTCGGACATTTGTAAATCAACAATAGAGCCGTCATTTAGTTGCTTGGATTTTAAGAAGTTTAATATTTTTTGCACAGCATTATTTATTTCTGTTGTGCGTATGGCTGGTGCAGTTCCGGAGCCTCCACCGCTGTTTGATGGTTGTTCGGTGGTAGATGTAGATACGGGTGTTGTAGTCGGGACTAGGGTAATAGGTTCAGTAGTAATAAATCCTGGTTTAGTTCCAAGTATAATAATTGGTTCAGTTGAAGATACAAAAAGATAGTACGTCCCAGTTTCATTAGAGAATGAAGAGCTGTTTATATATATAGTGCTGCTAGTAGCTGGCTTCCAGGCAGCTTGAATAAAATTAAATTCTTCTATGCTAACAGTTGTGGTTGTTCCTATTTCAAGAGTAGAGGAAGCGTTAATTTTTAATGGAGCAAGGTCGTATGTAAGCAAAATATCCTGGTTTGTATTTGGAGTTGTGGTCAGAGAAAACTGGTTTAGAGCTGTTTGTCCGTATTCTAAATTAAAAAACCAGTTCCAAAATGTGCTAGCAGCCCAATCGTTAATATAAGAATTAACAGAGTCTAAAAATAACATATTTCCATAAGCAGACCAGGTTGTAGATAATCCCGACTGTAATAAAGCACAACGTGCATTTAGCGTTGTAGTTGGGCTATCGTTTGTTTCTGGACACTCAGTAACTAGTAAGTTAGGGAAAGAAAATGTTTCTTGGCTTGTGGCCACTGTTAAATTTATGGATGTAGTAGCCAGTTCAATATTAGATTCAGTTGTTGTGCTGGTCGATTCGTCACTGGGCGGAGTAGAGGATGTAATTTCAACTGTGGAAGTTGCCATATCTGGGGTAGAAGTTACAATTTCTGGAGTAGATGTAACTGTGTCTGGAGTGGAACTAGCTGTTTCATCTGCCAGAGCAGGCAAAAACCACAATAGCGCTCCTAAAATTACCAAATATTTTAATCCGTTTAGTTTATTTTTTAACATATAATATTTATTTATTCTCGTACTTCCAAGTAATTAAATCATTAGGTTTTATAGTGTAGTTTGAAATTCCTACCTTGGCTTCCTGATTATTTATATAGAATGTCCAGTAGAATCCAGTAGAGGGGGAATTTTTTATTCCATCTACTTCTTCAACAAATTGTCCTAATCCAGAGAAAACTTTTGTAGAAAATGATATTTGATTTGATTTCCTCAGGGTGTCCATGGCTTCGTAAGCAGATGCGCCCGGTTTTATATTTATTTCGTATTCTTTGTCTGTGATTTTAAATTTAACCGGTATAGTTTCTGTGGGAGTTGTGGAAGTGGGTGGCACGCTGAGCGTGCCTGTTACGACGCTAAGCGTCGTGGGAGTGGTAGGTACAGAATCCTCGGTTTTTTTAGCCTTATTTTCTTCCAATGTTGCCGGTTTTAATTCTTCTATTTTTACTTGAGGGGTGGTAGAAGTATTTATCAGGAGTGGGGTTGTATTGTTTTTTGGTGTAGAAAATAAGTAAGCCGCCGCCGAAACAGATATAAAAATAAGTATAATTAAAATGCGGTGTAGATGTTTGTTCATATTAAATTTATTAGTATCCGCCTTCGCTACGGCTTCGGCAAGATTGTTAGCCAGACGGATTTTCTTAATAGAAAATCTCGTCGCTAACAACAAAAAAATCTTTACCGAGCGGAAAAGATTCAAAAATAAAATATTTTATCTCCTGCTCGGGACGAACCCTATGTTTATAGGGCCTATATCTGAAGATCGGACTTCCCAAGCCAATTGCATGGGTTTACCGTTGCGGCACAGTGGAGGAATCAAACCTCACTTCCACAGATATATAATTAAATTGTCCCGATTTTGTTGAAGCTTCCTGGCTTCATTACAAAATCGAGGATCCCGCTTTTGGCGGTGATAAATTCATCCTAACATTTGTATATTTTGGTGTCAAATTTGGTTGTGTATATGGTTTGTGAATAAAGATTTTGAATTTAAATTGGACGGTTTTTTGGGAAATTACCGACAAACCCTTTGTTCCGCCCATTTGCTTGGCATGAGTATAGTCTGTTGTGCAAGCATTTTAGTCTCTAGTACTATCCTGGAAAGCTCTACGCTTCGCATCTTCGAGCTTTCTGTGCAAGTCAGTTATTTCGATATAGATAATACGACCACATCTGCGGCATTTTAGGCGAGTAACGTATTTCCCTCCGTTTTCTGGGCCAACATCAACTAGTTCACCGTTGCACTTTCCTCCATTAGGATTGAAGAAATCATTGCAAAGCAAATAAAAACTTACGGCGCTTTTTGCCATTGGCGTTTACCCCCCTTTGTATTTACACTACATTATTAATTTTTTTCGCGCAAGTTACCGTGTTTAGGAGAAGTTTGGCCACTGTAAGTGGGCCAATGCCGCCCGGGGTAGGGGTAATGAAGCTAGCTTTTTTGGAAACTGGTATAAAATCAACATCGCCGTGCATTTTGCCGTCTACATATACAATGCCGGTATCAATTACTACCGTACTTTTTTTTACCATGTCGGCGGTAATCAAGTTTTGTTTGCCTACAGCGGAGATAATTACATCTGCTTCTAGGCATTTATTTTTTAAATTTTTAGTATGGCTATTGCAGGTGGTAACACTAGCCAGTTCGTTTACAAGCATTATGGCCAGTGGTTTGCCAACCAGCGCGCCTGCGCCAACGATAGTTGCGTTTTTTCCAACCAGATTAAATTTTATTTCTTTTAAAGTTTTTATTACTGCCCAAGGAGTTGGAGGTTCGATTAGGTTTGTTTTCATTACCAGTTTGCCGATGTTGGCATCAGTAAGACAGTCTACGTCTATGTTTGGGTTAATAGCATTTAGAACTTCTGGTTTATATAAGCGTTCAGGTAGGGGGAGTTGGATAATAAGACCGGTTAGTGCGCGGTCTTTTTGGATTTTATTTACAGCGCCAACAAGATCTTCTTTGGAAATATTTTTGGAAAATTCATGCAAAACAAAACTAATACCGACCCGTTCGGCTGCTTCTTTTTTTCTTTTTATATAAAGGCGAGAGGCTTTGTTGTCGCCAACTAAAACAACTGCCAATTTTGGGGTAATGCCTTTAGCTTTTAGGGCAGATACAGCCTTGGCAGTTTCTTTTTCTATTTTGGCTGCAATTTTTTTGCCGTCTATGATGTTTGACATATCGGAAATATTATCAGATTTAGAGTGTTTTTGCAAGGTGGAATGTTTGACCGCAGAGCTTATTTTCGCTAAACTATCAGTTGTATGAAAAAATCCACTTCTTGGGGAAAGGTAGCCAGTTGGTACGATAGCATGCTGGAAAAGGACGATGACTCATTCCAAAGCAGGGTTATTTTGCCAAATCTAATGCGTTCTATGAATTTGGATAAAAACCAAGTGGTTTTGGATTTGGCTTGCGGACAAGGATTTTTTTCTAGAGTAATGGCCAAAAGTGGTGCAAAAGTAATTGCTTCCGACATCTCTTCGGAATTGATTAGTCTAGCAAAAAAACATGCAACGCCTGGTGTTGAGTACTATGTTTCTCCGGCCGATAACATACAATTTTGTGCAGATAAGTCGGTAGATTCTATTTTGGTTGTACTGGCTTTGCAAAATATACAAAACGTAGATGAAGTTTTAAAAGAATGCGCAAGAGCGCTAAAAGAAAAAGGAAGTTTATTTTTGGTTTTGAACCATCCGGCATTTCGTGCGCCCAAAGTATCTAGTTGGGGCTGGGACGAAAAAGAATGGGCGCAGTATCGTCGTATGGATGAATATTTGTCCGAATCAAAAATAGAAATAGATATGAATCCTGGAAAAAGAAATTCAGAAAAAACTATTTCTTTTCATAGATCTTTACAGTGGTATTTTAAAATGTTTCGAAAAAATGGTTTCGGTGTAGCTAAATGTGAAGAGTGGATTTCTCATCGTGAACCCACAAAAGGTCCGCGTTTTGCGGCCGAAGATAAGGCTAGAAAAGAATTTCCTTTGTTTTTGTTTTTAGAATGTAAATTGTTTTAACAGCGCCGGGCTTCAATGGACGTTACGCGACATGATTCCGCTGAATCAATTCTGTTGAATCAAAAAATCACTCGTCTTTTGTCTCCTCCGCTTAAGTCTTCTAGATATAGAGGATCTTGAGTAGGGGTGCGAGTGATTTTTTGTTGCACCACCTACGTGAAGCAGGGGTGCGTGTTTTTTTATTTTTCCTTTCGGAGGATTGTTTGAATGAGCTAGTCTTTCGGTTTTTCTTGTATGTCTACCTCGGTGAAGTAGGCTCTCTCTTTTGAGCCTGCAGGCATCTGGCTCGCTAGCCAAAACTTTAGATGCCAGTAGAGCCGGTTGCTTCGTTTGCCAAGCGGCATATCCAAGCGCGCAGTTACTTCTCCGGCCAAGTCGATTCCTGTTTCTTGGAAAAAGACCACGAAGAGTTTGGTGATGCGCTTGAGGTATTCCTCGTGGAACTCCGGAGAACGCCCTGTGTTGGGACAGCCATCGCACGGGTGGAGCACTCTACCCATGAGGGCTTGGACAGCGCCTATGGTTCGAGTTCTGGTGCGGGTACCCATGAATTTCCTCCTGCCTACCAAAAGATAGGCCAGTATATTATACTCCTTTTTAGGCAAAAAATCAATGGTGCATAAGTTGTTCCGAGGCTTGGATTTACCCCTACATTTTATTGTGGGGCATGAACTTCTCATCCATGCCCGGAAACAATAAAACATCCAATTTTAATTGGATGTTTTATTTAGTTCCGAGGCTTGGATTCGAACCAAGATAAGCAGATTCAGAGTCTGCTGTCCTACCATTAGACCACCTCGGAGTTTGTTTGATTTTCTTTTATCGGTATAGATCCTTCGTCAGTTTATGCCCTTTGGGTACTCAGGATGACAGCTAAAAGTTAGATTGACGGGCCAGTTTGAAATTTGTTTAGCCAATTTTTTTCTACCACCATTACAAAACTCCATTTCCATTTGTTGGTTTTGAATGTTTGAGGAGAACTGACGTGATGTTTTTGATTATCTTTAATAAGATAAATTCGGCCGCTGTCTTTGGTTTTTACCAGCATTCTTTGGCTAGTAAACAGAACTGTAGCCGGCTTTACAGTTTTTTGCGTCTTGTGATCGTAGTCACGTAAAGCGCCCATGATTGTATCATAGGAGTAGCGCAAGTCAAGCCCTTGTTTTAGGTCGCCGTTGTCGTTTACAATGAATTCTTTTTTGGCGTCATCAAAGCCTTTTATTACAAAAACATGATAATAAGAACCGCTTCGGGAGAATAAAATACGGGGGTTATTGAGGTTTTTTCCGTACAGTAGAGGGATTACCGGTCGGCCGGCGCGGAGTTCGTTTTTTATATCTTCCAAAGTAGGATTGGTTTTTATTTTGGCTTCAAAATATTTGGAATATTCATTTATTACTTTTGTCATTTCGGCAGCGTTGGTGTTGCCGTTGTATCCAAATAATTTGTTCTCGATGTTTATATAGTAGAGGATAGATTTTTTGGCTTTTGTCTTGGTAACACCTTTGTCTCGGTTACCAAAATAATACTCGTCTAGCATGGCCGTAGAAGCCTCTTCGCAAGAATTGTTCCATGGTTTAACCATCCGACCGTCTGGTGCTTCGGGTACGTATGGTACAGACAAGTTTATTTTTTCTTCGGCAGCGTAGATATTGGAAGTAGGGAGTAGTAAAAAACTGCTAACGAGAGTGACTATAAAATGTTTAAAGCGTATTTGTTTCATAGGGCTATGCTAATTCACCGCCAAAATCAGCAGCCAGCTTGTTTAATTCGGAGTCGTCTTCATTGTTTTGAGGCCTGGACTCTTCGGCAACTTCGCAGGCAAGAGTAATGTGTTCGGAGAAAGAGCTTGTTAGAGTTTGCTCTATGATTTTTTTTGTGTTTATTTCGCTAATTTTATCTTTGTGAAAAGAGTAGGGGACGGTAATATGCAGTTGGTTGCCTTCCAATGTTTGCAAGCTGCTCATTTTGAGAATAAAACTAAGCGAATGGTTGGCTTTGCTAATTTCTTCAATTATTTTATCCCATTTAGACTTTATTTCTTCAAAGGTTGTTTTTGTATCTTTATGTGTGATATGCGATATTGTATCCTTAATTGTTTGGGTTATGTTATGGGCTGGTTCTTGTGGTTTTTCGATATTTATCGATGGGGATATAGATTCTTGAGCAGATAAAATTGGTGTAGATGGTTGGTTTGGTTTAGACGGCGCAGTTTCTTCTGTTTGGATTTTGGTAACAGGTGCAAATTCTAAATGGCCGCCGGTGGTTGGCTGGTCGCCAAGCATAGAGAATTCCACAACAAATAATTCCAGAGGTAGTTGCGGCAAAGGGGCAGATTTGATTTCTCGGTGTCGGACAATAAGGGATTCTAACATTTTTATTATATGTGGTGTAGAAATTTTTTCGGAAGTCTTTTTTAGAGATTTTAGATCTTCTGCTGCGTAGTCTGTGTTTATATTTTTTGTTTTGGCGGTGGTTTGGGTAATCATGGCTAAACGCAAAGCTTCTATAGTATCGTAAGCGAATTGTTCCAAATTTACTCCGTCATCAATTAATTTTTGAATCATCTCTACGCCTGCAGCTGCTTGTTTGTCGAGTATCAAATTAATAAATTCCAAAATAGAACCAATGTTTGAAGTCGGCAATATCATTTCGGCATCTTCGGAAGATATATTTTTTAAGTCTAGGCTTAATATTTGTCCGAGCAAACTTTCGGCATCGCGCACGCAACCATCGCTTTTGTTTACAATTCTTTCCAGTACTTTTTTATCAACTTTTATTTTTTCACTTTTACAAATTCCTTCCAAGCGTTCTATCATGTTGTCAAAGCCAACCTTTTTGAAATTAAAACGCTGGCAGCGAGAAATAATGGTGGCTGGAAGTTTTTGCGCTTCGGTGGTGGCCAAAATAAAAATAGCGTGTGCCGGAGGTTCTTCTAAAGTTTTGAGTAGAGCGTTGAAAGCGCTGGTAGAAAGCATGTGCACTTCATCGATGATAAATACTTTATATTTGGATTTGGTTGGTTTAAATTGAGCGTTTTCAATTATATTTTCGCGTACATTGTCTACGCCGGTATGAGAGGCGGCGTCTACTTCTATAATATCTATGCTATTTCCTCCCATTAGTTCGTTGCAAGAAGAGCATTCGTTACATGGCTCAAACTTTCCATCTTTTTTGTTTTGGCAGTTTACCGCTTTTGCTAGCAGTCTGGCCAAAGTAGTTTTACCCGTGCCTCGCGGACCAGAAAAAAGATAGGCATGCGCTGTTTTGCCATTTGCGATTTCGTTGGTAATAGTTTGGATTATGTGTTCTTGGCCAGTAACATCGGCAAAAACTTGAGGTCGGTATTTGCGGTAAATGGTGGACATAAATTTGGTTGTCATTCTGAATGAAATGAAGAATCCCTTGTGTTGGCGAAGAGAGATCGTTCGCTCCGACTCAGGATGACAGGTAGGTGTTTATAAACTAGGTTCACTCAATTCTGTTGTGCTCTTCTTTATAGCCACGCCTAGCTGCGCTCTTTCGATTATTTCGGACTCTACTATTTCTCTCGGGCGGCCATATTTGAGTCTGGAGAGTTCTTTTATGGCTGCGGCCAGTTGTTTGTTGCCGGACTGCGGTCCGTAGGTAAGCATATTAAACGGTTTTGCGGCGGTGTTGTCAATGAGAAGTTTTATATATGCCGTGTATTGCTCTACATTGACCAAATCGTAAGCGCCAAATACAGGAGCAAATTCTTTGGATAAAATATCGGCGTCTTCTACACCGATACGGAAAGAAACAATAGTACCGGCATTACCAAGTACAGCGTCGCGTACGGTGCTTTTACCCTTGTTGTCTTCTAGTTGTTTCATGTACTGGTGGGCGATGATGAGCTCTAAGCGGTATTTGCGAGCTTCGGATAATATAGTAGCGATAGAGTCGGTGATAAAATTTTGGAACTCATCTATGTATAAATAAAAATCGTGGCGATCTTCTTCGGGAATAGATGCACGTTCCATTGCGGCCATTTGTAATTTGGAAACGATAATCATGCCGAGTAAATTAGCATTAGCTTCGCCGATTAACCCCTTAGACAAATTAACAATTAAAATCTTTTTATTATTCATAATTTCGCGGAAGTCGAAACCAGACCTAGATTGTCCGATAATATTGCGTACTAAAGTATTTTCTACAAAACGACCTACTTTAGAAATTAAGTAACCAAGCATTTCTGATTTGTGAAAATCAGAAGTCTTAGCCATTTCTTTATCCCAAAAAGCGAGCACGACCGGATCTTTTAATTTCTTTTTCCACTCACCAACAAATTCATCATCGGTAAACATGCGAGGAATTTCGGCCATTGTACCTGGATTTTCCATGTCGGCCATGAGGGTTAACATCACGTTGCGCATTTGGTGTTCAAACATCGGGCCAATCATGCTTGGGTCGGATACGAGTTTGTAGAAAATAGAAATCATTTCTTGCGCTACAAAATCTTTTTGTTCTTCAGTGCGGGCTTCGAGAATGTTCATGCCGATCGGACGGTCGGTGTCGGCAGGATTAAAATAAATTACGTCTTCAGCCCGTTCTTTTGGTACGTGTTGCAGAACGTACTCCGCAAAATCACCATGCGGATCAATAACACAGACACCTTCGCCATTTATAATGTCTTGGACGGCCAGGTTTTGAATAAATACGGATTTACCACTGCCGGATTTACCAATTGTATATAAATGGCGACGACGATCTTCTCTTTTCATTTTTATAATTGTTTCTTCGCCACGGTATACAGCTCTGCCTAAAATGACGCCCTCTTTTGGTGTGTTAGTAGGAGGCGGGGCTTTGCGCGCGCCAAGCCAGTTTATGTTTGGTGTTTCGGTGCTTGGTATTGGCATGTGCCAGAAACTGGTAATTTCCTCGGTATTAAATACCATATATTTATCTTCGCGCGTGCTGCGATAAATATAGTCGCGGATAAGAGAATTTGGGCGGCGGGGGACAACTGCTCCAAAAGTGTTGCCGTAACGGTATAGATTATATTGAGAAAAAGCGTTGATAATATTTTCTAGATTTAGTACTGCTTTTTCTTTGCTGTTGGCGGAACTAACTAAGCGAATGGTAGTTTCTAGTCCACCGCGACTTAGTTTTTCTTCCATATTTTTTACCATCTCTTCTTCCATTTGGGTGATTTGGTATTTTGGTTCAAGTCCTTGCTCTGCCTTTTTCTTTTTTGAGGTAAAAAGTTTTAATGCTCCTCCTAGGTAGTAGGTTAGTTTGCCTCGCTTGGCTACGTCTTCAAACTTCTCTCCTTTTTTGATATCCCGAATCATGCTCACACCTTCTTTTCTCCAGGCGCCAGAAGCAGGGCGAACAATGTATTGGATTATTGCGCCTTCGTCTTCGCCAATTTTGCTAAGCGGATTAAGTATGGCAACTAGCGGATCACTATCTAGTTTTCTGTATGTTTTTAGCGGGAAAGCGGATTTGTGTTTGAGCCATAAATAAGCGCCTACTATATGGCTTTGTGGTTTGAAAGCGTTGTAGTCCGGCTCTTCGGTAATTTCGGCATGTGGATATTGGGCATGGATTTGTTGTTCTACAAATCCTTTTATTTTGTCTGGGATGACAACGTAGAAGGATATCTTGCTATCTTTTACTACGATTTCAAAAGAAGCGTGGTCGTTGCGCCCCATTAGCCAAGCGAAAATGCCAGTTTCGCGTTTTAGGCCAGCGATAGCCGAAAAAATAGTTTCGGAAACCGCTATCTCTTCTCGTATATGATTTATGTTGTCTTCTGCAGGGGTATTATCTTGCTTTTCACCCTTTTTTTCTTTTGGAACTTTTATGAGGAGTACTGTTTTGTGGAACGCTTTACTTTCTCGCCCTTTGGCGGTAAAAACAGCTTTTAGTATATATAGAAGAGATACCAAAAATACCAACCCTAAAACGGGGAAAAAGATTGGTAAAAAAAGATCATTTGTTAGTATGGAATTGAGGGTGGCGATCAAAGCAGATGTATCCATAAAAATTAGAGGCACTATTCTTTTTTGTTTAAGGCGATAATTTTGTCGGTTTTTATTTTGGCTTCTTGTTCCAAAAAGAAATGGTTAACGCCAGGCAAGATTCGGAGCCAGTTTAAAATTAAGTTTAGAATTTTTTTGACTTTGACGTGGGTGCTTTTGAGCAGTTCTTGGATCTGGGCGGCAGTTTGTTCGCCCTTTAGTTTAAATTCTTGTTTGGCTACTGGGGATAAGCGTTGGTAAGAGTCGTTTAAATCTTCTTCCATTATTTTTTCTATTTTTATGACCGTTTGATTTTTGAGAGAAGGAGGGAGTGATGGCCTTTTTTGGATTATGGGTCTGGATTTTTGTGGTCCAGTTTGTTCGGGAGCTATTTTTTGTTCGGGAGAAGTGGTTTCTGTCTCTGTGCTAGTTTCGGTTTTTTCCAATTCTAAACTTTGCTCTTGTGGAGCAACCTTAACTTCATCTGATTTATTTCTCAGTACTTTTTCTTCTATTGGTTTAAATGCCATAATTTCTAGGGTTGAGTCAAATATGGAATATTTTTCATATTTGCGAGACCTGACGAAATTTACAAGCTTCGCTTCTGTGGAAATATTATGAAATTATTATACCATGTTTTAAATACTCCAACAATGGAAGTGGGCATCTGGGGCTTATTATTTGGTTCACCCTCAATAACTGTGTTATAATATGTTTACATTTAAATTTGATCAAAATGAAAAACGTTAACGAGCTACAAAATAATAGTATATTGTGGGTAAATGTTACTCAGCCCGAAGAAAAGTCGTTGCGGGCATTGCAAAAAAGATTTCAGCTAGACAATCAGGAAATTCAAGAAAGCCTGCCTTCTTTTCAGCGTCCCAAATTTGTAAAGCGCGAAAGCTATTATTTTTTGGTTTTACATTTTCCTGTATTTGATCGCGCTACCCGCAGGCTTGGGTTTACCGAAGTAGATTTTTTCTTAAATGGCAGCAGTCTGATTACAGTGCACGATAACAGTTTGCCTGTAATAAATGAATTTTTTAATGAGTGTCAAAAAAAGGGCGATAGCAAAAATAGATATTTTACTGGCACTGCAGCCCATATATTTTTCGAAATACTAAATAGGCTTTTGGAATCTACATTTCCAATATTATTACATATAAATGATGATATAAATTCTGTTGATAAGATATTATTTACCAAAACTCCAGATAGGAAAATGGCCGAAGAAATTTTGCGTCTCAAAACGAATGTGGTTAACTTTCGTCGTTCTATGCAAGGACATAAAATAGTTCTAGACCATATTATTTCTAGAGGTGGGCGAGACCTGGATCTTTCCTCGTACCAGCAATATATGAATATTTGTCGTGACCATCTAACCGATATTTGGCACACATTAGAAAGTCAAAAAGAGAGCGCCGACGCGCTAGATGAAACAAATGAATCAGTGGTTGGTTTGCGTATGAATGAAATAATGAAAACACTTACTATTATTTCTGTTACTACTTTTCCTCTTACACTTATAGCGACAATATTTGCGATTCACGCTGGTAGTACTCCTTTTGTCAACCATCCTTATGGTTTTTGGATAATATCTTTCATTACTCTTGTTGGTGCGTTAGCCATGTTAGTGGTATTTAAAACCAAAAAGTGGATGGATTAATTTGTCTTCCTCTTGCTCCTATAATAAGGAATCGCCTTCGCTCACTGCGGTTCACTCAGACATGTTTCCCTCTTGCGACCGCGTGCCGCCATAGCTTTAGCGGTGGAGCAAAGACAAAAACAAAAAACCCGACTTGATTGTTGGGTTTTTTGTTAATGTCACGAATCGTCGTGACGGCGTCCACCTATGGAACTTTGGTTCCTTGGCGGAAATTATTTCTGAGCTCGTGTTTGTGCGAGCTCTGTCGCAATAAGGTCGCTACCGACGGTTGTTGCGCGGTAGGAGATCTCGCACCCTGGCGGTGAGCTCTTCCTCCGAGAACCAGCGGCCTTGGGAGGTAATTGTCCCCAGCAATGTTTCGTTCTGATCCATGTTCAGAACGCTGAATCGCTGTACGTTGGTCGGGTTGACCTGCAGGCCATCCTGCGGAGCAACGAGGAACACGTTGAGCCTCTGCTCGAGGATTCGTAGGTTACGGAACGGGAGGCCGCGCGCCTCCGGGGTCTTCTTATCACGCTGTGACTGGTTGCTTGCACTCATTTTATTGCTTCTCCCCTTGGTGTTTCCGATTTCGAGTTGTCGGTAACAGAGCGAGATATTTTAATCATACAGATAAGTAAATGTCAAGTAAGATTGTTAAATAAAATAACCCCATCTCGTATTAAAGCTGGGGTTATTTATGGCCACGAATCGTCGTGGCTGCGTCCGCAATGCGGATTATAATTTATTCGTCTTCGTTTTCTGCATATGGGTTGATACATTCGCCGTGCTTGCAGACGGGATAGTCTGGATCACAGCAGGCGCTGTTGTCATTACACCCCAATTCACAGCGGCCATCCCAACAGCCAGCTCCACAGCCACAGTCGGCATTCTTCGTGCACTTTGCTGGCAAGCATTTATCTTCGTACTCACCCTCATAACAGAAGTTCCCTGCAGGACAGTTTTTGTCTTCCAGACAATTTCCATCTTCGATAGCTTCGTGAGAATAGCAGCTTCCATTGTGATAGACGTCCGTACCACAACATGAAATGGGGTGGTCTGGACTATAGCTTACGCATTGATGCGTCTGGATCTCGCAGGCGTATCCGCAGCCACAGTCAGCATCGGAAAAGCACTTGGGCTCAAGGCAGTACCCTTTAGGTGCTCCTTCAAATATTGCGCAAAGGCTCCCATTTTCGCAATCAGCGTTGGTACAACAGTGTGATGATTCAAAGCAACGATGATTGTTGCAATACATATTGCACTGGTTGCCACAGTCGGCAGCGCTGTCGCATTCCGAGATTATGCATTTGCCGTTTAGCTCACCATTATCTTTGACGCAGATCAGGTCAGGTTCGCAGTCGGCGTTGGCGCAGCAAGATGAATCCAACTTATGACACTCGTTGTAGAGGCATTGGTAACCACAGCCACAATCTTCTGCGCTTTCGCAGTATCTTGGACTCGTAGGATCTTCTCCGGCGTCAACAGTGTCACTTTCTGCCACATAATCACTCACGTGACATTCGCCTTTTAGACAAAAACTATCACTAGGACAGTCGTTGTCTTTTGTGCAATCCGGTTTAGCGATAGTGGCCCTGTGTACTTTGGGTGGTTCCCATTGTGGGTTTTGTTCCTGTGCAGGGGCTTGGTTTTTACAGGTCTTGCTAGATTCATAATTTGCTGGTAGCAAATAAATGATTACACAGAGCTCTGTGAAAGCAAGTAAAGGGAAGAGTAGCCCCTTTTTGTTGAACTGCATTTTTACCTCCAATCCTTAATGTTAAGGTTACGTTAACAAAATTTTTTGTCAACCCTATTAAATTATTTTTGTCCAAGCAAGGAATTGCCTTCGCTCGTTGCGACTCACTCAGATTTGTTTTCTCTTGTGACCGCGTGTCGCCTTAGCTTTAACGGTGAAGCAAAGAGAAAACAAAAACCCCGATTTAATCGGAGTTTTTGTTTAAGCCACGAGTCGTCGTGGCAACGTCCACTGGCGGAGTTCCGCTAGATGGAATTCCTTCCAAGCGTTTGTAGGCTAGGGAAAGACGATAGTGACCGGCTCGTACTTACCAGCAGTGAACTGGTGACGAATCGTTCCGCCATTGGTGACGATGCGGATGTCGTAGTCGTGACCAGTCTTCATCCACTGGCCGAACTGTACCTCGCCGGAAAGTCCAGTGCCCTGGGCCACGGTGTAGAAGCCGTTGGCTTCGTACTTCCAGTTGAGCATCTGGACTTCCCAGGAGATCGGCTTTTCGAAGCTGAACGAGATGGTCTCCTGGTCGGTGGTGGGGTCGACGAACACCATGACGGTGAAGATGTCCTCGACCTTGGTGGTGTGCGCCTTGGTGCGGTTGGCGCAACCAACGAGGCCAGCCAGAAGCAGGATGTTGAGAATGAGCGAGGTGCGCATGATTTCCCTTTGGTTAGAATTTGAGACCCCTTTGACACCTAAGCACGTGCTTGGTAGAGGTCAGTAAGAGTCTCAAATTTTATCAAGGAAATAATTTGATTGAACTGCAAAATTTCCAATATTTTAGAAACTTTGTAATTCAGGCCGATACTTGCGTATCGACCCGTGTTCTTCCGATGGTTTTCTGTTGGTTTACTACTTCACGGTCACGGTGACCCAGGTGCTGACTGAACCATAAGGCCCGCTGCATTCCACGTTGTACCTGGTGGTCACGGTCGGACTCATAGTCCGCGTGCCGTTGGTTCGTAGTGGATGGGCGCCCTCGTGGCATATTGTGGTGTTGCTACTCGTCCAGATCAGCGTAGTAGTCTGTCCAGCGGTGATCGTCATCGGCGTGGCCGTGAGATCGAGAGTCGGCTCCGGCGGAAGTGGCAGCTGGTTGGCTGTCACGGTGGCGATGTCTTCGGCGAGGTCGTTGTAGTCGACGCAGTTGAGCTGCAGTGTGCCGTCCTCGTTGGTGAACGAATCGCACTTCTGCACGTTCGTGCTCGTCCACTCCACGTGCGGAGTGGTGGTCTCGTCATCGTCATGATCGGTCAGGATCTTGTAGGTGATGATGCCACAGAGGCTAGCGCAAAACGCAAGGATCATGGCGGTAGAAAGCTTCATTGTCGTTTCCTTTGTCAGAACGGGTTATTCGTTGCCCAATGTGGGCTTGAAGTTGAGAAACAGTTATTTCCCCACTTCAAGCCCAGACAGGCGTTTCCGCACTGATGAAAACCACCGTATAGATTTTTCGCTAAAGATTAGCAAAAAATCATTGTAAAAGAACTGCATACTATACCATAAAAAAGCCCATTTGTCAATAGGTTTATGGCATATCTTGGCTAAAATTAGAGGTTTTTATCGTTTAAATTCTGTGTACTAATTTTGTATTATACTGTTATAAATACGTATCTTTGTAATACGTATTTTACGTAGAATAGGGTATGTTATTGGCAGGTTATGTAATTTAAACCAACTGCATTTTACCATTTTGTGTCGTATTTGTTGGTAGAATACTATGGGTAGAATTATTGTGTTATTTATGTATGTTATTCTAATACGCGGAAACTGGGAAAGGTTCTCAGTTTACTAGTAGTACAATCAACAAAAAGAGTATTCTCATGAACAAGCTCGCCTCTGCACAGTCCGTTTCGATTGCAACGCTCGCCAGCCGAATTCATTCCGATATTGCGTCGGATCTCTCTAACCTGGATCATGATGACGATGTCTGGGCCGCGATCATGAACTACGATCTGAGCGTCGTCACGGACACGTTCGCACGGCGTAACCCGCAATACGCAGAAAATGCCAATGCTTTAGAGATGGAGTGTCGGCGCTTCATGTATCTAACAGTTATCGTGCCGAATTTCGAATTGGCTCCGACCAAGCCGATTGACGAGTATTGGCACACGTTCATCCTGTTCACTCGGGAATATGATGCGTTCTGTCGCATGCTCAGTGGTCGCTACGTGCACCACAAGCCTCTCGGCGCTGCGGATCACTCGGCAGTGTTCGCCAAGACGCAGAAGATCGTTGCTCACCTCTTTGGCGAATTCGAGAATAGCCATTTCTGGTTCCTTCCCGCACCTTCGACTTCGTGCTGCTCGGCCAGGGCGGTCGAAGATATGCGGTCCGCCGTGGTCTAGCAGAACAATCAGTAGCAAATAATGCCGGGCCTTTCTTCGTAAAAGCGTAGAAAGGTCCTTTTTTATTCAAGTTTTTTAATGGTTTTTTATGTTGTCAAATAACAAAAATCGCTTTTTTCTCTTATCCTACTTCACATACCCACGGAGAAAACCCATGATGAGACGCAAGCTCCTTTGCTTTTTCTGCGGATTGTTTATCCGCAAACATTAGCCCCACCACCATTCCAGAATGAGCAATCTGAATTCCTAAAGCACCTGATTTTTCGCGAAGCTCGAGTATTTCATTCCAGTTTGGTTTAGGCGTATATTTTTGTCGTATATAAGCACTTTCTGTTGCAAGATTGGCCAGCTCTTCGCGATTAGAAGAGCTGATTGCGGAACGCAGGCGTTTACGCATTAAATCATAACGCGTAGCATCTTCTTCACTAATCATTGGATAGTTAGCAGGAAAACAAAAAACCCCTCCTTTTTTGTCTGCATTGAATCCTACAACAAAAAAAGAAGGTAGAGGTTTTTTAAAATCTTCTATAACTAATCTATTTTTGAAATCAAATAACACGGCATTATTGTACATAACCGAATCAGTGCCATTTTCGCTTTGAGAAGTAATAGAAAGTATTTCTTCTTGATCAAGATGTTTTCTTGTGCTCTTTTCTATAGCATAAATAACAGCAAGAATATCAGCAGTAGAAGAGCCAAGTCCAATTTGTTCAGGAGGTGATTCGATAATTCTAACTGTTCCCTTAACAGGAATAGAAAGTTTGATACAAGCAAGGCGCGCTGCATTTAAGGCCTTTACTTTGTGGGAAGGAAAAATTTCAAGGCCATCAGGACCTTGTGTTTCGTAGGATGCTAGACTTTTCCATTGATTACTTTTGAGTGTTATCAATGCTTTTTTGCTAACTCCATTTTCCATAAAAATACCTTGGATAAGCTCTCCATGGTGACTAAATTGTTGGCCAAAATATTTCATAGATGTTTATTTATTTAACGTTTCTCTATCGTCAAATGTGGCGTGGTGGTAAGCTCACCTGAGCTATAGGCAGTTTTTCTTAAAGTTTTGTGGTGTATCTTGGCTAAAATTAGAGCTTTTTAGGTTTTAAATCTTGCTTACTTTTGTGCCCTCGGGAGTATCTTTTACTATGTATCCCAAAGCTTCAATTTCTTTGCGTAAATTATCGCTTTCAGACCAGTTTTTATCGGTTCTGGCCTGGTTTCTTTTGTGTACTAATTTTTGTATAGAAGCGGGTAGTTTTGAGCTATCTTTTTTTATTTTATTCAAGCCTAACCCAAAAACCTTATCAAATTTTAGAATAGTAGTTTTTTTAGTTTCTGGTGGGTATATTGGATCTTTTATCAAGTCCCACATAATCGCTAGCGCAGCCGGAGTATCCAAATCATTATTTATAGCTTCCAAAAATTTCTTTTCATAAGCTTCACAATTTCCTTTTGGTCTGCCCCAAGTTTTTATTATATTATAGAGATGTTCCAATCCGTTTTGGGCAGCCTCTACTGCGCTCCAAGAAAAGTTGAGTTGTTTGCGGTAGTGGGTTTGCAAAAGCAGATAACGATAGGCGAGAGGGTTTAAGTTTTTATTTTTTAATGTTTCTAGAGTGATAAAATTGTCTGATGATTTTGCCATTTTATCTTCGCCCATTAACATAAATTCTCCATGTAGCCAATAGTTGGCTAACGGTTTATCGTTTGCAGCTTCGCTCTGAGCGATCTCGTTGGTATGGTGTACCGGCACATGGTCTATGCCGCCACAATGAATATCAAAAGGTTGGCCCAAATATTTTGCCGACATAGCCGAGCATTCTATATGCCAACCAGGGAAGCCTTTTCCCCACGGACTTAGCCATTCCATTTGCCTTTTTTGATCAGCGGGCGAAAATTTCCACAAAGCAAAGTCTGTAATATTTTTTTTCTCTCCCATTTCTACTCTGGCCCCGGCCTTTAGTTCCTGATTTTTTAAGTTAGCCAGTTTGCCGTAGTCGGGGAGTTTGGAGGTATCAAAATAAACACCGTCTGTAGTTTTGTAAGCGAAACCTTTTTTCTCTAATGTTTTTATTAAATCAATTTGTTCTTTTATATTGTCTGTGGCTTTGGTAAATTTAGTTGGGGCGACAATATTTAAATCCTTTAAATCTTTTTTGAAGGCAGTGGTGTAAAATTTGGCAATTTGCCAAGCAGTTTTGCCCTCTCTCTTTGCGCCCTTTTCCATTTTATCTTCACCACTATCGGCATCGTCTGTTAAGTGGCCAACGTCAGTTATGTTCATTATATGTTTTACTTTGTAATCGTTGTACAACAAAATTCTTTTCAAAATATCTTCAAAAACATAGGTGCGCAAGTTGCCAATGTGAGCAAAGTTATAGACCGTTGGTCCGCAAGCGTACACACCAACCCTACCATTTTTAATTGGTTTAAATTCTTCGGTTTTGCGAGTTAGGGTATTGTAGATTTTCATATTTGAAATGAGTGAATGAAGTAGACAGTGAAATATTTATAGATTGCTTGCAAGATATAAATATTGAATCTGGATATTTCTGAGCGAATGAGAATATATGGGCTTTAGCTCCTATATCCGAAACTAGTTACCATTCTAAATCTTCGGCCTTTTTGATTGTTGGAAAAGCCAAGTTATGCAAATCCACAGCTCGAGTGCCACAAATTTTTCTTAGTGCAATATTATAGCGTCTATTTAAATCACGTATTAATACCGGGTCTTTACTGGCAATTATAGCATGTAAATCTTCTAAGTCTTTAGTGCTGGCCTCTTCAAAAGTTTTTGGTGAGCCGGTTTGTTTTAAGAAAGTGCGGGTAACTGCTTCGCAAGCTTCTAGAAGAGCGGTTGTTTGAAGGTCGTTAAAAGTAAATCCGTCGCCCGGTGTGGATGTTACGCGCAATCCTTCAAATTTTCCATCTTTTGCCAAAGGTGCCACTCCAAACGGCACACCAGAAACGTGTCCAATGTCTTCGGCAAGACAATAATTTCCTGTCTCGGTAATGGCAGCAGGGAGGGCGTTTTCTCCGCAGTAGATAATTATAGCATCAGTGCGATTGTTTCCAAGTGATTTAATATCAAAACCATATTTAGATAGTTCTGGATTTTTGCAAAGAGATTCGTACAGATCTGTCCATACTCTAAATTGGGATATATCATGAGTTAAAGCAAGATTAACACGGTAACGTTTATCTTCGAGTGTCATGGCTTGTTTGTTTGGGGAGCGATATATGTTTGTGAGAAAAGTGCCTGCGCCCGGGACTCGCATTTTTGGGGCCGCGGCATATTCACCTTTATATCGAGGTTCTGTTGTGGCGTCAATTGATGAGAATTTTTCAAAGGCTGCATCGTGGCGTTTTTTTTCGTTCGCAGACATGGTGCGGTCTCGGAATTTACGAAGCTCAAAAAATTCATCGACCGAAGATACTTGTTCAAATAAATTTTCGTCGGCAATCAGGGGTGATTGAAAAAATGTTTTAGCATCACTGAAGAAACCAAGTTCGGCGGTTTTATATTTTATTTTATCCAATAACGCCAGTCTAAAAAAATTTGCAATTTCAGTTTGATATTGTTGAAAGGTATTTTCTGTTTCTTTTAATTCGCGCAAGGATGGAGCTTCCCAATTACGCTCTTTTTCATGTTTTGTTATCCCTGCAGACCTTTCAAAATTCATAACGTAGTTGGTAGTTTAATAATGGAATATCGTGCCTTTAGTTTATCTTATTTATCCCCAGTTATCAACTGGCCTATACACTTAAAATTCAATCTTTGGTATAATCTAATCATAAGACAAAATTCACTCATCAAGATTCAGTAAAAGTGGATCGTGCTGTGTGTATCATGAATAATGTTTCTATGTTCGGTTTTTTTAAACAAAAATCTTATCTTGGTATAGATATTGGTTCTGGTGGAATGAAATTGGTAGAATTGCGTTTGGAAAAAAAGAGGCCAGTTTTATTTACCTATGGTCTTACTTCCGACAAGCAAGACGTGCATAAGTTTAAAAATGTTCAAGATCAAAATATAGACAATTTACTTCAAAAAGGGGATAAGGTAGAAAATATCGGCATAGCAGATGACAGATTTACAGATTTTCAAATTGAAAAATATAGCAACACCATAAAAAGTCTGTGTAAAGCTTCCAAAATAATTTCTAAAAGTGCAGTGGTAAGCTTGCCGGTTTCTTCGGTTTTTCATGCGGTGGTTACTTTGCCAATCGTAAAGAAAGAAGAGTTAGATCATATTGTAAAAGCCGAAGTTAGAAAGTTATTGCCAATGCCGCTAGAAGAAATGGCTTTGGATTTTCAGGTGTTAAAAGGTTCGGAGACAGACAAAAATCAGCGCGTGCTGGTAAATGCTGTTTCGCACAAGCTTATAGAATTTTATTCCAAAGTGTTTAGTCGTTCCGGTTTGGCTCTAGAAGCACTGGAGCCAGAGTCTACTGCTCTCACTCGATGTCTTATGGGGCGAGATCAAGCTGTGGCTATGATTATAGATATTGGCTCAGAGAGAACAAACTTTTTTATTATAGATCAAGGTTCTCCAATTACTCATCAGAGCATAGAATCGGGTGGAGACAAGATAGATAGGATTTTGCAAAATATTTTGGCGGTAGACGCAGGTTTTGTAGAGCGTATTAAGTACGACTTGTTTGATTTTTTACCAACAGGTAATAATAATATATTGAGCGAGCAAAAATGGCTTGACATTTTGATGCCGGTAATAGATCCTATATTAAAAGAAATAGATGTTAGCTTGGAAATGTATTTGCGCCAAACCGGCAATGAAGGCAAACGTCCAGAGAAAATAATTCTAACTGGCGGCATGAGTCTAATGCCGTTTTTGGCAAAATATATTGAAAGTAAATTCAAAATAAAATGTTATGTTGGCGATGCTTGGGCAAGAGTAGTTTATCAAGATGGATTAAAGCCGGTTTTGCGCCAAATTGCCCCGCGTATGTCTGTAGCCATTGGCTTGGCCATGCGTAGTATGGTACAATAATACAAAATAAAGTTAGTTAATGAATTAATTAATGCAGCGTCGCGTTTCAAGTGACGTCGAGGTCGGGCTTCAATGGACACTGCCCGACATAATTCTGCTGAATTAATTTCGCTAAATCAAATTTTTATGCCGTCAACAGAATCCGCACATATCTTAATAGTAGAGGATGATCTTTTTTTAGCCGAAATTTATCAGAAGAAATTTGAAATGGAGGGATTTAAAGTTAGTATGGCCAACAATGGCGAAAAAGCGATAGTAGATATAAAGAAAAAGAAGCCAGATTTAGTATTGTTAGATATTTTATTGCCAAAATTAGATGGTTTTTCTGTTTTAGAAGCGGTAAAGGCAGACGCTTCGGTAAAAGATATACCTATTATTTTGCTTACCAATTTGGGACAGCAAGATGATGTCCAAAGAGGTTTAGAAAAGGGTGCTGTTGATTATTTAATTAAAACACATTTTAAACCATCAGAGGTTGTGGATAAGGTGCGAAAGGTTTTGAAGATTTAGTTGTGGTATAATAATTGAGATTATTTGTTAATCAAGTATGTTCTATAATAGAAAGGGGGTGACAATATGAAGAAATTGAATGAAAAAGGTTTTACCCTTATTGAATTATTGGTAGTAATCGCTATTATCGGTTTGCTATCAACTTTAGCTGTAGTATCTTTAGGAAACGCAAGACAAAAAGCTCGCGATGCGAGACGTCTTTCCGACCTAAAACAATTACAAACCGCTTTAGAGCTTTATTATACCGATCAGACAGCTTACCCGGCAGGCGCTGGTGTAACTTTGGGAGATCAAGCTGGCAACTATGCCTGTCTAGACTCCGGTGGTTGGGATGCTATTGCTACTTGTGCTAGCCCATATATGGGTCAAGTACCAGCCGATCCACTTTCAACCCAAAATTATGTATATACCGCAGCTTCAAGCTCATATAGTATTACTGCAACCTTAGAAACTACTATGAATGGTTTGGAAGATGGTATAACATTAAGCCCATCTGGTATCGCCGACTAACAATTTTAAACTCAGTTTAAAACAAAAAACCCTCTTAAAACGGGGTTTTTTGTTTTCCTCTTTGCTCCACCGCTAAAGCTATGGCGGCACGCGGTCGCAAGAGAAAACATGTCTGAGTGAGCCGCAGTGAGCGAAGGTGATTATTTAATCCCTAGCCTAGTGGATTTTGTATTATTCTGTGGTATACTTATTTTATGTTCTACCTTGTTTCTATTGGCAATTTTTTATACGTAATAATTTTTCTTCTCGGCGTAAGCTTGGGTAGTTTTTTGAATGCTTGGGTTTGGCGAACCAGAGAAAATTTTAGAATTACTAGTGGTCGCAGCATGTGTCCGGCTTGTCGCAGACAGTTGTGCTGGTATGAAAATATTCCGATTATTAGCTTTTTGGTTTTAAAAGGAAAGTGTCGTACTTGCAAGAACCAAATACCAAAACATTTTATTTTTGTAGAAGCGGTTACTCCACTTATTCTCATGCTCACGGTTTGGTCAAATTTGCATGTGCTTGAATTGAACCCATTGCATTTCACCCGAGATGTGGTTTTTGCTATTTTGTTAATTATTATTTTTGTTTATGATTTCTTGTATCAAGAAATTTTATCAGAAATAGTTTGGTTCGGTGCGCTAACAGGTCTATTCTTTAATTTTTATCTAGATTACACCTTAACATCTTTACTATTAGGAGCCATCTTTGCGGGTGGTTTTTTCTTATTGCAATATGTTATATCTCGCGGAAGGTGGATAGGCGGAGGCGATGTTCGTTTTGGTTTTATGATGGGCTTATGGTTGGGTTGGCCAGTGGTGGTGGCTGCGCTTGTTATTTCATATATAATTGGTGCCGTTACAAGTTTGGCCGCGATAGCAACCAAGAGAAAGCACCTAAGTAGCGCGACTCCATTTGGGACTTATTTATCTTTGGGTACTATAATTTGTGTTTTGTGGGGAAACGAAATTGTCCGTTGGTATATGGGATTTTTGCGATAAAGTATGGCTATTTCAAAAGAATTAAAAAATAGAGTAGAAAAACTTCATGCTCAGATAGACGATCTTCGTTATCGTTATCATGTGCTTAATGATCCGCAAGTGACAGACGCTATGTATGAAGGCTTGATGGATGAATTGCGAAAAATAGAAGTGCAATTTCCTGAAATTATTACACTGGATTCTCCAACACAGAGAGTGGCTGGCAAGCCATCAGAAAAATTTGAAAAACTTGTGCACACTGTGCCGCAATGGTCTTTTAATGATGCTTTTTCTCCGGAAGATATGACAGATTGGGAGGAAAGAATTCTTAAAATTTTAGAAAAAGAACTAGGGTCTCGTCCGGCAGATTTAAGTTATGTTTGTGAATTAAAAATAGATGGTTTGCACATGGTTTTAACATACGAAAATGGTGTTTTAAAAACCGCAGCCACCAGAGGTGATGGAAAAGTAGGGGAGAATGTAACGGCCAATATAAAAACTATTTTATCTGTGCCGCTTAAATTAAAAAAAGAGGTTAGTTTGGTGGCCGAAGGCGAAGTTTGGATGAATAAATCCATGCTGGACAAAATAAATGAAGAGCGAAAAAAACAAGATGAGCCTTTGTTTGCTAATCCGCGCAACGCAGCCGCCGGAACCATTCGTCAACTTGATCCAGCTATTGTCTCTGCTCGCAAATTGTCTCTTACCGCTTACGATATATCTAGTGATAACGCCCCTGTTTCTCAAGAAGAAGAATTGCAGTATTTAAAAGATCTTGGGTTCAAGACAGATACACATTGGAAAGTTTGCAAAACCATGCAAGAAGTTTTTACCTTTCATAAATATTGGCAGAACCACAAAACTACTCAAGAATTTTGGGTAGACGGTGTGGTAATAAAAGTAAACCAGAAAAAGTATCAAAATTTACTTGGCTTTACTGGCAAAGCGCCACGTTGGGCTATTGCCTATAAATTTCCCGCAGAACAGGGTGCAACCAAAGTGCGTCAGGTTAATTGGGGTGTGGGCCGTACTGGTGCTATTACTCCGGTAGCTGTTATGGACCCTGTGCAACTTGCAGGCACTACTGTGACTCACGCTACGTTGCATAATTACGACGAAATAGAGCGTTTGGGGGTAAGGATAGGTGACAGTGTGGTGGTAGAAAAAGCTGGAGATATAATCCCAAAGATTATTCGAGTTTTGGATAAGTTGCGCACGGGAGAAGAAAAAATTATAAAAGAACCAAAAATTTGCCCGATTTGTAAAAGCGAAGTTAGTAGAAAAGATGTGGTAGACACAACTCAAGAAAAAAGTGTGGCTTTATTTTGTGCAAACAAAAATTGTTATGCTCAGCAACTACGACGCATTATACACTTTGTCGGTAAGTCTGGTTTTGATATTGCGGGCTTGGGCAAAAAAATAGTAGAGCATCTGGTAAGCGTTGGTTTGGTAGAAACACCGGCAGATATTTTTGATTTAACCAAAGGTGACATTGAGCCGTTAGAACGATTTGCCGAAAAGTCTGCAGAAAATTTAATTTTGGCTATAGAAGAGTCCAAAAATATTACTTTGGCTAGATTTATAAATGCGCTAGGAATTTCTCATGTGGGAGAAGAAACGGCTATTCGGTTGGCGGAACAATTTTCCGCCCAAGGCGGACCAGCCTCGGGCTGGAAAACATTGGAAAAAATAATGTCGGCTGATCAGTCGGAGATAGAAAAAATAGAAGACATTGGTCCGCAGGTTTCGGCTTCTATAGAAAAATATTTCAAAAATGAAAAAAGTAAAAAACTTATTTCGGATTTAATTAAAAACGGAGTAAAGATAGAAAGTGTTAAGCCAAAAGTTGGTAATTTAAAATTATCCGGCAAGACCTTTGTTTTAACTGGTGGTTTGGAATCTATGACACGTGATGAAGCCAAAGAAAAAATACGAGCATTGGGTGGAGAAATTTCGGAAAGTGTAAGTAAAAAAACAAGTTATGTGGTGGTGGGTAGCGATGCTGGCAGTAAGGCTAGTAAGGCTGAAAAATTGGGTGTGCCTATGCTAAATGAAGAAGAATTTACCAAGCTGGTTGGGTAGCGTTCTTTTGAGATGGTTGTATAATTGAACTTTCGCTAAAAAAGTGTTATCATATCTGTACTATGATGTATATCAGTTGGTTCAAAGACTTAACCATCAAAGATATTCCGTCTGTAGGCGGTAAAAACGCCTCTCTGGGTGAAATGTACGCCAAACTAACTTCCAAAGGCATGAAGGTGCCAAATGGTTTTGCGTTGACCGCCGATGTTTATTGGGATTTTATAAAAGAAAATAAATTAGATAAACGAATCAAAGATACATTAAAAGGTTTAGATAAAAAAAACGTACATGATTTGGCAGTGGTGGGTGCCAAGATAAGAAAAATGATTTTAGAGTCGCGCTTCTCCAAAGATGCCGAAAAAGCAATTGTCGCTGCCTATAAAGAACTTTGTAAATCTTCTAAAAAAACAAATATAGACGTTGCTGTGCGTAGTAGTGCGACTGCCGAAGATTTGCCAGACGCTAGTTTTGCCGGTCAGCAAGAAACATACCTAAATGTTCGCGGAGACAAAGAATTATTGCTTGCTAGCAAAAAATGCATCGCATCACTCTTTACCGATCGTGCAATTTCTTATCGAGAAGATAAAGGCTACGACCATACAGCTATTGCGTTGTCTGTGGGTGTGCAAGAAATGGTGCGCTCCGATATGGGTGCAAGTGGTGTAATGTTTACACTGGATACCGAATCTGGATTCAAAGGCGTGGTACTTATAAATGCTGCCTACGGCTTGGGAGAATATGTAGTAAAAGGCCGGGTAACACCGGATCAGTTTTATGTTTTTAAAGACGGCTTGAAAAACGGCTTCAAATCTATAATTAGCAAACAGCTTGGTACCAAAGAAGTAAAACTTGTGTATGGTAAAGTTGGTACCAAACAAGAAAAAGTAAAATTATCTGATCAGAAAGTATATTCTCTTGCCGACGACGAAGTTTTGCAATTGTCTAAGTGGGGAGTAATGATTGAAGAGCACTACGGCCACCCTATGGATATAGAATGGGCCAAAGATGGTCAAAACGGCCAGTTATATATAGTGCAAGCTAGATCCGAAACTGTACGTTCCAAGATAGTAAATGTTATTGAGCAATACCAACTTAAACAAAAAGAAAAAGGCAAAATTTTACTTACTGGTACTAGTGTTGGTCAAAAGATTGGCCAGGGTAGAGCTAGAGTAATCAATTCACCAAAACAGATGAAACAGTTCAAGCCTGGTGAAGTTTTGATTACTCGTATCACTGATCCAGATTGGGAGCCTATTATGCGTATGGCAAGCGCAATCGTTACCGAACAAGGTGGCAAGACCTCTCATGCGGCTATTGTAAGTCGAGAGTTGGGTACACCGGCTATTGTGGGTGCAGCCAAGGCGCGCCAGGTAATAAAAAACGGACAAGAAATTACCGTATCTTGCGCCGAAGGAGAAGCCGGCTATGTTTACAAAGGGTTATTACCATTTGAAGTATTAAAAACCGAAATAAAATCTGTACCAGATACCAGAACAAAAATAATGATGAATGTCGGCGATCCAAGTAGCGCGTTTACGCTATCTGCATTGCCAAACGATGGTGTAGGTTTGGCCAGAGAAGAATTTATTTTTACAAATTTTGTTAAGATTCATCCGCTTGCGCTTGTAAATTACAAAGATCAGCCAAAAGAAATAAAACAAAAAATAGACGAGCTAACTGTTGGCTATAAAGATAAAGCCAAATATTGTGTAGACAAACTGGCAGAAGGCATCGCCTTTATTACAGCCGCTTTTCATCCAAACGATGTGATTGTTCGATTGTCTGATTTTAAAACAAATGAATACGCCACTCTTGTTGGTGGTGGAGCCTACGAACCAAAAGAAGAAAACCCAATGATTGGTTGGCGTGGAGCTTCTCGTTATTATGACGAAAAATATAAAGCCGGATTTAAATTAGAATGCGAAGCGATAAAAAAAGTTCGCAACCAGTGGGGGATGAAGAATTTAATTGTAATGGTGCCATTTTGCCGTACGGTAGAAGAAGGTAAAAAAGTTTTGGCTACCATGAAGGAATTTGGGTTAGAGCGGGGTAAAGATGGTCTGCAAGTGTATGTAATGTGTGAAATCCCTGCCAATGTTATTTTGGCCAAAGAATTTTCGGAAATCTTTGATGGGTTTAGTATTGGCTCCAACGATCTAACTCAGTTAACTCTTGGGGTAGATAGAGATTCGGCATTGGTAAGTCATGTGTATGATGAAAAAAACGAAGCTGTAAAAACACTTATCAGACAAGTGATAAAAGTAGCTCATGAAAATAAAAGAAAAGTAGGTATTTGTGGCCAAGCGCCAAGTGACTATCCGGAATTTGCTGAATTTTTGGTACAAGAGGGGATAGACAGTATTTCTCTTAACCCCGATACCGTTTTAAAAACTCGTGAACGCATCTTTGCAATGGAGAAAAAAGTAGCTGCCAAACCACCCTCAAGTTTTAAAATGGGTGTGGCTTCCAAAATGCTTTTGATTTTTGGTGTTTTGGGTTTGGCCACTAGTTTGGGTGGGTATACTTGCCAGACTGTAAATGATAATAAAATGTCGGCGGCCGATGTGCAGATAGAGGTAGCAAACCAGGTGGCTTTGGCTAAATCGGAGTTGAAAAGAGAAATGGAGCAGGAATTTGAAAGAAAACAATCAGAGGGAAGGTCTAATTATGTAGAAGATAGTTTTGCAAAGTTTACTTTAGCGTATCCATTAGGCTGGGTTATAAGCCATGAAGATGGTATGGTCAAGTTTTCTTCAGTCAACGGTTCGCAAGAGTGGTTTAGTATATCAGAAGGGAAACCAGCCCAGAGCAGAGATTTTAAGGAATTTAGCCAAACTACTTCTACAGCTGAAAACGAGGGTTATCCGACAAATACGTGGCGTGGCTATCCGGCAAAATTCTTTTTTACCCTACCGTTTAAATCCGAATACGCTGTAAGATTATTAGAAATTTACCCTGATGGATATAATAAATCCAAAACAGTAATAAAAATAATGGGCAATACAAGTAAGTTTAATGAGTTTATTTTTAGTTCAATGACTGATTTTAAAGTTAATTAATTTTTTAATATAAACCATATGTGTGACGACAAAATGGGTTGTGGTAACAAAGAAGGTGGAAGTTGTTGTGGGGGAGGCAAAACGGGTTGTGGTTGGGGCCACAAGTCTTTGTTGCATTGGGTAATAGGCGCAGTAGTGCTTATTATAGTTTTTTGCTTTGGATATAAATTGGGTGTGTTACGCGGTTATTTTGGCGGTTGGGGATACGACAATTATGGCGGATATAACATGATGTACCGCAACGGTAACTTCGGTCCGGGTATGATGAGCGGATGGCGCAATGTGGGTGCCCCTGTAGAAAATACTGTTGTTTCTACTACCGAAAAGAAATAATTTTTAAAATAAAAAAGCCTCGAGTTTATCGAGGTTTTTTTATTTCTCTTCTTCTAGCAATTCTAGCATTCGCTTTTTTGCATAGTGTGTTTGGACGCCTACTGTATTAGTCGGCATGTCTAGTTTTTCTCCAATTTCTTTTTGGCTGTATCCCTGTAAGTACAACTCCATAACTGCTTGTTGTTTTGGTTTTAATTTCCTTAATAAACCTTGCAGTGCCTCATCTTTTTCTTTGTTTTCTATATGATCTACGCTTGTAGGAAGGTGGCCTTCTACTCTATTGTCGTCAAATTCTACGGCAGTTAAGTCGTTTTTTGATAGTCGATTTTCTTTTCTAAATAAATTTATGCATTCATTTTTTGTTATTGTGTGTAACCAACTTGTTAATTTTGCATCTTTTTCATCAAATCTTCCTTCAGAAATAGCTCTGTAGGCATTAAATAGAACAGTTTGCACAACATCTTCCGCATCGCTTGGTTTGACGCTGTATTTGTAAGCTATGCTAAGTATTAATTTTTTTATTTCTGGAGAGAGCAGTCTCTTGAGAAGGTCTTCTTTTTCGGTTTTTGGTTTAGCCTGCGCTTCTGGCGGTGTAAATTTTGTTTCGGACATAGGTCTATTTAGCATTTTAATACTATATAAGCATATAATAAAAAATATCTCCTGTAAACAAAACCCCGTTCGCGGTCATCCTCCTGATCTACCTCCAATGTGTTGGGAGTAAATCAGGTGGTGCGAACGGGGTTGTAACGCAACACCTTTTGATGCGTAGCCATATCTATGGCAAGATTTTGTATGTATGGGCTGGCAAGAACAATGTGCGAACAGTCTCTGTGGTAGGCAAGTTAGCCACGTAACGCGAGAAGACCACGTGATTGTGTTGTTGTAGTTGGTCAGTTACCATCAGTAGGTTGGCGTAGAAGCCATTTTTCTGTGGTTCAAAAGCTCCAGGCTCTAGCCTGATTTTTAAACCGACACAGGCTCTGCAAATTTCTTTATGAAGGCTCGTGCTGGGCAGAGGTGTGATAAGCTCTAGTTGGAAGCCGTAGACAGGTTCGCACTCGCTTCGTCCTAGAAAAATAGGCTTTGAGTCATGGGCAAGAACTTCTTCCCAGTAGAAGTGTACGCTCGGAGGGCGCTGCGCTGCGATCGCTTCTAGTAAGACATTGCTGTTTTCAATAATAAAGCAGTTGGGATCTGGGACTGCTTTTACCATAACGCCCACTAGAGCGTTGCGCATGTCTTCTCTTAGGCGCGAATGACCGTTTGGAGCCTTGATAAACCTTACCAAAACTTTTGTGGCAGGTTCCATGGTTTGTACCTCAAAGGTTGTTGTCTTGGTTGCTAGTATAAAGATTTTATCTATTTTTTACAAGAGTGGGTATAAACAAAAACCCGCTCGCTATCCTCCCTGAGATACTTCCAAAAATTTAGAAATATTTCAGGTGTTGCGAACGGGATTTGTTCGGAGAGCACCCTTTGTGAGCGTTATTTTATGCTAACTGACTAGCTCCTATTCAATTTCTTCTTGTGGAAAGTGGATAGGTTGGTCGGTGGGCAAGAAGTCTTCCCAATACTTGTACAAGGGTGAGTTGAGACCGTTTCTCAGCTCTATTGCCTTAAGCAAAGTATCTCTGTCACATCGATAGTGCCCGCAGCTTTGCAAGGATGCTTCTAGGCTTAGTCCGGCAAGTTCTTGAGTCATGCCTTGATCTGCATGTTTGCAATCTCTATGGCCGTCGGGTTTACGACAGCTGAAACGAGGGTTCTTTAGCGTGATTTTCATGGTGCGAATCTCCGATTTGATTTGACGCCACTATATACCATATATAATTATTTTTCAAGACCTTATCTGTTCTTAAAATTTATAAAAGCGTCGCGTTTCAAATGACGTTACGCGATATGGTTTCGTTAAACCAAAAATCCCGTTCGCCCTGATTTGTTTCCAATTATTTAGAAATAAATCAGGTGATGCGAACGGGATTTGTTGCGCAGAGCACCTTTGGTTAAAGTTGGCACGGTGCTTAGTATTGCGCTCTCAAGTCTTCGCAGAGAGTAGCTTCCTCTGTGTAGAACATGAGGCCAAAGTGTGTGGCCATCTCTTTTTCCCAGTAGGCGTGAGCCGTAGGGTTGTTTAGGCGCAGGGCATCCAAGATTTCTGAACGGGGGATGAAGTAGAAGTAAATGGTTCCACCGTTGTTATCCGGGTGGTTTCTAAGGGTTGCGTGGACCAGTAGCCCTAGCAATGTAGGTCGCATTTCGGCGGACCATTTTTCTTCGGAATGAGCTGAAGGAGCAAGTTTTGTTCTGACGATTTTGTCCATTGGATGTTTTTCCTTGGATGAGAGTATGTAAAATCTATCCTAGCCTATCCCTTCATAATATTCAAGCCAGAACAGTAAAGTTGACATATTCTTGGTTTTTTTGTATAATTTTCTTGTTCATCCTGTTAAATCCCCGCAAGGCGGGGTCTGCAAAGCAGCATTTAACAGGATAAATCAAACAATTTGGGTCGGTAGTTCAACTGGTTAGAGCACTGCCCTGTCACGGCAGAAGTTGCGGGTTCGAGTCCCGTCCGACCCGCAAAAGAAGAAGGCGAAAGCCTTCTTTTTGCGTGGGCGGAAGTAATGCAATAGTTTGCATTACGTCGGGACGAGAACGCCGGAGCGATGTCGCACGACGCAGGCAGGCGAGTGCGACCGCGAGGTGGTGGCTAACCCGAACGAGTGGAAGCGAGTGAGAGGTGAAGCCGAGTCCCGTCCGACCCGCTCTAAACAAAAAGCAGCTTTCATAAAAGGCTGTTTTTTGTTTTAGTATCATTGACTTTAATATTTTTTTATGTTATCTTTATTCATCGGTTACCAACAAATACACAAGGGGCCATGGTCATGAAGGCAACACTCAAGCGAGTCTGGGAACTTATTGACGCTTCTTCTCCCAACAGAAGCAAGGTGGAAAGGGGGCCAGGTGACTTTGAGCTGGAGCGCATTCCCAATCCGCTCGGTCACAATGGTAACTGGCTAGTCATAAAAGGAACCATGGTCGGCATGGCTGAAGGTGCTTGGCGGCAATGGAAAAACGGGGAACTCGTCGACAATCCCCATCACCTTAATAATGGTAAGCCGATTGACTGGGGTGACTTCGAGATTATCATTAACGACTAGAGTTCCACAACGATTACTGGCGTACCACCGCGAAACGCCTAATAAGATGTCGATAAAAACATTCGCGGTATTATCAAAAGCAACTCATATAACTGGGTTGTTTTTGTTTAAACAAGTTCCCACGTCGTCCCATACACCCCGCGAAAAAGCAGGTTCCGTATGCAGCCTTCTTTTTGCGTGGAGGGAAATAACGGATTATACATTGACAAAACACGTTTAATGTTGTTAAATCCAGCCAGGAGGAAACATGTCCAAACTTCTGCATGGTGATGAAGTCATAAACGAAATCAGAGGCGGTAAGGAACGGGTTGATTTCCTACTGGAAAGAAACAAGCCCAACGGAGTAATCCCCGAAAGACTGCTTAAGCTGACCATGGAATCTTTGATAAGATTGGGTACGGACGATTATCATGAGTGGAAAGATGGTCAGGGTAACATCATTATTTATCAGATTGAACGGAATCCCGGGAGTGATGTTGTGTATAAAGTTTTGGATATGAACGGGCTTGCTGTAGGCACCGACCACAACAAGGGACGCTGGCCCTTAGCGCTAGCACTCTGCATTGTGGGAGACATGGAAAATAATATTCGTTCTACCGCGAAAAAAAGAGAATGGTGGCTGTGGGGAACAAACCGTGGAAATTTTGTTCTCATCACACACGACCATGAAGGATTGGGCCAATTTCGTTACTGGCTCAACCCCGATGATTGATCATTCGTTTTTCGTTACGGCTGCGCCAATACACTGGTGCGGCTTTTATTTTCAAGCAAAGTGAATGAAATAAAATTTATTTTAATTTCTGAACGTGTGAAGAAAATACCTTGGTATTTTTAATAATTAATATTAGCTCAAGTTTCCACTTCGCCCCTTACTCTCCGCCAATAAAAATACCGCATAAATAACGGTGTTTTTTTGTCCAGCATTGACTTTTTTGTATTTTTATAGTATGGTCATTGCAGGTTATAGAATTGGAGAACATCATGTACACAACAGACAGTGCTAGCCTGTTTACGAGAATGAAAGTTCCGATTGCTGTGCTTGTGAAGACGCATGCAAATATGTTCATTCGCGAGCTTCGGTTGTGTCAGGGGCCATCTATCGCAGACAGTGTGACGGCTTCCATTGCTGCTGAAAAGTTGCGACGTAAGCCTGTGGAAGCCTTGGCAGAGCTCATTACTCACCTTGAGAAGCCGCAACCCAGGGATGATTGGTCTAAGATCGAGTACGGTTTGATTCTGTTGATCACGGACCTGGTTCGGATGATGGGCGTCTCTATCCCGAAGGACATTTGGGAGATGGACCGCAAGCAATTGCTGGAACGATTCAAGTGGGTGCATACTTGGTCTGCGCCGGTTAAGTAGCCGTCGCAACATCTGTTTACGATCTGTGTATGATGGGGTGTTTGCAAAAAAGCCACCACCATACCAACCATATTTTCACTAGATGGAAGTATGATTGGTTGGTGGCTTTTTTATTTTTTATGCAAAGTGAGATAAGTGAAAATTTATTTTCATTTACGAGCGTGTATGAAAAATACCTTAGTATTTTCGAAATGAGTGAGTGAAATAGACAGTGAGATGTTTATAGACTGCTTGCAAGATATAAATATTGAGCCTGGCTATTTCTGAATGAATGAGAAAATATAGTGTAGCTAATATTTTTTATGCAAAGCCCATATATTAAAAAAATTGCCCTCGGTGATACCGAGAGCGTGAGTAAAAAAAACGGCCATTGAATGGCCTTTAATGATTGTCTGAGAAGATTGTAGTTCTCAGTCGTTTGTTGTGCGATGCGTAGCCTGCTTGTAGGCGTATCGTGGATGGAAGAAGTGCGTACTGGTTCTGTGGGTAGATGATGAATGCATGGTTCATGCCGTGAAAAAAAGTCGGCACGGGCCTGGTAGTCATATGGTGAAAAAGGGCGAGGAAGCTGCAGGCCAGTCCAGAGACCAGCAGTACGTACAGAGCAACATTTGCAAAGGGTTTGGCTCTATGGAAGAGCGAGGCGCTAGCAAGGTTAAGTCTCCACCTTGGAGGGTTAACTTCTCGGGTTAGGGGATTCATGGCGCGACACCCTTCTGTACCCATTTTGGCAGGGTCAAGCCTACACGTTTTGTTTTTTAGAATTCAACGCGTATGTAAATAATTATAATTAAATAATTGCTTATATTCGCATCGAATTATATTTTTAGTCTATTATATAACCTAAGCACTGTCAATTTTTTTATTTAAGTGCTATACTTTTATTAGGAGGACAGCCATGCTTTCAACAGGTCAGCGTCACTTTGTGGATTCTAACAGAAATAATCCAACCAACCTTAAGGCTTTTGCAGCGACATTGGAAAGTTCCGAACTTCTAGAAGAGCTCGAGCGGGAGTGTTTGTGCGATATCGCTTTGCGAGACGGTCCACCGGTAGGTGAGTGGTATAAGATTCTAAGGGTAACAGTGCTTGGGCGTATGCGTGGCCCGCGCCGATGAATGAAAAGGAGATAAACATTGACGAAGCCAGTCAGAAGGTGGTGAAAAAAAGATCTCCACCCGCTATCGTAAGCTTCGTCTGTATTTCGTAGCTACTACAAAATTTAGGTAGTTGCGAAATGCTAGCTGGTATGTTAAAATTTAAATATAAATTTATTTATTTAATATAATGATAAGCGTATTTAATTACTACGCCCACTCATTTCATTATATGGGCTAAAGCCCATATATACTCATTCGCTCGGAAATAATCAACAACATTTGATTATTTCTCTCACTCATTTCGTATATGAAGAAGTTTCTATCAATTTTTTTGATGGCGGCAGTCATGTTCTCCGTTGTTCCTTCTTTGGTCAGCGCAGAAGAAACTGATGCTATGACAACCAGCATCAATGCCAGAGAGGCTTATGAAAAAAAAGTAGAAGAGATGAAAAACTTACGCACAGCTCAAAAGATAGAAATGGAAAAAAAGCAGGAAGAAGTAAAAAATACTAGAGAAGCAAAAAAAGAACAACAGGAAAAATTGCTTGCAGAACGAAAAGCAAAAGTTGAAGCGCGAAAAGCAGAATTAAAAAGAAAAGACGCGGAACGCAGAGCCAGAAACGCAGCCTATCAGGCAGCTGTTAAAAAAGCTCAAGCCGAACATAGAGCCGCTATATTGGCAGCCAACAGAGCTTACCAAGCAGCTCTAAAAGAAGCTAGGAAATTATTGGTAGTTCCACCAGCCCCAACTACCACCCCAAGTCCAACTTCTACTCCTACCCCTACCACCACCCCTTCTGCTAGCACAACTCCGTAATAAAAACTTCAATACAATGGTCCCACCTTTACAAAGGGTGGGATTTTTGTTTTGTAATTGGCTATAATATAGTTAGTCAATTTTTGTTGTTTTACAACTCACAACCAGAGGAGTAATGCGAAATGTCAATCAAGACCAGGGACAAAAAAGGCCTTGAGAGCGGCATTGCGCTGCTCTCAGGTGAGTCTGTATCTCAAAAGGGTGTCTTGCCTCTCGATAGGAGCGTATCTTTCTCCTTTAGTTCGGGCCTGCTATCAGATGCTATTCATTTGCTAGGCTTGGATAGAAGCTTGAAAGGAAGAAACCAGCTCCAACTTATTAGCTGGGCTTTGATTGGAGAAACGGCAAATCCTTTTGTGGGGCCGCATACTTTTTGCCATACTCGTTGGAATCACTCACTTCTAGCGGCAGCTATATTTCAGCTGATTGGCGCCAAAGTTAGGGTGGGTGAGCGAGAGTTGGTTGTTGGGCAACTTGCTGCTCTTTTGCACGATATGTGGTTACTTTCGGGTGGAGATTCGTGGAAGTCTGCCAATCAGCAAAAAGCTATGGCTGGACAGTTGAGCATGTGTGATGAAGACGATGGGTTTATGCAGAAAATGTTACAGCTAAATGGGAAGGAATGGAGAAAACTCTGTAAGCGTCATGGCCTAAATGCTCACGTCACACTAAAAGAAGTGCAATCAATTGTGTGGGGCAATGGTTTGCGTGGGCAAATCCAAGAGATAGCCGATACAGCCAGTTATATGTTGGGTGATTTGGCAGAAATCTCCAGGATTGCCAATCGGCATGGAGTTGAAAATTTTGGTAAAATCTTGAGTTTTGCCAATGATAATCCATGGGATATTTGGCATTATACTCATTTAGTGGATGACAAAGTTGTTGTTCTTAAGCCGGAAGTCCTGGAAAACTTTCTTTGGCTGAGAGCTTTGTTGTGGGGTGGAGTGTATAACACCCCAGCCACGAAATTCTTGGAGCTATTGATGCACAAAGTAGTTTACCCGTATTTGGTAGAGGAGGGAATGGTAGATCTGAAAGGTTTGCTAAAGCAGGATGATGCTTGGCTTTGGAACATAGTTGAAGATGTTTTTGGTTGGCCAAGCGACGCTGTGTTTAACCTAGATTTGTTGGGTGGCTGGCCTATGCGAAGAGAGTTTGATTTCAAGAAAGATCTCTTGGAGTGTGAAAACGAACTGCGTGCCAAAGGTTGTTTTACTTTGGTAGTCGACCCAGGAGATTTTCAGATCAGTAAATCCAAAACAGACAAATACAATGTATTGGATAGATATGGCAAGGCTGTGCCGTATAGTCTGGGATTCCCTGTGCAAAGCGCGGTGCTTGAAGAATCGTTTAAGAAAAGAGTAAACTACCATCGGTTCCAGTTGTACTGGGTAGAAAATCCGCAAAATATTACGCCTCAGTTTGAAAAAGCTTGGGCAAGGGCGGTACACCGCTGGCATTCCGAACAGGAATAATTAAAGGGGAAGATTATTGGCCGCTTAGCACTATGTGTTGGGCGGTTGTTTATTTGTATATCCGCCATCATTAAATCAAAAAGACCCAGACAGTGCGTGGTAAGAGGAGAGGAAACGAAGGAGGGTACGTTTCCTCCTTATACCACGCATTGTCGGGGCCTTAAGGAGTTTTAATTTTGAGTATATATTACTAATTTTGCAGTTTTTGTCAAGATTGTGCTTGTGGACTACTTCTTTACAGCTTCAACTACTTTGGCAAAAACAGCTTTGTGGTGTTCGGCAAGTGTTGCCAAGATTTTTCTATCGATAGCAACATTGCTTTTTTTCATTGCGTCTATCAAGCGACTGTAGCTTAAACCGAATTCTCGTACAGCAGCATTGATTTTGATATTCCATACTCCGCGGTTTGTGCGCTTTTTAATCTTGCGATCATTGAAGGCATATTGGCCAGCTTTCATTTTGGCAGGTTTTGCCAACTTGATTTTGGATTTTCTGCCCCAGCGGAAACCTTTGGTATGTTTTAAAATTCCTCGTCTGCGTTTTGCGTGGAGTAAACCACCTTTAATTCTTGTCATATCATTTCATGATACATGATGCACACAGCATGATTCATAGTGAATAGTGATGCGTGTATCTTGAGTTATGTTAATTAGGTAGATTAGTTTTCATTACTCGGTTTAGGGTTGTGCTGGCAATTACATCTGATTTTTTGTTGCGGCCAGTATTGCCGTTTTCACGAGCGTTAAAATGGTTTTGTCCAGCGGTACGCTTTATGATTTTACCTTTTTTGGTAAGTTTGTATCTTTTGGCTGTAGCCTTGTGTGTTTTCATTTTTGGCATAGTATTCTAATAAAAATTATTTTTTTAGAGACAGCTTCTGCTAAGGAAGACAATCTTTTACTTTTTGGCAATTATGGCAGTTACCTTATTGAACTGGTGTTCTATCTCTTGGTCTTTTCTGATTGGTAAAGCTGCGTTAACGTTGTTTATAAATTTTTCTACTACAGCGGCAGCCATCGGTTTTTGCTGCATTTCTCTTCCCTTTAGGATTATTTCCGCTTTTACTTTGTCGCCTTCGTTTAAAAATTGAATAGTTTGATTTTGGCGAATTTCCATATCGTGTGGACTGATGCGCAATGAAAGTCGGACAGTCTTTACCTCGGTGACGTGCGCATGAGCCAGTTTCAATCGTTCTTCTTTTTCTTGTTGGTATTTGAATTGTCCAAAGTCAATAATTTTGGCTACTGGTGGAGTAGATTTAGGGTTGATAAGAACCAGATCTAGCTCTTGCTCTTTGGCAAGCTTTAATCCTTCGGCTGGTGCCATTACTCCTAAATTTGTTCCATCATTATCCAAGACCATTACTTCGGGTACGGTAATACCTAAATTAAAAAAGTACGTTCGTTTTGGTTCTGGTTTATGTTTTTTGTGGGATATACGCATACTTGGTACGCCGAAGCCCTAAAAGGCGAAGGCGACTGTTTAATTTTGTTGTCCGCCTCCGCTAAAGCTTCGGCGCGACACAGTGGAGGTGGCGAGAGTTGAACTCGCGTGTAGATAACTTTGACTAAACCTTCTACATACTTAGTGTCTCTTGTTATTTAATCAACCCGATAAAAGAGGACGAAAATTGGATTGACGAGCCGGGTAACTTCACTAATATACAGTCGGCGCTCCATATTAGCTACTCTCAGTTAATGACACCGCGGTTCGATTACTGAGTATTATCGGCGCGATGGGTAACAGGCTATTAAGCCATTACCGGAGCGAAAGCTCTGACAGCAAATAAATTTGCTACAGCAACTTTAGCTTTTGATAACAAGTTTGCACTTATTATGTTGCTCTTTGTGATTTACGAGGATCAGAGCTTCCTCGGTATGCCAGCGTAGCCAGCAGCCTCTATCGAAGCCCGGCACCCCCTTTAGTTTTTTCTCGCTCGATCAAGCTCTCTTTTGAGTTCTCGATTTTTGATTGATTCTCTTTTGTCGTATAACTTTTTTCCTCTAGCTACAGCGATTTCAATCTTTATCAATCGTCCCTTAGTATACACGGATAAAGGCATAATTGTCAAGCCCTTTTCATGGGATTTTGCCTGTAAATAAGCGATTTGTTTCTTGCGTAGGAGTAATTGGCGAGAATGAGTAGGGTCATAGTCTGGCATAGGGCCTGCGGCTTTGTATTTGTTTATATGCATGTTTGTTACGTAGGCTTCGCCGTTATGAAAGGTGACGAAAGTGCCTTTTAGGTTTATTTGGCCAGCTTTAGCGGATTTTACTTCTTGCCCTGTCAACTTTAAACCAGCCTCGATTTTCTCTAGGATTTCATAGTCAAAAAAAGCTTTTTTATTTTCGGCAAGGGACATAGGCAAACAATAGCACAAATTTTATTGTTAGGCAAAAAATAGTACGACCGTCAGCGGGCCGTACTTTAGCGCAAAGAACAATTGTTTTATCGTAGAGCTACAGTAATGTGGATTGCGATTACAAGAGCGATCGCAGCAGTAGTTGCTACAGCAGCCACTACCGCAGAACTTCTGTTGCCGTTCATGCCAGAAATTGCAAATAAAGCCGCGACAAGCATCAGCACCCAGAAACTTACCTCTGCAGTTTCCATGTCGTTCTCCTTTGGGCCTAATAGTATCAAAAAAACATATTAAGTGTCCAGCTTTGACAGCTTATATTTTTTATGTTAATTTAATCCATCCGCTAAATAAGCGGAACATTTACCCGAGCAATTTGGGTTAATCACATTTCGGAAGGGTGGTAATAATGTCAAATCTTCTTTCGGATAAAGAAGCGCTTTCGAGGATAGATGAAATTAAATTGGCCACGGAACTTATTTGCTACTCGTTTAGTTTGTATCTCAAAGACTATGAAGGGGTTGGTGAAATAACGAGAAAAACCTTGGATGATAGTGTTATTTACACATTCCAGGTTGGAAAAACAAGGCGGTGTGGTCGGTGGCCATTCTTGTGGGAAAAGACTGTGCGCCGAAATGTTTTACGCATCACGGGTGCTGTGATACCAAAGCCACAGGAGGATGTGTTTGGAGGAGACCGCCGCTATGATTCCAAAGGGCCATTGAAGTGTGAGTTGTTTTCGGACAATCCGCATTTACGTGAAATTGCGCAGTGTTTTCTTGAATCGTTGGCAAAGCGATTCTACTATGACGGAGTAGAATATATCGATATGTTCTGTGACCCATCAGCTTGGTATCCTGGAGAGCGTCCGGAATTGCCAAAAGTGAGGTTGCTCAAGTGATCGATTTGCTCTTTAAATACGGTGCGAGATATTTCGCACTTTCAATTATCATCTTTATTAAAAATAGAGATGGTTGAGAAAGTATTTGTTATTTAAAAATTTAAAATTCTAACGCACATACAAGTAATTTAAATTGATTGTTTGTATGTGCGTTGGAGTAAGTGCTCTACGCATGTAGTACCAAACAAATCTTCCCAGCAAAAGGGGAGTACGGAGGCAATGGCCATGTCGATGCGCAGACTGCTGATTACTTTGGTTTCTATCCTTATTGGCCTAGCTATCATGTTGTATAGCTGTGGCTGTGCTGGTCCTAACGGACAGAATGTTTGCAAGAGCGATTCTTGTAGGCAGACAGTACGCTTGGATCAACGTTTGGATCCTGGCAATCTTGATGGGTATGATGTTGAAACTTATACTCTTCAGGTGTTGGAGAAACCTTACCAGAACAGGTTCTCAGGTAAGGAAATTCCGTTTTTGGTGGAAATGCGCTACCAATATGATGGGCGTTCATACACCGTAACGATGCTGCCGGTAAGGCACCAAGACGGCTCGTTCAGTGGTCGTGTTCCACGTTATACCGAAGAGGTGGAGTTCATTGTCCGTCGAGATATGAAGGAAAGAGCCTGTAGTAATCTGGCTTATGAATCATATTGCGGTCCGGTTAGGCTCAGCCATTCCGATGGTCAGGCCAAAGAGCTCGAGGAAAGACGTGTGATTATGGAAGCGCAGATGTCATCTGCTGTTGAGACCGAGCAAGAAGTTCGGTTTTCGCCAGAGCTGGAGAAGCAGCTGGGCGCAGAAGAGGTTGCCAAGCTAAAAGCGGAGATGAGTGGCGAGCGCTTTCCAGATGAATGCGATGGTCGAGGTACTATGCTTCACACTCTCAGCTCCGTGAGAAAGCCGCTCTGGTCACCAGTTGTTTGTAAGTACAGAGCAGCCGATTCGTGGCAGCTTCAAAATCCCTAAAGTCAAACAGGGGGTTCTCCATGTACCCGTACCTTCGGCAAGAATCAAGCCTTACGCGCATTTCCAATAACATCGCCAGGTGTGTTATCATCTCGGTAGCAGTGTTTTGGCTGGGTGTGTTGTGTGCTGGTTCGGTTGCAGAGTTTCAGTACTTTGCATACAAGATGGTCAGTTCGTTCTGCAAGCTGAACCAGGCTGTTTGCCAAATCTAGAGTCAGTAGAAAAACGGCCATGTAATGACCTTTAAAATAATGTATTGTTTCAACACTTTCAAACGTGGATTGGAACAATGTCCACCCTTGGGAGAAATTCCAAGGGTTGTTTTTTTATACAACCTTGCCCTTTCTCCTTTTTTAGGGTAAAATCATAGTTATATTATGCTTAATTTTAAGCCAATATCTTTCCATCCAAAACTGGCAGCCGTGCTGGATTTGTTTATAAACCTCATAATGCTGGGGTGGGTAAAACAGCTCAATGCTTGGTGGATGGTGGGTATGTGGTTAATTATCCGTACGCTTGTCTGGTTAGCATTTATGTTGGTGGTTTATTATCCAAAAGAAATGAGTCGCCTTAAACATTTGCTGTCGCTAGTGGTAATGACCATAGGCTCAATGGCGTTTCTATTGTTTATAGAATGGAACTTTGCTTGGTATTTATTTGGAGCATTTTTTTCCTTTTTCTCTTTTTTCAGTTTTTGGTTATTGCCATCTTCCAACGTCAGTTTGTCTGTATTTTTAAAACCCCACCTGCGTTGGCGTTTTGTTATGTCAATAATTGGTTTGGCCGGCATATTTGAAGGCGCTCAAGCTATTGTTTCTTTTCAGATTGTGCCAGGAGTAAGTGCTATGGTTTGGTTTGTGATCACAGCCATATGTGCTGCACTTTTTGCTGGTTGGTGGTGGTTAGAGTATGGTGCTAGCGTAAACAAACGTTTTTGGGTATGGGTTGGTTTATGGTTTGTGCTCATGTTAGAATTGCTTTGGGTGGTAAATCTTTTGCCGCTGGGTTATTTGATTAGCAGTCTAATTTTAATTTGGTGTTGGTATATGGCTTGGCTTATGGCGAGATTTAATCTTACTCCCGAAGGTATAGTTTGGAAAAAACAAATATGGTTTTTGGGAATAAACACAGTTTTATTTATTAGCTTTTTAATTTTTGTAGTTCGTTGGAAATAAAAATTAGAAAATACTAAGGTATTTTCTGGACACGTTCGGAAATGATAATAAATTTTCATTTCCCTCACTTTGTCCGAAAATAGAATTTAGAAATTAGTAATTAGAAATCAAAATGTATGGTTCCTCCACACCTTCCGCCTAAAACTAGCAGTATAGAAACCCATCGCCACTTACAAAGGCTTAAATTACTGTTGGCCATAGTTGTTTTTAGCGTTATTGCTGGTGCCAGCGGCGCAAGCATGATGATCGGATGGATTTGGCCAAGATTTGCTGATGGTGATGTATGGATAACTTCTTATACCAACTCTGGAATGTCGCGAGCACAGCTAGAGACTCGTATACGAGAAGAAATTTCTACTCGGGTTGTGTCTGTGCATAGAGGAACAACCAGCGTAGGTGGTGTAAATTATTTTAATAAAAAAATAGGGGATGGCATTATGTTAAGCTCAGACGGTTGGCTTGCCATGTATCAGCCTCGTTATGATGGAAATTATAAAAATATCTATATAGCAGTCGACGGTGGAAATATTTTTCAACCAGAAAAAGCTGTTTGGGATAAATATTCCGGCGTTCTTTATTTGAAAATTCAAAACGAACAGTTTAAAGTGGTTGGATTTGCAGACGAAGGGTCTGATTTGGACGATATCTTTGTTTGGCAAAATGATAATTGGTATCATGGCACAGTACTTTATCCAATTTTTAATTACAAAATTCCTCATTTAGACACTGCTCCGATAAAATCCTACTCCCTAAACGGATCCTTTAATGCCGGGCAGATTGCTATAAATAATCAAGGTAGAGTAGTTGGTTTTGTTGCAGATAATAATTTATTATTGCCTGGGTTTTATATTACCAGAGTTTTATCTCAAGTTTTAAGCCAGCAAGCTTTGTCTTATCCGTCTCTGGGAGTAGAGGGATGGTTTGGTGAAGAGCAGACAATATTTACTGTTTCGGAAACCAAGCTAAAGGCGGGAGAAAAGGCCCGTGGTTTTTTGGTTTCAGGTGTATGGTCGGTTGGCAGTGTGTTGCGTAAAGGCGATTTGCTTTTAGAAGTTAATGGTAGAATTGTAGCGCCCGATAATTTATGGTATATTATAAATAACAACGAAAGCGTAAAAGTAAAAATATTAAGATCTGGTAAAACTTTGGAAGTAGAAGTTAAAGTTGTAGCAACAAAGTAAACCTGTTGAATTACGAATAAGGAAGTATGAATAATGATTAGTGGAAAAATTGTTTGCGTTATTCCTAATTCACAATTCTTAATTCATTGTTAATTTCAACCGTTATGTGGCACTTGCTAGTTAAAAACATAAAACTAATATTAGTCTGGAGTTTTGTTTTTGCGATTTTATCCATGGTTAGTAGTCTGTTTTTTCCAAAGCAGTATAGTGCTACCAGTCAGGTTCTAATTATATCTAGAGACAAAGAAGGCACAGACCCATACACTCAAGCAAGATCTGCCGAAAAAATCGGCGCGAATTTGGCTCAAATCATGAAGACTACTGATTTTTATAACAAAGTAATGAGCTCTCCAGCTTCTTTTGATAAAACTCCCTGGTCCAAATTAACAGACCGTGGACAAAGAAAAAAATGGAATAAAGATATTTCTGCCAACATGCTTTATGGTGTTAGTCTAATGAATGTAAAAGTTTTTAGCTATAGCCAGGCCGAAGCAGCTGCGCTGTCCAAAGCAGTTTCTCAAACACTGGTTACTCAAGGTTGGGAATATTTGGGTGGAGATGTTGCTATCAAAATAGTAAGCGAACCACTTGTTTCCAAATGGCCAGTACGCCCTAGCGTGCCACTAAATGGTGCGGTAGGATTTTTGGTAGGCTTTTTAATTTTCTCTTTGTGGGTAATCCGATACAAAAAACATAATTTGTTTGGAGGGTAATAAATAATAAATTTATGTCAGATTTACAAACAGCCGAAGAAAAAGGTAGAAAATTAGGAGTACTTATTGCTTCCTTAAATATTTCAGAAGAAGAAAGGGAGGCTTTGTTGTCTCTGTTGCCGCAAATGACGGAGGCTCAACTAGAAGAATTTACAAATGTTTTGGAGGTCAAATATTTACAAGCCGCTACCAAAGATACAGATAAAAAGCTAGCTGACGATTTACAGGCCGTAGATGATAAGTTTCAAGAAGAATTGGGAAAGGTAAATGCTGATACTATAAAAGCACTTGATTCCATTGTTTAATGGCCATTCATTTAAAAAATATATGGGCTAAAGCCGCATATATACTCATTCGCTCGTGTAAAGTTAAATACATTTAACTTTTGCACTCACTCATATCGTATATGGCAAAAAGAGGTCCGGAGAGGGGATCGTCCCCAGATAAAAATGAAAGCACATTTCAAAAAGATACAGCTACTAGGCTGGCTTCGTTAGAGGCCGAAATTAATTCGGCCGATATACCTCAAGATAAAAAAGACCATCTTATTTTGGCTTTAAGAAAGATTTCTGAAAAATTAGATTCTTATGATGGTGCAGATAATAAAAAAGAATTTAAAAATAAAATTCATTTAGAAATTGCTAGCCTGGGGCTGGAGTTTCAAGGAGCAAAAAATTCCAAAAGAAAATCGGCAGAAGCTAAGCCGTTTAGCTTCAAAGAGTATAAAGGTAAAAAAGATAGAGAAATAGAGCAGGCTAAATTGTTTGCAGACCTCGAAGAAGCTAGGTTGCATTTGGTTGGACAGTCTAGTGCGAGCGATAATGTTTTGTTTAAAAATTTTGGAAAATATAAAAAAATAAAGGGAGAAATTACCGAACTGTTAGAGATTAAAGACCCAGCAGGCTATGAGGCTAAAAAATTAGAAATAGAAACAGAGACCTTGGCTCTCTTGGATATAAAAAAAGGAGAAAATAAGGCTGAGACTGATTCTAAAGAAATTGCGGTTCCAGAACAATTACAGCCGGAGCCTGAAGAAGACGAAAAAGAAAAGCCAGAGCACAAAACCAAGAAGGCCTCTAAAAGAAAAGCTGGTGCTGTTGAGAATGGGCAAGAGCAGAGAGTAGAAAGACACCAGGATGCTGTTAAAAGATGGGATATTCTCCAGGAAATAATAGGTAAAATGTTGAGAGAAGGTTCGGTTAGCGAAGAAACCACGGATGCGATTAATGGTGGTTTAAAAACAGCGCTTGAATCTAATGACGCAGAAGAATACGAAAACGCCATGTCGGCGTTTGAACGTAATTTTGATTTAATCATTCGCACTATTCCAACAAAAGCAAGGTTGGAATATTTTAGTCAGTTAAATGGTAACCCTCCATTCTGGGAAAAGGAAGAGGTTAAGACTAAAGAAAAAGAAGCAGAACCAGTTGTGGAAAAAGACTGGCAAGAAGATAGGGATAAAACATTGCAATATGCGGATGAGCGATGGGAGTTGCTTAGGTCTCTTGCTATGGAAAAAATGACCAAAGAAGAAAGAGCAGAAACCAAAGAAAACGAAGAGAAAATTGAAAGTGCTTTGGAAAAAATAGAAGCTACCGATGATTGGGATGAATATAGAGAGCAGCTTAGAGTATTTGAACACAATTTTACCAAAGTTTTTTTGAATGTTTCAGAAGCGGTAAGAAAAGAATTTAATCTCCAGAAAGCTTCTTTGGGTAAAGGTGAAAAGAAAAAAGTGGTACCAGTTGTTGAAAAAGACGAAAAAGAATCAAGTGTCGTAGTGGGTGATGCGGTTGTTGATAAAGATGCTCCAGAATATAGACAAAAAAGATATCAAGAAATGAACGATAAGTTTGCTTTGTTTAAAAATATTGCCGAAGAAATTTTGACCGATGATCAAGCAGATAATATTAGGTCTTTAGTTGAAGAAATTGAGGAAAGCTTGGACCTTACTTACCATGCCAGAAATCCTCGAGTACATAGCAGAGAAATAGATAGAGCCGAAAGTGCCTTTACTGAACTTTTGACCAAAGTCCCATCAGAAGTAAAATTAGAGTACGAAAGCCAGCTTGCCGACAAGACACCTTCTTTGAGAAGAGAAGAGATGGTTAAAAAAGATACGACTTCTATAAAAGAAATTAAAGACAAGGTAGAAGACAAAGATTCAGGGGTAGATCTTATCCTTGAAGAGATAAGGAGAATAAAGATGGTTGAACGTATAATGCGACAGCGTTTTCATAGCAAAGACAAAAGTTATAATTTTTATGAAACTCGTACATCTTTATTAGTAGATGCTGCAATACAGCTTTTAAATAAGGCGAAGGCAAGTTTGGTAGAAAAAGACAGTGTGGCGCACGAGCTTCATTTAAAGGAAGCAAAAGTATTAATTAATGAGTTGTGGAATTCCCTTCCTAATAATGTAAAAAAAGAGCATCAGCTTAGATTAAATGGAAAAGAAACTTCTGGAACAAAGCAGGAAAGAGAGGAATATGAAAATAGAATAAAGAAGACAGAAGATGATTTGTCTTTGTTTGAGATGGTAATGGATGAGCAGGATAAAAATTTACGTGTTAAGTTTACTGCTGACTTGCAAGCTGTAAAGGATGCTATAGCAGAGGCAAAAAATAATTTGGACAATGAAGATGTATACGAAGAAAAATTGGATAAACTGATGAGAGCCTTTGGTAAGTTGACCTTACCAGAAGAGTTAAAAGAAGTAAAAAATAAATTTTATGGTAGGTTGGCTGAAATCAATAAAAAATCTCAACCGACATCTGTAGATTTACCTTTTCCAGAAACAGATAAAAATACATTAGAGACGCCTACGACAGCTCGAATATCTGGGGAAGAAAACCTTCCATCTCCAGAACAGAAAATGCTTTTACAAATGTATGAGCGTGATTTTGGTACCTTAGAAAAAATTATACAAAATAGTGGTAATCCGGAAGTTATGGAAAGTTTTAAATGGAGAATGGAAGTTATCCGTACGAATATTGATAAAGCTAAGAAAGAAATGTCTCAGCACAATAAATTGGATGAAACGGTTCTTTATAATATGCAAGCTTTTGCAGAGGATTTGCAAAAACACTATCCAAAATTGCATGCGGAATTCATACAAAAGATATCTCCTCAAGTACCGGCAGCGCCTGCTCCTGAGAAAAAAGGTGTGTGGGGTTGGGTAAAAGAAAAAGCGAGCGGTTTAAAAAAAGCTGTCATTAGTAAAGAATTTGGGCTTGCGATTGGAAAAGCAAGCTATGATACTGTAACCACTCTTTTTGGTGTAAAAATTATTACAGATATTGTATATGGTGGTTTAACTGGAAGAGGAGATTTTGCAGAATGGAGAAAGGGATCAAAAGAATCCAAAACAGCCGTAGAAAGTATTTTTGCAGCCCACCAAGATTTATTAGTGGCTTCCGAAAAAAATAAAAAAGGGGAGGCTTTGTCAGAAAATGAACGAATTGAAAAACGTATAGAGTATTTGAAAGAAAAAATTGGATCTGCAAATATTAAAGAAGAAGCCAAAAAACAAATTTTAGAAAGATTATGGGCTATTTCCATAAAACATAAAACAGAAACAACTAAGTCTAGAAATGATAGGGATAGTGAAGTGAGAGAGCTTTTAGAATCATATATACATGGAAAAGTTTCGGGAGTTAAAATTGCCAAAGACGCTTTAAATTTAGGACTTACAGTTACCGGCATTTCTTTGTTGCGAGGTGCAGTGTATCTTGCTGCTTCTGCTTTTGAAAAAATAAAGCAAGTTAAAAAAGAAGAAATAAAAGATATCGCCGGCTCTTTAAAAGACAAAAAAGATGCAAAAACATTTACGAAAGATATAATATCAAGTACTGCTAAAGAAACTGCTCGTGCGCTTACTTTCCGTGGCGCCAAGGAAGGTTCTTCTGGTGTCGCTAGAGCTATGGATTTTGTAAAAGCATTGGGCACCATTGCTCGCGGCGTGGGTATATTTAATATCACAGTTTTGCATGGAGGTTCTCCAAAAGAAAGTATAGATAATTTAATCCAAGCGATAAAAGAAAAAGATGCATCTATTATATCTGATAGTTTTGTACAAAACGCAAAGCGTGTTTGGGAGACCCCAGGAAATATTGGACATCTAGCTGAGAGCGCTTGGGACAAGGTAACTGGACATGAAAGTATTGCACCAGAAATAGCATTGCCAAGTTCAGTTGCCGAATTACCAAAAGAAGATATTGTGGCGCCAGTGAATACGGTTAGTGTAGAACCAGTTCCGGAAGCAATAGCACCAGAAACAGCACTATTTTCTGTGCAAGATTTTGCTGCCGAACATAAATTAAGTGAAGAGTCCTTGGTTCCGTTACAAAAATTAGTTGAACAGTATCCAAGCTTAAAAGAAGAATCCTTGAGTAGGATTTTGGAAGCAAGTAAAGTGGGTGATGGGGTTAAATTCCATCATGCCGATCTTGTTCGTGGCGATGTAGACACTCTTATAGAGGCTGAAGGCGAACGCAGATCTGTAATTTTTGAAGAACTTGTAAAAGCAAAAGATTATGAAGGTGCGGCTAAATATTTGGAGAGTCAAGATTTTAGTAGTAGGCATAAATCTTATTTGGCCGAATATATTGGCAAAGGCACGCACGAAGATTACTTAAAATTTGTAGAGCAATACGACGAAAAACCAGATAAAAAGATGGTCTATGGTTTATTTAGAGCCATGCAAGGCAAGGGTAATACAGATTTGGCCAATGCCGGTTTCTTTAGGGCTGCTACCGAAGATAGAACTGGCAGAACTGTAAGTTTGCAGGGTGGTGAGCTTAAATATTTTGGTTTAGATGAAAAAGGTGAACCTATTTTGAGCGGTCAGGGCAGAGTGGTTTTGAAAGAAACGGTAATGGTTAAAATTACAACTTCTCCTACAACAATTGAAGAGGCTCCATACGAAGGTGATTTTAAAAACGCTCCTGCTGTCGAGTTGCCAGAGGGTGATCGCGCTGTACTTGCAGAAATTGAAGCAGACAAAGCTAAGTTTGCCAAAATGGGAGAAGAAGCAATAAATATTTCTGATAGAGCACGTGCTGGAGAGCCCGTAGGAACATATGTGATAAATGCAGCCAAAGAAAAAGCCGGTAACTTAAACGGAACAAGTATCAATGACGGAATGTCTGTTGATGATAAGCTTTGGGCAAATGCCAATATTATAAATGATATTCAAGGACCAGAGGTAGTAGGTGAAGAAACTACGACAGAAAAAACTTTAGTTGGTAAAACAATCAAAACTTTTAAGGCTAGCGGGGAAGTGGTGCAAGCAGCTCCTGGAGCGAAGCAGGTAGAAATTAAAACTAGTTTAGAAAACACTGCGAAGTCAACATCTGAAATAAAACCAGTATCACCTACAGTAGAAGAGTCCGCTAAGCAGCAGGCAGAAAAGAGCGAAGCGATTGCAGGAGAACCTGCAGAATTGACAGAGAAAAGTGTGGAAAGCTTTAAAGTTATGTATCAGAATTTTGAATCAATGAAAGCTAATATTGCGCTGCAAAAAACGGAATTTATTATGGTAGGTGATGGCCAAGATATACTTAAAAAACAAATAGAAAATGAGCCGTCAATGGCAAGCTTTAAAGAGTATGCCAAAAAAGTTTTTGCCGGCGATGTTTCTAATTTAGATGAAAAAGTAGTTGAAAGCGTCAGAACAATGAAGGATACACTGGATGCGTTTAATCATATAGATAAGAATCCGGATTGGTACAAAAATCTTGAAGGTGAAGAGCTTAAATTATTTTTAGATCCTAATAAAGACGGTGTTAAAATGCTGGCCAACGATAGTCATATTGCTAGAATTACAGACAGAGAAGGTAAAGAATTTCTTATTTCTGATTTGGATAATACCTTTGTCGTTAAAGATGGTGTTTTATTAAAGATGGATGATGGAAAAATTGTACAAAAATATTCTTATGAAGAGGCAGTAAATCTGGCAAATGATATGCTAAAAAATGAGCCGGGCGCGCCTATTGAATAGCTAAATGACTTAGTTTTATAAATTTTAAACAAAGAGTATCTCTAAAAAGGGGTACTTTTTGTTTGTAGTTAGCCAAAAAGATAATTTCCCCCTGTCATCCTATTGACAAAAACTAGGTTTTATGGTATAGTGGCCTATCGTTGAAAATTTAGAGGTTAGAGCAATATTGAGAGGTGTTGTTTTAGCCATTTAAACAGATCAATAAAGGGCATTTAAGCTTGCAACCTCTCTCGCAAAGAAGAGGTTTTACTGTTTTTAATTGGAACTATCACTGATAAAAAGGTGGTCGTTCAAAAGAAAAAAGTAGTACCTTGAATTAGTTAGCAGCAACGTATTTCAACTCGTGGATTCTCGCAAGATCAATTTGATCAGGCGGGAAAGAAACTCACGAGTCAACGATTCGGTAGACACAGAAGGAGACCGCCATGCCGCAGAAGACCACGCCCCCGTATGGTTCGCCCACTGTTCGGTCACAAGCCCCTGTTGCTGGGACCATCAGTCCGCAGCGCCCGCTCCCCGGCATGCCGCCGGCCCCGCAGCGTCCGCTGCCCAGCAGCCCGCCCCAGCCGACGCTCCCGCCCCCGACGCTCCCGCCGCAGTATCAGCAGTCGGCGGCGCCCACGGCGCAGATCAATCTGCCGCCGCAGACCATGCAGTACCAGCAGCCGGACCCGTCGCCGCCCGACGACAAGAAGTCGTGGACCGTCTTCGCGATCACCATCGCGATCCTGGTCGCTCTCGGCGTCGTCGTCATGCTGCTCAAGTCCGGTGGCTCGGACTCGTCCAAGTCCGCCAGCACCAAGGTCACCAACGTGGGCAAGGGTTCCGGTGCTGCTGCCCCGACGGAGAACGCTCCGCCGCCGGTCGCCGCCCCGGCTCCCGCGCCCGCGGCGGTGGAGGAAGTGCCTCAGCCTCAGGCTGTGGTGACGCCTACCGAAGAGGAGGAGACCGAGGAGGAAGCTGCTCCCGCCGACGATCCCTGTGCGGAGCGTGCTGCTGCGCAGGAAGAGGAAGTGGATCCGCCCACGATCGAGGAGCGGGTGGAGAAGCTCGAGAAATTCGAGAAGGGACAGCGCGGTCAGTGGACCGCCATCGGCAAGCTGAACAAGCAGATGGTCGACGTCCGGAAGGACATCGACTCCATCAAGCTCGATGTTGAGCAGATCAAGAAGATGGATCGGATCAAGGTAAGCGATCTGCCCGGGATGCCCGCAGAAGAAACGGTCAAGCCCGTGACGGTCAGGATTAAGACCGTCAATCACCCTGGTCCGCCGCCGAAGACCCCGCGGCCGGCCAAGGTGACGCGCAAGTAGCGCCTCGAGTAGTTCGAGGCAGTCGTCAAAGAGGAAGGGAAGTCTTGTTGGAGAAATACCAACCACTCCCTTCCTCCCAAATTTTCTGCTCATCACTTCGCTACGCCGAAGCAAAAAGCAAAGGCGAGTGGTGAAAAGAAAAAATTGGAAAAGTTCTTTACAAAACAAAAAACATTGCCTTCGAATTTAGTAAGTATAAAAAATATATTTATTTAATTCGGAGGCAACAAGTAGTAAGCTCCGAGAAGTTTCTCGGCCATGGTGGCCATCGTTACTGGCCACTTCGGCCTCACGCAACCAGTTTTTGGAAGAAGGAGAACTCGCCATGTTCGTCAAGAAGGTTTCGCACATGCAGTGGAAGAAGAATGGTCTGTTGACCCTTGCCAGCATCTGCCTCATCGGCATGATGGCGCAGGAAGTCGCAGCCCAGAGCAACGAAGATCCTCCCGCCGATGTGGTGGTGGAGACCAGCGTCGTCCCGGTCGACGATGACTGTGCCGAGGGCAAGCCGCGCACCGAGATCCAAGTCGACGCCGTCACCGGTGTCATCCACACGGTCAAGAACATCGACACGGCGTGCGTCGAGGTGATCAACCACACCTACAACGGCAAGGACGAGGAGGCACCGGCGGTTTCGCCGGCGGTCACGCTCGATCCGTTCCCGGTGACGGTGGTGGAGACGAGCAGGTACCGCTTTGGCGGTGGCCTGTTCGGCAGTGGGTTCGTCCTGCTCCAACCTCGCGATGATCGCGACGGGTACGACGAGAGCGTCGAAGAGATGCTCACCGCCGGCTTCGTCGGGACGCTCAACACCCGTTCCTGGGAGTGGAGCGCCAACGTTGGCGTTGGTGGTTGTGGCAAGAGCGAGGTGGCGGCCACGGCCGGTGCGGCGCTCTTGAACAAGCGCAGCGATCACTTCGGTCTCGGCCCCACCGTCAACCTCAGCTTCTGTTCCAACGTCGACGATCCCGGAGAGGAGCTGGTTCAGCTCCGTGCCGTGGATGCAGGCTTGCGGTTGGCCGGCAACTGGGAACACTTCGGCATGTTCGCCGATGTGGTCGGAGCCGTAAGCACCGAGCCGATGTACGTCGGCAGGTGGACCGGATTCGGTCTGGGTGTCCGTTTGGGCATCAGGACCGGCTGGTTCTGACAAGCGCAATCTACGCAACCGAGCGATCGGAAGTGTAGGCAGGCGTTCGCGACGTGTTCTCTCTCATACAGAGAACACGTCGCGATAGTATCTTATCTTCTTAATTAAATTTAGGAGGATGAGAAGCTTAAAAAACAAAAGCGTTCTTTTCAAAAAACCAAAGTAAATTAAAATCAAAAAGTTGCCTTCGAATTTAGTAAATATAAAAAATATATTTATTTAATTCGGAGGCAACAAGTAGTAAGCTCCGAGTAGTTTCTCGGCCATGGTGGCCATCAAGTGGCCATTTCGGCCTCACTCAACCGTTACGGAAGGAGATTCTCATGCGTAAGGCAATCAGTTTGCTGTTCCTGGTGGCTTCGGTCACCGCATGTGTCGTGGATGGACAAGGCCTGGGAGCCGACGGCAGCGTGCCGGAGGTGGATGCGATGGGAGAGGATGCTTCGACGCCCCCGCCCGACGCACCGCCGCCGGATGCACCGCCCGGTGCTCCGACCTTGGTCGTGACTGCCACGCCGATGGAGATCAACCTCGGTGGGAGCGCAACGATCAACTGGCTGTCTACCAACACGGCCAACTGCACCAGCATGGGCATGTCCCAGCCGGTCAACGGTACCTACACGGTCTCGCCGACCGTGGACACCACCTACACGGTGGTGTGTACCGGTCTTAACGGCGTCGGCATCATGGATCACGTCGATGTGACGGTGATCCAGCCGCCTCCGCCGCCGGATCCGACTCTCGAAGTCACGGCGACTCCGATGACAATCAGCAGGGGGCAGAGCGCCACAGTGGTTTGGACGAGCACGAACATGTCGAGCTGTACCAACAGCGAGACGTGGTCGCAGATGCCCAACGGCACCTTCGTGGTCTCTCCGATCCAGACGACCGCCTACACGGTGGTTTGCACTGGTCTGGATGGCCATGGCTACAATGGATCGGTCACCGTGACCGTGATCCAACCGCCACTGCCGACCCTCGACGTCACCGCGACGTCGACCAGCATCACTGTGGGGCAGAGCACCACAGTGAGCTGGAACAGCGAGAACGCTACGAACTGTTTGAGCCTGAACGCTAGCGGCTACTGGGTACCCCAGCCGATCGATGGATCGTGGCCGGGACTCATGCCGACCACGACGACGACCTACTCCTTGACCTGCTACAACAGTTCATACGATGTGGTCACCGATTCGGTTACTGTGGTCGTCAACGCCGCACCGCCTCCGCCGCTTCCGACTCTGACCGTCACGGCCAGCCCAGCCACTATCAATGTGGGCGGGACGACGACCGTGACCTGGACGAGCGCGAACGCGACGAGTTGCCGTAGCCTCAACAGCAGCGGCAACTGGGTGACACAACCCTTGAGCGGTTCGTGGACGAATCTCATGCCGACCTCGACGACGACCTACTCCTTGACCTGCGAAGGTCCTGGAGGGTCGATCACTCGCGGCGCGCTTGTGACCGTCAACCCCTTGCTCACGCTCAATTTCTCTGCTTCCCCATCGACGATCGACGCCGGTGATAGCAGCTGCCTGAGCTGGGCGAGTACGAACACGACTAGCTGTACGATCGAGTCGGTGTCAAAGCCGACCAGCGGAACGATGACGGTCAGCCCGAACGCAACGAAGACCTACACCGCGACCTGCAACGGTCCAGGTGGACAGCAGATCACTCGCACGGCGACTGTGACCGTGGTTCAACATCCGCTTCCAACGCTCTCGTTCAGCGCAACGCCTGCCACCATCACCATGGGGCAGAGCAGCACGCTGAGCTGGAGCACGGCCAACGCGACGAGTTGTACGGCCACGGGTAGCTGGAGTGGATCGAAGCCGGTAAATGGCACCTTGGTGGTTAGCCCCACCAGCGATGCCAAGTACCAGCTTTCCTGCACCGGCCCTGGTGGTAGCGTGAACGCGACGGCCGACGTGACCGTAACGGCTCCGCAACTGCCCGATCTGGCGCTGACTCTCACTGCCACGCCTGTGGCCGTGCAATTGGGTGGTGGTTACAAGCTCGAGTGGGATAGCACCCACGCCGACGCTTGTACCGCAAGCAACGCCTGGACTGGTGATCGTCCGGTGGACGGCAACATCATCGTGAACCCCACGATGATCGCGACGCACACCTACACGCTTACCTGCACCCGTGTCGCTGGTGGCACCATCACCAAGTTCGTCAACATCAGCGTGACCGCTCCGCCCGCCAACACGATGTGTCACGGAATGGAGGCGTTCTACAAGAACTCCGATCTGCCAAGCATAGATGTTTGCAAGGGCTGGTCGGCAACGGGAGTTCCGCAGGTTCTGACCCTCGTCGGCAACAAGGTCTCAGGTCCCGATGGCGTCTGTGCCATCACCTGCCACTACGCGTCGTTCCTCACGGTCATGCCTGTGGGCGGATCGAGCATCTGGACGCCAGGGGCAGTTCAGGACAGTGCGCGTCGATACACCACTGGGTGTTCGCTGCTGCCAGGCCACGCGACGGATGCGAATCCGCCGAGTGGGATCACCTGGGATCTGCAGTGCGCAACGCCGGTCACGGTGTTGACGGGTCCGCCCAACACGAACCTGTAGCGGCAGGAATCAGGAGAGTTCTCCGACACTCATGACAACAGTCGGAAGTTCGCAAGCCTGAAATGCGCAAGCAAATCGGACAAGCGACAGTCAGCCACGTGTGAGCTTGTACCAACAAGCTCACACGATCTAATTATCTTCTTAAATAATTTTTAGGAAGATGATACAGATCGAATTATAAAAAAATTTCTTTGAAAAATATATTTGCCACCTAAAATTTAATAGAGAAATTCTTTGTTAAATTTAGGGTGGCAAGTTGCCACGTAGTTAAAACCATTTTACGGCCTTTTTGGTCGGGGGAGCATGTCATGCATCGCACTGCAGTGTTTATTTCTGGTATTGTCGCGTCAGCACTCATTATCGTTGCCTGTGCATTCGACCCGAGTGGCGAAGCTGCTGACGATGATGCTGAGATGGATGCAATGCCTATGGATGATGACGCTGGCACCGATGGTGGTATGACTATCATCGACGCTGCGGCAGAACCGCCGAACATTGTCGAGTTCACGGTCAGTGACGACAAAGTTCGCGTAGGCGAAACCGTCTCGTTGACCTGGACGACCAACGCCTCCGTTGTTGTTTGCGCTGCTACCGCGAACAACGGCGCCACAGACTTTTCCGGCTCTCAAGCTGCGAATGGTTTGGTGGACGTTGTTCCGCTCTTCAGGACGACTACCTATACCCTGATTTGTTTCGACCAGTCCGGAGCAGTGTCAGAGCCGAAGTCGGTGGCAGTCCGAGCGATGCGCATGTCGGTAACCAATGCGACAGTTGTCTCCGACGGTAATTACTCAATCCCCAGAGGGCAGCAAGTGCCGCTCGTCTGGGATGGTGACAACACCGTCTCCACTAGCTGTGGTGGCATGAGCCAACCGTCGGTTCAAGGCGGGCTCTCAAGCGGGGCGTACGAAGTGGCGGGTTCCAGACCGCAGTTCGCGCCGCTCTCTAGTGCCATGCACACCTTCACCTGCTTCGATGGAATGGGTAACACCACCCATCAAGCATCCATCTACATTGAGGTGATTCCGCCCCCGCCCTAACACCACCCCAAATCCTTGGCAAACGCTGAGGTAGGAAGAAAAAGCTTTGTTGGATAAATACCAACAGCACTCTTCCTCTCTTAAATCTTTTGTATCACTCTTCGCTACGCCGAAGTAAAAGACGAAGGCGAGTAGAAAATGGTAAAAAAAATTTAAGAGTTCTAACGAATTCTTTCTGGCATTGTCTGTCCGTTTGTCTTCACTAAAAAATTAGTGAAAAAAAATGGGCAGATTTATCTGCCTCGCAAAACATCCACCCGATTACCCGAATAAATAATTTTTTATTTGCGAAATGAGTGAGAAAGAGTAAATTTATTTACTTTTTCGAGCGAATGAGTAAATACCTTAGTACTTATTTAGGTAACTCTCTCCGGGTGGTTTTTTGTTTTCAACGACCAAAATTATAAGTCCGAGAGAAATAATTTTGTGTCAGTTGAAAATCCGCCGAATTTTCTGCTAAAGAGCCGAATGGGTGTGCGGCGGGCAGAGAGGCGGATAAAATGAGTGATGATTTAATCTTTATTCTTTATTTTTTTCAATCCGATACTCGTTTGCCCACCAACCCCAAACTGCCCAGAACCACCAAATTGTAGGTGTGTGATGAAGCATATTGTCCGAGAAGCTTAAGATTAGATAAACAAAAATACTGGCAATAAAGACGATGTTTTTCCAGTTGTTTTTTATAGCAAAAGTAATTTGTCTATAAAGGAGAGTGGCAAAAATAACAAGAAATAAAAACAATCCAACCACTCCAGACTCAAAAGCAACTTTTATATAATCATTGTGAGCTTCGGAAGTATTGTCCCAAAGATTAGTCAGGTCTTTGTTGTCATCCCAAACGCGGGCAAAAGTGCCGTAACCGTATCCTTTAATATATTCTTTCTTAAATAAAGGCAAAACTTTTGTAACTAGGTTGGTGCGCCAGCGTACGGAGTCGGAGTCTTGGTTGCGGGTTGTTAGTCTAGAAATCAAACCAGAAGCCTGCAGATTTATATTGTAGGAACTAATTAAAAAATTATTGATAGGGTAGAAGAGAATAAAAAATAAAATCAGTCCAGCTATTGAGTAGATAAGTGTTTTTTTGTAATAAATTATACCTATAATGATAAATAAAATAGCTGCGCCAATCCAAGCTATACGAGTGTATGTAAGCGCAATAATTATCAGTAGAAATAATCCTAGCAGTTTTGGTAATGTGTCGGTTTTTAGGTTAAGCAAAGAGCCTTTATTTTTTTGTTTGGCGATAATTTCGTTGGCCAGAACCATAAGAAGCAAAAGAGCAAAAGTAGCGAGCACATTTGGATGAGCCAAAGTTCCGTAAATTCTATTGGAAACTTCATCTATATCCATGCCAGTTTTTGATATGAATTGGTAGAGTCCAAGAAGTAAGGGCGCTATTGCGGCGGCAACCCCAGCCTTTAAAAATTTAGCTTTAAATCCAAGCCGATCTTTTTCTGCCAATATATAGGTAATACCAAACAAGGCAAACAGGTTGGCTAACTTCATGGTTTCTATAATAGTGGAGGATGCGTGATAGGTATAAGTAAGCGAGATGGTGCACCAGAGAATAAAAAGTAGCCACGAAATTTTGAGAGGGACACGTCTAAAATATTCGTAGTTTTTTATAAAGAAAATGATAGACCAGCCAAGCAAAAATACTGATAAGCTAGCATTGATGTTGAAATCAATTAAGCCAACGGAAAAAAGATTAAAATCGCGCCAATAATCAAGTGTGGGGCGCATGGCCAGTAGGATTAGAATAAAATATTCGCCAAATAGTTTTTGTAAAATTATAAATAGAATTAGCAAAAAAGCCAGGATATCGAAGCCAATGTTTGGGTTGATTATTATAAAAAATGACAAAAAAATCACCATCAAGGCGCTAAAAGAAAATTTATTTAGGTGGTTGGTCATAATAGTTTGAGTATAGCATGATTTTATGCTAAAATTCAACTGGAGTTAACCTATGCGTGTACGTGTAAAAAAGGGCATAAGGCATAGAAAAATAAAGCGGTACCATTTGGTATCCGCTGCTTTGGTTTTGGTTTTAGTCGCTTATGTGGGTGTGTTATTTCCACGTAGTTCTTCAGCTTTGCGCATTTCTCCGCGTAGAGCAAATTATTTTTTGGGGTGGGAAATCCCAGCTTCCAAAGTGCAAGAGCTGGCTAAATGGGATTTGCTTATTCTGGATATGGAAACGCAAATAAACAGTCTTGGAAATTTACGCAAAATTAAGGAAATAAATCCGGAGATAGTGATGCTTGCCTATATTACTCCGCAAGAAATAAAAGCAGATGCTGCTACTGGTTATAGTATTATGCGCCGTAAATTGGTATCTGGTATAAGTCAAAACTGGTACCTTACAGATACTTCAAATAATAAAAAAACTTTTTGGCCAGGTACTTGGATGCTTAATGTGGCCGACAATGCTCCACAAGTAAATGGGATTAGGTTTAATCAGTATTTAGCTCAATTTGTTAATAAAGAAATTTTATCTACCGGAGTTTGGGACGGTGTTTTTTATGATAATGCTTGGGCAGATGTAAGATGGGTGGCCGGCGATAATGCCGATTTGAACAAAGATGGATTGCCAGATACGGATATAGATCTGCATTGGCGAGAGGGTATGCGCTCTATTTATTTGGAAACCAGAAGGTTGGCCGGAGCCAAGTTTATTATTATGGGAAACGCTACCAGCGATGTTTATAAAAATGATCTAAACGGTATTATGTTAGAAAGCTTTCCATCTATGGGGTGGAAAGAAACTATGCGAGTCTATGCTGCCAACCAGCAAGGCGCAGTTTTGCCGCGTTTTATGGTAATAAATGCAAATACGGGTAATAAAGGCAATTCACAAAGTTTTCAAAAGTTTAGATTTGGTTTGGCTAGCACTTTGTTGTTAGACGGCCATTATTCCTTTGATTTTGGCGATACTAGCCACAATGAAACTTGGTGGTATGACGAATATGATGTAGAGCTAGGCCAACCGCTTGGCGGACCTTTATCTTTGAATAATAAACCGAAATTTGAAGAAGATGTTTGGCGCAGAGAATACGAAAATGGAATTGCGGTGGTAAACGCCACCGGTATTTCTCAGGATATAGATTTGGGAGGAGAATACGAAAAAATAACCGGCTTACAGGACAAGAATATAAATAGTGGCGCCATAGTTAGTCAATTAAACTTATCTGCCAAAGACGGTGTGGTAATGTTGCGCACTTTTCAAACTTTAAAAAATATTGTTTTTGGCAATGGTAATTTTGTTAGATTTTTTGATATAAAAGGGAACCGTTCTCGCAATGGGTTGTTTATCTATGAAGAAGGTAGTTTAGGTGGAGCTACAATATATAGGGGTGATTTGGACGGAGATGAAACTCAAGAAAAAATAATAATAAATGGCCAGAAGGTGCAGATATTTAATAGTCTGGGCCAAGTTTGGTTTGAAGGTTTTCCTTTCGCTGGAAGTTATAAAGGTGAATTAAATATTGCGATTGGTAAATTAGCTGGTCAGAAAACAAAATCTATAATTATTTCTCAAAATAAGGGCGGACAAGCTGTAATCTATAATTATCATGGGGGAGTGGTGCGAGAAAATATTTTTCCTTTAGGAAAGAGCTTTAAATCCGGATTATCTGTGGCTGTTGCCGAAGATGCGGCTGTGGGCGCAGAAAAGAACGGCCAAATTGTAATGGGGGTAGGAAATGGCAATCGTCCCGAAGTTATTATTTATAACAACAATCTTTCCAAAATAAATAAAAGATTTTTTGTCGATGCTTACAGATTAAAAGGGGAGTTGAGTGTGGCTGTGGGCGATTTAAATGGCGACAAATTAAAAGAAATTATTATAGCCTTTGATGCGGGCGCAAATAAACAAGTAAAAATATATAATTTAGCTGGTAAATTATTATCTCAATTTAAAGTTTCTACCAGTTTTGCTACTGGCCCGGTAAATGTGGGTGCGGTGGATGTTGATTTTGATGGAAAAGACGAAGTAGTTTTGATGAATAGGCAGTAAAAAATAAAAATACAATAATTTTTTTGCGCCCAAACTCCCTCTGGTCGCCCTCTCGAGGGTGCGATGGTCGCTGCTAAAATTATTGTATTTTTATTTTAGGTGGGAGAGTTAAGTCTTTATTCGCCGGTAATTAGGCAAGCGACTGGCCCATTAAATTGCCAGTTTTTTTGTAGGGCAAGCTTTAGACCCGCTACAGACAAAGCGCTGTTGGAAGAAATGTCTATACCTTCGGTTTCTTTTACTAATTTTTTTATTTCGGCGATATCCTGGTCGGTGGCTATCCAACCAGCTCCTTTTGTTTTTTGTATTGCTTCGCGCACAGCTTTTTTGCGGAAAGCAGTTTTGTCTACGATGGCAGTGGCTGTAGAAGGTCCAGTTGGTTCGGTGTTTTTTACAATTGGATGACAAGCGGGAGTTTGCACAATATGAATTTGAGGAATTGAATCTAGGGTAAGAAATTCTTGGTAAAGCGCTTGGGCTGTAGTGCCGCTAGAAGTTGGAATAAATATGGCAGAGAGATTTTTTATTTCTCCTAGTTCGTCTGCCAATGTTTCGTAACCAAGCAAGGCTGTATCGTCGTTTGATTGGCGTAAATTTTTTGCTTTAAAATCTTTGTCCATTTGAAAAGCTGCGCGCTTTGGAGCATCTACCATTTCTATTTTGATATTTACATCGTTGCCTGTAGTTTGGCGCAAACGTTCTAGTTTGTGTTGGTCAATATGTTTACCAACAAATATATATAGTTTAATTGGCAATGTAGGTGTTTTTCCACCGCTATGAAGCGGGGCCCCGCTGTGGCGGTGGTTGTTTAGTTCTTTTATGGTGTAGATAGCTGCCAGAGCGGCGTTGCCAGAAGAAGAAAGACAAAAACTTTCCCAACCTTCTTTTTGGTGTTTTTCTATCATTATTGGTATAGAGCGCCCTTTGTGTGAACCGTATGGGTGCAGATCTTCACGCTTCAAATAAAGGTCTACATTTAAGCCCAGTGCAGTTGCTAGATTTTTGGCTTGTGTCTGTGGGGTTTGCATAGTAGTTGCAGTAAAATAAAGTTTGCTATATAATCTATTTACTGTTTGAATAATTTTAAATTTTATATATATGCATTTAAATTGTCCAGAATGTCAAAACGAAGTAAATCTTTCTGCTTATGTAAATTTGGCTGTAGGCAATGTTATTGAATGCGATGTTTGCGGAATTACTTTACTTGTTAATGACATTAAAGGCGAAACTGTTAGCGCGGAAGTGGTGGATGAAGGGAAGTAATCAGGCTGTCTATCATACCTCTAAATCCATGCGACCCCAAAAAAACTACCACGTCTCCTTTGCTGGTAGTTTTTTTAATGTGCTCAATTAAATCTTTGTCTTCTGGGATAAACAAAGCGTTTGGGTGAGTTTGAGAAATTATATTTTGCAAAGCATCTGCGTCAAAAGGAGGGTCTATGTCGTCTTTATTTACTTTTACTTTGGTAAGTGTAGGAATTATTACTTCGTCTGCGTTTTTAAAGGCATTTGCATATCCCGGAGCAGATTGTGATTTGCGGTTACCGGTATTTGGTTCAAAAACTGCCACTATTTTGCTATTTGGATAAATAGTTCGTAGTGTAGAGAGTGTAGCTGTGGCTTTGGTTGGAGAGTGAGCCAAGTCGTCGTAAATAGTTATATCGTTTGTATATCTTTTTTCCAAACGTCTTTTTACACCTTTAAATTCGGCTATGGCGCTTAAAATAATATTTGGATCTACGCCAATTTCTTTGGCCAAAGCAAATGATCCGCAAATATTTTCGGCCATATGTTCGCCCAGTACAGGCGCTTGCACAGCGTATTCTTTGTCGTTATTTCTTATTTTAAAACTAATACCGTCTTGTGCTTGTTTTAAGTCGTAATATCGGTAATCTGCAGATTCGTTTTTGCTATAAGTTATAGTTCGGGTTTTATTTTCCTTGGTGTTTATCAGTTCTTTTATTTGTTTGGCATCTGTACAAGCAACAATTAAGCCGTCGTCTGGAATGGCTGTAATTAAATCTCTAAAGGCTTGGAAGTATGATTCTTCTGTCGGGTAAATATCGGCATGATCCCAAGATGCGGAAGTAAGTAGTAAATGAGTAGGGGAATACAGCGCAAATTTTGGCCTGTTGTCCCAACGAGCAGTTTTGTATTCGTCTCCTTCTAGGACGCTCCAGGTATTTTTGTCGGTTTTTAATTTGGCACTGTGCTTTAGGTTTATGCTTAAGCCGCCAAACATATAACTTGGATCCATGTTGGCTTTTTGTAGTATTTGGGTAAGCAGAGCCGTGCTAGAAGTTTTGCCATAAGTACCGGCGCAAACAATAGAATTTTTTTGGACAATATATTCGGCAATTAATTCCGGATAAGACAAATAGTGCAAATTATTTTCTTGCGCAAAAGCAAATTCCGGGTTGGTAGATCCGGCCACATTGCCCACCACTATTATATTCGGTGTGCCGCCAGCCATCATTTTGTCTACATGCCAACCCGGATAAAATTTTATTTTATTATTTTTTAGGTAATCAGAAATAGGCGGGAAAAATCCTACATCACTGCCAGTTACGTCCCAGCTATCATTGTGAAAAGCAGTTGCCAGCGCGCTCATGGCTACGCCGCAAATGCCGATGAAGTGAATTCTCATAATGTATATTTCTGGCTCAGAACCTCCATCACCTGTTGGTAAAATTCTGGCCTATTTTTTGGATTATAAGGGAAATTTTTATATTTTTCTATATCTTCTTTTCTAAGAAGTAATTCTGGATTATCAGCCCAGAACCAATTTATATATGTCTGTATTATGTCTGTCGTTTCTTTTGTTAATTTAATATAAAGTTGGCAGGCATCCCAGAGTAAATGATGATTTTTATCTTCACTAAAAAGTATTGTTTTTTCTCCGTCGTTATTAGAGTGCTTAAAAAAATTCCTAGGGGCATTAATTACTTTTAAAAAGTGGTCCTTTTTTTCAGGTTTTACCATTTCATAAATATCGTCCTTTATAAATGATTTAATTCCAGTCTTTTTACCCAATGAGTGCAAAACTTCATGTGCATTGCTTGTTAAAACATGAATTACTATAGGGTCCCCGTTAAAAAAGAATAACTTAAGAGCGTGATCTAGTTGACGTCTAGATACGTCTATTTTAGAGAGATTAATATCTGCTTCTTCAGGCATATTACTTTTGTAATATATTTTTTAATTTTGTTAAATCTTCACTCCATTCTTTTCCATCAAACCACTCTAATCCAGAAAACTGCATTTTGTAGGTGTCGGTTGGGCGTTGGGCAGAGCCAAGATAAATATATTTTTTGTTATTTTCTTGTGCCCAGACAATGGCTCGCAGCATCATGCCCATGCCAAGGTTTGGGTAGTTAAGGCCTAGATTATAAAACGGATAGCAATAGTGCAGAATTTGCGGTGTTTCTAGTACGATACAATAGCCAACATTTTGCCCCTTGGTAAAATACACAAATAGTGTATTAAAATTACTTTTTGTTTTGTCGGTGATTAGCTCTTTTATTTTTTGAGCGCTAAAAGTTTTTGGTCCGAATTTTTGTTCATAAAAATCTTTACCCATTTTGTGTATAGCCCAATCGTAGTGGCCATAGGGGATAGGTGAGACAAACAAATTTAGATCTTCTGTTTTTTTTAATATACGTTTGTTTTCCGAAGATAGTTTAAATTTGCTTAAATCTATACGTAGAATTCTAGTTTGGTTCATGTTGCCTCGGCCCACGCGCGTAAAAACATAACCGTCATTGTATGCGGACTCTATACTTTTATTAGAAAAATCGGCTATAGTTTTTTCGTTCCAGGCTAAGTACATATTGTTTTAATTACTTGTATAGACTCATCCAAACTGCCAAAATTACAAAGAATCCGTGAATTAACCAAAATCGCATAACAATTTTTTCTTCGCTCCAACCCTGCATTTCGAAGTGGTGGTGTAGTGGTGCCATTTTGAAAAATCTGCGTCCGAGTAATCTGCGGAAGAAAACTTGGATTATTACCGAAACAATTTCTACATAGAATACAAAGCCTAAGAAAGGTATGAGCAGGGTGCGGTTTATAGCTATGGCGTTTATGGCTAGAAGCGCCCCCAGCCCAAGCGACCCGACATCTCCCATTTGGAACCTGGCCGGTTTAACATTGAAATATGTATAAGCAATCAGTGCACCCACTACCGTGGCATTTAAGTAGGTAAAAGATATGCGTCCTTCGGTCCAGCTGATTATCATTAGCCCCAAGAAGGTAAGGATAAGCGAGCCGCCAACCAGTCCGTCTAAACCGTCGGCAAAGTTTACAGCGTTGGCAGTAAACATTACGAAAAATATAACAATTGGGATAATCCACCAGCCAACGTATGGGCTACCATCAAACGGTATCCACAAACTGTGCCACTGTATGCCTAATTTGAAATATATCCACCAAGCAGTAATGGCTCCGGCCAAGAATTGAAAAATTAACTTTTCGTGCACCTGTATTCCGCGGCCTGGGTGAGAACCAAAAATAGAAACAGTTTTTCTAAATAATTCCCAAGGCAAAATAAAGATGTACCATAATTTCATATACCAAACTTTGTGCACGATAATTAGGTTGGCAATATGAGCAATTTTTCGTTCACGTCTTTTTTTACCAAAGATATTCAACAAGTCATCTGCTCCGCCAAGTAGCGCCGCTATTCCCATTACACCCATAGGCACATAGGTATTTTCGCGATTCCAGTTAAAAAGCACTGTAATTATTGTGACTGTTACTACCACCAACAATCCGCCCATAATGGGTGTGCCAACTTTTTGATTTCTTTCTCCTCTTAGAGTGAAGTCAAATTCGTCGCGTCTGGTAATTTTGTATTTATACAAAAATTTGGTAAGCAGGGGAGCCCAAACAAAAGCGCCAATGGCGGAGAAGAGTAAATAGGCGAGTGCAGTTTGGATAATTTGGATACTCATACAGTGTATATGGTTTTAGACCGTGTAGATTAAAACTTCAATCTTCTAATTTGTAAAATAGTAGCGTCTTTGGCTTCCCAGAATGTTTCATTATCATGATTAAACATGTCTTTTTCTTCCCAAGTTTGATCAAGTAAACCTTTGTCTGGATTATTTATTGTAATTGTTCCGGTAGATACGCCGTGTTTGTATCTGCCTTCGCTAGACCAAGCGCGAGCGTGCGCATATTTGATTACATTTCCATCTGTTTCGGTAACAAGCAAAATATGGTCGTGGTTTTTGTTTGGACCAGTATCAATCATAGCTATCAAGTCGCCAGCCTCTACTTCTTTTAAATCTGTTATTGTTTTTGTGTTTTTATCGTTTGCAAAAACCTTTACATTCATTTGTTCCACCGGTCGTAGTTGGCTAATCATCCAGCGCAAAATATTTCTTTTTGGTGTAATGAAAATTTGTTTGGTTAGGTTCTTTCCTTTGGCGGCAAATTGCGCTTTTAAAACATTGGTAATAAATCCGGAACAATCTATGCCCAAGTTATGTTCTATTAAAAATTTACGAATTTGTTCTGGGTCGTTTACAGAAAAAATATCTTGTTTATATTGGATAGCTATTATTTTGGCTTCTTCCAATATTTCTTGGGGTGTGCCTTTGCCAATTAGTACTTTTAGTTGGCCACGCTGTCCTAATCTGGCATTATTAAAATAAGGGCAACGCACGCCAGTTATTTGTGAGAAAGGCAAATTTAAGTAACCTTCAATTACTTTTTCAGCCTGGGTAGATAATCTTGTTTGGTTTAACATATAGATATAGAAATTGTTTTTCCTAAAGCGTTAAGAGTATTATGTTTTTCCATAATAGACTGGGTGCATTGGATGCGAGCTAAATCGGCCCCCAAGGCAGTATTGTTGTAGTTTAGTATATTTATTATAGCGGGATTTTTGATTGTTAATTTGTTTAGTTTAGTAATTTTACTTGTAACTCTTTGCACTATCTGCGCCCCATTATTTATAGTGATTAATTCAGTATTAGTCGGTTTAATCCCCAGAACGGCGGCCAAATGCGCCTCAAAAGTGGTTGTCTTGGATTCTTCTGTTTCGTCTTGTAAAATCTGCAATTGCGATTCAAAGGTAGTAGAAGCCGGTTGGCGAGCATTGATTTCTAGTAAATAAAGCTGCCCGGTTTTTTCGTTTACAATTATGTCTACTCCAAACAATCCTTTCCAACCATCGTTATTTAATTTTTTGCCAATGTCAGTTACTATTTTTTTGTACTGTTTAATCTGTTTTTTATCCAAAATTTTGTTTGGTAATGCCCAGTCGTTGCCAATAGTAGTAAATTTATTTTCGGTAAAAGGGGATAGGCCGGTAATTTGGTAGCTAATATTGCCCATAGAAGTTTTGTTCCCCCAAACCACGTTGTTGTTTGTAAAAACCGGACCATTTATGTATTCCATTGTGCGTACCGGTCGGCGAGCAAATTTATTTTGTAATTTTTCTAATTCTTTTTTGGATTTTATAAAAAATATACCGCTACCGGTATGGGAATGATTAAATTGCAGAACAAAAGGCGCATTGTTCCATTTTATATTTTGGCAGATGTCTACTTTGTGCGGCGGTAAATATTTTGCCAATTTTCCTAGCCAAGCAACTTGCGATACTTTGCTTTCTATTTGTTCTCCCAGCTCTGCTTTTGGGTTTAGCAGTACCCATTTATTTTCTTTGCAGATTTTTTCTACAATAGAGTTGTTTTTAAAAACCAAAACATAATCTTTTGGTTTTATCTGTTTTTTTGTTTCGGTATGGTTTAGTAGTTCGGCCGTATTTAGTTGATTTTTGTTGTTAATTATAATAATATTAGAAGTCTGTTTAGCTAGCTTTTGGGATAGGTCGCTTTTGTTGGTAATAATAAAGTAATTATTTAAATCCAATCCAGCCCCAACAGCTCTTTCTATATCTCGACAAACATAAAATACTTTGGTATTTTTTACCCTCATTCGGAAAAGAAAATTTATTTTCTTTTCTCTCATTCGACCAAAAAATAAGCGGTGCTTAATTAGCCGCTTAGAAATGGCCTTATTTACCACAGTTGAATTTACCATAAATTTCCTGTATTATAGCCTAAAAAGTACTATAAAGCAAGTTAGATATATGCATGAACTTTACGAAAAATTAAAAGAATTTGGAGACGCCAAAATCAACGAATCTCTTGCCAAACACGTTACCTTCAAAATAGGGGGTCCAGCGGGTCTTTTTGTGACTGTAAATGATACAGAAAAGCTAATCGGTTTATTAAATTATTTAAGCGGCGAAGGCGTAGATTATTTTATATTGGCTGGCGGATCTAATCTGCTCATGAACGATCAGGGCTTTGACGGTATAGTAATAAAAATTGCTACCAACCAGCCCCCAAAAGTCACTCCAAAAGGCGCCGGGTTTGATATAGAGGTAGAAGCAGGGGTAATGTTAAGCGCTGTGGTAAATTTGGCATCCAAGAACAGTTTAGCGGGTATGGATTGGGCAATAGGCATTCCAGGTACCTTTGGCGGGGCTGTACGTGGCAATGCTGGTGCTATGGGCAAAGAAATATCCAAAGTCCTCACTTGGGTAGAAATATGGCGCAATGGCGAAGTAGTTAGGCTCAAGCCAGAAGAATGCGGTTTTAGTTATCGCAATAGTGATTTTAAACATGATAAAAGCATAGTTTTGCGAGGGGGTATATATTTGGAACCAGGAAACAAACAGGAAATCATGGAAAGAATGCAGAAATATTTGGCCCAACGCAAACATACGCCGTATCCATCTGCCGGTAGTTTTTTCAAAAATCTCAAACTCGCGCAATGGGTTGGTGATACAAAAGAATTGCCAGAATTATTTTTGCAACGCGGTACGGTGCCAATCGGCTGGATTACCGAACAGATGGGTTTGCGCGGTTTGGCAGTCGGCGGTGCCAAAATATCTGATGAGCACGGAAACTATTTGATAAATTTTGATAATGCCACCCAAGCGGATGTGCTATCTTTGGTTGAAGAAATCAAACAAAAAGTGTATGATAAATACAAGGTAGAGTTGGAGCCCGAAGTTCAAATTGTTAAGTAGATTTTTCACTCACCTGTCATTCTGAGTAAAGCGAAGAATCCCTCTTGTCCGAACGAAAGGGATCCTTCACTCCGTTCAGGATGACAAAACAGTGCGGTTTATTAGTTTAATTTTGTAATACATATGATAATCCAAATAACCGGCAAGGGTATAGAATTAACACCAGCTATAAAAGACTATGCTAGTCAAAAAGTAGAATCTTTAAATAAATTTTATAACAATCGTATTACCATGGCCGAAATAGTAGTAGGCATAAACAATCGTCACCACCGCAAAGGCGACATGTTCATAGCCGAATTTAAGCTAGACGTGCCTGGAAAGAGCCTTTTTTCCGCCAAACAGGCAGAAAACCTCTATTTTGCTATAGATCAAGTAAAGGATTATTTGCAGGGTGAATTAAAAAAATACAAGCTCAAGCAGCGCATAAGTGAAAAAGATAAAAAAATCTCCCGAAAGAATAAAGAATACCAAGTGGAGCTTTAATCGACTTTTTTGTGTCCAAAGAGCTTAAATATCATTTATTGCTCGCGCTAATTTTTTCTGTAGCGATAATTTTTTATTTTGTAAACTCCCATTTATCCAAAAAGTGTGCTGTTCTAAACTCTTTTAGAGGTTGTCTGATAAATAATCAAGCCGAAGAGGGTGGATACTGCAAAACCAAAGTTAAGAAGAGTGGCAAAGTCTGTATTCCGTTTTATAAATTTTAATATTTTAATTTATTATTTCCGTGCTTAAAATTATTTTAGATAAACTCAAGTCATTGTGGGGGATAATGCAAAGTTTGGCAGGCGCGTTTGTAATTTCGGCCGGATGGAATTGGTATCATACCAAGCATAAGCCATACGACCGATTTTTTATTTATGTTTTAGCCACCTGGTTGGTTGTTTTTGTTGGTTACAGAGTGTTTAGATGGCTCTATCATTTTCTTACCGCCAAATTCAATCGCCATATGTTTTGGCAAAAGGAATTCGGTAGGTTTTTAGACAGTTTATTTTTTCTGTCGTCGCTTTTCTTCTTAGTATTTTTTTGTCGCAACCAACTATTTAGTGTGTTTGTATTTCTTGGCTTAATGGGGTTGTTTTATTACAAAACTCAAGCGTATTTGTCGCATCACCCAAGCGCGCACGAATGGAAAATTGTAAACAAAAATGTTTTTACTATCATTTTCTTTTTATTTATAATGTTTTCCTCGTTCCAATATTTGGCTTATCGTTTTGCCAATTTTGATGCGTACCTAAAATTTTACAATATAGTTCTTTTCCGTTCTTGGGCTATGACCATGTTTTGGATTTTAGGGTTTGTAGTATCTACCCTTATATTTTGGAAACTTCGCTCACCTTGGCGCTATTTTGCTGTTGCTTTGTGGGGTATTTCGTTTGTGTTGCTTGTTTGTATCTGGGGAATCAATATCGGTATTATGTATTTTACCGGGCTATACCTAAGCCCTCTTATGCTAGAAGTGGCTGATGGTGCCACCGGTGTGGCTTCTGGCACTCTTACCGCTCTGCTTGGGGCGGGTATTCTTGTTATTTTAATAATCTTTGGTTTTGTATTTCGTAAAATTATTCATACCTACCACAGCAGCTCGTTTCGCCAATGGGCTTACTACAGTTTGGCCTTGGTGGCAGTTTCTTTGTTTTCCTTGTTTGGTTTAAGTTCTTTTAAAAACACACCGGAATTTACAGTTGCCAGAAATTTTTATAATTTTTTCTTGGGTGTAAAAACCGAAGCGAAATTAAGTCCGGTATTAAAAGAAAAAATGGAGAAGTTTGGTTTATTTTATAATACCGATGATTTTCACTTGGCTCATAAAGAGCAGGCCTTTGCTCCAAGCCAGGTTCTTTTGCCCGAACAATTCGCAATAAACAAACCAAATGTAATCATTGTTTTCTTTGAATCATTTTCTAGCCGGCTTACCAGTGTCTATAACCAAAATGTGGTAGGCCTTACTCCTGGTTTAGAGCGCATGGCCAATGATCGTGACACTACTGTATTTAAAAAGTTCTACAACGCATCTACACCAACTATAAATGGAATTATTTCTCAACTCTGTTCATTCTTGCCTCCTACTGGCTATACCGAAGTAGAGGATAATAAAAACTTACAAAGATTGCGCTTGCTTTGCTTGCCTACTATTTTAAAAAATAATGGCTACAAATCTGCCACTTATATTACAGCTGTAGACAAAGAATTTGAAAACAAAAATTCTATTTTTACCAGCATGGATACCGACGGCATCTACGGCCAAGATGAATTAAAAAATATTATAAAAGGGGCGCCGTTATCCTGGGGCTATTCGGACCATCAGCTTTACCCAGCGATGTGGCAACTTATAGAAAAGAAAAAGCAAGAACCTTTCCTAATGATGCTTTCTACCGTAGATACTCATGCGCCGTACGATTTGGCTCAAGATATGGTGATGTATAGAGATGGAGAAAGTAATGTTTTAAACTCTTATCGCACTGCCGATGACGCCTTTGCCAAATTTTGGAAAGAGTTTAAGCAAAGTAAATATTACAACAACACTATCGTAGTGGCTGTAGCCGACCATGCTGTTTTCCCGGGCGCAGAAATCAAAAAACTATTTCCGCCAGATGCGGATAAGCTTAGTTTTTATGACGAGACTATGTTTATGATGTATGTGCCGCAGAATAAATTGCCAAAAGAAGTAGATATGTATTCGTCCAGCATAGATATGGCCCCAACACTTTTGCAAGTTTTAAATATAAATACACCAAACAGCTTTGAAGGGCATTCAATTTTTGATGACAGAAACAAATACCAGAATGTTTTGGGTATGCATGAGTACGGATTGTATATCAACCAAAGATTGAATGAAGATAGGCGAGATATAAGCTACGAAATTCCAAGCGAATTAAAGTGTGAAGATGAAATTGCTAGCGCTTCTACCAGTACACCGCTTACCCTCTGCGAATATTTAGAGTTCTATAAATGGAAACGCCAGATGTTTGAACAGGGGCGATTTTGGGGGAAGTAAAATCCACATGATCTAAACGGCGCTCACAAAATATGAAAAAGTTTTGCCATATAAATGGAAAAATTCTTCTTGAAGAAGATGCTTCAGTAAGCATAAATGATCTAGGGTTGCTTAGAGGGTACGCGGTTTTTGATTTTTTACGAACGTACAATGGCAGACCTTTTCTTTTGCAAGAACATTTGAATCGTTTAGAAAACTCTGCCAAGTTGGTTGGGCTAAAAGTTCCTTTATCAAAAGTTAGGATAAGCAAGATTATAGATGAATTATTAAAGAAAAATAAATTAAAAGAAACGACGATAAAAATTATTGTTACTGGAGGCGCAAGCAAAGATGGGTTAACTTTTGATATAAATTCGCCTACAGTCATTATCATTGCCAAAGAAATCCATCAGCTCCAAGTTGAGCTTTATAAAAAAGGAGTAAAAATGATTACTTACGATTTTCAAAGAAATAATTCTGGGGCGAAAACTACAGATTATATTACGATGCTTAAATTACAAAATAAAAAAGAAAAACAAAAAGCGTTTGAAATACTTTATGTAAACAGAGGACTTGTTCTAGAAGGCGCAACCAGCAACATATTCTTTTTTAAGAAAAACACGTTAATTACGCCAAAAAATAATATTCTTGCCGGCACCATTAGAAAATTTGTATTGGGATTAGCCAAAAAGAAGTTTAAAGTAGAAGAAAGAGATGTAAAAGTAAACGAGATAAAAAGTATTACAGAAGCATTTCTTACATCTACCACTAGAGAAGTTTTGCCGGTAGTAAAAATTGATAGTAATAAAATTGGCAATGCCAAAGTGGGTGAAAATACGAAATGGTTAATGGATGTTTTTAAAAACAAAACTTATCTTTTATAAAATAATTTGAGCCCCGGGACAGCGTCCTCGGGGCTCTTGGCTATTGGTCGATATCAATCTACTCGACGACTTCGACACTTGCCATGCCTTCATGCAACCTGTCACAGAACCAGAACTTGTAATTTTTGTAGTTGTTCAGAAATAGCTCTGTGAGCTCGATTGTGGTGGTGCGATTGCTGATATCGTTCCAGTAGTCCCGCCACCCCTCGATGGTGGCGGTGCGGATGCCAATATAGGCAATTTCCTGGTCAGGTGGCAGCTTCACCAGCTTGCTCTCCACCATACCTGCCAGGTAGTAAATCACATCAAAGCCTTCTCGGCCGTGCTTGAAGATCACCTTGAGCTTGTGGCTGCCAGCAAGCGCTTCGTCGAAGACCTTGGACAGACTATCTCGCATTGTCTGCATGACGTTTTCCTCTATTCTACGGGTTAAGTTGTAGCAACCCGATTAAATAGATTACTATAATTTAGCGTTTTTGTCAATCTATTCATTGTATTAGGTGATTAAGTAAGGTACCCTAGATAAATACTATATTTATTCAAGCTAATTAAAACATATGAGATACAACCTTTTTCTGCTTGTTGTTTCTGTCTTGTTACTAGGCGCCGGCTGTTTACCTGCTTCAAATCAATCCAATAGCGAACCAGCTGGAACAGACGCTACTCCAGAAGTAAAATCTACCACAGAAAATAGCTTAAATCTTAGTGGGCGAGAACTAGCAAAAGTACCCGAAGATCTTTTTAATCAAACAAACTTGGTAGAGCTTGATTTATCCAATAATAAATTAACCGGCGCAATTCCAGCCGAAATTAGAAAACTAAAAAACTTAAAAGTATTAAATTTGAGTAATAACGAAATGACTGGTCTTCCTGCCGAAATAGGGCAACTACAATATTTAGAAGTTCTAGATGTTTCTTACAATAAACTTACCGGTTTACCATACGAACTGGCCAATCTAAAAAACCTCATAACATTAAATATTTCCGGCAATAATTATTCCGAAGCGGATTTGAAAAAAATTCAAGAAGGATTGTCTGTTGGGGTAAGAATTGTAAAATAAGTAAAGCAAAAAAAGCCACACCAACCAGCGATAGTTACTCGCCGATAAAGGTGTGGCGCAGCTTATCTGCAGAACATAGAGAAAGCCTGGAGTTGCTTCGGGTCCGAGAGATCCAAGGCCTTGTCCATTATTACCCAAATACCAGTGTCAATATCTTGGCAGATCTGTTCGACGCTCCAGCGAAGAGATTTGAAGCAAGCTTGGCTGCCATTCCAACCAATCACAATCATCAAATCAGTAATGAACCCCGACCCTTCTCTGGTAGCTTTTAGCATACTACCATTTACAAGGTTGTGTCGGTTAGGTGGAAAATCCAAATTGTTCAAGTTCATTTACGACTTCCTTTCGAAGAGCACTTTGTCCGCGGTTAGCTGATTTCCGATGATAGCCAGAACAGCTTCTCGCATTTCGGGTGTGTCTGTTAGTAAGTACACACGCAACAGACCCGACCTGTCGGTGTCGTCTGCGCAAGCGGCAAAGCCGTCTATGCTTACTAGTTTAATTTTCGTTGCCAGATCGATTGCCATGCTGGTCTCTCCTTGAGTTGTATTATCGTCTAGGTATTGCAGAGTGTCAAACAAAAAAGACCCTATCAGGGGTCTTTTTTTGGTATCAGTATTTAGAATTTGAAACTGTCTGCGTATTCACCAATAAAAGGTAAATGTTTTTGTTTGCCGCTTAGAGCATTAAGTATGCCCATTATCCAAGCTACAAAGAGGAAAATATTTAGAGGAACCATAAGTATCCAACCAATTACAGGTAATCGGATAAATATTGCCGAAGCAACGCAGGCGATAAATAGTATTAGACCTTGTTTTACATGAAATTTAACAAAAGGATCATTCTTTGCATCGGTAAGTAGGGGAACGAAGAATAGGATATAGGCCACTACTGCCATAAGAGTGTTGTGTTTTGGCTCGGCAGCTGGAGGTGGAGTATGTGGTTGTTCAGCTTGAGGGGTTGGTTGTGGGTTTGCTGGTGGCACTACGGGTGCGCTTTCTGGTGAAGTGCTTGGGTTTTGTTCGTCCATATTTTATTATTAATAATAAACTTAAATTACTGTAGCATAGCTTTAAAAAAAATACGAGGCCTCGAACATCTTGTTCGTAGGCCTCTGCTATAAAGTGCTTTCTAGCTGACGACTTCAACTTTTTCGATGCCAGACAAGAAGACCTCGTTGATTATTGCCCCTAAGCCACCATCACCTTGGTTCAGGGTAATCTCCACGACTGGATTGCTATTTTTTCCCCAGTGACCATTTTTAGACAGGAAGCCTAGTGCCTGCCAAGCTTGTGGCAGCATCCAAATGAGATGGACTGACATCATCGTCAAAAGGTTGCGAGCGCTCTCTTGGGAAAACTCTTGACTGAACGTAATTCTGAGTTTACGGGAGCCATTCATCGCTTGTTGGATGGCCTGCATGACCAATTCTCTCATCGGGAGCTCCTTATTGGAGGGGGGGATCCAAACCGTATTATATTTTGTGGAAAATGTCAATGATAAATTATGTTGAAATATACAAACCTTGTTTTAAACCGATAAAATCGGTACAATGTAAGTAATAATGCCATTATTTAAATATGTCCTACAATCTCTTAGACAAAAAAGATTTAGAAAAATTTAAGAAAAAAGAAAAAGATAGGGTGAAGTTTGAATTTGCTGGAGCCGAATACTTAAATATAAAAGATTTAAAACTAGAAAACCTAGACGGTATAGATGTCGTTAGATTAGATAAATTAGCCAAAGTTATTCGCGGCCTTATTTTTGCAGCTGTAGAAGCTGGTCAATCCGGACATCCTGGCAGTAGCGGCAAAGTAGAGCAATTCTTGGCAATGACGCTAAGTGGAGTAATGGCATTTGATCCAATCAATCCCAAAAATCCTGGCAGAGATAGATTAATTTGGAGTGCCGGGCATTGCACGCCATTACTTTTTGCTGGACAAGCACTATATTATGAAATTTTAAAACGCACGGGCAGACAATTTTCCGAAGCTGTAATCAAAGCAGTTTTACCACAAGATTTATTACGCTTTCGTCATGCAGACGGCCCACAAGGCCACGCCGAAGCGCAGTATCCTTATTCTGATTTTACTACTGGCCCATCTGGCCACGGATTTGCTGCTGCTGGCGGTATGGCGTTGGCGCATTCTTCTTGCGGGCTAGATACCAAAACTTGGGTGTTTATGGGTGATGCCGAAAGTGAAGAGGGTATGACCTATGAAGCGCGAAATATTATCGCCACCAATGGATTAAAAAACATGATTGTAAGTTTGGATTATAATCATTTTGGAATTGATGCCGAAATAGAACAGGTAATTTCTTCGCCATATATAAATCACTGGCTAGGTTTGGGTTGGAATGTAATTGAAACAAACGGTCACAATGTTTTGGAAATGGTATATGCGTATCGTTTGGCTGCGCAGGGATTTGAAAACGGCCAGCCAACTGTAATTATTTGTCATACACTCAAAGGCAAAGGTTATGGAAGTAAAGAAAACACAGCTGCGTCACATGGATCTCCGGTAAAGCACGACGAGTATGTAAGTATAATGAAAAAGTTAGGATTTAATATTCCGGGCGAGCAGGGGAGAGTTTTAGAAGATATTCAAGAAGTGCTAGTGAATATTACTCCAGAAGATGAAAAATATATTTTGGAAAGATTAGAAATCGGCGCGCAGAAAATTGTGCCCGAACACTCCTTAGTAAACCAAATGAAGAAAGCTTTGGATGGCAGACCGTTTGTTCAGCCGTTAAGTATCAAACGTCCAAAAGTTTTGCCTCCAGAATTAGTTTTTAAAGCTGGAGAAAAAATTTCTACACGCAAAGCAGTGCAAGCTTGGTTTGCTTGGTATATGAAACAGACTGCATTTTTTTATGCCGGAGCAGGGGATTTGGCGAAATCTGTTTTTACAAATTCTGCCGAAGAAGTTTATGGATTGATTAGTAAAGAAAATCCGTTTGGGCGTGGAATCCGTTATGGAATTGCCGAACAAAATATGGCTATGATGGGTGCAGCTATAACCCAAGATATTTTGCCTGGCGGATATAAACCGGTTTCGGTATTTGGTACATTCGCTGTGTTTACAAATATGATGGCCAATTCTATCCGTTTGGCAGTAATAGGTAATCATCTTAATCCAGAAACAAAAGGATTTTTTATCTGTCTGGCAGCCCACGATGGCCCAGAAACTGGCGAGGATGGCCCTACACACCAAGGAATGTATTGGATGTCACTTTATAACGCTTTGCCAGGAATAAAGGTGTACAAGCCACTGGATGCCAACGAAACTGTAGAGATGTTGTTTGGTGCATTAGAAAAAGGCGAACCGATTGTGCTTTCTGCTTACAGACCAGAGCAACCAGTAATAGATCGTAGCGAAGTACCAGAGGCGATAGAAGCAAACAATGGTGCTTATGTTTATAAACAATTCTCCAATGTTGTCATCCCGAGCGAGGCCGTAGCCGACGAGGGATCTATTCCTAAAAATAAAAAAATCGTCCTTGCAATTTCTGGTATGCAAGTACTAAAAAATACACTGGAAATTTTGCCAGAGCTAGAAGCGCAAGGGTTTGATGTAAAAATTATCGCAGTTACTTCACCGGAATTATTTGAAGATTTGCGAAAAAATAATCCAGAGAAAGCGCAAAGTATTTTAGCAGACGAAGAAAGGGGATTAGTTGTTACTCTGCATAACGGTTGGCCAGGTTTCTTGTATCCATTTATGCTTCCAGTCGATTACGACAAAAAAGCAATTGGCATAACCCAATATTTAAAATCTGGCAATGTAGAAGAATTATACGATTTGGCCGATATGAATCCAAACGATATTAAAGAAAAGATTTTGAAGGCTATAAAGTAGTATGCCCGAGGAAAAAATTATTGCGGTAATAGGCGCTCCCAGAAGTGGAAAAACATTTTTGGTAAATAAGCTTGCTTCCGTGTTGGGGGCACAGGCATTTTTAGAAGGTTATGGTGACAAGTTTCCAAAGTTTATAGAAGACGATATAAAAAATAGCGAAAATAATCTTCGTAGGATTTTGTGGTTTCGCAATCGGCAAATTTCTCATTTGTTAGAGGCTGTAAAATTGAAAAAAATACAGAAGGGAGTGGTGCTGGATACTTTTTGGGTTGATAACCAAATGTACGTTGATGTTTTATTGAGCGGGCACGACAAAGACGTGGTAAATGAACTGATAGAAATAGATTTAAAAACTTTACAATGGCCTGATATTATTATTTATCTAAAAAATAATAAAGAAGGAACAAAAAAATTTACAGAACTTGGGAGCAGGAATTTTGATATGGATGATTCCTATCAAGACACTATTGCGTTGCTGCAGCAAAAATATGAAAAAATATTTGCTCTTGTTCCATCAACTACAAAGTTGATTGTTTTAGAGCGAAGCAATATCGATTTTGAAAGGAAGAATGATTTAGATAAGTTAGTTCAACTGATGAGTGTGTAGTGTGTTATTTATTTTTCTAACATTCGTACCACAGCCAAGGTTGCTTTTTGTGCAGTAGGAAGTAAACGAGAAGGAATTTGGCTTGGTAAAATTTCTGGACCCAAAATTCCAACACCAACTGGCTTCATAAATTCTAATTCTAAGTTTAGAATCGTTTGCATTACTGTGTGACCCATTACCAGTCCATGTTTTGTTTCTCCGCGTTCAATTATTCCAAGAGCAATCGCTCCATCTATATTTTCTTTCATTAGTACTCGTTTTAGAGCCAACGGTTTTTCGTAACTTCCGTTTACCCAAATTTCTTCGGCAATAGTTAAATTATTTTCAGCGGCCACTTTGCGAACTTCATTTAGCATTTCTGTTGCTTCTTTTTTGTGAAATTCCCCACAGATTACGGCGATATTTTTGGACATAAGTAAAATTAGAGAAATTAAATTTAGTTTTAAAAAAATAGATGGGATAGAGCTACACTTGTAGATATCCCAGTATGAGCCGTTTCACGGTTTCCTTTTCTTATTCTTCTTGTCTTCGTCGCTTCGTGCGTCGAAGTGTTTCGCCTCGTGAACTTCTCGGCAAGTTTTTCCACAATATTCGTGGCAAGAACCGTCTGATTCGTTTCGACAACTATCTTCGCAAGCCAGGCCATTGCATACTGGAGCAGGGCAGTAGGCGCATGTGCCATCGGGTGGTTTCTGACAGGTAATACAACCTGTTTCGGTAAGCTTCGGATGGCTCTTTAGGTGCGTCTTAGCGCAAGCAGTGCTACAGATAAAGATCTGTTTTCCTCGCTTGCTTTTGCAAGTAGCGCAGAAAGTGTGCGCATTTCCTCCGCAAACAGCGCAGACTAGAAGAGTCGCGACCAGTGACTCTGGAGGTTTTTTTGTCACGTGCCCCTCCGTTCCATGTTTTTGCTTAACCACTTTAGGTGGTTTATGCAGGTTTTGAACTAGATTATTTTTGAGCAAGCTGGTTGCTCTTATCAGTATGTTTAGGTAGCATGCAATAAATTGGAAAAAAGGTCAACAGCCTCTGCTTTATAATTTAAAAAATTGGCCACTTACGTATTGTAAATGGCCAGGCACCTTTGGAGCCAAAGAGCTTATCATATGATAATTTCCTTTTCCCAATCACCGGCAACGTATCTCAAAGTAATGAAGTGCCATGATTTTGTGAATAGCCCGCTAGTTTCGAAAACCAACCCAACGCCTTTCTTTATGCGTATCCAGCAATCTTGGCTATTCTTCGAGTAGGTATGTTCAAATTCTGTTGCAAGATTTTCGTGCTGGTATTCCAGCCTTATGGACGAAAAACAAAAATCCGACATAGCTTCAATACTTATGATTGTTCCGTTGCGTTTTATAAAGAGCATGCATCGTTTGGCCAGATTATGAAAGTGTGACTTCTGGTTCATAAAATGGAACGCTAAGGAACTAGGTGGAGATTAGCTTTGCGTGCTTTTTCTCGGGCTTCGTTAAGTGCCTTCATCACGACTTCTCTATTTTTAACGTCCATAAACTTGCCGATGAAGATTCTGTCGCCGTTTTTGGCCGCTTCCACCAACAGATTGTAGACGTAAATTGCATCACCTATGACTTTAGCCTGACTTTCTCGCCCGGTATCTACACGGCATTTGTTCAAGCAAGCTATCATCTGGGATAGTGAAGTTTTTTGGTGGCATTAGCACAGCTCCTTTAATGATAAAGATAGTTAAAATTATTTAAAAAGTCAACTTGTGGGGGTTTACAATTTAAAAAAAGACTGTAGAATAGAGGCAAATCAAGATTTATGTTAAACCTGATTATCCATATAGATGAAATCTTCCTAAAAGGCTCTAACCAACCTATTTTTTATAAACGCCTAATGGATAATTTAAGAGTGCTTTTTCCGAAAATAAACATAAAACGCACAGAGGGGTCTTTGTGGGTGGAAAATGTATTACCCGAACAGTTGGAACAGTTGGCTCTTGTGCCAGGGTTTGCCAATTACGCTATAGCCTTTAAAGCAGACAGTTCCATAGAAAGTATTAAGCAGGCTGTAGATGAGCTGGTAAAAAGCGAGGGTAATACAAAAACATTTCGTATTTCTGCCGAAAGATCTTACAAGAAATTTCCTTCTTCGTCTTTGGAGATAGAAAAAGAAATAGGCGAGTATGTGCGAGTAAAATATGGTTGGAAAGTAGCTTTGAACAATTCTGATTTAAATGTACATATCTCTGTTGGTAAAGACGATACATATATTTTTGGTAATACTCACAATGCTGCTGGTGGTCTGCCAACTGGCAGTTGTGGCAAAGTAATGGCTCTACTTTCGGGTGGTATAGATAGCCCTGTGGCTGTATACAAAATGATGACTAGAGGCGCCAATGTAGATTTGATCCATTTTCAAAATCAAACAACTGTTACCGAAGAGGTAAGCGCCAAAATATTTGATTTGGCCAAAATTTTGTCGCGATACCAGCCGGGAGTACAGTTGTTTATGGTGCCGTTTGCTGAGATCCAAAAACAAATTATCATGAAGATTCCGGCTCAATATAGAATGATTGTGACTCGCAGAATTTTTAACAAAATTGCCGACAGAGTAGCGCGTGAAAATAAATGTTTGGCACTAGTGACTGGAGATAGTTTGGGCCAGGTAGCTTCGCAGACTTTGGAAAATATGTCCGTTATCTATGCCGCATCTTCGCTTCTCAAAATGTCCCCGTTGATAGGAACAAATAAAAAAGATATAATAGACACCGCCCGAACCATTGGCACTCTGGCTACCTCTATTCGTCCATACGAAGATTGTTGTAGTTTGTTTGTAGCCAAACATCCGGAAACCAAAGCCAAGCTGGACCGAATTTTAAAAATAGAAGAAAGTATAGATCAAAAAATAATAGATAACGTTGAAGTAATTTTATATCCTATTAGCACAAATTAATATGCCAAGTGAAATAGTTTTCGATATAGAAACAATAGGCGATATTACCGACCTTACAACTATGGAGGTTACGGTTGTCTCTATTTATGAATACGAACACGACAAATACAGTTCTTTTGAACGTAGCGAGCTTGGCAAACTATGGCCAATTTTAGAAAAAACTACCAGACTTATTGGATATAATAGCGAACATTTTGATATTCCAATTCTTAATCGTTATTACCCAGGAGATCTTACCGTTTTTCCTCATTTAGATTTGCTCAAAGTGATTAAAGAATCAATCGGTCGAAGACTAAGATTAAATGATGTAGCCGAAGCAACTCTAGACATAACCAAAAGCGCAGACGGTTTGCAAGCTATGAAGTGGTGGAAAGAAGGTAAAATAGACGAAATAAAAAAGTATTGTGAACAAGATGTAAAAGTAACTAAAGAAGTATATGAGTTTGGAAAAAATAACAAACAGTTATTTTATAAAAACCTAACCGGAGAAGTTTTACCATTTGGCGTTAATTTTGAAACAATATCTTCGGATAAATCAAAATCAAGTGCAGCTAAAAACATAAACTTAACCTTGCCTTTCTAAATGTATGCTTACGGCACCAAAGAAAAAACCTAACTCAAAAAGCAAAGACAAAAAAAGCGCATACTTCGATCATGCGGCTGGGACTTATTTGAGTAATCAGGCGCTCGCTGCCATGATGCCTTTTTTTAATAAAGATTTTGGTAATCCATCTTCTTTGCATAGTGAAGGCAAAAAAGCGGAGATGGGGCTAAAGGACAGCCGTCGTATGGCAGCAGATTTAATTGGTGCTTTACCAGAAAATATTGTCTTTACCAGCGGTGGTACAGAATCCGACAACTTGGCAATTTATGGCATAGCCAAAGCTCACGAAAAGCATGGCAAGCATATTATCTCTTCACCGATAGAACACCATGCAGTTATCAATTCTCTGGAAGACTTAAAAAAACAAGGCTGGGAAATCACATACGTTCAGCCAGATAGCAAAGGATTTATTAAAATCGGAGATATCGTAAAGGCTATCCGCCCAGATACAGTACTTATTTCCTTGGCTTATGCCAACAACGAAATTGGTACTATTTATCCGATCCCCGAAATAGGCAAACAGATTTTGCAATACAGAAAAACAAACAATACTATCTATCCATTTTTTCACACAGATGCTTGCCAGGCGGCTGGGTATTTAGATTTGGATGTAGAAAAATTACATGTAGACCTAATGGCGATAAGCGGCAGTAAAATTTACGGACCAAAGGGGGTCGGCATGCTCTACGTTCGCAGGGGCGTAACAATTAAGCCTCAAATTATGGGTGGAGATCAAGAGAGAGGTGCACGTTCTGGTACAGAAAATACCCCTGGTATTGCAGGTTTGGTAAAAGCTTTAGAATTAGCGCAAAAAAATAGAGAAAAAGAATCAGCTCGTTTGGAAGTTCTACTCAAATATCTTTGGGAAAAAATCCACAAATTAATTCCAGATATTAGGCTAAATGGTCCGGAAATAGGCCCACAAAGATTGCCAAACAATTTAAATATTTCTTTTTTAGACACAGAGGGCGAGGCATTGCTTCTATACTTAGATGAATACGGCATTATGTGTTCTACGGGGTCTGCTTGTGCTGCCAGAACATTAGAACCATCTCATGTGCTAAAAGCTTTAGGTATTCCAGCAGTTGAAGCCAGAGGTGCAGCCAGATTTTCGCTTGGCATGCGCAATACCAAAAAAGATATAGATTATTTAATGAAATATTTGCCAGCGACTGTAAAAAAATTACGAGAAATATCGAGAATGAATTAGTATGGCTAAAAAACCTACAGTGGTAAGAGTATGCCAAGATTGTTCTTGTATGGAGAACGGAGCCGAGGCAGTGTTGAAAAAAATAGAAGACGAAACCGGTCTTGCTCTTGGAGAAAAGAACAAAAATTTTGATCTAGATTATAGCGCCTGTTTAGGGGGTTGTGATTTTGGTCCAAACATGTTGGTAAATAGCAATTTTGTTATGGGAGCAACTCCGGACAATGTAATGGATAAAATAGAAAAAGCTGCAGAAACAAAACCACTAACTCAAAAAGAAAAGGAAGCTAATTTAGATAAACTGCTAGAAGATTAATATGCAACACCTGAGTATAAAATTATTTGCCAAAATGCTATTACCCATGCTTTTTGTTTATCTACTTGGGTATGCTTGGGATATTGGTTGGGATGGTTACCATACTATCTGGTGGCCAAACAGGTTGGTGCATTTTTTGGGCGGAGTAAGCACAGCTATATTTGCATATTATCTTTTGGATTTAGTTAAGAAGTTTAAATTGCTTAACACCTTAAACAAAGTAGTAGATTTTTTTATAATCCTGATTTTTGTTATGTCTATTACGGTAGTTTGGGAGTTTTATGAGTATCTTTCGGATTTATACCTTCTTACAAATGCCCAGCCTAGCGTGGCAGATACAATGAAAGATATGTTTATGGGTATGCTTGGCGCCACAATCTTTGGGGTTAGCTGGGCAGTATGCCTATTCTTCAGAGCAGATAAAAAGCCCTAGATAATTGATTTTTCCAGGCATTATTGCTAATATATGGCTATATGACCTCAGGAAAACTATATATTGTAGCTACTCCCATTGGTAATTTGGGTGACATAACGCTTAGAGCCATAGAAACATTGAAAAATGCTGATCTTATTTTGTGCGAAGATACTAGGGTAACCAAAAATTTGCTAGAGCATTATGAGATATCCAAGCCACTTATCAGTTATCATCAGCATACCGAAGGTAAAAAGATAAAGGAAATCATAGGAATGTTGGAAGATGGCAAAAATTTGGCTCTGGTAACCGATGCGGGCACACCAGGAATTAGTGATCCGGGTGGATTGCTTATTAAACAAATTGTAAGTTTTTCTAAACTAGTAGAAGTTGTACCGATACCAGGCGCTTCGGCTATTGTGGCAGCTCTGTCTATATCTGGTTTTCCGACAGATAAGTTTGTTTTCATGGGATTCCCGCCACACAAAAATAAACGCCAAAAATATTTTAAGGAAGTATCGGCTTGCGAATTTATGGTGGTGTTTTACGAATCTGGTCATAGAATAAAAAAATGTTTGCAAGAATTAAAAGAAGTGTTGGATGCAAAAAGACAAGTAATGATTTGCAGGGAGGTAACAAAAAAATTTGAAACTATCTATCGAGGGACTATTGGAGAAGTTTCTGAAGTTATGCAGGACGAAAGAGGTGAGTTTGTGGTTGTGATAAATTCAAGATAGAATATGGCGAATAAAGAGCATGAAAAATTTACAATTAGCCAATGGGGTGCTTTAATCCGCGATGGAAAGTGCCTTATTATGTGTGCGGCCGGCTTTGATTATTGGGAATTGCCAGGTGGGAGAATTGAGGTAGAAGAATTGGATAGCTCTACTGCCGAAATGGCGTTTCGTCGAGAAATTCAAGAAGAACTAGGAATCTCAGAGTTTGAAATGGGTCGTTTGGTTGGTTGTATGATTGGTTATACAATGGGGCATCACACTCCAACGTCTCGTTTAATTTATATTATAAAAAATGACAACGCTGAAATTAAATTAAGCCACGAACACGATGAATATCGTTGGGTTAGTTTAGACGAAGTTGATAGTTACACATATAATATACTCAAAAATTCGGTTCCACTTTCTGATATAATAAAAAACGCTCTTAGTAGCAATTAATCTAATCTATGCAGGACAAATATTATCTCACCACCGCTATTCCGTACGCTAATGCAGATCCGCACATTGGCTTTGCTTTGGAAATTCTTTATACCGATGTAATGGCTAGGTATCAACGTCTGCTAGGTAAGGATGTATATTTTCTTACTGGTACAGATGAGCACGGTCAAAAAATGCTTAAAACAGCTAAGGAACTAAATAGAACGGTAGAGGATTTTTCGGCCGAAAAGTCCGCTAGATTCTTGAAGTTGGCAGATGAATGGAATATTTCCAATAATGATTTTATTCGTACCACCGAAGATAGGCATATGAAGTCTGCTCAAGAGTTTTGGAAACAATCTTTGGCCACGGGTGATATTTATAAAAAAAGCTATACAGGTTTGTACTGTGTTGGTTGTGAATCGTTCAAGCTAGAAACAGATTTAGTAGACGGTAAATGCCCGGATCACAACAAAGTGCCGGAAACTTTATCAGAAGAAAATTACTTTTTTAAATTATCCAAATATCAAGAGCCGCTTCAATTTTTGTTTGAAAAAAATCCGGAATTTGTTTATCCGGAACACCGTTTCAAAGAAATGAAAAATATCTTAAAAAATGGTTTGGAAGATGTAAGTATCTCTAGAGTAAAAGAAAAATTACCTTGGGGCGTGGCCGTTCCAGATGACGAAACTCAAGTTATGTATGTTTGGTTTGATGCTCTTACCAATTATATTACAGCCCTAGGATGGGGAAGTGCCGATGATAAATTATTTAAAACATATTGGCCTGCCAACGCACACGTAATCGGTAAAGAAATAAACAGATTTCATTCTCTTTTATGGCCAGCCATGCTTATGTCTGCCGGAGTGGATTTACCAAAACAGATTGCTGTGCATGGTTGGATTACCGTGGATGGTCAAAAAATGAGTAAAAGCGTAGGCAATGTAATTGACCCTCTGGAACTAGTAGAAAAATACCCATTAGAAGCTGTACGATACTTCTTGATGAGAGAAATTCAATTTGATAACGACGGGGATTTTTCTTATAAAAAATTTGATGAACGTTATGAAGCTGATTTGGCCAATGGTTTGGGAAATCTTACCAATAGAGTGTTAGTAATGGTAGAAAAGTATTGCGATAGCGTAATTCCAGAAACTACCGAAGTAAATCAAGAAATGGTAGATTTTTTAAATAATACAATTTACAAAGACTATAAAAATTATATGGACGCATGGCGTTTTGATCGCGCCCTAGAATCAGTTTGGAAGTTTATTTCTTATTCGGACCAAATGATCTCCGATCGCCAACCTTGGGCTATGATGAAAGCTGGTAAAGAGGTGGAAGTAAAAAATATGTTGCATCATTTGGCCGAGGGTTTGCGACATGTGGCTGTAATGATCTGGCCAATAATGCCAGAAACATCAGAAAAATTACTCTCCCAGTTAGGTTTAAATGTGGGCACGGAACTGGCCAAACCACTATCTGAATTACAAAATTGGGTACAGTTAATTGTAGGAAACAAAATTGCCAAACCAGAGCAGTTGTTTCCTAGACTAAACAAGCCCGAAGTATAAATAATCTTTATATTAAAAATCCTCGGTTAAGGCCGGGGTTTTTTAATTTTCGAACGAATGATAATATATGTGGCGAAGCCTCTATATTTACAACTTGGTAAATTCATGATATATTTTTAATATATGACGATAATAAAGAAGGCTTACAATTTATTTAAAAAATCAAATAACAAAACTGTTCCGGAAGAAAAAGTAGATAAAAATAGAGAGATTCTGGAAAAAAAAGTTTTGGAAGGCGCCAATAAAGCTGTAAAAGATTACAAAGGTGCGTTAAAGATTTTGGAAGAACATGATAAGGCTTGAGTGTATGGCCAAGAAGTTTTTTTATCTCGACATTAAATTAATGGAAAAAATGTGCCATCCTCTAGCGGTGGCCATTTTTAATGATAGTAACGATCCGATTCCTTCTTTTCAGATGCATGCCACCCAATTATTAGAATCTTCGCTGGGAATGCCTAAACAAACCTATGGAGGCAAAGATTTATATGAAACCGCAGTGGATAAAGCGGTTATTCTTTACTTTTCTTTAATTAAAAATCATCCATTTCAAAACGGTAATAAGAGAGTTGCTACTACATCCTTACTTGTATTTCTTTGGATAAATGATTTTTGGCTCAAAGTATCCGATGAAGAATTGGCCAAATGGGCGATAGACGTGGCCGAATTTAAAGATACCCCAGCTTTTAGCAGAGAAGAACTTTTTTTAAAATTAAAACTTTGGATTTCTGAACATCTAGAATCAAGCCCAAAGGAAGAGAACAGGTTAATGGCTTGGATACGAAAAAAACTTGGAAAATAATTTAGAAAACAAAAAATCCTGATTAAATCAGGATTTTTTGTTTAGTTCAGGAATTGAATATTTTTATTTATTCAGTTCATAAATTTATGCACGCTGAGAGTTCGTACGAAGGCGCGTGTAACCATTCGTATATATCTACTGATAGTTGATTAGAGGTGGTACTTGGCCCAGATGAGCGTGCTCTTAGGATGGAACCAGCCTTTGTGGTGGTCTTGTTCAATCCAGTGGGTGACTGCCCACTGAGCACCTATCTCGACCTTGCCGACTCGCAGTTGCATGAATGGACCGGCGCCTATTGGCAGTCTATCCTTCAAACCAACGGAGAGCCATGGGCTGATCTCGAGCATCAGGTTCGCGTCATACCACACATCACTGATACGGGATATTTTGTGATTGAATTCAACACTCCATGAAATTACTAGTCTACCAGACTTGGCGTATGTGGACGTGGCGTAGCGTGGTCTAAATCCGTTTGGACCTTGTTCCACTCCAAACGAAAAGTTTACCCTTAATTCTCTGCCCAACCCTTTGTTTGGAGTCCATGTTGGGCCAGCATAGGCTTGAGCCCACTCTCCCGTCTCTTGGAAGAAAGCGCTTCCACTCAACCAACTATTGAATTGTCGGTTGAGACCAGTGTTGATGGTGAGATAGTCACATGGAGTGAGGTTGGTCGAGGACTCCACACCCAAGAATCCAGAGGTTTGGGCCTCAGCTTGGCGGGTGGTAGTCAGAATGGCAGTAGTTGCCATCAGTAGTGCAAAAAGTGTGAACGCACGAATGAGTTTTTTCATGATCAGCCCCTCCTGGGTGGGATCTTGTTTTTAGGTAGTTTTCCGTCGGATTGACGGTTAAACACGCTCAACCAGCAAGACAGACTATATTAATCATAATTTGTAATTTTGTCAAGAGGTTATGGGGGAATTTTCGTTGCTTTTATAAACCATTTTTGCTATGCTGATGTCCAAGGGAGGTAGTCATGCAAACAATCAACATCGTGGCCGCAGCGATTACTGTAGTGGCTGCCTTGGCAGCCTTTATACGCATGTGGCAATGCATGCGACGCGGTACGGTTCGCCCAAACCTGTTTACCTGGTTTGTGTGGGCGATTCTGGCCATCGCTCTTCTCAAGAGTGAGTACGAAGCGATCGGTGCTACTTGGGCACTATCCTTGCTGTTCAATGATTTGGGATGCATCTCCTTTACGGCTTTGGCCTTGTCTATCCAAACGATAAGGAACTTTTCTAAGCTGAGGGAGAACCAGAGTCAAACAAAAAAAGAGTGGTGCCAGAAGAACGCTGTCGAACTAGGCTGTTTGGCCGCAATCGCCGTAGCTACAACGGTTTGGTGGCAGACGTCCTCAGCGCTTGTTGCTCTGGTTTGCTATCTCATGATTGATTTTACGGCGGTCATCCCTACGCTTTATGCGGTGTGGGGTGACTATACGACAGAGGATTTGTTTGAATGGATTCTTTTCCAAGTAGCCAATACAGCCGTGATATTCACGGTTTCGGAATTTACCTTCGAGCAGTTGGCATACCCTGTCACGGTTTGCGCAATTGCACTGGCAGTTAATGTGGTACGTGCGATTTCTTATCGTCGATATATGCGGCAGAAAACGCGCCAAGAATTACCAGTGGCGAGGGCGATTGTTTAAGGAGAAAAGGGGAGGAAAGTTATTTGTACCGGTCTCGATGGCCGGTTTTGTATTTGCCAAAAATGTAATAATAAATATTATTCCCATAACATGAAACAGGGCGGGGGAAGTAAGATTTATAAATAAGAGTGCGATTAAGGGTGCAAAGAAGTTTTTATATTTTCTTATATGGTATATGGTGTAGCCAATCAAAGATAACCAAGCAATCAAACCGATAACTCCCATTTCGGCAATAATTTCTAAATACCCCCAGTCAAAATGTTGAGTAGTAATACTTTCTTTAAAAACCGGACTGTAAACATCCACTGTATCTCCTAGGCCGTTTCCAAACACAGGTTTGTTTTTTATCTTATCTAAAATTTTTGGTAGTAGAAGTAAGCGACTAAGAGAGCTGTCCTCTGATTGTGGTATAGCAATGCTTTGCAGTCGTAAGCCAAGGTATTCCAAACCCAAGCTTTTGCCTTTGGTTGCTGCCAAATGGGTAAGAATAAATATTGCTAAAAATATGCATAGCGCAGCGGCCGAATGGGCCAGCCATCTTTTCCAATTTTTGAAAGAGAAAAGAAATAGCATGCCGACAGCCAAACCAATAAAATAAATACGGGTAAGATTTATGGTAAGGATTGCTAAAAGTAGGGCAGAGACGATTTGTAAAATTCTGGAGTGGGCAATGTTTTTGTTGGCTAGCTGTTTGGCGAATAGGTATAAAAACAAAGGTATAAGCAGCAACTGTTCGTTGGTTAATATTCTAAAGAAACCCGTGTGATAGTCGGTAATTTTACCACTCGCCACATCTCGAAACCAATGATAGTAACTGTCTTGTAGAACAAATAAATGCGAAGAAAATCCCGCTAGAGTAAAGTAGGTAAAAATAAAACTGCCGATGGCAGAAGCGAGCAGCATGCTAAAGGTAACACGACGAAACCCTTCGGAGGATAGAAGTTGCTTGAGAGGAAAGTAGTATAACAAAAAAAGATATGGTATAGCGTCGGCTATAACTAGTCTTGGGTTGTTGCCCAAATAAAAACCCTGTATGGTTGCTATACCCACAGCAACAAATATCGCCGATAAGATATAAAAAACTGGCTTGTTTTCAAAAAATAAACCCCACTTCTTCTCTGCAACAGAGTGGTAAAAAAATATACCCATTGCAAATACAAGCAGTACTGTACGCAAGGCTATGCCATATATTTCCAAGAAACTGCCGGCTCCGCCAAGAATAAGTTCGGCAGCGATAATAAGCCAGCCGTTTTGGTCTTTTTTTATTAAAAAATAAACTGCTGCAGCCAAAATGCCTGCAGAAATAATCCAGTTTACAGGATTGGCAAGATAAAGTGGTGTGCTAGGGCTAAAGAAGTAAGAAAAAATTCTGATGATAAAGTAAATCATCAGCCCTCCTATAATTTGTTTTTTATAAATTTCTATCATTGTGGAAAAACTAGTTTAATTTTTCTCCATTTATAGTTTTATTGCCGTTGGCAAAAACTTCGGCACTCATTGCACCCTTGCCTTCCAGCTGTAGTTCCAAAACTTCTATTGAATTCTGTCCGCAACCGATAAAAATACGTTTGTTTTCTAACAAAACTTCGCCTGGGGGTAAAGTTTTTTCTACCTTAATTATTTTTAAAAGTTTTAATCTTTTGTCATTCCACATAGACCAAATACCTGGCCAAGGAGTAAAACCGCGGTATAGATTGTAGATACTTTCCGCAGATTTAGAAAAATCAACTCGTCCATCGTCTTTACTAATAAGTTTGGTAAAAGTAGCTTGTTCGTGTTCTTGAACTTGAGGTGTAATTTCGCCGCCTATGTATTTATGGAGTGTGTCTAGGAGTAATTTTGAGCCCTCCAGAGCCATCTTTTGACTAAGGGTGGTAAAAGTATCATCTGGGGAAATAGGGAGGCTTGTTTGCGACAAAACAGGGCCGTGATCTACCTTGTCGTCCATTATCATAATAGTAATGCCGGTAGTTGTTTCGCCGGCAGTAAGCGCTGCCTGGATAGGGGATGCGCCTCGGTATTTGGGCAGAATAGACCCGTGTACGTTAATCATTCCCTTGGGAAAAGCTTCTATAATACTTTTTGGAATAATTAATCCGTATTGAGCCACTACAGCTAATTCAAAATCAGAAGTTGGTAATTTATAATCCTTTAAAGATTCAGGTTGGGCAATATTTAAATTATGTTTTAGTGATAATTTTTTGACCGGAGATTCTTCTACCTCTTGTTTACGTCCAACTTTTCTGTCTGGCTGAGTAAAAACTAATTCTACAGAAATATTTTCGTCAGTTAATAAACCCGCCAAAATAGTGGCGGCAAAATCATGCGTGCCGAAGAAAACAGTTTTGGTTTGCATACAAATTTTCTTTTACTTATTTTTTATCTTCTAGTTTAGACTGCCTTTCTATCATGGCTTGTGCATCTAAACTGTGCAGATTTTTTGCTTTGGAATTAAATAAAATTCCATTTAGATGATCTATTTCGTGCTGGCAAATTCGGGCAAAAAATTCCTTGGCAACGAATTCTAGTTTTTCTCCATTTTCGTCTAGAGCGGATACCTTTATTTTTTTGTAGCGCCTTACTTTGCCGTAAATTTTTGGTACAGACAGACAACCTTCTTCATCCCAGTCGCGCAAAACAGAAACCTTTTCAAACTTTGGATTAATCAGAACCATGTCTGTTTTTTTCTCTGGTGTAAAATCTCTGGCGATAATACAAAGTGCAATAGGATTGGCAACTTGCACTGAAGCAATACCAACTCCATTTTTGGCATACATTGTCTCTATCAAATCAACTGTGAATTTTTTGATCTTTGCTGATTTGATCTCTTCCAAAGAAAGTTCTCGGGAAGGTTTGTAGAGCATAGGGCTCTCTGCTTCTTTTGGTACTTTTAGGATCATATTCGAATATACATGAAGTCGTTTTTTTAAGAAAATGACAAAATTGAATTTGGATTAGGGTCTATTTTCCAACTATCTGGCAGTTTAGAAAGCAAAAGTTTCGTGTTTTTCTTGTAATTATCGTACTTTATCTTGGCCAGTATTACTTGCCAATATTGTCCATTGCGACGGTATGGAGAAGTTTCCCAGGGCCCCATTATTGTAATATCTGGAATGTTTTTGGTCAACTCTGTTAGTTGAGCCGTTATTTTACGCATTTCAGTAAGTAGAACGTCCTCTTTTAGACCTCCGGTCATTATTTTGATAAGGAACTTAAATGGCGGGTATCCGAGCATGCGTCTTTCGTCTAATTGTTGTAAGTAAAAGGAATTTGGATCAAAAAGAGAAGTGAATATCATATGTTCCGGATGGTTGCTCTGAACAACCAGTTCGCAATCTGCAGGCAAGCTAAACTGAGAGTCCCGCAATTGTTGCCAAAGATTTTCGGATATCTTGTATTCGGGAATAAAAAGAGAAGAATCTGCATCCAAAAAAGCAAACAGTTTAATTTTGCTCCAATCTAGGTTAGTCCAAGCTAGTTGAGTGCCTATGATTATTTTATCTCCGGGGTTTTCTAATTTTTTTAGATCGTTTTCGTCGCTATCTATTCGAATAATTAACCGCGGGTCTGATTTGTCTGTAATTTTCCTAATTAAATCTTCGGCTAGCTGGGTGCCGGCGCCATACATATTTACATTCGTGCCGTGGCATTTTTTGCACTGTAGTGGCAGATCTTCAAAATGTTTACAGTAATGACAGGCGAGATTGTTTGTATCTTGGTGATAGGTAAGAGCAAGATGACAAGTTGGACATTTTAGCACATTGCCGCAATCACGACAACCCATATAGCTCAAGGTGCCGCGTCGATTTATAAAGAAAAATATGTCTCCGGATTTTATTTTTTTGTACTCTTCCAACAAATCGTGGCTAAGCAAGGAAAAGTTCTTTAAACGTCTTTGTGCCCGCATATCTACTATCTGCACAGGCTTGTTTATTGGTTTAAGTTCTATGTTTTCTCCGCCGTATACTTTTTTTTGCGCAAAAAAGTATGTTTCTACCGAAGGAGTGTGGCAAATAAACTTGAGTTTAGCGCCGTGATTTGTGGCCAAAAACAAGGCAGCGTCACGTGCATGAAGGCGGGGGGCCATATCCCAACTTTTGTAGTTAGGATTTCCTTCATCGTCCATTATTATAGTTTTTAGATTAAACCACGGCAGAAACAGAGCTGTTCTTGTGCCTAGAACAATACTTTTTTCTCCGGACCAAATTTGCATCCATCTGGCAAACATTTCTTTGTTACCCAGGTCGCTGGTAATAACGACCGCTTGTTCCAGAATATTTATCGGTAGCATGCTTTTGATTTTTTCTATAGCACTCACTTCTGGTACCAAAAAAAGTGTCTGCCCCATAGAACTAGAGATGTTTTCCAGAACAGTTTTTATTTTTTCTTTTTGGTCTTTGTATATTATCAACTCGGGTTTTGCGCGCAAATGATTTTTGGGGGTTAAGGCAGGCTTGTTTGGCAACGCTTCGCTAGACTGAAGTTTTTGGAGCTTTCTTTTTTGTAAAGGAATTAAATTTGTTTTTAATAAAAATCCGAGCGATACGTGGTAGAAGTCGGATACGTCCTTTAAGAAATTTAATTGCTCTTGTGAAATAATTGGTTTTTCAAAGACCACCTCGGTAATCGTTTTTAATTTTATCTCTTTTTCTGAAGTAGAAGCTAGCAAACTAAAAACCACACCAAATTCTTCTTTGTTGCGGAAAGGAATTTTTACCAATTGCCCGGGCCGGATTATCTGTTGATATTTTTCTGGAACAGAGTAGTCCAAAAAAGGCAGTGACATCGGCATTCTTTTGGCCGGGATAATTTGGACTAACATATGTTAAGACCGTTACAGAACAAAATTGGCAGTAAGATAACCTACACCAAACGGCGATTCGTATGCGTATGATTTATAAGTTGCACGCACCCCTTGCAGCACCCCCATAAGAATTAAGAAAGATCTAAACCCGCATTCGGCTGCGTCTGTAACAAGAGTTTTATCTAATTGTAGCATCCCTGCTAGATTGTGGCTGGCTAGAAGTTCTTGAATTTTATTATCAAATTCTGGTCCTGCAGCACTGTATCCGGCAGGAGCATCGGTAATAAGAGCGTGGGATAGATCACCCGAAGCAATTACAGCCACTCTTTTGTTTGTGTCTGCAATCTTTTCTTTTATCATGGCGCCAAAATTAAGATGGGTTTTGAAGTCTAAATCGCAAAAGCCAATAGGGATTATTTTTAAATTTTTTAGATGCGGTGTTAGATAAACAAGCGGTACAGATGCGCCATGATCCAGATTTGGTTCGCTAATCATGGTGGTTGGTATATGTTCTTTACTTGCCGCTTCGCGAATAGAGGTGCTCAAACTAGTATCTCCGTGAAATTTTACTTTTGTAGCCAAATCGCCAAAGGCGCGTAAGTCTGTTTGGTAATCTGGGTTTATATTTAGAGTAAAAGCATCTTTAAAAGAATGTCCGTGAGGAGAGATAATAATTAAAATTTCTGGATGGGCGGTATATAAATCTTTTTCCATTTGCTCCAAAGCCAGCTTGGTTTTTTCTAGTTTTTTTATGGAGCCCTGACCAATGCTCGGTATAAGTAGTGGTGGATGGGGCGTAATGCCGGCAAATACTAGAGACATATATTTATTTTAGATTTAAAAATAAATTTATTTAGAAAACCGGTTATCTATTAGTTATTTTTACATCGCCGCTAGAAATCCATTTGGCCATTTTCCCAGCCTCCTGATCTCTACCTTTTCCACCCATAGTTATAATCGTATATTGTTTTTTTGTTTTTATTGATTCCACAAGTATCATGGTAACTATGCCAGCCTCATCGGTTGATCCGGTTTTACTGGCAATAATTTTGTAGTTTTTTGTTCCCGCAGGCACAGAAAGGGTGGGGGAGACAGTGGTGTGTTTGGCTGCAGATGATTTAAAAGAAAAGCTAGTTTTGGCAAGCGCGGATTTTATGGTGCTATTTTCCAAGATTTTGGTAGCAATTTTTAGCAAATTGCGCGGTGTAGACTTGTTTTTGGCACCAAGACCAGAGACATCTACAACTACTGTATCATCTGCGCCCCAATTTTCAAGTCTAGCATTTATTTTTTCTATAAACACAGCTTCGGAAGTAAGGCCGCTATTTTGAGCGATCATGCGTGCCGTGTTGTTGGTAGAACCAATAACCATAGCGTGAAGCAGGTCTGAATTCTTTATGGTAGCTCCGTTTTTTATATATAGGTTCCTACCTGCAGATTTATGTTTGACGCTAGAGTATTTAGATGACTTGGTAAGGTCAAAATCTTGATTTAATGCCTCGTAAGATACTAGCAATTTGGTAAGTGAGGCCATAGACCTTGCCTGGTCAATGTTTTTGCCGGAAATAATACGGCCGCTTGGATATTCGGCTACCAGGTAAGCAGGGACACTTGTTTTAAACAAATCATCTACTTTGATTTCGCTATCTCCCAAATATTTATTGCGAGAAGAAATTAAGCTGCCGTTTATAAATATCGGTTCGCCGTCGGAAATATTTATAGCGGTAAGAGCAGACACAGAAATAACATTTTCTCTCTTATAACCCAAAGCGGCAAATGTATCTACGTCTGCAATCAAACGTTTTTTGCCGTTTTCTATTACATAGATATTATTGCCATCTTTAATTCTAAAAAGCGTACCGTCCTTAAAACTAAGAGGCAAGTTAGCTACCTCTAGTTTTTTAATATCTGCAAGCTTATGTTTTTCTATTGGCAAATCTTTGTAGTTAGTGGTTACGATATTTTTGTCGGTAATAGGGTATAGAGTGTTGTCTTTAAAAAGATAGTAAGAATTATTTAAATCTGTGATTTGGTAAATAACTCCGGTTGGAGCGGTGGTGGATTCTGTAATGGTGGTGCCTCGCGGATAGCCGGCTATGTCGGCATCTGTAATTTCTACAAATTCGTCTGGGTTATAGCCAATTTTTCGCACTACTTCTGCCGAAGCAAACGGGCGAAGGGTGTCGTAATCTAGAAGATAAAATGCAGATGGTGTTTTGAGCACGGAATAGTTTGGGAAAGAAATTTCGGCGCCAGTTTGATAGTTGGTAAGTTCGGAGTCGGGGACAGCAATAATCATTTTTGGATCAGCTCGACTAAGCAGAGTAGATTGATTTTTAAATTTGCGCTTTACATTATTTTGGATAAGCCAAACTTCACTACTAGCTTCGGATCGAAGCAAGCTTCCATTTGGGTAAATTTGAGTAAACCAAGTATTCCAAATACGCCAAAAATTTTTGTTACCATGGAAGTGTGGCGTGTAAGTATACAAAAAAGCAGTTGCCCAGCTCTGAGGAATAATAATTTGATTGTCTATAGTGGTGTTTTGATCTTTTTTCCTAACAATAGATCTGTCTGTGTTGTTGTAGTACCAGCGAATAATCCCGGCAGCGTTGTCTACTTGTTTACCAAAGCCTTTGAATTTTAAAAGATTAGGATCATTCATGCTGCAACTATCACAAACTCCATAACCGGCGGCCCAGTCTAGTTGTTTTTGAGTTGGCGCATCATCAGTAATCAAACTTTGCTCTTTTTGTAGAGTAACCAAAATATATTTTGGGTTTATTTGATACTGCAATGCAGTTTGATGAATAATCTCAGATGCAGATTTAGTCTGGCCGTTTAAATCTTCTGTTCGCAGGGTGGCCAAGTAGCTACCCCTGTCTTCCAAAAACCTTTGTATATCAACAGACGTCCAGTTAGCTGTACTTTGCATTTCTTCGTCAGAGATTATAAATTGAGGATTAAATTCTACTGCGGCCAAAGCTGGAGTGGAAGAAAACAGAAAAGCCACAATAAACAAAAAAATAGCGGATTTGAACATAGGCTTTGCAGCTAAAATTTATAGTAGAATTATACCATATACAACACCATATCTCAATCGTATTTTTGGCTAATTAAATTGACAGAAAAGGTGCTAAAATATAGCCTATATATAGGAGGGTCTAACAATGGCTCAACGACAAGGCTGCCGATGTTTGGAAGCGTATATTCTTGGTGAGCGACTTAACAACAGTCCTCACGACTGCGATTACGTGGATGCCAGAAATAAGCTGCAAGTAGAAGCAGGAAAACGGGCAACCGCTATTTGTGGAAGTGCTAGCCAAGATGCTAGGTGGATAAGAGAATTCCATAAGGCAATGAACGATCTTGCCTACGAAACTGAGCTTGTCAAATGGCCGCCCCGCCCTGAAGGTTTGGAGTTTGCCATTCCAGTCAAGCTCAAACAGGTCAAACTGAAGAAGTTTGGGAATTAAAATAAAGTCATGAAGTTGCCACACAGAATCATTGTATCTGTGCTATTTCTGGTATTAAGCGTTTGTTTATTCTGTATCGGCCTCCTTACAGGCTTTTCCATGATACCGGCAATGCAGGAGTTGCCAAGTAGCGATACTAACAAAGGCATTATCTTCGTTTCGGAAGTTGCCAGCATTAGCTCCTTTTTCTTCTCCGTAGCTACTTTGCTCCGTTCGCTTAGCACGGCCTTCTATGGTAGAGAATAAATGCGGACCCATACACGCCTTGTGATAGAAATGTCACAAGGCATTTTTATTTTTAAGCAAAGCGAGAAAAATGGAAACTTGTTTACATTTTCGAGTGTGCGTAGAAAATATAGTGAAGCCAATATTTTTAAGTCAAACGAGAGAAAAGAAAATTAATTTTCTTTTCCGAGTGAGCGAAAAAAATATGTGGCAAAGCCCATAGAAGTGTTTTAATTCTTTTCCAGAGTAATTTTATTCTTTGATACGGAAGCAAGAACTTTGTCTCCTTGTTTAAATTTCTTTTCGATCAGATCCATTGCCAGTAAATCCAAAAGCTCTGTTTGGATAACGCGTTTGAGCGGGCGAGCGCCGTAGTTTTCGTCGAATCCTTTTTTGACCAAATATTTTTCGGCGCTAGCATCCACTTCCAAAGATATTTTTTGTTCAAGTAATCTTTCTTTTACAATATCTAGTTGTAATTTTACAATGCGAGAAATATCTTTTTCGGTAAGTGAGTGAAAAATAATAATATCGTCTATACGGTTTAGGAATTCCGGTTTAAAATGATCGCGCAAACCACCCATGATTTTATCTTTCATGGCTTTTTCATTATTTTTGGTTGCGTTGCCATTAAATCCAAATTCACCTTTTTTATTCCAATCCAAAATTAGATTACTACCAATATTGCTGGTCATGATTACAACTGTGTTTTTGAAATTTACTTTTCTTCCTTTGGCATCGGTTACATGACCATCGTCCAAAATTTGCAGCAAAATATTAAACACATCTGGGTGAGCTTTTTCTATTTCATCAAAAAGTATTACCGAATATGGTTTACGTCGTACAATTTCGGTAATTTGTCCACCTTCATCAAAGCCTACATAGCCAGGAGGGGAGCCAATTATCTTGGAAACAGCATGCTTTTCCATATATTCACTCATATCCACGCGCACCATAGCGTTTTCTGTATCAAATAAAAACTCTGCCAATGCTTTGGCCAATTCTGTTTTGCCCACGCCAGTTGGACCAAGGAATATAAACGAACCGATAGGGCGATTTGGTTCGGCTATGCCAGCACGAGAACGGCGAATGGCGTTGGCTACAGCCTTGGTAGCCTCTTCTTGTCCAATTACTCGTTTAGCCAACTCGTCTTCCATATGAGCTAGCTTTTCGGCTTCACTCATAAGCATTTTGTTTACCGGAATACCAGTCCAGCGGGCTACTACCCTGGCAATATCTTGTTCAGTCACTTCTTCTTTCAAAATGCCGTTACTTTTTTGAATGTTAGCTAACTTTAATTCTTCTTGGCGCACTTCGGCTTCCAGAGAGGGGATTTTGCCATACCTAATCTCGGCCACTTTTTGCAAGTCACCTCGACGTTCTTCTATTTCGGCTTTTTGGCGGATTTCCTCTATCTCTTTTTTGTGTTTATGAATGCTAGTAATAATTTCTTTTTCGTTTTTCCAGCGAGCTTCTATCTCTGTACTTTTATCTTTTAGTTCTGCCAATTCTTTTTCTATTTTTTCCAATCGTTCCTGGGCCTCTGTTTCTTTTTCTTTTTTAAGCGCGCGTTTTTCAATTTCCATTTTTATAATCGCTCGTTTCATTTTATCTAATTCATCCGGCATAGAATCTATCTGCATACGCAATGCCGAAGTCGCTTCGTCTATAAGGTCTATGGCCTTGTCTGGCAAAAACCTGTCCATAATATAGCGCTGAGACAAATCTACGGCAGCCAAAATAGCGGTGTCGGTAATGCGTACACCATGATGAACTTCATATTTTTCTTTAATGCCACGAAGGATTGCTACTGCGTCATCACGAGACGGTTCGTTTATCATAACTGGTTGGAAGCGGCGTTCCAAAGCAGCGTCTTTTTCTATATATTTTTGGTATTCTTTTAGAGTGGTTGCGCCAATAGTGTGCAGTGTGCCACGAGCAAGTGCAGGTTTAAGCATATTGGAAGCGTCCATAGAACCTTCCGAAGATCCAGCGCCCACAATTGTATGAAGCTCGTCTATAAACAAAATTATTTTTCCATTGGATTGGTCTATTTCTTTTAACACTGCTTTTAATCTATCTTCAAACTCGCCACGGAATTTGGTGCCAGCAAGTAGTGAGCCAATATCAAGAGCGATAACTTCTTTATTTTTCAAAGATTCGGGTACATCGCCATTTACAATTCTTTGAGCCAAACCTTCGGCTACAGCAGTTTTTCCAGTTCCAGGTTCACCGATAAGCACCGGATTATTTTTGGTACGACGGCTAAGTATTTGCATTACACGGCGGATTTCATCATCACGGCCAATAACCGGATCAAGTTTTTCTTTAAAAGCCAAATCAGTAAGGTTTTTGCCATACTTTTCCAAAACATTGTATTTGCTTTCTGGCTCAGGACTATCTACTTTTTGATTGCCACGAATACCAGCTAAAACTTTTAGAGTTTCGTCGTAGGTTACGCCACTAGTAATCAATAGGTCGTTAATAGGGTTATGACCAACCAGAAAAGATAAGAATAAATGCTCTACACTAATATATTCATCTCCCATTTTTTTGGCTTCACCCACTGCAGTTTGGAAAATATAAATCATGCCTTGGCTAAGAAGGATTTGGCCAATGCCACCAGAAGGCATAGCACCCGGTTGTTTGGGTAGTTTATCTATCAAAGACTGAGCACCAGCCTTAAGCGCTATAGTATTGGCATTAAATTTATGTAAAACCGAGACAACGACACCGTCAGTGTCCTCTAAAAGCGCAAAAAACAGGTGCGGTGGCTCTATCTGAGGCTGGCCGTTCTCGTAGGCTATTCTAGCCGCATTTTGAATAATTTCCTGGGATTTAGTAGTAAAATTTTGAGGAATCATACATCTAAAATTTTAAATTTATTTATTATCACTCATCTACATAGAGTGATAATATAATACTTGTTAAAATGTGTCAAGATATGATAAAATTTAGTATTACTTATACAGTATCTTAGCACAAAGTTAATTTATTTACATCCATTCTATGAAGCCACCGCGAGATTATTTATCAAGAACACCTGTTGGAGCCACATTAATTGTAGATATAAAAAAAGATGAAAACGAGTACTTGATAGCTCATAATTTACCTGAGGGATTTACCCTAGAGAATGGGGTGTTACGTTTCTCAGCAGGAAGCCAGGAGAGTTATCTTGTTAACGGTAAAGAATATAATGTTTATGGGAATGTATCTGTGGATGCTCAAAAAGAATTAATCATTAAAGATTTGTCAGAAGAGGGATTTACAGAAAAAGAAGCAAGGGAGTTTGTTGAACAACTTCCAGTAAGGGAGTGGGCAGCGGAGTCTAGACTTGATCATAATAAAAGTAATGAATGGCTTGATAAACACCCTAAATTTAAACAAGAAGCTTTAGAAGTATTAAAAAATGCTAAAATTGAAGCGGAAAAACAAATCCGAGAGTCAGAAATAAACAGAAGCAAAAGAAAATGAAAAACATCATCCCACAACATATAGCCATCATTTTGGACGGCAACAGACGTTGGGCAAAAGAGAAAAAATTGCCTACTTTTTTTGGCCATAAAAAAGGCATGGAAAATGCTAAAAAAATGATTTTATACGCTCAAAAAGTAGGCGTGCAGGTAGTAACTATGTATGCTTTTTCTACCGAAAACTGGTCCCGTTCCGAAAAAGAAGTGGGCTACCTAATGAAATTGTTTGAGAATTATATAGATAAATATATAAAAGAATATAGCAAGCACGGCATAAAATTTAGGCATATTGGCGCTATAGAAAAACTTCCAGCTTCTTTGCAAAAGAAAATCAAAAACGCGATTGAGCTAACAAAAAACAATACAGGCATGGTGGCGAACCTAGCTCTAAATTATGGCGGCCGAGATGAAATAAAAAGAGCTGTGCAAAAATTAGTTAGCGTAGGAGTAAAAGCAAAAGATATTACTTTGGATTTAATTGGAGAAAATTTGGACACAGCCGGTTTGCCAGATCCGGATTTAATTATTCGCACTTCAGGAGAACAAAGAACTTCCGGTTTCTTAATTTGGCAAGGAGCTTATAGTGAATTATATTTTCCAAAGTGTCATTGGCCAGATTTTGATGAGAAAGAATTAGATAAGGCGATAAATGAATTTAATAAACGACAACGAAGATTTGGAAAGTAATCTTTTATGTTTTTACTTGGAGTAAAAGTTGACGAAGTAACTAAAGAACAAGCCTTGCAAAAAGCGGCTAGTTTTTTGAACTCAAACGGTCAGTATAAAATTTTTACTCCCAATCCAGAAATGGTAGTAAAGGCACAAAAAGATGAATATTTTAAACAAGTTTTAAATAGTGGGGATTTAAATTTATGTGATGGAATGGGTTTGCAAATCTTTACCGGAATAAAAAGAATCACAGGTGTAGATTTTATGCTGGAGGTTTGCAGGTTGGCTGCAGAACAGGGGAAGGGTGTTTATTTGTTAGGCTCTGGAAATGATGATGTGGTGCGAGGCGCCTGCCAAGAATTAAGTAAAAAGTTTTCTAGTTTAAAAATTTCCGGATATAACAAAGGACCAGAGATTACAGAAGGTCTAGCAAAGCAACTAGACGATGGAATGTTAGAGCAAATAAATAACTCTGGCGCCGAAGTTTTATTTGTGGCATTTGGTATGGGCAAGCAAGAAAAATGGATTTACGAAAATCTATCTAAAATGCCTGGCATAAAAGTAGCAATGGGAGTAGGCGGGTCATTTGATTTTATATCCGGCAAAATCCGTCGCGCCCCTTTATTTTTACGTAAACTTGGGTTAGAATGGGTGTACCGATTGATTCAGGAACCGCAACGAATTAGACGTATATTTAATGCAACGGCTAAGTTCGTGTGGTTAATTGTAAAATCAAAAAAAATTCTATGAAGCACTTTTTATCAGTAACTCTTTTTTTGGCTAGTATATTTGCAATTGTTTTTATTTATATACCGCGGTATGTTGTAAGGCCAATAATAGTTAAGCATAGGTGTTTGTCAGGAACATCACAAATCCAAGAAGGTAAAGGTAATATGGATTATGCATCCTGTTTACATTTTTATAATGTTCGTTAATTTTTTATATAGGGGCTAAAGCCACATATATTCTTATTCGCTCGTAAATAATTAAATAAATTTCATTATTTATCTCACTCATTTCGAATATGGTCAAAACCCGCTTTGCACCTAGCCCCACCGGATACCTACATGTAGGCGGACTTCGCACCGCTCTGTATTCTTATCTTTTTGCCAAAAAACATGGCGGTAAATTTTTGCTTCGCATAGAAGATACCGATCGTGAGCGCTATGTGGCAGACGGTGTAGCCAATATTTTAAAATCTCTATATTGGGCTGGCATCGTTCCAGACGAAGGTGTAACCCAAGAAACAAACGGGAAAACAAGTGAAGAAGGGAAAAACGGTCCATACACACAATCCGAGAGATTGGACATATACAAAGAATATTCTTTGAAACTACTAGAAACTGGCCATGCCTATTATTGTTTTTGCACTTCCGAGAGATTAGAAAAGCTTCGCGCCGATCAACAAGCCAGAAAAATGCCTACTGGCTACGATGGTCTTTGCGCAAAGTTGGACCCAGCCGAATCTAAACAAAAAGCAGAATCCGGAGAAAAACATGTAATGAGATTAAAGATGGACAAACATGGTGAAACTGTTTTTAACGATTTAATTCGCGGAGAAGTGCGATTTAAAAACGAATTAGTAGACGACCAGGTGTTAATTAAATCCGACGGATTTCCTACATATCATTTTGCCGTAGTGGTAGACGACCACCTAATGGGGATTACTCATATTATTCGCGGAGAAGAATGGATAAGCAGCGTACCAAAACATGTTCAACTATATAAGTACTTTGGTTGGGAAATCCCAGAGATGGCTCATTTGCCGTTACTGCTTAACCCAGATAAATCCAAACTGAGTAAACGCCAAGGAGATGTAGCGGTAGAGGATTACATGAAAAAGGGTTATCTGCCAGAAGCGCTGGTAAACTTTGTGGCGTTTTTGGGTTGGAACCCAGGCACAGAAAAAGAAATGTACAGTCTAGAGGAATTAATTGCTGATTTTGATCTGTCGCATGTTGGCAAGACCGGCGGCGTATTTAATCTAGAAAAATTAGATTGGTACAACAAACAATATATTAAAAACTTAAGCAATGCTCAATTAGTAGAAACAGCCAAACCTTGGCTCAAAGAAGCTGGCATTTATAATCCGGAAGCATTAGAAAAAGCCGTAGATTTAGAAAGGGAAAGAATCACAACGCTAGCCGAATTACCAGGTGCTATCCAGTTTGTTTTTGATTTGCCTGGCTATGCGCCGGAACTATTGGTTTGGAAGAAAAGCTCAATCGAAGAAGTTAGAAACGTTTTGCCACAACTGGTAGAGTTTTACACCAATCTAGATGATGCAGATTTCACCAAAGAAAAACTGGAAGAACAAACAAAATCATGGATAACTGAAAAAGGATTTTCTGTTGGCTCAGTATTATGGCCTATGCGTGTGGCGCTATCTGGTCAAGAAAACTCTCCCGGCCCATTTGAAATAGCGGCAGTGTTGGGCAAAGCAGAAACAACAAACAGATTATCTGTTGGTTTAAAAAAAATTATCTAAATAGCGGTAAGTATGTCTCCTTTTAGAAAAGGCAACGGGTTTAACCCCGAGACTTATTCATTTATAGACAAAGATGGCAATAGTAGCGATACGGATACCGGGAGTTTTGCCAGAAAAAGTGCTATAGATAAATTAAAAAAAGCTAACGACCAGGCCACAGAGTTAAATAAGAAACGGGGGTGGTTGCAGAATTTTTTTAATCCAGATAGTCGCATAAACGGTTTGAACATTCTTCATGAAGAAGCGCTTAAAGAAAATGAGCAGCGAGAATTAGAAGAATGTGTTGAAAAACTTGCAGATGAAAAAATTCTACATGAACTTGCGCTATCTTTATCTAAAGAAAACCAGCCGCCATGGAAAATTTTACACAAAATCGGTGGAGAGATCGTAATAAGCGGCACCTTAAATGGTACTGAGTTTGCCGTATCGTCAACCGACAGGAGCGTCTTTGGCAAAGAAACAATAAACAAAGAAAAATCTAAATACCTTTTTAAACTTTTTAACTTCTTTTCTACTTTAGATACACAGGATAAAAAAGGCCAATCTACGCATGAATAATGTATTTAGGCACACCAGCTAAAGACACGCACAGAGGTGTAGAGCGATTTTTTTAGTTATGATATAATATAGCCATGAAAAAAGCTGTCCTAATTTTTTTGTTCATCTCGGGCTTGTTATTATCCAGGCCTGTTTTTGTGCACGCACAAACGGCTAGTACTGCCCAGGAAATTGCTGATTTGCATAAACAAATAGAAATAAAAAAGGATAAAATAAAGCAACTAGAAGATACAATTGAAAAATACAATAAAAACATTTCCAAAAAACAAACCGAGGCGCAGTCTTTGAAAAATCAATTAAGTATTTTGGATAATCACATACTCAAAGCCGAAGCGGACATAGATTTGACAGAAGAAAAAATAAATCAGGCTCAATTACAAATAGAAGCGTTGGAACTTACAATTGCCGGCAAAGAAGCAGTGCTTGAAAAACAAAAAAAGATTATTACCAAGATGGTGCAAAACATAAATGCAGATAAACAAAAAAATTATTTGGAAGTTTTGCTCACCAACAATAGTTTTGCCAGTTTCTACGACCAACTACAATATACAATGAAGGTATACAAAGACGTGGGGCAATCGGCCAAAGTTTTGCGTTTAATAAAAGAAGATTTGCAAGCCAAACGTGAACAAGTAGCCACTACCAAAAAAACCTACGAAGATTTGAAAGCCGAATTAGAAGAAAAGAAATCCAAACTTGAAGGCCAGTCCAATGCCAAACAGCAACTGCTAGTTGCCACCAAATCTTCCGAGATGCAATACCGCACACTGTTAAGCAGCTTAAAACAACAGTACCAATCTGTAATAAACGAACAAAGGGCTTACGAAGATCAAGTACGAAGAAAATTGGAACAACAAAATAAACTTGGCGATATAGTCGGAGCTTTTGGTTGGCCGCTGGTCAACAGAACTATTACCGCTTACTTCCACGACCCAGATTATCCGTTTAGAAATGTTTTTGAACATAGCGCCATAGACTTGCGCGCTTCACAGGGCACACCGGTACGAGCGGCCGCCTCTGGTTACGTGGCCAGAGCCAAAACTTGTGGCTTATCTAGCTGTTACGCTTATGTTCTTATCATACATACTGGCAATTTATCTACTTTGTATGGCCATTTAAGCCGCATAGACGTTACAGCCGACCAATTCGTAACCAAGGGCGATATTATCGGCTTGTCTGGGGGTAAACCTGGTACAGTTGGCGCTGGTCCGTTTGTCACTGGCCCTCATTTACACTTTGAAGTACGTTTAAACGGTATCCCAGTAGATCCATTAGGATATTTAGAATAATAAACTATCTGTCATTCCGACCGAGCCTTAAGGCGAGTGGAGGAATCCCTTAAACTTAGAACTTGCAACTTCCAGGTATAAGGGATTCCTCGACGGAGTTTATGCCCTGAGGGGTACTCGGGATGACAATTGAAAATTATATGAAAAAACTTAAAGTTGGAGTACTTATGGGAGGCCCATCATCAGAGAGAGAAATTTCTCTAATTACCGGCAAGGCAGTGTTTGATAATTTGGATAGAAAAAAGTATACACCTTCACAAATAGAAATGGCCAAAGATGGCAGTTTTTTGTTAAACAAAAAACGTAAGCTAGATTTACAAAATAAAGATAGAAAACTATTCGATATTATTTTTATTGCCATGCACGGTTCACCAGGGGAAGACGGGGGAGTGCAGGGAATGTTAAAGACATTGGGAATTAAATATACCGGATCCGGGGTTTTAGCTAGCGCTTCAGCAATGAATAAAATGCGCGCAGCTGAAATTTTTCAAGTTTATGGTTTACCAACGCCTAAGTTTGAAGCATTTACGAAAACTACTTGGAAAAATAATAGCAAAGAACTTTTTGATATGACGATAAAAAACATTGGTTTTCCTGCTGTGGTAAAACCAATTAACCAGGGCTCCGCTGTAGGAGTCTCAATCGTAAAAAATAAAGAAGAACTTAAAAATGCAATAAACAAAACTATCAAAATCTTTTCCAAGATAATGGTTCAAAAGTTTATTGCGGGAAAAGAAGCTACCTGTGGTGTTTTGGAAAAAGATGGTAAAATACAAGCACTTCCTCCCACACATATTTTACCAAACCTCGGGGAATTCTATGATTATAAATCCAAATACAAAACAGGCGGATCAACCCATATTTGTCCGGCAGATTTTGATGAGAAAACTAATTTAGAAATACAAAAATTAGCGATACAGGCACACAAGGCTTTGGGGTGCAGAGGAATGTCGCGAACAGATATATTTGTAGGGGATGATAAAAATTTATACATATTGGAAACAAATACGATTCCTGGCATGACTCCAGTGAGCTTATTTCCAGAAGCGGCAGCTAAAGCCGGAATTAAATTTCCACAAATGCTCGATTGCATAATTAAAGCAAGTCTTTAAATTAAACGCTATAGGGGCTGAAGCCGCATATATACTCATTCGTTCGGAAATAATTAAACAAGTTTATTATTTCACTCACTCACTTCGCATATGCGTAATTTAAATAAATTCTTTAGCCCAAATTCTGTCGCTGTTTTGGGTGCTTCGCGAGACGAAAAAAAGATAGGCCATATTGTTTTAAAAAACATTGTAAACTCCGGTTTTAGAGGACAAATTTTTCCTATCAATCCAAAAGCCGAAAATATTATCGGCATGGATTGCTACAAAAGCTACGACAAGCTACCAGAGATTCCAGATTTGGCCATTATTTCTCTACCTGTAGAGTTGGTACTCAAAACACTAGAAAGCATCGCCAAAAAAGGCACAAAAAATGTTATTGTGTTCAGTGCGGGTTTTAAAGAAGCTGGCAAACAAGGCGAAGAAATGGAGAGGAAACTTCGAACCGCCGCAGAAAAGCTCGAACTAAATATTCTTGGCCCGAACTGTCTAGGTTTTGCTAGTACCCTAAGCAGCCTTAACGCCACCTTTAGCCGAGTGGGTGGTGCCAGAGGAAACTTACGTTTTATGTCCCAGTCCGGAGCGTTGGCTTCCGGTATTTTTGATTGGGCTAAACAAAATAATATTGGCTTTAGCGAGTTTATTACACTAGGTAACAAAGCTGTTTTAAATGAAAACGATATTTTACGCTATTGGTTGGGTAGGCAGGCAGAAAAAAATGAAGTTGGCTTATCCAAATGCCAACCAGTAGGAATGTATCTAGAATCACTAGACGCCGGCAAAGAATTTTTAGAACTGGCTTCAAAAGTATCTGCCAAAGATCCTATTTTTATCCTTAAGCCTGGTAAATCCAAACAAGCACAGAAAGCCATTCGTTCTCATACCGGTTCTATGGCCGGAGATGACGCCGTACAAGATGCCGCTTTTGATCAAGCTGGGATTATTCGTTGCGAAGGCGTAGAAGATATGTTTGATTTAGCAAAAGTATTTTCTTGGGAAAACGCTCCACGCGGACCAAAAGTAGCTGTAGTTTCCAACGCTGGTGGTCCGGCTGTAATTAGTACCGACGCTATAGAAAAAGAAGGTTTACAATTAGCAACTTTGAGCCAAAAAACTTTAAATAAATTATCAAAAAATTTACCCCGTGCAGCTAGTGTTCTTAATCCGGTAGATGTTTTGGGGGATGCGCTGGCCGATAGGTATCAAGAAGCCATCGCAGATGTTCTGGCAGAAAAGGGCGTTGATGCGCTGGTAGTTATCTTAACTCCTCAAGTAATGACGCAGATAGAAGCTACCGCCGATTTAATCGGTAAACTATCTGCCAAATATGGCAAACCGATTGTCTGTTCTTTTATGGGTGGAAATATAATAGACAAAGGCGAAGAAATTTTGAATAAATATAAAATTCCATCATTCCGATTTCCAGAACGAGCGATTAAGGCACTAGCCAAAATGTGGCAATGGGAAAACAGGAAAAAAACTAGAAAATTGAAAATAGAAAATAGAAGAAGGGAAGTAGCTTCAAAAAATAATACTAAGCTTGAAAAAATAATAAACTCCGTAGAAAAAAACACCAAAGTACTACCAGCTGTACAAGCAGATGCAGTTTTAAATTTATTTGGCATTAAAACTCCACCATCACAAAACGTGCACAGTCTAGCCGAAGCTCAAGAGTTTGTAGAAAAACACCGTTGGCCAGTAGTTCTAAAAATTTCTTCTCCGGAATTAATACACAAAACCGAAGCAGGTGCCGTAATAAAAAATATACACAACGACGAACAACTAGAAAAGGCTGGAGCCAAGATGGCGGCAATAGCCAAGAAGTTAAAAAATAAATCTTCTACTTATATTCAGATACAAACACAAGTGGGCTCTGGTGTAGAAGTTATCGCTGGTGTAAAATACGATGCAAGTTTTGGTAATATACTTATGTTTGGTGCTGGCGGAATACTTGCCGAACTAATAGGGGATAGTAATTTAAAAATGCTTCCAATAGACGAAGCTGGTGCACGCCAACTAATTGCCAAATCCAAAGTTAGCAAATTATTAACTGGTTTTAGAAATCAAAAATCTTTTGCTTTAAATAAACTGGCAACTTTGCTTGTAAAACTTGGAAATTTGGCGCAATCCACAAATTGCTTTAGTGAAATTACCATTAATCCAATAATAGTTACCGAGCGCGATGCTTGGGCAGTAGATCCGCGTATTATTTTAAAGTAGTATGTTAAAAAAACCGTTTACATTTAAAATCGGGGGAGAAGCTGGCTACGGCATAATGTCTTCCGGTTTAAGTTTTTCCAAACTAGCCACTCGCTCTGGTTACCATATCTTCAATTACTCAGAGTACCCTTCTATTATCCGTGGCGGACACAATATGGTTCAAGTTACTGTATCCGATAAACCAGTAGCCGCTTCTTACCAAACCACAGATTTATTAGTAGCTTTAAACCAAGAGACAGCTCATCTGCACGCAGCCGAATTACTTCCGGGATCTGGAATAGTTTATGACTCCGACAAATGCGTATTGCCCAAACTAGCCAGGGGAGTAAATAAATTTGGCGTACCAATGGACCAAATCTGCAAAGAAATTGCCAACTCTTATCTTTTCCGAAACACATTAGCTCTTGGCATTACCACCGGATTATTGGGCGGCGATATAAAAGTTTTAAAAAATATAATCAGCCAAGACTTTGCCGGTAAATCTCCAGAGTTAGTAGAAAAAAACCACAAAGTAGCCCAAGCTGGCTACGACTACGCTCTAGAAAATTATTTAGAAAAAGTCCAGGATATTTTGCCAGTAAAAAATAAAGTAAATAAACAAATTGTAATAAGCGGGAACGAAGCGATTGCTTTGGGTGCAATTTCGGCCGGTTTGCAATTTGCTTCCATCTACCCAATGACTCCAATCAGCAATATTTTACATGTGCTAGCTCCGCTACAAGAAAAATATAATTTTATATATAAACAACCCGAAGATGAGATCTCGGCCATCACTATGGCTATAGGCGCTTCTTTTGCTGGCGCCAGAGCTATGACAGCTTCGGCTGGCGGTGGTTTTTGTCTTATGACCGAGGGCTACGGATTGGCCGCAATTACCGAAACACCACTGGTTATTATAGAAGGCATGCGCGGAGGACCAGCCACAGGTTTGCCTACCTGGACAGAACAAGGGGATTTGCGTTTTGTACTTCATGCTCACCAAGGAGAATTTCCTAGAATTGTTTTGGCTGCAGGCGATGCCGAAGAAGCATATCATCTCACTATGCAAGCCTTTAATTTGGCAGATAAATACCAAACGCCGATAATTATAGTGGTAGATAAACAAATTTGTGAAAGCGGATTTAGCAACGCGCCTTTTAATATAGAAAATTACAAACTAAGCAGAGGCAAGTTTACTACCAAAAAACAATCCAACTACAAACGCTACGAACTATCCAAAGACGGCATATCTCTTCGCTCTGTGCCAGGATCCGGCAACCAGATAGTAGCCAACTCCGACGAACACAACGAACTGGGCTACAGTAACGACGAAGCCAAAAACAGAATAGACCAAATGAACAAACGCATGCAAAAGTTGGCAACTTGCGCCAAAGAGGATATGCCTGCACCGAAATTATTTGGTCCAAAGAATGCCGACCTAACAATTGTTTCTTGGGGGAGCAACAAAGGCGCAATTCTAGAAGCTCTAAATAATTTTAACAATGTAAATTTCTTGCATCTTGCTTGGATTAGTCCGTTCCCAACCGAAGCTGTAAAAAAAGTTTTAAGTAAAGCCAAGCGTGTACTAAATATAGAATGTAATTCTACCGCTCAAATGGCCGGATTAATAAAAGAAAAAACAGGTATAGAAATAAAGAATAATTTACTAAAGTATAATGGCCGACCATTCTTTCCAGAAGAGATTATCGCCAAAATTAAGAAAATTCTCTAACCAGTATGTCCAATATTTTAAACTTAAAAACTCCAAACGCATGCAACTGGTGCCCAGGTTGCGGAAACTTTGGTATCTGGACAGCTTTCAAAGCAGCTGCCGAAAAAGAAAACTGGAACAATACAAACACTGCGATTGTAGCTGGCATTGGTTGCCATGGACATATAAACAACTTTATCGAACTAACTAGCTTCGAAGGTTTGCATGGACGTGCTATACCGATAGCTTCTGGTATAAAAATGGCAAATAATGCTTTAAATGTTGTGGTCTTTACCGGAGACGGGGATTGCTTGGCCGAAGGTGGTAATCATTTTATACACGCCGCTCGCAGAAACCAAGACCTCACGGTTATTCTTCACGACAATGCAGTCTACGGTCTTACTACTGGCCAAACTTCACCACGTTCTCCTCATGGCTACAAATCCAAATCCACACCAATGGGGAATCTAGACGAACCAATAAACCCGCTTAGCGCCGCGCTAGCTGCCGGAGCTACTTTTGTGGCAAGAGCCTATTCCGGAGATATTCCTCGTCTTACAGAACTAATGATAAAAGCAAGCAAACACAAAGGTTTTGCTGTATTACAAATTTTGCAACCTTGTGTAAGTTTCAACAAAATATATACTCATATTTTCTTCCAAGAAAATACTTATCATTTGGATAAAAAACATGACACCACAAACAAAGAAATGGCTTTTGCCAAACTGCAAGAATGGGGAGAAAAACATATTCCTGTTGGTATTTTCTATGAGAACACGACCCAACCATCTTACGAAGAACAATTACCACAAATAAAAACAGCGCCTTTGGTTTCCGTTGGCGCACAAAAAAGAAACATAAACGAACTACTAGAATCTTATGCTTAAGACAAAACAAATTTTACTTATATACGCAACTCATTCCGGCAGTAATTTTGTAGTTGCCCAGATGATTCAAGAAGCTCTATCCAAAGATTTTGAAGTTACATTACAAAACGCTGCCGAAACAAAACCAGAAGATATAAAAAACTACGAAACTATAATTCTAGGGTCGCCAAGCTGGTTAAGCAGGGGGTCCGAAGGAATGCCAAGCGAAATTATGCTTAAACTGCTTGATGTTTGGCAAACAGAAAAACATACAGACAAAAACTTTATCGTATATGGTTGTGGAGATAGCGGATTTATTCATTTCTGCGGAGCGGTAGATTATATGGAGAACTTTGTAAAATCTGTAGGTGGAAATTCTCTTCATCCTTCACTTAGACTAGATAGTTTCTGGTTTGAGCTAGACAAAAATGTAGCTCTAGCCAAAAAGTGGGCTGCTGATTTAAATAAAAAACTAACTTCTTAATAACTATTTCTTCTCTCCACTGTGGAATTTCTTATGGATATCACGCAGGTGGGGATTGGTAACGTGAGTATATATCTGAGTAGTCACGATATTTTTGTGTCCCAGTAATTCTTGTACCGAACGCATATCCGCACCTTTTTGGAGTAAATCGGTAGCAAAGCTATGTCGCAAAGTATGCGGTGTTGCTTCTACTGGAAGTCCGGCCATAGTGGCATATTTTCTCATCATTCGCTCTACCGAACGAGCGGTTAAGCGATTATCATTTTCTTCATCGCCACCTTTTTTATAGTTTATAAAAAGAGGGGATTGCATACCTTTTCTAGTTTTTAGGTATTGAGCCAACCACTGCAAGGCACGCTCGGAAAAATAAATCGTACGTGTAGATCCGCCTTTTCCCGATATAGTTAACTCCTCATCGTTAAATTTTCCTTTTTTTAAATCTTCTACATTAAAATTTCTCAAATTAAGCGCTACCAATTCTGATACACGCATACCAGTAGAAAATAGCACTTCAAGTATTGCTCGGTCGCGCAAACCATCCGGCCTAGATAGGTCCGGCATGTTCATTAGTTTTTCCACCTGATCAAACTTAAGAAATTTAATAGCTTTGTCTTTGTCTGTTAGTTTAGGCAGTTTTATTTTCTCCGAAGGCAGAGAAATAATATCTTTTTCGGCAAAGTAGTTAAGCAAGTTACGAAGGGCTATAAGGTAGTAGTTTTGGGTCGTTTTCTTGGCAAAGTTGCCGTGTTTATCCTTTTTTCGCGACAAAGATACCCGATAATTCCAGATATGTTCGGGGGTAAGCTCGTGCGGTTTGAGATTTGCCAAACCTGTTTCTTTTAGCCAGTTAGTAAAAATCTTTAGGAAATTATCATAATTACGAGTAGAAATAGGGGAGAGGCCCTTTTCTATTTCGCAGTATTCTAAAAACGTAGGTATATGAAAGGTGATTGGATTATCTGATTTGCGCATACGCCTATATATTAGTGTGTATATTATACCACATAATATTATGCGACGTTGGCCCGTCGCTTAATAAGCGTTGACAAATAGCCTATTTTCTGCTATAATGCTCTGTTCTGACTGCATGGGTGCGGTCGAACAGATAGGAGAGCAGAGATGCTCGCTCTGGCAATCGTTCTGGGTGTTCTGCTGGCCTTTTTCGCGCCTGTGGCGATCTTCCTCGGGACCGAGTTCCTGAAGAAATTCCGCTGCATGTACGTCTTCACCAAGAACTCGGATCAGATGATTTCCTGGTACCATATTGGAGATGGTTTCCGGAAAAAGGGAATGTACAACATAGTGCTGCGTGGCCAAAAGCCATTCACCGCCTTGGTCGGGTTCAAACTCGACATTCCGGTGCTAGGCTATTCCGGCTACGACTACTACGGCGTTGTCCATTCGGATTCCAGTGGAGTCGCTGTGATTTCCACCTACCTTGGCAAAGGTTTTTGCACGTTCCAGTTCTTCGTGAACACGAACATGGAAACCAATCCCATCCACGCAACTTCCAGCGACGAGGACCAAACGCTAACACCTCACGTGGTGTACCCACCCCACTGGTACCAACGAGTCGGCTTCTACGGCTGATTCGTCGAGGAAGGGCAAAAAGAAGATCGCCCCAAACTCGCTTTGATTGTAAAGTTTGCAATTAGAGCGAGGGCGAACTTCTAGATAAATAATAAAAAACACCTTTAATCGGGTGTTTTTTGTTTGCCCTTCCCTACAATAGGGGGGGGCTAGAGAACCTCGACTTTATATGCTTAGAAGATACCTTAAATGGAAGGATTGGGTTGTGTTATTTGTTTATATAATTTATAATTAAGTAAACTAAATTATGCTTAATTCCAGTTCAGTTTCCACTACAATTAAAGAACTTATAGCAACTCAACCATTAGAATTTACGATTGCTCAAGGGTATTTTTCGGATATCCTAAATGCTCAACTAGTTATTTTTTCACTCTTAGTAGCAGGGCTGGTTTCACTGTATTTTATATTTAACTATAAAATTAGCAAAAGCCAAGTTCAAAAAATAGAGGAGAGTTTACAAAAAAAATTTAATGAAAGCGTAAATAAACTTAAAGGTGATTTAAGAGCTGAGCTTAAATTAGAAATTGAACTTTATAAAAAAGAACTACAGCCAGTTATTACTAAACATGAAAATGAAATTCTTATCGTAAAAGGGCAAGCATACAGAGCGCTTGCAGAGCTATGGGGTAGTCAAAAAGATTATCGCGCTTCCTTTGCCTGGTGGATACGAGCAGCTGACAGTTTCAATTCTGCAGATTCCGAGGCATTAACTAGAGTATGTTTAAGTTTAGCTAGAGAGGTGGTAGAGAAAATTGAATATGGATTTGAAATCAGTACCGATATTGTTGGAGAATATCAAAATGTAATGAAAAAAATTAAAAATACAAATTATAAAATAGAAAAAGAATTACTAGAAAAAGCCTTAAAAGCAACCTTAGATAAAAAACTAGAGACTAAGTAAAATATGAAATTAATTTCAAATCTAAGTGATAAACTATTTGATAGTGATAAAGAAATTTTTTCAAATTTTGTAACAAATTTGAAAGAGCGTTTATTTTTTTTAAATTTACAAACCAAGAGCATCGATGATTTAAATAATGCTAAGTTTATTTTAGACGAGTTGCAGCTCAAACCAATAGTTAGTGATGTCACTAAATTAGATTCGTTAAAAAGTTTGATTTTAAATATTTTCCTTTTTTCCAAAAGAGTAAATCAGCAATATGAAATGGTTCAATTTTGGTTTAGGGATGTAAGCACTATAGCACCAATTAACATTGGCTTTGAGATAAAAACTCTTGAAGAAATTGATGACAGATTAAGAACTTTGCCAGAAATCCTTCAATCAGAAATATTTAGTAAAAATCTTGAAAGTTTAGCTGGGAAAACTATTCTAGTAGGTTTTGATCGTGAGAATTATAAATGGACAGTATCAACTTTATAAGACGTTCTCTTAAAAACACCCCTAACCAGGGTGTTTTTTAGTATCTAAACAGGGAAGTGGAGATTATGTTGCACTAGTGTAACGCTTCGACCACTGTGGCGCTCGTCGAGCGCTTTTTAGTTTGTTTAATTCCGCTAACCTTAGCCCAATCCTATACTTCTTGGCTAATATTAGCCAAGGTGGGGAAGTGGTCCCTTTAATTTTAAAACTATGATTTCTACCCCCCCCCCCCCAGAAATACCAATTTCTGGTAAGTTAGCGTTAATAATGATTCCAATTTGGGTATTATGTTTTATTAGTCAAAATGGATCTGCGATTATCATTTCCACTTTGATAGGACTTTTGTCAGCAACGACTTCCATAATGGAGGATTCTTAAAATATTCTTTGCGTGCTCTTTTTAGAGAAATACATAATGAAGCAATGCTAAGATAAGTAAGCAAAAAGATCCCTGAGGCAGCAAGCCGCTCCCATATAACTGGTTTTGCATCTTCAAAAATAAAATCTGTTTTTTGCCAAAAAGCATCGACTGGATTAAAGGTAATATCAAGTACCGAGTTAAAATAAAGAGTATTCTCATCTGGCATCTTAAAGTCGAAACAATCTCTTTGATTACCTTGTAAGGGAAACTCTTTAAGAGTAGCACCTGTTTTCTTATCTTTTAGTAAAAGAGTTGTGGCCATGGGTTGAATATTCTTAGTTGTTAGATTAGTTAAAGAACTAATGTTTTTTATGCAAACTGAATAGTACGTTAGATCAAAAGTTGAGCGGAAAATCTTACGAAAAGTATTTTTAACGCTTGGTTCAGTCATTTTTTCCGTGTTTATAGTATAAGTACTTTGACCCACTACTATCGGAGACTCAACTTTGTACCAAAACAACCAGATTATTAAAGAAAGCGGCATAACAACGTACGAAACTATAATTACGAAGTATTTCCAGTATTTTTTAATAAAATCCATATGAGTATAAGTTAAAACTAACTAATTGTTTGATTAATAGGGGGCTAGCATAGATCTTAATTGATCTATCCGTACTATGTTAGTACGTCGCTTAATCTATGTTATACGACGTTATCCCTATAGTAAGGCCGGGCCTAATATAGCCCTCCCCCTTACTACTTTGACCAGCTAACAAGCATCCGTTCAAAAAAAGAAATTTTAAAATTATAAACAGTTGGATTTAATTTAATTAAATCGGAAGCAATTAAATCTGCCAACACCAACAGAATAAGTTCTGGAAAAATAGCTGGCTGCTTTTTGGCTGCCTCCAATACCCTATCTTCTAGATGGTCCTGGTCATTAGATAACACATGTAACAATCCATGATTTTCAATCACAGATACTACGTGTGCTTGAGCTAGAGATGATATATCTGTTCTTTTTAAGATAATACTTTGCATGAGCTCCGCACCGGCTTGTTCATGACCAATAAAGCCTCCTTGGGCATCCATCGATACTTTGATTTTTCCTACATCATGAAACAAAGCAATAATAAACAACAATTCTTCTCTTTTTTCTGCACCAATTTGTTGCTGAAGAATCTCTTTAATTTTTTGAGGCGCACCTGCACACAATTTAAGCACCGCTGCGCCAGCGCGTACACAATGGTCAAATACGGGATCATTTATATGCCCAGCGTTATTTTCTATAACATCCTTAAGCGCATAAAATTCAGGGAGTTCATTTATAAGCTTCCCTGATTTTATGTTTTCGATATTTAAGTCAACAAGCTTTAACATACTTATAATATTTAAAGTTTACGCACTACTACTTCCAATATACCTTTTCACCGAAGCGCAGATCCACATACTCTTTTGGTTTTATTTGCGTCAAAGTTTCTTTGAGAGTTATTATTTGCGACTCGGTACTGCTTTTTGGTTGGAACACAATATTCCACGGATCGGTGGTATCTATTGCCATACCGGCGTTAAGATCCTCCAAAACGAAGAATTTGAGTCTCTCTACCCCCTCTTGAGACAGGTATCTATGCCACGAGATGGCCGCCGCGATATGTTCGGCTGGCAAAACATCCATTTGTTTTAAATTTATTTCCGGCGCACGCTTATCGTAAATAATTGGATAATTACCAAATTGTTTTTTTATTTTTTCAAAATTTGGAACATGTTCAAAAGTCGTTGTAGTAAATATTGACGTAGAGGTTGTACTTGTGGCCGAAAGCAGGCTAAAAGGGCTACTCGTAGCCACTTTTTTTACGATTTCACCAGCCTCTACATCGGCCAAATACTTAATAGCCACTCCCCTATCATCCAACAAAAAATATTTTTTACCGTTATCGTAAATAACAGAGGAAATTTTTTCTTTGACAATTATATTTAATTGATTTGGAAAAACTTTTGTTACCTGCACAGTTTCAAAAGAAAAACTATCATATAGGCGGGCTGCAATCTTGTCGGCATTAATAAGGAAATAATTGTTGAGCGGCAACCAGCTCTTTTTGTTTAGATAATTTGGATAGATTATATTACCCAATTCTGCTTCGGTATTATTCTCTAACCCGGAATAAGTAATTTTATTTATTTTAAAATATGGTATATATGCCAAACAAGCTACCCAAAAAGATAATACTATAACTAGTAAAATTAACTTAAACTTTGAAGTGCCAACATCCTTTTTTTGTTTAAACGGATTGGTTTTATAGTGTGTTGGTTGTGCTATTGGAACTGCATTATATTGTTTTTTACGAAAAAAGCGGGCAATTTTTTGACGCCAGCTTAAATGAGGCCTATATTTTTCAAAAGCATGTTCGGAGCGAAAGTGTTTCATACGTGGCTTTAGCCTATACAAACGAAGTCCGTTTTAAAGTTTTTTGAATCCAGTGTATTTACGCAAAGCTTTTGGCATTACAACGCTACCATCTTTTTGTTGACCGTTTTCTACTACAGCCAATGGAAATCTACTAGAAACAATAGCCGTACCATTTAGAGTATGAACAAATTCTGTAGAACCGTCTTCTTTACGATATTTGATGTTTAAGCGACGAGCTTGATAATCTGTGCAGTTGCTAGTGCTAGTAATCTCGCCATAATCATTTTTCATAGTCATCCAAGCCTCTATATCGTATTTACGATAAGCAGGACCGCCTAAATCACCGCTAGCAACGTCTATTACCCTATATGGCAACTCCAGACCATCGGCAATCTTTTGCTCTAGTTTAAGCAACTCCTGGTGCATTTTTTCACTATCTTCTGGTTTGCAGTATATAAACATTTCTAATTTGGTAAATTGGTGCACACGGTACAATCCTTTGCTAGTTTTACCATAAGCACCAGCTTCGGTACGGAAACAATGAGAAATGGCGGCGTACTTTTTTGGTCCTTTACTTAAATCCAGCACTTCGTCAGCATGATACCCACCCATAGTAATTTCGGCAGTACCAATTAAGCTTAGGTCTGTACCTTCCACAGAATAGACCTGCGTTTCGGCACCACGCGGATTAAAACCAACTCCAGAAAGTATTTCGTTTTTGGCCAAATCTGGAGTTTCTACTAATGTAAAACCGTTTTTCTCCAATATATCCATTCCATAGCTCATCAAAGCTTGATTTAGGCGAACCAGATTATTTTTTGCAAAATAAAATTTGGAGGTAGCTACTTTCGCTCCTCTTTCAAAATCTATTAAATCCAGGTCTGTCATTAACTGGTCGTGATCTTTGGGTGGAAAAGAAAATTCCGGAACTTTGCCCTTTTTTACCACCACTTTATAATCCTCTTCTCCGCCTATCGGGCTTTCCGGATGAGTGAGATTTGGCACTCGCAGTAACAATTCACGATACTTATTCTCTACCTCTTCCATTGCTTTTTCTAAAGCGGATATTTCATCTCCCATTTTACGAAGTCTGGCAATATCTTCTTCGCTTGGCTTGCCTTTGGACTGCCCTTTTCTCTGCGCTCGTAGAGCTTCTACTTCTTGCTGGCTAGCGCGTCTTTGTTCATCTAATTTAAGAAGCTCATCTACATCCAAACTAACATGTCTATTTTTACAGTTTTCTTTTACAAGATCTTTGTTTTCGCGGATAAATTTTATATCTAACATACAAGTACTTTTACTTTAAATTTATGTATTTTAGGAGTATTTTTTTATTATTTTTTGTTTGAATAACTTTTTTGTTCAAGGGTAACATATCTATTTTTACAGCTTGATTGTAAGTAAACCAGCCGTGATCGGAACTTTCGGCGTCTGCTGTTTGAAATTTACCGGATTTTATTTTACAAACAGACATAAATAAATGCACCTGATAATTTTCTTTGGCATTGGATACAGACGTAGTAAGTACATCTGGAAGCTGCTCAACTTTGGAAATCTGATACCCAGTCTCTTCCCTTACTTCTCTTAACAATGTTTTATCAAAGCTTTCACCGTTCTCTACTCCCCCACCTGGGAATTCCCACTTATTATTAAATTCCGGCCGTAAATCACGGCGTTTGGTCATAAGCATTTTGCCATCTTTTACAATAATACCAGCCGCACAAATCACTTGCTGCAAATCGTAATTTTTTGTTAAAAAATATTTTAACTGAACTGTCATTTTACCTCTATGACTTACCATGCTTTTTTCTAGCATAGTCATTTCCGAAAATAATTTTTTGAGTGGCGGGTAATAAAAAATAGAGTCATAACCCATACCATCGGCAGATTTAGCTCCTATAATTTGGGAAATAACACCGTCTACTCTACCTACAAATGTAGAAAAACTATCGGTAGTTGGATTGTAAATACAACCAGTTGTTTCAAAATGCGCAGTACGTTTTTTGTCTGGAATACCTTTTAATTCTGCTAGCACTCTTTGATTACGTTCTAAAGCGTTAGCGCCAAATCTTTTTGATTTTACACCAGGCTCCCCTTTTAGATAATCAATAAATAACCCGGAATCTTCGGCAATCGTAATTAAACCGGTTTTTTTAGCAAAAAATCTAGCTTTATCCAAGGCGTTCTGCCAGGTAGTATTGTGCGGCTCTTCTACTTCCACCTTATCTAACTTAAGAGTTTTTAAATTTACAAACTGAAAACGCAGGTCTGCAAGCTCAGCCGTTATTTCTTTAAATTTACCTGGGTTAGTTGTGGCTATTAGAATTTTTTTCACACATTAAAGTTTACCTTCTTTTCTCATTTGCTCTTTTATTTTTGAACTTTTATATATTTCTGGTTTATAAGCTTTTAGCTGAACTATCTCTATACCTTCTTTTATATTTTCTTTTAGCTTATCTACAAAAGCTACCTGATCATATCCCAAACCGATAATATCCGGATCTTCTTCCCTTATTACCTGATACTTATCTTCTCCCAAATTGCCCAACCTTACTTTATCGGCGATACTTAAAGCTTTAACAGCCTCTACACGATCGTTTTCACCATATATAGGTGCATTCCCTTTTACTTGAGCAGCTGTGTCATCCCTAGAAACTATTACCGTAAGATAATCGCCATAATCTTTGGCTTCGTTTAGCATATGAATATGCCCGGCATGAACTATATCAAAAGTGCCAAAAACTAAAACTTTTTTTGACATACTAATTATTCTCCGGTTTTAGCGTTGGAAATAGTATTACTTCTTTTAAATTTTGAGTATCAAGCAGAAGCTTAATTAGTCTATCTATGCCCATACCAAGACCAGCTGTTGGCGGCATACCATGTTTGAGAGCAGTTACAAAATCTTCATCATATGGCATGCTCTCTTCATCCCCTGCTTCAGACAATCTTTCTTGTTCTTTAAATCTTGATTCTTGATCTATCGGGTCGTTAAGTTCGGAGAAGCCGTTGCAAAGCTCGTTTCCGCCAACGCAAACCAACTGTAGACGTTCTACATATCTTGGATCGTCGGTTTTTCTTTTGGCTAACGGAGAAAGCTCTACCGGATGATCTGTCATGAAAACAGGATTGATAATTTTTGGTCTGGCATATGTTTTGTATATTTCGTCTACCATTTTGCCATAACCGGTACTAGCATCTACGCCATCAATATGTAAATCTTTAATTTTTGCATACAGAGATTTTTGGTCTGGAAATTCCTCTATATCTATTTTGGCATATTCTTTAATCAACGCTCGCATAGTTTTGCGGGGATAAGGTGGTGTAAAGTCTACTTCGTCTTCGCCTACTTTAAATTTGAGTGGCAAACCAGCGGTAGTAATTATTTTTGGCAATAAATCTTCTACCAAATCCATAAGGTCTTGGTAGTTGGCATATGCCCAATAAAATTCCACCTGGGTAAATTCTGGATTGTGGTTGTTGTCTATACCTTCGTTTCGGAAGCATTTAGCTATTTCGTATACTTTTTCAAACCCACCGACAATAAGCCGTTTTAGATATAGTTCGGGGGCTACGCGTAAATACAAAGGAATATCCAAAGCATTGTGATGGGTGGTAAATGGTTTAGCTAGTGCCCCACCATACAAAGTTTGCAATACCGGTGTTTCTACTTCAAAGAAGCCTTTACTATCAAAATAGTTTCGAATTTCTCGCACAATCAAACTGCGAATTTTGGCAATTCGCATAGATTCATCATTGGCAATCAGATCCAAATATCTTTGGCGATATCTGGTTTCTATATCATTTAAACCGTGGAACTTCTCTGGAAGCGGAAGCAAGGCTTTGCTTAATAAGTCGTATTTTTTTACCAAAACAGTGAGCTCACCTTTGTGGGTAATAAAAAGTTCGCCTTCTACATGCAAAAAATCTCCTAAATCAAAATATTTTATAAATAATTTATAACTATCTTTGCCCAATTCTTTTTCGGAAAAAGCAATCTGCATTTTGCCACTGGCGTCTTTTATATGCGAAAAACTGATCTTGCCCATTTCTCTTTTGGCCACAAGACGACCGGCAATTTTTACACTAGTTGTTTCTGGTTTAGACAAAGCTTCAGCGACAGAAATTCTCTCTTCGGTATGGCTTGGATACGGATTAACACCATTTGAACGCAAAAATTCCAATCTTTCTAATCTAACTTTATCCTCCCGAATTTCGTCTGACATATTATGTGGTATTTAGTTACTTCACTTCTAAAATTTCATAGGTTTGCTGCCCTGCCGGAGTTCGTACCGTTACTTTATCACCGACTTTATGACCAATAAACGCTCCGCCCATCGGAGATTCATTGGAAATTTTGCCTTCCATTGGATCTGCTTCCTGAGGACCTACAATTGTATAAGATTTTGTTTTGTCGTTTGTTTTTACAGTAATAGTACTGCCAACAGAAATAGAACCTGCAACTTGGCTGCCAACATTCATTATTTCGGCATTATCCAAAATATATTGCACTTCTTGCTTTCTTCCCTGCGCCCAAGCCATCTCTTCTTTGGCTTGATGATACTCAGCATTTTCGGATAAATCACCGTGCTGCTTGGCTTCATCTATACGATTGGCAATATCCGGTATTTTGGTGTCTTTTAAAAAATTAAATTCTTTTTGTAAATCTGCTAATCCTTGAGCTGTAAGATACTGAGTATTTTCATCGGACATACAATAACTTTTGTAAGTTTAATTAATGAGTAAACTGGTAAAAAATAGCCATAAAGGCATAGAAAAAGTATATCATAACAGCAAAAAAAATCAAAATACTAATCTAGGTACTTTTTGCCCCACCAAAGCAGAAAATCCCTAGCAATTGGCTGGGCGGCTGTACTACCCTCTTCCCCTTCTTCTACCAGAATGGCCACCACTATTTGAGGGTTGTCATATGGAGCAAAGGAGGTAAACCAGGCGTGGTTATCTTTGTTGGCATTCCACTGGGCTGTCCCTGTCTTGCCACCACTAGAAAAAGGCAAGCCTTTCATAATTTGGCAACTTCCATAAACCACGCATTCTTTCATCCCTAGGCGTACCGTGGCCAGATTTACTGCAGACACTGGCACGCTAGTTTTTTTAAAATTTAGAGGTAGTTTGTTATGAGTTACCGGTTCTTCTAAATGCATGCCCAAATGCGGCTGTACTACACTACCACCATTGGCTACGGCCGCTGTCCAAACTGCTACCTGCAAAGGCGTAACTAACAAATCCCCCTGACCAATAGAAAGGTTATACGTATCACCAACATACCACTGCTCCCCCTTTGTTTTGAATTTCCAGTCTTTGCTTGGCAAAAACCCCGAGGCTTCTCCGGTTAAATCTATATCGGTTTTTTTACCAATATTAAAGAAAGCCATATACTTAATTATTCTGTCTACCCCCAAGCCGACAAAATTTTTATAACCACCACCAACATAATAAAAAAAAGTATTTACCGACCAGGCTATGCCTCTGGTTACATTAGTACTACCGTGACCACCCAACTTCCAATCTCTAAACATTCTATCGCCTATCTGCAACCCACCTGTACTCAAAAAAGCAGTAACGGGAGTAATTATTTTTTCTTCCAAAGCGGCTGCTGCTACAACCAGCTTTACGACCGATCCGGATGGATATGTTCCGCCAATAGACCTGTTAAATAACGGGTGGTCCGGATTGTTTGTATATTCACTATATGCTTGTTGAGAGATGCCTCCGGAAAATTCATTATTATTAAACGCTGGCAAACTTACCATTGCCAAAATAGAACCATCTCGCGGATCCATAGCAATTGCCGCCGCCCGTTTTTTACCAAGTTTCACTAACATGTTTTTTGTCAGCTCCTCTAATTTTTTTTGAGCTTCCAAATCTAACGTTAAAATTAAATTACTGCCAGGACGCGGCGGATCTTCTGCCAAAATACTCTGCTCCTGACCAATCGCATTTACTTCTACTTTTTTCAAGCCGTATTCTCCGCGCAATGAAGCTTCATAGATTTTTTCTAAACCTGTTTTTCCGATATTATCAAACGGTAAATATTCTTCCTTGTCTTTTAACTGAGCTATTTCTTGATCGTTTAATTTGCCCAAATAACCCAACAGATGAGAAACACTTAAGCTACTGCTTGAAGCATTTGCGCTAGCTATATATTTTCTTTTACTTCCTTTTTCAATAGAAATACCCGGTAAAAAAGAACTTTGGATATATAATTTCAAAGCCGAATCGTAATCTAAATTTTCTTTTATAACCAAAGAGGCGTAGCTATATGAGCTATATTTTTTTAATAAATCTACTATCTGACTCTTATTTACCCCGCTCAGCGCGACCACCTTTTCTAAAACCGCATCTCTTTTTCCGGCATTGCGCGGCAAATCTTGCGGAATAAGCGCAAGAGAAAAATTTGGCACGTTTTCTACCAATTCTGTATGAAATCTGTCGTAGATAATCCCCCGTTCCGAAAGTATGGGTCGCAAACGAATTCTATTTCCTTCTGCCAAATCACGGTAATATCCGCCTTTTATTATCTGTAAATAAAAAGTTTTACCAAACAACACAGCTAATCCAGTCATTACAACGAGCGTCATAATCAAGATATTTTTCTTGGAAATACTGGTACCTAAATATGTTCTAGTATGTGATAATGGTATTTGTTTGCCAGTATGGCTTTCAAAATTAAAAGACTCCTCCACCCATTCGTGGCTATATTTGCCTTCCAAATCCCCTCGCTGAATTTTATCTTCGGAAATATCAAATAGTTTAACCATACATGCGTATACTTTTTGAAGAAGACGAACGAAAATGTCTTAAGAATTTAACATCTAACAGATACAAGAAAAACAACAGTAAAGAAGATAGTAGCACTTCCCAACCTGCGTCCGCCAAAATCTCTCTGTAAGGAAGCGGGGCTAAACTATAAAAATAATTATTTACAGTAAGCAGCAATACAAACAAAGCCCGATATAAAGATATGCCCAAAATAGCAGAAAGAAATATCATATAAACCGAACGGTTAGTGAGGATATTTAACTGAAACCAATTTATAATAAGCAGGCTAATAAAAAGAGCTGCCGTACCAATACCAAAAGGTATGCTGCTAAACAACTCGGAAACATAAGAGGTAATAAGAGCCAGCCACAGCACCCTACTACTTGGAGATATAGTTAAAATAAGTAAAGAGAGAGAAAAGATGATGTTTATATGGCTAAAAGGAAATGGCAAAAAATTAACAACAAAAATATGAGCGGCTAATATAAGGAAAATAGACAAAAAAAACATTATTATTTTCCAAAGTGTTTGCATACAATCGCTAGTTAGAAACTAAAACACTCACAATAAATAGTTTGGAAAGATCTGTGCTGGCAGTCAGAACCGCTTGCTGAAACGGCTGATAGGCTTCGTTTTCGGCAATAGCCACTTCTCCAATGAGCAATCCGCGCGGTATGGTTTGTTCCATTCCAGACGTAATTATCTGATCACCGATAAGCACAGTTTCATTTCTAGGGATAAAATTCATCTTTATACTAAGTCCGTAACCGCCTTCTACCACACCCAAACTTCCATCTTTGTTTAGCAGTGTAGCTGCAATTTTACTTTGGTTATCGTTTATAAGCCGAACCATAGAAATATTTTTCTCTACCTTGGCAATAGTGCCAACCAATATTCCATCACCTACCACAACAGGCTGATTCAATTTTATTCCAGAAGTTTCGCCCGCGCTTATGATAATCATTTTTTCTACGCTATCTGTATTTCTTCCCACCACTTCGGCCGTAACATTCTTAAAATTATGACTGCGAAGAAAATTTAATTGTTTTTTTAATTCAATATTTTCTTGTTCCAAATTTTTTAGTTTAGCGTCAGCCACTTCAAAGTTTTGATTTTTTTCAAGACACTTGGTGTAATTACTTACCACTTCTTCTTTGTTAGAAAAATAATCATAAGAATCTTGCGAAGATAATCGCCAATGAGTAATTTTGGAAGAGATGGGAACAATTATTGATCGCGCTCCCCTTTCCAAGAAGTTTAACCAACCTAAATAATGAAAAATAATAATCAAAGCCAAAACAAAACCCAAGAAGAAATAGTTTTTTGCTTTAAAACGAAGCATAGGCCGGAAAAATTACTGTCTATTTGGATTCTTAACGGATATTTCGTTTAAAAGTTCTGCCTCGTCTAGGAGTATACCCGTACCACGCACAACCGAAGTAAGCGGATCGTCGGCAATACGCACCGGAATCTCTACCGCTCTAGTAATAAGTTGATCAAAACCACGCAACAGCGCTCCGCCACCAGAAAGCACGATGCCTCGTTCATGAATATCGGCCACCAATTCCGGCGGTGTAATTTCGAGCACTCCTTTTATATTTTCTATAATTGCTCGTAGTGATTTGCTAATCGCCTCTCTTACCTGTTGATCTACAATCATAACTTCTTTTGGCAAACCAGAGACCAAATCTCGGCCACGCATTGGAAATTGCATGGGTTCGTTTAACTCTATCGCAGATCCAATTTTAATTTTTATTTCTTCGGCCTGTTTTTCACCTAATAACAAATTAAAATTATCTCGGGCATACTGAATAATATTTCGATTTAACTCGTCTCCGGCTACCGGAATAGAGCGCCAAGTAACGATACCACTAAGCGATATAACTGCAATTTCGGCCGTACCTCCGCCAATTTCTACAATAAAATTGCCTATCGGTTCACGAATAGGCATACGGGCGCCAATTGCAGCGGCCATAGGCTCTTGCACAACTATTACTTCGCGCGCGCCGGCATTGGTAGCCGCATCATTAATAGCTTTTAACTCTACTTCGGTAATTTCCATCGGAGCGCCCACCACTACTCTAGGGCGAGTCATGAAGTTCATGTTATTTTCATAAACTTTATCAATAAAGTATTTAAGCATTTTTTCGGTAACTTCAAAGTCGGAAATAATACCGCTGATAAGTGGACGAGTGGTAAGAATATGCGGAGGAGTTTTACCCAACATTTCTTTGGCTTCGTTGCCAACTGCCAAGATTTGTTCGGTTTTAGTATTTACAGCAACTACACTTGGTTCATTAATCACAATTCCTCTACCTTTTACATACACAAGAGTATTGGCAGTACCCAAATCAATTCCGATATCTTTTCTAAATTTTTCTAGCAATCCTTCAAACATAACCTTACAAAACACGGTTTAAATTAAAATCCTCGGTTGTTATATTTTCTACTTGTAAAAATAATGCCTTCTATGGCTATAAATAATAAAACGAGTAACGTGGCGCTCCACCAAGCAAGCAAATCTGTTTGCAATAAAATTAACCCTGCGATTAAAATTCCGGCTAGTAGCATCCCCTGTCTAAAAGTAGACTTCACGTGATGAAAAACAACTTGGTCATCTTTTAAAATTATTTTCTTGATAAGGAAACCAATAACTGAAAAGGTACCTGCCAGAGCTAGGAATAAACTGGTATAGAAGAATAAAAATCCAAAAAATCCAGCCTCGGCCGGGTCTGTGCTACCTAGCACAAAAAACCAGGCTAACCAGCAGATTAAAGCCCCGATAGACATTAGGATAAGGTATTGACGTAAGGACATATAATTTAAGCTCCGCTGAGTCAAGTTTAGCCTTGTTTTGGCGGTTTGGCAAGTATCTATTTTAGAACAAATATCGCACTTTTTCTATAGCTTGCACACCCAATTTATCGTTAGTTGCAGATATTATTTTTTTCTCGTTTAGCTTAATTTCTTGAGCCATTACGGAGCTAAGACAAGTAATGGCGATAGTTTTATCTTTGAAATATACAGCCTGACAAAATTTAGATGAACCAGCACCAAATAGTTCTTTTATAGTTTGGTTTGCTTTTTCTACGATAAAGCTGGCTGTCACTTGTTTGCCAGCGGAGCTTTGCGGCATTTGTTTTTTTAGAATTTGTCCTAGTGATTGCATTGCCATATACGAAGTGAGTAAATAAAATATTTAGCTTGCTAATATATTTTTGAGCGAACGAGTATATATGTGGCTTTAGCCCCTATATAAATCAAGAATACTTATCTAAATTAAACCACACCATTTATTAAATCATCTTCAAATTGAAGCATACCCTCCAAAGTTGGCTCATACTTATTAACATCCAAAAAGTCTAACGCTTGTATCTTGTTATAAACAGCCTGTATTAATTTCTTTAGCCTCTCCACATCTTCGGAAGTAATCACATATGGCAACACGACCATTTCTTCGTCGCTAGCAGGATTCAAGAACTCCAAGTATCCATTGTTTACTCTGTATTTATGAAAATCACGTGAACCTTCTACCAAAAGTTTATAGAAGACAAGCTGTCTTTTATAATTATGAAGTTGGATTTTTTTAATTTCATTTTTTCCATTCCAATCTTTTTGGGGTTTTCCTGTTTTAAAATCATAAACTTCCAACACCTTGTCCTGCTCATTGGGAACAATCTTATCTATTTTACCTGTAATTTGGACATTCTCAATCATTACACTTTGCGTTCTAAAATCAGTTTCTATCCAATGGGACGGATCAAAACGATCGCTTACTTTTTCTATATAGACTTTCCAGGCACTATTACCCTCTTCAAGATAGTTTTTAAAATCCTGTTCGCTCATTGCTTGCTGCACTAATTTCTCTTTAAAAATTTCTTGCGCTTTTGATAGCGAAGGTTTTTTGCCCGTACTTTTTATATAATTATAAATACCCTGCATTGTTTCGTGCATAGCTGTACCATAAGATGTGTGCGCTGATTTTGCCTGAGGGAATCGCAAAAAATTCTGTTCAAAGAAATGGTGCGGTCCGCCTTTTTCAACATCAAGAAAATTGTTTAGGTGAGTTACGCTCATTATATAATTATCCAATAATGGTTGAAGGATCGGGCGTTCGTCTGTAGCAATCGGCCCAACTTTTGGAAGAATGTTTTTCTCTAAAGTTTTTATTGTATGTAGTAGTTCCATTTTTTGGTGAGCAGCATCTATCTTATGATCAAAATCAGCAAAGATAGACGGCTCCAAGAAAGGAATCTGCAAAGAGTCTTTGCCATTTTCTTCTTTTATATAACTAGTAACATATAAATGTCTTTTTGCTCTAGTTAAAGCCACAAAAAAGATACGCAAGAAATCATCTAGCGTATCGCCAGATGGATCAATTGGTAGATTCTTTGGAAACGCAATCATATCTCTACCTTGTGATTTTGCCCAAACATCATTTTGGCAATTTACCACAAACACGGTATCAAACTCCGACCCTTTTGCTTTGTGCGCAGTAAGTAGAGAAACCGCATTTGTACCACTTAAATATGGACTTGTATCAGTAATCGCTAAATTATTTTTCTGGTAAACATCCACACAGGCCACCAAGCTTGCTAAGCGAGGAGAATTTGTTCTGGTACCGTACAGAGAAATTGTATTTTTAAAGGTATTTAAACTTGATAAAAACTGCAAATAGGCTCTAGGGTTTTGCTCGTATTTTTCTTTGCTAAAATAAAAACGGCGAAACGGAGAGGAGAAAGAATCCATTTCTTCTTCTGGTCCAATTAACTTATCAAACATTGAATCTAGCGGATCTGTCTGAGCCTCACCTGCCAGAGTTAGTAGCCAATTAGCTATATTTTTTAGATGAGCATTTTCACCAGCAAGCATAACATCTATCCAACGACCATTTTTATCACTTTTTATAGTCTTACTGGCATCAATAGACAACTGCCAAATTGTTTGGCGTTCAATTTCCCAAAACGGAAATGATAACACGATTGGTAATAAGTCATTTTGGTAATTTGTACTACTACTTGAAATTGATTCTACTAAACGAGCTAGCGATATAAGTTGCTGTATTTGTGGTTCGTTTAATATATTTCTCTGCTTTTCGTATTTAATGGGAATATTTTCTGTTTCCAAATAAGTGGACACCATCTCCAACTGATAGTGATTTCTGGCTATAACAGCAATATCATCTGGATTTACACCACTATCAATTTTATTTTTTATTTCGGTGGCCACATATGCATATTCGTGAAGAGCGGTATCAAAAGTGTGCGCCACGATAGCGCCTTCAGCAATATTTGGATTGGCTGCTTCTAGCTTTTTTTCTATTTCTTTAACTTGATTTGTTAGACGAACATCGCCTTGAGAAATAATAATTTGCGAAAAATCAACAATCTCTTTGGTAGAGCGATAATTCTTGGAGAGGGTTATTATTTTGGCTTTTGGATACTGTTTTTTAAATTGTAAAATATTATTTATTTCGGCACCTTGAAATTTATAAACAGCTTGATCATCGTCCCCCACCACCATTATATTAGGATTGTTTTCGTTCACCGAATTATCTGCAAGCAAATTTATAATTCGCATCTGAGCATCATTTGTATCTTGAAACTCATCTACCAAAATATATTGGTACTGCTCCTGGAGTTGACTAAGTATCCCCTTTTTACTATGCAACACACGAAGAAGATCCATAATCATATCGTCAAAGTCTACATACCCGGCCAAAAGCATTTTTTCTTGATAAATTTTATAAACTTGCGCAAGAGATATGTTCCTCTCTAACTGGTGCGCATCTTTCAGATGTAATTCTTTGGTATCTGAATCTTTTTTCAACCATTCATCTTTCCAAACGGTTAGTGATTTTGTGCCGTTTTCTTCTACTGATTTTTCGTAAGCAAAAGAAAGAGATTGCATTAATAATTCTTTGTAATCAAAAAGACTACTATGATCTACCGGCACACTTGGCGTTTTAATCGCATCTATCTGCGCAATTATCTTTGGCAGCTCATCACGAAGACTTTTTGATATTCTGTCTTGAAAAGCTGGGATGAGTATTTTTTCAATTTCTTTATAACAAACAGAGTTTGTATTAAGTATCTTTTGATATTCTAGCGGCGTTATGCCAGCCTTTTTTAATTTACCAATTCTGTCTTTTATACTATTTAAATAAAAATAAGCACCAGTTGCATCTTTTTTACTTAAGGCGTCCGACAATGGCAAGGTGGCAAGTATTTCGGAAAGTGTTTCTATCTGAATTAACTCGTCGGAAGCATTCATTTTTTGGGCTTCGTAAAAATTTTCTTGAAAACGATTTTTGATATTTAGAGCAAAGCTATGAAATGTATGTATCGCTACTCTGTGTGCATCTACTCCTATTAGGGCAGACAACCTATCACTCATGTTTTTGGCGGCAAAGTCAGTAAAGGTTAAACACAAAATATTGGACGGATAAACATCGCCTTTTTGTAAAATATTAGCTACGCGCAAACTTAAAAGCTCTGTTTTACCAGAACCTGGGCCAGCAATCACTAGTACCGCACCTTCAATTGTATCTACGGCTAATTTTTGCTGCTCGTTTAATTTTTTGTATTTTTGCAAGAAAACAGCATCGTTTACGGATTTTGCAGAACCTGTGGTCATATACTTAAATTTCTATCTTTAGTGCCTAAAACTACATAAAAACAGCCTGCTTAGCTGTCCTTAGTATACCAAAATTTGCCTGTTTGGCAATGCGCCAATTTAAGCAATAAATCCACCCGCTTGCACTTCCCAAAGCTTTTTGTATATACCATCTTCTTTTTGCAATAGTTCTTTATGGGAGCCAGTTTCAGTAATTTTTCCATCTTTTACTACCAAAATCCTATCCATTTTCATAATAGTAGAAAGTCTGTGCGCAATCACAATCACTGTTTTACCTTTTATCAAAACATCTAGCGCTTTTTGGATTAGTTGTTCTGATTCAGAATCAAGACTAGAAGTAGCTTCGTCTAAAATTAGAATCGGGGCGTTGTGCAGTATAGCTCTAGCAATAGCCACACGCTGGCGTTCTCCGCCAGACAATTTAACACCTCTTTCACCCACAAAAGTGGCATAACCTTCTGGGAAGTCTTTTATAAATTCATCGCAGTGCGCCAATTTGGCAGCTTCAAAAACCTCGGCTTCGGTAGCGTCTGGCTTACCATAACGAATATTTTCGAGCAGTGTGCGGTGAAATAGTATCGGATCTTGTGGCACCAAGCTAACATTCTGCCAAAGACTTTCCATTTTTACTTTAGAGATATCTTGGTTATCCACCAAAATTTTACCAGCAGACAATTCATAAAGGCGTAGTAATAATTTTGTAATCGTACTTTTGCCGGCTCCGGACGGACCAACCAAAGCTATCTTTTCTTGCGGAGAAATAACCAAGTTTAGTTTCTTTAAAATTTCTTTGGTTTGATTATAGTTAAAAGAAACATTTTTGAATTCTATTTTTCCGGCTCCCGGTTTCAAAGCTACGGCTTTAGACAGATCTACAATCTCTGGTGGCGTATTAAACATCACCGTCATCTCTTCTGCATCGGCCAAATGATTATAAATTCTACGTATATTTCTACCAAAACTCCACAACATAGAAATCATGCCGAACAAATAGGTTTGAAGTAGAACCAGATCACCTACCGTAAGCGTACCTTTTTTCCAAAATGTGATGGCCAAATACAAAATACCAACGTCTAGCGCAAACATAAAAAAGCTCTGCACCGCTTCGAACAGTGTATCTAAATTCCAAGTAATTGTGCGCCATTTTTTTACTTCGTTTGTAATATCGCCATATCTCTTTTCTTCATGTTTATAACCAGTAAACAACTTCACGTTCAAATGGTTGGTAATAGTATCTGCCAAAATTCCAGTGGCTTTAGTTTCGGCGTCGTTTCTTTTTAGATTATATTTTAATTTAAACTTTACAAACATTTGATTGAAAACCAAAAAACAGACAATCCAACCAACTAAACTCCATCCTAAAATCGTATTACGTTGGAAAATAACTACCAGCATTAGGCCGATTCTAACAACGACCAAGAAAAGATCCCAGAAAAATACTTCTATAATGCCTTCGTAAGCGCGGGTAAACCAATTAACCCGTTTTACCAAAGAACCGACAAAATTATTATTAAAAAAGTTAAAAGATAGTTTATGTAAATATTTAAAACAGGCATTGCTTAAATCTGCCATCACTCGCAACTCTACCCTACCCGCAAAATAGGTGGATATGCGCCAAGCTGCCCATTCCACAATATATAATATAACTATAACAGACAAAATACTCATTAAGTTTTTGTATGTTTCATTTCTAGCCAAAGAGCCGGCAGACATTAAATCAACTATCTTTTTGAGATAAATTGGAGTAATAACAGTAATAATCGCACCTACGACCAAAAAAAATACGGTAATAAAAAAAGCTGGCCAGTATTTCATTGTATACTTCCAGAATATTCCAAGTGTTTTTTTGGTATTTTCTTGCATAAAATAAACGCTGTTTTATTGCAAAAACAGTCAAAAACCCTTTTTACAAAGGTTATTATACAATAGAAGACGTAAGAAAAGCCAAAATGTTACTAATATTGGCTAGGAAGTTGAAAATTTAAAGAAGTAATAGTTAACTTTGTTTATCAATACATTCGCAACCACAGCTTTCATCACATCCGCAACAACGCACACAAACGCTTTCATTACATAAACAAGAATCATTCATCTCTTCAAGTACAGTTCTACATTTTTGACACTTTTCCATAGGATATAAGATTATGATTTAGAGGTCGTTTAGGAACGACTAAATTATATCCAATATATATACCTTATTTACAACGGCTTGTCAATCAGATTTATTATTTACTAATTGGAAGATTTTTATACTTTTTTGCGACTCGCAATTTGTTTAATTCTCTATCCATTATAGCTTGAAGTTTTGCATAATCTACATCTTGAGCATTCTTTAGATTTGCCATTTGTTCTTCAGCACGTGCGCGAGCTTCTTCGGCTTTATCCACATCTATCTCGGCTACTCTCTGCGCATGATCTGCTAAAATTACAATTTCATTTTTTCCTCTTACTTCCAAAAATCCACCAGAGACTGCCATTTGCTGTTCACCTTCTTTATCTTTGAATTTTAATTCACCGGCTTTGAGAACAGAAATAAGTGGAATATGATTTGGAAGAACCGTAATCTCACCTTCCATAGTAGGAATAGTGGCTTGGAAAATTTCATTTTCGTAAATTGTTTTTTCCGGTGTTACGATTTTGAATTTTAGTGTTGACATAAAATTTTTATTTTTCTATACTCCTTTCTAGGAGGATCTTACCATGTCACAGAAATCTAGAGAATGGTTGCTCCTTATCCATGCTTTTGATAAGATTGGTAATTTTATGGAGGCAAGGGTGCTTAAAGTTTCTGCTACGATTGAGATCCTTGACCGTTTAACTAATTTACTGTCTAAACCAGTTCAGAGGTATAACTGGGAGAATTTGCGTGAGGATCTTGGAGAAAAAGAGTTGTGGGATTATCTTGGTGACATTTGCCCCCGCTTTCACCACTCTCCTCCATATGAAACTCTCCGTGTTATGTCGTTCCTTCCATTTCCAGAATAGTGCCTTACCGATCTTTACGCCTGCCCTTAATCCGGCAGGCTTAATTATTTTACTTCATCAATTGAACCTTTCATATAAAATGCCTGTTCGGATTTCTCATCGTGCTTACCATCCAATATTTCGCGGAAGCCACGAATAGTGTCTGCCAATTTTACATATTTTCCTTCGGTGCCAGTAAATGTTTCGGCTACGAAGAATGGTTGAGACAAAAATTTCTGTAATTTTCTAGCGCGAGTAACAGTTAATTTATCCTCATCAGACAATTCTTCCATACCCAAGATTGCAATTGTATCTTGTAAATCTTTATATTTCTGCAACATCCTTTGTACTTCACGAGCGGTTCGGTAGTGCTCTTCGCCCACAACCAATGGATCCAAAATTGTAGAATTGGAGTCTAGAGGATCTACAGCTGGATAAATACCAAGCTCGGAAAGAGAACGATTCAATACAACAGTAGAATCTAAGTGAGCGAAGGTAGTAGCTGGAGCTGGATCGGTAAGATCGTCTGCAGGCACGTATACGGCTTGTACAGAAGTAATAGAACCTTTTTCAGTACTAGTGATACGTTCTTGCAAAGCACCCATTTCTGTAGCCAAAGTTGGCTGATAGCCTACAGCGGAAGGCATACGACCAAGGAGCGCAGATACTTCGGAACCAGCCTGAGTAAAGCGGAAGATGTTGTCTACGAAAAGAAGCAAATCTTTTCCTTCTTCATCACGGAAATATTCGGCCATAGATAGCGCAGTAAGAGCTACACGAGCGCGAGCACCTGGTGGCTCATTCATTTGTCCGAACACTAGAGCAGTTTTGTCCAACACGCCAGATTCCTTCATTTCTCTATACAAATCATTACCTTCACGGCTTCTTTCTCCTACACCGGCAAACACAGAATAACCGCTATGTTCTTGAGCGATGTTACGGATAAGTTCTTGGATAACTACAGTTTTTCCTACACCCGCACCACCGAACAAACCAATCTTTCCACCTTTTAAGAAAGGACAGATAAGATCGATAACTTTAATACCAGTTTCTAAAACTTCAGATTTGGTAGACTGTTGTTTGAAAGTTGGAGCCAAACGGTGAATCGGATATACCTTGGTTGATTTTACTTCTCCTAATCCGTCAATTACTTCTCCAGTAACATTAAACATGCGACCTAGAGTAGCTGGACCAACCGGCACAGAAATTGCTCTACCAGTATCAATTACTTCTGTATCGCGTTGCAAACCGTCGGTAGTATTCATAGCCACAGTACGCACTGTGTTAGAACCCAAATGTTGCTGCACTTCCAAAGTTAGAACATCTCCATTTGGATTTTTGGTTTCCAGCGCATTATAAATGGCTGGCAAATTTTCTGGGAAATGCACATCCACTACCACGCCGATGATTTGGGAAATTTTGCCTTTGTTCATATGTTTTTATTTGTCATCCTGAACTGGTTTCAGGATCTGATATTTAATTTTATTTATTAGTTATTTTTTTAGGCTGTCATCCTGAACGGAGTGAAGGATCCCTTTCATTGGGACAAGAGGGATTCTTCAGCTTTGCTCAGAATGACAAGTGAAAAGAAATTTTATTCTAGCGCTGCTGCCCCACCTGCGATCTCTGCGATCTCTTGGGTGATGCCCGCTTGTCTAGCTTTATTAAATGTTAAATTTAATTCACTTATCATATCTTTGGCTGCTTCACTAGCAGCTTTCATAGCCACCATACGACTACTATGTTCACTGGCCGAAGATTCTAGCATCGTTTGATAAATTTGTGTTTCAACCAGCCTTGGTAAAATTATTTGTAAAACATCAGTTCTGTTTGGTTCAAATAAATAATCATTTAAATTTGTTTTTTCTTTTACAGAGTTTTTTTCTTCTGTATCAAATAAAGTTTTTTCTAAATCAGATTCGGATATTGGCAACACTTGTCGTAGTCTGGCAGTTTGCACTAAAGCCGATTTAAAATCGGTATAAGCAACAATTACTTTGTCGTAAGTTTTTTTCTCATATGCATCTATTACCATTTTGGCAATCGGTAACGCATCATCAAAATTTGGAGTATCTGTCATGTTAGAAAAAGCGGCGGTAAGGTTGTAGCCCATCTTTTTGGCAAAGTCTGCGCCTTTTTTACCAATACCAATTACATCTACCTCTACTCTGTCGCTTGGCAATATTTCTTTTCCATCAATTACCTGTTTAGCAATATTTTTTGGATCCTTCATTTGCAGAGCGGTCTTTTTTATAATATTGGCATTAAAACTACCACACAAACCACGATTAGAAGTAATCATGATAACCAAAATCTTTTTTACTTGCCTTGCTTCCAACAATGGAATTTGTACTTTTTGAGTTTTGGACAAGTTAACCAAAAGTTCCCAAGCCAAGCTGGAATAAGCGCGCGTATCTATAGCAGCGCTTACCGCTTTGCGCATTTTGGCAGCCGCAATCATCTCCATAGCTTTGGTAATTTTTTTGGTACTACCAATAGATTTAAGGCGGCGTTTGATTACTTTTGTATTAATTGCCATATACGAAGTGAGTGAGTAAAATATTTAGCTTGCTAAAATATTTTCGAACGAATGAGTATATATGGGGCTTTAGCCCATATAATCGAAATTTATTTTTTATATTGTCCGCAAGCTTCTTTCAATTCTTTTTCGATCTTTTCATCCCATTCCCCTGCTTCAATTTTTTCTAGCAATGATCCTTTAGATTTTTCCAAGAATGCATGCAATCCAACTTCCCATTCTTTCATATCTTTTACAGCCACAGAACTTGCAAAACCATTACTTACTGCATAAATTACTGCAACTTGCTGGGAAACAGATACTGGTTCATACTGAGGTTGTTTCAAAACTTCAGCCAATCTTTGACCAAGATCAATCTGGTTTTTTGTTTCGGCATCCAAATCAGAAGAAAATTGGGCAAAGGCTTCCATTTCACGGAACTGGGCCATGGCCAATTTTAATTTACCAGCAACTTTTTTCATTGGTTTAATTTGAGCGGCGCCACCTACACGAGACACAGATACACCAACGTTTAAAGCTGGGCGAATACCTTTATAGAACAAATCTGTTTCCAAGAAAATCTGACCGTCGGTAATAGAAATTACGTTGGTAGGAATATAGGCAGAAATATCTCCGGCTTGAGTTTCGATAATAGGAAGAGCGGTAATAGAACCACCGCCAGATTCTTTGTTGCGACGGCAAGATCGTTCTAGCAAGCGGGAGTGTAAATAAAACACATCACCAGGGTAAGCTTCACGACCTGGAGGTCTTCGTAACAACAAAGAAATTTCTCTGTATGCCCAAGCTTGTTTGGTTAAATCGTCATAAACACACAAAACATCTTTACCTTTGTCCATAAAATACTCGGCCATTGCTACACCAGAGTATGGAGCGATATAAGACATCGCTGCAGGCTGAGATGCGCCGGCTACAACTACGATTGTATATTCCATTGCTCCAGCTTCTTTTAGTTTGGCCACGATACGGGCAACTTTGGATTCTTTCTGACCAACGGCAACGTAAACACAGATAATATCTTTGCCTTTTTGGTTGATAATTGCATCGATTGCTACAGCAGTTTTACCAGTCTGACGATCACCGATAATAAGTTCGCGCTGACCACGGCCAACTGGAATAAGAGCATCGATAGCTTTGATACCAGTTTGTAATGGTTGACTTACTGGCTCACGAGTCATTACACCAGGAGCGATTTTTTCAATTGGAGCAAATTTACCAGTTTTAATTTCTTTGCCTCCGTCTATAGCTTGACCAAGGGGGTTTACCACTCTACCCACCAATTCGTCTCCAACCGGTACAGACAAAATTCTGTTTGTTCGCTTTACAGTATCCCCTTCTTTAATATGTCGGTATTCTCCGAGAAGCACACAACCAACAGTTTCTTCTTCCAAGTTTAAAGCCAAACCATAGGTGGTTTCTTCGCCAGATCCGAACTCAAGCATTTCACTAGCTTGGCATTTGGAAAGCCCAGAAAGACGAGCGATACCATCACCTACTTCGATAACTTTACCTGTCTCTTCTTTTTCGGTTTCTTTTTGGAACAGAGAGATGTTTTTTCGGATTTCTTCAACAATGTTATTTGTGGACATAAAGGTTTTAATTAAGCTTGTAAAAATTGTTTTAATTTATTTAACTGCGTCTTTAGGCTTGCGTCGTAGACCGTGTCATCCACTTTTATTTTTATTCCACCGAGCATTTCTTTGTTTATCTTTTCTGTTATTTCCGAATCTTCTCCGAATACTTTTTCTATTTTATTTTTTATCTTACCATCTAGCTTGACTACCGTTTCTATCTCTATTGTTTTTATGCCTGATTGTTTTTTGGAATACCTTTCAAACTCTTCTACTATATAATCTATTTTTTTAAGCTTATTATATTTTTGCAAAATAACAAAAAATTGCCTTATTACTTCTGGGAGCTTATCCTTTGGCAAGTCTTTGGTGACCTGATAAAGCGCTTTGGCAAATTGTAAATTACTTTGCTTTTTCACATTTATAAATTTATTTCATGCTTTTTACAGCTTCATCAATTATTTTTTCATCTTTGGACGCATCTACTTTAGTACCCAAAATCTTTTCGGCCGCAGCCACTACCAAACTGGCAGTTTGTTCTTTTATTTCGTTTATAGATTCTTCTCTTTCGGTTTTAATATTTTTTCTAGCAGTTTCTACCAATTGCTCTATTTCTTTTCTGGTTTTTTCTTTCGCCACTTCAGCAACTGCCAATGATTCCAAACTAGCCTTTTCAATTATTTTATTGGCATCAACTTTGGCTTGATCTATTTTTTCTTGATACTTCTTTTCACTTGCTCCCAAATTAGTTTCTATCTTTTTTGCATTATCTATACTGTCATCAATCATTTTTTGTCTCTCGGCCATCTTTTTGGTAAGTGGTTTTAAAATTAAAAACCAAAGTATAAGCGCTACCAAAGCAAAGTTTACAAGCTGGAATATAAACAATGTACCGTTAATTCCAAGAGATGCCAAAACTCCACTTTCGGCGGTGGCTTCGGCAGTTTCTTTGGCTACTTCGGAGGCGTGTGCAATATTAGTAAACATATAACTAGAATTATGAATTAAGAATTATGAATCATGGTTGTTTTATTCCCATACTCCATAATTCGCGCTTCTTGATTCAAAAAATTATTTCGTTGGGTTGGGCCTTAAAAAAACGAAAGACCCATCCAATATAAAATAACTTTTTATTTCAAAGTAAATACTACAACCAATGCGTAAATAGCAATAGCTTCAGCAAAAGCTGCACCAAGCAACATCGGTACAAACAATTTGTCGGATGCTTCTGGGTTGCGACCGATAGCTTCCATGGCCTTGGCTACCAAACTGCCGATAGCAAGAGCTGGAGCAAAACCGCCGATAGCCATGGTAAGACCCTTGGCCAAAACTACGATGGACTCATGTTCCATATTTTTACCTTTCTGATATCAAATCCGGTCGAGGGGGTTTGGGTTTTACCTCGCGGAGCGACATCTTAATTAATTAGACTATTAGTTAACTAACCCGGGGGCTAACTAACTAAACAAACTACTTAATGTTTTTCTTCGTCATGACTTCCATGTGGTTTGGTAGTTAAAACAGTTAGGTATACAAGTGTAAGCATTGTAAATACGCTGGCCTGAATTAAACCTACCAAAAGCTCTAGCATCATAAATGGAGCCGGCACAATTGCCACCGCAATACTACTGATTACAGTAATAAGAACTTCTCCGGCAAAAATATTTCCAAATAATCTGAGAGATAAAGACAACACTTTGGCCATTTCACTAATAATTTCGATAAGACCTACCACTAATTCTATAATAGCTGTAAAAATTGCAATCGGACCTTTGGTAAGACTCTTGAAAAATGTACCAATCTGAATAAATTTATTTAAGTGTGTAAATACACCTACGCTAAATAATCCAAACAGGTGTGAGGAAATAACAGAGACAAGTGCCATAGCCACGGTAAGATTTAAATCTGTATTTGCTGGACGAAGTAGTGGCGCTTCTCCAACAAAAATACTACCGGTACCAGGGAGTAAGCCTAACCAGTTAGATAATAATATAAAGAAAAAAATTGACCCGGTAATTGGCAGAAACTGCATTGTTTTTTTGCGGCTTCCGGTTACCTGGTCAAAATATACAAAAAGTTTTTCTAAGAAATATTCTATAAAGTTTTGAGTTTTTCCTGGTTTGAGTTTTATTTGTTTTCGTAAAAATAGTCCTAGGATTAAAAATAACGCAATAGCCAACCAGACATTTACCATAGTGTTGGTAATCGGAAACTTGCCAATATGAAATATTGTTTCCGGAGCCAGAGTTGGAATGTGTATTTCTGACATAAATTTACTTGATTATCTTTCCAGCATCATTTAACCTTTTGTATTCTGCGCCAAAACTTTTTGCTTGTTTGTGGATTATCTTTGCAGAAATTGCAGCGGCCAGCACAAAGGCTAATATAGTAAACAGCGGTGACAAGCTATATTTTTTATCAAAGTATTGACCGATTAGAACAAATCCTACTACCGGCACTGCGATAGAAGCACCAAAACTTCCGATGATTTTGAAGGCCAATATCTGGTAATCACGGCCGGAAGATTTTTGTGGGTTTTGCGGTTCCATACGTTAAGTAACGAATCTATATAAAACGGTAAGAACGCGACTATTTTACATATAAATCCTAGAAAAGTCAAGGTTTTTGAAAAATAATGCCTTTGGTAAAAATTAATTATCCTCAGATGCATAGACGTCGGTAAAAATTGGCTCCTGGTCTTCAAGAACACCACGTGATAATGACTGAATATGTAAACGCATTTTTTTAGGCGTTAGAGTGATACTCTCGCCAGTCTTAGGAAAAAAAAGGCGTACTAGAGACTTGTCTTTTCTTGCTTCTAACCCTTCTAACAATCGGCCCCGGTTTTCTACAGCATCAATTACCTTTTGTATCATTCCAACCTGTTCTCTACGGTTTTCCTCGTCCCATTTTTTTGGATCAAAATTTGGATCAATAGAAACAATGTGTTCCCCTCCCATTTCGTTATCTGCTTCTGCAGCAGCGTAATCTAATTTTCCCAACATTCCCAACCACTCTCTCACTATTGTTTTCCTTGGTTGCGGGCGTTTCGTGGTGGTTACCCAAATAACAGCGTCGTCTTCTAACGGACCCCATTTGGATAAATTTTTTAACCTAGCCTCACGACAAAAAGATACCACGCGTTCACGCCTTACAAATTCATCCCCCACACTTAAATGAGAAATAGTAAAACGCATACCAGGATACCCTGGCCCTCCCGCATTACAATCTTCCATGTGCTCTATCATTATACGCAATTCTCCAATAGTTGCTATTTTCGGATTGGAATCAAAGTCGTGTTCGTTCCAGTGATATGCCACCTGAGTATCATCGGTAGAACCTGCCGGAGCAAGTTCTTTGAGAACCATACGAGCGTTTTTTTTCGCTTCATCATATCTTTCTTCCTCGCTTAATTCCTTAAACTTAAATTCATGTTTTTCTTTTTTACCAGCACCCACTGCTTCTGAGGGGTTTTTCCTTCGTTCTCCCATATAAATAAAATTTAAATAATAAAAAATCGTTTATTCTGGGTAGTGGAACATTTAAGAGGTGTCAATAGTTATCCTCGTCTTCGGTGTCCCAATCTACGTTTCCAGTAACCGTATCAATTCTTAAAATCGTACTTTGGTTTGAGTCCTGATATTTAATTTTGAGCTTCTCCTTGTTAAACCCGCTTTGAAGTAACTTGTTTTTTACAAAGGTTCTTTTGGCTTTGTCTTCTTTAAAATAGGGAGCATCGTCGGGATTTGGTTCACCTCCACCAACATATGCCTGCAAATTGGTAAAATCTTTGAAATGTTTTTTAGCTTCTGCTAGCATGCCATCAAAACCATTTGTACGGGGGTCAACAAAATGCCCGAGAAAGGCAGACTTGCTTTCGGGATCATAAATAATTATACCAAAGCAAGGACCAAGCCCTGTTGTTTCAATAACGGCTGGGGCCGAAGCAAACTTCCATTCTTCGTCTTGATCTACTTCGACTGTTGTCGGTTCTTCTTTTGAATGATAACCGCCTTCAAAATGCTCGGCCATACTATTATATTAAATAAAATCTTATAAATTAAAGGTGGGGACATGGAAAGTTTAGCCCTTTTTAATAGAAAAATCAACTAAATAAAAGCTTGAATTGACTGTCTTAGAATTAAGATGTTAGTATATTAATAAGTTTTTAAATTAAATTTGATTTATGGATAATCAAAGACACCATTTTGACGCACTGACGGCCGATGAACCATCCTTAGAACTTATCCTATCTCCAGAGTCAAAAAAAGCTTACAACAGTTTAGTTGATGAATACGAAAAGATGCTTGCTGTAGAAAACCAAAAACCACTAACCCCTGCCGAAGCACAATACTTACGAGTACTAGAGGATAAAAATTTAATGGCCACCGCAAGAGATTTACCGGCTTTTGTAGCTATGTTACTATTATATAGTCTCGAGGGTGTACGAAACAACTTTAATCCAGACTGGACCCCGATCGAAAAAATTAAAATAAATGAAGCTGCACTAAAAGGAATATGGGAAAAACTTCCCGGATTTCAGCGTACTGCCTTATCGGTAATAGTAGAACAGCTACTGCCTCAAAGGGCATATTTACTCCTAGAATACCGTAGTAATAATAAAGATATTTTGACTGTAGCTCGCGATACATTTGTTATTTTTTTAGAAAATCAAATAGTGCAGTACGCTTCTAGCGTTGAGATTCCCGCACACTACATGAAACTTGTTCCAGAAGCACGCCGTAAAGAATTGGAAATAATTGCAGATAATAAATCAACCCAAGCGGTAAAAAACGGAAATATAACCGCTACAATAAACCTTGAACCGGGCGAATCTCCCGAAGACGCAATGGAAAGCTTTGCCGCTAGCCAGAGACTATATGATTATAACATACATTACCCGCCGGAGTTGTCTACCGAAACGCTACGTCAGTTAGAGGAATTTGAAGACCTGCTTCCTTCAAACCATACTGCTGGAGAGCAAAGTGCAGAAAATGATGGAGGGAATGAGATTGCACAAGCCTTCCATAGTGTAATAACAAAATACCCTGATCCCCGCCTACTATTTGATAAACTTTTCAACTGTCCTGATGGTCAATTTTCTTTTGATAAAGAAGATGATATAACAAACTAATTATTTAATTTTCTAGCGACTGCTGATTTTTTAACCATTCACTAGCCCGTACACTTACCTCTTCATTAATATCTATAAAAGAATGGATCTTTTCTATTAAATCTGTTTTAAATTGAACATTCTGAGCGGCATAGCCCTCGACCCATTCAGCGGAATTACCATCAACAATATAGTTGCTCACACTCTCTAAGTTCGGTTCAGCTTCAGAAAATGGCCGATTTTTCGCACCTTCCGGGTGCGACAATTTTTCTACCCAACTTTGCGATTTTTCCAATAAGAAAAAGCGGTTTCCAAGCAAGCTAGAGGCTGCCTTACGTGTTATACCTCGCGACACAAGCATTGCATCATAACGCTCTATACATTCACAAAATTCTGTAAAACCAGCAATATCTGTAGGAGCAAGATGGTGCAGCACAGCTTTCCAAACCAATACTCTATACAAACTTTCAGCCTGGTCGCGTTCTGTAACAAGTTGTTTATTAATTATTTTCTGTTCTTCTGAATCAGAAGTACCAGTAACAAAGATATCGGGATTGGAGATAATTTTATTCATCGTTTCGGTTGTGTCTTCTAAAACTTTTTTTAAAACGGAAAAATCTTTTCGTTCTGCAAAAAACTTCCTTATTGATTTTGGAATCTCAACTTCCACCCTAAGCGCATCTCCCATTCTATAACTACACAAAGCTTTAACCGCATCGTCCTCTAGCGAATCTAACCCTTCCGCATCTATGCGCTGAGCAATAAACCCTAACGTATGCGCTAGCGTTTCACGAACAGATTTTCTTCCCTCTTCTCGAGCAGTCTCCGGATCCATTCCGTGTTTTATTTCATTCATACTTAATTATAACATCATTTTACTAAATAGTTTTTTTGCGTTTTGAGTGGTGGCAGCGGCCAGCACAAAGGCTATAACAGTAAACAACGGTTATAAGTTATATTTTTTATCAAAGTATTGACCGATTAGAACAAATCTTACCACTGGTACTGCAATAGAAGCACCAAAACTTTCGATGATTTTAAAGGACAAAATCTGGTAATCACGACTGGAAGATTTTGTAATTATTCCTGTTCCATACGCGAAGTGGTTAAGCTATACAAAATGGTAAGAACGCGATTATTTTACATGTAAATCAAAGTAAAATCAAGGATTTTTGAAAATGATCTACTAGTCCGACTATTGACAAAAGGCATTTTTTAATATAAGATGGCGAATCGCTCATTTAACCAAGCGGTCTGCTCTTTACCGAGATAAAAGAATATGCGAAATTCGTAGCTTCTTTCGTCTTGGTAAAAATCAACCGTCACAGAAGAAATTGGAGAGACAGAGAAATGGTGAAGATCCTGATCGCGATGTGTATTGCTCTGGGCATGCTGCTGCCGAACGTCGGCACGGCCTATGCCGATACGCCACCCTCGGGCACGTACGACTACGATACGTGCAAGAAGCTGAAGCAGCGATACACCCTCGCCGAGAGCCAGCTCCAATACCCAAAGCTTACCTGTCGCTATATCGGCGGCACGACTAGCCAAGCTTGTCGAGACAAGCTTGTCGAGCTGGAAGCGGAGTACTACGAAGCTCTGCGAAGGTGGCGGTTTGGCAACTGTGCTTGGTGGGATGCTAACCCTCCCACGACTTCCGTCGAACTCTTCGACTTCGAGTGGTACCTGTCCGTGATGGACATGGACCTCTACACCCTGGAGGCCATCTACCCCAGCATGGACATTCCACTTATCTGGCCATAGTCGCAACTGCGACTAGAGCCGTACCAACGCAGGCGCTACCACTCACCAACTAGGTGTAGGTAGCGCTGTTTTTTTGCCTAAAATTAGCCAAACGTCGCGTTCAATGGACGCTACGCGACGTGATTTCGCCAAATCAACCCCTTGACAAAGTCCTAGTTTTATGGTATAGTTGTCTGTTGATCTTTAATAATAACTGTTTGCGTTTTGCCAGGGAAAAGGGAGTGTAGAGGCTACACTTTCACTTCCCCGGCACAAAAGCACACCTTTGTGCGCCGGCAAGCAGTTAACGTTACGAACCCGTTACCGAGGAGAGTCCCATGACCCGCATCGCCATCATCGCCATCGCCCTGACCGTCGGCTTCATCGCCCTGTTCGACCTCGGCATCAGCACGGCCCACGCCGACGCCGGCTTCGTCTCGAAGGCGAACGACACCAACGAGAAGAAGCCCGTGCGCGCCGCGGCTGCCAAGAGCATCAGCAAGAAGCAGCTCAAGGCCGCGATCAAGGAGATCCAGGACCTCGAGCTCCGCGCTCGCCTCGGCCGCATCCCCTGCGCCAAGGCCAACAAGGAGATCAACGCGATCGTCCGCAGCCTGCCGACCAACGTCGAGCTCCGCCTCGAGGCCGAGAAGGACCAGACCGGCTACGCGGTCGACTCGCACGACACGGGGTGCTACATCTACTTGTACCCCCGCAACACCGCTCAGCAGTAGACTAGGTTCTACCAGCGACATCAGTCGCAAAGCAGACCAAGACGTTCAGCCTCGTATTGAATAGCCCCCAAGGCAACTTCAATACGAGGTCTTTTTTTTGACTTAATTAAGTTATACCACGCAACATCCGCTAAAGAGTGACGTTGTAAATTTAGCTTGAAAAAATAAAGGTTTGGTGGTATATTCGTCTATACTAAACAACCAAAGGGTGAGGCACCATGACGGTACAACATATCATGGGTTTGCTCCGCAGCATCAACCTGCTCGTGCTAAAACTTGAACCGCCCAAAGATGATTCTGGTCCACCACATCTGTTGGTGGGCGAAGAAGATTGGAGCTGCTCTGTAATCGTCGAAGATGACGAAACTGTCGTTATCTTCGAAGGGCCGAACAAAGATAGACGTTTCGACGTCAAGAGAATAGTCCAAAATGGATTGCCGTATGCAAGATCTATCTTTGGAAAAAAGTCTCTGCTCAACACACGTTTCAGAGATATCCGAAACAGCAACCCAGACCTTTCCGAAGTGATTGATTACCTTACGGAAAATCGGGTCAAGCGATCCATAATTGTTGGCTAAAACAGCCAAAAAACAAAATACACGGCGACGCCTTGCGAAAGCGAGGCTTTTTTTATTTTAATCATTTTCTACCCTACGCTCTTGACTTTAACAACATTTTATGGTATGGTTTTTGGTCATAATGAGACACCGCAACCAAACTTGCGCGTCGTCTCGTATTGATAAACCCCACTCTCCTAGGAGCTACTGAATGATTCGTCCTGAAGATCCGCAGTTCCTCGCACTTGCAGAATCCGTGCTGATGACCCATCAACGTGGTCAGTCTCTAGAAGACAACGGAAGCACTCCTCAAACCGAGGAGACTGCAAACGACAACGACTCCATGCCGATGTTGTTGGGAACACCAGAAGAGATCGCTGCTGCCGTTGACGAAGCGGTGTATGAGCTATACTTCGACTGGGACGAGCCCACCCATCCGGGAATCAAGTACGAGAGGGTCGAACTCGAGATCATCTAGTCCACAGGACTGATGATACGGGTTTAGAAGAATTACGACTCGCCGACGTCGTGCATACCACGACGTCGCCATTAAAAAACAGCTTTAGATAAGGCTGTTTTTGATTTTTTGTATAGATTGTAACTTTAGGCACATCTTAGGTGTATATTGATTATATATCCCCAGTGGTATATTTCCAAATAGAGTGGTGGGTTTGCCTATTGACAAAGGCAAGATTTTAACCTATATTACAGAGCTCTTTACAATCCACGCAGTAACGCCTTTTGCCAGGGAAAAGAACATACGAAAAGATCGTCTTTTCCTTTCCCTCGGCAAAATAACGCGTTCTTTCTGCCCGCTGAGGGAACAAACCGTTCTCTCAACCAGGCTTGGAGGCCATCATTATGAACGAGCGAGTTTTCGTCAAGCCCATCGGCCACACTGGTCAGTTCATCCTCGCTACTGGGGAGCTCTGCCAGGATGGCAGTTTACGCGAACTGCCCGGGGGTTTCCAGTCCCCGAGCTTTCGCTCACACAACGAAGCCTGCATGGTACTGTTCGGCACAATGGACCTTCGGGTCCTTGCGTTGCGCATCCAGCAGAAGAACCTGCCCTTGTTGGATCGACTCTCGATTCTGCAAGCGCTCATGGTTTTGCGCCGGTCTGTGCTCGAGGAATTGTTGCCGCAAGCAACACCTGTTGCGAGCCAGATCATGATCGCTCAACGGATGGGCACTTGCTCTCCCGACGAAGCCGATCAGGCTCTCGCAACACTGGGCTTCTAGCCCTCCGACTATAACGTCGTTTAACAGTGAGCCTGGCAACATTCGTTCGCCACCTCACTATCTTTCTAGAGATAAAACTTGTCTTTTAGAAAGATGGTGGTGAACAAATTTGCAGCCATATAACCTCACTCGGATAACAAAAAACACTCTATAATACAGAGTGTTTTTTGTTACTGTATATAATTGACCGTCTAATCTAAAATATGATAGGTTAAATACTGGGAAGAGGAACCCATGAAGAAGAAAAGTGAGTTTCAGAAGTTGATTGACGAATTGTCAGATTCTCTCAGCTCCTTGGGAGAAGAGCTGACCTACTGGACGATTGCGTTCTTACAGTCCCTGGGCAAGGAATTCAACCAGTGGCTAGAGGACTTCTTCACTAGCATGACCGGCGGTTTTACGCCTTCCATGGAATTCGACCTCAACGATATTACCGAGGAAGACATCGCCTGTAGAAGGTACGGACCCCAAAAGGTGCGTGTACCCCGATAACTCTCGCGGTCAACACCCACGCTTTACCTCGCCCGATGTTCGGTGCGGGGTTCAATTTTTTTCAGAAGAAATTCTAAATAATTTTTTGGCGTTTTCGGTCGTAGCTTTTTCCGCTTCTTCAAAGGAAATATTTTTTAATTGAGCAATTTTTCGAATGGTTTGCTCCACCATTTGCGGTTCACATCTTTGGCCTCTATATGGCAACGGCGCCAAGTACGGCGCATCTGTTTCTACTACTATTTTATCTAGCGGACAATTTTTTACTACTTCTAGCAAATCTGTTTGCGCTTGTGGATCTGCTTTTCTTGGAGGAAAAGTAATCACACCGGTGAAACCTATATTTAAACCTATATCTAGATACTGCTGGGCAAAATGCCAATTGCTGGTATAACAATGCACCGTTCCGCGCACCGAACCGTTGTTAGAAAGTTTTTTCAAAAGTTCTATCATCTGCTCGTGCGCCTCTCGCACATGAATTACCAATGCCACATTTAATTCTTGCGCCAATTTATATTGCAACGCAAAAGTTTCTTTTTGTTTTTCTAGCACTTCTTCTACTGTTCGTCCTTCTGGTAATCTATATAAATCCAATCCACACTCCCCCACTGCTATTACTTTTTTACTCTGTCCCAAATTTTTATAATACTCATAATCAAAAGTTTCTTCGCGCGACAAAAACTTACTCTCTTCTTCGTCTATATGAGTAGAAAAAAGATGAACTGGATGAAGCCCGATGCTGGCATAGGTAAACGGAAATTTGTTGGCCATCTCTACCCCGGCACGACTAGTATCTTTTTGAGTACCAACCAAATTCAAAATCATTTTTTTGTCACCGCATTTTTTTATTACCTCTTCAGCATCATCTTTAAAACCATTAAACTGTACATGGCAGTGCGTATCAAACATAAACAATTTCTAATGTCATCCCGAGCGAGCCATAGCGACGAGGGATCTCTTGGGTATTTATTAAATCAGGCTCTCCACTGTACTTCGCAACATTCGCAAAGCTTCGGGGAAGAGTGGAATAAGAATAGAAGCCAAACGTACCAAAGGCGGAGCAACTTGAGATTCGGCAAGTCCACCCATAAACATTAAACTAATTGGAAAACGAGCGATGAAATACAAAGAAATACCAACTACCAACGCGCCTTCTATAGCTCCAAAAACCATTCCTAATATTCTATCTAACCCCTTGATAAACGGCAGACTTGTAAAAATAGATAAGAATTTTTGCAGAAGCCAAAAAACAAATCCGACTAGTCTAGTAATTAAGAGAAAAGAAACGATGAAAACGATAACAGTTATATAATTTTGATTCCAGCCGGTAAAATTTATAATCCAATTGGCTACCACTCCATAAAATCGGCTGGCTAAATAAACACCTACAATGGTACCGATTAAAGAACCCAAAGTGTGCACCAAACCAAACCACAAACCAAACAAAGCGAAACCAGCAACGATGATAAGAAGTGCTATGTCGAAGATTGACATATGGTTTAGTAGGGTTTATAACTTATGTTTTTCTACTAACATGTTTACTCCCTTCCCTAACAACCAACCTACCAAACCAACAGCGACAGGAAAATAAATATGCTGTAAATCAAACGCTACTTCAAATAACACTGCCGGGATTAAAGCAATTCCAATCCACCAGTATTTTTTGGTGCCACCGAAGGCGGTGAAGAGGAGGGTGAGGAAAAATATATAAGAAGGAAATAAACCATTAATAAAATCGTCAAAAAAATTAGATGACAAAAATAACCCTCCGCCTTTTGAAAATCCTAAATAATAATATAAACGGCCAAAAAATACAGCGAACAAAATCGAACTAACTAGCCACCCTAAAACTAGTAGGAATTTTTTCATAATTTTAATTATTTAACAACCAATTAATATCCTCTATTAATAAATTATACGCTTCGTTATTTAGCCAACCTCGTGTTTGATAACGAGATAAATTTCGCAATAATTGCTTAGCCAAAATACGATCAACCACCTTTTCCGCTCGCTCAATTCGTTTGATTACTTTTTAACAGTAGATTTCATTTTATTTTTTAAAACAATGTTTTTAATTTTAACAATTATCAACCCTAAAGCTACGCCTAAAAATATTGATAAAATAAATGGCAAAAGATTAAAGATTCCAGCTAAAAAGTACACTGGGGAGTAAAAAACACGAATTAAAAATAAAAACATTAAAAATTGCGTAACACCAATCCACCAATACTTATTTTTATCACCAAAAACTATAAATAACAATGGTATAAAAAATAAATAATTAAGTAAAATACCTATAACCGGAGAAAAATCAATACTGGAGAAGCCGCCTGAACATTCTCTAGGCCCGCCAATGTAACAGAATATTTTAGCTGTAAACGGACACAGGAAATATGTAATACCTAAAGAAATTGCAAACAAAAACAAACTATATAAAAAAGTTTTTAGATAATTTTTACACCTTCTTATTGTTGGGTTATAATCTGATAACACGATTTTATTTTTTATAAATATTAGAACCTTACACCATTTCTTAGGGCAAGGATAAACCACATTGACAAAAATGTAATTATAAATATTCCTAAAAACACGGCCGCTTTTAATATTTTTAAATAATTTTTTTGTTTCTCTTTAAATAAGTTAATACCACTAAATATACACGCTAACAGAACAATTACTAGCAACGAAATCTTAATCCGCACTTCATTTTCTTGAAAAAAATGACTCCTTGTTTCAAGCCCAAATAAACCAAAAATTAATATCAGAACCCACGGTAGAACAACGGCTAAAATTAACACTGATTTTTTAATCATAAAAAAGTTAATAATTGTAGTTTAAACTCCCTTTACTAGTTTTAATTTTAACCAGAACTAAGCCATCCATTTTTTCCTTGATTTTTCCAGTTTCGGCATCTTTACCACGAATATATGTAATGTTTTTCTTTAAATTATACTCGGCTCTTAATCTAAAAACATCTTTCAGTAAAATACTTTGTTCTAGCTCTGTTAAATTATCATGTTTATATTTCCACTTAAAATTAAATCTATTTTTAGTTATTTTTTCTAATTCAACTCCGTTATATAAAATACTCTTCAACGCAGTTGTATAAGACCACTTACGATTTTTTTCAACAAAATTCAATGTAGTGCTATTTCCCGCCTCGTCAATTAAAGTTACCCTACTACCTAAATCGTAAATACCAACTGGTGTTAGATTATCCTCTCCACTTATCACAATATCTTTTTTATCAGGATCAAATACGATAATTGCTTCAGGTGATTCAGTATCAATATATATAATGGCTTGCCCCACCTCTCCTTTGTTACCAGCTCGGTCAATTGATTTATATAATACAGTGCTTATACCTTGCTCAGAAATAACAAACGGTGCGGAATACGGCTGCCATACAGCGCCATTGTCTAAACTATACTCTATTCTAAGTATACCAGAATTATCATCGGTTGCCGAGAGCGAAATAGATGTAGTGGAAACATACCAACCATTACCCCCAACAGTACCGACTATAAAGATAGTGGTCGTTGGTTTTGTATAATCTTCTAATTCATCCTCACTAAGAACTGAGTTAGCAGGGATGGCGACATGATTTCCTGTTCCGTTAATATCAAATTGTAAATTTGTATCAGAACTGTAAGGAGATATTTCAATCTCAGCACTACTTTGTGGAACAATCTGTATATCATTATAATACACAGTTTTTTCTGGCTGATCACTTATAATATTTTGAACCCGGAAACTAAAAGTTCCAGTGGCAGTTGCGTCAAGTTTAATAGTATAAATTTGATTATTGTCTTCCGGTAAAAAAATAAATTTATTATTGGCAATATTTTTGTAGGTTGCTCCTGGTATATTTTGCTCAAGATCACCGTTTTCAATCGGACCTGCATGATTTCCGCTAGCGTCATACACATGCAAATCAACCGGACTATGGACTGAAACTAATTTACCTGTTACTTCACAACCCTCCTTATTCATTTCGACATCTATTGGTAAAGCATCTTTATCTACGGTATTGCCAATAATTTCAGTAACCAACATTCTTATATTATCAAGACTGGGCATTTTACTATGAACAGTATTTTTCACATAAAAATTTTCTACCCCTGTAAAACCTGCCAAATCAGAACTACCGAGCGGGACTGTTCCGTCACCAGTTTGCATACCAATATAATACTCATCACCACCAACTTCACTGTTACGGCGAATTATTTTTGTAATTGTTTCTGTCTTACAACCTATAATATTATATGTTTTTATGTTGGAAAAATCTAAATTATCAAGCGAAGAATGAAAGCTGGCGACTCCGTCAAGCATACTCTGATTACTACCTTGACCGCTCAGATACGCAGATGTTTCATCAAAATTGAAAACTTTATGAATAGTTAGGTCGTAAAAATACCCTCCTAGTTTAGCGAAATATGCAGGACTCGGTAAAAGCTGGTAAATTGACGGCATGTTTTGAGCAATTTTTTTAATTTCTAGCTCATTTAAAAAAGAAAATACAAATTCAATTCCTAAATTACTGCCAAACAATATTGTTTTAGCAGCATCCGGAGAACCAAGATGCGGAGTGCCAATAAAAATTAACTTATCTACTTTATCCGAACCATTGTTTACGATATATTGTTTTGCAATCAAACCTCCCATACTATGCGCAACCAAAGTTACTTTAGCACTTCCCGTTTGCCTCAAAACAGACTCGATTTTATCTTTTAGTTTTTGGGCTGTAGACGCATTATCTAAACGCCAGTCATAAGGAAAAACAAATAAATCAGTATTTTCCTGATAACCAATACTGTTAAACTCACTAATCAGCAAATCAAGATAGTGAAATTTTATTAATATATTTCCTTTGACCCTAACTACATCCCCAGGCATAACCTGGGGATCAGTACCAACCCCATCAACATTCATCATCAGCGGATCCAAAAATTCGTCCCCTGGCGTAATCATAGTTCTTACCAAATCCAACCATAAAGTTTCATCACCTCTCACTAACTCTGTTCCCAAAATCCCAGGAATAATAATCACCGGATCGTTCGACCCTGCTTTTATTTCAAAAGTTCTAGTACCTAATTCTGGCATGCGCGCATAGTTTATAATATCTCCAGATTCACTGGACATCCACGGATATGTATATTGCCCATCACTAGATTCAAAATAATACGAATACGTACCAACCTCGAAAGTACCTGTAGGTGTAACAAACTCATATTGTAACCCATCAAAATATTCTCCTTCTTGGCCAGGAACCAGCGCCATAGAATATGGTATGCCATTTACAACGACATTCAAATAAAACGGAGCATCGTTATCATCATCTGTATAAATAACTTTAAACACAGGTTGCTCCGGCAAGAAACTTTCACTGGGTTTTACCCCATACGAATACTCTGCATTATTTAAAGGCTCTATCATCGGCACGCTATTTGGCAGGATTACCAAAGCATTAACCAAATTCGGCACTCCAAAAACAAAAAAAGCGACACCGATAGCGCTGATTTTTAAGACTTTCCTTATCCCTCCCAAAATATTTCTATTCTGCATAAATTGTATAGTTAAATTAATTTGGCTGCATTGTACCCCTCTTTTTTAAATTCTACAAGCCAGACACTGGCAAATCTACACTTTTAGCTTAAATAATTGACAAATTCAAAAATATATGGTATTCTATGCAACCCTAGCCATTTTCCCGTGCCTTCGGGTGCGAAACCAACGCAAGAGGTAAAGATGCAAGCAAAAATCGCCCGAGTCACAGACGAAGCCCTACAGGGCACCCGTAAAATCGAGGTCCTTCTCAAAGAAGATGCAGCACCGGGTGATGTCAAACGCCTAATGTCCATGTTCAATCGTGGCATGCTATGGCTAACGGCAAGCTGCCGAGCTGGCCTTATGCACTTCCAAAGGTATCGCCAATGGAAAAGCCAAGACGACCGCGCCGTTGCGGTAACGTTTACCAAGGTAGTCGACAGAGACCAATTTGTTCGGGAGATGTGCAACGCCGTCGAGAAGATCGAAGTCATTGCCTAGACCCCTGCAACAGAGCCCCCAGGACACATGTCCCGGGCTCGTTTTTTTTATTTTTAAAAACACACTACCATTGACAAAAGCCAAAATATATGATATTTTATTCGGTCCTAGTGACCTTCTTGGGTACTTACGCCCAAGATGAATGTTGGAGGCTCAGATGCAAGACCAGATCGTGAAGGCGCTCGAAGAAGCACTCAAGGGCAAGAAGCAGGTCAAGGTCACCTTCAAGAAGGAGGCGATCCCCGACCTGCAGTACTTGTCGGGGATGATCGGCGGCGGGTACGTATCGCTGTCGGCGGATGACCAGAAGATCCTCGGGATCGTCCGGTTCACCAACGACTGGGGCCGCGACCACAACCGCACGATGGTGATCACCCTCACCGACCATTTCGATCAGGACTTCTTCGTCGGTCGGATGAGTCGCCGCAACGTCCTCGAGAAGATCGAGGCCATCAAGTAGACGACATACTCGCCCGCAAGACACACAAGAGCCCCGAGGACACACATCCCGGGGCTCGAAATATTTTTAAAGCAAATTTAATTTATTCACCCTCTTCTACCAACCCAAGCTTCACTAGTCGCATAGTAATCGCACCGGTTTTACGGCCAAAAGTTTTAGACAATTCTTCTATCGGTATACCATTAGAAAAAAATTCTCTTAATTCTTCGTCTTGTTCTTTGCTCCACGGACGAAATGCGTTTGGATGTTTTTCTCTTATTTTATCAAAACCGTGGCCTTTTTCTTTTTTACTAGATTTATTTTTTTTCTTTCCTGGCACATAATCATTACCATTTACCGGCGCATATTTTATTTCATCACCAGATTCCAAATCAGCCACTGGTTTTTCTTTTATATCCCCTCCGCACACCTTCATAAAATTTTTATGCATTGTTTCCAATTCTTCTTTTGGAATTTTACCAAATGCTTCTTGCGCACCATCGGAGCTAGCCCGAAAATCTATATCTTTGGCCAGCACTTCCGGATGTACCTGAAACGCTCTTTCGTTCCAACCAAGTAAATACAAACCAGAAAGCCTGCGTACACGCGACAAGGCCACATACCCTTGCCCAAACTCAAATACATCCGTTAAATCCATTATCGCTTCTTCTAGACTCATTCCTTGGCTTTTGTGCACTGTTATAGCCCAAGCCAAACGCAATGGCACTTGTTCAATCTTGGCTCTTATCTTTCCGTTTTCTTCCACACTCCATTCCATTTTTTCTACAGTAATTTTACGACCATCGTTGGTACGAATTATGGGTAACCCCACATAACTATCAAACCCTTCTACCGTACCAAGCGTTCCATTTACAAATCCTTCTTTCGGATTATTTTTGGTAAACATTACTTTGGCTCCAGCTTTTAAAATAAGGGTGGCTGGCGACAAACAACCTTTTTGCAAAGATGCCACTAGCGATGGAGAACCTTTGGTGTACATACTAAAAGTTACCGGCCTGTTTACAAAGGTGGCAAGCATGGCATCGTTTGTTCTATCTACATTTATATTATGCGTATAAAGTTTCACCGCTTTTTCTGGTCCGGTATCGGCTCCCACTCTTCTCTTTTTAACTTCTGCCAAATGCTCTGCGCCAAAACTATTATTGCGGATAGCAGACAAAATTTGTAAAAATACATCATCGTCTTGGCGGTGCTGTTCGGTAAGATAACAAATCATTGGCTTTGCTCTTTGCCACGCACCACTGTCGTAAGCAAAACGTGCTTTGGGAGTTTGTAACATTGAACTCTGACTATTTTGATCAAACTCATTTCTCACAATTGGCGGCAACTGAAAAAAATCACCCACAAAAATAACTTGCAACGCGCCGAACGCTTCGTTATTTTGTCTTATGCTTCTGCAAACCACATCCACCATATCCAAAGTTTCGGGAGAAAGCATAGACACTTCGTCTATTATCAATACTTTGGCACGACGAATACGCTTGGCCAAATATTCGGTTGTAGAAATTTTATCTAATTCGTATTTATCCAAATATTTTCGAATACCGATTCCGCTCCAAGAGTAGATAGTCATTCCGCCCAAATGCGTAGCGGCGATACCTGTAGAAGCGGTAATGGACGGCTCTATACTGCGGGCACGCAAATACCGCGCGTACTCATTTATAGTATGCGTCTTACCTGCTCCGGGTTCTCCGGTTAAAAAAACATTAGCACCGGTTTTTAGTATTTCCAGCGCTTGCTCTTGGGTCATAACATTTAGTTAAATACACTGTCGATTGTCATTCCGAGCGGAGCTGTAGCGAAGTCGAGGAATCCCTTACACTTAGTTACTAGAACTTACTATGTTTAAGGGATCCCTCCACTTTAGTCGGGATGACAGCCTATACGACTTGATTAATTAATTCCAATTTTTCTTCTCTACTCAACCCTTTTACTTTAGCCTCAGCCTTAGAAGCATTGGACCGATTCCGAAATCTTTTTTGGTAAACCAATTTTACCGGCCGTCTGGCTCTGGTATATTTAGCCCCTATCTTCGAAGTATTATGTTCAATTACCCTACGCTCCAAATCTACCGTTATACCAGTATACAGGCTTTTGTCCGCACATTCCAGGATGTATAAATAATACATATTATTCCAAACTTTTTCTGGCAGTTTTTATCTGCGATCGTATCTTTTTTGATTCAAGACGTTTTAATTTAGAAGATCTGGTTGGCCTAGTTGCCCTGCGCACTTTTGGCACATACAACGCCTCGTTTACCAACTCTTGCAATCTAGTTACAGCCGATTCCCTATTTTGCAATTGCGATCGCTCCTCTTCGGAAGCTATTACAAGCTCATCTTCATTATTTATTCTATTGGCCAATTTGGTTCGCACTCTATTTTTTTCTTCTTCAGACAACACAAAAGACTTCCCTACCGACCAATGTACAAAAACTTTGGTAGAGGTTTTATTTACATTTTGCCCACCGGCTCCAGATGATCTGGCAAAGGTAACGACTAGTTCATTCTCAGGAATTTGCACAAACACTAATACAATTTATTATTCTCCTTTCCAAGCATCCATTCCACCTTCTAAAAATTCAATGTCGTATCCTTTTTCTTTCAGCTCTTTAGCCACAATCTGACATCTGGTTCCGCTTTTACAAACCGTGATAATTTTTTTATCTTTTGGCAATCTTCCTTGCGAAGCTTCAATAAACATCTGACCCATCGGTATATTGGTAGCCTCGTCCATTTTTTCGCCTTTTTCGTACTCGTCATGCTCTCGCACATCCACAATCATAATGTCCTTTCCAGATCCAACTTCTGCTTTTAGCTGTTTTACTTGCATACAAATAGATTAAATGAGTTAAACCTATTTACAATTATACAACCAAACACTACACACTGTCATACCGACTCATTGTCATCCTGAACGGGGTGAAGGATCCCTTTCGTTTGAAAAAGAGGGATTCTTCGCATTGCTCAGAATGACAACTGAATAATTAATTCTTAAGTTCTCGGATCTATTTTTTTCCACTCAATAATTTTACCCACTCGTCTTTCCATAGAATCTGCTAGACGAAGAAACTTGGAATTCTTTTTCGGAATAACTTGTGTATGGGGTGCATCGTCTACATCTTGCACAAAATCATATAAATCTTCTTCAGATGTTATCCATTTTTTTCCATATTTGCGGAGATCAAACGGTTTCGTAGAGTAGGCAAATAAAGTTTTTTTGCCGTTTTTATTATTCCAATATTCGTGGAAGTAAGACATTGCCAATTCGCGAATAGTTTTGTATACCGGATCGCGATAGCGCAATGTAGAATGATTTGTTTTACTTATTGCGCCCCAATAACCGTTGCGTTTATACAAAGCAACCACGTGGTCTTCGTCGCCTTTGTTCTGAAAATCCATTAGCAGTGGCTGTTCGCCGTTTAGCCAAAGAGCTGCGGCTGCAAAAAGTGCACCTTCAAAACAATGCATTTTTTTCGACCTTAACACCCGGCGCGGAGACATGTAAGTCTCCCCTTTCCTCTCCCAATTCACCGGCATGGCATCCAAAAAATCTTGGATTTTTATGGGAGTAGAAAGTTTTTTAAATATTTTTAGTTCTTGTTTTGTTAGCCCGAACATACATCATTATCATTTAATGACTCCTCTGATAAAATTTTATCCTTTATTTTTTGGTCTGTCATAAATTCAAACATAAAAGATCTTTTTATCCAAAAGTTTGCTACTTGAGAACATTCTCTATTAAGACTTACAGAATCCCCCGGCAAACTAACAAACCCTAGAAAACCTTCTTTTTTAATCTGCATAACTCTATCGCCTAACAAAATTACTATTATTTTTTCATTTTCATAAGCGATACATATATTTGCAGTTTGAGTTTCGCTACTTTCACCCTTAGGAATACCAAACTTAGATAAAAAATCTAAATTAGTCGTATCAGTTATAATAGCCAACCCTCTTGGCCTCCCACCACCTAACGCAATGGGGATTCTAGCAAACAAAAAAGAAATATAAGAAATTAAATAAATTACAATGAGCAGAACGCAAACATAATCACGAAAAAATTTCCAAAAAATATTTTTTGGATTTATTTTTTTATTTATATATACCGATAAAACGATAACTGGTGTACTAATAATAAGAAAACATATTCCGGTAAAAATAAAACGGATTTGAAGAATATCATCTTCTTTAAAACCTAAACCATATAGATAAACATTCCATACGAGAAATCCACAAAGAAAGGCTGCGCCAAAAAAATATGAAGTGTACTCAAACACTTTTTTGACTAGACCCACGTTAGATTCTTTAGATTTTAAAGACTGATTATCCATATTAAAATTATTAATTTACAACTCCGTATACTTCGCACTCCTCCCCCTAGACTTCTCCACCGGATACTTCTGCGCATTTTTATCTATTTTTTTATCTGTCGCATCGGCCAAATCTATGCCAAAATCATTGGCCATAATGAGTAGGTAATTCAACACATCGCCCATTTCGTCGCCGATTTCTTCTTTGTGGGTTTTTATATATTCTTTTAAATCTTCTTCATTTTTCCAATGAAAATGCTCGGCCACTTCTCCGGCTTCTAGCAATAACCCGATGGCCAAGTCTTTTGGTGTATGGAACTGTTTCCAGTCGCGTGCGTCGCGAAACGCAATTATTTTTTTCTGTAATTCTTCTAGGCTTGGCATATATTTTATAAAGTTAATTTATTTGGGGATAACTATTGACATTTGTCAAAAATTCAAGTATATTACAGGTAATTACTACGAAAAAGACCCCTGTAAGGTTTCGTCCTTACCGGGGGCTTTTTCTTTTATACCCAAAGTGCCTTTTTGATCAATTAAGTAGGATATCGTAGCGTCGGTTCTTTTTAACAAAATAGAGCATTTTTCTGGTAAAGAAGGCGAGAGAATTGCCCTAAACTTATCTTTTTCTTGAAGAAATTTAACCAATCCCGCATAATCCCCATCACTTGAAACTAATACAGCTTTTTCACAATTATTTTCATAGGCATCTCGTGTTACGCGTAATACTAAATCAGCATCACAATTTCCTTTTATAGAGCCATTACTCCCGTAAGTAATATCTTTATAAACCAAAACAAATCCGCATTCTTGAAGATACGTATACAGATCTTTATTTTTTGAAATAAAGCCAATAAATACATAGGCTTGTACTACTCCGTACTTTTCCTTTAGCCAAATACGAAATTTTTTATAATCTAAAATCCACCCAGTGTCTTGTACACCTTTATGCAAATTTGCACCGTCTATGTATGCATAATTTTTTTCTTCTGAAACCATAAAAACTTTTATACTAGTTTATGTTTTTTTACAATAATTTCTTTGGCATCGTCGTACTTTTGTACCTGCTTACTCTTCCATGGTAACTTATAAAAAAAACTTGGCAGCCAATTGCTTATACCTACTCTGCCTGCAACAATTTTTTTATACAAAACTTCTGGCACAAAAACGCCTATCTTCCCCTGCTCCAACATACTAAGCCACAAATCCCAATCTTGGAAACGTTTTATTTTTTCATCAAAGCCAACAAAATCTTTACGGCGAATAAGCGAAGTGACATCTATATAATTTATTTGTTTTAATTTTTCTGAATTAAATTCTTGGCTCTTGAATGTTTTCCAACCAAATTTAAATTGACTATAGGCATAGACGGCTTGTGGGTTGTTTTGCAAAGCTTTATACATTTTTTGCAGCATGTTTGGATCGGATATTGTATCTGCATCCCAAAATATAACATACTCGCCTTTGGAAGCTGCAAAACCGCGGTTACGCGCAGCTGGCGCACCGGCGTTTGGTTGAGAAATTACAGATAATAAACTACCTTCGCCAATACATTCTTTTTCTGTTAGAGCCAGACACTCCTTTACCGCTTCTTCAAAATTATCTGTACTGCCGTCGTCTACCACTATCACTTCTAGCGGTCTGTAGGTTTGACGAAAAATACCTTCTATAGAAGTTTTTAGGGTGTGAGCGTGGTTGTAGACTGGAATGATTACACTAATGAGTGGTTGCATAATTAACTCCTAAAATTTATTATTCTATTTTTCTTTATTTTTAAGTTCCGTATGCTTGCGCTCCATTAGCTGCTGATACTCCGAGAAAGGTTCTAGACCGAATATTCGCCTTCTTTCTTCAACATTTTCTGGATCTTCAATTGGTCGCGGACCAAATTGTCCTTTTTCATCTTCATAAAATTGTGTTCCAAAAAGTTGCGGCTGGCCTGTATTGACTTTTATTCTATCTACCAGGTAGGCTTCATTGCTTTTTTCTGCCTCTTCATTAGCAACTGCTTCTTGCAAGAATTTTAAGGCATGTTTCTGAAATTCCACATCATGATCAGCGTGCTGCACCAAAAGCCACACCCCATTTGCCCCCTCCTCACCTACAAGTGATTTTCCTGGCCACCCATATTGTGAAATAATTATTTTTATTCTTTCAGTATTTAACCTATCAATCTCTGAATTCCACTGATCACCACTTCTCATTTTTTGATCATCCTCAACCATTAAAAGAATCTCTTTTTTTAGTTTCTCATTGATAATTTCTTTTTCCATACAATAATCACTAAAGCTTCTGCAGCTGTTTCTCCCAAGTAAATTCACTCAATACTCTCTGCCTGCCTGCTTCTCCCATCTTTTTGGCATATTCTGTTTCTCGCAGTAAATCAGAAACTGCTGATACGATACTTTGGTCTTGATATACATCTACTATCAAACCGGTAACCAAATTTTGTACAGCTTCTTCTACACCACCAGAACGCCCAGCCACAGCGGGCAAACCAGAAGCAGCGGCTTCTATAAACGAAGTGCCCCAGGCTTCTTGGCCAGACGCTTCGTCTGGGTGGGTTAACAATACAAACGCATCGGAAATTTGATAATACTTTGGCAATTCGGTATATGGTACAAACCCAATAAAACGAGTAACATTTTGTAAATAATTCTTTTGGATAGCTGCTATAATTTCGTCTTTTTTTGGACCATCCCCTATCATAAGCCAAACCAAATTTGGTACTTTCTCCAAAATTTTTGGAAGTAAGCGAATAAGGTGCGGATAACCTTTGCCTTCACTCATGCGCGCCACCGTAACTATTACCTTTTTACCCTCTAGAGCCAATTGTGATTTCATTTTTTTGAGCTCCGCTTCTGGAGCTCTATCCAAAAATATTTTATCTGGGCAAGGATAGATAACGACCATCTTGGCTTCCAAATCTTCGAAATGGTTTAAGAATTGATTTTTTAGATAAATACTATTTACAATAATTTTTTCTGCACTTGAGCAAACTTGTTTTAATTTTCTCTTTTTATTTTTTAATCCCAAAGCCAAATCTGTGCCATGAAAAAATACCGTATATGGAACGCGTTTAAATTTCTTTATCAAATATGCCACGTAGCCGGCTGGCAAAGTATGATGCACATAAATTTGACCAATGTTTTCTTGTTTTACCAGGTTCCAAACTTGCCAAAGCATTTTGATCCAGCGGGGCCAAAAGAATGCAAAAAACGGCTTGGTGCGAATTACTTTCCAAGGATTTTTCTTGTCTATATCGGTATCCCCTAACATTTTGGGAGCATAAACAATTACATCTTCTGGAGACATGTTTTTGGCTAGGTTGTATGTATATGATGCGATACCTCCGATTTGAGGTGGATATTCTAGGGTGATGATTAGGGTTTTCATACAAAATTAGTTTATACAGTTGGTTGAGTTTTTTTCATTCTTACTTTTTCTATTATACTTAATACCATTGCTTTATCTATAACTTTATTATAGTACAGCAAGCCGAGATAAATAACACCACCGATAACAATCGTAACTAGATAATGAATTTTGAAAGATAGGCCATATACCACTGCACCCATAATTAGCGCTGGCCACAAAGTTTGGTTTAAATATTTGATAATATTTTTTAAATTTATATTTACCTGTTTGGTAGATAGATAAAAACCAACCATACAAAGAATAAAATTACTTACTAGAGCCGAGATGGCTGCTCCGGTTATTTTTAGTACAGGCAACAGGATTAGATTTAAAACAATACTAACTGTAAGCGCCAAAGCCATTAGACTGGTTTGAGTTTTTTGTTTGTTTATAGCATTAAGGAGCGCACCAGTAATAAACGACAAAAAGCCGAAAATAAGACTGATTAGCAGAATACGCAACGGAATAATAGAAGGTATATATTCGGCACCAAACACCCGTTTGATAACCGGCTCTGCGACCGCTATAAGGCCAAAAGACACAGGGAAAATGATGGCGAACAGATAACGCCATGATTTCTCGAATAACGCTCCTACAGCCATTTTATCGGTCAAAAACAGGCTACTAAAGACCGGGTAGACACTGGCAGAGAGCGCAACCGGTATAAACTGAAAAGCAAAGGTGATTTTGTATGGCACGCTCCACCAACCCAACTCTTTGGCAGTAAGAATTTTGGACATAAGGAGTGAGTCGCTATATGAATATAATCGACCGATAATTCCAGCGAGCGCAAACGGTAAAGCCGTAATAAAGAAAATTTTAAATACGGATGAATTCCAAACAAAACGCACACCGACGCCGTATACTTTTTTGAGGAAACCGCTGATATATAACAAATTAAAAAAACTTGGGATGGTGTAAGCCAAAATAAGCCAAACGAGTGGCCAATGGTTTAGCAGAGCAAACGTACCGATAACTAAAGTGGTAAATTGAGAAATAATAACGCCAATAGATTCATAGATCAGATTTTTCTTGGCGCGAAAAATACTATTGAACGCGGTAGCGAGCGTATCAAAAAACATGGTGATACCGGAGATATAGATAAGCAGTTTAGTAGTTTCCGGATATTTAAGAATATTGGCAAATAAAACTACTAATAAATACGCACACAGCCCAAACAATATTTTGCTCCAAAATACAGTATTAAAATAACTTTCGGTTCTGTCTGGAAATCGAGATGCTTCGCGGGTGAGCACCGGCCCCATACCAAAATCGGCTACGACTGTAAAAATAGTGGTAAAACTAATAGCAAAGAAATATACACCCGTGTTCTCTACCCCTACAATACGAGCAACAAAGATAAAATAAAAAAAAGAAATTACCTTCTGCAAGACAGAGGCAATGGTAAGAAACGACGTATTTTGGGCTACGGTATAGGACATATATCCCCCTTATTTTACCCTATAAAATCGAGAAAAACAACAAAACAAAAAGACCCACCGAAGCCGAGGCTAGGATGGGTGCAAATAAAGCCTAGCGGACAACAGTTGAAAATATATTTTGAGTAATAGCATTACCATTTACTTCAAGGAACGCTTCCTCCGCACGATTTATGTATTTACTATCAGGCACATCTACCTGGAGCAAATACCCGAAGCCAGCAGAATCCTTTGCTAATGCTTGCACAAAGTAATTTGGCTCGGCATACCCAAAGTCCCCAAAAATCCAAAGATTGGTGGTCACTTTTTTTGAATATTGTATATTATTTTCTTTATACCCTCCTGGTTTTTGTAACTGAGCAACTATTTCATTTTGACTCGCAGAAAAATCTATATTCTTAGGAGTAAACGAGGTTGGGCCACCCTCACCAACACCCGAGGCAAAATCAGGCGTCATAACAAATAATTTATAATCTGACAAAGAAGTTTCAAATGTAAAAACATATCGAGCGCCGACATCCATTGATTCTGAAATATTTTTATACTTATTAGCAATACCTTTTTCTTTCAACGCTTTACTAATATTTTCAATTCTTTTTAAAAAATTGATAGAATCTGTTGTCGTGTTCGTAGTAGACGTAACAGCAATAGTAGTGGTAGGCACAATAATTGGAGAGGGTGTAGTCACCACGGTACTTGTGTTGACAGTTATAGGAGTTGAAGAAGTTGTAGGTTGCGAAGAATTATCAACACTGCCACAGCCGGTAACGGTAAATAGCAAGCCTGATAAAAATATTAGAGTGGAGGCTTGTCGCATATTGATTTTTTGAGTGATTTATACCACAAGAATACCAAGATATAACGAAAGTGCCAAAAGAATGCTTAATCTCCAGGATACAAAGAATCTTGGCGAAAAAAAGCGGCAATAAAATCAATTAATTTAACTTCGACAGAAACCAGACCATCCACGGATCCATTATTAATTTTAGATAACAGTTCTTCTTGCTCCTTTCCATACCCAGTAGTATCTGGAACTATTACAGAAAGTGGCTGAATAATAGTAATTAGATTATTGCCTATAAAGAATTCCGCGTGACGATAAAAATTATGATATTCTGAAGTACTGTAATCATTTCCAAAAACTACAAACTTACCATAACCATCAGCAGATTTAACAGAATTTTCAATCTGTTTTTTCTTTTGAAGCAGCCCTAATTTTGTCAGTACCGTATGACCAGATTCATTCTGGACCCATTCACTAGCCACATCAGATGAACTGTTGTAATCTTGAACTGTTATAACCATAGGACGAACCAGCTGATTTCCTGGATTACTTAAAACAATCCTATACTTTCTATCATATCCAGGTGGTGTCACCAAAACATCCCAATCATATGGAAAACTAAACGTAAAATCGTACTTTTCAACATAATATGCAGACGTAATTCCCTTCGTAGCTTTTTTAAAAATTTTTAATCTATTTGCCCAGTTTTCTCGTGATGGAAAAGCATTGTCCCAGGTAAGAGCGTTTTTTGGATCAAAATCATATTGTAACTTTTCTTCTTCAAAAGCTGTACATTTGAGCGATGCTTGTCTGACTGTTTCATGCTTATCTAACAAAGCCATATCTTTACTTACAGGAAGAGAACAATCCCCAGGTTGTACGGGAGTACTTTGCACAACACTCTGTTGATTAACAGCTACAATCTTATCTGTCCAAGCACTAAACAACTTACCGGACAAAAACCAAAAACCTGCCAAGATAATCCCCGCTCCAAAAAGTATGCTGATTAAAATAATAAACGCCAACTTTATTTTACTCATAAATTACTAAATTTTTTAATTAACTTGACCCGAGTATAACAATAAAAAATATAAAAAGCAAACTAAACAAAAAAGCCCCGAATCGGAGCTTTTCTGAAATAAAATTTGTATTAACGTTTGGACCACTGTGGAGCTCTGCGAGCTTTCTTCAAACCTGGCTTCTTTCTTTCCTTGATACGAGCATCTCTGGTTAGGTATCCTTGAGTCTTTAAAGCTTTCTTTAAATCTTCGTTCCATTTTACCAAAGCGCGGGCAATTCCCAACTGTACAGAAACAGCTTGGCCTTTTTTGCCGCCACCATTGATTTTTATAGAAACATCAAAAGTTTTTTCTTTTCCAGTAGCAGCAAGGGGAGCCTTTACGATATTTTGCCATTCAAAATATGGAAAGTATTCAGCCAAAGGCTTACCATTTACGGTAATTTCTCCGGTACCTGGTTTGATTTGCACGCGAGCAGCAGCTCTTTTGCGGCGGCCTACGGTACGAATCATCTCACCTTTATCGGCAGATTTTTCTTCTTTTTTCTCTACTTTTTTCTTAACAATTTTTGTCATACATCAGTTCTATTATTTATTTGAAAGATACGCGTTTTAATCTGGTAGTTCTTGTTTTGTTTTTTGGCAACATTCTAGAAACAGCGTGCAAAATAACTTCTTTTGGATTATCTCTCATCAAATCTTTCACCATAACAGTCTTTAAACCACCTGGGTAGTTACTGTGGTGTCTAAATCCTTTGGCATCCATTTTTTTGCCGGTAAAACGAAGTTCACCCACATTTAAAATTTCTACTTTATCTCCGGAATCAATATGTGGTTGAAAATCTGGTTTATTTTTTCCCATCAAAATCATGGCTATTTTGGTAGCTAGTCGGCCAACTATTTGGCCAGAAGCGTCGATGGTAAACTTTTCTCTTTTCATATAATGTGGATAATTAAACTAATTCTAGAATTACCTCTTCGGCTCCGTCACCTTTTCTGTTTTTGAACAGAACTATTCTGGTATAGCCGCCTTTTCTATCTTTGTATTTTGGAGCAAGCACTTCCAACAATTTCTTGATAGCATTTTCGGTATACAAAACTTTCATTAGCTCTCTGCGAGCAGTAAGGTCTTGGCCTTTGGCTTTGGTTATAAGTCGTTCTACATAAGAACGAACAGCCTTGGCTTTGGCCTTGGTAGTTTTTATCTTTTCATACAAAACCAAGCTCTCTGCCATATTGGCCATTAGAGATCGGCGCGCAGCTGTTTTTCTATCTAGGGTAACTTTTTTGCTCTTATGTCTCATATACGAATTGAATGAGGAAATAAATAGCTTGCTAGTTTATTTCCGAGTGAATGAGTATATATGGGCTTTAGCCCATATAATAGCCCTTTCTGATTTAAATTACTTTTTCTTAGAAACTTTTTTTGCTTTCTTAACTTTCTTTTCTTCGTCTTCTTCTTCACTCTCTTCTGCTTTTGCTACAACAGGCATTGGCATATCCAAAACCATTTCATTGGCAGCGCCAGAAATAACTGAGAAGTGATCCATAATAATTTGAACGGTTTGCTTTACGGCTTCACCAGGAGAAATTGTACCGTTGGTTTCGATATTCAAAGTTAGCTTTTCGTAGTTAGTAATATCACCCACGCGAGTATATTCAACATTGTAGCCAACATCTTTGATTGGAGTATAAATAGAATCAATTACGATAGTTCCCAAATCATAATGTTTTTTGTCTTTTTCTTCTACAGGGCGGAAACCACGACCACGACCAACAATCAAATCCATTTCAAAAGGTTTGCTGGAAGTAAGTGTAGCCAAAACCAATTCTGGGTTCATAACTTCGGCATTGGAATTTGCTTCAATGTCGGCACCAGTAACTAGACCAGGGCCTTTTTTACTAATATGCAAAGTAACTGGCTCTTCGGTAAATACTCTTACAGCCAATTGTTTTAAGTTTAAAATAATATCAATAACATCTTCCTTTAATCCATCGGCAGAACTAAATTCGTGTTGAACGCCTTTGATTTTGAGCGCCTCTACAGCAGCTCCTGGCAAAGAAGATAACAAAACACGTCTTAGTGTATTACCTAAAGTGGTGCCATAACCATAAAAACAAGGAGATACAACTAGAGACCCTTTGTTTGGACTGTCGCCTGGCACGAACTCTACTTTTGATGGTAGTAATAGATTTTCCATAGTTTTAACTTATTTAGTTTATGTGGGGAATGTCCCCTCCTTTGGTGCGCCGAAGCCGTAGCAAAGGCGACCGTTATTTATTAGCGTGAGTAAAACTCAATGATAGACTTTGCATCGTAACCTGGATCATCCACAGTTGGAGCATTAAGCACTTTGGCAGAAACTTTTTTTGGATCAAGACCTAACCAACCTGGCGCTTCTACCTTACTTAATTTTTCGGAAATCTTTTCAAAAAGCGCACTTGCTTTACTCTTGTCGGACAAAGAAATCTCTTCTCCTACACGTACGCGGTAAGAAGGAATATCTAATTTCTTTCCATTTACAAGAATATGACCGTGACTTACCAATTGTCTGCCGGCACGTCTGGAAGATGCAAGTCCGGCACGGTAAATAACATTGTCTAGTCTAGATTCTAAATAGTTAACCAAAAATTTGGAAGTGTCACCGGTTTTGTTTGAAGCTTCAGCTACGTAGTTTGAAAACTGTTTTTCTAACAAACCATACAATTGTTTGGCTTTTTGTTTTTCAAATAATTGTTTACCATAAACAGATTGCTTGGTGTGTTTCTTACTTGGACCATGAACACCAGCGGCATAACTGCGCTTGGTAACTGGACATTTTGGAGAATCACAAAGCTTCTGTCCGTATTTTCTGCAAAATTTGTGTTTTGGTTTTAGATCTCTTGCCATACTTGGTTTTTATAGTAATTTATAATTTCTAGGGGTGAGTTAAAAAGAAAATTTATTTTATTTTTGCGAAGCCCGACGAAATTTCAAGCTTTGCTTATATTAAACTCTGCGTCTTCCCGGAGCGCGGCAACCATTGTGTGGAATCGGGGTGACGTCGCTGATGGATAAAACATTAAGACCATTTAGGTGTAAACCACGGATAGCGCCTTCTCGGCCACCACCAATGCCTTTTACAAATACATGGATATCTTTTAGTCCGTAAGCAGCAATTTTATCTACCGCATCTTTTACTACCATACCGGCAGCATAAGGAGTAGCTTTCTTTGGTCCTTTAAAACCTACTTTACCAGAAGAAGACCAGCTTAAAACATCGCCGTTTGCATCGGTGATACTAACAATAGTGTTGTTGTATGAAGCTTGAATAAAAGCATTTCCGTTGGAAATCTGTTTTACAACCTTCTTTTTCTTGCCTTTTTTAACAACTGGAGCTTTACCGGCTGAAACAGCTTCGGTGGCAGTTGGGTTTACTTGTGTTTGAGCGTCTGACATATTTTGAATATTATTATCTGATTTGTTGATTTAGCGAAATCATGTCGGGTAACGTCCTTTGAAACCCGACGCTGTAAATTAAAAACTAGCAAGCTTTAGGTCTTCAAACCTTCTGGCTTACGACCACTTCCCATAGTCTTGCGAACATTGCCGCGAACAGTGCGGGAGTTGGTTTTGGTGCGTTGACCTCTTACTGGCAAGTGCTTCATGTGGCGAATACCTCTGTAAGCTTTGATATCTTTTAAGCGTTTGATATTAGCCTGCACTTCACGACGTAAGTCACCTTCTGTTTTATATTCTTTTTCAATTATCAAACGCAAAGCATCTTCTTGCTCTGGAGTAAGATTCTTGGTGCGAGTATTTTCGTCAATTTTTGCTTTGGCCAAAATCTTTTTGGATAATGTTGGGCCAACGCCATAAATATAGTTTAGGGCGACTACGATTCTTTTTTCTTTAGGAATGCTTATGCCGGCTACTCTCATACTTTGGAATTTAAGATTTGTTATTTAAAATAATATAATTAACCTTGTCTTTGTTTGTGCTTTGGATTTTCGCAGATAACACAAACGCGTGCTTTACGGCGCACTGTCTTACATTTGATACACATTTTCTTTACGGATACTCGAACTTTCATAGATTTGTACTAATGAATTTTTATTAATCTGATTTTTAGTTTCAAAAAATACCAACCACTGCCGCGATATCAGCACCAGATGGTTAAGTTATACGGACATTTAGACGTTGTATAACTACTATCCAGCTACACCGCAATGGTTGATATTCATTGAAGGCCGAACCAAATAAGAATTTATTCTTATTTGTGAGGCCGAGATGAATATATGGGCTTTAGCCCCTATACTCTTCGGCTTTACTGGCCTAGATGAAATTTAATTGTTATCCTGCCTAGAATCTATACGTTATTCGTCCTTTTGTCAAGTCGTATGGGGTCATTTCTACCCTTACACTATCCCCAAGGCTCAATCTGATCTTGTTCATTCTTAATTTACCTGACAAATGACCGAGCACAATTTGGCCGCTTTCCAACTTTACTTTAAAAGTTGTGGCCGGCAAAAGCTCTTCTATCCTGCCTTTTAACTCTATTAGGTCTGTTTTAGCCATTGTTTTTGAAATTAATAACTGTTATATCTTAGCCTAAAATTTAAACTAAGTCAAGAGCAAAAAACGACTGTTATACACATTTTAGCCGTTTTTTACTGGGATTTCCAAAACTTCTCCTGAATCTTGGTGTTTATAGACCCAAAACTTGTATAATAAGAAGTTCCAAGCTACCGAAACGATGATATTGGAGACTCTAGCTAACAAGTGATTTATACCCAGTTTTTCATTGAAAAAATACATCCAAATAATCGCAACCACGTAATTAAATCCAGACAAAACAAAGTATTTAATCATTTGCTTATGAGTAACGCCGTTTGATTTAAATGTCCAGTATTTATTTAAGAAAAATATATAGTTAAGCATAACTAGACCATTTATGCCTACTGCCAACACTGGCCTGATATGCAAAAGGTCTGTAAGCACATACAGCGTACCCATATCCAAAAATAGACCGCTAAAGCCAACAAAAAAATAGCGTATAAACTGATGACGGGCTAACCAAAGATGCATTGCTATTTTTTTGACCATATATTTATTTTGATTCCTTAGAAATTTTATCTTTGATTTCAGCAATCATTTGTCTAGTTTTAGAAAATTCTACCGGCGGTTTAAATCTTTTTTCAACCTTTAGCAAATAATGCCACAAACAATCGATAATTTCTGCAAAAAAAAATTCACTGCCTTTTACGTTAGAAATTGCCGGATCTACATCTACCAGATAAAAGCTATCTTCTGTTTCATTAATTTTGTGACCATAAACAAATTGATCGTTTCTGAAATCTGACCAAAATTTGGTCTTAGCATCAAACTTGTCATTATAATATTTTGCTAAAGAATAAAAAAGGTTCTCTACTTTTTGCTTTAAAGCAGTCGGGAATTCATAAATTTTATCTAAATTTTTACCGATTATATTATCTACGACTGTATATGTAACAACTCTATCGTTTTCGTCTTTGCCAATTACAAAATCCATATTCACCACTCGGATACCGTATTCTTCTTCCATTTCTTTAAAATGTTTTTTGCTTTCATTTAGCTCCGCAATATGTTCCTTATAATCTGTCCTGCCGCCATCATATACTCTGACCACCTTGTCCGGACGGTCTTTAAAAGACTTGAGGGCATCTGTAGTGCTTGGTCTATATTCGCTTTCTTCTAGCTCGTGTTTAAAAGGGACTTCTGACATAAAACTTATTCTATAATTGCTTTTATTCTTCTCATCCCCGCGCTAACCGCCTCTTCTTTTACAATTTTAAATTTACCTACCAAACCGGTGTGTTCTACATGCGGACCACCACAGACTTCTCTACTAAAGGTTGGTGAGCTTGGGTCTGCTACAGCTTTTTCGTTTATATCTCCCATTGTATATACTTTTACAATTGGCTGATATCTATCTTCAAATAAACCAATGGCACCTTTGGCCTTAGCTTCTTCAAAAGACATTTCAGCCCAACTTACTGGATAATCTTTGGCAATAGCAGCGTTTACCAAATCTTCGGCTAGTTTAATTTCTTCTGGAGTCATTTTTTGTGGATGAGGAAAATCAAAACGCATGCGTTCTTGGGTAATATTACTTCCACGTTGAAGAGCGTGTGGGCCCAAAATTTTGAGCAACACCGCATGAAGCAAGTGAGTGGCAGTATGATACCTGGTAGAAATTTCGGAATGATCTGCCAAACCGCCGTGGAACTTTTGTTCTCCGCCGGCACGAGATAATTCTTGGTGTTCTTTACGTTTAGCATCAAAAGCTAACCGATCTAAAATAAGACCATTTTCTCTTGCTAAATCCTCGGTTAGCTCAATAGGAAATCCATAGGATTGATATAAATCAAAAGCATCTTCAGTTGAAATTGTTTGACCTTCAGATAAAGTTGCGGTTTTTTCTCTAAAAATTTTTAAGCCCTGCGATAAAGTACGACGAAACTTCTCTTCTTCCTTACTAACACCATCTAAAATGGAGTCTTTTTTCTCCACTAAATTTGGATAGGCATCTTCATACTGAAGAATAACAGATTCAACAATTTTTGTAGTAAAATTTTCGGTAATACCAAGCCATTCTGCAAAACGAACTGAACGACGGATAAGACGGCGAACATAATAACCCTGATCTTTGTTGGAAGGAAAAACACCGTCGCCTACCAAAAATGTAGCTGCACGTAAATGATCCATGACCACACGAAATGCGTAGGTTTCTTTTTCAAAAGCACCATATTGTTTACCAGACAAATCTTCTAATTTCTGTCGCATGCCATCAAATAGATCTATTTTAAAAATATCCATGTCGTTGTTTACGGCAGCGGCCATACGTTCTAATCCACCGCCGAAGTCTACATTTTTTTGTGATAATAATTCAAAACCAGCAGCAGTTTTTTTATACTGCATAAATACATTGTTGCCGATTTCCATAAACCGACCGCAGTCACAATTTACATGGCAAGGCTGTGAAGAATATTTGGATTTGGCGTGTTGGCCAAGCTCTACGCCAAAATCCCAAAACATTTCTGTGTCTGGTCCGCCTGGTTCACCCTCTGGCATATTGCCCGGCACACCGCTTCGGCTCCACCAGTTTTTCTTTTCATCGTAATAAAAAATACGCTCGCCTTCGCCCATACCATTTACTTCTGGATTCTCGCCCACTTTGGCATCTATACCAATACTTGCAAATTGTTTTTGCCAAAGGCCAGCCGATTCTTCGTCTTTTGGAATTCCCAAACTTTCATTACCTTTAAAACAAGTAAAATATAATTTCTTTGGATCCAAATTTAATTCTTTGGTAATAAATTCCCACATCCACGGGATTTGTTCGTTTTTGAAATAATCACCCAAAGACCAATTGCCAAGCATTTCAAAAAATACAGTATGGCGATTGTCACCTACTTCGTCTATGTCTTGGCTACGAAAACATTTTTGAGAATCGGCAATACGAGTTCCAAGCGGATGCTTTTGACCCAATAAATACGGCACCATTGGCTGCATGCCGGAGCCAGTAAAAAGCGTAGTTGGGTCATTGTCTGGAATAAGCAAAGCAGAAGCCATAACTGCATGGCCTTTTGATTGAAAAAAGTCTAGATATTTTTGACGGATTTGTTTTGTGGTTAGCATAATAGTTTTCGAATAAATCATACCACCCCCCTTGACAAAATTCAAGGGATGTGGTATTTTCTTTTTGCTGTCGCGAACCGTGTTCCCCAGCGGGACCTGGGGTAGATCCCTTTGGCCATGCCACTTAGGTAGACAACACGGTAACCCAAACTTACGAACGTTAACTGGTTCAAAACGAGGACAACAACTCCGTCCTCATCTCGCGCACAGCACACTGGAGTTGGCAGGCTCCCTACTCCTTCTAAGGAGACCTGCAACGTAGAAGGAAACGACCACTATCAACCACCTCGAAACAACAAACAGGAGAAAAAACTGCGTAGACGGGGCCCGTTTTCGCCCTAGCTGCAAAGCTAGCAAGCAAACCGGACTGGGAATAGTTATCCCAAAGCGCCTAGCTTAGGCAAAGCGCAATCCTACACGCACACCCATAGACTTTGGCCTCTTAGGCGCATCTACAACCCCACCCCAACGATTACGTTCACGGAGCTGAAACAATCTCCACAGGACGGTAGCACAGACGACAACGTCTTTGTGCACTCCGCCGAACGTAGGGCTGGTAAAGTAGTGCGTCGACAGAGGCCTTTTTTTATTCAAAAAAATCCCCTCCTATTAATAGCATTGACAAAACACAAAAATAAGCATAGTCTAAAAATGACTTATCAGTTTGTCCTGCGCAATCCCGCATGTCACCGCCTACCTAATTTTGGGGAAGCGGCAGACGCGTAGAGCAGACTGGTAGGTCACTTTTTTTTAAACAATCACTCCCCCACCCAAACACAAATCTTTTTTATAAAATACAGCAAACTGACCCGGGGTTACGGCTCGTTGAGATTTGAAAAACTTTAAAATTACTTTACCACCTTTCATTTCTACTTTTACTTTCTGTAACGGCTGACGATGGCGCAAACGAACTTCACAATTTAAAGGTAATTTAATTTTTTTCTCATTAACCCAGCTCACATCTACAACTTCTGCTTCTTTTTTATATAACAACTTATCATTTTCGTATCCAACCACCAACTCATTACTCTCACCTCTTTTATCTACAACATACAACGGCTTGTTAGAATCTGTTTTTACTCCCAAGTTTCTTTGGCCAATAGTATAAAACGGCAAACCGTCGTGTTCGCCTATAACTTCTCCGGTGCTTAAAATTATTTTCCCTTTTTTAGATTTAATTTCTTTCATCAAAAAATCTTTCATCGGCACCTCACCAACAAAACAGATACCCATGCTTTCTTCTTTTTCCGCATTTGGCAAACCAAATTTTTTGGCCAATTTTCTAATTTGCGGTTTGGTGTAATTACCAATTGGAAATAATGTGTGCGCTAACTGCTCTTGATTTAATTGATGCAAAAAATATGTTTGATCTTTGTTTTTGTCTTTGGCTTGCACCAACTCAAACATTTTTGTTTTCTTATCTTGTCGCACACCAGTATAATGACCAGTAGCAATTTTATCAAAACCAAGTTCTTTGGCTTTTGCGAGCCAAGCGCCAAATTTTATAAATTTATTGCACAAAACATCTGGGTTTGGAGTTCGCCCAAGCTTGTATTCGCTATACATATAATCCAAAACTGTTTTTTTATAATCTTTTACAAAATCCCAACGCAGAAGCGGAATGCCTACTTTGGCAGCCACTCGCAAAGCGTCTTGATAATCCCCTGTCCAACAACGCTCTGTGCCTTTGGCTTCGTCATAATTAACCATAAATGCGCCAGTGACATTGTATCCTTTGGCAACCAAAAGAGCTGCGGCTACAGAAGAATCTACCCCGCCACTCATAGCAATAAGAATTTTTTGTTTTATTTTTGTTTTTGGCATAGCGATAAACTACCTTATTTTAGGATTTTTTTCAAGAATAAAACAACTCATCACCCCATTTTGTCAGCAAAACGGGGTGATACCCCAAAACTGCCTCGCGGATGTCTCGTTCCGCTACTGCCAATCGATTCAGGTTCACTCGGACAGTCAATCAGCATATACCTTATGACTATCCGTGCCTAAAAAGGCACCATTCACCCTCACCGTGGCCAGTAGCATCATTCGCCATATGCTCGGAGGACAGCCGACGGACAACGTTGTCCGGTGTCCAGGCGAACTTTGGAAAGGTGAAGTTAAAATTTAGAGATGAGTTTGAGTGTTAGCCTCGCCCTTTGGGCGAGGTAAATTTTTAATGTTTGAGACAATTATTATAAGTAATTGTCGAGTTTTAAAAATTAACGAAAACGAGCCCTAAATTTTCTGAATCCTTTCCACCGTGAGCGATTCTTGCCCACTTCTACTAAAGAAGTGGGGAGAAAGGAGTGTTTCAAAAGGTACAAAATGTAATTTAAAATAAAATAATATAAAAAACAAAACACCCTCCGGTTAAGGAAGGTGTTTTTGTTTTAAAAATTCAATTAGGAATTTCTGCGAGCCATCATGCAGTCTCTGCAATAAACTGGCTTATCTCCAGATGGTTGGAATGGTAATTCCGTAATCTGGGTGCCGCATTGAGCACATGCTACATTAACGCTATACATTTGTCTTGGAGCGCGAGGACCACGATCACTTGGTCTATCTTGACGATAGGCTTTATTGCATTCAAAGCAATAAACTGGGCGATCACCCTTTGGCTCAAAAGGCAATTGTGAGATGTGAGTTCCGCATTTAGCGCAACTTAGATCCACATTATACATTTGTCTTGTTCCGTCGAATGCCATATAGTTTTGTGTTTTTTGTTCCCAAAATGGTTTTTGAGATTTTATAAATTCGACCTTCCGCCCACACCCTTGAGGGGCTACGGCTGAATAAAATTTTGGGAACTTCCGTTGGTACTTCTGTACCCCAAATTATTACTTACGATAATAGCACAAATTACTGCTTTTGTCAATTATCTACATAACTTCTTAGTCATACAACATTATCTACTTTTAACGCAAGGATTTGATAAATGACCTGGTATTAGAATCAAGATAGCCAGATGAAGGCTGCAGATCATTCTTGACTTTAAATTTTGCAAGCGCCGCTTCTGTTAATTTACCAAAGAAAATAGTTTCATTCCCGGGAGATCCTGGGCCATACGGAGCAACAATAAAGCCTTTACTGTTTAAAAACATCTGAAGATAACGGACATCCTCTCCTGTCATTTTTAATTTTAAATCACGAGTAAAAATAGGAGAAAGGACTCTATCGTTTGATAACTGTGGCAACATTGTACCACTAAGATTTTCAATAAAAATACGCGTCTCAAGATCCAACTTCCCTTGTGCAATAGTAATGCCATTGAATACTTGAAATTTCGCAAGCGCCGCTTCTGTTAATTTACCAAAGAAAATAGTTTCATTCCCGGGAGATCCTGGCCCCATTTTTGCTACAATAAACCCAGCGACATTCAAAAACTGTTGCAAGGTTTTTACTTCGATATTCTTAGAGCCGAATGCAAAGACTTTAGTAAACAACCCCTTATAATCTCTTGCGGATAGATTTAGCGCTATCGGCACTTTTTGTCCAGCCTCTTCCATTTTTAAAATTAGAGCTTCATCCTCAATAATTTTTGAACGGATCTGTTCCTGCGTTGAAGTTGCAGAGCCACTAGAAGTAGAAGCGGTTGGAATTAATATAACAAGTTGATTTACCGGAAAAGCAACACCCGCGCTTGCGCTAGCAGCATCCAGCTGAGTATAAGACAAAACAACACCACCAACAGACGGAGAAGCAACGCCATCTGGGGAAGTTAGGGTAATTTTATATTGAAAATACTGATCATCATCCCCAGATTTAAACGCCGTTGGCAAAGCATCAATCGTACAAGAAACCGTACTGGATGATTTGGTACAATTCGTTATAGTGTTAGTAAAATCTACCCAAGAACCAATCAAACTGTCGGCAGAAGCAGCGGTACGTAAGGATACAGTAACAGTTGTGCTGGTGGGAAGTGAAACATCTTCTGTCCATGAAATACCCCCCATGATATTATCAACTTCACCAGTATTGAAAACAGATGACACTAAATTTCCAGTGAGCTGATATGCGCTATAAGCTAAAGAAAAATTACTGAGAGTTGGGGTTTTGGCTGTATTGGATGTGCCGAACGTACCGCGATACTGAATATATCGCGCTACAGGCGAAACTATGGCACTGCCAGCAGAATTGGAAAGTTCTGTACTCCAGTCCGACCATGTACCATCAGGACTGGCAGTAGCACCTGAGCGCGTCGCAAACGTTAATGTTGTGCTCACTGGAAGCGCTGATGTCCAAGAAATGTTTCCAAAAGTTGCCGCACCGGCCGTATCAATGACTGCTGAAGTAAAAGTACCAGACGTGGAATATGTCGTGGTGTTTATGAGATAACGCCAAAGGCTAGAGGTGCTATTTCCTTGAAGTATATATAACTCATGGTCAGCACCATTACGCATCATGATGCAGCCCGCAGCAACACTTACTGGTACGGTAACAAGCGTAGTCCAAGCATTGCCAGATATGGAATACCGATAAAACGCATTACTAGTATTGCCTCGAAGAATATAAATATCATCATCCGAACCATTGCGAATCATACTACCACCCGCACCGACAGTGGAAGGTACAACAGTAAGCGTTGTCCAGGAATTGCCAGAAATGGAATAAGAATAGAAACCAGTACTCCCCCCTCGAAGGACATAAATACTATCGTCCGAACCATTACGAATCATGGAAGAACCGCTTCCAATTGAAGCAGGTACAACAGTAAGTGTCGTCCAAGAATTGTCAGAGATAGAATAACTATAAAAACCAGTGCTAGCACCTCTTAAAACATAAATGTTATTATCACTACCATTGCGAATCATGGAAGCACCTGTAGAAACCGAAGCTGGCACGACAGTAAGCGTTGCCCAAGAATTGCCAGAAATAGAATAACTATAGAAACCAGTGCCATTGCCTGTAAGCACATAAATATTATCATCACTACCATTGCGAATCATGGAAGCACCTGTAGAAACCGAAGCTGGTACGACGGTAAGCGTTGTCCAGGAATCATCAGAAATAGAATAACTATAGAAACCAGTGCCATTGCCTGTAAGCACATAAATATTATCATCACTACCATTGCGAATCATGGAAGCACCTGTAGAAACCGAAGCTGGCACGACGGTTAATGTATTCCAAGTATTACTGGCAATGGAAAAATGATAGAAGCCAGTTGCGCTGCCGCCTTGGAGCACATACACATCGTCATCAGCGCCATTACGGATCATAGCGCTACCTGTGCCAACTGCGCCAGGAACTGCTGGTATTGAACTAACCCCTGAACCTTCCCAAGAATTACCAGAAACAGAATACTTAAAAAAACCGTTGGTAGCGGCAGCTGCCAGAACATAAATTTGGTCATCCAAACCATTTCGAACCATAACGCCACTGACTGTAGTATTGCCAGGCAGTGCCGTGAGTGTAGTCCAGGAATTGCCAGAAATGGAGTACCTAAAAAACGCGCTGGTGACGGCACCTTGAAATAGATATATATAATCATCCGACCCACTCCGAAACATGGAAGCGGGACCAGAAAGAAAGGCTGGTACTACTGTTAATGTACTCCAAGTATTACTGGCGATGGAGTAGCTGTAAAAAGCGGTACTGCCCCCAGAAGAGCTGGGAATAAAGTAAAAGTTATCGTCTGAGCCATTACGAATCATGGTAGCTCCATTGCCGGCGACAGCTGGCGCAGCTGTAAGCGTTGTCCAAGAGTTATCGGAAATGGAATATCTAAAAAACGCACTACTGCCAGTACCTTCTAGAACGTAAATGTCGTTATCTGAGCCATTACGAATCATAGTACCACCAGTGTTAACTGTGGCTGGCACTACTGTTAACGCACTCCAAGTATCACTGGCAATGGAATAACGATAAAAGCCAGTCGCATTGCCACCTTGGAGCACATATATATCATCGCTCGAACCGTTACGAATCATGGTGCCACCGTTACCAATAGTACCAGGCACAACAGTAAGTGTGGTCCAAGAATTGTCAGAAATAGAGTACTTATAAATGCCAGTACCACCACCTTGAAGAAGATAAATATCATTGTCCGAGCCATTGCGAATCATTTCACTGCCCGCACCAACAGTGCCAGGCACAACAGCAAGTGTCGTCCAAGAATTACCGGAAACAGAATATTTGTGAAAGCCCGTACCAGGTTGAATCACATAAATCTCGTCATCATCACCATTTCGAATCATGCCGCTACCCGTTGAAACTGTTCCGGGCACCGGTGGCATCGTAGAATCAAAAATATTTACCGATGTCGTTGCGTTTACTGCGAGCCGAACACTCGCAGCCGCACCGCTTTCGGAAACAGTCGTACTCACTACTGTGCCATTGCTTAACCCACCTCCTGTGGCAAGACCTGTAGCACTAAAGGTTCCATCGTCTGTTGCGATAGAACTTGTAGTGGCGAGTTTTAAATCCCCAGGCGATGAAGTAGCAGAAAGATTAGTTACACTGGAATACTGTGTCCAACCAGTTTGATTTGAAGCGCTGGTCGCAATAACACCACTATCTACTCCACTTTGCCAATCAGTTTGAGTCCAGTTAATAATTTCCGCTCCACGAATTACCTTAATAGAAAAAAAGATACCGATTATCGTAACGGTAAGTGTAAGTATAAAAAATAACACAACAGTAAAATAATGAGATTCAGCAATGTTGCGCTTTTCATCCATAAAAATAAGTGTTTAGACTGACCTTTGTTTTATCGGAGCTGTCAATAACACAGATTACTACTCATCTATCTTTATTATTCTGCTTGGAAACATCTTGCCACCAGATGTTTTTGGCTCTTGGTTAACCAAAAGCGCCGGGGCTTGCGCTGATTCATCCTTAACAGCTGGCAAGACATTAACTACCTGCTCAGACAATGGCTTTGCTAACAATAGCGAAGGCTCTACCATAGGTTTGTTTTCTGCGGGTGTGGCTGGCGCAGAAGGAGCCGTGTTTGGCATAACTGAAGGTGTCTGGCTTAGCGATGCAGAAACTGGTTTCGGTTTACTTTCTACAAATTGCCTTGGTTGCAACTGGCCTGAAGGTCTTTGGCTTCCTCCTCCCGGTCTTTGATCGTTTCTTCTGTTTCCGCCGCCATGGCTATTAGAAACATTTGGTTTTCTGTTCTGATCTGTTTTGCCAGAACTAAAACTTGAATGCCCCGACTTACTTGTTGGCATTGCCTGAGAAAGACTGATCCCCTTTTGAGTAGCATCAACCAACGATACTGGACGACTTTGTTTTATATCTAAATTCTTATTCGATTTAATATCGTGTTTGGCAACTGATAATTTTGGAGGTTCTGGTTTTGGTTTAGGAGCTGGAGATGGTACTATCTTTTTTTCTATAAGCACCGGCATACCCTCTTCGTCTTGGGTATAGTTTTCATCTGGGTCCAACTTATCGTCTTCGTCTTCATCGGTGTCACCAGTTCCACCGTTTTCCATACCAGTCCAACGCATGATTTTGTCTTCTATGTTTTCGCGGTTGGTGGCATAGCGTTCACGAGAAACTCTAATGACCTTATCTGTGCTTTGAGTAGAAATATTAATTGGCGACAAGGTGTTGGCAGAAAAAGGTTGCGAAGCCACACCGTCTATCATGAGTTTTAAATAAATTTGAAATTTGGTTAAGTTAACCAAATCAGTTTCTATAAAAGTAGGAGCAAATTCTTTGGCTAAAACTTCGGCATCGGTAGAACCAACTCTAAAAGTAACCAAAGTACCTACGTTACCAATAACGGCAGCCAGAACTGTTTCATCTAACTGCTCCATGTACTGGTGAGCCATAGTTAAATCTAATCGGTACTTACGAGCTTCAGATAAGATGTTAGAAAAACTTTCGGTAGCAAAGTTTTGAAATTCGTCTACGTATAAGAAAAAATCTTTACGATCACGCTCCGGAGTATCTACTCTTTCCATGGCGGCCAACTGAATTTTGGTAATCAACATGCCGCCTAACAATCTGGAATTATCTTCTCCGATTCTACCTTTGGACAAGTTCATGATAAATATTTTTTTGTTATCCATAATTTCGCGAATGTTGATACGCGATTTAACTTGCGCCACGATATTGCGAATAACTGAAGCGGACAAAAATTGACCGATTTTGTTTTGTACCGGCGCCACAGCTTCTTGCTTGTACCTATCGTTATAACCCGCAAATTCTGTTTCCCAAAAAGCTTTGATTACCGGATCTTTTAAGTTTCGCACCACGCGCTTGCGATAACCGTCGTCGGCCAGCAATCTGTTTATACCAAGCAGAGTAGTGTTTGGAAATTCTAGCAATGCCAAAAGAGTGTTGTTTAAAATATATTCCATACGAGCACTCCAAACATCTGGCCAGATTTTTTTGAACACACCCATAAGACCCGATGCTACCAAATGACGGTAGCGCGGATCAATTGATTCTAGAATATTGAAGCCAATTGGAAAATCAATGTCTGAAGGATTAAAATACACCACATCGTTTATACGATTTGGCGGAATATAATCAATGATTTTTTCGGCAAAATCTCCGTGCGGATCTACCACGCCTACACCATGGCCTGCGTAGATATCGTTTAGCACCATATTTTCTAGCAAAGTAGTTTTACCCATGCCGGTTTTGCCTACTACATACATATGACGGCGACGATCGTCGAGTTTTATACCAAACTTTCTGTTATTATTGCGAAAATTTGTAGATGCAAAAAAATTAATCTCGGGATTACCCAGACTATTTAACACTTTTTCACTTGGTTCTGACATAGTATTTTTTAGTCTTACCTAAACCTACAACAGAAGTCTAGATAAAGTATATCACAAACTACTCTTCACTACCAAGATTCTTGACTACTAAATTTCGAGCGAGCGTCCATGCGGCAAGCAACTGCCCGTTCCAAATTTCACCTCGTTTTATCATATCTTCAAATTCATCAATTCGTCGTACAAAAACTTCGGTACTTTCAAACGCATCTGATTTCGGTTCTTGTACTCGCGCTAGTTCGTTGGCAATAAAAACATGCGATAAATCCTTTATCACACCCACAGAAGGCTCAAACGAACCGATACTTATTAAATTGTCTGTTGCATAGCCAGATTCTTCTAACAGCTCTCTTTTGGCTGCTTCGGCCGGTGTCTCACCTTTTACCATTCCTCCACCAGGAAATTCCACACTGTTTTTGTCGTCTAGATATCTAAACTGTCTTACCAAAACCACGCGCCCATCGTCCAAAATAGGGACAATAATTACATTGCCAGGCGTTTCTACATAACAATACTCTCCTTCACTTCCATCGGCTCTAATTATTTTATCGCATTTGTATTCCCACCAAGGATTTTTGTGCCTAACCTCTGAAGATACTTTTTTAAATTTTGACATACGCTATATAAACAATTTAGCCGTCTCTTTTACATCTACTTCTGCACCATTGCGAACTATGCCGTGCATACTAGTACCGCCATCATCATTCCACCTAGGAATAATATGCCAATGCACATGCCCTACAGCCTGACCTGCAGCTTTTTCGTTGTTTATTCCAATATTCATACCATCCGGACTAATCTTTGCCCGTACTTGTTCTGCGGCTACACGCAAACCAGATGTTAAAATTTGAAATTCTTCTACACTCATATCCCATAAATTACCAAAATGTTTTTTAGGCACAACTACCGTATGGCCTTTGGAGCAAGGATGAATATCCAAAAAAGCCAAAACATTTTCGTCTTCATAGACAGTGTAATTTGGAATTTCTCCGGCAACTATTTTACAAAAAAGACAGTCTAGCATAATAAAATTTTAATTATTTACGATATTATATCGTATAATGGCCGAGTCTCCAAAAACATTTTCTGCTTTCAAAATCCCTTGTTTTTGAAAGTTTTCTGCTTTACCAATAAACCAACAGTGGTCTGCATCTGTTAACTGCCCAACCTGATTTAATAAATTATCATTTATAGCAATATTCATCTGCTCAAAGGATTTTACCCTTTCTGGCTGGCCAAAATCTGCATCTATTGGAAAACCACCACCGATAATTTGCTTAGCAGAAACTGCTTCTAACGCCAAAAGTGGATAGGTATCTGCTAATACACACGGCTTCTCGGATAATTGCTCTTGCAACCAGACATAACTCGCTGCTTCATATTCACCCACATTCACAGTATTTGTATCCGGACCCAGAGAATACGAAGCCGTAATACCCAAAGATAGAACAAGCATAGCTAATATTTGCCATGTTTTATTTTTCCAAACAAAACGCTGATAAATTTTTGTAAGTCCGTAGAAAAATAATAACATTAAAAAAAGAACCACCACGCCGTCTAATCTTCGGGCCAAGATATGTGAACCTGATAAAAAATAGTTACTAATTATATAACCAAATATAATTCCAGGCGCAACTATGCCCAACCATTGATTATTTATTTTATTATCACGACAGATTTTTATAAAACCATATATAACTACACCAAAAAAACAAATAGAAAAAACTACCAGCCACCATCTCCAGTAGGTAATCAGGTTTGGTACAAATACCGATAGTGGAGTTTGATTAAAAATAATATTGCCAGTAGCGATATCGTGTGGCCTTGGACCGCTAGCCAAATAAAACGCAGAGAGGTTACCCAGCAGTTGCTTGATTTGACCTAACCAATTTATATCTGGGTCAAACTTACTATAACCTGCAATTAATTCTACAGCCGGAATTGCGAGGGAGCAGATTAACACTAGTGCTGCCTTTTTTAATTTTGCCGGATTTACAAATTGCCAAATTAAAAATTCTGCTACAGCCCACATTAGCCAGAATAAAATAAAAAACAGGGAGTAGCCAAAAAATAAACTAACACCGCCTACAATAAGAACTAATTTCTGTTCTTTGGTTGGTAAATTAATTCTTTTTAAAATCAGTAAAACTAAAAACAGCCAAATAAGCAATCCAAAATTTACAGGCAAACTAAACGATCCGGCCGTTGCCCAAGCAAACGGCAACAAACTAACCCAAGAAAAAAATAAGGATTTCCTTCGACTCCAGCCAAACGCAAGCGCTATCTCATATAGAAGAACTGGAAATAAAAGCGACCACAGAATTGGCAGTAGCCATCTGGTTACAGCTAGCAACTCGACATCAAACGCTTTGGATAAAATTACATTTGTAGCCCAGAAATTGCTATAAGATAATTGGCCAATTATAATTTTGGCACTTTCAATTTTTGTACTAGCATTTGGATTTATAATCTTTGCCTCCAAAAAACCTTGGCCATCCAAAAATCTTTGTTCATTGGCTATATGCCTCCAACCATCTGCGCCATAAATTAACTTATGCGTAAGAGGTAAATAGCTGTGAAACAACAAGGTTTGTAAAATTAAAAATAAAATTATGGTGTTAGTTTTTAATTTAGTAAAAATTAATAATCCCAGCGCTAGCACGCTCAAGAAAAATACAAAAATATATTGCGGATCAATTGTTTGCCAAGGTGATAATACAGATTGGCCTGTGCTTGAATTAAGAAGAAGATAAAACGCGTAACCTGTGAGGAGCAAGAAAACTACCGCAGCAAACCTGTCTTTATGCGAAGCGTTCTCCTCTATCTGACTATCACTCGCGGCAGTATTTTCTGCAACGTTTACAGACCACTGACCCAACAAAATGTATATTATGGCATTTAAAACAAAAACACCTGCCAAAACCCAAAAATTTAATGGCAAAAATAAAATAGCCATACCGGCTATAGTTCCCAAACTTACAAATACCGCAAAAATGCTAAGTAAGTTACTAAAAAAGTTATTTGTAAAACCAAAAAATTTATTTAGCGCTCGAGAAGCGAAACGCCCTACAACGATTAAATAGAGTATAAATAAAACAGCTAACATACCCTATCAGTATATAGAACAGACGAAAAAATATCAATTTATTTACAGCGCCGCGCTTCAATGGAAGTTGCGCGGCATGATTCTGACGAATCAAAAAACCCTCACACTATGACCATACCAACTAATGGTAAGATACAAAACGTGTAAGGGGTTCACGACTAACAGATTACGATAACGCCGCTTGGAACAAGAATATCGGAAAGAGGATCTAAACGAAAAGAACAATATTGATAATCTGCCCAAGCAACTGGAACGTAAGTGGTTTCATGCGAACTTGCCCACCTGGAATCGTGGCCCAACGCATAAACCCAAGTCCACTTCTTTACTTCTGCTGGACAACGGTGGAGAAGGAACGCCAAATCCCAAGTGTTGCCCAAGTTTTCGTAGCCTCTGCGAGCCAGACACTGGACAGGGTCTTCACCACTATCAATATCCGCCTGGGTAAATCCAACGACTTGCACCTGAACTTCCATAATCCCAGCGCCTCTGGGACGAAAAAGATCGCGGGTGATATTGTGGTCGAAATTACCACGATTTTTTGGGCCAATGGCCTGCTCTATCGCAGAAGCAAGGTCCACAGCCTGATCATATACAAGCGTGATGGGGTCTGACACGGCTCTCTCCTTACGAGGTTTTGTTTAAAGAAACACCAAAAAACTGCTTTTGTCAAGCTAAAATACCATGCTAAAGCATGGTTCATTTTTCACACACAATTTATCCCCCATTTACCAACAAAATACTAAAATTTTTTCTTGCTAAAAAAAACTTCTTAGTCTAAGATATACAGACTTATTGATAATAATTTATGTCTCAAGACATCACTCAAATAGAGAAGATTCCTCCTCAGAGCATAGAAGCTGAAATGTCTCTTTTGGGGTCTATCCTACTCGACAAAGACGCCATGATTAAAATTGCCGACATTGTTCAGGCGGAAGATTTTTATAAAAATGCCCACACTCAAATTTACGAATCAATACTTGAGCTTTATCAAAAAAACGATCCGATAGACCTGCTTACTCTAGGTAATAGACTGACCGAAAAAAACCAATTAGAGCACGTTGGAGGACATAGCTACCTCGCTTCTCTTACCAATGTAGTACCTACAGCTGCACACATAGTTAATTACGCCAATATTGTCCACAAAAAAGCTACCCGCCGCAGATTGCTTGGCGCCGCTCATCAAATTTCCAAATTAGGATACGAAGAAAACGAAGAGCTAGACGCACTGCTCGACCAAGCTCAAAGAGAATTATTTGGGGTTTCGCAAAACTACATGCGACAAACCTTTAGTCCTATTCGAGGAATCTTGAATGAAGCCTTTGACAGAATAGACGAAATGCATAACAACAAAGGCCAGATGCGCGGAGTTTCTACCGGTTACCCTGATCTAGATAGTTTGTTAGCTGGATTACAAAAATCCGATTTGGTAATCTTGGGCGCCCGTCCTAGTGTGGGTAAATCTTCTTTTGCGCTCGATATAGTAAAACATATTGGGGTTAGAGGAAAAGTGCCCGTTGGATTGTTCTCTTTGGAAATGAGTAAAGAGCAATTGGTAGACCGCATGTTATGTTCCGAAGCAAATGTAGATTTGTGGAAAATGCGTACTGGCAACTTAAGTGAAGAAGATTTTCCTCGTATTGGTCATGCTATGGGCGTACTTTCCGAAGCGCCAATATTTATCGACGATGCATCCAACAACAACATAATGCAGATCCGTACCAAGGCACGTCGCTTGCAAATGGAACATGGGCTGGGACTAATAGTTATCGACTACTTGCAGCTCATGGAATCACGAGGGAATTCAGACAATCGCGTACAAGAAGTATCAGAAATTACCCGCGGTTTAAAAGGTATTGCTCGTGAACTAAACGTACCGGTACTAGCCCTCTCACAGTTGTCGCGTACCGTGGAAGCAACTACACCTGCTATTCCTAAACTTTCTCACCTGCGTGAATCCGGATCTATTGAGCAGGATGCCGATGTGGTATTATTTATTTACCGAAAAGCGGCTGATCGTAATTATAAAAAAGAAGATATACCGCCGGACGAAAGAAATATTGCCGAAATACATATTGCCAAACACCGTAACGGTCCTACTGGCATGGTGCGAATGATTTTTGACGAACAGCGCGCATCGTTCCGCACTTTAACAAATAAATACACCGAAAATACACCCGCAATTCCTCCGCCACTAAAACCAAAATCCGCCTTTAACAAAAATTCACTATCGGAACCACCAATGTAGCGCGACCACAATACATGATGCACGCATCATGATTCACCGCTGTATCATGATGCGTGTATTATGAATTATGTTTAATAATTAATTCAAAAAATATGTCCGTATTTTCTAAACTTAAACAGTTCAAGGATTTAAGAGATCAAGGTAAAAAATTACAAGATTCTTTGGCTGGAGAATCCGCTACTGTAAATAGCGGCGGCGTTACTCTAACTATGGATGGCAACTTCAAACTTACTGGAGTAGCTATAGACGAAGATTTGCTTAGTCCAAATAGAAAAGAAAAACTACAAAACGCAATTAAAGACGCTCACGATGATGCTATTAAAAAAATGCAAAGAATAATGGCTAGTAAAATGCAAGAAATGGGCGGCATGGAAAGTCTGTTTGGTAAAAAGTAAATTTAAGCCGACTTGTCATCCTGAACGCAGTGAAGGATCCCTTTACTGTATGCAGGAGGGATTCTTCGCTTCACTCAGAATGACAAAAGCATGTATTCCAAATCCATCCAAAATCTAATTGAAGCTTTCCGCAAACTTCCAAGCGTCGGACATAGAACAGCCGAACGTTTTGTTTTTCATCTTCTTAAATCCGGCAAGAAACAGGTGGGAGAAATTACTCTGGCTCTAAAAGAGTTAATAGATAATGTAAAAAGCTGCGAAACTTGCTGGGATTTTAGCGACAATAACCCATGCGCTATTTGTAATAACAAAACTCGAGATGCTTCTACGCTCTGCGTGGTAAGCGACCCACAAGATATACCGGTAATAGAAAAAACCAACGCATTTAATGGCCTGTACCACGTGCTGCGCGGACTCGTAGAACCAGGAGAAGAAGATCTGGATAGATTAAAGATAAAAGAACTTTTTGCTAGACTAGAAAACAATAAAATAACCGAAGTAATTTTGGCACTTAACCCAGATTTGCCTGGTGAAACAACTATGCTATTTTTGGAGAAAAAAATTAAAGAAAAAAATCCAAGTATAAAAGCCACCCGTCTAGCTCGAGGGCTACCAATGGGTAGTGATTTGCAGTATGCAGATGAAATTACTCTGGGAAGCGCGATAAAAAACAGAACTTCTAAATAGATACTGAAAATAAAAAATTTTCAATGTTTTAAAAACTTTATATTTTGGCCGTTGCTTGTAGCAACGGCCTTATTCTTATGCGAACCACTACTTGCTTGGAACTTCCGCGGGAAGATACTGATCGCCAACCTCAAGAGAATCGAAAATCTCTTTGCTGACATCAACTTCTCCCTTCCTCCACTCTCTGGATGACTTACTGACACGCTGCTTCAGGACAAAAACCCACCGCTCTGGCACATCAACACTTCTCAAGACAGTGTGTAGGCCTACCATCGTATGCACTAGTCTCGTGTTCTCATCTTTATGATACTTCTCTACGATCTTACCATTACTTACCGTCTTTTCTTGATTGAGCGGCAAGCAAACAACCAAGACTGTGAAAACACAAAAAGATAGAGTCGCCATCAGAATGAGTGGGTTTTTCACAAGATCCGCCTTTTTTGTGGTTGATTCGACTGGATAACTTTCAGCCTTATTTTTGCCATTAATTAAAGGCAAAAATAAGGCTGAAAATATTATAAAAGAACGTTTTATAACGTTACACAAAAAAAGCCTGTTTGTCAATGACCAACAATAAACTAAAAACCACCCAAATTAGGCGGTCTTTAATTTATCTTTGAATTTTAAGAAATCTTTACCAAGCTATATCTCTGTCTTTGACCGTGTACTTTGTGGTAACGAACTTTGCGTTTGAATTTCTCTACGCGCAATGTGCGTTCTTTGCCTTGTTTTTCTAGGGTAGCTTCTACAGTTACTCCATCCAAGTATGGCATACCAACTTTTACATCGGTTCCATCTTCTTTGGCAGTAAGTAAAACCTTATCAAAAACTACTTTTGAACCTTCGTCAACTGGCAATTTTTCTATTTTTAGTACATCTCCGGTTTTTACCAGATATTGTTTCCCGCCGGTAGCAATTACTGCGTACATATATGAATTTAAGAATGATTAGAATAGTGCGATTAGTATATATGAAAAGCTGGAATATGTCAACCCCTTTCATACCTACCTACTAATTCGACTTTCTCTAACGCATGTCCAAGCATAGCTTTCTCTACCCCTGCCTTACTTGAGCCGGCTGGAAGCTCTAAAACAATGTCTAAAGCATATAATTTGAAAAAATAACGATGTTCCTTGTCTGGTGGACAAGGGCTGCCGTAAGCCATATTATCTCTAGTGTTTTTACCCAGTACCCCAGGCGGATTCATTCCCTCTTCAATAATTTTAACCTCAACAGGTATATTAAACACCACCCAATGATCCCAAACTTCAATGTTAAAACTTTTTTTGGCCGCTTCCGGAATATCCGGATCATCCATTATTAAAACCAAAGATTTAGCACCCTCTGGCACACCAGAAATCTCTAGTGGTGGAGATATATTTTCTCCATCACAAGTATATTTTGCAGGAATTTTTTCATTTGTATTAAAAACCGGACTGGTTAATTGCATACTTATTTTTTTATAACCTCCACCTTATCCCCTATCTTTAACCCAGTTTGTTCCATAAACCCAGCCGGAACCTCTAAAACAAGCGTAGAATGCCTTCGTGCCGGATATTTAGTCAACATAGCCTCTGACACCCCTGCTTCTGGGGGTAAATTTTGAGCGAAGTCCACTATTTCATCTCCATATATCCAGATTATATCCAGAGGAAAATACATATCTCGCATTACCATTTGATAATCACCGCTTTCTGGAAAAACAAACAACATACCGCCATATTTGCCCATATCTTTTTTACCGCTCCACCCTTGGAAACGATGATCCTTAGTATCTGCTACCAAAACCTTAATTTCCACACCACCTACTTTTACAATGGCTTTTGTCCACAAAGAACTATAGATTTTGCTACCAATAGCAATAATTACTAAACCTGCTAGAAAAATTAAATGCCACGTTTTTAAAGGTTTGGATTCTGGCATACTAAATTTGTTTTTTACCTATTAAATGACTTAAAATTGTCATAAGAATTACCAACCCAAAAAGAGCGTATACTTTTTGCATGCTTTGTAAAAATAACGTAGTAATACCAAATAAAAATGCCAAACTGTAAAGCAATAAAACTGCACGCTTCTGACTAAAACCATAATCTACCAAACGAAAATGCAAATGCTCTCTATCTCCACTAAACACTGGCTGACCTCTGCGTATTCTTTTATAAATAACTCTAATAAGGTCTAAAATCGGTATAGCCATAACCAAAAGCGCTGTTGCCAGCTTGCCCCCGCCAATAATGGCCAACACGCCGAGCATAAAACCTAAAAACATACTGCCGCTTTCTCCCAAAAATATTTTGGCAGGATAAAAATTAAACAGCAAAAATCCAAGACAAACTCCCAAAAATATAAGGGAAACTAAACTTACATTGGGTTGATAAAATTTGGTAATAGATGTAAGCAAAACGATAACAAAAGCACCGATAGAAACTATGCCAGTAGCCAAACCATCTAAACCATCTAGAACTTTGACAGTATAGGTCATGCCCATTAGCCACAAAAATGCCAGCACTCCCCCGCCTACTAATCCTAATTCAATAAAACCGCCGAATGGATTGGTAATCTTGGTAAGCCACGGTGCATACAAGGAACTAATCAGTATTGCTACGGCCACAAATAATAAACGAACCTTTGCCGACATAGGTCGTAAATCATCGGCTATGCCGACGAGAAAAATTATTGTTCCAGAAATAAAAGTAACTACTAACGGGTCAATTATTTTTTCTATTCCATATATAGGGTGAAAAACTAGATACAGAATTACTACCCAAAAAGACAAAAAAATTGCCACACCGCCCAAAAGTGGGGTTGGTTTCTCATGCAAATGCCTCTCGGCATCTGGACGATCTACTACATTTAATTTTGTAGCTATCTTTTTTACCAGCCAAGTAAGTATGGCCGACAAACAAAAAGCAGTTAAAAAATATATCATAGGCTACCTATTCAACCATAATTTGGCCCCCAGCGCCAACCGTTGCCTTGCTACCTCTTTTTAATTTACCTTGAAGCAACAACTCGGCCAATTGGTTTTCTACTTTTTCTTGCAAAGCGCGACGCATTGGTCTGGCGCCAAATTCTTGATCGAATCCAGCATCAGCCAAAAATTCTAGGGCTTCGTCGGTGGCAGTAAGTGTTACACCTTTTTCATCCATATCTTTGACAATATGCGCAAACATAAGTCCAGCTATTTTCTTGATATCTTCACGATTTAAAGCGTTGAACAAAACAATACCATCAAAACGATTTAAAAATTCTGGACGGAAATATTGTTTTAGCTCTACATGCAAAAGTTGGCTAAGCAGCTCTTCGTGAGAAATGCCATGCTTGTTTTGTTCTTGCACAAAAGCAGTACCTGCATTGGAAGTCGCAATAATAATCACATTAGTAAAATCAAACGTATGGCCAGAGCTGTCGCTAAGTCGCCCATCATCCATAACTTGCAAAAATAAATTTAGAACATCCGGGTCGGCTTTTTCTATTTCGTCTAAAAGCAATAAAGAGAACGGACTCTTGCGCACTGCTTCGGTAAGCACACCTGTACCTTTGGTGCCTGGCATGCCAATTAATTTATATATACTAGACTTGTCTTGGTATTCACTCATATCCAAACGGATACTCATATTTTCGCCGCCAAAATATATTTCGGCGATTGTCTTGGCTAATTCGGTTTTACCAACACCTGTTGGCCCCAAAAATAACAGGTTAGCAATTGGTCTTTTGCTGGATCTGATATCTACTCTAGCTCTGCGCAAAGCATTGGCCACCGCACTTACCGCTTCTTCTTGGCCAACTACTCGTTTATGCATCTCTTCTTCCAAACGAATTAATTTATCTGATTCATTGCTAGATATTGCAGATAGCGGAATCTTGGTTTTTTCTGTGACCACTGCCGCCACTTCTTCTTTGGTTACAATTGTATTTCTGCCTTTTTTATTATGAGTCAAGCCGGCGGCTTCGGTCATGATTTCCAAAGCGCTGCCAGGTAAATATGATTCATGAAAAAATTTGGTAGCATACTCTACGCATTTTTCTATAGCTCCATAAGAAAAGAATATATTTTTCTTATACTCCAAAGCACCAGCCCTGGATTCCAGTACTTGAATTGCTTGATCTTCGGACATTTGACGAATTTCTACCTGTGTAAAAACATCTTTTATAGACGACCCTAAGAAATGTTGGGAATAATCTTCGGTGGTAGTGGTAGCGATAGTAAAAAATTTGGCGCTGCCCAAAACTTCTGCCAGGGTATCGGCAATATCTAGACTCCCCTTTTCTCCTACAGACACACCAATTAATTCGTGTAAATTATTGATAAATAAAACTACATTGCGAGCTCTGGATATTTCTGCAACCACACGACGCAAACGCTCTACCGCACCCTCTGGGCTGGTGCCGGCAAGCAACGCCGAAATACTTAAACGCACTAATCTTTTATCTTTTAATTTGTCCGGAACTTGGTCTTCTATCATGCTTTGGGCAATACCTTCTACGATAGTATTTTTGCCCACACCTCGTTCGCCTACAAGAAGTAAATTATATTGACCACCATCAATTACTTGAAATATCTCGTCTATTTCTGCATTGCGAGCCACACACTGTTCTAATTGGCCATAATGGGCCAACATAGTAACATCTGTGCTAAAGCTGTTTAAATAGGGCGTAGACAATGCGGTCATAGCTTTATCCATACCCTGTTTGGAATGATGACTGGCCGCTTTTCTAAACTTTATATAATCATAATATAGTTTTTCTCGCATTCTGGCCCATTCCACTACATTGCTCAATTGGCGTTCGGTGATATCGAAATTAAATAAGGCTTCTTGAATAGCTGGATTCTCTCGCAACGCTACAATAAGCAAATCGGTTACGCTTACATAGTCTTGATGAGCACTATACGCCTCTTCGTATGCTTGAAAAATAATCTGATAAAGATCGGTAGACACAGTAGGAGCCACACCTTTGTAAGCAGCTTGTTTTTGATCAATCTGGAATAAAGGTTCTAAATCTTTTTGCAAAGAAGTGGCCGGAATGCCTAGTCTAATAAAAATATTGGCAATTCTATTGAAAGAAAGCAGCGAATAAAATAAATGCTCTGATCCAACTGTTTTGGATTTGTTTTTGTCGGCCAATTTATACGCTTTGGCCAATGCTGATAAAGCTTCTTCGGTAAAAACTTTGGCAATATTTTGTTTTTTACGCCCAGGCAGCTTAACTGCTTCCGGCCAAAACTGGATATTTAAATTATCCGTTTCGTTTTTATCTTTATTTTTGTAATTATATTTAAATGGTTCCATTGTGCCAGCCAATTCTTTTCTTTTTATGATTCTATACCAAAAATATAAAAGCGCGACTGCACCCAGCCAGAATAGCAGTTTGGTTTGGCCGTCTAAACTTATAAAAAAGTTTTGCCAATGTATCGGGTCTCTAAAAATATTGGCAACTCCTTGTTTATACATCAAAAATCCAACCCATATCCAAGCGTTGAGCCATAACACAAAGGCCGTAACCAAACGTATTCTATTTAAAATACGACGGCCTGTTTGTAAAGCCAGATTATAACGAGTTAAAGGATAACCCCAATAAAACCAAAATCCACGGTTGGAAATTCCCATGGTCATTTTGCGGCATTGCTTGCACTTTTTAAAACCGGTAGCATTCCCTACTTGGCAAGGTTCGCAAACAAGTAAATTTAAAGGTGGCAATTTTTTAAACTGCATAAACTATTCCATAAAAAACAACTACTGGCAGCGCCAGCCAGATTATAAACAAAACAGAACAGAAGCCAAACCATAAGGCCAGCGCAAAAGTGCGGGCGATAATTTGCACTATGCGCATAAAAAAACTAACGATACGTCCTTGGATATCGAACTGACCGTACATAGGCACAAATAGATTGACAATCCACACACCAGGTGCCAAGCTAGCATTACCGTTTTTTAAAATTTGAAAACATTGTCGTAGAGCATGAAGAGCGCCCTTGGTATACCACCAAACCGGAAAATAAAAAACATCCAAAATGGCTTCTAAAAATAAACGTTGTAAAATTAATATAAACATAAATACTTATGTCGAAAAACGACACCGATTAAGTTACTTTAAGTATATGGGCTAAAGCCACATATATAGGCTCCCATATTTACTGTGCTTGTTCAGAAAAGTACGTAAACGTCCTTTTCGCTCACGTCGCTTGTAAATAATGTCCTTCGCTCGGAAATATCCAGAGTCAATATTTATAACTCGCAAACGGTTATAAATATCTCACTGACTATCTCTCTCGCTCAGTTCCATTATAACACATCCAAAGCCAACAAAAAATCCCCCAAACAGGGGGATGGTTTGCTGAAGTTGCAATTAATTTTTGGCAACCGAACTATTCTTATCTGCTAGAAACATCATTCCAGAAGCTTCTACCATATTTAATTTTACTAATCTGGAAGCGATGCTACTCATAGAACTATTGTCTGCTATTTCTACCTCTAGCTTTCTTACTTCCATCTCCAGTGCCAAAGTCTTTTTTTCTAGCTCATGCATTTGGTAGCCACTAGTGGCAGAAGAGGTAATATTTACAATATAGGCAGCGCTAAACAAAAATATAAAGGCAAACAAACTTAAACGTAGGTACGGGGAAGTGAGCCAGCCTGGCAAACTAATAGTCTGTAAAGAAAATTTGAAGTTTTGATATTTATATTTTATCTGACGCTTGAATGACATATTTTTACCCTGTTAAATAAGATTTGATTTGTATTATTTTCACTAAATGATGGATAGGATTCATTTCCTTGTTTAGATTTAAACATCAAACTACTGCTCAAATCTTAGTTTTAAATTATTTTATAATTTAAAACTATTTAACAGGGTGAATTTTTTCTACCACTCTTAGTTTGGCGCTTCTGGAGCGAGGATTATTTTTGACCTCCTCTTCGCTGGCGCTAATTGGTTTTTTATTAATTAATTTGACTTGCTTATTTACTATAGATTGAAAGTATTGTTTTACGATTCTGTCTTCTAGAGAGTGAAAGGTGATAACTGCTAACCTGCCACCACTAGATAATGCACTAACTGCTTGTGGTAAGGCTTTTTTTAAACTTTCAAGCTCATGATTGGTTTCTATTCGCAATGCTTGGAAAACTTTCGTGGCTGGGTGTAATCCGCCTACCCAAGGAATTTCTTTATCTGATTTTAATTTTTGTCTATACGTTTCCAAAATTATTTCTACCAACTCCCCTGTTTTTTCTATTTTCTTGTTCTTTCTATAAACTTTTACTGCTCTAGCTATTTCTTTATTCAAGTTTTCTTCTCCAAAATTTTTAAATAATCTGCTTAACTCTTCTTCAGTATAAGTATTTACCACATCGGCAGCAGTCAAACTTTCTTCTCCTTCTACCTTTAGCATTTCACCTACTCCATATCGCATATCTAGCGCCTCATCTACCAAAAAGCTAAAACCTCTCCCCCGCTCCTCAAATTGAGGAGTAGACCATCCCAAATCCATCAAAATCGCATTTACTGGACTAAAATCATTTTTTGTAATTATTTCTTGTAAATTAGCAAAATTATCTCGTGCAAGCGTAACTCTGTTCTGAAAATTATATAGGAACTGTTTGGCGCGCAAAACTGCTTCTGGATCCAGATCTATTCCTAATAATTTTCCATTCGGAGATATCTTTTCTAACATCACTTCGCTATGACCGGCATCTCCCAATGTACAATCAATTACATTGTTACCTGGCTTCAAGTTAAGCGCATCTATCGTTTCTTTCATTAATACTGGTTCGTGACGCATATTTTTCATGATTCATGATGCACGTAACAGGATGCAGTGAGTCGTGTTGTGTGCATCATGCATCTTGTTTTAAACTCCCAGCTCGCCCATCTTTTCGGCAATCGCTCCGCTTTCGGCTTCAGTTTGATTTTTATATTTATTCCACAAATCTTGATCCCAGATTTCCAATCGATTATACAAACCGGCAATTACCAAATTCTTTTTTATTCCAGAAAATTGGCGTAAATATTCCGGTAAAATTACTCTTCCTTGTTTATCTAACTCTACATCCATCGCACCGGCTAACATTAATCTAGAAAAAGCTCGGCTGTTGGATTGACTAATTGGTAATGCGGCCAATTTCTCGGCCAGCTTCTCCCATTCGGTTTTGGTATAAAGAAAAAGACAATTATCCAAACCGCGGGTAACCACTGCACCTTTTTGTAATTCACGGCGAAATTTGACTGGGATAGCCATTCTGCCTTTGTCGTCTAAACTGTGATTGTATTCACCAATGAACATATGTGGAAGAATTATTAATGAGTAGAGAGACAAGCATTTTCCCCACTTCATTCCACTACAATCCATTTTATACCACTTTAAAACATAAGTCAACATTTTGTTCCATTTTAAACACCGGTTATTTTGGCTAATATAAAGCAAGAAAATACCATTTGGTAATGGGTGTGGATAACCTCACACATATTCCTTGAGAGCATAATGGCAAGTTATCCACTTCTGTATAATAAAAAAGACCCTACAAGGGGGTCGTTCAATATGGTATAATTTATTTATCAGAAAACTTCTTAAAATATGTGGGGAAAAAAGGAAAATTAGCCAGTGAGTGATGTCTTGACGTTTTTTTGTATTTGTGTTAAAAAGAAAAGCCCCGCCCTTATAAGGGAAGCGGGGACAATTCTTAGCCTATTTATTTAGGCTCTGGTAGTGGGAGAGGTAGCTGTAAAAAGGCTGCTTCTTTTATTTTCCTACGTTCCCAGTAGCCTGGTACCGCGGGAAAACAGAATGCCTGCTTACCAACCTCATGCGCCCATAATCGGCGCCCATTTCTGAGCGTGATATAGGGACGACAGATGAGTTCTGCTTCCATACTTTGCACTTGATTACATCCTCTTAACTAAGGGAATGATTTAGCCCTCCAAAGCAATTAATATGATAACCTGCTTTAGTAGAGCCAAACAAAAAACCAGTGCAAAATGTCGTCAACCACCCAAATCTCTAAACGGAATGTTCTTTGAAGTGGGGCTGAGTTTTGCACAACCAACCCGCAAGCGGGTGATGTGACAACATTTTATACTGGTTAAATTTTCAAAGAACTTCTGTTTAGATAATACGCTTGTTGGTTGTGCAGTATTAATATAACAAAAACAAAAAAGACCGTCAAGGACTTTTTTACCATATGTCAAGGGTTAAGCATAATCGTTGGAATACAAAAAAACAACCCGGGAAGCTGGTTGTTTTTTTGTATATTTTAATTTTACCTATTCCTTTGTTGTGCCAGGATCATCTTTGTCAATATCTTCTGGTTTGTAACCCAATAAAGGTAGCGCAACATCTCTAAGGAAAATACTCATTACAAGAATAATATTTTCTAATTCTATACCTTCTTTAAATGCATAATCTTTAAGAGAAATAAATTTATCTTCATCTACCATGTCTTTTATTACCTTTTTAGATGCTTCCTGAACGTCGTATGCAGATTTTGGATTAGTTACTTTAATTTTTTCTACTAACTCACTTTGATTTTCAAGCACAAATTTATCAGATCCGCTTTTCTTTAAAAGTGCATCTCCAAAATCTGTAAGACTAATAGGGCTTTTACGTTTTGTAAGTGCTGTTGCTGCTGATAAAGTCCTCTCGTCTATTTTTGTGGAGCATTGAGTAATGTTTGTTGTTAATAATTTAATTTCTTTTTCTATTTCACCAACTTTTGCTTTTAAGTCATCGGCTATCTGAGCGTATCTTCCTAATTTGTGCGCTGCTGCACCCCAACCTGCAAAACCACCTAATGCCGTACTTATCAATATTATGATCCAACTGTTATCTTGTGGCATATTTTTTTGCTTATTTTTGTTTACAGGTATACTATATATGAAAATATATAAATATACAATATGCAAAAATCTATCGATTTGTCAACACCCTTCCTCTCAACTCTTAAGACTGTAATAAAGCACCGAGCAAAGTCCCAAACCGCTCTCTGTCGTTGTACCGATTGTTTCGGTGCCAAACGAAAGCGTCAAGGTAAGACTGGAAGTGCTTCTTTGAAATAGCTTTGTGCGTGCCTTTAATACTTCTCTTTAAGTGCGACCAAAAACTCTCTACGTTATTAACGTGTACGTCCCCTCGGACGTATTCTTTGTTTCCGTGATTAACTGATTGTCTGTTATAGCCCCAAGAAGCCAGATTATAGCGATTACTCTTATCAGTGAGCAATCTTGTATCAATCGGATAGATATTATGGTCTAAAAACGTCGCTATAGTTTTAGCCGATACATCTTTTACGGCTTTGGCTCTCATTCTACCCTTTCGTTCTACTGCCCCGATTACTTTAGTCTTCTTATTCATTACCACACTTAACATTTCATTGTTCTTGCCAGCGTCGCCTTTACCACCAAAGAACCCTTCATCCATTTCCACATCGCCTTTAAGTGGTAGGCCGTCTTGTTTTAAAGATTCTCTGATTAGTTTTAAAATCCTCCACGCACATTTATAAGTTACCCCAAGTTGTCTTTCCATTTCTTTACTAGAAACACCGCTCTTAGCATTAGAGAAGATAAAGAGGGCGTGGAACCATAAGGTTAAAGGCGTGCTAGTCTTTTCAAAAATTGTACCTACTAGCGGGGCAATCTGAAAACGACACTTAGAGCATTGAAATTTGAGCCTACCTTTTACTCGGTTATATCGGCCACCGCAAGAACAAGTCTTAGCGTGTAAGTTGCTAAAGATATACTCTAAACAAATATCATCATTTGGGAAGTCTTTCTTTAAATCTCGGATGCTGTACTTATCAGCTTGAGCCATAATTATGGGGTTAATAACTTATGGCTGTATTGTACATTTTATTAATTATGCCGTCAAGGGATAGGTGTTGATAACCTATAAATTTTAGGGTAAAAAAACCGCCTCTAGATTATTCATCTGGGCGGCGACTGCATAATACAAAGAAAATATTTCAACGAATAATCCTTGATGTCCCACTCGAAAGGGAGGGAACTTCTAGAGAACCAAATTGAGGTTTCTTTGGAACAAAACCAAACGTGTAGGCATCAGATCCGACGCCTCCCCAGTTTCCAACGCTAGAGAAAGTGCTTGCACCCTTCCAATCACCCTTTCCCCAAAGACAAAGGACTTGCCCTTTTTCTTCACCACCCAAGGCGATAATCTTTCGATTCTTCTGCGAACCTGGATAGTTCATCACAAGTCCGCAAAGATGCTCTGGAAAAAATGGCGCAAGATTTCTACCTTTGCCCCAATCCCAAATCTCGTGCGGATCTATACGCCCAGTTGCATGAGCGCTAACAAATGTCACCAGAGACACTTCTATAGGAACAAGGATTCCCACAAGCTTACCTCCACCGAAGAACTTGCTCACGCCTTGGTCGCGGATCTTGTATTCACGCTCATTGAGCACGACTTCAATTGGCTCAACTCCATACGGAACAACTGTAAAGACTTCTAATACAGAGCCTTCTAGCGAACGAAGTTTTTGCATTATGAGCTCCTTGGGCATAACGCCCTGCAAGGATAGTTTTTAGACAATATAATTTGTTTGCTAACTATTACGTTTTTTTGTAATTTTGTCAATAACCTACACCTCTGCTTCCATCCCTGCCTTTACAGGCATAGCCTCTACACCCAGATCGTCTTGCAATTTTTTGGCCAAAACTTCCGACACGGCCGGTTCTCCATGATTTAAAAATACTTTTTTAGGAATATGTTTACCGCCTATCCATTTTACAAATTTATTTTCATCTGCGTGAGCCGATAAAGCGCCAATAGAACTTACGTGACAATGAACTGCCACATGTTCCCCCATCACCTCTACCGGAGAATATCCTTCCATAATTTTTCTGCCCAGCGTGCCTTCGGATTGGTAGCCAATTATAAGTAAAGTGTTTTTTTCATCCGACAAGTAACGCAAAGCATGGTGCAAAATACGACCACCATTCATCATGCCAGAACCGGCGATAATTATTTTTGGAGAAGGTGTGTGATTTATTCTTTTTGATTCCTCTACAGTTTCAGTCATTATCAGTCCTGGAAAATTAAACAATTCGTCATCATTTTTTAATAACCTGTCGGCTTCGGCGTCGTAATATTTTGGGTATTTTAAATAAACTCTGGTGGCTTTGATAGCTAGCGGACTATCCAAAAAAATTGGCACGCGCGGCAACAAATGCCTACGATCTATAAGTTCGTTTAGTTCATAAATTAATTCCTGCGTTCTTTCAAAAGAAAAAGATGGAATCATAAGAGTTCCACCTCTACTTAAGGCAGTTGTGATTTCTGACACAAGCAACTCTTCACGTTTATCACTAGATTCGTGCAAGCGATTTCCGTATGTAGACTCACACACAAGAGCGTCTACACCCTTTGGTAAATCTTCGGTGTCGCGCAAAATTGGCACGCTAATATTGCCAACATCTCCGGAAAACACAACTTTTTTACCCTCGGCTTCTACTTCTACAAAGGCCGAACCAAAAATATGCCCAGCATCATGCAAAGTAAAATATACACCTGGCGATAACAAAGTTTTTTTGCCATAATCTACCGCTTTAAATTGCAGCATCACTTTGGCAATATCGGAAGAATCATACAAAATTTCGGCGCCGTGATGATTATGATTATAGATCATAATATGTAAGGCGTCTTCCAAAATTAATTCTATTAATTCTATAGTTGGTGGCGTAGCATAAAAAGCTCCTTCAAATCCATTTTTGACCAGTAGTGGCAGGCGGCCAACGTGATCCAAATGAGCGTGCGTAGCAATAACACCAGTTAATTCGGCTGGATTAAACGGAAATGGTTCTCTATTTTTTTCTTCGTTAAGCTGATTACCCTGAAACATACCGCAATCAACCAAAAACTTTTTACCTTCTGCCGCAAACATATTACAAGAACCGGTTACTTCTCCAGCCGCTCCGTAAAAGGATAAACGCATAATACAGATTATTTATTAAACACTTCGAAAATAGTATAACAATAATCACGTAAAAATAAAACAGCCCTCGGAATAAACCAAGAGCCATCTAAATGAACAAACTATTTGGAGATCTTCTTGCGCAACCCCGGCACACTTATTCGACCTTCCCTCAAAATCCCCAAAAAAACTTTCCACATTACGAGTACCACCAAATACTTGATCCTCGCATTTTCCGCCGTTCTCTTACTAACAAGAGATACGATCTGATTGGCAGTAGCTACAACCTTTTCCTTTAGAAGCAGATTGCCGTTGTTTTTATCTACCTCTATGGGATAAAATCGCTTCTTACGCTTATCACTACCCACCAACTTCGGTTGCAATATTTCACAGATTGCCAACAAAGTTTCAGCTACCATAATTGCGGCCCTCGCTCGCTCGGGAGCAACACCGTTTGAGTTACCAGCAGCAACCATAGCCATCACATCGGCCGAAATTGGCGACTTGAGCCTGGCCGCCACACCATCTGGCAACCTACCAAGCAAGAGATCGCCGATTACCAAAAATGAAAGCTGATAACCAACGCTGGCTTTAACACCATGCAACGATCTTGAAATGGGCAGTAGGGAAAACTCGAAAAAGAGCAGGCTCCCATTTTGTTTTGCCATAGAAACCTCCCCTCTTGTTAGAGTAAATTTACTATAACACAAAAAAATAATTATAAACAACAAATTTACCTATCCAAAAATAAACTTTTCTGCTACAATACTTTTACCTAAATTTTTATGCGACGAAACATAAACAATGTTGAAATAGTCGAACCACCGATTGGCGAATTGACCAAAAAATATTCTGCTTTTTCTGCAATCAAACGTGCCTGTTTTACCGGTTGCGGTTGTTTAGTTTTTGTTATTATTGGCATAATTATTTTTATCCGCATCGCCATGGGTAGCGGACCAGAAACTCTAAGCTCTGTGCCAGCCAACTTTCCTTCCAATATACCTTTGTATGACAAAGATAATATAGAACAAATTACTTTTATATCTGGCAAATACAAAAATAGAGGCATAGAAATCGCCGCTATTTTCCCAAAAATTATTTTGTCGCCTCTTTTAATTACAATGGACAAAAACACACAAGCAAATGCCGACACAGATAAACTAACTTCTATTACAAATCTGTGGAAAATGATTAGCGCTCCGGTAAGTGACCACCGCGACACAATACAAATAGAATGGCGCGAACTAAACGCTGACCCATTTTTTATTATTGGATATTATAAAACCGAACTAAAAAAACAAGCATATAATATAGACGTGGAGAGTGAAGGAGAAGGTGTCCAACAATTTAGCTTTAGCAAAGACGACATTACGGGCTCTATGTATGTGCAAGGAGCACCCGGACAAGGGGCCGACTATGCAGTACTTACGGTAAATCTTAAAACAGAAACCTCTACCAGCACCTAGCTTATGCCCAGTAATACAACCCCGTAAGGCTGCTAAAGGCAGCCAAATAAAAACTAAGAACTATCAGGCTTAATAAAGATAATTCAAATTACCCCTCCGTATTAATTCCATTTACGTCCAATACGGGGTTGATATACTGGGTATGCTCAAAATTCTAAACGGCCAATCCAAATCCATCACCGGAGCTGCTATTATAATTTCCGGCGCTACTTTGGTTAGCCGACTAATGGGACTGGCGCGCGACAGAATCTTTGCCCATTACTTTAGTGCCGGCCCTATCTTGGATGCCTATTACGCCGCTTTCAAAATCCCAGATTTAATCTACAACCTACTTATTATTGGCGCCTTAAGCGCTGGTTTTATTCCAACATTTACCAAACTATTTTATCAGGGCGAAGACAAGTCATCTGCATGGAAACTTGCCAACAATATTTTAAACATTACCGCCATATCACTGCTTGTAGTAAGTTTTTTTGGCATTATCTTTGCTCCATCTCTTGCCCCGATTATTGCCCCTGGATTTAGCAAGACTTCTCAAGATTTAGTAGCCACACTTACTCGCATTATGTTTGGCTCCACCATTATGCTGGGGATGTCTATGGTAATTGGTGGCATGCTACAATCGTTGCGCACCTTTTTTCTATATTCTCTGGCCCCAATATTTTATAATCTAGGCATAATTATCGGCGCTGTACTGCTTGTACCAATACTGGGGATAAGCGGACTAGCTTGGGGCGTGGTGTTGGGCGCTTCTTTACACTTTTCTTTACAAGCTTACAGCGCATATGCCAACGGCTACAGATGGAAATGGTATTTTAATTTAAAAGATAAAAATACTCGGTTAATCGGCAAACTAATGATTCCCCGCACTCTGGGACTAGCTATTAGCCAACTAAATTTAGTCATCATTACTATGTTGGCATCTTTGTTGCCTGTAGGAAGTGTAACTATTTTTAATTTTGCCAACAATTTACAAGCTGTACCTATTGGAATTATCGGCATACCTTTTGCTTTAGCGGTATTCCCAGTACTATCTGCTGCCGCCTCACAAAATAATATAGAAGAATTTATCAAAAACTTATCCTCTACAATTAGACAAATTTTATTTTTGATTATCCCCTGCGCTATTATCATACTTTTACTCCGCGCTCAAATTGTACGCGTGATTTATGGCACAGGTAAATTTGATTGGACTGCCACCATACACACAGCCGATACTTTGGCTTTTTTCGCGCTCAGTCTTTTTGCTCAAGCGCTTATTCCCCTGCTCGCCCGAGCGTTTTACGCACTATCCAATACAAAAACTCCATTTATTATTGGCATCATTTCCGAACTGGTAGGTATTATTGCGGCTCTACTACTTATGCAACCACTCGGTGTGGCTGGTCTAGCTCTGGCTTTTTCTATCGCTTCAATACTCAACCTAACGATACTTAGCATTACTTTAAGGAATACATTGAAAAAAATTGACGGAGAAAAAATACTTTCCTCTTTCTACCGTATTATTTTGGCCGCTATTCCTATGGCTATAGCTATTCAATATGCCAAGTATCCACTGGCCAAAATATTCAACCAAGACTACTTCTTTGGCATACTTGGCCAGGGCTTGGTAGCAAGCTTAATAGGTCTAGCAATTTATGGGCTAATATGTTACCTTTTGAGGGTGCCGGAACTATTACAAATTAAAGATAGTTTGGCTAGCCGCTGGCTACAAACCAAAAATTTGCCTACTACCGAACCAATCAGTAACAACGAATAAACATGGAAAAATCTCAGATTCGAAATTTCTGCATTATCGCCCATATAGATCACGGCAAAAGCACTCTTGCCGACCGTCTTTTGGAATTTACGGGCACTGTAGCTAAACGAGACATGCAGGCCCAATTGCTTGATTCTATGGATTTGGAGCGTGAGCGAGGCATTACCATCAAACTCACACCTGTAAGAATGACCTACAAAGACTATGTATTAAACCTAATAGACACCCCTGGGCACGTAGACTTTAACTACGAAGTTTCCAGATCACTAGCCGCTGTAGAAGGCGCAGTATTGCTTGTAGATGCTAGCCAAGGCGTGCAGGCCCAAACTATAGGTAACCTATATTTGGCAATTGAGCAAAACCTAACTATCATCCCGGTAATCAACAAGATAGACATGCCCAATGCCAATATAGAAAAAACTACAGATGAAATTATACATTTGCTTGGCTGTAAACCGGAAGAAATTATTTTGGCTTCTGGCAAAACTGGCCAAGGTGTAGATAAAATTTTGGAAGCAGTAATAGAGCGAATCCCCCCACCAACATACGATACAAATAATCCTACCAGGGCTTTGATTTTTGATTCTGTTTACAACGACTACAAAGGCGTAATCGCTTCTGTGCGAGTAATGGATGGCGAATTAAAAAAGGGAGACAAAATATTTCTTATCGGAACCAGAACTCCAGCCGAAGTTTTGGACGTTGGCTACTACACGCCAAAATTTCAATCTGCTGCCAAAATAAATACCGGCGAAATCGGTTATTGTATTACCGGATTAAAAGAACTGCGCGACTGTCGTGTGGGTGACACGATTACCACTTTCAAAAAAGACGAAGAGGAAAAAAATATTCATACCCTGGCTTTGCCTGGCTATAAAGAAGTAAAACCAATGGTGTATGCCGGCATCTTTCCCAAAGAAGGAGACGACTACCAAGAACTACGCGACGCGATTGAAAGATTAAAACTAAACGACGCTTCTCTTTTCTACGAACCAGAACATTCTTTGGCTCTTGGTTTTGGTTTCCGTTGTGGTTTCTTAGGACTGTTGCACTTAGATATCTTTCAAGAAAGATTAAGCCGAGAATATAATTTGGAAATAATTATTACTGTACCGAGCGTTGCCTACCGCATAATAAGCAATACTGGCCAAGAAAAAACTATCCATAGCCCGCAGGAAATGCCAGACCCAACTCATATTACAGAAATTTTGGAACCTTGGATGAAACTAGACGTAATTACCCCAAAAGATTTTGTGGGTAACGTTATGGGGCTCGTATCCGAACGCAAAGGCAAATATATAAACACTGAATATTTAAGCACCGGCAGCGACCAGCGCGCTATGTTGCATTACGAAATTCCGCTTGCATCGCTTATTACTGATTTTTATGATAAACTAAAAACCGTTACTTCTGGCTACGCTTCTATGAATTATGAATTCATAGATTACCAAACTACAGACGTAGTGAGGCTAGATATTATTGTAGCAGAGGAGCAAGTAGAGGCTCTAGCCACCCTAGTTTGGCGAGATTATGCGTATAAAGTAGGCAAAAAAATCGTAGAATCACTAAAAGAATCATTGCCCAAACAGCAATTTGTCCTAAAGATCCAGGCTGCAATTGGAGGAAAAGTAATTGCCGCAGACAGACTGTCGGCTTTACGCAAAGACGTTATCGAAACTATGAGCGGTGGCGACTACACACGCAAACAAAAACTATTACAGAAACAGAAAAAAGGTAAAAAACGCATGTTGGCTCATGGAAAAATAGATATTCCGCCAGAGACTTACTTGGCGGTCTTAAAGAGATAGATATGTCGGAAATACAACCTGGACACAACCCAGAAATCACAGGAGAAAATAAAGAAAAAGAACCAAATATTACAGTTGATTTTTTCTTTTCATACCATGGAACACCTGAAGATTTTAGCCGCTTGCCGGAGGCTTTAAAAAAAGCTGACGTCTTTATACCAGAAGAACACGGTTGGACAAAATATACAGAAAAGTTATATAACGAAATTTCAGAAGGAAAAACAAACCCAGACGAAATTAATTTTAGTCATGTCGACAAAAAAATATTATCTTTACTATACAACAGTAAAAAACCTGTTTTATTTATAGATACGCCATCAGAGCATCCTATAACAATAGAGGCTTATACTCCAGCAGAAACTGAAGCTGAAGCTATAAAAGATTTTCTAGAAGGATATTTTGATTTAAGCATAACAAATATTAAGTCTGCCTTGGGTGATAAAGCACGTAACATTATAGAAAGAGAAAAAATTATGGCCGCTACGCTTAAAGAAAAAATAAAAAACTTAACTCAGCAATTCCCACAACTAAAAAATAAAGAAAATATAAATATACTAGCTGCTTTAGGAGTCACACACACTTCTCTGCACCAACAGCTCAGACCGGAATTACAGCAATCTAACAAAATACTCGGACGCGACACTATTGTTTTTACAACCGCAAGAGAAATTGTAAGAACACTGATTAGAAATCCAGAAAAAATTTTTGACGATGAAGTTTATGCTCGCGCTTTAATAGAAAATATTGTCAGCTTTTTAATTAAGGATACTACACTCGACAGCAATAAGATTTCATGGGTTGCCAGAAAATTATGCGCAAATCTATCTATGGATAGAATACAATTATTTTCTAAAAATACTGGCCACTTACTACTTGGACAACAGCTCAATACGCATAATATAAAGCATTTACCGTCAGAACTAGCAAAGATTGGAATAAAACTACCTACCACCGAAGAAGAAATAGACAAATTATTAAACATACGAAAAAAATAAATTATATGGGCTAAAGCCGCATATATACTCGTTCGCTCGAAAATATTTTAGCAAGCTAAATATTTTACTTACTCACTTCGCATATGAAACATAAAACTGTAAAAAGAATTTGGATTGCCATATCTCTTTTGGCAATTATTGCCATGCTTGTTTTTAGCTTCTTACCAGCTTTGCAATACTAAAAATTCCATAGGAAACTAATAGTACTACTTGAACATAAATTCAAGAACTATTATTAATTTCTTATTCTATTACCATGCTTAAAAAATGGAACGTTCTGCCTCCCCCACCAGACGATTTTATTAACTCTCATCCAGAATTACCAACTACAATTTCTCGTTTGCTTTGGAACCGAAATTTGCGTGATCAAAAAAGAATCGATGAGTTTTTGAATCCTGATTATTCCCAAGATGTTCATGATCCATTTTTATTCCAGGACATGGAAAAAGCAACGGACATAATTTTTAAATCCATAAAAAACCAAGAAAATATCGTGGTGCACGGAGACTACGATGCGGACGGTGTTTGCGCTTCGGCTATTATAATTAACGGCCTAAGAAAATTAGGAGCACAAAATGTAGATGTCTTTATCCCCCATCGCGAAACAGATGGCTATGGCCTTAATCCAAGAACAATAGAATTTTTAGCAGAAAAGAAAACAGATCTGATTATTACCTGCGATTGCGGTATTAGCAACTACGACGAAGTGGCACAGGCCAAAAAGAAAAAAATCAAAGTTATAATTACAGATCACCACGTGGTGCCAAAAAAGGTGCCAAAAGCCGACGCTATAATTCACCCACTTGTGCCAGACGAACCTTACCCAGACAAAGGACTCTGCGGTGCGGCTGTGGGCTTTAAACTCGTACAGGGCTTATTGCGAAAGTACGCTCGCAAAAATGCCACCTTGCCAGACGGGCAGACTTTTGAAGGTTTTGAAAAATGGATGCTAGATTTGGTAGCCATTGCTTCTATTGGCGATATGGTGCCACTACTAGGCGAATCACGCACTCTTACTCGTTATGGTTTAACCGTTATAAACAAAACTAGAAATATCGGCTTAAAAAAACTACTGATTGTAGCTGGTATGGCCGACGAAAACGGGAACTCCAAACGAGGTGTGTACGATTCATATAATATGAGCTTTCAGATTATACCTAGAATCAATGCTGCCGGCCGCATGGATCATGCCAACTTTGCTTTTGCCCTACTAATGGCTACAGACGAAAAAGAAGCCGAAGATTTGGCAGCACAACTAAACAAAAATAATACTGATAGACAAAAAATTACAGAACAGTACGTAAGCGAAGCCAGAAGACAAATAAAAGAAACTGGCCAAAAAGATAATCCTGTATTGTTTGTGGTGGGGCAAGGCTGGCCCACCGGAATACTGGGCTTAATTTCCGGAAAGATAAAAGACGACTACTACAGGCCTTCTATAGTAATGGGAGAAGGTGAAAAAGAAATAGTTGGTTCCGGACGCAGTATCCGTGAGTTTAATTTAATCTTGGCATTACAAAGCATGCCGGAAATATTTGGAAAATTCGGCGGCCATCCTCAAGCTTGCGGATTTACCCTCAAAGATAAAAGTATTCTGGAAGAATTTAAAACAAAACTAACTACTAGGGCAGCCACCCAAACTGCCGAAGTCGATATGACTCCACAAATTACCGTAGATGCAGAAGTTGACCTGGACGAAGTAAATTGGAAACTATACGATTTATTACAAAAATTTGAACCATTTGGACAAGCCAACGAAGAGCCAAAGTATTTGGCCAAATCTGTAACGCTTGTAAATATTGACCCGGTCGGCCAAGACGGCAAACATTTACGCCTAACAGTAAAACATAACTCTCACTTGCTAAAGAAAACCATCGGCTTTGGATTAGGAGACATAAAAAAATATTCCGAAAATTGGAAAGAATCTCTGAAACCCGGAGATAAAATAGATATGGTTTTCTCTATTGGCGTAAACGAGTGGAACGGAAACAGAGAACTGCAACTAACGGTTGAGGATATCAAAAAGCTCTAGTAAATAAAAACACCGCTTATAATTAAGCGGTGTTTTTATTTTATAGTTATTATTTCTTAATTTCTTTTTCCAAGTTCTTCCAACGCTTCTTTAACTCTCTTACCAATTGATTTTTTACCTCCATAGCCATTTCTTTTTTGGCAGCATATTCTTCTACTGCTCTTTCTACTAGAGCGTCGTACATCTCTTTGGTTGGACCATCCAATTGCTTCAAGCTCTCTTTTAGCTGATCGTGCAAATCATTGGCTTGAGACATCATTTTTTCTCGCATTTCTTTGCCTTTTGGCGTGGCGTTAAGCCACATTAAGGCTGCACCCATTAAACCTCCTAAAAAAAGTCCTTTTTTAAATCTTCCCATATGATTTAGCTAAATTGATTTAACGTAATCATGTCGCGTAGCGTCCATTGAAACGCAACCTTTAATAAAATTAACTTACCAAAGCCACTATTCACTATCAACCAATTCTAAACGTTGACTGGGCACTCCTTGCATCCCTCTAATTAATTCGGCTAAATTATACTCATTGGGGGCACCATTATTAGGCATCAATCGTCCTAAGGCACGACCAATATCATAAGGAGATATATCATTAGGCCAATGACCTGACTCTCCATATTCTGCAACTTTGCCTAAAATTTCTGCAGCACGGCCACGAGAAAAAAATTCTTGCTGCTCCGTTGGTTTTTCGCCAGGCATATTTAGTTGATAACTAATTAGAATAAGAATTAACTTATTAAACTATTATACACCATCAGGGTCTTGGCCGCAACCGCTTCTTTAACATCCAAATTACCTATTTCCTTATCTAATTCTATCTCGTCTATAACGGCCAACCTGATTTTATCATTCATATAGCCTGCCCCAGACGAACTCTTAAATGTTTCAAAATTTTGACAAACCACCACACTACTTAACGCAAACAATTTTGGTAAAAAATAAAAGTTGTATAATTTTATAAATAAACTAAAGACGTCTTCAAAAGGCACCTCGCGATAATAGGTTACAACCAGCGGAATGTTTGGATGAAGGTTCTTCCAATTTATAATTTTTCTGGCAGCTCCCAAAAAAGGACAATGTAAATGCACAATATCAAAATCTTTTAAATTTTCTACCAGATCATCTGCGCCCACACTACCTTTAAATGCATGCACCGAAGGTGCGTCTTCTGCCACACTAGCTTTTAATGCTTTGCTGGTTAACCCATACTGCAAAGTAAATGCTTCTGCGTCCACACCTATCTTGTGCAACCCTTCTAGCAACTTAAAGGCCTGCGATCTTATGTCGCCAAAATATTCAAAGGCAGAGGGAATTATATGAATAACACGCATGAAATAATATACACTATTTTTTAATAACTGCTATATGCACATTTGGAGATGGTAATCTGGAAAAAATAATAGATTCTACAGCCACCAGACTATTTATAATATCTTTTACTAACTGCAGCGCTCCTCCGCCTCTTTTACTCAAATCATAAAAATACTGCTCGTTATTTACCTGTTGTAAATTATTCTTCTTGGCAAACCTATCCATAGAAAAAAAGGAAAATATGCCCAAGAGCTGACCGAGCACATGCTCGCTGTATCTTATTTTTTTTATTTCAAATCCATACGATTTCATAATACCCACTAATTCTTTTTTAGAAAATCTATTTATATGGCCGGCATACATTTTGGTAAGGTCTGTGCCCGCATTAAATTTTCTAAGCAAATTCCAAAAAGAAGCCCAATCACCTTCACACGGCACAAAAGAATGAAATACTCCCTCGCTTTTTAGCACTCTGTGCGCCTCGGCCACAATAGCCCCTGGGTCGGTTACATGTTCTAACACGTCAAAAATCAATACTGCATCAAAACTACCGTCTTCGTATGGCAGCTTTTTCTCCGAGCTTAAATCGTAAATTACCCCGTCATTTGCCTGCTTAGCCAAAGATATAGCGTGCTCACTTATATCGCTGCCATAGCAGACCAAATCTGGCCTTATAGCCTTGATCTGACGAATAAACTGACCTGCCCCAGAACCAAGCTCCATTACCTTTGCGCCGCTTTTTAAATCTTTAATTGAATCTAAACATTGTCGCAAACGAAAAAAAGTTGGCGAGCTTAACTTTAGGCTAGCTTTGCCATGTCCCCAAATAGATGTTTCGTAGTTAAATTCGGACATACAATTCTTTTAATTTATTTATATGACTTTCCCAAGAAAAATTTTTCAGGACTTCCTCTCTGCCCCGCTTGCCAGCCACATCTCGCTCTTCTTCAGATAACGCGAATGTTTCTTGTAGAGCATTTTTTAAACTAATCTCCGAACCTTTTTCAAAAAATACTGCACCACTAAATTTATTTTTAAAAATATCTAAATCACTCAACACGAGCGGTTTGCCGCAAGCCATCGCTTCTATGGCCACCAAAGAAAACGATTCATAATCCGAGGGTACAACCACACAAAACGCTGCGTTATAATACTGCGCCAATTTGGCCCTATCGGCACAAGGACCAACAAATCTTACCTGCGAATCTACACCCAAATCTTTTGCTATCTGCTTATAATTTTCAACACCGTCTCCCCCGCCCACCACCAATAATACTACATCTTTGTTATTTAATAATTTTATCGATCTAATAGCTAAATCCAAACGTTTCAAAGGCAAAAGATTGCCAACAAATAAAATAATTTTTTTGTCTTGCAAATCTGCCAGGTGTAAAGCCCCCAAATCCGCTATTTGCGGCTTAAATATATTTGTATCTACACCGTTAGGTATTTCTACCACTCTATCCAGCGGCACACCCTTTAAAAATCTTGAGCTATTAAAACTACTATCAACTGTAATTACTTTTTTGGCTTTAGTAAACAAAATCCTTGGCCAAATAAAATCGTATACTTTTTGAATAATGTACTTTACTCCGGTAGCCTGAGCATCCATATGGTAAGTAATTACCATTGGTACACTAACAAAATTTAGCCATTCGGCTCCACCATAAAAAGGATAGTGCAAATGTACCAAATCAAATTTCTTGCCTATCTTCCAAAGTATTTGCGGAACCAGTCCGGCATCACCTAATTTAACAAGTGGTTTTAATCTAACTACTTTAAAGAGAAACTTTTTATCTTCTTCAGAATAATCTTGTTTGCCAGAATATTGCAAAGTAAACACTGTTACATCGTGCCCTTGTTCGGCCATAGCTTGCGCTTCACTAGCACAAACACTACCCATACCACCTAACTGTGGCGAAAAAGTAGAAACTACATGGGCAATACGCGACATACTTGTTTATCTTATGGCTTATTTCTATCTTGTAAAGAAATTTTTCTAGTCAGCTTGGTAATTTCTCTATTTAATATCTCTATTTTCACTATTAGCTTAAAGATAATAAAAAATATCCCGGCCAAAGCTACATAGACCACCAAGTCTGCACCGCGGCCAATACCAACAAATTCGGCCAATCTGGCTGTAGAGTTCGGTAGTAGCGCCACCACCATAGCAGCAACCCAAAATAAAACCCAACCAACTACTCCTGCCAAACCAAGATCGCCCACCCTAAAACGACCAATTACTTTGGATAGAGCGAACAAGAAAAAAACTACGAGCAAAATTTGGATAAGAAACATATATTATTTCAAAAATTTAGCAGCCAAAATATCTTGTAAGATTTTTATTCCACCATCTACACCCTGGCCGTATTTAAAATATTTTACTTCTACTGGGTGTTCTACAAAATTTAGCTTGTGCTGTCTTATTTGTTTTATTATTTCCGAATTATGAGCCATCCTATCTTGAGAAATATTTATTTTTTCCAGTGCGGGTCGCGACAAAATTCTAAAACCATTATGAACATCTGTTAATTTTAACCCTGTAAGCAATCTATTTATAAACCGACTGATTGGTAAAACAATATATTTTTTTGTCCACGGAATTTCGGACCTATTATCCAAAAAACGAGAACCCAAAAGCACGTCTGCATTATTATTTTTCATGGCACCTAGCGCAATCTCTATGTCTGCCGGATTAAACTGGCCATCTGCGTCAAAGTGAACCACCACACTGGCTCCTTTTTGCAAAGCAAAGTCATTACCAGTTTGCAAAGCTGCTCCCTGCCCTCTATTTACCTCGTGTCGCAACACCGTAGCTCCAGCTTCAGCCGCAGCCTGGGCTGTATTATCTGTAGAGCCGTCATCTACTACCACAACATTTTTGTGTCCATGACTAAAAAGGCCGCCAAGAACGCGACCGATATTCTTTTCTTCGTTATAGGCAGGGACTATTACAAACAACATAGACTCATCTTACCCCTGATTAAACATCATCGCCTCTTTGTTGGCAATAGTATAGTCTATAGTCTTTTCTAGCCCATCTTGAAGGCGTACGAGAGGCATCCACCCTAACACATCTCTGGCATAGGCCAAATCTGGAGCGCCTTTTCTGGTCAAAAATAATAAAGGTTTTTCAAAAACAACTTGCGAAGAAGAGTTGGTGGCAGCAATTATAGCATTGGCAACATCTACAACCTTTACAATCTTATCATCGCCCAAATTTACAATTTGCACATCTGGGGAGCTGGACATAAGACGCACCAAACCATCTACCAAATCTGTAACATAACAAAAAGAAGTGGAAAAATTTTCATCGCCATTTATGGTTAAGTTTTTTCCATCCAGTGCGCTAATAATAAAATCTGGGATCATTTGCCCTTCGAAAATCTTCATATGCGGACCGTATGTAGTAAACACTCTGGCGATTTTGGCATCTATGCCATAAACCTGTCTATAAGTGGCCACGCAAGTTTCGGCGAAACGTTTGCCTTCGTCGTAACAGGCTCGCGGAGACAAATGATCTACTACACCCTTATCATCTTCTTTAAAAACAGATTTGTTGTCTGTGGCGTTGCCATAAACTACTGAGCTGGAGCTAAAAACATACTTGGCTTTGTATTTTACTGCCAAATCAAGCGTGCTAATCATAGAGGAAGAATTTGCCCACAAAGACTTCATTTTTAATTTTTCAAAATCGTTTGGGCTAGTTGGGCAAGCCAAATGATAAACCTCTTGAATACCCTGATATTTCACCCTAAATTTATCTAGCTCATCAAATCTGTCTAAATCTATCGGCTGGTTAACATCATATTTTATGAACTCAAAATCCGGATATTGCAATAAATGGCTAATGTTAGCAGGTGTTGAATTAGAAAAATCATCCAGACAAATAACTTTGGCTTCTTTGAGCAACCTTTCGCAAAGATGAGAGCCAATAAACCCAGCCCCGCCGGTGACTAAGACATTTTTTTTCTCAAAAATAGGAGTGTCCATAAAAAAATTCTAATTTCTAATTTCAAATTAATGACAAATATTTAAATGTCTAAATTGCCATCCCGACTACCTCTAGCGAAAACAACCCCGAGCACTCGAGAGATTCGGAACGATAGTTAAATTGTAACATTTTCCACCTTTATTGACAATATAATCTATAAAAAAGAGGACACCTACGCATTGCATATGTGCCCCGAAACAAAACTTACAGATCTGGAATTTCCAGATATGCCGGCACCACCACAAACTCGATCCACCCACCTCGGATCGCGCTATCGGTCATGCGCATCATACCGTGCAGACCATGGACAAATTGTTGTCCGTACGAACCCCTATTACGAACAGAGTCGATCCTCTGCTGTTTATCATAGCTATTACCACTAATTGATACTACAGCCACATCGTCGCCTCCGTCCAAAACGAACGCTTCGGCCAATTTAAACAAATCATCCTTGGTAAACTTGCCTACGGCCTTGATTGTACGGGTCTGATCCGGCGTGGGACTGTGAATTGCAGCCCGTACCCTCTCGTGCCCGTAGACAGCAACGTATTCGGCCATTGTTACCAGATTACCGTCTTGGTCTACGCTAAAGGGTTTATCCAAATTTTTCACATTCTCTCGCATGGGATTCTCTGGAGAAAACATACATCCTCCTGTTGTTATCGTTTAACACTATAATAAAGAACGGCTTTTATCAAGCCATTCTTTATTCTACTCTTCTGCCTTCCAGCTCTTACTAGCAATATCAATAATAATTTTCTGATTTACTTTTCCTTTTTTTACAAACAAAACTGCGTTTGGATCGTACCCCCACAGATTTTCTATTTTTAAATCGGACAAAGAAGATAATCCAACCAAAACAAAATTAGACAATTTCTTATTACCTACCAAATCCCAAGCATCTACTATTATTTTATTTTTTTCAAACCTGGCATAGACAAACAAATCGTCCTTCATAACCCACCTAGAAAACTTTGGCGAATAGTTTGTTAATGGAAATTCACGCAAAACTTTACCGTCTGTCGCAACCTGAACCATATTAGTTTTTTTATTACTAATTAATTTGCTTGTCCAAACAACTGGTGGCGGAGGTGGCGCATTTTTGGATGTAAAAGCTATAGCCACAGCCTTGCCCACATTTAACCGACCATAACCCATCTGCCCGGCAAAACCAGGATTTAATCCATCGACATCTTCGGCACTATGAAGCAAATTAGCCATAATTTCTTTGGCACTCCAATCTGGACGGATAGATTTGATAAGTGCTGCACTTCCGGCTACTAACGGCGCCGAAAAAGAAGTTCCACTCCACGCACCATCAAAATTTTTGGTATAACCATACTGTGGGGCAAATTTTTGAGTACTAAAAATTCTTTCTCCCGGAGCAGAAATATCTATGCAGCTGCCATAATCGCCAAAAATACTTAATTGATCTTTATGATCAACTGAACCAACTCCCAATATCCAGTTTTCGGAAGAATCAGAGTCCAAACAAATTGGATATTGTTTAACTTTTGTTAAGTTTTCATTACCACTACTATCATTTCTACTATTTCCGGCAGACACCACTACCAACACACCTTTTTTATAAGCTCTAAATAAACTATCGGTTAATTCTGGATAAGTAGATGCGCCAACAAAACTTATACTTATAATATGAGCTCCATTATCTACTGCGTAATTTACTGCCCTTGCAACATCTGCCAACACCCCATCTCCATTACTGCCTATCGCTCTAAGCGGCATAATTTTAGCGCTCCAGTTCAAACCGGTTCCCAAAGCACTGTTATCGCCTTCTGCACCAATAAGGCCGGCCAAAATTGTACCATGGTTTACAGCGCCAGAATCGTTTGATTCTAAAATGGCAGAAATACTAACATCATTGTTATGTTCAACAAAATTCCAACCGTTTATATCATCTATAAAACCATTCGCATCATCATCAATAGCGTTGCCAAAAATTTCTTTTGGATTTCTCCAAATATTGTTTTTTAAATCTTCATGGTTAATATCTACGCCTGTATCTATTACAGCTACTACTACATCACTACCGCCGGTAGTATACTCCCAGGCTTGCGGAGCCCCAATCTGGTTATAAAATGATTCTTGCAAACTATAATAAGGGTCGTTTGGTATTTTGGCCAAAACAGCGTCTGAATGAACCAAAAAAGCTGCCGAAGCTAAAAGCCCGGCTACTATTGATTTTTTGCCTAATTTGGGGTAGAATTCAGACATATTTGCGGATATTATACCATAATATGTACCGTCTCAAACAAATTACCCTCTTAATCGGTGATTTCGCTGGCTTATACGCCGGCCTATATTTTGGCATATATTTAAGATACTTAACAACCCCTGGGCAAAATTTCATAAACCTGTTGGCACCAATGACCTTGCTGTTTTTCTTGGCTACAATCATCATGTTTATTGCCGGCTTATACGATGTAACCAAAGCCAAAAATTCCTGGGTTTTCTACCAAAAAATTATAACTAGCGCCTTGGTTTGGATTGTATTTGGTATTATTTATTTCTATATTAACCCAAAACAATCTATCTCTCCAAAAACTATTTTACTACTCACTTCTCTGGTTGGTTTCGGTTTTATTTCTGTGTGGCGTTTTCTTTACAACAGATTTATTGTACTGAACCTAAAATACAACACTGTTTTTGCTGGTATTACCCCAGAAGTAGTCGAACTTATAAACCATATCAAACAAGAACCGCAATCTGGATACTGTGTGGCAGGCATAATTTCTGGAAATGATAACCTTGAACTTGCTTCATCACTAAAAGGATCAGGTGTTGTTTTAGGAAATACCATTGCAGAAATAAATAAACAAAACAAAGAAGGTGTAAACATAATCGTGCTTGCGCCGCACATGGCCACAAACAGCAACCTACTAAAAGAACTCTACCAAAGTCTTTTTCACCAAATAAGTATCATTAGTCTTTCTGATTTCTACGAATCTACCATGCATCGCATTCCCCCATTTACTTTTTCTGAAGGTTGGTTTGTAGCGCATTTACAAGAACAACAAAAAAAGATTTACGATCGCTTACGAATTTTAAGTGATTACCTTTTGGCAATAATTGTTGGTATATTTTTTATTATAACTTTCCCTCTTGTCGCCCTAGCCATCAAACTAAGCTCCAAAGGACAGGTATTCTTTTCTCAAAATAGAGTAGGTCGGGGCGGTATGATTTTTAAAGTTTACAAATATCGCACCATGAAAAGCCTATCTGCCGATGGCAGTGCCGAAACTAATGGCCCGCAATTTGCTACCACAAAAGATACCCGAATTACGTCTGTAGGTAAAGTGCTACGACTTACTCGCATAGATGAAATTCCTCAATTTATAAATATCCTAAAGGGTCACATGTCGTTTATTGGCCCTCGCCCAGAGCGCCCAGAATTTGTAAACCAGATTACCGAACAAATGCCTTTTTATTCTCTGCGACACTTAATCAAACCGGGTCTAACCGGTTGGGCTCAAGTACAAGAGTCGTACTATGGAACCATAGAAGAAAACTTGCGCAAACTAGAATACGATTTGTATTATATTAAAAATCGAAATTTTACTTTGGATATATCTATATTACTTCGAACTGTAAACACTATTATTCGATTGGCTGGGAGATAGAATTTACTTTTTAATATTAAGGGAGCAGTTTTATACTGCTCCCTGATTTTTTGCCAAAGCCATGATATTTAGCGGTACACAGTGTGCATCGGACAATGTGCGCCAGTTAAGCGCACTCCGCCTTCTGTATAACAACGACATGCACGAGAATCCTTCAGAATACGTGCGTTCTCTTCAGCACCTTGACGAAGCAAAGCATTAATCCGAGCTTCATCCTCAGGATCTACGCCCTGCGATTCAAACTTGGCCATTGCTTCCAACAACTCCTCTGTTATAACAACGCCATTTGAAAGCACATCCCCCACTTTATGCCTTTGTTCGGACATGGCAAAATCCTCCTTGTTTAAGGAGTATACAATATGATTGATTAAAGTCAAATTACTTTTTTAATACTGCCCTTACCAACCCAACAAACAGTGGATGTGGCTGTAAAAACCTAGATTTGAATTCTGGATGAAATTGCACTCCAACAAAATATGGGTGTTTTTTTAATTCTACTATTTCTACTAAATTTGATTGCGGGTTTACACCAGTTACTTCCATGCCCTTACTTTCCATTTCTTCTCTATACTTATTATCAAATTCATAACGATGACGATGACGTTCGCTGATTTTGTCTGTTTTATATTGTTCTCTAGCATGACTACCCGGCTTTAAATCACAATCATACGCACCGAGACGCATAGTACCACCATAACGTTCGTTCTTTATATTGTCCGCTTGAGTTAAATTAACATTGATAATTAAATTTTTGCTCTTTGGATTGCACTCTACTGTATGAGCATCTTTGTAACCCAAAACATTACGAGAGAATTCTATAGTTGCAAGCTGCATACCATAACACAAGCCCAAATATGGCAAATTGTTTTCTCTAGCGTATTTAATTGCAGAAATAATTCCTTCTATACCTCTGGTACCAAAACCCCCAGGAACAATTAGGGCGTCGTACTTACCCAACTCCTTTACTTTACCAGGATTTTTTTCGTACTCTTCGGCATCTACCCAAGTAAGTTCGGCATTTACGCCATTGTGCCACGCAGCATGCTTGATCGCGTTAATTACCGAAATATAAGAATCGGATAAAGTATAATCGCCGGTAGCAAAATATTTACCCACCACAGCAATTTTTATTGATTTTTCAATCTTGTCTATTTTATTTACAAAGCTATCCCAACCTTTGTCTGTTAACTTTCTTGGTTTTATTTTTAACCTCTTCATTAGCAATTCAGCAAATTTTTGCTTTTCCAAAACCTGAGGGATTTCATATATGCTTTTTACATCTGGGGCAGCGATAACATCATCTTCACTGCGAAGACCACACAAAACAGCTAATTTTTCTCGTCTTGGTTTGTCTAGCGCAGCCGGACCACGAGCTACGATAAAATCTGCCTGAATACCACTGGCATTTAAAGTGCGGGAAGCATATTGTGTTGGTTTGGTTTTCATTTCTCCCAAATGTCCTGGCACAGGCAAATAACTTACCAACACAAAAGCAACACTTTCTGGATTTTCTAATTTCATCATGCGAGCAGCTTCCAAAAACAAAATATTTTGGTATTCACCGGCAGTTCCACCTACTTCTATCACCATTACCTCGGCTTTAGTTTTGGCAGCGGCGGTTTTTATGCGACCGATTACCTCCATAGGAATATGAGGCACAACTTCTACGCACTTGCCTTTATAATACATGCTGCGCTCTTTTTCTATTACACTCAAATATACACGACCAGTGGTCATGTAGTTAAAAGAATATATATCAGTTTCCAAAAATCTTTCGTAATTTCCCAAATCTTGATCTGTTTCGTCTCCGTCTTCGGTGACAAACACTTCGCCATGCTCTACCGGATTCATTGTACCAGCATCTACATTTATATATGGATCAATTTTAATAGCCGAAACATTAAATCCTCTATTTTTAAAAATACGGCCAATGGAAGCCGTTGTTACACCCTTTCCTACCCCACTTAACACACCACCAATAACAAAAATATATTTTGTTTTACTAGACATAAAACAGAAAAATTATAGTTTAATAACGTTAACAATTATTTCGGCCTCGAGTCCATGAGCAAACTTGATTGTAGCCTTGTACTCCCCCACTTCTTTTACCGGTTTAATTATAATTTGATTTTTATCTATTTTGAAACCTGATTTCGCCAGCATCTCGGATATTTTTTGCGGACCAACAGACGCATATAATGCGCCCGAAGCACTTACCTTTTCTTTTATATTTATTTCAAAACCATCCAGCTTATCTGCCAAACTTTGCTGCCCTCGCAAATCTTGCTCCAAGTCTTTTACTTGCCTATTGCGGCGAGCCTCCACCTCTTGCAGCGCTTTGGCAGTTGCTGGTATAGCTAAATTTTTGGCAAATAAAAAATTCCTAGAATATCCTTCGGATGCTTCTTTTATGTCGTCTATCTTGCCAAGTCCAGGCACATTTTGTATCAAAATCACTCGCATACGCTACCCTTGATTTTTCCCTCAATTTGGTATATAGTAGTACAAACTTAAGAATATTACAAACTGTATATGGTTAAGGCAAAAAAAGAAATCCCTACCCCACTTTTAAAATCCGGTTTTGTTACCCTTATCGGCCGTTCTAACGTGGGCAAATCTGCGCTTCTCAACACTTTGGTAGGTAAGAAACTCGCAGCTGTAACCGATAAACCTCAAACTACCAGAGACATTATACACGGTGTGCTAAATACTGCGCAAGGCCAGGCGGTCTTTGTAGACACTCCGGGTATCTTTAAAGATAAAGGCAACCCATTGTCGGGTAAACTCATCCAGCGAGCCCACGACGCCTTACAGGGCATAGACATCATAATGTATGTAGCCGACCCTACCAAGTCTTTGGGTGTAGAAGAGCGAGCCACTCTAGCCATGATACGAAACCAAGAAATACCAAAATTACTAGTAATTAACAAAACAGACCTACCAGCCCACGAAAAAACTTTCCTAGAAGATTACCTGGCTTTAGCAGATCAATTTACAGCTGTGTTTGAAGTATCTGCAGAAGAAAACCGACATATCCAACCTCTAAAAGACAAAGTGTTCGAACTTCTTCCAGTTGGTATTCCAACTTACCCATCAGATCAACTAACGAATATAAACACCAAATTCTGGGTAGCCGAACTAATCCGAGAAAAAATATTTAAAGCTCTACGCCAAGAAGTACCGTATACTACCCATGTAGAAGTGCAAGAAATGGAAGAAAAGCCAGATATATATGTAATAAAAGCAACTGTCTATACTTACGACAGTCGTTACAAAAAAATGATTATCGGTGCAGGCGGAAGATCTATAAAAGAAATCGGCATCGCCACACGAAAAGAACTAGAAGCTGCGCTAAACAAAAAAGTATTCCTAGAACTAGAAGTAGAAACCGATCGCCGCTGGGAAGAAAAAATCTAATCTAGAATTACCACTTAAAAGTTGTAGAAGCAAATAAATTTAAGGCCGCATCCAAAACTGCATCTTCACCCACTTTTTCATTCTCCCAATCTTCTTTAATTTCTATATCAGGCTTAATTCCTTCTTTGTTTATATTTTTACCGTTTGGAGTAAACCATTCGGCTATTGTTAATTTTAAAGCAGAACCATCTGGGAAAGTTTCCAAATCTTGAACTGAACCTTTGCCATAAGTTTGCTCACCAATCAGGACGCCTTTTTTGGTATCTTGCAAAGCGCCAGCCACAATTTCGGAAGCAGAGGCAGACCCTTTGTTTACCAAAACTACAGTTCTTATATCGGATAATGGGTGTGAACCAAAAGTTTTGTGCTCATTACTTATACCAGCTCTTCCTTTTTCACTTACCACTACCCCGCTTGTTATCCACTGACTGGCCATTTCTATAGAAGTATCCAAATAACCACCTGGGTTATTTCTTAAATCCAAAATAATTCCCTTGGTCTGGCGAGATTTAATTTGTTTAATATATTTATTTAATTCTCTGGTAGTTTCGTCGTTAAACTGCATAACTCGCAAATAAGCAATGTCGTTTGGTTTGGACGAAAATAAAATAGCAGGAATAGTTATTTTTAATCTAGTAATAGTAATTTCTTTGGCATCTTTTACACCATCTCTGGCGATAGTAAGCACCACCTGCGTATTGGCCTTTCCTCTAATTTTGCTTACCGCTGTACCAACATCCATACCAAAAGAACTTTCTTTATCTATAAACAAAATTTTATCTCCTGGTCGTAATCCGGCTTTTTCTGCAGGCGAATCAGGCAACGGTGATACAACCACTAACTGCTCTTCTTTTACACCTATTTCCGCGCCAATACCTTCTAATTCTCCGGATAAATCTTTGGCAAATTGCTCCGCTTCTTTTGGAGGAAAATACAAAGAATAAGGATCACCCAGAGATGATACTAACCCCTGCACTGCCCCATAAAACATATCCACATCTTGCACGGGTTGCTTTACATATTTTGTTTTAATTTTATCCCAAACATCCCAAAACTGATCAAATTCAACTGAGGAATTATTGGTACTGCGTTTTAAATTAAGAATTCTCTCCATCTCTACACCACCACTAGAAGCAGTGAGCTGTTTTTTGATATGCCAGGTCTTGCCTATCAAGACTCCGGACCCAAAAGAAATGATAAATAAAATTACAGCCAAGTAAACACCGGCATATTTTTTTGCCCTAATCTTTACAGGAGAAATATCTGGCATAAAATTAAAAAGGGTTATATTAATTTAATATCTGCACCGGCTTTGTTTAATACTTCGTATAAATTTTCGTAGCCACGATCTATAACATAGGTATTGCGCAAAATAGATTTGCCTTTGGCTGCCAACATTCCGATAAGTATATTTACAGCTGGACGCAACGCTGGCGGACAAACTACCTCGTTGGCTTTAAAAACAGTCGGACCTTCTACCCAAGCTCTATGCAAATCAAGTAGAGTAATTTTGACACCTAATTTTTGCATTTCCAAATAATATACAGATCTATTTTCGTAAGCCCAATCGTGCACCAAAGTACGTCCTCTGGCTTTGGCCAAGATAGGAACAAATAACGGCAAGTTGTCTAAATTTAATCCAGGAAATGGTCGTCCATAAATCTTGTCTGGCAGAGCTTTAAGTTTGGAAGGCCAAACTTCTATACTAGCCATACGAAATCTTTCGTGTTTTTCTGGTTTAACCTCAAATTTTTGCCCCATTTTTTCTAACTTATACAATTCTAAATCCAAAAAATCCAAAGGGCAATTTTTGACTGTAAGGTGAGATCTGGTAGCGATCGCTACAGATAAAAATGTCATGGCCGCTATCGGGTCTGGCATTATAGAATAATTAACATTTTGTTTTAATTGTTTAACACCTTCTACTTCCAAAGTAGTGCTGCCAACACCCTGTATTTTGGCTCCGGCCTCACGCAAAAAATAACACAGGTCTTGCACCATATAGTTGGCCGAAGCCATGCGAATAATAGTTTTGCCTGGAGCCAAAACTGCGGCCATAATTGCATTTTCGGTAGGAGTGTCGCCCGATTCATACATTACAATTTCGGCAGCGCGCAAAGGGTTATTTTTAACTTCGTAAAACTCTTGTTTGGAAACAACACTTACTCCAAATTTTTCCAAGGCATACAAATGAGGACGTACTGTGCGTTCTCCCAAACGACAACCGCCGGATTTATAAAGCTTGTAATTAACTTTGTGAGATGCAAGAGCGCCGAGCAAAAGCAACGAAGATCTGGTAACTTCGGAGGCGTGCCTGTCTATACTATCTAGCTTTAAATTAACACTAGTATCCAAACTTATTTTACCTGGACCTAATTTTTCTATCTTTACGCCCAAACTGGTTAGAAGTTCAAGGATGCGATTTACCTCTTCTATCTGAGGAACCTTTGATAAAACAGTTTTGCCTCGCACCAAAAGAGAAGCACACAAAATAGCCACCGCTGAATTTTTGGATGACTGATTAACTATTTGACCAGTTAATTTTTTACCTCCATTAATGGCTAAATTTGGCATATTCTTTGACTATTCTCTTATTTTTGATAGTATATCAAGCGTATTGACTACCTATTCTAAATAGGCTATTTATAGCCTATTTATCACTTCACAATGATTATTAGTATATTACAAATTTAACCTCAAGTCAAAGCCACCTTTTCCGCCTGTTTCTACCTTTTTTCCTTTAACCTAACACCACGTGGAATACCCTGGTACAAAATTTAGACGTCCTATTCGCCTAGCACTACTTATAATATTTATAGTGGCTTTTTTTATAATTTCACCGGCTATTATAATGTACACTGCCGGATATCGCTACGACTGGCATAATGGCTTATTAAAAGAAACCGGATCCATTAATATTGATATTGAACCAAAAAATGCCGAGGCATACTTAAACAACATTAAACTACAAGAAAAGCTACCTATCCGATTAAACAATATCGTACCAGCTAAATATAATCTGCGTATTACATTGCCAGGATATTTTGATTGGATAAAAGAAATTGAAGTAAAAAATAAGCAAACAAACTACATAAAGGAAATAAGTTTGCTTAAAAAAAATAAGCCTCAGTCCCTAATAGATAGCAAGATAAACAACTTTGCCCTATCCTATGACGGATCATTTATCCTTTATACAATCCAAAAAAATAACAACACCGAAGTTTGGCTTTGGAATAATATATCTGGAGAAAATCAACTTATCTCAAATATAGAAAACTCCAAACGCATAGAAATAGCCTGGGCAGAAGAAAATAATTACGCACTTATATACGAAAAAGTTTTACCCGCCAGAGCTCAAGACTACGGCAAAGATTTATCTTATTCAAAATTTATTTTATTTAATCCAGCCGACCCTCTAAAACAAACAGACATAGCCAAAAACAACGCTCCAATAAAAAAATTCCATTGGAGCAATTCTTCTGAGCCAAAATTATATTATAGCACCAGAGAAAATATATATTTATATTCCCCGATTACCGATAAGTCTCAAATTATAACAAAAAATATTTATACTGATTGGTACATGGAAAGCGACCAGCTCTGGACCGTACAACCCAACCCTTCCAAAAAACAATATATAATTGTTAGAGATACACTTGGTTTTAATTCTACATTTAACACCTTGGATAGTACAGATTTAGATTCCGAAAATAATAATATAGACCAAATAGAAAATAATTTACAAATACTGGCAGCACGAGAAAATACTCTATTACTAAAGACAAGCAAAAATTCAAAGATGCTTCTAGTTACAGAAAATAGCAAGCATAAAGTACCGGCCGAAAAATTTGTCATTTCTAAATACAACAACTGGTGGCTAATGTGGTCGCAATGGGAACTTTGGACATATAGCCAAAATGAAGAACCATACCTTCTGAACCGCTCCGGTGAACAGCTGCAACAAGCAATGCCCTTGGATGAACACAATACGCTAGGGCTTGTATGGGCCGATAAATCTACCGCTCTGTTTCCTTATTACTCTGTAAGCCACGACATAATTAACGAAAGAATCATTACATCTGCAGCTGATACTCAAAATAAAATCATATACTTTATAAACAAAAATAAAAACGGGATCTGGAAACTTAACTACTAATGTCATCACGTTCGCTACGGCTCAGTGCAGGCTCTGAACTTGTTTCAGGATCTCTGGAAAACTATTTAATTAACTAGATGCTGAAATATGATTCAGCATGACAGATTATATAGGGGCTCCGCCACATATATTCTCATTCATTCGGTACTAAGTAAGTTAACTTACTTATACACTCATTCATTTCGAATATGAAACTAATAACATATACCGACGGGGGGGCACGAGGCAACCCTGGACCAGCTGCCTTGGGCGTTGTAATCAAAGACACATCCGGCAAAACCATCTCTGGGTACGGTAAATATCTAGGAGAACAAACAAATAACTACGCCGAGTACTCTGCCCTGATTTCGGCCATGCAAAAAGCCAAAGAGTTAGGCGCCACAGAAGTAGAGTGTGTTATGGATAGTGAACTGGTAACCAAGCAAATGAATAGACAATACAAGGTAAAAGAACCAACTCTACAAAAATTATATATACAGGCATACAATCTAAGCACTCAATTTAAAAAGGTTGTTTTCAAACATACGCGTCGTGAAAATAATAAAGAAGCAGACTCTTGGGTAAACAAAGCGTTGGATGAAAGAAGATAAAAAAAGAAAATACTAAGGTATTTTCTAGATACGCTCGAAAATAAAAAGTGCCACTTTATTCAAGCAGCACTTTTTATTTTGATTTAGAGTATTAGATAGCCAATGAGAGCTCGATTGTATCAGCAATAACAGCTGAAGACCAATTGCCAGCACCATCTCTATACTGAACATATACAGTCTTTAGACCATTGCCACTCGCAAGTGTCCAAGAGGCAGAAGTGACATACTGCACAGGCGCACTAAAGTTTACACCGTCATTTGAGAATCTCATTTGAGCAACGCCAGAAGCATTATCTGTAGCAGAAAGTGTAAGGGTGGTAGTAACAAGAGTAGTAGTGGTAGCACCTGCATTTATAGATATAGTTCCGGTAGGAGGGGTTGTGTCAGCAGGAGTAGAAGTAGGGGTTGGTGTAGAAGTTGGGGCAACAGGAGCTCTTTTACTAATAGTCACAGAGCGAGCCTTTACCGTCTTTGAATTAAGGTTGATTATTCCTTCTACACTAACTTTATCTCCGACTTTCAAATCGGCAAAGGAAGTTGTGGTAGTGCGTTTCATATAAAACTTAGTTTCTCCATCTGTATTTACAGTCAAAACTCTATTTGATTGTTTTAAGACAAAAGATAAATCGCTAGTATTTATACTTTCTACCATACCACTCTTGTGCAAAATAATATGCAAAGAATTATCTCTTAAAACTCTTACATCGAGAGAACCGTCTGCATTGAACTTTGCCACAATATGTAGCTGGTCGCCCACGGCCATTTCTGACAATTTCATCTTGCCACCATAAGCCCGAACAAGAGTAGTTTTATCAGAAATTTTTAAAGTAATATTCTTATCTTTTTCCGGATAATTTATAGTAGAAGTTGGAATTTGTTTATGTCTAACAGGGAATACTCTGGCAACACTTACAACTATTTCGGTTGAAGATGGGGTGGTAGTAACATTACTTACACTTACCAACTTAGCAGTAAAGGAGAGCGATCTCGGAGTGAACTTCAAAGCTTTCTTTAAAGCTTCCAACTTGTCTTTAACCTCATCCCTCACCTCTTCCCTCATTTCTTTTCTCTCTTCTTTTATCTCTTTTTTAAGTTCTTTTTTTGCTTGTGCAACTTCTCTTTTACCGTTATTGCCCTTGTCATTACCGTCATGAGCCAAAGCCGGGGTAAGCGAACCTAACGACATAACTGCAACTAGCGATAGAATAATATATTTTTTTAACATACGATATAAAGGTTAATTAAAAACTTCTCTCTATTTGTAATCTTTTTTCTTTTCTTTCATTAATTCTACTTTGCCTCTCTTCTTTTAAATCCTCCCGCTTTTCTTTTTGCTCTTCAACTTTAATCTCTAGTTGTTTTTTTCTTTTCTCTAATCTTTCTTCCACTTTAAATTTTATCTCTTCTCTTAATTTAATATTTTTTGATTCTGTTTTTTCCATAATCTGACGAGCTTTCTCAAGCTGCTCTTCAACTCTTTCTATAGATTTTTCTGTTCTGCGTATTTTACGTTCTTCTACTTCTGCTTTTAGTTTTTCTTGAGTTCCCACTTTCGCATCTTTTTCAATACTCTTGATTTCTTTTCTTAGCTCCACGACAGGCATTTTTTTCTTAAGTATTTCCTGTTCGGCCTCGCGTCGTTCTATTTTCTTAAGATAAAACTTGGCTTTGGCTTCTGGAGTTACTTTGGTAACCTCTTCTACTTTTTCTATCGCTTCTTTTACACTGTAGAGCGCAGTCCCTTCGGTTACCTCGGTGCTATTATACGCATAGGCCCCACCACTAGTAGCTAAGAGCAATACCACCACAGCAAAAGCACCTACTTTATGAAGCGCTACCAACTGATACCAAGGCAAGCGACCATGCTTGGCGTCCCAAGCGGCGTCTAACTTCCTACTTAAACCAAACTTAAAAGCCATACTCGGACCGGAGCTTTTCTTTAATTTCCACAAATTGAATCTAGTTTTTAAGTTCATCATACGTTGTTTGTATAGAGTTTTTTAATAGCCCGATGAGATGCGACTTTTACTGCCGTCTCGGTCATTCCTCTCATACTGGCTATCTCTGCATAACTATACCCGAGAATATAGTGAAAAGTTACAATTTCCCGACTTTCTTCATCCAGTGCTTCCAAAAAACTATTCAGTTCATGCTTATTTTTTTCTCTTTTAAACGAATTAATCGCTGATTTTAGCCAAAAACCTTCCGCTAACCCATCTTCGTCTTCGGGTATTTCACTTGTCGGCTTCTTGTCACGCCAATAATTAGCTAGGTGATTCTTGGATATGGTCATTATCCAGGCAGATTTGCTTAAATTCTCGTCATAATCCGTAAAGTGCTCCATAGCTTTTAGAAATATTTCCGAAACCAAATCCTGAGCCAGCTCTTTATTACAATTTACGCGAAAAAAAACAAAGCGATAAACTTTGTCTACATGAGAATTATAAAACTTTTCAAATTCTTTTTTTAACTTATATTTATCCATAAATAAAAACAAAAGTCGTTAGTGTAAAATGTTTTTGCGCCCATCGCGCCCCCAAGTGAAAACCTAAGAGAATATGGACGCAAACTATTTTACACTAACGACACAACTTTACAATTCATTTTTTAATTCTTCCAATTTCTTCCTTACTTCTTTGCTAATTTTTTTCGGAACTCTAATCTTAATCTTTACATAATGATCGCCACGACTATTTCTTTCCAGATGTTGGATGCCCTTACCCTTTATTCTGATTAGCTGGCCGGACTCTACACCCTCTGGCACAAGCAACTTTACTTTTTCATCCAAGGTTTGCACTTCTATTTTGTCGCCTAGCACAGCTTGCGGATAGCTAATTTCTTCTTCGGTGTATACATCATAACCTTCGCGTATAAAGCCATCCAGTGGTTTTACCCGTACACGGACATATAGGCTGCCGTTTCTACCACCATGCGGAGCGGCTTCTCCTTGGTTATCTAACCTTATAGACTGGCCATTGTCAATGCCGCCAGGTATTTTAACTTTAATAGTTGATGCGCTATTTACTACACCCATACCACCGCAATGCTTGCATTTTTTGGAAGGTTTTTTACCAGAGCCATGACAATCACTACAAGCAACTACTGTTTGCATAGCACCCAAAAAAGTACGCTGGGTTTGAGTCACCTGCCCTTGGCCTTTACAAGTAGAGCATGTATCTATTTTACTTCCCGGCTCACCACCACTTCCGCTACAAACATCACATTTATTTTGTTTACGTAAAGAAATTTCTTTTTCTATACCAAAAGCCGCTTGTTTAAAATCTATTTCTACATCTACCTGAATATCTTGGCCTCTGGCTGGGCCTGTGTGTCGTCCTTGACCGCCAAAAAATTCTCCAAAAATATCTCCGAAATCTCCAAAATCGCCACCAGAAAATCCACCCCAGTTCGCACCAGCACCTTGACCAAATCCACCTTGCTGTTCAAACTCAGAGCCAAACTGATCGTAGCGCTGACGTTTTTCAGTATCACTTAGCACCTGATAGGCTTCGTTTATTTCTTTAAACTTAGCTTCGTTTCCACCCGGCCTATCCGGATGATGCTGCATGGCTGATTTTTTGAAAGCCTTTTTTATATCATCGGTAGAGGCATTTTTTTCAACACCGAGAATTTTGTAATAATCTTTGGACATAAATACTTATAGCAATAAACTATCTTTTTTTATTTGCATGCTTGCTTTAATTTTTACCAAATCACTTTCTTCTAAAAACTCCTGGTCATGAATCAAAGAAAATAAATTAGCTTTTAATGTAAGCAGACTACTTAGCCAAGCTAAAAACTCTAATTTAGATTTATCTTTTTCTTCAGCTCCTTCTACTTTGGCCATTGATCTTTTAAGGTCGGCAACGAACTGCCATAATTCCTCAAGCTTTATCAAACACTGTGTAAACTCACCACTATTTTTCTTTATATCTTCCAAAGATTGGCACTGATCCAAACTTTCATACGCTTCATTAAAAAGATGCTTATAAATATTCCAAGCTCTAGCTTCCTCTTCTCCAAGCTCATTAAAATTTTTTACATCAAACAAAGTCTCGTTGCGCTCTGCCAATTTTTTTATTTCGTCTCTAAAAGCCTGTAATTCAAACTCTTTAGTTTCTATACCTTCTGGCATATGCAAATTTAAAAAAAATAAAATAAAACGATTTAACCTACCCGTCCAAACTAGGGTAGGTTAAATAAATTATTTTATTTCACTACTTCGCCTTCTATCGGCTCTTTACCATCTTCTTTCTTTTCTTCTTCTGCGCCAGGAGCTGCAGAACCTGGAGCTGGCTGAGTAGCTTGATACATCTTTGTGCCTACCACCTGAGCTACCTTGGATAATTCTTCGGAAGCTTTTTTAATCAACTCAATATCGTCTTTATCTTTTACTTCTTTTACTATCTTTAAGTTTTCGTTTACTTTATTTTTTTCCTCTTCGGTAATTTCCACCTTTTTCTCTTCTACTTCCTTCATCATTTTTTCGGTGGTATATACCATTGTATCGGCAATGTTTCTGGCTTCAATCAATTCTTGTTTTTGCTTATCTTCGGCAGCATGGCTTTCAGCATCTTGCTTCATCTTTTCTACTTCTTCTTTGGATAAACCGGTAGAAGCCTCTATACGAATTGATTGTTCTTTATTGGTAGCTTTATCTTTGGCTTTAACATTCAAAATACCGTTGGCATCAATATCAAAGGTTACTTCTACCTGCGGCACACCTCGTGGAGCGGGTGGAATACCATCTAGAATAAACATGCCTAGATTTTTGTTATCATTAGCCATTGGGCGCTCGCCTTGCAAAACTTTAATTTCTACAGCTGGCTGATTATCGGCGGCAGTAGAAAACACTTGGCTCTTGGAAGTAGGAATAGTAGTGTTGCGCTCTATAAGTTTTGTCATTACTCCACCCATAGTTTCGAGTCCAAAGGATAGCGGAATAACGTCAAGCAACAACACGTCGTGTACTTCACCTTTTAGCACACCGGCTTGCACAGCAGCACCGATAGCCACCACTTCGTCTGGATTTACACTAATATTTGGCTTCTTGCCAAAATACTTTTCTACAGCTTGAAGTACAAGCGGCATGCGAGTCATACCACCTACCATTACTACTTCGTTTAAATCTTCTGGTTTTAGTTTAGCATCTTCCAAAGCTTTGCGTACTGGCACCAAAGTTTTATCTACCAACTCCCCTACCAACTCTTCTAGTTTGGCTCTAGTTAATTTCATTACCAAATGTTTTGGACCGTTGGAATCGGAAGTAATAAACGGTTGGTTGATTTCTGATTCTTGAGAAGTAGATAGTTCTATCTTGGCTTTTTCGGCGGCTTCTTTGATTCTTTGTTTGGATAACAAATCCTTGCTCAAATCAATACCGCTGTCTTTTTTAAACTCTTCGTTAATCCAATTGATAATAATATTATCGAAATCATCGCCACCCAAGTGCGTATCACCATTGGTAGATAATACTTGCACCGTGTCGGCACTTACTTCTAGAATTGAAATATCGAAAGTACCACCACCTAAATCGTAAACAGCAATTTTTTGATCTTTCTTTTTATCGAATCCATAGGCCAAAGCGGCGGCAGTTGGTTCGTTTATGATACGCAAAACATTTAAACCAGCAATTGCACCCGCATCTTTGGTAGCTTGGCGCTGAGAATCATCAAAGTAAGCTGGCACGGTAATTACCGCTTCGGTAATTTTTTCTCCTGTCTTTTCTTCGGCATCAGCTTTTAATTTTCCCAAAATCATAGCCGAAATTTCTTGAGGGGTATATTCTTTGTCTTGCATTACGATTTTTACCTTATCTTCGCTTTTTACAATTTTGTAAGGAAGCAAAGACAAGTCACGTTGCACTTCGGAGTCTTCGTAGCGTCGGCCGATAAGACGTTTTACGGAATATAGTGTATTTTGAGGATTGGTAACAGATTGGCGCTTAGCCAACTGGCCTACCAAACGTTCTCCAGTTTTGGAGACAGCCACAATAGAAGGGGTGGTACGAGCACCTTCTTTGTTTTCTAAAACCTTTGGCTGTCCGCCTTCGATGATAGCGATACAGCTATTGGTTGTCCCTAAGTCAATTCCGAGTACTTTTGCCATATTTATATATTATTTATTAATTTTAAATTGTAAATAGAAAGTAAAACCACCATACTAGCACTGCGGTAAATAACAAACCTGCTAAATAAGTTAACAGTATCTGCCCTATATCCATACGCTCCCCTGAAATAATCTCGTAATTTGTTCTGATACTAGAAATGTTCATTGATGGACTATAGCTCGTTTTTACTATTTTTACTTTGTATGTTCCTAAAGGGAAAATAGGAATAAAAATAAATATCACCCATAATGTTGTCGAGTAAGTACCGTCAACTTGATTAAAATGCTTCTTACCATAGAAAGTCTGCCCAATACCCATGAAACTTGTTGTTTTTGGTTGTTCTGACATAAAGTTAAATTTTATTGTTTTTTTGAATCTCGTAAATAACTAAACATATCTTTAACTAGACCCCTTTGACTTTTAATGTTCCTTAAAAGAATTTCGCCGTTATAACTAAGTTGATCTAATTTACAATGAAACATATTATTTCTAATTTCACTATTAAGCTTCCTTACAAATGAAACAAATGGAGCATATTTCTTTTTTAAACTTTGATCTTTACTAAATGCCACCTCAAATATATCTAGTTTATTTGTAAGAGTTAATTTGTTATAGATCAAATCAAATATATCTGGTCTTAAAAATTCTTTTATCATGCCTTTTTTTAAGTTTTTGAGGCTCACCTCTGCAACTAATGATTCTATGCCAGTTAATATTGAAAAACATAGAACAGCTAAATTAAATTGGTCTTCATCTGGAATCATTACTTTACGCAACGATGTTGCCAGCTCTAATGTTGTAGAACTATCCAAGTGCTTTATCAAAACAGCGTGTTGTTCATCTGTTAAACCTGGCATATTACTTACTAACAATTACTCTCGCCGGTTTAATTACCTTATCTCCTCTTTTATATCCACCCTCTACTTCTTTTAAGATTGTTCCTGGCTCGCTTCCTTCAGATTCTTCTTCGCCAATAGCTTCGTGAAATCGTGGATCAAACTTTTCTCCAACTGTTTTTATTTCTTCTACTTGGTAATTCTTTAATATATCGCCGAACTGCTTTTTTATATGCCCAATGCCATCTGCCCATTGCTTCCAGCCGTTTTCTTCGGCCATACTATCTTTGTGCGCAAAGGCTTTTTTGAAGTTCTCGTAAACTGGCACAAACTCTTCTAATATATATTGTTCGCTGGCTTTGGCCCAAACTCCGCGCATATCTGCAGATTCTTTTTGCAAATTTTTGTAATCTGCCAAGGCTCTTTGCCAACCAGTTTTATACTCCTCGGCTTCGGCTTTATGCTTATCACAATTTTCGCAAGTAGAAGATTTTACTTCTTCTTGCTCTTTGTTTTCGTCTTGCACATTATTATCTTCTGACATACTAATACTTTTTACATTATCTCTAATAATTTTTTAATTAAACCAAAATTATATTTGTAGTCCATTCTCTTTGGCCCAAGCAACGCAATCATGCCCTCTTTGCCAAAACGAGCCGAAACTACACTTAACATTTCATCAAATGGATTTTCGCTGCCAATAAAATATCTTGGCGAATCTTCTACTTTTGCAAATAAATCCTCTACATAATCTTCGCAGTTATCAAATACATGGGAAATATTTGCCACTACTGCCAAGTCGCCAAATTCTGACTTATGAAATAAATTAGATAATCCAGTATAATACACTTTTTCGGCAGAAAAAGCGATAATCACAGTTTCGTTGGACAGTTCTACAGCTGCTTTGGCTAAATTTTTTATAGATAACTCATAATCTATATCTTCCGACAAAGAATCTGTTAGAGTCTTGTAATCGTTTTTAGAAATATGACTTTTTTCTAAATTGAGCTGGTCTACATAATATCTATAACCTTTTTCGGTAGGTATTCTACCAGCTGAGGTGTGTGGATGGGTAAGAAACCCTTCTTCTTCCAAAGCGCGCAGTTCGTTGCGCACAGTAGCTTCGGAAAAATCCAAATCGCCAAAAGAAACCAAAAATTTGGAACCGATCGGTTCGGCATTTTTGATATAGCTTTCTATTACCATTGTTAATAATTTTTCTTTACGATTGTCCATACACATTTACAATGTCATCCTGAGTGGAACGAAGGATCCCTCTCGTTTGGATAAAAGGGATTCTTCACTTCGTTCAGAATGACAGTGCGTTAGCACTCTTTCCTTACGAGTGATAATATAACATACGAAAAAAGAGCCGTCAAGGGCTCTTTTTACTATGGGATTATATATAAATCTAGATCTTGCCAATTTCGCTAAGCAGCACGTTTTCTACATATATGCCGCGAGCATAAAAGATTCTTTCCAGCTCATTTTTTAGTTCCATTTCTACCGAATCTCTCTTGGCACCTACTATTTCCTGGTATTCAAACTTACTAAACACCATGCGCACACGACTACGGATAGTTGGGCGGATAATTTTGGCAATAAAGTCTTCGCCGATTGTTTGCCAAATAGATGGGACCTGATGAACATCCAAGCGCAATAGCACTGTGCCCTCTACCCCTACTCTCTGACCATCTTTGGTGCCGGCAGCAATTGGGATGTCTCCCAAAGCTTTTTCGTGTTCGGAATTAAACTGTCTGGAAATACTATACTCCAAAGTTTGGGTATTAAACAATTTGGCTTTTTGCCAAAACGGTATTTTTAGGTGTAACCCAGGTGTAAGAACTTTTTTGAGCACTCCTCTACCTAAATCGTACACACATGCTACATAGCCAGGAGGAACATTTATAAAAAGACCTTTCAAAACATCATCCATTACAAAGGAGTACATTAATTTGTCTAGTGAATCTCCAGCCATAGAGTTTGCAAAGTTTAAACTTAAATAAATTTTTTACTTTTTTGCAGATGCTTTTGCAGGCACAGCTGCCTTCTTTTCTGGAAAAAGCACTCTTCTGATAAGAGAAATTATATCAGAGAAAATCATGGTTGTCAAAATAAAAAGCGCTTTTACCATTGGTAAAAACCAGAGAATGGCAAAGGTAAATAGTGGAAATAAAAATAAAAATGTGACTCTTGACTGGTCCCTTTGTTTACTAAATGTTTCTTTTAGGTAAATAGAAAAGAAAAGATAAATCGCTACCAACCCTGCCCAAAAAACGTCATGGGTATTGCCAATATTGGTGCCATAAAAATCTAAATTTATCTTGCCTGGAAAATCTATAAATGGGTAAAGAATTTTTACAATTCTTTCTCCAGTTATACCGCGGATAAAAACTTGATACAAAAGCAAAAAAACCAACACTTGGAATGCCAATGAAAAAACTTTGGCCCAAGGAGAAACATGATTCTTTTGCATCACTCTTCTGACCTCTTCTTTTTGGGCAACAGAATCATTTTTGAATGCTTTGGCCGCTTCTACCGCCTGGGCTTCTACTTCTTTTTGCTTAATATTGTCTCGTTCGGAAATAAGAGTAAACGGCATGAGAAGTATGCGCAAAAAAATAGTGAGCCAAACAACAGCCCACCCCATATTTCGCTCGGCGATATTTAAGTAAATCCAAATAAGCGCGTTAAATAACGGCTGATACAAGTAGGTTAACCAAAAATGATCCAACATATGCATTGAATTGTACTACAAATACCAGCTTAAAACAAGCTACGACCAACCCCTGTCTTTCATAGCCTGGCCAATTCTTTCTACTGCCAAGGCGTAGGCGCCCATACGCATATCACTATTATACTTTTCTTTTCTACCCCAAACTTCATCAAAAGATTTTATCATCATTTTTTCTAGCTTTTCTAAAACTTCTTTTTCTTCCCAATAGTAATTATAGGCATTTTGTACCTGTTCAAAATAGCTTACCGCCACCCCACCCGCATTGGCCAAAATATCTGGCACAACCACTACCCCAGCACTTGCCAAAACTGCATCGCCTTCCTGGGTTATCGGACCATTGGCAAGCTCTATTATTAATTTGGCTTTTATCTGATTCGCATTTTCGCCAGTCACACTGTTTTCTAGGGCGGCCAATACAAGAACATCCACGTCTTGAGACAAAATATTTTCACCAATACTTGAAGCTTCCGCAAAATTAACTACAGAACCAGTTTGCTCTTTGTGAGCAAACAGTTTTTGCATATCCAAACCTTGCTCACTATATATTCCGCCTTTAGAATCGGATACAGCCACTACTTTGTAACCATTCTCGGATACAATTTTGGCCATAGTTGCACCCGCATTACCAAAGCCTTGTACAGCTACTCGTGTATTTGCCAAACTCATTTTTTTCACCGCCTGTTGCAAAACATAAAAACCACCTTGAGCCGTAGAGTAACCACGGGCTTGTGAGCCACCGATACTAAGCGGCTTACCGGTAATTACTCCCGGCAAGTGTCTGCCCATTATTTTTTCATACTCATCTAGCATCCAACCCATTATTTTTGGATCGGTATAAACATCTGGAGCCGGCACATCTACCTCTGGACCAATTAATTTATAAATTGCTTGAATGTATCCACGGGATAATTTTTCTAATTCTGTAGCAGATAATTCTTTTGGATTTACAATTACACCACCCTTACCACCACCAAGAGGAATACCCACAACTGCAGTTTTGAGCGCCATCCACATACTAAGCGCCTTTACTTCTGATTCATTTACTTGAGGATGAAAACGAATACCGCCTTTATACGGACCGCGAGCATTACTAAATTGAGAACGAAAACCTTTAAAGACTTTTATTTTCCCATTATCCATTTTGACTGGAATAGACACTTCCAAAAATTTCTGTGGTGATTTGAGCTGTTCGTAAATATTTTCTTCCAAACCTACTAAAACTTTTAGTTTGTCTAGCTGTTGTATAGCGCCTACAAACGGATCATTGTTGGACATAGTATTAATCAGAATAAATAAATTACTTTATCCATAAATTCTACCACTAGCACCAAAAATGTCCAGTATATAAAAAACAAAAAACCACCTATTTTAGGTAGCTTTTTATTCCTCAATCATTTCTATGAAGTAAAAAAGATTGTTAGATGAGGCGTGCGGTGAAGCAACACCTCGGCTGAACACGATCCCTTGGTCTCGCGACCTTGAGAACAGTGCTTGGCATAGCATCCCCGCTAGTAGGGAAAGATCTCGCCACAGTGCGGCGTTGTCTCCATACCAGTCTCGCCATCGAACGTGACCCCCTCTTCCTTGAGGGTCCGGCCGTTGGTGAAATAGTAGTCAAGCGCGTCGAGGATGTTGTACACCTCGCAGAGGACATGACCTCGCTTGAAGGCGGCGTAGGCCACGGTCTCGTGCACCCAGTGGTGCTTGATCCAGACCACCACATGCTTGCGCTCTTCGTTGGTGATCCCGATCTTGTCGATGACCTTGGAATCATCGAGCTTCGCCATGATCTTGTCGAGCAAGGCCGAGGCTAGTGCCTGAACGGTGGTAGCGCCGCGCAGCACATCGCTGAGCTGCTTCTGCACCTCACGACAAGCCTTCATGAAATCACCCCCCTCGTCGGAGAAGCGAAACCCAGCATCATCATGCTTTAGGTTAAGCCCGATGTCATTACAACCGACGTCGAACGAGTTGGCAGCAAGGATGATCCAAGCCGCCTCGAGCTTCTGATTTAGACTCCACTGCCGATGATCGACGGGCAGGGCAGAATCGCTGAAGTCCAGTCCGAGCGTGCCCTTGATAACCACATTCGGACCATCGATGCCGACCTGCTGGATCGCATCCTGGATCTGGGCGGTGCCGACACTGTCAGCACTCCACAGAACTAGCTTGAGCTGATCCAGAATTTCTGGCACCAGCAGAAGCATACGAAGCGGATGGGTAAGACCCTGAACGGACTCGAACACACCATGGGTATCTTGGAACATGAATCTCTCCTGCGCTGAGGTTTCGTGCTAAACTTGTCTTAGTGAGCAGTGTGCTTACTACCTACTAAAAAAGATACTAAACATACTGCTTCTAAGACCAGGGATATGCCAATTGTAAAGAACAACAGAACAGTATAGCACAAAAAACCCATTTTGTCAATGGGCTTATTTTAATATTTAGAAGCTAACCTTAGCCAAATTACTTGGCTCTACACATAATCCCGCAATTTATTCATCCACCAATCTTTGAACTTTCTGGTCCAACCTACTTTATTATTTAACCCTAAATCTGCCAGCGGTATGGCTTCACTCTTCCAATCATCCAAAATATTGTTTAGCTCTTCCACCATGTGCTGATCAGAAAAAGTGACGCCGGCTTCTTGGTTTATATAAAAACTGCGCGGAGTTAGATTGGCGCTCCCAACCATTCCTAATTTATTATCTACACTTACTGCCTTGCCATGATTCATTTTTTTCAAAAAATAAAACACAGCTCCGGCTTTGGCAGATACGCCATATAACATAGATGCCAAGTATCTCATTATACGCTCATCACTTCTCCACGGAATAATAATATTTACATTTACACCACGTTTTTTAGCGCGAGAAACTAATTCTAAAAAATGCTTGTCCGGAACATAATATGGAGTAAGTAAATTAAATTTTTCTTTGGCTGTGCCCAAAGCAGTTTTATAAAAATTCTTAAATGGTGATTTAATGGTACTTCTAAAAGGAGAATGAAAAATAAAATTAATTTTTTCTCTAATCTCTTCTAGATTTGGGAATAACTTTGGACGCAATAAATCTTCTACTTCTTTTTTGTCTCCCCCAGCCCGCACATATGATTTGGCAAAGCTAAACATAATCGGCAATACTATTTTGCCAGTTAAACGCAAATGTAAATCTTGCCAATGCGTGGCAAACTGGGCTACGTTTACTCCCCCAATAAAAACTACTTCTCTATCTATAATCAAAACTTTGCGGTGGGTACGATGCCAAGCTTTGCGCCACCAATTTTGCAAAGAAAATTCCGGACGAAAATTATTAAATACCAAAAATTTGACCCCCGAATTTTTGAGACGAGCTACGGCATCATTGGATAAAGAAAAACTACCAAAAGCGTCGGTAATCAGTTTTACATCAAGACCTTCTTTAGCTTTGGCACACAATAGATCTATAAACGGTTTGCCGGCCAAATCATCCACCAACGTAAAAATCTCCCAATAAACAGATGTTTTGGCTTCCAAAATTGCTTGGCGCATACCCTCCCAAGCCAAGGTAGTTGTATTATAAAATTTATGGCTGAATTCCATCCTTTTAATATATACCTACACCCTCAAAAAATCAATCACTATTTTTTCTACATCCGCAGCAGTTTTCGCCCCTTCCATTAGCTTTATCCGAAGCTCTTTGGCACCATCAAAACCGTTTACATAGGCCTTGTAATGCTTCTTCATAATATCGAAGTTTTTGTGCTCACCCAATATTTTTTCAAACATATAAGTATGCTCTATCATTACGCTTAATTTTTCTTTGATGGAAATAGTATTTACATCCACATCTCTATTGAACAACCAGGGATTACCAAAAATACCACGACCAATCATTACACCATCTGCACCCGTTGCTTTTATTTTTACTTCCCCATCGGCCAAATCTTTTACATCGCCATTTCCCAAAATAAGAGTTTTATTTTCTGAGTTATCATATTTATCACGCATAACCACCGCATCACGCACTGTATCCCAATTGGCTGGAACTAGCGACATCTCTTTGCGAGTACGCGCGTGCACTGTAATAGCAGCCACCCCTGTTTCTAATAAATACGGCAACCATTCGGATAATGTATTTTTGTTATAGCCAATACGAGTTTTTACAGACACCGGTAATTTGCCTGCGCCTTTCTGCGTGGCGCGAATAATTTCTTGAGCCAGCAACGGATTTTTCATTAAGCAAGCACCTGCACCTTGTTTTTCTACATTTCTATCCGGGCAACCCATATTTATATCTATACCATCAAACCCAAGTTCCTGTATAAGCAAAGCTGTTTTATAAAAATTTTCTGGTTTGGAACCAAAAATTTGCGCCACGATTGGCCGCTCGCTTTCTGTATACATAAAATCTATCAGTAATTTGTCTTTGCCTCTAGATACTAGTCCATCACAGGAAACAAATTCGGTCCACATTACATCTGGTTTGCCATATTTGGCAATTATGCGCCGAAAAGCAGCGTCGGTGACATTGGCCATTGGCGCCAGAGTAAAGATTGGTTTTTTCAATTTTTTCCAAAATCCAGTTTGCATAACGGTTCACATACAATGCCAGATTTTTATAGCAATGTCAAAGGTAAAGTGACGGTTAGTCCAAAAATATGGGCTAAAGCCACATATTTTCTCATTCGTTCGGAAATATCCAGGTTCAATATTTATAACTCACAAGCGATTATAAATACCTCACCTGCTATTTCACTCGCTCATTTCAAAAATAAGAGTCGCCTGTGATAGCAGACGACTCGTAATAACTATTCCCAAAACCACCTCCAATATCTCCGGGCCTTTGACAACAACCCTTTGACAAACCGCCTCAACGAGAACGGTCTTGCTGCCAATAGCGCGACCCGCATCTCTTCGGCGGTTTGATAGCGTAAATCTGGATCTACGGACAGCGCCTTCCAAACGATTGCTTGCACCTTTTTTGGGATGCTATATATTTTTGAAAATGGACGCAGATGATTCCAATAATCCTCCCATTCTTCTGAATCCTCATCCATTTCGTAAAACGGCAACGAACGGGTAAGGATTTCATACAAAACAACTCCGCAAGAGTATAGATCCGAACGACAATCATACCTACCAGTACCCATGGCTTGCTCGGGCGAAGCATACAGCCTCGTACCAACCATATTTCCAGTGGCCGTTGGTTTTCTAAGAGGATTATAGTCTGGGTCAAACTTCACCAGACCAAAATCGACGAGCTTAACTCCATCCGGAGCAATCATTATATTGGCAGATTTTACATCGCGATGAATCATATTTTTTTTATGCGCCTCATGCAGAGCTTCTAGCACCTGCACTAACACCGAGATAGACTCATCGATAGAAAAGTAACGAAAGAGCTCAAGAGCCATCTGCAAATCGTTACCCTGTATATATTCCAACACCAAGAAGTATGACAGTCTGTCGATTTGGCCAGAGTCGAGCAAACGCACGATGGCCGGATGCTTAAGCGTTCGAAGAGCTTCGGTTTCGCGCTTTAGCCGAGTTACCCGATCATCAAACCTAGAACTATTAATGGCAATTTTTACAATCACCTCCCATTTACCTTGGCAATCCCAAGCCTTGAACACACAACTCATCTCACTTGTGTTGATATGCTCTCTCAGCTCGTAACGGCCAACGATCAAGCGACCCTTCCAATCGCTGAGCGTTTTCATTTGCGGCTCCTTTGTTGTCAAGGTTCAGGGATTTAAACTAGCAATTTTTTTATTAAAAGTCAACGGTTTTAAACAAAATAAAAACAGGCATTTTCTTGCCTGTTTTTATTTTGTAGCCCAAGCGATAAACTGTTAAAACGATTTATAATAAAAATTAAAGATACGGAGCAAGACTGCATTTAAACTAAAGGTCTAACAATCTTTACTCCAACAACCCCATATTTCAATTCGTCTTCCTTAGTATAAAATTTGTAATAAACCGCAACAGCCTCTTCTACTGTTTTTTTATCCGGTATAACATTACTCAAACCTTCCGCTTCTATCATCTCTCTAAAATTTTTGTAAGAGTTTTTTTCCACCACTTTATACTCAACTTCATTGTTTATTTTTAAAATATCACCAACTTGAATATCTAAAAACTTACCCTTATTTAAACGGCCTTCTACAGTTTTTTTTCCAGAAAGAATACTGCTAAAATATGGTTCCTGTACGTTTATATCAAAAGTATTCATATATTTATTACTAATTATATATCTATTTTCAACCCAAAACAATTTTTGAAGTAAAAATAGGTCTGGAGCGTGCGGGCTCCAGATCTTTCTTTTGCGTTCCTACAATTTGGTCGACCGCACTCGAACTACTCTTATCGCACTGGCTCGATGTCGAGCACCACCACACCCAGCCTTTCCTTGTCGGCTGGGTAGATACCTCGTAGCAAGCTCAGCGCTTCTGGCTTATCCATGCCTGGCAGGACCTTGCTAGAATCCTCCGCCGAGAGCATTAACTCAAAGGTAGTGTAAGTACGAACAGCTCGCACTCGAACAATTCCTGAATTAGCGCCGGTGAGCAGCTGAATGTTTTCACCCACACGAATACTCTTGATATTTGCATAAGCTACCCGCACTTCGAGGGTCTTACGCCGTGACATGATCTCGTTAAAAAACCGATTCTTCACCCGCAAAGTTCGCATCGTGTTGTCCTCCATATTGTTCCCCCACTGTTGGGTACAATAATTTTCGTGGTATGCACCGGGCATCATTGCATCAAGTGACCATCCCATACGCTGTAGAACGACAGTTTCCTCAACTGATGGCACGATATGTGTGTACAGCTTTCTACCAAACTGTCGCAAATGCTGAGGTAGATCAGCAATCAACGCCGCAAAAGCCTGAGGGTTGCTAGCCGCGCATGGCATAATCTTAATTGGCTGACCCTTTTTCGGCGTAACACCAGCCACACCCAAGACTTCACCAGCACGATCGACAGCAACATAGATAAGCTTGTACTTCTGATTCACCTCACCTGTATCACGCCTTTCGTAGCCAGTAAAAAGCGCATCGACCCAAGACCGATCCACCCCACGAAAATACTTGGGTAAATCACTATTGAGAATCACTCGATAAACGCCCTCACGATATCGTTCCTCGAACGGAACCACAGAGATGCTAGCTCTGTCAATACGCTCTTCATCCTCGTTAGAGTAGAAAAGTTTGTAAAGCATAATCTCGGTTACGCCCGGCTTGTAATGACTAACCGAACGACCAGCATATACGTACCCTTTCCGATAAAAGAAAGCCAGTGCAGAGCGATTCTGTTCTGCCACTGTACAGTATGCCTGCCTAGCCCCACGCTCGCGAATATACCGTTCCGCAAAAGCAAGGAGCTCACTACCACAACCAGCTTTCCCTTGAAAATCATTAGCGATGATGAGCGGGCTAATCTTCCATGTTCCTTGCCGTTTACCAACGACATTGATTATTCCGATACGAGTGTTCCCCTCCTCGATAATGAACATCTTCTGCTCTTCCGAGAAGTGCCCGACACTGTCCTTCCCACCACTAATGTGTGTCCAAAAGATACGCGACGCGTGCGCACGATGGTCGCCATCATAATACGGCGCTAACGCCGCATCCATAATGTCCGATACAAACTGAAAGTCGTTCTGTCTCGCTTCTCTGATCCTGCGTTCCAACATGGCTTCTCCTGAGTTTTGCTAAGCACGGAACCATTCCATGCTTTGAGCAAAACATACCCGTTATGCCGTTTCTGGCAAAATAGGTAGGACGAGATTAGCACTTTTATATTAAAATGTCAATATTCTAAATTATAAAATCCGCTGAATGTAGCGGATTTTATTGGTAGCCCCAACAAGGGCATCACTCGTCCGCAAAGCGGACTCTCACGAAAACCTTGCTCCACCGCTAAAGCTATGGCGGCACGCGGTCTGGTTTTCGTGGACTTTCCTCAGCAAAGTGAAAACTCCCGTTTTCACCCTTTCCCTGCGATTCCCGTTGGGGAGCCCAAACAAATAAAAAAGATACCGAATTGGTATCTTTTTTATTTGTAGCCCCAACGGGAATCGCACCCGTCTCTCAACCTTGAGAAGGTCGTGTCCTAACTGATAGACGATGGGGCCATACTTGTTAAAAAATTTTAACAAAAATTATGACCGTGGTCAATCTACAGATTACATTCCCCTAGCTTTTTTCTTGGCTTCGTTTTCGTCCAAGATTGTTTTTCTAATACGAATACTTTTTGGAGTAATTTCTACAAGTTCATCATCACCAATATATTCCAAAGCATCTTCTAATCCCATAACTTTTGGCGCTTTAAAATATTCACTAACACCATCACCTTTGGAACGCATGTTAGAAAGTGCTTTTTCTTTACAGACATTTACACTTATATCTTCACTGCGAGCGTTCTGCCCCACTACCTGGCCTTTATATACCTGTACAGCAGGGCCAATAAACAAAACACCTCTGTCTTGAATATTAAGAAGACCATACAGATTACTTGTACCCGTTTCATGAGCCACAAGCGATCCTTGTTCACGTTCACGCCAGTTGGCTGGATCTGGCATATAATTGAAGAAGATAGTATTTATAATACCCAAACCTCTGGTGTCGGTTAAAAATTCTGTACGATAACCAAACAACCCACGAGTTGGAATAATAAACTCTAGGAAAACTATACCATTTTCGGTTCTCATTTCGCGCAGCTCTCCGTGACGACTACCCAATTTTTGAATTACAGCTCCAGAATGAGCTTCTGGCACCTCTATAAATACCTGCTCATACGGTGTCATTTTTTGACCATCAATTTCTTTTATAATAACTTGCGGACGAGAAACTTGAAATTCAAATCCTTCTCGACGAAGACGTTCGATAAGAATGGCCAAATGCAATTCACCACGTCCAGAAATAATCCAATTACCTTCTGTGCCGTCATCTACTTTTAGAGCCATGTCTGTTTCTAATTCTTTGAACAATCTATCGCGAATCTGTCTGGAAGTCGTATACTCCCCTTCTTTACCGGCAAATGGAGAATTATTTACACTAAAAGTCATTTTAACAGTTGGTTCTTCTATAGTAAGAAGTGGCAAAGCAATTGGGTTAGCAATATCGGCGATAGTTTCACCAATATTTACATCACCGATACCCGCTATTGCAACTACATCTCCGGCGTATGCTTCTTTTACTTCTATTCTTTCTAGACCAAAAAATGTCATCAACGCCATAACGCGACATTTTTTCATTACACCTTCTCTGTTTATATGCATTATATCTTGACCAGTTTTGATTGTGCCGTTATAAATTCTACCGGTAGCAATTCTTCCTTTAAAATTATCTCCAGTAATAGTGGTAATAAGAATTTGCAACGGTGCGGCTACATCTACTTTTGGCTCAGGAATAAATTTTAAAACAGTATCAAAAACAGGAGTAATGTCGGTCATCGCTTCTAGATCTGGAGCCAGGCCGGCTTTGCCGTTTTTGGCAGAAGCATAAATAACTGGAAATTCAGCAACTTCATCACTAGCTCCAAGCTCCACAAATAAATCAAAGGTTTTGTCCAGCACCCAATTTGGTCTGGCTCCTGGTTTATCAATTTTGTTTATAACTACAATTACTTTGTGCCCCATTTGCAAAGCTTTTTTGAGCACAAATCTGGTTTGCGGCATCGGACCTTCTTTGGCATCTACCAAAAGCAAACAGCCGTCGGCTAGTTTTAAAACTCTTTCTACTTCCCCACCAAAATCGGCGTGGCCCGGAGTATCAATAATATTTATTTTTGTATCTTTCCATTCTACCGAAGCATTTTTGGAAAAAATAGTAATACCGCGTTCACGTTCCAAATCATTACTATCCATAATAGTAATTTGACTATCTTGCTCTTTGGAAAGCTTAGTTTTGGATTGGCGCAACAAAGCATCCACCAAAGTGGTTTTGCCGTGGTCTACGTGGGCGATGATTGCAACATTTCTAATATTCATACAAGTGTTTCTAATTTAAAATTCTGCCAAATCGCGGCAGAATGCGTAGGCAATATACTACAAAATAAGCCATTTGTCAAGTTAAGAGCTATTACTCACACCCGTTACAACATCTCTTCTTGCCGCTTTCTTTAGTAGAAAGCGGCGGAAAGAATCGCTCACGGTGGAACTGTTCGGAGCCAGACAGGACTCACCACTCACTTCTGCCCTGAACTCGCTTGCGGCTCAAACACAGGGCAGATTCCGCCAAGGAACCGTTCGGGTTTGTCTCTGTCTGCTTGCCTCACAGTTCCAATGTTCGCCTGGACACCGTTGGACAATGGTGTCCGGTCGATAACCGAGCATATGGACTTTGGCCGAACTGGCCACAGTGATGGCGAACGGTTGCTTTTTGCTTTTGAGCAAAAAGAATTTGTCCTGCTGTTTGAGAACACCTGTTATAGACAGGTGTTTGAGTTCAGGACAAAAGTGAGACAGAGCTGATGGCAGTTCGAGACATAAGTACATCCGTGAGGCAGTTTTGGGGTATCACCCCGTTTTGCTGACAAAATGGGGTGATAAAGGTTTGCGAGCGATTCTTTCCGCCGCTTTCTACTAAAGAAAGCGGCAAAAGGGTTTTTGCTGACAAAATGGGGTGATGAAGGATCGTTAGAAAAGATGTAAGACAAAATAAAAAACTTCCTATTGAGTAGGAAGTTTTTTATTAAGTAGTTTATACTTCTATAACTACCGGAAGAATCATCGGCCTCTTTTCTGTTTTGCTAAACAAGAATTGGCCAACCTGATCACGAAGCTTATTTTTTATATTATTTGTATCTGCCCAAGATAATGGGTCAGAGTCAGTTACTAGCTTTTTTACTTTGTGGCGCAAATCTTCTATTAGTTCTTTGTGCTCTTTCAAAAATACAAAGCCACGAGAAATAATATCTGGATTTTGGATTAGTTTACCGGTTTTGCTATCAACAGTAGCAATAATTACCACCATACCATCTTCTGCGAGTACTTGTCTGTCGCGCAATACGATATTGGTTTCATCGCTTACACCCAAACCGTCCACAAACACATGGTCAGATGGAATTTTATTTTTGGTAAGTATGCCAGTGTTTTTGGAGAACTCCATTACCTGGCCATTGTCGGCGATAAAGATATTGGATTTTGGATAACCCATCGCTTCGGCGATTTTGCCGTTGTAGCGCAAAAGGAAGTGGTTGCCATGAATAGGCACAAAATATTTTGGATTAAGCAAACGGATCATAAGTTTTACATCTTCCATTTTGGCATGTCCACCGGCGTGCACGTCCATCATTTGGTGGTGGACTACTTCGGCGCCTTTGCGGAAGATGGTATCTTTTAGGCGTTGCACCATGCGCTCATTGCCAGGGATAACAGAAGAAGAAAACACAACGGTATCACCCTCTACCAATTTTATTTCACGGTGTTCACCATTGGCAATACGCATAAGAGATGCATTTTTTTCGCCCTGCGCACCACTGCAAATAACCACAACTTTGTTGTGAGGGTAGTTTTCAATTTGTCTTAAATCTACTAAAGTCTTTGGGTTAAACTTCATATAACCCAATTCTTTGGCAATTTCTACGTTGCTTTTTATACTAAATCCGCCTAGCGCCACAACTTTACCGATTTTTTCGGAAACTTCAATAATTTGTTTGATACGAGTAAGTAGAGAAGCAAAAGTACCAATAATAATACGACCTGGTGCTTTGGTAATAAGGTCTTCTAGGTTTACACCGATTTCGGATTCGGAAATCTGGTGGCCAGGCTGAGAAGCGTTGGTGCTGTCGGATAATAGTGCTAGTACACCTTCGCTACCAATTTTGGCGATTTTTTGTAAGTCCGCTGGTTGTTCGCCGGTAGGTTGGTAATCAAATTTCCAGTCACCAGTATGGATAACTACGCCTTCTGGAGTGCGTACTATTACACCCATAGAATCTGGAATGTTGTGGTTAAGATGGAAAAATTCTAATTCAAAACCGCCCAGTGTTAGTCTGTCATTTAGATTAACATTGTGAATATTGAGTGGGCGTAAATTTTTGTAATCTTCTTGGCGTTTTTTGATTACGGCATTGGTAAGAGGTAGGCCATAAATAGGAGGGTATCCGAGCATTGGGATAAGGTGGGGGATGCCGCCGATATGGTCGTAGTGGCCGTGGGTTATAATAACTCCGCGAATATTTTTTTCTTTTCCTTTTAGGTACGACATGTTTGGAATTATATAATCAATTCCAGGCATATCTTCTTCTGGGAATTGTAAGCCCATGTCTACTAAAATAATATCGTCACCATATTCAAACATGGTGCAGTTACGGCCCACTTCTTCTAATCCACCCAAAACTACGACTCGCAGTTTCTTTTCTTCTACACGGAAGCGCGCAAAAGAAGCGCCTTCTGCCGGTTTGGAAGGTTTAAGGGGTGAGGGTAGTCTATTGGTCTGGAATGTTCGTCTTTGTCTTTGCGGGTTAGGCGAGGCACCGCCGTGCATGGCACGATTATCGCCGTTAATAGGCGGTTTCATTGGGCTTTGGGTCGGGCTGGCTGAGTATCTGATCATACCTTAAAAATTTAGTCCTGATTTTTGTTAAGAGAAAATCAGGGAAGTTAATATTTATATGTGAGCTGTTGGTTGTTCTGGCGTGATGCTTAGCGTTGTGGACGAGGAGGGACTCGAACCCTCAAGGATTGCTCCATACGCTTCTGAGACGTACGCGTATACCAGTTCCGCCACTCGTCCTTTGAATGGTTTTTTTAGAAACCACTCCATTGACGTTTTGTTTTTAGGTACCAGTTTCCCAGGTCGTTAAATCTATCTGATGGAGAAAATGCTTGCTCAAGCTTGATTCCTTTAATATCCTTACTAGCTACAAAATTATAGGTAGGAGTGTAAAGAAAAATTGCCGGAATTTCTTTGGCCAAAATTTCTTGAAATTTTTCGTATTGTTCGGCGCGTACTTTTTCGGTGGTGGTTGCTCTTGCATCTTCTAGTAATTTGTCGGCTGTGCGGTTTATAAACAAAGCTAAATTTAAGCCCGGGTAAGTGATTTGGGAGGAGTGCCAAAAAGGGTACGGGTCTGGATCTGCCCCTACTATTTCTCCGTAGAGCAGAACTTCGTAGTTTCTGTCTCTCAAAATGTCTTTTACTATCTGGTTGCTGCCTATAGTTTGAATAGTTGTTTTTATACCCATTGCACGCCACATTTTGGCAATCGTTAGAGCTGCCTGCTGGTATTCGGAGGTGTCTACGGTGGTAATGGAAATGCTTAAAATTTCGTTGTTTTTATTTTTTCTATAGAAACTTTGATCCGGGTCCATCTCTTGGCGGATAGATTCGGCTACGTCGTCTTCTATTTTTTTAACGGCCGCAGCTATTTCTTCTTCCGGGGTAGTGGTATTTTTCTTTATAGCTTCTATGTCTGCTTGTTTAGTTTTTAGCAAAGCTTCGTATTCGGTTTTAAAATATTCTTCCGGTTGAATTTTGGACCAAGTTTTTGTAAGTATTTGGTTTGTTTTTTCTGTATCAAGGCCAGGAAAGTTTATTTCTGTATTGTATCCTAGAGCGCCTTTTAGAATAGGGGAATTGATTGTTTCTCCCTTATTTCCCAAAGCTTCTTCTAGAATTTTATTTTTATCCAGAGCTAAATTTAAAGCCAAACGAAAATCGTTATCTTTTAGCACAGACGCTGTATCGGAATTAAAGAAAAGAGCCGTGTATTGTGGTAGTTCAAATTTGTATGGGCTAAAGTTTTTACCGGCAACTTTATCTGCCAAATCGTTTGGTAGGAAGCTGGCGGCCATAACGTCTTGGCTCTTAAGAGCGGTAGCTGCTTGGGTAAAGTCTGTATAAAATTTAAAGGTTAGTGTTTTTAGGTAAGGCGCTTTTTGGTAATAAAAATTATTGCGCTCTAGAGTGTAGCTGTTTATGTTTCCGCTAGAATCTTTGGTTAATTTATCAAATTTCCAAGGACCAGAACCGACCGGCTGGATGTTTGTCTTTGCTAGTCTAATTGCAGACGGTGGAATATTAACCCAGGTATGTTGAGGTAATATACCGGCGGTAAGGCTGTTTAAAAATGGAGCGAACGGTTCTTTCAAGACAAACTTAACAGAAAAATCTCCAGTTTGTTCTATGGCAATGCCTTGGAAAGCGGAATATAACGGACTGCCAACTTCTTGATCTTGGATAGTTTGGAAAGTAAAAACTACGTCGTCGGCAGTTAGCGGCTCTCCGTCCGACCACTTTATATCTTCGCGTAATTTTATATCATAAGTCTTTCCGTCTTCTTCTATGGTATATTCACTTGCTAGGTCGGGGATTAGTTTTTGTTGATTAGTATACTTAAATAATCCAGTGTAGATTAGAGAAGTTAAATCTCCGTCTACATCGTTGGCGGAAGAAAAAAGAGGGTTGATATATTTCGGTTGTCCGATTAGAGCTTCGCTGTATTCTCCGCCATTTGCAGGCACAATTGTAAAGTTCTTTAAAAACCAAATGGTAGACCAAGTAGCGATAGTTAATAAAAATACTCCCAGCGCACCGCTAACAATCTGCTTTTCTTTTTTTGTTAAAAAACTACCCAAGTATCTAAATTGAGACCAGCTTGGGATTACTCTCGGTTGGAGTTTTTTTATAAGTTTTTGGTCAAAATTACGAGAGGGCATGGAGACATCCAAAGAGCCCTGTTTTTTCTTAATCCAAAAAAATAGTTTGGACAAATTCATGTGAGAATAAATAATGAAGAATGAATTACGAAGCAAGAATTATGAATTGAGTTGTAAGTGCTATCGTAACTCGTTCGCGACCCATAATTCTTAATTCATGATTCCTAATTCCCAGTCTTGTTTATAGAACAAGTCGGATAAGAGAAGCGCTAAAAAAAACAACGGCAATAACAACAGTTGCAAGATGTAAAATTTTGTCTACGCCTCGTTTGGTGCTGTAAATATTGCTAGAACCACCAAAAACACCGCTAAGTCCTGTACCTTTTTGTTGTAAAAGGATTGCGGCCACAAGTAAGGCGGCTAAAGTAAATTGGATGATATTAAAAATAGTAGTAGTCATATGATTTGGAGAAGTATTTAAGGTAAAGATAGTATATCACTGGTGAGTAGTTTTGTCAACCCTGTTAAATGTCGCTCGGCGACAATTTTTGCTTAGGCAAAAATGATTTAATAGGGTTAACCGGGTAAATATTTTGTTGTCTATGTAATTATATAGTATAATAGTCCTGTATTTTAGTTTGGTAAAGTTTTGAAATTTATTATTATGCGTTGGTATCAGACTTCTTGGGGAGTGGCATTGCTAGGGTTGGGCGGACTACTATTGGTAGGCGGTGTAGTTTTTGCCGCTGTAACTGCTAATTTTTGGTGGCAAATTAAACAAGGTAAAGGCGATCTGTTGCAGCAAAAAATTTATAGTGGGTTTGATGAAGATTTGGAAGCAAAAAATAAAGGTGGTAAAGAGGGTAGTAATGTTTTGGAAAATAAAGGTTCTCCTTTTTTGGGTAATCCTAGCGCTCCTATCACTATTGTGCTTTTTGGTGATTTTCGTTGCCCTAATACAAAAAATGCTTGGCCAATATTACAAAGACTGTTGGGTCAGTATGGCCATAAAGTAAAGTTAATTTTTCGACATTTTCCAGCAGAGTCTATACCTGGTCATCAAGGAGCAAATAAGTTATCTCAGATAGCTGTTTGTGCTTATGGGCAGGGGCAAGAGAAGTATTGGGGTGTCCATAATTATTTTTTTACTAGGCAAAATGATTTACCTACCTATCTTGGAGCAGCAGATTTATCCACTTTGGCAAACGAAGTTGGTCTAGATCTTCCGAAATTAAACGACTGTTTAGTTGGTCCTAATGCTTTGTATAAAATAAACGAAGATTATGCAGACGGATTGCGGTTTGGAGTACGCGGTACGCCTACGTTTTTTATAAATGGTCAGAAGATAGAAGGGGTCATACCATGGGAAGTGTGGGAAGGATTTGTAAAACAATTTTAAATTTAGCTTTAGAATAATAAGCCAATATGTTTAAGAAAATTATAGTCAGTACTTTACTATTATTTTCTTTGTTTCCATTTTCTTCGGCAAGTGCTCTGGATGCTTCTAGCCAAATTCCAGCATTAAACCCATTTTGTTGGAAAAAGAAAGATTGCTTTGAGATGAGAGCAAAATATATTACGGGCACTGCCACCAAAGAAGATTTAGAAAATGGATTTGTTTCTGGCGCTTCGGCATTTCCGTGTGTTGGTGGCGAAAAAGATAATGAGTGGGGCAGGTGTCTGCCAGCTGGTAAGAGTGTAACAGAAATTTCATTTGGAGGACAAAATAGGTTTTCTCATATTGGTGAGTTTATTTTGTTAATGTATAAGTACACAGTGACTATCGCCAGTATTGTGGCTGTTATAGTTATAATACTTGCTGGTGTGCAATGGGTAACATCTGCTGGTAGTAGTGAAGTTATAAATGCGGCCAAAAAAAGAATCGGTGGCGCAGTGATTGGTCTTTTTATTACTTATCTGTCATATTTTATTTTAAATACAATCAATCCTGCTTTGATAAATTTGCGAATGCCTCAAGTGTGGCTTATACGGCCAATGCATTTGGTTCCAGAATTTTGCAAACAGATAGCTACTACTGATGGTGGTAAACAGGTAAAGTTTGTGTATTATGCAAATTACGATGATCAGAAATCACCTGTTAAACCAGAAAATGCTGGGAAAGATGAGTTGGTTTATGGAAACTATAAAGATGGTGCTGGTAATCCAATGTTTTATTGTGGGCGTAGGTTTTTGGCAGAAGGAAGTGGTACCCAAACTTGTTTTGGCGGCCTTTGTCCTTCGGAGCCGGGCAATAGACAATCATGTGCAAGAGACGATAATAATAGCGGTCTGCAGTGCCATAAAGGTGAATTGGCAATACATTTACGTATAGACATAGAGGCTTTTGATTTAGGGGAGCAAATAAGCCAGGCAGTAGACAAGCTTAACGATGGAATTTTTGTTACAAAGGCTATGGAAACAAAATGGGTATATAACACTCAGGTTTTTCGTGCAGTTTGTAAGAATATAATTGCTGGTGGCACAGAAGCGTTTTATTTAGCTAATAATGGTGCCCCAAAGTCGTGGTGGTATGGAGACAAGCGATTATTTGGTCCCGGAGGTAATAGTACAGGCGGTGGTATTCCTGGCGATCCCTATTGGGAGTATCAATTTTATTATACGGATTTGATTGATTATGAAAAAATGAATTGGGATTGTGATCATGGTGGTGAAGTGGTGGGCTATTTACTTAGAATAGAAACGCACGCTAGACAGTCAACCTGGGATAAATATAAGCCAAGCTTAACGGAGGTTCTAATACCTGGCTATGGCATAGGAAACGCTATATATAAATTTTTATTTGATGATGGTCCGCAGCCGAATTTAAATATAGGGTATGATAGAAGTACTGGGCAGCCTGTATTTGGCACATTCCCTGATGATGTAAAAACTATTGCTAATTATATACCTATAGATTTGCTTAAGGAAGGTTTGTCTTTAGACATCAATCTTACTATAAGTAAACTTATTAAAATGAAAGGTAAGCCCGGTAGCACTCCGATGGATAGTTTTTTAAATACAGTTCCGTTTCCAAAACCAGAAGTACAGGACCTGCCTTTGGATTAACGGCCGTTGTATTATATTAGGCAGAACATAATGTCTATGTTAAAAAAAATTACAATCATTTTTTTCGCACTGTTTTTCTTTTTTGCTTCGTCTCCGGTTAGTGCGGTAGATACATCTAGTCGTATTCCAGACCTGAATCCTATTTGCTGGAAAAGAAAGGCCTGTTTTGAGATAAGAAAGAACTTTCTACTTGGTAGTCCATCTGCAGAGCAGCTAGAAGATGGTTTCATTTCCGGTCCCGCAGCCTTTCCTTGTGTAGGTGGGCAGGATGATAATCAATGGGGTAGGTGTTTGCCAGGGGGTGCTGCAAAGACAGAGATATCTTTTGCTGGGCAAAATAAATTTTCCAATATAGGGGATTTTCTTGTCATAATGTATAGGTATTTGGTAGGGATTGCCAGTATAGTATCCGTAATAGTTATTATAGTGGCGGGTGTGCGATGGATTACTTCTGGTGGCAATAGCGAGGCAATAGGCAGCGCCAAAAAAAGAATAGGCGGAGCTATTATAGGTTTGTTCATTGCCTATATGTCATATTTTGTTTTAAATACAATCAATCCAGCATTGGTAAATTTACGTTTGCCGCAGAATTGGCTTGTTAGGCCGCAGCATTTACTCCCTCAATTTTGCAAAGATGTTCCTGGTGCCAAAGATGGGAAAATGGAATTTTCATATTTTGCTGGAGCGGGTGAGCAGACAACGCCAGCTAAATTGGTGGGGAATGAAAAGTTTGACTTGAAATATGGAGAGCAAAAAGATGCAGAAGGCGAACCGGTATTTATGTGTGGACGAAGGTTCTTGGCAGATGGGGGCGGAACGCAAGCTTGCTTTGGCGACCTTTGTAGTAGAGAAGGCCAAAACATGCAAATGTGTGGCAAAGGCCTAAAAAAAGAATCTTTGACACTGTGCAGTCCAGGAGAATTACGTATACATTTTTATATAGATTATATTGATGATATAGAAGAGCAGCTTAAATTGGCAGCTGCCAAGGTTAATAAAAGCTTGCTTATTACCGGTTCTTTGGAAAAAGAATGGTTAAAAGCGGATCAGGTTTTTTGGGGTGTTTGTGATGCCGGAGCGTATACGGTTATTCCTGTTCAGGACAGAGGGTTAATTAAACAGCCACCTTTGCGCTACTATCTTGCAGATGATGGTGCGAAAAGAACATGGGCCGATAGTAGTGATAAGGCGCATGTAGAAAGGCAAATAGATAGTGGGGGGCAGTATTATGAATATTTAATCTCTTATACTGGTCTTGTTGATAATAACGAAAGTCAGAGTTGGAATTGTAAATATGGAGGTCAGCTTGTAGGATACTTTTTGCGCTTAGAAACAGCTGCTCAGCAATCTACCTGGTCGGATATTGGAGATGTGCTTACTCTTTCTTCTCCCTATCATTATCCAAACTTGAATGTTGGGTACGACAGCGCCACAGATCAGCCTTTATTTGGTACATTTTCACAAGATGTCGGTGCAAGTTTAAGTGATTATAGTAATTATATCCCTATAGAAAAGTTAAAAAATGGTGGTTTGCGATTTGAGGTAGGTCTTACTATGGGCAAGTATTTAAAAATGGTGAAAAACCCCGGTGAAACACCGCAAAGGTATTTAGACGACCTTCTTTTTTAAACCTGTTTCTATAATTGTTGTTTATTTTAGTTTTAATTTGGGTTAATTTTAAAATTAACCATGCTTTATGTTACTGACCCAATAGCGATTGACATCTTGCCAAAACCTGCTACAATATACCACTGATTTAAGATATCAACTCTTTTCATTGTATGCAGGACAAACTCATCATAAAAGGTGCTCGTGTACATAATTTAAAAAATGTATCTTTGGAAATTCCAAAGAACAAATTGGTAGTTATTACCGGCCTATCTGGTTCTGGTAAATCTAGCCTAGCTTTTGACACTATCTATGCCGAAGGCCAAAGGCGCTATGCCGAATCGCTGTCTTCTTATGCGCGCCAGTTTATGGAAGTGCGAGACAAGCCAGATGTAGATAGTATAGAAGGTCTTTCTCCTACAATTGCTATTGATCAAAAAAGTTATACTCAAAATCCTCGTTCTACCGTAGGCACAGTTACCGAAATTTACGACTACATGCGTTTGTTGTTCGCTAGAACTGGACAACAGTACTGCCCGGATTGTCAGGAGCCAGTGCGCGCCTATACGCAGGGTGGAATATTAGAAGAGGTTCGTCGTCGTGCTCGTAAAAGCGGCAAGCTTTTGTTGTTGTCTCCGCTAATTAGAAATGCAAAAGTAGTTCGTGCTGATTTGGTAGAAAAAGTAGAAAAATCTGGCTACGAATCTGTGCGTGTAAACGGCGAAGTGATGAAAATAAATAGTTTGGCCAAGTACGAATTTTCTGAAAATAAACTATACAATGTAGAGTTGCTAATTGGGGAGATAGAAGACTTCCAGAAGCAAGACTTAATGAAGATGGTAGAGTCCGCTTTGGATTTGAGTGACGGGCTGCTTATTCTTGCCGAAACTTCTAAAAACTCTGGTAAGGATGAAACTTTTTCTACTTCTGGGTTGTGCCATAAGTGCGGTAAAATAATGCCGATCTTAGATATGCGTAGCTTTAGTTTCAATAGTCCATATGGTGCTTGTCCTCGTTGTACTGGTTTGGGTATTACTCAAGAAGTGGATCCAGAATTAGTAATTCCAAATGATAGACTAACACTCGCCGAAGGCGCGGTGCAGCCATGGATGCGTATCACTGGCAACCAAAGTTGGTACCAAAAAATCATTGCCGCTGTGGCCGCTAGTCATGGTTTTTCTATTAACACTCCGGTAAAAGACTTGGGTCCAAAAATTAAAAATATTATTTTGCAGGGCACAGGTGAGCAAGAATACATGGTAGATGGTAAAAAAACAAAGTTTACCGGTGTTGTTCCAAATTTGTTGCAAAGACATCTGGAAACCGATTCCGAATATGTGCGCCGTGAAATAGAACAGTACATGCACGAAACCGTCTGTCCTCTTTGTTCTGGCAAAAGATTGCACCGAAATTCTTTGGCTGTAAAAATTGGCGAGTTTAATATCGCCGATCTGTGCGCGCTAAATATAGAAGACAATATAGAATTTTTCAAAAAAATTAATACCAAACTGGTTGCTTCTGGAAATTTGGGTGGGTTAAGCGATACTCAAAAAGCAGCTATAGCTAAACCTATCTTGAAAGAAATTGTTCAACGATTAGAAAGCTTGTCCAAAGTAGGCTTAAGCTATTTGGCTATAGATAGATCTATGAATACGCTTTCTGGTGGCGAGGTAACCCGCACCAGATTGGCTACACAACTATCTACAGGCTTGATTGGTGTTATATATATACTTGATGAACCGTCCATCGGCCTGCATCCAAAAGACAACAAAATGCTTATAGAAAGTTTGCGATCTTTGCGCGATTTGGGTAATTCTGTAATCGTGGTAGAACACGACAGTGCCATGATGGAAGCAGCCGATTATATTATTGATGTGGGGCCTGGCGCTGGTGTGGGTGGAGGGCAAATTATCGCCCAAGGCACGGTAGCTCAAATTAAAAAAACCAAAAAATCTTTGACTGGGGAGTACTTATCTGGTCGTAGTAAAATTAGCTGTGAGCCAGAAAAAGGCCAAGACAAATCAAAAAAGCCAAGTGGTAAGTCTATAAAAGTTATCGGTGCCAAAGCGTTTAATTTACAAAATGTTGATGTAGAAATCCCTTTGGGCAAACTGGTTTGCGTAACGGGTGTTTCTGGATCCGGTAAATCAACCTTGGTTATAGATATTTTGGGCAAAGCTTTGTCTAAGCATTTTTATCGCGCCAAAGAAGAGCCGGCGGCTCATAAAGAAATAAAGGGTATAGATAATATAGATAAAGTTATTGCTATTGATCAATCTCCAATTGGCCGCACTCCGCGATCTAGTCCAGCTACATATACTGGCGTATTTACTTTGATCCGGGATTTGTTTGCAGATTTGCCAGAAGCCAGAATGAACAATTACGATGCCGGCAAATTTAGCTTCAATGTAAAAGGTGGCGGTCGTTGTGAGGCCTGTGCTGGTGATGGTTATGCACGAATTCCCATGCAATTTTTGGCAGATGTATATGTACAGTGTTCCGAATGTGATGGTGCTCGATATAATAGAGAAGCTTTGGAAATTCATTATCGCAGCAAGAATATTGCCGATGTGCTAAACATGACAGTAGATGAAGCTCGCATGTTCTTTGGCGATATACCAAACATTTCTGATAAATTAAATATCCTGCGTGAAGTTGGTTTGGGCTATATGCATTTGGGTCAGCCAGCTACCAAGTTGTCTGGCGGTGAAGCGCAGAGAGTAAAGCTGGCTACCGAATTGTCTCGCAGCTCTACCGGCAAAACTTTATATATTTTAGATGAACCTACCACAGGTTTGCACTTCGAAGATATCCGTCATTTGTTACAAGTACTTAATCGTTTGGTGGCCAAAGGAAATACTGTGCTGATTATTGAACATAATTTAGAAATCATCGGTTGTTCCGATTGGATAATTGATATGGGTCCGGGCGGCGGTAGACACGGAGGCCAAGTAGTGGCTCAGGGCACAGCCGCAGATCTTATGAAGAATAAAAATAGTTGGACTGGTAAATACCTAAAGACATTGCCATAAGAAGTTAAGCAAAAATCAAAAAACCTCCACTCAGGAGGTTTTTTGATTTAAGATTACTTAGTTTTCTTTTCTTCCAATTTTCTTTTGAAGTTTGTGTCGGCCAAGAAGTGTAGTTTGGCGCGTCTTACAGCGTATTCTTTTACTACTTCCACTTTGTCTATGTTAGGGGAATGTACAGGGAAGATTTTTTCTACACCTACGCCATTGGAGATTTTGCGCACTGTAAATGTGCCGCCAGCCTCTTGTCCGTGTTTGGTGGCAATAATAGTGCCCTCAAAAACCTGGATGCGGTCTTTTTCTTCTCCTTTGGTGTTGGTTTCTTTGATTTTTTGGTGAACACGCACCAGCATGCCTGGTCTGTAGATGATTGCTTTGTCTGAAGTTTGTTCTGTCATACAAGAATGAATAATTTTAGCTTGGTTATTATGGGGCTTATTCTAGCTGATTATTTGTTTTTTGTCAACCCTGTTAAATAACCCCGATCAATCGGGGTTGCCACTGGGCGGCTTTAATAGGGTCAACCCTGTTAAATTATGCCTGCGCCAGACCGGTCTTGCCGGATTTAATAGGGTCAACCCCGAATCCCTAATTGTTGCTTTTGAGGTGTTCCTGTACTATTTTGGCTACATTAGCTACCGTTTCGTCCAATTTACCTTCGTAGTTTGTTAGTTTATAGCCATAATCTTTGGAAGCCTCTATCTCCTGGGATACAATCTTTATTCGTTCGGCTATCTGTTCTTTGGTTAGTCCACCTCGTTTTTCTACTCGTTGTTCCAATATGGCTATGCTCTCTGGTAGAAGGAAGATAGATAAGTTCTTTATGCCTAATTTATCCATGCTATGTTTACCGTTTACATCAATATTGGAAAACACAATGCTATGTTCGGCTAGCATTTTAGCTAGGTATTCTTTGGGAGTACCGTAGTAGTTACTAGCATAATTGTTATATTCTACAAAGTATCCTTCTTTTATTTTGCTTTCAAAATCTTCTTTGGAAATAAAATTATAAGTCACCCCTTCTTGGTCTGCTGGTCTTGGAGCACGAGAGGTGGTAGTAACTAATCTGGCAGAGTTAGGGAAAATTTTTATTAATTCTTCTATGGTAGCGTCTTTGCCACCCCCAGTAGGAGAAGAAATTATTACAAAAAGACCGGTAGTACTTTGCATATATTATCTTAATAACTTTAGAAAAGTTTCTAGTTCTTTTGGTAGGGGAAGTGTAAATGTTTGTTTTTCACCCTTTAGGTCTGTAAATCCAAGCGTGGTGGAATGCAGAAAAAGTCTGCCTAGTTTTTTGTCCCAAACACGCTTTTGTTTCTTTTGGAAGTATAGCGGGTCACCAACTAGTGGGTGGTCATAAGCAAGGAAGTGAACGCGGATTTGGTGCATGCGGCCAGTATGAATTTTTATTTTAAGCAAAGTAAAATTAACGAACTCTTTTGCAATTATAAATTCCGTTTTTGCTTCCTTGCCTTCGGTGGTTTGGTTTTCTGGCAAAGCGGCCATACGAGCTGAAGTTTTAGATCTGCCAATACGAAAATTTACTTCACCCCATTCTCGGGCAACTTTTCCGTGCACGAGGGCGGTATATTCTTTTTCAACAGTTCGGTTTTTGAATTGTTCTTTTAGGTGGACAAACATTTTTTGTGTTTTGGCAATTACCATAAGACCCGAAGCTTCTTTGTCTAATCGGTGTACTATGCCTGGGCGATCTGGGTCTTCGCCCACTTTTTTTATCTTCGGATATTTTTTAGTTATAAAATCAGCCAAGGTGTTGGTTTCGCCAGCCATTGTCGGGTGGGCCAAAATACCAGTAGGTTTGTTTACTACGATATAGTCTGGTGTATCGGCTATGATTTCAATTTTGGCTGCTGGTTCCAATGCTTTAGTGCTCTTGTGAGTAGCTGTTGGTTTATCTTCGGTTTGGGTTTCCGTAGCTGGGACTTTGTAACTTACCACATCGCCAATGTCTAGTCTCTGGGCGGCTTTGGTTGTTAATTTTTTATTTATAGAAAATAGTTCTTGATCTATCATTTTTTGGGCTTGCGATCTGCTAATCTTTAGTTTTTCTGATAAAAAAACATCGAGCCGTTGTCCGGCTTGTTTTTCTGTAATTTTTGTTTTGCCTGGTATTTTCATTTTATGAAGATAATGACCAAATTGGTGCGCCCGGATGGACTTGAACCGTCGACCCCTGCCTTATAAGGGCAGTGCTCTAACCACTGAGCTACGGGCGCGCATATAATATCTGTGTACTTGTTAGTAGGCGGACAATCACTGCCTGCCCGCCGAGGTATGGGTGCCGCAGAGCCGAATGGGTGCGGTGTGAACCGAGAGGCGGGAGCTATAGGTGCCTAATGTAGGCAAGTATAGCATTTCTCCTAATAATTTCAAGTAGCAAACAGCATTGCCAAAACAGCTTTAAACTGTTAAAGTTGATTTAACGAAATCACGTCGGGTAGCGTCCATTGAGACCCGACGCCGTGTTTTTATGGACCTAAATTCCAAAATATTTTTCAAAATCAACGCTCTTGTAGGTAAATCCAAGTTATTGGATAGTTTTGGTCGTGCCGGCGCAGAATGGGTAATGATAGCCGTAATTGCTTGGTATGTAGCCGCAGTTTTTGTAGAAAGAATGCCAAATATAACCGATGTGTTAATACCTCTAATATTTTTGGGGGTAGCTTGGTGTGTGGGTTGGGGCATAAATCTGCTTTTAGCTTGGTCTGTTCGCGAACATCGACCATATGTTGTTTATCCACAAGCCAAGACTTTATTTAAGCCAATGATGAGTTGGAAGTCTTTTCCTTCGGATCATAGCATGACAGCTTTCCTTGTTTTGTTTATGGCTTATATTTTTAATTTACCTGGGTCATGGGCTTTGTTTCCAATGGCTTTGTGGGTGGTTTGGGGAAGGGTATATGCAGGCGTACATTATCCGTTAGATATTTTGGGAGGAGTTGGAGTAGCTATTTTTGTTGCGGCTATTGCCAGGTTTTTGTTTGGCGTAATTCTTAATTAAAACATCTATTATGAACGCAATTATTCTATGTGGAGGGTTGTCTACGCGTTTGGGAGAAATTACTAAATCAATTCCAAAAATTTTGTTAGAAGTAAAAGGTAAAACAGTTTTGGATTGGCAATTAGAAAAACTAAAAAAGATTGGCATTACTGAAGTGGTTTTGGCCGCTGGCCACTTGGCCGAAATTTTGCATCAGAATATTGGTCTTCACAGAGATGGTCTAGATCTTGTCTACGCTATAGAAGAAGAAAAGTTGGGTACCGGAGGGGCAATAAAACACGCTTGGGGTTATGTTTCAAAACCAGAGGAGCCAGTAGTAATTTTAAATGGAGATATTTTGGCGTCGGTAAATTTGGCAGATATGGTAAAGTATTTATCTCCAGCTAGTGATGGCATGATTTTGGGTGCTTTGGTAGATGATGCAGCTAGCTATGGTACATTAGAGTATGATTCAAGATTTCATCTCAAAAATTTTAAAGAAAAAGCCGGCATACATTTACCTGGCCATATAAACGGCGGTATCTATATATTTAATCCTCAAACCAAAGAATATTTCCCTGCAGAAAAATCTTTTAGTATAGAATACGATGTCTTTCCAAAGATGAAAGATTTGTATGTTCATCAGTCTAATGACGCTTGGGTGGATATTGGTGTGCCAGAAAGATTAGAATGGGCCAGAGCCAATTGGAAAGAGTAGTGTTTATGGGATCATTTAATAAAAATGTTGTAGTTTTTTCTTTAGTTATTATTTTAGCATTACCGCTGGCTGGTTTGTGGTATTACAAAAAAACTCATCCTAGATATATTGCGCCACTTCCACCAAGACCGGAAGTTACCGTTACCATAATTCCAGGCTGGAATTTGCGGCAGGTAGCCGGTTATTTGGTTAAACTTGGGTTTGCCTCTACTACCGACGATGTGTATAGGCTAACTGGCGAGCCGGCCTATGACTATCGAAGAGTGGCATCCGTATTTCCAAAAATTGATGACTCTAGGATTGTAGCCGAGAAACCCGGTTATGATTCCTACGAAGGGTATTTGGCGCCAGAAACATTTAGAGTATTTAGAGACGCCACTCTTTTGGATGTTTTAAAAAAATTAGTTGGTCAAAGAGAAAAAGAAATAACAGAACAGATGTGGGCAGATATAGAAAAGTCTGGGCATAGTTCTTATGAAATTTTAACTATGGCTAGTATTTTGGAAAAAGAAGTGCAAACACCGCAAGATAAGGCAAAGGTGGCCGATATATTATGGCGTAGATTAGAAAAAAATTGGGCTCTTCAGGTAGACTCTAGCGTGCATTATGTGGCCGACAGAACTGGTGATGTGTTTACTACCGAAAAAGAGCGCGATATTGATTCTCCTTGGAATACATACAAATACCCTGGATTACCGCTTGGCCCTATTGCTAATCCGGGCGTAGAATCAATTAAGGCAGCGATTTACCCAGAAAAGAACGGCTATTGGTATTTTTTAACTGGCAAAGATGGTATGGTGTATTATGGAAAAACTTTGGAGGAACATAATGCGAATAAACGAAAGTTATAACTTTATACTATGTTAGAAAAATTTTTTGGGAGAGGCGGAAAAGAAAATTCAAAAAACCCCGCTCAAGAGGGTGTGGAGTTGGGGGAAATGGTCGGAGAGGTTCATTCTACAGACATCAAAAAAAGATATGACAAAGTTTGTAAAGAATCAAGACTGTATTTTAAAGATTTAGGGATTGTAGAGGGGGATAAAATTGAGTTTAGATTTGATAATGGTAATATGGCTGAGGGGGTAATTGAAAGCTTTGGTTCGTTGCATACCTATCTTTATAATCCGGAGTCTGATTTTATAGCAAGTGCACGGGTTGAGGGTCGTAGTTTTACCATATATCCTAAAGATTTAAAAACAGGTCGTGCGAAAAGAATATAAATATGCTTACCTCAGATTTTGATTACAATTTGCCAGAAAATCTTATTGCCCAAGTGCCACTGGAGCCACGAGATAGCTCTAGATTGATGGTAATAGATAAAGAAAAAAATAGTGTTGAACATAAGCGCTTTTTTGATATTGTAGATTTTTTACAAAAAGGTGATTTGCTAGTTTGGAATAACACAAAAGTTTTCAAAGCCAGACTGCGCGGATATTTGATGTTGGACGAAAATGTAATAAAGGTAAATAAAAACATCGACTCAACTGACAAAATTTTAAATTCATCACCAGTAGAAATTTTTTTGGTAAAGCCGATGGAAAATAATAAGGTTTGGAAGGTTCTGGCTAAGCCGGGAAGAAAACTGAGGTTGGGTATGAAAGTTGTTTTTGCAGAAGATTTTTCGGCCGAAGTAATGCTCAAAGAAAACGACGGTACGTATCTAATTCAGTTTGATGAAGATGATATGTCGGTGCGCGCCAAGGCAAATAAGTATGGCGAAGTGCCTACGCCACCATATGTGGATAATCCGGAATTAAAAATGAAGGATAAGGAATTAAGTGAGAAATACCAAACGGTTTATGCTAAAGAAGAGGGTTCGGTAGCCGCGCCCACAGCCGGGTTTCATTTTACGCCAAACTTAATAGAGAAATTAAAAGCAAAAGGTGTAGAGTTTGCCGAGGTAACTTTGCATGTGGGCCTAGGTACATTTTTGCCGGTAAAAACAGATAAGATAGAAGAGCATAAAATGCATGAGGAGTGGGTAGAAATAACTTCTAAAAATGCAGATTTAATAAATGCTGCCAAAGCAGAAGGCAGGCGAGTGGTGGCTGTAGGCACTACCACAGTGCGGGTGTTAGAGGGTGTAACAAAAACCCAAGGAAGTTTACGTCCGTATACCGGAGATATAAATATTTTTATTTATCCTGGGTTTAAATTCCAAGTTGTAGATGCGCTTATTACCAATTTTCATTTGCCAAAATCTACACTTCTTATGCTGGTATCCGCGTTTGTGGGCAATAAAGATTTTATGTTGGAATGTTACCAGAAGGCAGTAGAGGAAAAATATAGATTTTTTAGCTTTGGCGATGCGATGTTGATTAAGTAAATAAACAAACAAAAAAGACACCACAGTCCGGTGTCTTTTTTGTTTTGATTTAACGAAATCACGTCGCGCAATCGTCATTTGAAGCGCGACGCTGTAAATTTGTTTATCCTTCAACAGTTACACCCATATTTCTAGCTGTGCCTTCTACCATACTCATGGCAGCTTCTACTGTGTGGCAGTTTAAGTCAGGCATTTTCTTTTCAGCGATTTGGCGTACTTGAGCTTTGGTTATTTTACCAACTTTTTCTTGTAGTGGTTTACCAGAACCTTTTGATATGCCAGCAGCTTTTTTGATAAGCTCTGGAACCGGTGGAGTTTTCATTATGAAATCAAAACTGCGGTCGGCGTATACAGAAATGATTATTGGAACTACTTCACCTTTTTTATCTTGAGTTTTGTCGTTGAATTCTTTACAGAAACTTTGGATATTCAAACCATGCTGACCCAAAGCTGGACCAATAGGTGGTGCTGGGTTGGCAGCTCCGCCAACAATTTGTAATTTGATTTGCGCTATTAATTTTTTTGCCATAAATAGTGTGTTATTTTTTAAATTATTCACGATCGAGAAGCCGGTTTGTCATCCCGACCGTAGTGGAGGGATCCCTTAAACCTTGAGAGGGATTCTTCACTCTGTTCAGAATGACATTCCGCGATCGCTTTAATCTTTATTAACCTTTTTTAACTTGCATTGCATCTAGTTCTACCGGTGTTTCACGTCCAAACATTGTGATAAGAACCTTTACCTTGCCTCTTTCTTGATCAACATTGCTAATCTTACCTTCAAAGTTTTTGAACGGTCCGTCGGTAATAGATACTGTTTCGCCAACTTCGAAATCAATCTTGTGTTGAGGTTCGGAAGCGGACATGCGTTTGAGCAATGAATCAACTTCGGATTGATCTATTGGGGTAGGGGTAGTACCAGAACCTACGAAGCCAGTAACGTTCGGGGTGTTGCGTACAACGTACCAAGAGTCATCGGTTACAATCATTTCTACTAGCACATAGCCAGGGAAGATTTTTTCTTCGACTACGGAACGTTTGCTGTTTTTGATTTTTATTTTCTTTTCTTTCGGAACCAAAATATTAAAAATTTTGTCTTGCATGGCAAAAGACTCTATGCGTTGCGCTAAGTTGCTTTTTACATTTTCTTCGTAGCCGCTGTAGGTGTGTAATACGTACCAGCGTCGTCCGAGATTAAGGGTTTGTTTTGCCATATGAATGATTTTGTCATCCCGAGCGAGGCCGTAGCCGACGAGGGATCTTTATTTTAATGAATAGATTTCTCACCCCCATAAAGGGGATTCGGAATGACAGTTAAATTATTTTAAAAACAAAGCAGTTACAGCACTTTCAAATACATAGTCTAGCAGGCCCAAAAATAGAGCCATACCAATACTAAGACCAATTACCACCAAGCTATAGTTTATAGTTTGGCTTTTGGTAGGCCAGGTTACCTTTTTCATTTCGTGGAAAGCTCCAACGAAGTAGTCTTTTATAGCTGTGAACATATTTTTGGTTTTTTAAAACAGCCTTTCGGCTGCCTTTATTTGATGAGTTAATAATACCTTATTATAGGGAAAATGTCAATACCCCAAAATTATAATGAGCATACCCGCACAGAACGGACATGCTCATACCAACCCTACCTTATCTTTACCTAGGAAATATGTATAACCAGAGCGGTGACAAAAAGAGCTATAGTAAAGGAGCAAATGAATGCACAGATAATCATCGTGCCAATTCCGCTGCTGTTGCCGGGGCTACCACTCTTCATTAGTATGGCAGACATCACCAAACCGGCGCCTAGTAGAATTGCGGCTAAGACTATGGGTAAGAAAAGGCCGGTAACTACACCTGCTGCTGCGCAAATAACCGAAACAGTGATTGTCCAAAGCATGATCGCATCCTCCATTGTGTTTGTTGGAGACAATTAACATAACAAAAAAACATCCTACTGTAAATACAGTAGGATGTTTTTTTAATTAAAATTTATATATCCAAATTAGCCACACTCTTAGCATGAGTCTGGATAAAGTTCTTGCGAGGGCCTACTTCGTCGCCCATAAGTATTTCAAATACTTCGTTGGCCAAAGCAGCGTCTTCTACAGTCACGCGTTTCATCATGCGGTTTTTTGGGTTCATGGTAGTTTCCCAAAGCTGTTCTGGGTTCATTTCTCCCAAACCTTTGTAGCGCTGGATGTTTACTTTAATTCCGTTCACTTCTAATCCTTGAACTTCATTTTCTTCTCCTTCTTTTGCCTCTGCTTCAGCAGGCTCTTCATTTTTTTCTTCTTTGGATTTTTTAGTCGCTGCAGCTTTGGCACCGGCTGTTGGTCCAACTATTTCTGCAAGTATCTTTTCTTTCTCTTCGTCATTATATGCATAGCGCATGTTTTTGCCATACTTCAAACTATATAGTGGCGGCTGGGCAATAAGAATATGTCCGCCAGAAATAAGAGTAGGGTAGTAGCGATAGAAAAATGTAAGAAGAAGTGTGCGGATATGGGCGCCATCCACATCGGCATCGGTCATGATTACCAGTCTGTGATAGCGCAGTTTGGTAATATCAAACTGTTCGCCGATGTTTGTGCCCATGGCGATAATAAGAGATTTTAATTCGTTGTTGGTAAGAATTTTATCTAGGCGAGCGCGTTCTACATTTAGCACTTTACCACGCAATGGCAAGATAGCTTGGTGTTCGCGGTCGCGCCCTTGTTTGGCACTACCACCGGCAGAGTCTCCCTCTACTATAAATAGTTCGGATTCTTCGGCATGGCGACTACTGCAGTCGGCCAATTTACCAGGCAAAGTAAATCCTTCCAAAGCGCCTTTGCGTAGAATGGTATCGCGAGCCATTTTGGCAGCGTTGCGTGCACGAGCGGAAAGTAAACATTTTTCTACAATTCCTTCGGCATCCTTCGGGTGTTCTTCCAAGAAAATTAAGAAAGCGTCGTTCATTACTGCTTCTACCGCGGCCTTTACTTCGGTGTTTCCAAGTTTGGCTTTGGTCTGGCCTTCAAATTGAGGTTCAGTAACTTTTATAGAGACTATACAGGTTAAGCCTTCACGGACGTCTTCGCCGGTAAGGTTGGAATCTTTTTCTTTTAGGAAGCCTTTGTTGCGAGCGTAACTGTTTAGACTTCGAGTAAGAGCGGTGCGGAAACCAGCAACGTGTGTACCACCTTCTGGATTGTAAATATTATTTGTGAAAGCAGAAAGCAATTCGTTGAATTCGTTGTTATATTGCAAAGCAACTTCTACTTTTACATCGTCTTGTTCTTTTTCTATATAAAAAACATTTTCGTTTTTTACTTCGTTGTTTTGGTTTAGGTGACGTACATAAGAAGCGATACCGCCTTCGAAATAAAATCCGTAAGTTGGGCTAGGGGAGGAAATAGCGGTTTTGTCGTCTGCTTTTTCTTGGCCTTCGCGCTTGTCGGTAATAGAAATACGAATACCTTTGGACAAGTATGCTTGTTGACGAATATGATCTACGATTGTTTTCCATTCGTAGTCTATAGTTTCAAAAATAGTATCGTCGGCGCGGAATGTAATGGTAGTACCGCGATCTTTGCAATTGCCAATTTCTCTAGCTTTTTTTACAGGCTTACCACCATCTCTAAATTCTTGTAACCAAACTTTGCCATCACGGTGAACTTCGGCTTTGGTATGAGTAGATAGGGCGTTTACTACAGACACACCCACACCGTGCAAACCACCGGAAACTTTATAACTTCCAGCATCAAATTTACCACCAGCGTGTAGTTTGGTCATTACAACCTCCAGTGCGCTAACACCCATTTGCGGATGAATATCTACAGGAATACCGCGGCCGTTGTCTCTTACTTCTATATAATGATCTGGTAAAAGAGCTATATCTATTTGGTCACAAAAACCAGCCATAGATTCGTCTATGGAGTTGTCTACCACTTCCCAGATAAGGTGGTGAAGACCAACCGGACCGGTGGAGCCAATATACATGCCCGGGCGACGACGTACGGCTTCTAGTCCTTCTAAGACAGTAATATTTGAAGCGCTATAATTGGCATCGGCTTTGTCGGAAACTTTGGCCTTTGCTTTGCCGGCAGCTTTTGCTTTGGCGAAAGCTGGATTTATTTTTGGAGCTTCTGTTTCTATTGGTTTTTCTTCTTCTTTTTTTGGAGAGATTCTTCCCTTTTCTACTTTTTTGATTGGCATACAATTTGATGATACATGATATACACATCAGGATACACTTGGATCGTGTATGTGAATAGTGAATTTTGATACAAATATTTTATCATATATATGTACAACGAGCAAGAGTCTTATTTTGATTAATTTTATATATTTTGGTAGCCTGTAGATAAGAGAAACCTAGCCTCGAGGGAGCGGGTAAAAAATTTCACGATGGAGGATGCTCATGTCAGCAGACTATCTACGGGAAGTGTTTTATGCATTCATGCTTTTAACACCATGGCTCGGTGCACTTTTCTTTGTCTTACCCACACTGTTGTTTTTCCTTATTAGATTGAAGCAGAAAAGAAGGGAAGAGAGGGTGTGTGAGACTCAAGGTCTGGTGACCTGGATGACAACAGAAACACATACAAATGATGTTGCGAAGACTGCGATAACTCTACAAGATCATAGAAAGAACCAGATGAAATGGGTCTTTGTGGGGAAGTACGACAAACTTCCTGTTTCGGTCAAGGTGGGTAGTGTGGTGCGAATCAAGTATTTGCTTCCCCCTGATAGTAAAGGCTTGTATTTGCAAGTGGAAGCCTTGGAAGTAACAGACTTGGATATGAAGGTTTTTGAAACGGAGCAGAAGCTTTTGAGTCTTCGGGTGTTGACCCGCGATATTCGTGGCGGTGAGTTGCCCGAGGGTACTAGGGACGAGTTGGGCTAGGAATATTTAGAAGTTTCTAAGGGGTTGGCGCCGGCACATGTGTGTATGTGTCGGCTTTATTTTTTATGCAAAGCGAGAGAAGTGAAAGTTTATTTTCATTTCCGAGCGTGCATGAATAAATGCCTTATTATTTTTTTAACAGATATTGACAATTTGCCCCTTTTGTGCTATACTGATTTAGTTAGTGTAAAAGCTAACTTTGCTCTTTTTAAAATGAAAGGAAATTGAAGAAACCATAAAGAACCTCGGACCCATATTGGTCGAGACGTCATTGCCCTTAGTGAGGGTAAAAATGTCTCGATCAGCCGGTGATAATCATCGGTCTGGTCCAACTTCTTACATGGGGGAACACATGCGCGCTTTCGACAACGACTACATCACCTCTCTCAAGCTCCGGGTTGTCTCTCTGCCCAAGGTCGACTTCGACCATCCCAAGTTCCTGATCGCGATGCAGATCTTCGTCTACTGCCTGGCATACCTGCCGGCGGTGGGGATCGTTCTGCTGACCCTTCTCGCCTAGTACTTGTACTAGGATCACTCTCTTCACCATTCCTTCCATTCCAGATCGGCCGTCTGGTAGTCCCTTCGCGGACACGGCCACATTCCATTGTTTTTGATTTATTTCAAAGGCAGCGGGAAAAATACAACTCCAATTATTCTGGAGTTGTATTTTATTAGCGGCTCACAATTTTTATTGTGAGCAATAGTGGTATATATCGGCGGAGCCGATACTGCTTCTAAAAAACCCGCCCAGGCACCCCATTCGTTTTAGGCGAATGGGGTCGGGTTTATTTTTGCGTCCATTACATATATAATAAATTATGGAGGTAGTACCATGCGCGTTCATTTCATTTTCGCCTTGGCTTTGAGCCTTGGTGCTTGCGGGAGCAATTCCCATAATATCAATGATTCCTCGGTTACCGGTGCAAACGTAGGAACATCAGACAAAGATAATCATAAGACCGACGCGCCAGTGGATTTTCGTTTCCCTATCTATCTTGTTCCAGACGATAACTTCTGGTCGGGATGTTCGGATCCGTCTACCATTTTTGGCGAATCGTGTCGTGCAGATAGGGTGTCTGAGTTGGAGAGCGGAGTAGAGCAATGGCTTGCTTATTTCCCTCTGGCCGATAGGCCGGTAATTATGGTGGTAGAAAAAGAAAATCTACCGGCCGACGTAACCAATCTTCAGATTATTGATCTCTATCTGGATGATAGTCGTTGCAAGGGGGTAGATATTCCGCCCTGCTTTACCCTTTGGGCTTGCTATGAACATTCTCCAGAAGATATTGTGTTTATGAAGGATGAGTACATTACGTCTCAAGTTGTGGCTCATGAGTTAGGGCACGCTTTTGGATTGCCGCACACTGAATGGCTAAACGAGGGTTGTGCTTCGCCCATTATGACTACGCCGGTGCAATCCAAGTTTGTTACAGATTTAGATATGCAGTTGCTCTGTCGGAAACATCCGGAAATATCTTGTCCGATAAGTCCGGGAAGTTGGCAGGGAACTCTAATTGATACGGTATCGTGTGTTAAGTACCGGGAGCCGAAACAGGAGTCAGAAAACACATGCAAATAGTTTTGAAAAACCTAGACTACCCACCTCTCAAAAAAGAAAGGTGGGATTTTTTTACTTGGGTGTTTAAGAAAAGAGTTTTTTGGGGTATACTAATAAATAGTTATGCTCAACATATATAATCCGAACAACCACGATGGAGATAAAACCGCCGAATTAATATCCGCTAAAAGCGGATCTGCTTTGGATGGGAAAAATGGCGTGCCAAATGTTCAGACTGCACCTGTTGGAAAAATAAGTTTTACCAAATATAAAGACCCGACCCAAGAGTTTACTTCTCAAGAATTAAAGTGGAGTTTTTGGTACATGCGATACAAAGCCGTGCTTTATAAAGTAGTGTTATCTATTTTGTTTCTTATTAATGCCGGTTTTGTAATTTTTAATGTGCCTCGCTGGGCAAGTTATTTGGTAGGTATTCCCGAACATCAAAGAGTAGTCCAAAGCCTTACCGCTTCAGTGAATTATACTGGTATACATGCGCATTTTGCTGCCCAGCCTATACAGGTAGTAAATACTCAAGTATTTCCTAGTAGAGAGAATAAATATGACGCAGTGGCCGAGCTTACTAATCCAAATAGCAGGTTTTTAATTTGGTTTGATTATTATTTTGTAGTAAATGGTGCTAAAACGCCAACGCAGAGAAGCTTTCTTCTTCCGGGAGAAAGCAGGCTTATTACCAATTTGGGGTTAACTGACGGTGTAGGCGGCTTGCCGATGATTGTGTTAGAAAATATAAAAAACGAGCGCATAGATAATCGTAAAGTGGCCGACACTGCCAGTTGGCAATCGTATAGATTAAACTTTCAATTAAGTGATTTTGTTTTCTCCAAATCATTGGCTCAAGAGGGTAACAATGCAGATGCGGTTCAGTTTAAATTAACCAATGGCAGTCCGTATAATTATAAAAATGTGGATTTCTATGTAGCCTTGTTGCAAAATGGCCAAATGGTTGGTATTCTGCCTTTGCGTCTAGACTCCATAGGTTCTTTGGAGACAAAAAACATTGATATTCGGAGCTTTGTTCCAAACTTTAATATTACGGAAATTGCGATTTATCCGATTATAAATGTTTACGATGATGCAGTGTATTCTTCGTAAATTAAATTATGCTGGATCTGCAAAAACTATCACCGCGCAGTTTTGATTGGCAGCTTTTTGTTTGTGTAGTTTTTTTGGTAATGATGGGGCTCGCTTCTGTCTATAGCGTAGATTTATCTCGTGGCGCAGAATTATTTTATTTTAAAAAACAACTTTTAGCTTTCGGTATCGGGCTATTTTTTTTATTTTTGGCCAGCATTAGCCAGCATATTCTTTGGCGTTATTTGGCAAAGTGGTGGTATCTTTTTTCTCTGGCTTTACTTGCGGGAGTGCTTATTTTTGGACAAACAATTCGTGGCACCAAAGGCTGGTTTTCTATTATGGGGCTTTCTTTCCAGCCTGTAGAAATGGCAAAGATTAGTTTGATTTTAATTATAGCTTATATAGTTTCTCGGTTTGGGCGCAGGTTTGATCGGCCCTTATTTTTCTTTGGTACAGGTATAGTCACTTTTTTATTTATCGGTCTTATTATGTTGCAGCCCGATTTGGGTTCGGCATTACTTTTGGGTTCTGTTTGGTTTGGTATGATTTGGGCAGTGGGGGCGCGCCGTTTATTTTTGGCTGGATTTGTGGGTATGGTGGCGGTGCTTGCGATTGCTAGTTGGTTTTTATTTTTAAAACCTTATCAAAAAGATCGCGTTGCCAATTTTGTTAATCCTGGAAGAGATCCGTTGGGGAGTGGTTATAATATTGCTCAATCCAATATTGCAATCGGTGCCGGTCAATTTTTTGGCCGAGGTTTGGGATTTGGATCTCAGAGTCAGTTGCGATTTTTACCAGAAGCCCAGACCGACTTTGTGTTTTCGGTGATCGGCGAAGAGCTAGGTTTGGCGGGAGTATCGGCTATGCTTGCTCTTTTTGCTGTGCTTTTTTGGCGGCTTATTGTTATAATTCGCCAATCCAATGATGATTTTGTGGCTACTACCGCCACAGGTATTCTTATTTTATTTTTTGTGCAATTAATCACCAATATAGGAGCTAATCTGGGACTTCTTCCTATTACTGGTGTTACTTTGCCGTTTGTGAGCTACGGAGGTTCTTCTTTAGTAATAAACCTGCTGCTTGTGGGTATTTTGGAGAGTATGATGGTGAGGAAGTATTAGCTTTTTAAAAAAGTATACAAAAAATCCTTTTCTCTCACTTCTTTAGTAGAAGTGAGCAAGAATCGCTCGCAAACCTTTATCACCCCATTTTGTCAGCAAAACGGGGTGATACCCCAAAACTGCCTCGCGGATGTACTTATGTCTCGAACTGCCATCAGCTCTGTCTCACTTTTGTCCTGAACTCAAACACCTGTCTATAACAGGTGTTCTCAAACAGCAGGACAAATTCTTTTTGCTCAAAAGCAAAAAGCAACCGTTCGCCATCACTGTGGCCAGTTCGGCCAAAGTCCATATGCTCGGTTATCGACCGGACACAGTTGGACAACGTTTCGATATCCGAGCATATACGAAGCTGTGTGTACTTGCCACGGTAAAATGGAGTGGTCCAGACTTTTTAGTCTGGATTGGCGGTCATGCGACCATACTCTTTGACCACCAAAATGACATGAGCCGATGGAAGTACCGTCAGGTGAGTATCAGCTCGGAAACTTTTCCCTCCAGCTTTTGGTTCCAAAAGGTGGAAAGCTGAATTGTTCTACTAAAGAAAGCGGCTATATGTTTTTTGACAAAAATGCTCGCAGTTGTATATAATTATTTACCAACCAAGGAGATGTCTATGCTGTCGTTCATTTCTAATCTGTCTGGGGTGGAGATTGCCCTTATCGTAGTTTCCTCTTGTCTCTACCTGCTTATCGGTTTTCTCTTCCAACAGAGGGAAGGGCACCACTGCAGTACGCCTAAGTGTGGCCGCTGGGAGAACGTGGCCTTGTGTTTGGGGTGGCTTTTGCTGTTGCCTCTTGGTCTGGCCTTTAACACATATCAGAATTTCAAAGCAAATCAACGAGCTCCGCTGCCTGTTGCAGAGACGCTACCGCCTTGCTAGCTGTATTTTAATACCTGGAAGAGCGGACAAAACCCTCTATTTCACTATGGTATATGTAGCCAAAGTGGGGTAGGGGGTGTTATTATTTAACAGCCAGTCTATTCTAGGCTAAACCGCTTGACATTTTCTCTAAAATCCTTTAGTATTAGTCCATATATTAGTTCCTATATATACCAAACTCGTTCGAAAAAGAGTATAAATACTCTTTTTACTCACTTCGTTTAGTATATAAAAATATATGTTGCCAAACAACGGCAAGCCAGATTCCTGGCGCAAAACCTTAAAATTAATCAGTCGTTGCCCAGTTTGCAACCATGATTACCAGTCCGAAGCGGCAAAATTGTTCGCTAGCGGAGGTGAGGCTAAATTTGTGCACTTTACTTGCGGTAATTGCAGTAGTCACTTTATGGCTATGGTAATGACCGTCGCAAAAGGTGTTAGTACGGTAGGAATGATTACAGATTTAAGCTTTGATGATTTACAAAAATTACATAAAATTTCGCCTCTTTCTATAGATGAAGCTATAGAAGGGCACCAATTTATAAATAGCTCAGATTTTCATCTCGGTCTAACCGGGAAAAAGTCCGTTTAACCAAAACATTATGTCGCTAAAATTATCTGCCGCAGTTCGTGAAATCAAAGGAGAAAAAGCTCGTACCAAAACCGTTCTTCCAGCGGTAGTTTATGGTATGGGAGGAGAAGCAACTTCTCTTACTATAAATTATGACGAATTTGTAAAATTATACGCCGAGGCTGGTGAAGCTAGTTTGATTGATTTATTTTTGGGAGAAAAATCAGACGGCAAAGTTTTGATTCAAGATATTGCTTATGATCCAGTTACCGATCGCGTGGTACATGTAGATTTGCGCCGTATTGATATGAACAAAGAAATGACTGCTACTGTAGAACTACGTTTTGTAGGAGAAGCTCCAGTAATCAAAGAACAAGGCGGAACTCTTATGCATGCTATTAGTGAAGTAGAAGTAAAATGTTTGCCAAAAGATTTGGTTTCTCATATTGATGTAGACGTGGCTGTTCTAAAAACTTTTGATGATGTTGTTAAGGTTAAAGACTTGGCAGTTCCAGCCGGCATTACTATCACTAGTCCAAATGAGGAAGATTTGGTTGCCAAAGCTACTCCTGCTATGACCGAAGAAGAAATCAAAGCTATGGAAGCTGTATCTGCTCCAGTTGATTTGAGTAAGATTGAAAGTGCTGGCAAGAAGAAAGAAGAAGGTGAAGAAGCTGCTGAAGGTGCAGAAGCTGGCGCTGGCAAAGAAGAAGCCAAAAAAGAATAACAATAAAAATCTATCCAAAAACCCGCCTTTAAATATGGGCGGGTTTTTGTTATGATAGGTGGGTGAAAATACTAAAGCATGTACTAAAATTTAGGCCGTACTTTTTGCCAGCCGCTGCAGCGCTGGTAGTTATTTTGATTATTTCTATTTGGTATATTATTTTTAACGGGTTTCCTTCATTTACAAAAGATATCAGCTTTAATTTCTTTAGCCACAAAGTGGAATATACAAATCCCTTAGATGGCGAAGTTGTAGAATCTCGGGAAGGCACGGAGGTGCAGGTAGTAGGTATTATGATAGATAATCATCCAGACGCTTGGCCGCAATCTGGTGTTTCGGCTGCCAAAATAGTCTATGAAGTTTTGGTAGAGGGCGGCTTAACAAGATATTTTGCGATTTACGACAGTAAGCAAGTCGTGCCAGAAGTTGGACCGGTGCGTAGCGCTCGTACATATTTTTTGGATTGGATCCAAGAATATGGCAATGGGCTATATGTTCATTCCGGAGGTTCGCCGGCAGCGCTAGCGGCCATTAAGCCAAGAAAAGTTTTTGATGCCAACGAATTCTTTTGGGGTGAATATTTTTGGCGAGCCACGGATCATTTTGCCCCGCATAATTTATATATTAGCAGCGAAAATTGGCAGAAAATGTTGGAAGTTCGTGGAAATACTACTTCTATTTTCGCCAGTGATAAGGCTTGGAAATATTCGCAATCAGTTGGTGTTACTTTAGCGAGCAGTAGCCAGCTTAAAATTAACTTTAATTTGTATTATAAAGTGGCGTGGAATTACGACAAAGACAAATTGCAGTACTTGCGCAGTATAAATAGAGATGTTGAAAAGGATAAAGACGGCTCCGAAATTTGGGCACGCAATATTGTGGTGCAATTTACAGATGTGGCAGATATAACCAATGATGACAAAGGCCGTCAGGAAATAAAAACTACAGGCAGTGGTGATGCGATAATTTTGAAAAAAGGTTCAGTAGTTTATGGCACTTGGAAGAAAAATAACATCAAAGATCGCACGCGTTTTTATGATTCAAATAATCAAGAAGTTTTGTTCGTCCCCGGCAATACATGGATAGAAGTGTTGCCAAAGGGTTTGGATGTAGAAATAACAGATTAAAAAGATAGGGATTTTATTATTACAAGACGGTCTAGTCCAGACAAGTCTTTTTTAATTTCCAAGTTGAATGAGCGGGAAGAAAATTCTTTTTTCTTCCCCGAATGAACGCCGGAAATATGCGGTGAAGCCCCTATCTCTGTTTTTGCTACAGGTAAATATTTTTGTATCAGTTTTATAACTGATTCGGACTGTGACGGGTCAATTTCTAGTAGCAGAAATAATTGGCAATAATCGGGTAGGGTCCGCACTTGTTTTAAGAGTTCTTCGTATAAAGCTAAGCCCTGTTTGTCGGCAACTAAGGCATTTTTTGGTTCGCGTTGGATTGATTCTTCGTTTTGGAATTGGAACTCTGTTAGGTACGGTAGATTGGCTGTGATAACGAGTGTTGAATCATGAATAATGAATTTTGAATTATGGATGATAGGCTCGAGTAAGTTTCCATTAAGAAATTTTATATTAATATTATATTCTTGTGCATTTTTTTGGGCGACTCGTAAAGCTGATCTGGATATATCAATTGCAACCGCTTTTATATTTTTATGTGTAACTGTTTTTAATATAGAAATAGGTATGCATCCGCTTCCAGTACCTACATCAATGTATGTTATATCTGTATTCTTAATTCTTAATTCATCATTCATAATTCTGGTTGCTTCCTCTACCATTATTTCTGTGTCTGGGCGGGGGATAAGCACGTGTTTGTTTACAAAAAAATCCAAGTTATAGAATTCTTTGTGGCCAACAATGGCTGCTACCGAGTATCCTTGTTTTCTTTTTTTTATAAAGTAAAGAAGTTTTAAGTATTGAAATAAAGACAATTTATGTTCTGGATAAGTTATGGCAAAGGATTTGTCTTTATCCAAAATTTCAGAAATAAAAATTTCCAAATCTCTTTGGTCAATATTTTTAAATTTGTTTAAGATTTCTTTAATTTTTTTCGTACACATACAATTTATATAGACCTACAATTTCGGCCCGGCGCGGCTCTTGTTTTAATTTCCAGCCATGCTTGGCAAACAAATCGTCTAGTCTAGTTACGGTAGGGAATTCATTTTGCAGTAAAGCCACAGTCGAATAATTATCCAAATTACTTTCTTTGTACCATTGCTCTTTTTCTTCTTCAGATAGCTTGAGTGGAATATAGTTTTTTTGAACCACCATATCGTCCCAACTCATATCTTTATATAAAATAAGCGTCTTGGAATTTTGAGCAACCGATTTTGGTAAATAGCGATCTACCTGCGATTTTAAAACAAAATGGTTGTAAACAAATACAAACTTATCGCTATTTTCATAGGTTTTAAAATTAGACTCTATTTTATTCCAATCCGTAATTGGTAGCGTGTGCCACAAGCTTTGCAAGCCGGTCAAACAAACCCCAGCTATCACTATGGCGGCCAAAGAAGTGTGAAAAGTATCGGAGAGTGAATATGCAATTGCCAAAACAAGTAGTGGCAAAATTGCGATTATAAATTTGATATGCCAGACTCCCAGTGTTATAGAGAGCATGATTGGTATGGCGATAAGAGTCATTAAAAAAAGCAGGCTAATTGATTTTGTTTTATATATTTTATGTAGTATCAGTGCGCACAGCAGGGCAATTAGCATTAGTCCGGTAATAGTCTCAAATTGTCCGACCACAACATTAAGTAGGGGGCTCAATGACTCCTTTAGATTATTGCTAAGATTTAGGAACCAAGATTTTTCCATACTGTTGTCTCTTTTTATATATATAGACAACGCTACCCACCCAGCTCCAAGCACAAATGGAATAAAGTTATATTTTATCCAATTTATAACGGCTGTTTTGCCCTTAAAAATAGCTAGAACAAAGAACTGGCCAGTTAAAAAGAAAAGAGAGCTTAGGTGAGAAAAAATAAGCAGGCCATTTATAATGGCGCCAGCTATTTTGATTTTGCGCGAATTATTGCCCAAAAAAAATTGTTTATAAAGTATGTGAGTAGATAAAATGGCTAGGAGCATGAAGAAAACATATATTCTGGCAGTGGCTGACCAAAAAATATTGTATGGATGAATGGCCAGATAAAAAGCTGCCAGAAGAGCTGTTTTTTCGTCAAAGAGTTCTTTGCCAAGTTTGTAAATAAAATAAATCGAAGCGCATCCGGCAGCTACGCTTGGTAGTCTGGCAAATAGTTCGTTGGCTGGGAATACAAAAAACCATATTTTCAAAATCAGCATGTGTAAGGGAGGGTTGGTTTCCCAAAGCCAATAGATTAGTCCTTGCGGCCAAGCTTTCTGGCTATAAACAAAATTAAATATTTCGTCATCCCAAAAATTTCCAGACTTAAAAAGAGCCACCAGCCGTAAAATTAAGCCCAAAATTATTATGGAGCCTAAGGCTATGTGGTTTTTGTTGTTTAGTTTCATGAGAGAAAATTAATCCCCGTCTTCTTCTGTAGGAGTATAGTCTAAGCCGGCGTAATCAGCGTCACGTACAGCGTTGATTATCGGTCCGATATCGCCATCTATAATTTTGGGAATATTATTCCAATTTTGATGTATACGATGATCGGTAATACGATCTTGAGGAAAGTTATAAGTGCGGATTTTTTCACTGCGGTCGCCGCTGCCAATTTGTGATCGGCGTTTTTCGGTAATGGCTTTCATTTTTTCTTCTCGTTCGGCAGCGTAAATTCTAGAACGTAGAACAGTCATAGCTTTGTCTTTGTTGGCAGCCTGCGATCGTTCATCTTGGCATTGCACCATAATTCCGGTTGGAATATGGATAATACGCACAGCTGAATAAGTGGTGTTTACGCTTTGTCCGCCGGCACCTCCTGCACAAAAAGTATCTATACGAAGATCTTTGGCTTCAATTTTTATTTCTGTTTCTTCTATCTCTGGGAGCACTGCTACAGTAACGGTAGAAGTATGAATACGTCCGGCTTTTTCGGTGTCGGGCACTCGTTGTACACGGTGTACGCCCATTTCGTATTTTAGGTCTTTGTAAACATTTTTACCCTTGATAGAAAAAATAACTTCTTTAAATCCGCCAATACCAATACGGTTGGCATCTAGCATGTTGGTTTTCCAACCCTGGCCATCGGCGTAGCGGGTGTACATACGGTATAACTCGGCGGTAAATAGGGCGGATTCGTCTCCGCCCACACCGGCGCGGATTTCCATGATTACACTTTTTTTATCAAATGGATCTTGGGGTCTAGTCATTTCATCTAGTTCTTTTTCTAGGTTGGCTTTTTTTGTTTCCAAATCGGGCAATTCAGCTGTGGCCATTTCTTTCATCTGCTCATCTTTTTCGTTGTCTATAATAGATTGAGTTTCGGACACACTTTTTTCTATAGCGGCTAGTTCTCGGATTTTTTCGATAGTTGGTTTTAGTTCGGTATATTCTTGGGATATCTCTTTTATTTTTTGAGGGTCACTAAGAACGGCCGGGTTTTGTAGGTCGGTTTCTAGTTGCTGAAATTTGTTTTCTAGGTCAAAATATTTTTTTTGCATGTAATTATTTAGTATAGTTGTAGCCTTGGGTGGAGTTGAGAGGTCTATTTATTAAAAAAACAGACTAAACTATTGAAGTATTGTAGTCTGTTTTTTAAAAATATTAAAGCTAAGCCTTTTTTGCAACGGCGGTTTTTGCTTTCTTCTTTTCTGCATTCTTTACTTTTTTGCCCTTTGCTTTTGGTACAGCGGCTTGTTTAGCTGCCTTTTCTTGGAATTTCTCTACGCGGCGAGCGGTATCAACAAATTTCTGTTTGCCGGTATAAAAAGGATGGCACTTATTGCAAAGTTCCACGCGGATAGATTTTAGGACGCTGCCAGTAGTAAATTTGTTGCCACAAGCGCAGGCTACCTCGGCATCATTGTGATATTCTGGATGAATTTCTTTCTTCATATGAAATTTATATTTCATATAATTGCAGTTCGTTCGGAAAAGATCGCAAGCGAACTTTTCTCTCTCTTCACTACAATTATAGGAATAAGAATGTTTTATTTAAAGGTGTTCACATATTAGCATTAAGACTTGGGTTTGTCAAGCGAAAGGGGTTGACAAATGGCTTAGATTGGAGTAGGGTAATCAATCCTCTCGTTGGGACGTATGTCTGGTAGGGCGATAAGGCGATAGGCGCTTTGTGGCAAAATTGGCGCAGTCAAACGGTGAGGTGAGGTTAATCATGTCGCATTTTTTTCTCCCCGAGAGCTTGGTAGATTCTTATGGCGCTCGTTTCCCTTCGGCTTCGGAGTTGGACCACATGATGGCCATCCGAGGCGTGTTGGTTCGTTGGGTTAAATCGCCGAAGATTTCATTGCATGCCCGCGAACAATTGAGCAGGGCTGGTGATTGGGTAAAGGAACAGGTCGAGACATATACCGGCAAGGAGTTCAAAGATATCCCACTTGCCCCCGAATCTTTGGTGGATCACTATCGCGACTTCGTTTCGCAGAGCCTGGATTGGCTCTATGTCATCTGGACGCTGCTTCCTCTTGATTCTGGTAACTAGGACACGGCGAGGGTGTGGTCGGTTTTCCGACCCGCTCTCGCCAACAATTATCCCAAATCTTGACTAAATTTACTTATTCCTATATACTCACCACATCTTAATTAATTCTCGCTAGCCAATTTTTTCCTCCCTACGGACCATTCCGGGGCAAGGCTAGGAGGCAATAATAAGGAAAATATGTCAAAGAAAATGCCAACATTGTTGGAAATGTTGAAGGCCGGGGTACACTTCGGTCATCAAAAATCACGCTGGCACCCGAAGATGGAGCAATTCATTTTTGGTGTTCGTAATGGCGTTCACATTATCGATCTAGAGAAAACTCAGGCTCAGCTTGAGAAAGCTCTTGATTACACCAAAAACTTGGCCGCAAAGGGTCATGTTATTTTATTTGTGGGCACAAAACGCCAAGCTCGCGAAGCTATCAAAGCAGCCGCCCTTTCTTGTGAAATGCCTTATTTGGTAGAACGCTGGATTGGTGGACTCTTAACCAACTTCGAAGAAGTAAAACGCCGCTTAAAGAAATATAGAAATTTGAAAGAACAATTTGCTACTGGCGAAATTGAAAAATATACCAAAAAAGAACAAGTTGTAATGAAAAAGCAATTAGAAAAATTAGATAAATATCTAATCGGTTTGACTGCTTTGGATAAATTACCAGATGCAGTATATATTGCTGACATGAGAACAGAAAAAACCGCTTTGGCAGAAACCGAAAGAACCGAAGTGCCAACCGTAGCTGTTTGTGATACTAACGTTAATCCAAATCAAGTTACTCATCCAATTCCTGCCAATGATGACGCTGTGAACTCAATCAAAATGATTGCAGATATGATGGCTGAAGCTGTAAACGAAGGCAGAAAAGAATTTGAAAAGAAAAAACTTGAAAAAGTGGCGACCGCTAAAGCCGCTCCAGTAGCAGAAGAAGCGCCTGCAAAACATCGCGCCGAAAAACCAGAAAAAACAGAAAGACGAGCTTTGAAAAAAGAAGAGTCCGTCTAGAACTTCTAAAATATCGGATTTAATGTTAAACTTATATAAAAGTTTAATCATCTTAATTTTTTAGTGTATGTCAGTCACAGCATCAGACGTTGCCAAGTTACGATCTCTTACCGGCGCTGGTATGATGGATTGTAAGAAAGCCTTAGACGAAGCCGAAGGGGATATGGAAAAGGCTGGAGAAATTCTTCGTAAAAAAGGTATTGTTAAGGCTGCCAAACGCACAGACAAAATTGCTGCTGAAGGCACAACTCAAGTAAAAGCAAGCGGTGATACAGCTGTAGTAATGGAACTAAATTCCGAAACAGACTTTGTTTCCGGAAGCCCAGATTTTCAGAATTTAGCTACTAGTCTTACCGACGCTTTATTGCAAAACAAGCCAGCCGACTTGGAGCAGGCTATGTCTGTAAAAGTTGGTGGAGAAACAGTGCAAGAAGTTCTAAATAATTTTACAGCCAAAATTGGTGAAAAGATCTCTTTACGCCGATTTGCCGTAGTAGAAAAAACTTCCGCCGATGTTTATGGCGCCTATTCACACTTGGGCGGTAGAATGTCCGTGTTGGTAGTATTAAAAAATTCCTCCGATTCTGCTTTGGCCACAGACATTGCTATGCATGCTGCTGCCAGCAATCCAAAATATATTAGTCGCGATCAAGTACCGGCTGAATTGGTAGAAAAAGAAAAAGAAATTTACACCGATCAATTGCGCCAGCAAGGTAAGCCGGAAGCCGCAATGGCAAATATCTTGAAAGGTAAACTGGATAAATTTTATAGTGAAATTTGTTTGTTAGAACAATCATTTATAAAAGATGAAGAGAAAACCGTGCAAAAACTATTGGGAGAAAATGTATCTATAGAAAAAATGGTAAGATTTGAAGTGGGAGAAGGTATAGAAAAAGAAGCTACCGATTTTGCTGCCGAGGTAGAGGCTCAGATTAAATAAGTTTTTAAAGTTTAAGTAAAGACAACCGCCTACTTGGTGGTTGTCTTTATTTTTGAAAAGTTATCCACCTTAGTCTTTAGGAATAAGATTAAGTAAGGTGTATAATATTATGCATATTTAGTTTTCCTTAAATTCCTAGGCTTAACTAGGATTAAATTTAATTTATGTTTGCGTCTTTTTTAGAGAAAAAGATGAATATAACCAAAAGGTTAGCATTCGTCTTTTTAGTTGGGCTATTAAGCTTAACATTTTTAATTTTTAAAATTAATAATGTTTACGCAGCTGGTGCGTTGCCGCCATTAGGTTCTACTGTAACCACCACAGTTTTGTCCGCTCAAAGTATTCGGGTGACTTTGGTGCCCGATCCAGCCAGCACCTCTACGGTCTGGTCTTTTGCATACTCTACCAATAATGTAGCAAGAACAGTTGTAAATGTTACTACTGCCACAACAACACTCACATATGATTTTACAGGGCTAGCAACCAACACGGCATATTATTTGGCTGTTGCTTCTGGTGATGGCATGACTACCTCGAGCTATGTTACTTCTAGTGCGGTTTATACTTTAGCGGCAGCTGGAGTTGCTCCAACTGTAGATACCCCAGCAGCAACTTCGCTTTATTTAACTATTAATGCGGGCTCAAACCCAGCGAGTACTAGTTATGCTATTTTTAACACCACTACAGGAGCGTTTGTAGGTCTAACAGATACAGCTACAGGGGCTGCTACTAGCAGTGTGGATTGGCAACTTGCCAGTACCTGGAACCCAGGCGGTGGATTACAAATTACAGGTTTAACTGCAAATACTTCTTATCAGTTTGTGGTAATTCCTCGAAACGGAGATGGTGTTGCTGCCGCAACTTCTACTGCTAGCACCGCTACAACTACTCTTGCCAGCACTCCTTCTTCCGCGTCTGTCACGGGCGTGGCTAATGGATTCAATTTTAGTTGGAGCGGAGACTCTACAAGTTATTATGCTGAAGATATTACCGTAAGCATTAATTCTGGATGGACAACGGATACAACTCTTTCCGTTGGCGGCATTAATTGTGGCACAACCCATTCTTTCCGCGTTAAGGGACGCAACGGTGCCTTGGTAGAAACAGACTGGTCTTCCACTGTTAGTGCTACCACTGGCGCTTGTGGTTCGGCTATACTTGTAAATACTACACCAGCCGTTCCAGCTATTCCGGCAGTTCCTGGTGTTTCTCCTGCTGTGCCTGCTATCCCAGCTGTTCCTGGTAATCAAGCTTCTTCTGGAAGTTGGGATGTGCCTGGAGCATCAAAAGCTTCTCCGGTAGCTGTGTTTGTGCACACTCTGCGTGTGGGATCAAAAGGTGAAGAAGTTAGGGCGTTGCAAGCAAAACTACGAGAATTGGGTTATTTTAAATATCCTACAGACACAGGTTATTTTGGTGGTGTTACCAGAGCTGCGGTTGTAGCTTTCCAAAAAGCCCAAGGATTAAAACCTTTCCCAGGTTGGGTTGGCCCTGCTACCCGTTCTACCCTAAATAGCCTATAGAATAAATTCACTAAATACTCCAGCAAATAAACCCCACCCCTCTAAAATGGTGGGGTTTTTCGTTGGGTTGTAATTAAAAGTATTTTAATGTAAGATACGCGTGTTTAAGATAATTTACTTATGTTAAAATTAATCGTTCACAAACAAAGAATAGGACCAATTCTTGGCCGTCATCCATGGGTATTTTCGGGTGCGCTTAAGGTTATCCCAGAAGGATTAAAAAGCGGCGATCCGGTAATGCTAGTAAACGAAGAGGGTAATTTCTTGGCTCAAGGATATTTTAATTCTTATTCACAAATAGCAGTGCGTCTTTGGAGTTGGGACGAGCATGAAGTGGTGGATGATAAATTTTTTGAGAAACGTATTAGTGCTGCGTATGAATTAAGAAAGAATCTTGTTGCTAGTAAGCAGACTGATTCTTATCGTTTAGTTCATAGTGAGAATGATTTATTACCAGGACTGATTGTAGATAAATATGCAGATTGTTTAGTTTTACAATTTCACACTCCGGGAATAGAATTTTGGAAAGAGAGTATTGTAAAAGCTTTAAAAAAAGTTGTTAAACCAGACGGTATCTATGAAAGATCCGATGTGCGCACTCGCGGTATAGAGGGTGCAGAAAAACAAGCTGGTTTGTTATATGGCAAAGTTCCGGAGCGTATAAAAATTTCCGAAAATGGTTACAAGTTTTGGGTAGACGTAATCGGCGGACAAAAAACTGGTTTCTTTTTGGATCAGCGCGACAAACGACAGGCGCTTACAAAGTATGTGGATAAAAAAAGTGTTCTAAACTGTTTTTCTTATTCCGGCGGTTTTAGTATTTATGCTTTGGGAGCTGGCGCCAAACATGTGGTAAGTGTAGACGCCTCCGAGAGTGCGATGGAGCTGGCCGTAGAAAATGTAAAACTAAATAAATTTGATGTAAAAAAGTGCGAATTTATTTGTGCAGATGTAAAACAATATTTATTTAACGCGCAAGAAGAAAAGAAAAAATTTGATGCAATAATTTTGGATCCACCGGCTTTTGTAAAAGATAGGCACAAAGTAAAAGAAGGGCTAATGGGTTATAAAAAAATAAACGAAATGGCTTTGCGAGTGTTGGATTCCGAAGGTGTTTTGGTTTCGGCTTCTTGTTCTGCTCATGTTACTTTGTCGGATTTCAGATATATGTTGTCCGAATCCGCTGGCAGATCACGCCGTACTTTGCAGGTTTTAGAGACCTATACCCATGGTATAGATCACCCGGAACTAGTGTCATTTACCGAGGGGGAATACCTAAAATGCGTGTTTGCTAGAGTGATGTAAAAAGGATATAATAATTATACTTTTTGTTTTAGTTATTTAACTACTTAGTATGCTTAATTTAGCAATCAATGGATTTGGTAGAATTGGCCGACAAGCTTTCAAAGTCGCCTTTGGCAGGAAAGGTGCAAAAGTTATTGGTATCAATGATTTGACCGATACCAAAACTTTGGCGCATTTACTTAAATACGACACAGCTTACGGTAAATACGATAAGCAAGTTAGTTTTGATGAAAAAAATATTATTGTAGATGGTGAAAAAATTCCGGTGTTTGCCGAGAAGGATCCTAGTGCTTTGCCGTGGGCAAAATTAAAAGTAGATGTAGTGTTAGAGTGTACTGGCAGATTTACAGACAAAACTGGAGCAGAGCTGCACCTAAAAGCTGGTGCTAAAAAAGTAGTAATTAGTGCTCCGGCCAAAGGTGGCGATGTGCCTACCTATGTTCGCGCAGTAAATTGTGCTAAATGCAAAACAGAAGAATCTACCGTGATAAACAATGCATCGTGTACTACCAATAGTATTGGTCCGGTAATGGCTGTACTAAACGAAAAGTTTGGAATAGAAAAAGCAATGATGACCACTGCTCATGGGTATACTGCCGACCAGAATTTGCAAGATGGTCCACACAGAGACTTGCGCCGAGCTAGAGCAGCTGCCGAAAATATTGTACCAACTACTACTGGTGCGGCTATTGCTGTTACCGAAGTTATCCCGGCAATTTCTGGAGTATTTGATGGTTTGGCTTTGCGTGTGCCAGTGCCAACAGTTTCTGTATCGGACATGACAGTGTTGTTAAAAAAAGATGTTACAAAAGAAGAAATTAACCAGGCCATGATAGATGCAAGCAAGACAGATAGGTTTGCCGGCGTACTTACAACCACTACCGAACAATTAGTATCATCCGATTTTATCGGCGATACGCATTCTGCGATTGTGGATCTAAGTCTTACAAACGTAGTTGGTGGAAATTTGGTAAAAGTGGTCGCTTGGTATGATAACGAAACTGGTTATGCAAATAGGTTGGTAGAGATTGCGGAATTGTACACTTCCTAATTAATTTTATGGATCAAGAGCTCGGTCAAAAAAAGTTTTTTATTCCCAGTAAAAAATGGTGGTTTATTCTGCAATGCGGGATGATTTTGGTTTTATTTATAGTAGGCTTGATCAGAGGAGGAGATATTATCATTCTATCTCACCGAATAGCTGAAGCCCTGCTTGGTTTAGCCGTGCTTATAATTGGTTATCCGTGGGGCGTTTATTTTTTGTTTTTTCCCGATCGCCATAACATTGGGAGTGTCGGCTCACGTTTTTATATTTTAATAGCTTTAAGCATTGTTTATTATATATCATTTTTTGTTATTATTAATTATGTTTACAAATACAAAAAGTTTGCAAGATTGCTTGCCTTAGCGTTACTATTAGCAATGTTACTCAATTTTGCAGGCTGTGTCAGAGTTGTTGATATTCCTTTAATTATTACATAATATGAATCGTATTCTAACAGCTGAAACAACAGACAAGGTGGGGCAGGAGGTAGTTCTCAAAGGTTGGGTCAACGCTCGCCGTAACATGGGCAAGATAGTCTTTTTGGATTTACGTGATCGTGGCGGAATTGTGCAGGTAGTAGGTGTGCCAAGCGAATTAGATGAGGCATCAAACGAAAGTTTGGGAGCAGTTCGTCCGGAGTGGGTGTTACAAATCAAAGGCATCGTAAAAGAGCGTGGTGAAAAACAAAAAAATCCAGATATGCCAACTGGTACGATAGAAATCTTGATGAAGGAATTGGTAGTGCTCAACACCGCCGAAACTCCGCCGTTTGAAATAGATAAAGATACCAGAATAATAAACGAAGAATTGCGCCTGAAGTATCGCTATTTGGATTTGCGCTCAGAGCGAATGTTAAAAAATTTAATTTTGCGCGATAAAGTAGAAGCTTTTTTTCGTGAATATTTGCACGCCAAAAATTTTATTGAAGTAGAAACTCCAAATTTAACCAAAGGTACCCCAGAAGGCTCGCGTGAATTTTTGGTTCCATCTCGTGTGCACTCTGGCAAAATGTATGTACTTCCACAGTCACCACAGCAATTTAAACAATTGCTTATGGTGGGTGGTGTAGAAAAGTATTTCCAAGTAGCCAGATGTTTCCGAGACGAAGATCAGCGCGGAGACAGACAACCGGAATTTACCCAACTTGATTTGGAGATGAGTTTTGTAGAGCAAGAAGATGTTTTAAATTTGGTAGAAGGTATGATGGTAGAGCTGGTTGCCAAAGTAGCTCCAGAAAAAAAGATTCAAACTGTTCCGTTCCCACGCATTAGTTATAAAGAAGCAATGGAAAAATATAACAGCGACAAGCCGGATTTGCGCGAAGACAAAAATGATCCAAATTTATTTGCTTTTGAATGGGTAGTAGATTTTCCAATGTTTGAAAAAGCAGATGATGGTTCGGTGCAAGCAGTGCACCATCCGTTTACTTCTCCGCGCGCAGAGGATATGGGCAAGCTTGAATCCGATCCGTTTAGTGTTCGTGCCAACGCCTATGATTTGGTTCTTAACGGCAACGAAATTTTTGGCGGCAGTATTCGTATCCATAAACGTGAATTACAAAATAAAGTATTTGAATTGCTTGGGTTGGATGAAAAAACAATCCAAGAACGTTTTGGTCATATGCTAGAAGCGTTTACTTTTGGCGCGCCTCCACATGGCGGTATTGCTTCCGGCATAGATCGTATCCTGATGATTCTTGCCAACGAAGAAAATATTCGTGAAGTAATTCCATTTCCAAAGACTGGTGATGCTCGCGATCTTATGATGAATGCGCCATCGGAAATGCCAGACAAAGCCCTAAAAGATGTACATATACGATTAGATTAAATTAAAAAACGACTAATGATCAAAGGATCATTAGTCGTTGCGCGGTTGTTGTATATGTTACAATTTAAGCACTATTCCGAAAAAAAGGCGTAGAATAAGAAATGGTACGATCATCATGATTGCTCGATTGAACAGGATTTGTCCAACGGGCACAGAAGATCCCTTGAATATTTTTTTACTGTCAGTATATGACCAGACAAACGGAGCGAGCAGGGCGATACAACTAGCATCGGCCAAATTTTCCGGCAAGTCTAGTAAGTGGATTACTAGTGTGTAAACTGCCATAATTACACCGAAAGTAATCCATGAGAAATCTATCCAAAAATTAAGTGAGCGGTGGCGCTTATAGGTTTCTGCGTTGTATGCCGTTTTTTCCAGACGGGAAATGAACCAGCAGAAACCCAGTGCCATTAAGCCTAATGTGCAGGTTGCAACTAAAAAGAGCATGCCTTCCTCCTCGAGGGGTTAGTCGATATCGAGCAAAATAATCCTATCAATTATATCACTTTTGTCAAGCACTAACATGTCTACAGAATTAAAACTGGAAAAATTTGAAGGTCCGCTGGATTTGCTTTTACAACTGATTGATCAGGAAAAGATGGATATCAGCGAAATTGCCCTGTCCAAAATAACAGAGCAGTTTTTTTCTTATTTAGATACGCTCGAGAAAAATAGACCAGAAGAATTAGCAGATTTTTTGGTGGTAGCAGCCAGACTCATCTTCCTAAAATCTCATAATTTGCTACAATATGTAAATCCGCAAGAAGAAGATAATGGTCCGGCGCTCGCAGATCAACTAAAGTTGTATAAGCAGTATGTAGAAGCTAGTAAAACTATAAATATTTTATGGCAAGCTGGCAGAGTTGCTTATGGCAGAATAGAGCCGCCAATAAAAAATAAAGAGTTTGTAATGCCAGCCAACGCAGACAAAAATAGTCTGTATAATTCCATAATGTTTTTGCTCGCTCGTTTGAAGCCGGTTGAGCCATTGCCAAAAGTAAGCATAGACCACTCGGTATCAGTAAAACAAAAAATAGATAGTATTCGTCATTTTTTGAAAAGTAATAAAGAATTTAGCTTTAAACATTTATTATCTTCGGCCAAAAATAAAACAGAAGTAATAGTAAATTTTTTGGCGGTGCTGGAACTAGTAAAAGAAAAATCAATAATGGTAAAGCAAACATTGGCTTTTGAAGATATGTTAATTGTGAAGAGATAAATATATGTCTATCCAATCCAAAATCGAATCAATTTTATTTGTAGCTTCCAAGCCTCTTCAGGCCAAAAAAATCGCCTCTATTTTGAAATCCAAAGAAGTAGAAGTAAATGATGCTTTGCAAGCGTTGCAATCAAAATATAACGGAGAAGATTCCGGAGTAGTTTTGATAAAAAATAATGATGAGTGGCAAATGGCAGCCAATCCAGATAACAGGCAAGAGGCAGAAAATTTTATGAAGGCCGAAGTATCTGGAGAACTTACTAGGCCACAGCTAGAAACACTGACAGTTGTTTCTTATTGCGGACCAATTACCAAGCCAGAGTTGGAGCAAATCAGAGGTGTAAATTGCAGTCTTATTTTACGCAACCTAATGCTTCGAGGTTTGGTAAAAGAAAACGAAGACGTAACTAATTTGTTGCCTACGTACGAAACTACTATGGAGTACCTCCGCCATATGGGTATAAATAGTCTAGAAGAATTGCCAAACTACAGCGAACTTCATGCTCATCCGTATATAACTAGTATTAATCAAGAGTAATCAGTTTTTGCTTATGCCTAGCAAGTTATCAGATTTTTTATCGTCTTTCGGCATGATGCTTGCCGGTGTTTTATTGTTATTTTTTTCTACCGTATATTTTTCTCCAGAGAGAAATTTTTCTTTTCTTAAGTTTCCGGCCAGTGGTAATAGAACCCAAATTGGCGGGGATATTTCTCTCGAAAGTTTGCCGGTAAGCAAACCAACCATTCCGCTTATTAAAGATGGGCAGGCTAAATTTTCTGGCACTCTCACAGCTGTCTCGGCCATAGTAGTTGATTCCAAAACCAAGACTGTTTTATTTAATAAAAACTCCAACGAAATTAGATCTCTTGCCAGCATTACCAAACTAATGACGGCCATGGTGTTGCTTGATCTTCCGATAGACTGGAGTTCTACAGCGGTGATTTCTAGTGAAGATATGGCTGGTGATCATCATGTAGAAGTGGGGGAAAAGTATACTTTAGAGGACCTTTGGCATGTGGCGCTTATCGGATCTTCCAATACTGCCATCAATGCTTTGGTGCGAAGTAGTGGTCTAAAAGAGGAGCAATTTGTGGCGTTGATGAATAAAAAAGCGCAAGACCTACGTATTTCTTCTGCGCGTTTTATCGAACCGACTGGTTTGTCGGAAAGAAATATGGCTAGCGGACTCGATACAGCCAGACTTCTTATAGATGCTTTAAAATTTGATAAAATTTATTCTACAGTGCAAGTTGCCGAGTATTATGCTCATCCATTTGGTAGTAAAGCCAAAAGAGTTTGGACAACCAATTGGCTGCTCACCGATTGGATTCCAAATAATTTTAAAATGGAAAATATAGCAGGTAAGACTGGGTATATAGATAGTTCCGGGTACAATTTTGCCGTAAGTTTAAGTAATGAAAAAAAACATGTTATTACAGTTGTGGTATTGGGTGCTAGCACAAATGAAGGTAGATTTGGAGAGGCGAGAGATTTGGCAGAGTGGACATTTAAAAATTATCTGTGGCCGGACGATTCTGGGTACAACGACTTAACTTCAAATTAATTTTTGAAAATTAAAAAAGAAATACTAAATAAAGTATTTCTTTTTTGTTTAAAAATTTAAATTATGATATAATATTTAGGCGCAGCCTTGTTTGGCCGCGCCTGTCTTGGTTCCGAGTTTCGAGCCTTGCTGATGGCTAGGAGTCGTTGAGCTTAGCCCAGAAGTTGGTGATTTTGTCCATCGACTGGTCGATCAGTTGATCGCAACGATTGTTGATCCACTCGATCGCCAGCAGAATGCTTTTCAGAATCTGCATCGGAACCTCCTGTCTAGAGTGGAGCGCCAACATAGCGCCCAAATTCATAGGTTAGCTACCAGTTTACTCCAATTTTGGTCTTTTGTCAACGGTTATGAATTTTAGATACGTTAAACAAATTAGTGATTTATTTAAAAAAAACGTATTGGTACGTGTGGATTTTAATGTCCCTATAAAGAGCAAAACAGTTTTGGATAACTATAAAATAAAAAAGAGTTTAGCCACCATAAAATTTTTGGTAGAAAAAGGCGCTAAAGTTATCCTTGTTAGCCATCTAGGGCGTCCGGCGGGTACAGACAAAAAATTTAGCTTAAAACCTGTGGCCATAGAGTTGGGTAAATTTTTACAAAAAAAGATTCCTTTACTGGGTGTGACAGATTTAGCAAAAGTTAAAGTACAGGTTGCCAAATTATTGCCTGGTGCTGTGGTAATGTTAGAAAACATTCGTTTTGTTAAAGGAGAGATAGAAAATTCAGAAAAATTATCTAAAGACCTGGCCAATTTGGCGGACATATTTGTGCTAGATGGGTTTGCGGTTGCGCATAGGTCTGCGTCCTCTGTATCTGGGGTAGCCAAATATTTGCCAGCGTATGCGGGTTTATTACTGCAAGAAGAAATAGAAGGTCTGGACCAGGTGGTTAAAAAACCAAAAAAACCACTGGTCGCCGTGCTTGGCGGAATCAAAATGGAAACTAAAATTCCCGTATTAAAAAATTTATTATCAAAAGCAAATTATATTTTGGTGGGTGGCGGAATAGTTAATACGTATTTGTGGGCGAAAGGTTATAAAGTTGGAAGTTCAATTGTAGATAAAAATTTTAAAAAAGAAATATTGCGATATTGTTCAAATAAAAAAGTTATTTTGCCGGTAGATGTAATTGTTGGGTCAAGTAATGGAAAAAAAGCCCAAGTGATTGATGTTAAAAAACTTAATTTAAAAAAAGATGTTGGAATTTTTGATATAGGTCCAAAAACTATCAGGTTGTTTGCCGGTTATATAAAAAAATCCAAAACGGTAGTTTGGAATGGTGCTATGGGTAATTTTGAACAGCATCCGTATGAGTATGGTACGCATTCTGTGGCGCATTTGGTAGCTTCTGTATCCAAGAGAAAAGCGTTCGGTGTGGCCGGTGGCGGAGAGACTGTTGAAGCATTAAAAAAATTACATTTACTAAGCGATGTTGATTTGGCTTCAACTGGAGGCGGATCTATGCTAGAATATCTAGGGGGGAATAAATTGCCAGGACTTGAAGTGTTAAAAAAGTAGGTTAATATAATTAAATTAATTTTATTAAATCAAACCATATGGCTTTACCAACAGGCGGCAGTAAATTAGAACAAATGATAAAAGGTAATGTGGGCGCAGAACATGCTGGGCACCATTTTGGTAAGAAACTTACCATGACTTTGGTAGGTATCTTATTGGCATATTTAGTTGTTTATGTTGGCACTCTTATTCATAAAAACATGAAAGAGTACCAGTTTATTGGTAGGGCAGATCGTATGGAAAGAACAGTGGCAATAAATGGTTTTGGTAAAGTAAGTGGTAAAAATGATATTGCAGTTACAACAATTGGTTTTTCCAACACAGACAAAGATGTTTCCAAAGCTCAAGCAGACAACAAAAAAGTAATGGATCAAATCTATATGGATTTGAAAGCTATGGGTATAGAAGAAAAAGATTTGCAAGGCAACTACAATATTTATCCAGATTATAATTATACACAAGATAAGGGTCAGGAGTTAAAGGGCTATAGAGTATCCAATAGTCTAACTATTAAAATTAGAGATTTAAGCAAAGTAAGCGGCGTGTTGTCTTTGGCTGGAAAACATGGTGCCACCGAAGTAAACGGCCTAAGCTTCACTGTAGATGAACCAGAAAATTTAAAAGCCCAAGCTAGAGAAAAGGCTTTATCCGACGCACAAGCAAAAGCTGCCAGCTTAGCTCAGAAGTTAGGCGTGCGTTTGGGTTCTATAATTAATTATAATGAATACGAAGGTCCAGATTATTCTTACCAAGCCAAGAATTTAGATTACGCTATGGGTATGGGTGGTGCTGGGTCGGCTCCGGCAGCAGTTCCAGGAGGCAGTATGGATATGAGTATGAATGTAAATATTATCTACGAAATATTGCAGTAAAAAAACATCTAAAAGAGCCCTATAAATCGTCAAGAAGGGGGCTCTTTTTTGTTTAAAGAGTATATGATATAATTGTTAAGAATAAACTAACGTCCATATGAAAATACAAAAAATATCAGCTCGAGAAATTCTTGATTCACGCGGCAATCCAACTGTAGAGGCAAAAGTTGTTTTGGAAAATGGTTTAAGTGCTGTAGCCAAGGTGCCTTCGGGGGCATCTACCGGCACACACGAAGCTTTGGAATTGCGGGATGGTGGAAAGCGCTATGGTGGTAAAGGTGTGTTGCGGGCTGTAAAAAATGTAAATACCGAAATTGCTAAAGCTGTGCAGGGGATGGAAGTAACTGAAATGGAAAAAATAGATGCAAAAATGCTGGGCTTAGATGGGACAGCAAATAAATCCAAGTTAGGAGCTAATGCTATTTTGGCGGTATCTTTGGCTGTGGCTCGCGCTGGTGCGATGTCGTTAAATTTACCTTTGTACAAATATATTAGGCAGGTTTATAAAGTTGCCGAAAGTAGTTATCGCATGCCTGTCTTGGGTATGAATATTATAAACGGTGGACGACATGCAGATAACGGTCTTTCAATTCAAGAATTTATGATTATGCCTCGTCACAAATTGTTGCGTGAACGAGTTCGTATGGGCTCTCAAATTTTTCATGCTTTGGCTGGCCTGCTTAGTCAAAAAGGGTTTTCCACCGGAGTGGGAGATGAGGGTGGTTTTGCGCCAGAGCTTGTAAGTAATGAGCGCGGCATCCAATTTATTTTGCAAGCAATCAAATTGGCCGGATGGCAGCCTGGTAAGGATGTTTTTTTGGGGCTAGACATTGCCGCTTCCGAATTCTATCGTCATGGCAGTTATTATTTTATGAGCAAAAAACAAGGATGGACTGGCGCAAAATTGATGGACACTTTGAAGCAGTGGGTAAAGAAATATCCAATTATTTCTATTGAAGATGCTTTGGCCGAGGATGACTGGGCTAATTGGAAAATTTTAACAAAAGAATTAGGCAAAAAAATAGTTTTGGTTGGAGACGATTTGTTTGTTACTAATCCCGAAAGAATAGCTCGTGGTATAAAAGAACAAGTAGCAAATTCTGTGCTTATAAAAGTAAATCAAATTGGAACTTTGTCCGAAACTATGGCCGCCATAAAGTTGGCACGTCAAAACAAGTATCAGATTTTTATATCTCATCGCAGTGGAGAAACTGCCGATACCTTTATTGCCGATTTGGCGGTGGCGGTAAACTCTGAATTTATAAAAACAGGTTCTATGTCACGCTCAGAAAGAATAGAAAAATATAATCGCTTAATGGAGATTGAGGCGGAATTGGAATAGAATTAAGATAAGAAATGTATGTCAAAGATTACAACGACTCTTTTAGTCATCGTGGACGGATGGGGTGTGGGCGATCCCAAAGACCCTAACAATCCAGTTACACCAGAAACTGCACCCAACTATTTTTCATTTTTAAAAAAATATCCAAATTCTAAATTAGAAGCCAGTGGCGAAAGCGTTGGTTTGTTTAAAGGACAAGAGGGTAATAGTGAAGCTGGCCATTTGAATTTGGGAGCAGGCAGGGTTGTAAAACAAGATGCGTTGTTTATATCAGATTCTATAAAAGATGGTACGTTCTACAAAAATCCCGCCTTCCACGAAGCCTTTCAGCATGTTAGAAAAAATAAATCCGCAGTACATTTAATGGGATTGTTATCAAATCATAGTAGCGCTCATTCATACCCAGAGCATTTGTATGCTTTGCTTAACCTGCTCAATACGGAAAATATAAAAAAAGTGTATCTGCATCTTTTTACTGACGGCAGAGACTCTGGTCGTTATGAGGCGCACAGACATTTCAATATTCTAGAAAAATTTTTTCATGGTAATGAAAAAGTAGCCACAATAATGGGTCGTTATTATGCAATGGACAGAAACAAGAATTGGGAGCGTACAAAATTAGCCTACGAAGCTATGGTTTTGGGTAAAGGAGAAAAATTTACTAGCACCGCAGAAGTTCTTCGAGATAGTTATAACAAAGGAGAGTCAGATGAGTTTTTATTGCCATGCGTTATTACCGAAAAAGGGAAGCCAGTAGGCACAATTAAAAACAACGATGCTATAATTTTTTTCAACTTACGTAGTGACCGCGCTCGTCAGCTTACCAAAGCGTTTGTGCAGCCAGATTTTGCAAAAGTTAATCCGGGTTCATTTAGGCGTTCTAAATATTTAAAAAATATAAGTTTTGTCGGTCTGACAGATTTTGGTCCGGATCTGCCAAATGTAGTCAGTGCTTTTCCAAGCCGCGATGTAAAAAATAGCTTGGTACAAGTTTTGTGTCCAAGAAAACAAATGTATATAGCTGAATCAGAAAAATTTGCTCATATTACTTATTTTTTAAATGGTGGCTATGCGCAGCATTTTTGTGATGAAAATTGGATAAAGATAGATTCTACCAATGTAAAGAATTATGCCGATAATCCAGAAATGAGCGCAGAAAAGTTAGCCGACTATGTAATTGGGGCCGTAGAGTCTGGTCAGCACGAGTTTATTGCGGTAAATTTTGCCAATATGGATATGGTTGGCCATACCGGTAATTTGCACGCTGCCCAAAAAGCAGTGCGTGTAGTAGACTCTGCCATAGCTCGTATAATGAAAGTTTTAATAAAAAATAATGGTCAAGGAATTATTACTGCCGACCATGGAAATATAGAAGAGATAGTAAAACCAATAAGTGGCGAACCAGATACGGAACATTCTACCAATCCTGTACCATTTATTTTGATAAATTGCCCGATAAAAACTCCGAAAAAATTACCAGATGGTAAATTAGCAAACGTAGCGCCCACTATTTTAAAGATGATGGGAATAAACAAGCCAGTAGAGATGACGGCTAAAAGTTTGATTTAGAATATATTGAGTATGAGTTACAAACCAGTGGTTTTAGTTATTATGGATGGGTGGGGTGTTGCTCCAAATGTTGATGGTAATGCCATTACCAAAGCAAACACACCCAATCTCACAAAATTTCTAAAAAATTATCCTACCATGACTATTCATGCTTCTGGAAACGAAGTAGGTTTAATGTTTGGTGAAATGGGAAATTCGGAAGTTGGGCACTTAAACATTGGCGCTGGCAGAGTTTATTACCAAAGCTGCCCTAGAATAAATAAGTCTATAGAAGAAGGGGAGTTTTTTGAAAATCCTGCATTTTTATCTGCGTTAGACAAAGTAAAAGAAAAAAATTCCAAATTACATTTAATCGGGTTGGTAAGTTCTGGCAATGTTCATTCTAGCAACCAACACTTATATGCGCTTTTGGAATTGTGCAAAAAGAAAAAGTTAACCAAAAATGTATTTATACATGCAATTCTAGATGGGCGCGATGCTTTGTATAATTCAGGCCATGAATTTGTCCAAGAATTGCAAGAAAAAATATCTGAAATAAAAGTAGGAAAGATTGCTACTATATCCGGACGCTATTTTGCTATGGATAGAGACAATCGTTGGGATAGATGTGAGAAGGCTTACCGGGCTATGGCTGAAGGTGTGGCCGATAGATTTAGTGAGGATCCACTTCAGGCAATAGAAGAGGCGTATGCTCAAAAAAACTACGACGAAGAATTTATTCCTACTGTCCTAACTTCTCGGGGTAAACCTCTTACCACCATAGACAAAGACGATGCAATAATTTTTTTCAATTTTAGACCAGACAGAGCGCGTCAACTTGCCGAAGCTTTTGCTTTGCCTTCTTTTAATAAATTTACCAAAGAATATTTTAGGGAGTTAACAGTTGTAACAATGACTGAATACGAAAGAGATTTGCCGGTAGCCGTGGCTTTTGCGCCTACGGTTGTGCACAATTCTTTGGCCGAAGTAATTAGTAAAGCCGGTTTAAAACAAATGCATGTAGCCGAGACCGAAAAGTATGCTCACGTTACCTTCTTTTTAAATGGTACTGTAGAAGAGGTATTCCCAGGAGAAGAAAGATTGCTTATACCGTCAGCTCGCGTGGCTAGTTATGACCAAAAACCGGAGATGTCCGCTTTAGAAATTACCAAAGAGTTAGGCAAAATTATAGATTCTGGTAAGTTTGATTTTATAGTTGTAAATATTGCCAATGCTGATATGGTGGGCCATACGGGCAATCTGGCAGCGGGAATAGAAGCTTGCGAAGTAAATGATAAATGTTTAGGCGAAATTGTGAGTCATACTTTGGCCCAAAATGGGGTAGTGGTAATTACAGCTGACCATGGCAATGCCGAAGAAATGACGAATTTGCAAACAAGCGAAATAGACAAAGAGCATTCCACCAATCCAGTGCCACTTATTATTATTGGCAAGGACTTTTTGGGGCAAGCTGGTGCTGCCGGGGATCCGCCCGAAGGAGATCTTAGCTTAATGCAGCCAGTAGGTGTGCTCGCAGATGTGGCGCCTACAGTGCTTAAGTTGCTCGGCATAGATCAGCCGGAAGAAATGACAGGACAGGCGCTAATTTAGCTTAAAATATTGACAAGAGCATTATTTTGTGTAATTATAAGGTTAGAAACGGTTTCTAATCTATCTCTTAACCCAATTAATCCTGCAAGGAGGATTTTGTGAAGTCAGAAAATGCGACCGATCGTAAACTTCAGACGCTGCTTTGGAATGTGCTTGAAAAGGCTAAGAGGCACGGCTCGAGGAGTGATCAAGTGAAGAATTTCATACAGATGCGTGAAGATGATAAGGAGTTCGTGGAGCTTGCCGCAACTTTGATAATCCTTTTCGAGACAAAGCGACAGGAATTGAATGCTCTTATGGGTGAGGACGGTCTCGTATATGTGCCGGATTTGCGCAAGGAAGTTACGACAACCTAACCACTCGTCATTTTTTAGAACAGTGCAGTGTCCGTCCGAGAAAATTTGGGCGGATTTTTTTAAGCGGATGGCAGAAGTATTTTCTTAATTTTTTCTATAACTTCAAGCTCTACTTCTTTAATAGTTTTTCCGCTTACCGAAAAAGTGGCAGTTCTTTTGTTGCCTTCTGGTTGGTAGCTTTGCAAAAGTGTTTTGGCATCATGGTGTTTATCTGCGCAAAGAAAGCCATGCACTTTATTTTCTCCGCTAATATTTTCATTAAGAAGTAGAATTATTTTGGCTTCGGGAGAGTTGTTTACTAGTTCATCAGAAAGTCCTTTTAATTCTTCTTCTGTAGCTCCAGCTCGAGCAAAATCTTCTTTGGTAATAGTGGTCCATACTAACCCAAGTTTTGAGTCGCTTTGCATATGGGTAAGGGCTGTGCCCCAAATACGAAGAGAGGCCATAGATTTGGTGCGGTAAAGATTTTTTACAATTTTTTCTCTGTCTGCGCCCATAGTTATCAGCTGGCTAGCATTGGCCAGGGTGGCTGGGCTAACGTTGGCAGTTTTGAAGCTTTGAGTTTGGCTTATCATGCCGGTAAGCAAAAAGGTGGCAATGTCTGCATCGATATCGTGAGAAGATATCTGCATTAAAGTTTTGTAAATATTTTCCGAAACAGAAGTGGCGGTTAGGTCAACAAAATTAATTTGCCCAAAATGTTCGTTGCCAGGATGGTTGTCAAAATTAATTATTGGTACTTTATAAAACAAATCAGTGTTATTAAAAAACACGCTTCCAAGCGATTCCAAATCTTGGGAGTTAAGAGTTATAATTAAATCATATTTTAATCCGGATTGAGCGGTGCGCAGTTCGTTTTTGGTTAGAGTTCCTTGCTTTGGTGTTAAATAAATAGAAAGCCAGTTGTCTTTGATATCGTAACTCAATGTATCAATTTTGACATTGCTAATATCTACTTTCAAAATAAATTTTTGCAGATGAGATATCTGTGGTTGGATTTCTTCTATACCCTTTAGGAAATTTAAGTTTTTTGGCGCCACAAAATTGTCGACAATTATGTCGGCTTGCTTATGGTGCTTTTCCAAGAATTTTTTCCAAGCCACGCCTCCGCAAATGGAGTCGGTGCTTTGGCTGGCACTAGTAACTATCAAAATATGCTGGCTCTTTTCTAGGATTTGGCGTAGTTGTTCTATTTCACTAAGGGCCATGTTTTGGTTTAATTAAGAAAGGTGTTATTTACGAATAACAGGCTATTCTAGCAGGGTTTTTGGGGGTTGTCAATTCTAGATAGTCGCACATGTATTTTTCATTTATAATATAGAACCTCGGTGGTTAGCCGAGGTCTGCCTGTCTTGTATTAGTAGAACCTACCCTAGGATCAATTTTCTGAGTAGTACCAGCAATTCCATCGACATCAACACCATCTGTCCGATAGATAGAAAGTAGAAGGTTCTGTGGAACACAAGGTTCACTGTGTCTGCTTCCGTATTTTCCGCCACCTTTTTGAAATAGAGGCGGAGAATGATAATTTGTAATACCAACACCATTACGAATGCAAGCAGGCCAACCGCCTCTTCCAGCCCTTTGTTCGCATTTTCGTAAGTTGTGAAGATAAAGTAGGCGATACCATCGCCCACTAGAAACAGCAATCCGAGCTTGAAATAGCGGCGTTCTGAAGTCTCGTTTTGGAGATCTGCTAGAAGCATTATTAATGAGTATGCTAGAGGCAAAAGAACAAAGATGGCGGCTGTTTGGGACATCTACCCTCTTCTTTCGGCTGTTCGCTAAGGCCAGCTGTTTGGCTGCTCAAAGGAGCTTTTTTGTGGGCGGTAATTTGACTACACGATTGTGTAGAATCAAGAATTCTACGTGGAATTTAATGATTTGTCAAGTATCGAAATATTTGGTACTCTTATTAAGAGTCAATCATTTATGAAAGAACTGCCAAAGGTTTACGAACCGAAAAATTACGAAGATGAAATCTATAAAAAATGGGAAGAATCAGGGTTATTTAACCCTGATGTTTGTGTTGAAAAAGGCGTAACAGAGCCAAAAGCTGAGCATTTCTCTATTGTCTTGCCTCCGCCTAATGTTACCGGCACTCTGCATATGGGTCATGCCGCCATGCTTGCTATAGAAGACGTAATGGTGCGCTATCACCGGATGAAGGGCGACCGTACGCTCTGGGTGCCTGGCACAGACCATGCAGCTATTGCTACCCAAGCCAAGGTAGAAAAGTTGGTAATGGAGAAAGAGGGCAAGACAAAATACGACTTAGGAAGACCGGAATTTCTCAAACGCGTAGAACAGTTTGCGCAAGAAAGCCACGACACTATTGTAAATCAAGCTCGTAAAATGGGTGCATCGCTTGATTGGAATAGAGAGGCCTATACTCTGGATGAAAAAAGAAATTTGGCAGTGCGTACAGTATTTAAAAAAATGTATGATGATGGGTTAATTTACCGAGGTTATAGAGTAATCAATTGGTCGGTAAAAGGCCAATCTACAGTTAGTGATGATGAAATGGTGCATGTAGAACGCCCAGCCAAATTATATTATTTTAAATATTCCAAAGATTTTCCAATTACAATTGCCACCACCAGGCCAGAGACCAAATTGGGCGATACTGCTGTGGCTGTAAATCCAAAAGATAAAAGATACAAACAATATATTGGCCAGGAATTTACAGTAGATGTCGGCGCTGCAGATCCGCTCAAGATAAAAATAATTGGTGTAGACAGCGTTGAATCAGAGTTTGGTACTGGTGCTCTTGGGGTTACCCCCGCACATAGCGCTGTAGACTTTGAGATGTATCAAAAACAAAAATCCGCAGGTAATGATATTGGTATAATCCAAGTGCTTGGTGAAGATGGAAAAATGACTTCTGCTGCCGGAAATTACGCTGGCATGTCTGTGTTAGAAGCCAGAGAAAAATTTGTAGAATATTTAAAGAAAAATAATCTATTAGAAAAAGAAGAAGACATTGTTCAGAACGTCGGTACTTCCGATAGGTTTGGCGATGTAATAGAGCCGCTGCCAAAGCTGCAATGGTTTGTTGGGGTAGAGAAGCCGTTTAAAATTGGAGAAAATGAATTGGGAATAAAAAAAGGTACAGAAGTTACGCTAAAAGAATTGATGCAAAAGGTAGTAAAGAAAAAACAGATAGAAATAATCCCAGATCATTTTGAAAAAACCTATTTCCACTGGATAGATAATTTGCGCGACTGGTGTATTTCTCGTCAGATTTGGTATGGGCACAGAATTCCAGTTTGGTATCCGCCCGAGGCGGACCAGCCTGGGGCTGGCAAAAAAAATGAATGCTTTGTGGGAGTTAATCCGCCAGACGGTAATGGTTGGCAACAAGATTCAGATACGTTAGATACCTGGTTTTCTTCTGGTCTTTGGACTTTTTCCACATTGGGCTATCCAGATTTGGACGCCAAGGATTTGCAAGCATTCCACCCAACATCCGTAATGGAAACCGGCTATGATATTTTGTTTTTCTGGGTGGCGCGCATGATACTTATGACCACGTATGTTTTAGGTGGTGTGCCTTTTAAAACGGTATATTTGCATGGTTTAGTGCGCGATGAACAAGGCAGAAAGATGAGTAAGTCCTTGGGTAATGTTATCAATCCACTAGATATGATCGCCAAGTATGGCACAGATGCCACACGCTTGTCTTTGTTGCTGGGTAATACACCTGGTAATGACATGAAGTTATCCGAAGAAAAAATTGCTGGCTTCCGTAATTTTACCAACAAGCTTTGGAATATTTCTCGGTTTATGTTGCTAAATATTGAAGAACCGAAGGCAGATATTAAAGAACCGAAGGCAAAGACCTTAGCAGACGAGTGGATTTTGGAAAAATTAAACACAATCGTAAATAAGACTTCCGAAAACATAGAGAAGTATAATTTTTCTATGGCCGGTGAAGAGTTGCGAGATTTTACCTGGGGAGATTTGGCCGATTGGTATTTGGAAATTGCCAAGGTAGAAGGTGATAAATCAGAAATTTTAAACTATATTTTAAATAGTATTTTGAAACTTTGGCATCCGTATATGCCATTTGTAACAGAAACTATCTGGCAAGAAGTTTATGGTGCAGACAAAATGTTAATGGTAGAGTCGTGGCCTTCAATTGTCATTCTGAACGGAGTGAAGAATCCCTTAACATCTAAACGAGAGGGATCCTTCGCTAAAGCTCAGGATGACAAATTTGCAGAAGGTTTTGAAATCATTAAAAATTTAATATCCGGTATTCGTTCCTTGCGTGCTGAATTTAAAATTGAACCTGCAAAAAAGATAGGCGCCAATATTAATGTTGGCAAAAGAAAAGGTTTAGTAAAAGAAAACGAAGAAATTGTTAAAGCGTTGGCTAGGTTAGAAAAATTAGAATTTGTAGAATCGGGCGCAGAAATATCTTTGGATTTGGTTGGAGCAGTGGACATAGAAAAAGAAAAACCAAGATTAGAAAAAGAAATAGCAGAAATAAAAAAGTATGTGGTTGGTTTGGAAAATAAATTATCCAATAAAGAATTTGTAGATAATGCGCCAAAAGCAGTGGTAGAAAAAGAGCAGGACAAGCTAAGTGAAGCTAAAAGCAAATTAGAAAAATTAGAAGAACAACTTAAAAATTTAGTATGACCAAAATCAACACTGACATACAAAAAATTGAAGAGCTATTATCTAGAGGTGTAGAAAACACCTATCCCAAAAAAGAATTTTTGGAAGCTAGGTTGAAATCTGGTGAGCAGCTTACTTTTTATACTGGTTATGATCCAACTGGGGCATCTCTTCATATTGGCCACGGTATTACCATGCTCAAACTGCGCCAATTTCAAGATTTGGGACACAAAATCATCATGCTTATCGGAGATTTCACCGGTATGATTGGTGATCCTACAGACAAAACTTCTGCCAGACAAAAATTAACCCGCAAACAAGTTTTGGAAAATTGTAAAAATTATAAAAAACAATCCGAAGCTATCTTGAATTTTAAAGGTTCAAATAAAGTGGAGGTAAAGTACAATAGTAAATGGCTTGGCAAAATGAGTTTTGAAGATGTGGTAGAGCTATCTTCGCATTTTACTGTGCAGCGAATGATGGAGAGAGATATGTTTGAAAGCAGAATGAAAGAAGAAAAGCCTATTTACCTTCATGAATTTTTGTATCCGCTTATGCAAGGCTATGACAGCGTGGCTATGGATGTGGATGGAGAAGTAGGTGGTAATGACCAGACATTTAATATGTTGGCTGGCCGAACGTTAATGAAAGATTTAAAAAATAAAGAAAAGTTTGTTTTGACCACTAAATTGTTGGTGGACGCTAGTGGTAAAAAGATGGGTAAAACCGAAGGAAATATGGTGTCTTTGTCCGATAAGCCAGAAGACATGTTTGGTAAGGTGATGAGTTGGACAGATGAAATGATGGATAAAGGTTTTGAGCTTTGTACTACGTTGCCAATGAATGAGGTAAAAAAACTAGAAGCAATAATGCCAAATCCACGTGATCGTAAATTAAAATTGGCTTATGAGGTTGTAAAAACATTCTTGGGAGAAAAATTTGCCAAGGCCGCTCAAGAAAATTTCCATAGAGTATTCCAAGAAAAATCTAAACCCCAAGAAATCCCAGAACTAAAACCAAGCGCAACGGACATTATTACTGTGCTCGCAGAATCTGGTATTTGCAAAAGCAAATCCGAAGCGCGCCAGGTAATAGCCCAAGGCGGAGTAAAAATAAATGATAAAAAAGTGGAAGGTATAGATGAGCAAGTTAAATCTGGAGATGTGGTGCAAAAAGGTAGTAGGTTTTTTGTGAAAATAATTTAGGGAGCAGTTATCTGTCATTCCGACCGAAGAAGCCGTAGCGACTGAGTGGAGGAATCCCTTAAACATAGTTTTCAGAATAGCCAAAGTGTAAGGGATCCCTCGACTCCACTACGGCTCCGTTCGGGATGACAATTGTATAAAAAATATGAACAGTGAGATTAAACAACAAATTTACAATTTATTAAATAAAGCGGGAGTGTCTGGTGAGATAGAACTGACAACCCCTCCAAATCCAGAGATGGGCGATTTTGCTTTTGCCTGTTTTAATGTTGCTAAAGAATGGAAAATGAGCCCAGTAGAAGCGGCCAAAACAATTGAATCAAAAATTAAAAAAAGTAATCTTGTAGATAAGGTGCAGGTGATGGGTCCATATGTAAATTTTTATCTTAATCCTGGCCAAGTTGCAGAGTTGGTAATAAAAGATGTTTTAAAAAAAGGTAAAAAATACGGGATTAATAATTCTGGTAAAGGTAAAAAAGTTTTGATTGAATATCCATCTAACAACACTCACAAAGAATTTCATATTGGTCACTTGCGCAATGTTTGTATTGGAAATTCTTTGGTACAGCTATACGAACAAAATGGCTACAAAGTTTACCCAGTAAATTATTTAAATGATTTTGGTAATCACGTGGCTAAATGTTTGTGGGGTTTGCAGAAATTTCACAAAGATGAAAAAGTGCCAGAAAATAAACAAAAATGGCTAGGAGAAATTTATGCCGAAGCTAGTCAAAAATTAAAAGATAATCCAGATTTTGCACCAGAAGTGGCCGAAATCCAAAAACAGATAGAAGGCCAAGACTCAAAGATTTGGAAGTTGTTTATGCAAACCAGAGAGTGGAGTATAGATAAATTTGAAGAAATATTTAAACAGTTGGGCGTAAAGCATGTCGCTGTATTTTACGAAAAAGACTTAAAAGATAAAGGTCAAGGATATGTTGATGATCTTTTGCAAAAAGGTATCGCCAAAGTAGGTGAGGGTGGGGCGATAATTTTAGATTTAAGTGAATATAAGCTGGATATTGCATTGCTTCGCAAATCAAACGGTACTGGTTTATATATGACTAGTGATTTGGCTTTAGCTGTGGAAAAATTTAAAGGTTGTTATGCTGACGAAAGTATTATAATTACTGGCACAGAGCAGAATTTTTATTTTAAGCAACTATATAAAACTCTGGAATTAATGGGCTTTGATAAAAAACTTACCCACATTAGTTATGGGCTTATAAACCTAAAAGAAGGCAAAATGTCTTCTCGTCTTGGGAATGTTATTTTATACGAAGATTTGTATGCTGAAGTGTATGAAAAATTAAAAGAAGAATCTGTTCAACGCCACCCCGAATGGAGTGAGAAAAAAATAAAAAGCAATATTGATGTGCTGGCTATGGCAGCTCTAAAGTTTGATATGCAAAAACATGAGGCCGCCAAAAATATTATCTTTGATATTAAAGAAGCTACTTCGTTTGAAGGATTTAGCGGTTTGTATGTGCTATACGCTATCGCTAGAATAAATAGTGTTTTAAATCAAGCCAAAAAACTCAAAGCCAAAGTAGATTATAATTTGCTAAACAAACCGGAAGAAAAGCAACTTGTATTATTTTTGGCAAAATATGAAGAAGTGGTAAGGACTGCTCTGTTAAATTATAACCCATCAGAAATAACTCGCTACTCATTTGATTTAGCTCAAGCGTTTAATGATTTTTATAATAAACATAGTATTCTAAAAGCAGAAACTGCAGATTTGGTGGCCACTCGTTTGCAATTAGCTAGCGCGGCCAAAAATGTTTTAGAAAATTCGCTTGGGTTGCTTACAATTGGTACTGTGGAAGAAATGTAAAATATTTATCAAAGGTTTTGTTTATGGTGCAAGACAATTATAAGTCGTGGTTTATTAATACAGAAGATTTTCCTAAGGAGTCTGCGCTACCAGCGCAGCTTAAATTTTTATTAAAGTTTGCAATTTTGGCTCCCTCCACTCACAATTCTCAGCCTTGGCAATTCAAAATAGATGGCAATAGGATTTATATTTTGCCAAATTTTGATAAAGCTTTGCCTGTAGGGGATAAGGAAAACCATTTCCTTTTTTTAAGTTTGGGATGCGCGTTAGAAAATTTATTGGTCGCGGCGCAGTATTATGGTTTTAGTTTTGTAGTGAAGCACCCTTCTTCTGGTGATAAAAAAATTGAAATTACTCTGACAAAAATAGAAAAGTTAGGCGTTGCAGAAGAAAGCCTGATTTCTTATATTGCTAAGCGCATTACTAATCGTCATAAATTTACAGATAAATTACCGTCAGAAGAATTTTTGAATACAGTCCGTGGTTTGAGTACGGACGGTATAAATGTAGAGGTGTTGGCCCTGGGAGAAAAAAATAACAAGGTAAAGCAATTGGTTGGTACGATTACCCCTAAACTATTAAATGATCCAAGTTTCCGCAAGGAATTATCTGGCTATGTAAAAACAAATATTACGAAATCAAAACTTGGCATGCCAGCTTTTGTAATGGGTGTTCCTAATTTTTTATCTCTTTTTATCCCTACAATATTAAAGTTTGTAAATATTGAAAAATTAAATAAAAAAAAGCAGGAGGGCGCTTTGAGTGCGGCGATTTTTATTGTTATTAGCGCCAAAAATAATAATGAAGAAGATTGGGTTAAAACCGGACAAGTTTTTCAGAAGATTAATTTATTGGCTACAAAGTTTAGCCTATTTACTCACCCTATGGCTGCGCCTTTGCACGATATAGAAGGGCGCAAAGAGTTGCAAGAAATATTGCAGACAAATTTTAATCCGCAATTTTTATTTCGTCTTGGTTATGGATCTGTAGAGCCCAAGCATAGTCCGAGAATGTCTGTAGATGATTGTATGATTGTAGAATAATAGTTTATGGCTATCTCTAAGTATAAAAATTTAAAAGAGTTTGATGGTCATGCTTTGGTTGTGGAGCTAAATGAGCCAAGCGTCGATTTAAAAGGCTTTATAGCTATAGATAGAAAAGCCGATAAATTTCCAGCGTTGGGAGCTACTCGTTTATGGAAGTATTCCTCGGAAGAGGATGCTATAAATGATGCTCTGCGTTTGGCAAAGCTGATGGGTAAAAAATCGGCAATGGCAGGTTTGCCATACACGGGCGCCAAGGCGGTGTTAATGCTTCCAGAAGGTGGAATAAAGAATCGCGAAGAATATTTTAAAGTGTATGCACAAAAAGTAAACGAACTTTCAGGTCAGTTTATTACCGGCACAGATGTCGGCTTAACTGATGATGATCTGAAGATAATGAGTGAAAACTCTAAATTCATAATTGGAATGGATGTTCCGGCAGCGTATTATACGGCCGTTGGTATTTTTTATGTTATCCAAGCAAGTTTAGAGTATAAATTCGGTAGTGGGAATATTACTGGCAGAACTTTTGCTATTCAAGGTTTGGGAAAAACAGGCTATGAATTGTTAAAATTATTGTATGCGGAGGGAGCAAAAATATTTGTCTCCGAAATAAATACAGATATTTTAGAGCAAGTTTGTCGTGATTTTCCATTAGTAAAAAAAGTTTTACCAGAAGATATACACAAGCAAGAAGTAGATGTTTTTTGTCCTTGCGCCATGAGTCATTCTGTTAATAGTCGTACAGTCAGTGAGTTGAAGTGTACTATAGTGGCCGGCTCCGCAAATAATCAGCTAGAAGACGAGGCTGTAGGAGAAAAACTACACAAGTTGGGTATTATTTATGTCCCAGACTATTTATCAAATTCCGGTGGTTTGATTAGTGTGGTAGATCAATTTGAAAATAAAAAACATAATGATGAAAGGATACTATTAAAATTGAGCAAAATACCAGAGGTTTTGCGTGCTATTTTCTTAAGAAGTGAAGAAGAACAAAGTTCAATTAGTGGCGTTGCAGACGGTATGGTGCAAGAGTTTTTAAACAAAGAAGTTCGTGTTGGGGTACGTAGTTATTAAGTATTTTATGAATAAGTATTTTTTAAGTTTATATAGAAAAAACCTTGCTTCCAAACTATCTTTTCTTAAAAGAAAGGACTGTGAAGTTATGGATAAAGTGGGGGAAAAGGAGTCGGTGAAATTGTTCAATCTTGTAAGTGCGCGTGTGGTTGCGTACCAAAAATTTTTAAAAGAAAATAAAGTAGCTATCAGAAAGATTGTAAATATTAAAGATTTTAAAAAATTACCATTAATTTCAAAAGAAAATTATATAAAAAAGAATGACCTAGAAGATTTGCTTCCTCCTAAAGAGTTGTCTAATATTACCACTTTTTCCGCTACTTCCGGCTCTACAGGTGAACCGACATTTTTTCCGCGCAGCGAAGATCAGGACAAGAATTACGAATATATATCTGAAATATTTCTAACGACCCAGTTGGGTCTGTCCAAGAAAAAAAGCACACTTGTTATAATAGGTTTTGGGCTAGGTGTTTGGATAGGCGGTATTTTTACTTATAAAAATTTTAATAAATTGGCTAGCAAGGGTTATAAAATATCTTTATTGCCAGTTGGTCCTCAAAAAGACATGTTTCTAAAATCTCTAAAGAAATTTGGAGGATTATTTGATCAGGTTATTTTGGCAGGTTATCCGCCATTTATTAAGGATATTGTTGATGAAAGTGTAAGTTATGGCATTGATTTTGCAAAGTGCAATGCAAAAGTTTTGACTGCAGCCGAGAGTTATTCGGAAGACTTTAGAGATTATATTGCAAAAAAGATTAAGGCCAAAAATATTTATACTGATTTTGTAAATATATACGGAACGGTTGAGCTGGGAACTATGGCTCACGAAACTCCTTTGGCAATTCTAATACGTAGATTAGCATGTAAAAATAAGGATATTTTTAAGGCTGTTTTTAATAATTCTGCCAGGCTTCCTACGTTGGGGCAATACCACCCTTATTTGGTGTATTTTGAGGAGCTAGAGGGCGAATTGGTAGGAACGGGTGTTGGCTCGTCTATACCGTTAATTCGTTACAAATTTGCCGATCGTGGGGGCGTTATTCCGTTTAAGGAGATGATAGAACGCCTAAAGAGTGTAGGGGTAGATATAGTGAAAGAAGCGGCAAAAAATGGAATCGACAAAACCGTTCTTAACCTTCCATTTGTTTATGTTTATGAGAGGAGTGATTTGGTTGTAAATCTAATGGGGATAAACATATATCCGGAGTATGTTAAAAGTGGTTTGCAAAAAACCGGCATAGAAGAAAAAGTCACCGGTAAATTTTCTATGGTGACTAAAAATGATAAAAATCAGGATCAATTTTTGGAAATTAATGTGGAGTTAAAAAATGGCGAAGCGTCATCTCCGCAGTTATTAAAATTAATTGAAAATTTTGTTGTGAGTTCTCTGCAAGAAAAATCTACAGAGTATGATTATTTGTACAAAAATAGTTCGGAAGAATCTAAGAAAAAGATAACCCCCCAAATTTTATTATTTAATTATGAAGATAAAACTTATTTTGCTCCCGGGGCAAAGCAGAAATGGGTTTTAAAATAATTTTTATGGAGTTTCCAATTATACTCTCCGAAGGCAGTTATACCCAAGAAGATTTGGATTTTTTGATGAAAAATAATGAGGTGGTAAAAACGGTTGATATTTATGCTCAGCAAATGGCCGAGTATTTTGAAATTTCTAATCCAGCCCTCAAGGGGAGCGTGGAATTGCCTGGTGCTGCAAAAAAATATGTTGATGAAAATGTAAGCAAGGGAAGCTTGGTAGGTAATTGGATATACTATCCTTGGAGTAAAATTTTAGTTCATTCGGTTACCGAAGATAAATATTTCCAGCTGCGAACCAACCGTAACAAAAATTTAATAGATGCAAAAGAACAAGAAAAGTTGTATAATTTAAATGTAGGTGTGCTCGGGCTATCTATCGGGAGTAGTATGTCTACTAGCTTAGCGTATAGTGCTATAGCAGGGCATATGAAGTTGGCAGATTTTGATACCCTGTCCACTTCCAATCTAAACAGATTGAAAGCGAAAATGTCTGATGTGGGAAGGAAAAAAATAGAGATAGCCGCGGAACAAATATTTGAAATAAATCCGTACCAGAGTCTAAAGTTATTTGAAAATGGAGTAGATAAAAATTCACTTGAAAATTTTTTAACAGAAGATCCTAAGCCAGAATTAATTTTTGAAGCAATTGATGACTTTGAAACAAAAATTCGACTGCGTATGGTGGCGCGAGATTTGGGTATTCCAGTTATAATGTTAACTAACCTAGGCGATAGCTTGCTTATAGATGTAGAAAGATATGATAAAGATAAGACAACTCCTATCTTAAACGGAATGATTGATCAGTCAGTTGTAGAAGAAATTTTGTCTGGGAGTTGTAGCGAAGCAGATAAAAATAGATTTGCCGTACAGGTGGTTGGCGTAGAAAATGTGCCCAAGAGAGCGATGGCTTCTCTAAAAGAAATAGGTTCAAGCCTCGTTGGTCGTCCGCAGCTAATGAGTACAGTTACCGTAGGAGGAGGCCTAGCTTCTTTTTTAGCTAGAAAGATTGCGCTAGGAGAGGATTTACCAAGTGGAAGAAAAATAATAAAGTTGGATGAGCTAATTTAATTTTATGGATGCCGAGCAAAAACTCGCAGACAAAATGGGGGTAAACTATAAAATTAATCAGTGTTTAATAGATGGTTTTAATATTAATTATCTGGTGGCCGGAGAAGGCGAGCCGCTACTATTAATTCACGGGGCAAATATAGGTTGGGGAATGTGGTATTTAAATATACCGGAGTTGTCAAAAAAATATAAAGTTATCGCTATAGATCTGCCCGGTGCCGGCGCTTCCGACAGCTTGGATTTTAAAAATATTGATCTGCAAAAAACATTCGTTCAGTTAGTAGAAAACTTTTTGTATTTTCTGGGGGTGGATAATATAAGAGTGATTGGCCATTCTTTTGGTGGTTGGGTAGCTATGAAGTTGGCTATTGCTAGTAGTATAAATATCAAAAAAATTGTACTAAGTGATTCTTTGGGGTTTAGTAGGAGTATACCGGTGTCTCAGTGGCCCGCCACATTTGGTGTTCTAACAAGATTTATTTCCAAAACATTCTTTAAAGTTACAAGAGAAAATATGGACAGATTTTTAAGCAGTGCTTTCTATGATAAAAAGTCTGTGCTGGAACTGTTTTCTCAGTATTATTTCGAATCGTTACTTTGCTCCGCCACGCGTCACCCTTTACTGTTTTTTAACAGATTATCAACTTTTTTGAGAATGCGAAAAGAGTTAGATTTAAAAAGTAGTCTCGGATTAATTAAGCAGCCAGTAATGGTGGTGTGGGGTAGTGAAGATAAAAATGTAATATATAAAAATAGTAAAGATTTTTTTAAATTGATACCAAATCATAAGGTTGAAATTATAAAAGAGACAGGGCATGTTCCTTCTTTAGAAAAAAGCAATTTATTTAACAGTCTGGTATTAAATTTTTTTCAAGATTAATTAGTATAATATGTTGGGGGACGTTTTATATTTTAAAGAGGTTATACTTGGGGCCGTTGTGATTTGTAATATACTTATTACTTATGCGGTATATGTAAGTAATAAAAAAAGCGCCACAAATAGAGTGTTTTTATTACTAGGCTTTATTATTTCTTTTTGGCTTCTCGCCATGCATTTGTCGGTAAATCCTGCAGTGAATCTATTTTGGACACGCCAGAGTGCTTTTTGGGCTACGCTCATGAGTTTCTCGTTGTTTTTGTTAGCTTATATTTTGCCGGGGGAAAGGTTTTTGCTTAGTAAAAAGAACCTTTTTTATACAGTTGTGCCTACAATTTTTATAACAGCCACAACATTTACGCCTTATGTTTTTGAGAAAATAACTAGTAGTGCCATAGGCACAAAGGTAGTTGTAGGGTTTGGGATAATTCCGTTTAGTTTACTAACAACATTTTTTAGCATTTCCGCTGTTTATTTATTGTTAAAAAAATTAAATAAATCATCGCAAGTAGAGCGCCGTCAGTTGGGGCTTGTTCTGACAGGCTTTTTCTTAATGCTCGGACTGATTATTTTTACAATTCTAATCCCCGTTATTTTTTTAAGGGACAACTTTTTTGTCCAATTTGCACCGGTGTATGTTTTTTTCTTTTTGGCAGCGACCGCTATCGCAATTGTAAAATACCACTTATTTAATATTAAAGTTATTGCCACAGAGGCTTTGGTACTGATTTTAATAATGGTTTTATTGATTGAAGGCGCCCTCTCTGGTTCGGTATTTACAGTTATTTTTAAAGTCTCATTCGCAATTTTGGTAGGTATTATAGGTATATTGCTGGTTAAAAGTGTGCAGAAAGAAATTAAGCAAAAAAACGAGCTGTCTAAGTTAGCCACTTCTCTAGAAAAAGCCAATACTCTTTTGCAAGAAGCAGATAAGCAAAAAACTGAATTTTTGACCATTGCTTCTCACCAGTTACGCACCCCCCTTTCTATTTTAAAAGGTTACATAGAATTAATAAAAGATGGTAGCTATGGCAAGATTGAGCCAGCTACGGCCAAGGTATTAGATGATATGGATATCAATAATGAGCATCTAGTAAAGCTGGTGGACAAGCTTTTGGATATTACTCGTATTGAGCAGGGTCGTACGAAATATGCCTTTGCTGAAGTGGATATTCGCAGTTTGATAAACGAAGCAACTAATGATTTAAAAATAAAAGCCAGAGATAAAAAAATTAAAATAGATTGGATTGCTCCAAAAAAACCAAAAAATATTTTTTGTGATCAAGAAAAGATACACCACGTTGTTTATAATTTTATAGATAACGCTTTAAAATATAGTGATGGCGGCGTAGTAAAAGTGGCGCTAGAAGAAGATGTTGATGGGGTTGCGGTGCGGGTAAAAGATCGTGGAATTGGGTTTGATAAAAATGACGAAGGAAACTTTTATCACAAGTTTTATAGGGGGGACAACGTAAGAACGATAGCTGTAAGCGGCACAGGCTTGGGCCTGTATGTTTGTCGCAAATTTATAGAGGCCCATAACGGACGTGTGTGGGCGCGTAGTGCTGGTTTGGGTATGGGCAGTGAGTTTGGTTTTTGGATACCAGCCAAGCAAAAAGCACCGTCGGCAGCTTAGTTGGTTTTTTTAAAAAAAGAGTGTATAATAATTTCATTGAATCATGAATTATGAAGTATGAATTAAGAAACGCAGGTAAGCGGTTCGATTTGTGCCATAATTCGTAATTCTTTATTCATAATTCATAAACAAAATTGTATATGATATTCCAAAGGCATTCTCCAAAAGTTGTTGAAGAAAATGAGGAATTAGACGTTAGCAATCAGTCACACCCAGATGTTCAAGATGAGGTGGAGACTGTTGTTGGTCCGTCTGTAAATGTAGAAGGGGACTTTGCCTCCGAAGGAAATATAATAGTAAAAGGAACTGTATCCGGCAGTGTTTTTACTAGTAAGCATTTATCGGTAGAAATGGGTGCAAAAATTATTGCCAATGTCAGGGCCGGTAGTGCCACTATTGCTGGCGAAGTAAAAGGTAATATGAAAGTAAAAGAATCTTTGGAATTGACATCTACCTCCAAAGTTATCGGTGATATAGATGTCAAAAATCTAAAAATCGAATCCGGTGCGATATTGTATGGCAAAATTACTATGCCAGGAGTTGAAAGCAGCGAAAAATCAATTAAAACAAAGACCTTTAAAAAATCGGATGACGCCGCGCCTCTCTTTGGTTAGTTATAGTTTTTCTTGATAGGAGTTAGAATCTTTGGTACTTATGTATGTTTATATCTACGACAATTTTTTACGTCAGAAAAATTTTCTTCCAATCATTCACGCCATGGAGGTTATTCTTACCGACTATGGTATAGCTGGTAAGATTTTACGTCTTCAAAATTACACCGACTCAAAAGCTATTATAGAAGATGAAATAAAACGAGGTGCCAAAACTATTGTAATAGTTGGAAACGATGCAACTTTTGGTCAAATTCTTTCTCGCAGCGCTACTTGCAACTGCACGTTTGGTTTTTTGCCAGTTGGTCCAAATAATACCATTGCCGAAGTTTTGGGTATTCCTGTGGGCGTAGAGGCTTGCACGGTTTTATCGCGTCGCCGCAAAGAATTTTTGGATGTCGGTTGGATGAATAACAGATACTTTGTTTCTCAACTGAAAGTAATGCCTTCCAAATTGGAAGTTGTTTATGATGAGAGATTTAAAGTTACCGCCGCCGAAAAAATGGAGGTAATTGTTTGTAATTTACAACCGTTTTTTTGGACAAGAGATAAAAAAGATAAAGAACAGCGAGTAATTCATCCCCAAGACGGTAAGCTAGAAGCGTTTATTAGACCATTGACAAAGAGTGGTTGGTGGGGCTATAAATACGAAGAGCCTAGTATTTTTCCTTTTGAAGAAATGATTATCACTGGCAGGGAGCCATTTTCTGTAGAAGCAGATGGTAAAATGTCCAAAGAAATAAAGGTAAAAATTAAACTGGCTCATAGTAAGGTAGAAATGATTGTTGGCAGAGATAGAAAGTTTTAATTTCAGACATAGGAAGCACGGGTGGCGAAATGGTATACGCACTACCTTGAGGTGGTAGCGCCGCAAGGCATGGAGGTTCAAATCCTCTCCCGTGCACAATGTATAAATAGCCGCTTTGCGGTTATTTATTTTTTACTTCACTTTTTCTTGCGGAAATGGTATTATTTAAAGAGTATTTAATTAATCTCTTTTTAGTATGCGCATTGTAATTGGCTTTGTTTTAGCTGGGATTGGAGTTTTACTTATGCTTAAAACCGAGTGGTTTGTGCAAAATTTTGGCAGCAACGCTTGGGCCGAAGAGCATCTAGGCTCTAGCGGCGGTACTCGTTTGCTCGTTAAATTAATAGCCATTGCCTTTATATTTTTTGGGTTTTTAGCTATCACCAATATGCATATGGGCTTTTTAGATGCCACACTCGGTAAAATTTTTAAACAGAACCAATCACTCTAACGATTTTATGGCGCACTCCGGCACAGCCTTAATTGATCCATATAAAATATTTGAAAGAATCTCTTTGTCTGCAGGTCAGAGGGTGGCTGATTTAGGTTGTGGACGCACAGGTCATTTTGTTTTTCCAGCCGCAAAAGCGGTAACAGATAAGGGTGTTATTTACGCCGTAGATGTTGTAAAAAATATTTTGGAGAGCATAAAAAGCACTGCTCGCAGCGAAGGCTTTGATAATGTGCAAACTATCTGGTCAAACATTGAGCTTCCTGGTAAAACCCCAATTCCCGACGGCTCTCTTGACGTTTGTTTTTATGTTAATGTATTATTTCAACTAAAGAACAAGCCGGGTGCCTTACAAGAAGGCGCTCGTATGTTGAAAAAAGGGGGCTACCTAGTAGTGGTTGATTGGGCAAAAAAATTAGGAATGCTTGGTCCTTCAGCAGATCTAATGGTAGACCCAGACGCTGTGGTAGAGGTTGCTACCAAACAAAATTTAAAATTTATAGACAAAATGTTTCCAGGAGATTATCACTTTTCTTTAATCTTTGAAAAGGTTTAAATAATAATTTGTCATTCTGACCTATGAATATAGCAAATCTGTTCCGTGTTGATTATTGGTTCGTCCAGCCGTTTGTTGCCACAGGATTTTCTCTTTGGTTATTAATCGGAGGGTTTTTGGTTTTGGTTCTTGCTGGTTTGGTTTGTAAAATAGTTTCTTTGTATCAAGAAGAAAAATTTAAAAAAGTAATTTTGAAAAGATCTAGCCATTTGGCCATGACTATGGGTTTCTTGGGTTTGGTTTGGATGTTTTTTCGCCAAGAACAAGCAGTATTTTTATCCTGGCGTTTTTGGTTGCTTGTTTGGGTAGGCAGTTTTGCTTGGTGGACATGGTCTATTGTAAAGTATATAACAAAAAGAGTACCGGAAATCAGAACAGAAGAAGAAAGATTAGCGCGCATAGAAAAGTATTTGCCTAAAAATAAATAGTGCGTAGTTTTAATTCATGACCAGGCAAAATAAAAATTTGGGAGATTGGGGAGAGGCCCAGGCTTGTAGTTTTTTGGAGCGTCACGGATTTAAAATTATAGAGCGTAATTACCACACCACTATGGGTGAAATAGATGTCATCGCCACCAAAGGCGATGATTATTATTTTGTAGAAGTTAAAACCAGAAAGAATAGTGAATTTGCCAACGATGGTTCTATTACTTATTTTAAAAAAAGACGCATGCAAAAAGCGGTTCGGGCATATTGTTATGCTAGGGATGTCGGCAATAAATCGCTTATCTTAGCGGGTTTGATTGTAGAAGTTAAAAAAATCGAAGGCAAGCTGGGTTTTCGTTTTTGCGTTATGTCTTAGGGGCGTATAATTCCAGGGTTGACTTTTTGGGCATTTTGTACTATTATTAACGAAAATAAGAGGTAAATAAGTCTTTAATTAAATAATGTAATTACTATGTCACATCCATCCAAAGAAAGAACATTTGTGATGATCAAACCAGATGGCGTGCAACGCGGACTCGTTGGCGAGATTATTAAACGTGTGGAACGAGTTGGGCTCAAAGTTAGCGCATTAAAAATGGTAGTGCCAACCGAAGAGCAGTGCTGGACACACTATAACAAAGACGAAGCTTGGTTTCTTAAAAAAGGCGAACGCACCATAAGCGACCGTCAATCATTAGGATTGCCTGTAGATAAGCCAGCTGTAGAATATGGTAAAGATATTGTTCGAGCCTTGGTAAAATTTATGACCTCCGGTCCGGTAGTAGCTTTTGTGTTGTCTGGTAATCAGGCAGTAGGAATTGTTACAAAATTAGTAGGAGGCACTGAGCCGCTCACATCGGACGTAGGTACTATCCGCGGCGACTTTACTCTTGATTCATACAATCTTTCCAGCCAAGATGAGCGTGCTGTGCGAAATTTGATTCATTGCTCCGATAAGCCAGAAGAAGCTGAACGTGAAATGAAGATCTGGTTTAAACCAGAAGAGATTATTAACTACCGCCAGCTAAACGAAGAGATACTTTACGATGTAAATTTAGACGGGATTCTGGAATAAATGTTTTCTACGAAAATACCCCCATAAGGGGGTATTTTGATTTAAAGAGTGCCTAGAGGTATAATAAACCCACTTATTTAAGTGTCTAGTTTTTTTATGTTACAGAAAGAAAAAGTGGCAGTTTTGGGGGCAGGCAATATGGGTACGGCGGTGGCGCAAGTTATCGCTTCTAATGGTTTTGAAGTTAGGATTTGGAATCATGCAGGTGATTTGGAGCCACTCCAACAAATCAAAGAATTGGGAGAAAACAAAAATTATTTACCGGGAGTAAAATTATCAACAAATATTGTTTGTGAACCGGATATTTCTCAGGCCGTAAAGGGAGCTAGTATTGTTTTTGTGGTTGTCCCTAGTGGGTTTGTAAAAAATGTTGTTCAGAGCGCTGCGCCATATATTCCAAAAAGTGCTACTTGTGTGGATGTTTCAAAAGGTTTGGATTTTGAAGGTGCAAAATATTCTCTGACAACCGATGTGTTGGGTAAGCTTTTACCAAAAAATAAAATTGCTTCTATTTCTGGGCCAGCTATTGCTGGGCAAATGGCCTTGGGCAAATTTACTGCCATGAACGTAGTGTCAGAAGATAAAAATGCAATCAAAATGGTAAAGAAAGTAATGGAGAATGAAAATTTAAAACTAGTTTCTTCTAGCGATATAATAGGAGTAGAAACTTCCGGATCGTTTAAAAATGTTTATGCTATCGCTATGGGTATCTGCGATGGTTTGGAATTGCCAACAAATACCAAAGCAATTTTGTTCACAACCGCTCTCAAAGAGATGGTATTAATAGTTAAAAAAATGGGCGGGCAATCAGAGACAGTTTATGGTTTAGCCGGTTTAGGAGATTTGGCTGGCACAGGTCTTGCTAGCGCCAGTAGAAATAGAAGATTCGGTGAGTTTTTAGGTAAGGGCTTAACTCCAGATGAGGCGGTTATAAAAGTAGAGAGAGTGGTAGAAGGCATGTCGGCAGTGAAAGCATTAAATATCTTATCTAAAAAATATAAATTAAAAATGCCACTGGGCGATTTAATTTATAGAATCATTTACAGCAAGGCGGATCCAAAAAAAGAAATTGATAGTTTTTTAAAAAATTTAGCTTAGATTCTCATGGTGGCAAGCAGAGAAAAAGATAATTCACTGAGGATTATTTCGATATTTGTATTAGTGGCAGCACTGGTAATTGTCGTTAGGCTTTTTGTTTTGCAGTTTGTTGAGCATAAATATTATTCGGCGCTTGCTTTGAATAACCACGAAATTTATCAGCAGCTTTATCCGCATCGGGGCAATATTTTATTACAAGACACTCGCAATAAAAATAAAGAATATCCTGCGGCCGTAAATCGACAGTATTATTCTTTGTATGCGGTACCTAGGGACATACCCCCAGAGAGCGTCGTTTCTACCACGGAATTTTTAACAGGCTTGTTTAATTTTTCTCCGGAAGAAAAGAATAGTCTTTTGGCTAAATTATCAAAAAAAGATGATCCGTATGAGCCTATAGCCAAAAAAGTTTCCGAAGAAATTAAAGATAAAATTAAATCAGAAAATTTACCGGGTATAAATTTTATCGGACAAGAATTTAGGTATTATCCAGAAGGAAATCTAGCTGCAAATGTTTTGGGGTTTACCGGCCAAAATGAAAAGGGGGAGTTGTCTGGTCGTTATGGTATAGAAGGGTTTTGGGATAGTACCTTAACCGGTAAGAGTGGTTTTTTGTCTGGTGAAAAAGGGGCGCTTGGTAGTGTGATATCTTCTGCCAACCGTACTCTGAAACAGGCAGAGCACGGATCTGATTTGTTGCTTACAATAGATAGAAATTTGCAATATAAATCTTGTGAGAGATTGCGCGAAGGCTTTGTAGAATATAAAGCCAAAAGCGCCGCACTTATTCTTATGGATCCAAAAACTGGTGCAATTTTATCTATGTGCAGCATGCCAGATTTTAATCCAAATAATTATTCTGAAGTAGAAGATGTGGGTGTCTACAATAATACGGCTATTTTTACTGCTTACGAACCAGGTTCGGTATTTAAACCAATTATTATGTCGGTTGGGCTTGATCTTGGTTTGGTAAGTCCGTTTACTACTTATGTTGATACCGGAGAAAGAACTATAAATGGCTATAAAATACGCAACGCTTTGGAAAAGATTTATGGATTATCAACCATGACAAATGTGCTGGAAAGTTCTATTAATACCGGTATGATTTGGGTATCCGAAAAAATTGGCAGATTTAGGTTCAAAGAGTATGTAGAGAATTTTGGTTTTGGTAAAAAAACTGGCATTGGACTAGACACGGAAGTTGCCGGTGATATTTCTTCTCTTAGTAAATCAGCCGAGATTTATACAGCCGTCGGTTCTTTTGGACAAGGATTTACAGTTACGCCTTTACAAATTGCAGCAGCTTATTCTGCTTTGGCCAACGGAGGTAAAGTGCCAAAACCATATATTGTGGATGAGGTACGTCACCCCAATGGGCAAGTGGATAAAACCGAGCCTGAGTCGGGGGTTGTAATTTCTTCTAATGCTGATAAACTGGTGACAGCGATGCTTATTTCGGTGGTAGAAAAGACTTATGTTAGGTCGGCTAGTCTTAAAAATTATTATGTAGCTGCCAAGACAGGAACCGCTCAGATTCCAGGTAAAGGTGGCTATGAAAAAGATAAAACCAATCATACGTTTGTTGGTTATTTTCCGGCCAGCGATCCAAAGTTTGTTTTGTTGGTAAAATATGAAGTGCCAGAACAGGAATGGGCCGAGTCGACTGCAGCTCCAGTATTTAAAGACGTGGCCAAATTTATTTTAGACTATTACGGCATTGCCGGTGATAAATAACTAATATGTTAAAATCTTTTCTACAAAATCTACTTAACACACTATCAAAACGAATTCTAAAAAAATATAAGCCAGATATCGTTGGTATTACCGGCTCGGTAGGTAAAACTTCTTCCAAAGAAGCTATTGCTACCGTGTTGGAAGCGAAATTTTCTGTTCGTCGCACATCCAAAAATTATAATAACGAAATAGGTTTGCCGCTTACTATTATTGGTGTAGACAAAACCCCGGGCAGGTCTGTCTTGGGTTGGCTTAGTGTTATTTGGAAAGCCAAAAAATTACTTCTTGCACAAGACAAGAATTTTCCAGAGATTTTGGTTTTGGAAATGGGTGCAGATAAGCCTGGTGATATAGAATATCTAACAGATATGGCCCCATGCAAAGTGGGCGTGTTAACTTTTATTTCTCACGCGCATACCGAATTTTTTAAGACAATTAAAAAAATAGCCCAAGAAAAAAGAATAATTATTTCACATCTTAGACAGGATGGTTTTGCAGTTCTAAACTTTGATAATGATTTGGTAATGCAAAGCATAGGCACAACCAAGGCAGAGATAATTACTTATGGTTTTAAAGATGGGGCGGATCTAAGGGCAACCGATGTGAATATCTTAAAAGACGAAGTGACTGGTTGGCCAAGTGGGCTAAACTTTAAGGTTTTATATAAAGGTAGTGTGGTGCCAGTATTTTTGCCAGGCGTTATTGCCAAGTCGGCTATTTCATCTGCGCTCGCTGGTTTGGCCGTCGGTACAATTTTTGGTGTAAATCTGGTTGAAGGTTCCCGTGCTCTTTCTAAGTCAGAAGCTTCTCCTGGGCGCATGCGGCTAGTTAAAGGAATCAAGTCTACTTTGTTAATTGACGATACATATAACTCTAGCCCAGAAGCTGCCAAATCTGCCGTAGAAACTTTATTTCAGCTTGAGGCTAAACTAGGTGTCCGTCGTTTTGCAGCTTTGGGAGATATGTTAGAGTTAGGAACAGAAACCGAAAACGCTCATCGTGAACTTGGGTTTAAAGTAGCAGAATTGGGCGTTGATTTTTTGATTACAGTTGGTGAGGCTGCCAAATATATTGCCGCCGCCGCCAAAGAAGCTGGTTTGGATGAAAATAAAATCATCTCTTTTGCTAATAGTGTAGAAGCGGGCAGATTTTTACAAGAAAAATTAAAAGAAGGGGATTTGGTTTTGGTTAAAGGATCCCAAGGTGCGCGTATGGAAAAAATAGTAAAAGAAGTAATGGCTGAGCCGCAAATGGCCAAAGATATTCTCTGTAGGCAAGGAGAAGAATGGAAATAATATGCCCAGTAATACAACCCCGTACAAGTTGCTTTAGCAACTTAAAAGTAGATTTAATTTGTAGTACTTAATTTATTGTTTAATCTTGATTAACATGCTGTATGGGTCTAATGTAGACTATACGGGGTTGATATACTGGGTATGCCGGAGCTACCAGAAGTAGAAACAATTAGACGTGATTTAACCAAAGTTATTCTTGGTAAAAAAATAACAAACATCGAAGTGCTTCATAAGGCGCCAGTGAAAGATGGTGTTAAAAAATTTCAGGAAGCGTTAAAAGATAAGGTTATAAAAAAGATAGATCGTGTAGGCAAGCTAATGATGCTGGAGTTGTCCAGCGGGAATTTTTTGTTGGTACACCTAAAGATGACCGGTCAACTAATCTATCAAAATAAGAAAAATTTAATTGCCGGTGGTCATAGTTTTTCTTCATTTGATATTACAGATTTGCCGAATAAATACACCTGGGTTATTTGGAGCTTTAGCGACGGGTCAAAATTATATTTTAACGACATGCGCAAGTTTGGGTATTTAAAGATTGTAGATAAAAAACAGAAAGAAAAAATAGTGGCAAAGTATGGTGCTGAGCCGCTGACAAAAATTTTTACCTTAAACAAATTTTTAGAAATTTTAGATAAAAGAAACGCTCCGATTAAATCTGTCTTGCTTAATCAGGCGCTAATCGCCGGTATTGGAAATATTTATGCCGACGAAGTATGTTTTGCTGCCGGCGTATTTCCAGCCACCAAGGCCAGCAGTCTTGATAGGGCAGAAAAGATTAAATTATTTAAAGCGATTAATTCTATTTTAAAAAAAGCAATAAAATATAAAGGGACAACATTTAAAAATTATTTGAGCGCGCATGGAAGAAAAGGGAATTTTGCTGATTTTTTACAAGTTTATGGCCGAGATAAAGAAAAATGTTTTCGTTGTGTGCAGGGTGTTATAGCTAATAAAAAAATCGGTGGTCGTAGTTCGCGATATTGCCCGGTTTGCCAAAAAGTAGTAGGGTAGTTACATCAAGGAGGAACGTCATGAATAACCGTGAAAGGCTGGAGAAAGCGAAGAGAGTTTTCGATATTACCGGAGTGGTGCTGTTTGTTGTATTCTACATGGCTTATTCTAGGTTCAGGTTGCGTAGCCGGTGAGCCCCAAACTAGGGCTTTTCGCTTAGTGGCGCTTCGACATAAGGTCGGAGCGCATATTTTTTTAAAAAACTTAAATTCTTTACCGAATCTAGTAAATTATGGTATGATAACAACAATCAAAGCTCATTTTTTGTATGTTTAATGATCAATTTAAAAAAATATCTTTTTCTTTGGAGCCAAGTAGCGATGGGGCTGATTTTTCATACTTGCAAGGCCAAGAAGCAGCTCAGATTGCAGAAGGTCAGTTGGCCGTAGATGTGGCGCAGACTGCAGACGAGTTGGTAGTGGTGGCTGCAATGGCGGGAACAAAACCAGAACATATAGAATTGCATCTTCATAACGATTTGCTTACCATTCGCGGTGAAAGGTCTTCTCCGGTAGGGGTAGCTGGCGAGCATTTTTATCAAGAATGTTATTGGGGTAAATTTTCTCGTAGTATTATTTTGCCAATAAATGTAAAGGTAGAAATGGCTCAGGCTCAATACACCAATGGTGTGCTTGTAATTAGATTGCCAAAAGCAAGCGGAGGAAATAATATTCCAATTATGGTGGTAGAAGACTAGTCCAAAAGAGTATATAAATATTATGGAAGAAGAAAACCAACAATCCACGCCAAATTTTAGTAAAGTTGTCCGGTCTAAAAACGCCATAATAGGCGCCGGAGCTTTTTTGTTTTTGGTGTTAGTTTTTTTTGGTGGCGCTTCTATTTATAATTTACTTTATAAAAATAAAATTTTCCCAGGTATTTATGTAGGAAGCCACCACATGGGCGGACTTACCAAGTTGGAAGCCAAAGATTTCATGGAAAATTTTAATAATAGAATAGCCAAGGAAAGTTTGGATTTTAGCTTTGTAAAAGAAAATAAAATTAATAATTTTAAATTGAGCCCAATCTCAACAGATGATAGTTCTGTAGAAATGGTAAAGATAAACAGCGACAGTTCGACAGACAGCCTGCTCTCTGTTGGCAGGTCTGGTAATTTTTTCAAAAATTTATGGCAACCTTTATATATTCGTTTATTTTCGGAGCATGTTGCCCGAGCGGACGTAGTGGTTGAAGACAGATTTGTTTCGAGCTTAAAAGGCTACATGTCTGATTTTGGAGATAAGCCGCGTAACGCTAACATCAAAATCACTGATCTAGCAACACTTGCCTATGTAATAGAAGAAGAAAAAAGCGGTCTTATTTTTGATTATGACGAAGTGGTAAATAAGCTGCAAAACCAACTGGCCTCTTTGGCTCTGGGTACTGTTGCGATAAATACAAAAGAATTCAAACCGGATGTTTTTGTGGCAGATCTAAGCGCCCTGGTTCCAAAGTTATCGGAAATTTTAAGGTATGGTAATTTAGGTTTAAATTACACCGATCCGCAAACTGGCGCCAAACGAGATTGGAGCATTGGCCCAATTGTTTATGTGGAGTGGCTTGAGGTAAGAAAAGAAAATGGCGAGCCAATATTTGCGCTTAATGAAGAAAAGGTTAAATTTTATTTAGAGACTTTGCGTCCATTTATAAATAGCCCTGCGCAAGATGCGAAATTTGTTATGGAAAACGATAGAGTACAGGAATTCCAGGCAAACCAATCGGGGTTAAGCTTGAATGAAGAAAAAACTTACAAAGATTTGGACTCTGTTTTTAAGGAGAGGAACTATAGGCCGGCTGAATTATCAAAAACAGTGACTGTCTCTGTGGATATTGTGCAGCCAAATGTGCTTATATCGGATGTAAATAATTTAGGTATTATGGGGGTAGTAGGTGTTGGTTACTCTACTTTCAAAGACAGCCACACGAATCGTATAAAAAATATTGCCAACGCTGTAAAACGTTTAAATGGTATTTTAATAAAACCTGGTGAAGAATTTTCGGCCAATAAATATGCCGGCCCATATACTGCCGAGAATGGATTTTTACCAGAAATGGTAATAAAGGGTAGGGAAATAAAACCAGAAATTGGCGGAGGTATGTGTCAGATAGGCACTACCTTGTTTAGAACGGCTATGAATTCTGGAATGCCTATTAGCGAACGTCGCAATCATTCGCTTGTGGTAAGTTATTATGCGGATCCGGTAAATGGGAACCCGGGTACAGATGCTACTCTTTATGAACCAAATGTTGATTTTAAATTTATAAATGATACTGGCGGATATTTGTTGTTGCAAACTTCTATAGATTACAAAAAGCAAGAATTGGTTTTTACTTTTTGGGGTAAGAGCGACGGGCGCAAAGGTTCGTACACCCATCCAGAAGTTACTAAGTGGATACCGGCAGGGGAGCCTCAAGAGATTATTGTAACAACACTTAAACCAGGTGAAAGAAAATGTCAGAATGCTTTCCGTGGCGCGGTCACATCCTTTACTTACACAATTATTAATTCTTCTAGTGAAAAAATAGAAAGAGTATTTGATAGTTATTATAGACCGTTGCCCCAGATCTGTATGGTGGGCGCGCCTTTGGCCAGCACCAGCACTCCAAACGCTTCCGGAATGCCATTAGAGGTAGGCGATAGTTTTTAAAAAAACCTCTAAAAAACAACACACCCTCCGACTAAACGTCGGAGGGTGGTTAAATTTTATTGAAGGGAAGAAACTTCCCTCCTGAAACCGCACCCAAGAAGATGTGTTAAAGAAGAAAACGAGCCGAAGCCTGTTGTTCCCTCTAACACACCTCCATGCTTGTCGTGGATACGGGACGATGCATACTAGCTGACAAGTTCGATTTCTACCATGCACTACCCAAACCCTCTAAGCTATAGAAGTGTGGACGCCCCATTAATTATCGCTTTAGCGATGCTTTTTGGGGTTGTTATCCGATACTTACCTTACTTGGAATATCTGATTACTTTAGATAACTCCGAAGTATACCAGACTATTTATATTTTGTCAAGGGGGTAAGCGGGGATAAATGGGTAATTTTAGCTTAAATTAGTCAAAAAGCCACCCATATTAGGGGTGGCTTTTTGGCTTGTTCGCTGTGTAAATTATTGTTTTTCTATCACCTTATCAATCAGGCCGTACTTTTGAGCTTCTTCGGCATTCATGAAGTTGTCTCGATCTGTATCCTTTTCTATCGTGGCCAAATCCTTGCCAGTATGTCTGGACATAATCTTGTTTAGGTTGTCTTTCATTTTCAAGATTCGTTCGGCACGGATTTTGATGTCACTTGCTTGGCCTTCCATACCACCCATTACTTGGTGGATCATAATTTCGGAATTAGGTAAGGCAAATCGCTTGCCTTTGGCGCCAGCAGATAGTAGAAAGGCGCCCATACTTGCAGCCATACCAATACAAATGGTGCTTACGTCTGGCTTTATATATTGCATGGTGTCATAAATGGCCATGCCAGCAGTAACTGATCCACCCGGAGAGTTGATATATAATTTAATATCTTTGTCTGGGCTTTGGTTTTCCAAAAATAACAATTGAGCAATTATTACATTGGCGACGTTGTCGTCTACAGCTGTGCCGAGAAATATAATGCGGTCTTGGAGTAGGCGAGAGTATATATCGTATGCTCGTTCGCCATAGTTTGTTTTTTCTATTACGGTTGGAATGAGATATTGGGATTTAGCATCAGTATTCATATAGTGAAAAGTTAATTTATATAGGAAGTGAGTGAAATAGCCAGTGAGATATTTATAATCGCTTGCGAGTTATAAATATTGAATCTGGATATTTTCGAGCGAATGAGTATATATGGGTTAAAGCCCATATATTTATATTAGCTTAACCTATTTTTACCTTAGCGTCAAAATTGTGTTTAGCGTGCTTTCTATCGTACCCTCCACTGTAAAGCCGGCTGCTTTTTTGTGCCCACCGCCACCCATTTTTTTGGCCAGAGCGGCCACGTCCACATCTTCTTGAGTAGTGCGGAAACTCCCTTTTATTTTTCCGTCCTCTGTTTCTTTCATGAAAAGAGAAATTGTCGCGTCGTTTAATTTGTTTAAGAAATTAGAAATGCCTTCTACATCTGCGTCGTTGGCGCCGTGCTCTGCCAAATCTTTATTGGTTAGATAGGTATAAGCGATATCTGTGTCTGGTTTTTTATTTAATCTGCTTAGTACTATGCCCCAAAGTTTGAGTAAGTGAATAGATTTATTTTGCATTAGAGATCTATTGATAATAGTCCAGTTTCCGCCCAAGCGTAATAGTTCTCCGGCGGCAGTTAATGCTGTATAAGAAGTGGCGCCGTTGGTAAAATTTTCTGTGTCGGTAATTAATCCAGTAAGTAGCGCTGTAGCCATGGTTGGAGTAATGCGAATATTATTTACTTTAAAAAAATTATAAACCACCTCGGTAGCCGAAGCCCACTTGTCCATCACTAGATTAAAATGTCCATACTTTTCGTTGGTAGCATGGTGGTCAATATTAATAATAGTAGCGCTGTGGTCTTTGAGAAGTTCGGCCACTCCGGCATAGCGCAGGTCTCCGCAATCTACCACTGTTATAGTATCCACATCCTTAAAGACATTTGGATCGGTACTGACCATTTCTATATTATGTAGAAAATTAAATTTATCTGGTACTGGGCTTAAGCAGTACATCTTTACGCTTTTTCCCATACTGGTTAGGTATTCGGCAAAAGCCAAAGCAGACCCAAGAGTGTCTCCATCTGGGTTTTGGTGGGATACCAAAGCAAAGGCGTTCGCGCCCTGTATATGCTTATGAATTTGTTTGGCAGTTGTATGCATAATTTGTTTAACAAGCGAGTATATAGGTATTTGAATGGGTTGTCAAGGTATGGTATATTAAAGCCCGTAAAGTCCCTAAAGTTCAGGAATTCGATTATGCACTTAAAGCGTCTAGAAATAAAAGGCTTTAAATCCTTTGCCGAGAAAACGGTATTGGATTTTTTTCCGTATAAAAATGGACGTTATAGTATTACTGCCATAGTGGGGCCAAACGGCTCAGGAAAATCCAATGTAGCCGACGCTATCCGTTGGGTAATGGGTGAGCAGAGCTTAAAGAATCTTCGTGGCAAGAAAAACGAAGATGTAATCTTTAATGGTTCAGAAGCCAAGGGTCAGCTGGGCGCTGCGGAAGTAAGTATGGTGCTAGACAACAGCACCGATATTTTGGATTCAGAAAGAAATAAAGTGATGCCAGATCACCCGGAAATTACAGTTTCACGCAGATTGTATCGTTCGGGAGAAGGTGAGTATTTAATAAATAATAATCAAGTACGATTACTAGATATACATTTACTTTTGGCACAAGCGCAATTTGCTCAACATTCGTATAGTGTGGTGGGGCAGGGTATGATAGATAAATTACTTACTGTTAGTCCGGCCGAACGCAAAGATTTTCTAGACGAAGCATCTGGTATAAAAGAATTTCAACTAAAACAGCATCAAGCAGATTTAAAATTAACCAGAACAAGAGAAAATTTAACCCAAGCCGAAAGATTGGTAGAAGAAGTAGAACCCCGTTTAAAAATTTTGGCCAGACAGGTCAAAAAATTAGAACAGCGCCAAGAAGTAGAAATTAAGTTGCGAGAAAATCAAGAAAAGTATTATGCCTCTATTTATTTGGCCAATAAGTCAGAACTGGATCAAGTAAATTCAGTTTTGGTTGGCATAGAAACCAATTATCGCCAGGCCTTTAAAGAATTAGAAGAAGCACAAAAAGAAATGGCTGCTTTGGCTCACGACGCAGAAAAAGATAGTGGAAAAAATAAAAACGCAGATAGTGCTGGGCAAGTAATCGCCGAACAAAGAAAGGCGTTGGAGCAACTTTCCAAAGATAAAACGAATGCGCAGCTCAAAATATTTACGCTTGAGAAACAAATATTTCAAGATCAGTCAGAACAAAATTATCGCCAAATTAGCGGTCTGTTTGCCGCTCAAGCAGTTTTGGAAAACAAAGACAAATTTGGCAAGGTGCACGGGTTAGTGGCTCAGCTGGGTGAGGTAGAAGAAAAATTTCAGTTGGCGCTAGAGACTGCAGCCGGCTCATATTTGTCGGCATTAGTAGTAGAAAACGACGATGTAGCTAAATCAGCCATAGAATTTTTGCGAACCAACCGACTTGGATTCGCTACTTTTTTACCTTTAAATAAAATTAATCCTAGAGCTGCAGAAAATTTATCGAGTATTTTATCTGTGCCGGGTGTGCTAGGGCTTGCTACAGATTTAATTAAGCACCAAGACGAGTTTGCTAATATTTTTGCTTTTGTTTTTGGGCAAACAGTTGTGGTAGAAAATTTGGCAGTGGCCCAAAAAATAGGCATTGGTCGCGCACGCATGGTTACCCTAGCCGGAGATTTGGTAGAAAAAACCGGTGTAATGAAAGGCGGATATAAACAAATCAAAAAAGATAGCTTGAAATTTTCTAGCCATGTGGCTTGGAGCAAAGATAGACTTGCTGAATATCAAGAACAGATAAATATCGAGAAACAAAAAATTATAGAATTAGAAGGAAGGTATGAACAAGAGAAACAAAAATTATTGGAATTAGAATCCAAGCGGGATGAGGCAAATTCCAAAACAAAACTTTTGCAAGCTTTTTCGTTGCAAGAAGCCATGCAAAAAAAGCAGAATTTGGTAAATGAAATTTTGGCCAAGAGGAATGATTTAAAGATAGAAGCTGCTAGACTAGAAACAAAACGAAGCTCGCTTTCCGAAGAGGTTGGAGCAGAGTTAAATTCTACGCTTGAACTGATTGTGGAGCGCAAACCAGAAATAGTGAGTATGGATAAGGTGGTAGAGGTAATGAGTGAAATCCAAAAATTAAAATACCAACTCAGTTTAATCGGTGGCATAGACACAGAGGTGGTGGAGGAGTATCAGCAGACCAAAGAAAGATTTGATTTCTTGTCCGACCAGATTGGTGATTTATCTACCGCTTTGGCTGATTTAGAAAAAATGATTTTGGAATTGGATGAAATAATGAAGAAAAAACGTGCCGCTTCATTTAAAAAAATACGCAAAGAGTTTGATCGTTATGTAAAGATATTGTTTGGTGGTGGTGATGGAGATATCTTTGAAATTTATGGAGAAGAAAAAGAAGAGGATGCAGAATTATTAGAGGGCCAGGTAGAGGGGGAGTTGGTGGAAGAAAAACCAAAACGCAAAGAAAAGATTCTAACTGGTATAGATATTTCTATAAATCCGCCTGGCAAGAAAATTAAAAATATTAGCACTCTGTCTGGTGGAGAAAGAACCCTTGTTTCTATTGCCCTTATATGTGCGATTCTAAGTTATAATCCGGCACCGTTTGTAGTGTTAGATGAAGTAGAAGCAGCGCTCGACGAAGCCAACACTCGCAGATTTGCCGAAATTGTAGCCGAGCTTTCTTCTCGCTCTCAGTTTATAATTATCACCCATAATAGGGTAACCATGCATGCTGCCGACGCCCTATATGGTGTAGTTATGAATAATGATGGTATTTCCAAGTTACTTAGCGTTAAGCTGGAAGAAGTGCCAAACTTTGAACCCGCTCCTGTTGACAAATAAGCAAAGTTGGTATATATTATTGGGGCTCTTAATTAGTTCTGTCACGAAACAGAATTAACTAAAAATCGTCACTTTTTTAATCAAAAATCTAAATTTGAATATTTATTGTATGCTTACTATTCGTTTGCAAAGAATGGGAAAAAAGAATGCTCCGACTTATCGCTTGGTTATTGCCGAAAAAGGTAGAGATACTCAAGGCAGAAACCTAGAGATTTTGGGAACATTTAATCCTCGCGCCAAAGAAAATGGTTTTGTGCCAAATGTAGACAGAATTAAGTTCTGGCTAGAAAGAGGCGCTCAACCTTCTCCTACACTTCACAACTTGTTTGTAGGTTCCGGTCTTATTACCGACAAAAAGAAAGCAAAGTCCGTTTATATTTCTGATAAACGAGCTAAGAAAATAGAAGAAAAGAAAAAGTCAGAAAAACCAGCTGCTGCCGCTCCAGCACCAGTTGCTGAAGTCGCACCTGCTCCTGTCGAAGAGGCACCTGCTGCATAAGAAAAAGTTTGACCGGTTTTTGTAGATTTGATATTATTAGAACAAGCAGAACTGGCGATCGCTTAAAGCGATCATGGTCGACAGGCTGCACTCAATAAAAATTGAAGTAAAGAATTTATATGGAAGCAGATCAACAGTTTGTAGAGACACTCGTACGATCGATTGTCAACAACCCTGAAGATGTAAAGACAGTGCGCACCATAGATGAAAGAGGAGTTTTGATTACTTTGGATGTCAATCCAGCCGATATGGGCTATGTGATTGGTCGCCAGGGTCAAACTGCTCGTTCTATCCGCACCTTGCTCAAAATCGTTGGCGCAAAGCACAATGCTCGCGTTAACCTAAAGATTAATGAGCCAGCTGGTGGAAGAGCTCCTCGTGTTAATCAAATGGATCACCAGCCAATGGACAACCAGATGATTGATACTAGTACTGTAGACAGCTTGAACATCTAGTTACAGCGCCGCGCTGCAATGGACGCGAGGTCGGGCTTCAATGGACACTACCCGACATGATTATGTTGAATCAATTTCGCTAAATCAAAAAAATTAAAAACCACTCCGAGTAATCGGGGTGGTTTTGTTTTTGAAGCTTTTGAGTACTTTGGCTTAAAACTTAATATTATCTATGGTATAATATTAAAGGAGAAAATCGATTAGTTATGGTCAAAATTATTAGAAATAGTCGGTCTGTTTTTTCGAAAATACTTTTTTTGGTATTATTTTTTGTTGTTACAAGTTTTTTCTCAAAGTATTTTTTCTTTAAACCATTACCAGCAAAAGGTTCTTGGCTGGCAACTACAACCTGGATTGGCACTGCGTCCACTGGCAATTGGCACGATCCTACAAAATGGGATAATGGCGTGCCTACCAGTACGATGCTTGCTATTATTGCTAGTAGCTCAGCTATCACTATTACTGCTACCACCACGATTGAGTTTGATACCCTGCGTATTGGTGGTGGTGGGGGTACAGCCTCTTCAACACTTATTCTTGCTACCAATATTGGCGCAGGTGTAGATATAGATATTAAAACGATGGGTAAAATTACTCAGAGTAGTACCGCGCAACAAACAATTTCTGGAACATTACTGATCGAAGATGGAGGTCGGCTTACACATTCTGGTAATACCACCGTACAAGCTCGCAGTGTAAATTTTAGGGCAAATACAATAACTGTAAATTCTGGTGGTGTAATTTTTGCTAGCAGTTTAGGATATGCGGGTAGTGCTGGGGGATCTGGTGAGCCTGGGCAAGGTCCTGGAGCCGGGCAATCTTCTGGTGTTATGGCAGAAGGTGGTGGCGGTGGCCATGGAGGTAGTGGTGCAGATGATGGTACAAGTTCGGGTGGTCAAGGATATTGTGATATAACTAACTTAAACACGATAGGTTCCGGAGGCGGTGGTAATAGCTCGTGGGTGGGTACTGCGGGCGGTGGTCTGATTATTTTATCGGCGACAGGAACGATTACTATAAATGGCTCTATATTGGCTGATGGTGGTACAGGTGGTTCTTTTTCTGCGGGTGGTGGTGCGGGCGGAGGTATAAAAATAACTGCTGATGTTATAGCTGGTACTCCAAGTAAATTTTCTGCCGATGGTGGAGACACCAGCGGTGTTGGTGGAGGGGGAGGGTGTGTTTTTTTGGGTTATACAACATCCAATACTATTATTCCCACTTCGTCATATTTTTCAGTCAATGGAGGAGATGGGGATGGTGCTAGTGCTAGTCTTAACGGATCTGGAGGTATGGTCCTTGTTAAGCAAGATAGTGCTAATGGTAATTTGTATGTTTTAAATGATGTTCTTGTTCCGTCTGTTACCCAGCCCTCATCTACTGTACCAGCAATAACTGCAGATTTTATTTATGTTAGTAGTACAGTATTTCAAATTACTTCTACAAAAACATTTACCTTGGTAAATAGTGATCCTTTTTCCGGAAATGGTAGAGGTGAAATTAGAATATATGGAAGTATGGTGAAATCAGCCGGTGTTTTTGATAATGTAAATGATGTTGTTCTTACAATACAATCTGGTGGAAGTGTTGCAGTGTCCTCTACGTTTACAGCCAGCTCATCTCTTAGTTTGTATAGAGGTTTTGTTGGTATTACAACTAACACGTTTACTAATCTTGTTATACAGTCAGGAACAACAACTGTGCACAATTACAGTACTTCCAGTGTGCCACTGACCGTTTCTAACTTAACAGTAAATGGAGGTATTTTTACTCACGGAGTTAATTCGTCAACTCAAGATAATATTTTAAATGTTGCTGCTACTAGTAATATTACAGTAAATGCAGGCGGAACTATTTCTGCTAGCGGTACCGGTTATATTGGAGGTGTTGTGGGTAATGGGCTTGGTCAGGGTCCGGGTGGTGCTTCAAGTTCTCAGAGTAATACGGGCGCCGGAGGTGCTCATGGTGGAAACGGTGGAAATAATAGCGCAAGTATGGCTGGGCAGGGTTATTGTGATATATCCGATGTAACTACGATTGGTTCCGGAGGAGCCGGTTCTGTATCGGCAAGAGGTGGTGCGGGCGGCGGTCTTATTATTTTGTCCGCAACTGGTACAATTACCTTAGACGGTGTTATATCCGCCAATGGCGGAGCTGCCAACGATAGTTCGTCTGGCGGCGGCGGAGGTGGGGGGATTAAAATAACTGCTGATATTATAGCTGGCACTCCAAGTAAATTTTTTGCTGCAGGCGGGAGTCGTTCAAGCGGCAATATTGGTGGCGGCGGTGGTGGGTGTGTAAATATATTTTACACCACTTCTAACACTATTTCTCCGACATCGTCTTACTTTTCAATTAGTGGAGGTGTTGGGAGAGGAACCGGTGTAGATGGTAGTGGAGGTATGGCGTTAATAAAACAAGTCGGTGTTGGTAATGGTGGTTTGTATGTTTTAAATGGTGCTATGGCTGCTTCTGCCATTACCCAACCCTCATCCACTGTACCAGCTATAACTGCAGATTTTATTTATGTTAGCAGTACAGTATTCCAAATCACTTCTACAAAAACATTTACTTTGGTAAACAATGATCCTTTTTCCGGAAATGGTAGAGGTGAAATTAGAGTGTATGGAAGCATGGTGAAATCATCAGGTGCTTTTGAAGAGATTAACGATATTATTTTTACAATACGATCTGGAGGAAGTATATCTGTCTCTTCTACATTTACAGCTAGTTCATCATTGAATTTATATCGAGGATTTATTGGTACTGCATCCAATACATTTACCAATTTTATTATTCAATCGGGCACAACCACACTTTATGATTATAATACAAACACAGTGCCGTTGTTTGTAACAAATTTAACAATGAATAGTAGCAGTGTTTTTACTAATGCTACTAATACGACAGCGCAATCACATATTCTTTATGTGGCTGCGAGCAGTTCAATAACTATCAATGTTGGTGCTCGTGCTGTATCTAATGGACTAGGTTATGCTGGCGGCGCTGTAAATACGGTGGGTAGTGGTCCGGGTTTTGGATCGGCCACATCTAGCAAAGGCGGCGGCGGCGGAGCTCATGGTGGTAATGGTGGTGATGGTGCTTCTAGCGGCGGGCTTGGTGGTACAGCTTATTGTAATAGTACAAACCCTACCACAATTGGTTCTGGTGGTGGTGGTGGAAATGGGCAGGCGGGGGGATATGGGGGAGGTTTAATTATATTTTCAGCATCAAGCACTATTACTATTAGTGGTAGAATCCAAGCCAATGGAAATAGTACAACCGCCAGTGGCGGCGGTGGCGGCGGTGGTGCTATTAGATTAGATGCTCCTACTGTTGCTGGCACCCCTCAAAGTTTTACTGCCAACGGAGGAAATGGTGGCAGTACTGGTGGTGGCGGTGGTGGTGGTGGTGGATGTATATTTATACGATATAGTGTATCCAATAGTGTAACTAGTAGTAGAGCTACAAGCACTTTCGGTACTGGCGGTACAGGCATAGATGGTGTGGCTGGTACATTTGAAACTTTGCAGGTAGTTGTAGTACCTACAGTTACTGCTATTTTTCCTGTTCAAACCTCTACCAATATTGTGGTGGTTACTACTACAATCGCTGACTCAGAGTTAAATATTACTTCTTTAGCGGTTCTTTATTCTACCGATGGCACCACTTGGGTATCATCTACAATTGTTAGCGTAAGTCAGGGTGGAGTGGGCGATGGTGTTACAACTTCAACAGGTTTAATTTCTGGGATTGATACCGATGGCTCCGGTTCTATTAATCTTACATTTGAGTGGAATGCTGGTGTAGATATTTCTAGCACCGAAGACACGACTGTGTATATAAAAATTACACCAAACAACGGCACTTCAAATGGCACAGCTGTCTCTTCCACAGCTTTTGCTGCAGATACCAAAGCGCCAACTGCGCCTGGTAGTCTTACCTTATTTAACACTTCAACTCAATCGGCAACTTTTACTTTTGGTTCTACTTCAACCGATTCAAACTTTGTTCAGTATATTATTTTTTATAAAACCGGATCTTCAAGCGTGGCTATTACTGACACAGCTTTCGCATCATCTAGCAATTCTAATTTGGGTTTTATAAATTATAACAGTGCCACCAGTACTACGGTTTCGGGTCTAGCCACTTCAACTCAGTATGTTTTTAATATTTGGGCTTTTGATGGTTTTAGTAATACTCCTGCAGCAACAGAATCATCTTTTTATACTTTGGCAACAGTCCCTTTGGCACCCACACTTTCTAATCCAGCAACATCTACAATAGATGTAACTATCGCATCCGGTGATACTAATCCAGCTGGTGTCACATATGCTATTCAAGAAGCTAGCTCTTCTAGTTATGTACAGAGCAATGGAAGTTTAAGTGGTGCTGCTGTCTGGCAGAGTATTTCTACTTGGGGCACAGAAACAGTTACTGGTTTAAACCCTAATACAGGATATTATTTTAGAGTAAAAGCTAGAAATGGAAATAATGTGGAGACAGGCACATCAACGCAAAGTGCAATAAAATACACTCTAGCTTCTGTTCCTTCGTCGGTTGTAGCTGCGGCAGATAGTCAAACCCAAATAACTTTATCGTGGACTAGAGATGCAACTTCGTCCTATGCAGAAAATGTAACCGCTAGCACAACTTCGAGCTGGATTTCCGACACGTCGTATGCATTTACTGGTTTAACTTGCGCTACAACTTATTTATTTAGAGTTAAAGCGATAAATGGTGAAGGTGTGGAAACTTCTTTTTCATCATCTGTATCGGCTCAAACCAGTGCCTGTTCTAGTGATGAAAGTTCTGGTAGTAATAGTGGTGGTGTGGCATATCCAGTCACGCTCTCTCCTCCTCCGGTAGTAGTTTTGCCAACCCTGCCTGTTGTTGAACCAGAGATTATTGAACCTGAATCAGAAATTGTATATCCAGCAACTCCTACCATAAAGAATGTTCCACCTATCAAAAATATTCCACCAAAGGTTCAACCTCCAAAATTAAATCCGTCGGTAAGCACGCCACCGCAAGCGACTGCTACAAAAATTATCCCAAAGCAAACTAGCACTAAAGAAGATGTTAAGCCGCCAACGGTATCAATCCCTTTAGAAAAAAAAGACACGCTTATTTCTACAACCGATAAAGGAGTGATAAAAAATACTTCAACCAAGAAGATGGTTGATGATCGTAAGGGCGATTTTGTTAGTAGGATAAATTTGGTCGCTGATAGTTTGTACCTGGCAATTTTGCGATTTTTCAGTTGGTTAAAGTGGTGGTAGACTTTTTTGTGTTAGTTAGTTGGTTTGTTAGCTAGTGGACGGACAATTGATAGTTTTTCTGATTTTGGTTATAGTGTTGTAGTAATATTATCGTATATCAGATAGGGGCTTCGCCACATATATTCTCATTCGCTCGAAAATAATTAAAAAGAGTTTAATTATTTTGCTCACTCATTTCGATTATGAAATTCGATATCCTTACAATCTTCCCAAAGTTTTTTGAAAGCTTTAAAACAGAAGCTTTAATTTTACGCGCACAAAAAAAGGAATTAGTTGAAATCAATATTCATAACCTGCGCGATTATGCCGATGATGCGCGTGGTACAGTAGATGATAGGCCATACGGCGGTGGGGCTGGAATGGTGCTTATGTTCCCGCCAATTTATAAAGCCATAGAAAAAATAAAATCAAAGATAAAAGGAAAAAGTAAAAAAACCAAAATAATTGTTTTTAACCCAAAAGGAAATAAATTTACTCAAGCCATGGCGCGCGAGTGGTCTAAGTTAGATAGAGTAGTTATGGTTTGTGGTCGCTACGAAGGTATAGATGAGCGAGTTATGACAGAGCTCGCCGATGAAGAAATATCTATCGGAGATTATGTTTTGTTTGGCGGTGAAGTGCCTGCCATGGTAGTTATGGAAGCAGTTACCAGACTGATACCTGGCGCTATTGGTAAACAAGAATCACTTAAAGACGAATCGTTTAATGATGCGGGAGAAATGGGTAGGGAACAGTTAACAAAATTTATTGAGTATCCTCATTATACTAGACCGGAGGTTGTGGTTGTAAAGAAGAAGAAAGTAAAAGTTCCGGAAGTTTTGCTTTCCGGTGATCATAAAAAAATAGAAGAGTGGCGAAGAGAGCAGAGTAAGTAAAAAGGTCTATAAAAATATGTGCTTTGCTGCATATTTTCTTCGTTCGTTCGGAAATGAAAATTGATTTTCATTTCACTCACTTTACTTGAAAATACTTGGGTATTTTCGGCGTGCGTTCGGAAGTAAAAATAAATTTTCACTTCCCTCACTTTACTTGAAAATAATTTGCCCCCGTGCACGCGTTGCGTGCCGGGGGCAATTGTTCAGCGAGCAATCTTGAGGCCGAGATGGCTCAGGGCTCGTATCGTGGTGGTGACGGCCGAAGGTTCGGAGATCGAACCATTCATCACCATCTCGAGCCATTGCTCGAGTGAGACAAGCCGAGTCTCGATGTCTTCGTTCTCGTCCAGCTTGGCGGGTCCGACCTTCTTGCAGCCGGTTGCCAGGAAGCAGTGGAAGCGGGTGGGTGAGCTACGAGTGCTAATCCAGCCGAAGCCCAGATAGACCATGAGCTCGGGTACGTAGCCAGTCTCATCGCGTAGTTCGCGACGCATCACCTCTTCGGGAGATTCGCCAAACTCCGCAGTTCCTGCCGGTAACTCGTCATCGACGGCATTGCGTCCCTGCTTGAACTCAGACACCACCAGCACCTGCCCGTCGCTGGTGATGGCAAGGCAGACGGACCAGTCGCGTTGGGCGAACTGCACGTAGTCTTGGATCTTGCCCGACTTCGGGTTAAGGAACTGTTTGACGATGAGCTTCTTGCCGAACTTGCCGGCCAGAGTCACATCTTCGCCGACTTGTTTCCAGGGCACGATTGCCATTGTGCTCTCCAGTTTGCGTGAGGGTTGGCTGCTTTCAGTGAGTGCAAAGCGCTCGCGCCGAAAGACCCTGCACAATATCATAAAAACCGTCATTCGTCAACCGTTAAAAAGTAATATGTTTTATCCCCAATTTGGCCACAGCCATAGCCCTTGACGGATATTTGGACTTGTGTTAATATTTAGACACTTAAAAACTAAGTAAAAAACCTGCAAATAAAGCACCTCAAAAATTAATTAACTTTGGCAAGTCTCAACGCGAGAAACTACCAGTGCTACAACCTACAAATTTTTTTGTAGAGTAGCCGAGAGAAAAGAGCAATCAAGATTTGATTTCTCTTTTTTCTTTCTAGTCAGGTAACTGGAAAGAAAAAAGTTTTCCAAATGTAAAAATATTGGAAAAGTACATTGACAACACAAATGTGACAAAGACCACAAAAAAAGTCTATCCGAAAAAACTCGGGTTATTCCGAGTATAAATAATAAATAAATCCAAAAATGATAACTTGTTCATCAGCCCTTGCAGCTTCGGCTGTGTAGGGTGAACAAAAATCAATACTCTTTTTTTAAGAGTTTGATCCTAGCTCAGGATGAACGCTGGCGGCGTGTTTAAGGCATGCAAGTCGTACGAAGGTGGCTTGTAGCACTTTGAATGTGAAGCATGAATCATGAAGTAAGAATTAAGAAGCGAAAAATAATCGCTATCATAATTCATTATTCATAATTCTTCGCAAATAAAGTGCTATGAGCTACTTCAGTGGCAAACGGGTGAGTAACACACTGGTAACCTACCTCTAAGACGAGGATAGCTCTCCGAAAGGAGAATTAATACTCGATGGAAATGCGGGGACACAAGTCATTCGCATTTAAAGTCGCAAGACGCTTAGAGAGGGGCCTATGTCTGATTAGCTAGTTGGTAGGGTAATGGCCTACCAAGGCTACGATCAGTAGCAGGCGTGAGAGCGTGACCTGCCTCACTGGGACTGAGACACTGCCCAGACTCCTACGGGAGGCTGCAGTCAAGAATCTTCCACAATGGGCGAAAGCCTGATGGAGCGACGCCGCGTGCAGGATGAAGGCCTTCGGGTCGTAAACTGCTTTTATAGGGGACGAATTCGTGACGGTACCCTAAGAATAAGAGGTTGCTAACTCTGTGCCAGCAGCAGCGGTAATACAGAGACCTCAAGTGTTATCCGGATTTATTGGGCGTAAAGCGTCCGCAGATTGTTTGACGGGTCAGGGGTTAAAATCCAATGCTTAACATTGGAATTGCCTTTGAAACTATCAAACTAGAGGGTGGAAGAGGTAAGCGGAATTGCAAGTGTAGTCGTAATAAGCGTTGATATTTGCAAGAACACCAAAGGCGAAGGCAGCTTACTGGTACACATCTGACGTTCATGGACGAAAGCGTGGGGAGCAAACAGGATTAGATACCCTGGTAGTCCACGCCCTAAACAATGCACACTAGATATTGGCAGTATCGACCCTGTCAGTGTCGCTTAAAAAAGTTAACACATTAAGTGTGCCGCCTGGGGAGTACGGCCGCAAGGCTAAAACTCAAAGGAATAGACGGGGACCCGCACAAGCGGTGGATTATGTGGTTTAATTCGATGATAAACGAGGAACCTTACCTGGGCTCAACTACTAGCTGCATACTTCCAGAAATGGATTTAGCCTTCGAGGGTGCTAGATAGGTGCTGCATGGTTGCCGTCAGCTCGTGCCGTGAGGTGTACCGTTAAGTCGGGAAACGAGCGCAACCCACGTCGTGTGTTAAATATACACGCGAGACTGCCCGCGCAAGCGGGAGGAAGGAGTGGACGACGTCAAATCAGCATGGCTCTTACGTCCAGGGCTACACACATAATACAATGGCCGGCACAATGGGTTGCTAAACCGCGAGGTGGAGCTAATCCCATCAACTCCGGTCTCAGTTCAGATTGAAGGCTGCAACTCGCCTTCATGAAGTTGGAATCGCTAGTAAACGCCTATCAGCCACGGGGCGTTGAATACGTTCTCGGGTCTTGTACTCACCGCCCGTCACACCACGGGAGTTGGCAATGCCCAAAGACCCCGCCTTGAGCGCAAATATTTTGCGATCAGAGCGGGGTTAAAGGCAGGGTCAATGACTAGGGTGAAGTCGTAACAAGGCATCCGTAGCGGAAGCTGTGGATGGATCACCTCCTTTCTGGAGAAACTCAATCGAAAGATTGTGACTCTGTCGAGCCTGGCAACGCAAGTTGCAGAGGCGCTTGCGATAAACTTCGGTTTATCAAAAGTTCTGAAAGGATAGAAAAATCTTTGTGTAATCTTTGTCACATTTGTGAAGTCAATGCAAGAAACTGCTTATGGCAGTTTTTTTGTTTTTGTTTGCATTGACCCTCAGTTGATTTTTTGTTATATATATTGTAAGGAGAGCGTCATGTATTCATCAGATCCGCAACTCAAGTTTAATCTTTGGTCAGTGCAAATGTCTGAGCAGATGGAGCTTAATCATGTTCCTTTTACTTGGATGGAGCGATTTATAATGGGCGACGCTAAAGTTGATGCCTTTCTCAAGGCACAACGAAAGCGTTTACGCAAAAATAAACAACAACGCGAGAGAAGAAAAGCGCAAAAGAAGCTGCAAAAGAGGAGGGTCAGGTAATGGATAAGGATGACCACGAGGAGCGAGATTTAGATCTTGTAGATCCTAAATTTGAAGCGCGGTTTCAAAAGGTGTTGGATGGCATACCGCCAACACCAAAGAAAGGTGACAAAATTCCTCTCAAGCAAGTTGCTGAGAGTGTGGCGCGTGTCTTGCGCGGGGATTGCTCTAATCGTGAAGTGTCGGAAGAAGAATTGCAAAACGCGCTTGAATGGATGGGTGAGCGTGAAGAAGAGCGCAAGCAAGAACAGGTTGTGTTGTTGGTTCAAGTTGTAGGATTGGTGGTGTTTGTTGTTGCGGTGTTGTACGTTATTTTTACAGTATAGCTTTCCAAGGCTTGGGAGCTAAATGTAAAAGTTTATAATTTCTAGCCACGAGGATGTAAAATTCGTGGCCTATACAAAAACAATCTTATAACCTAAGGTTGTTTTTGTTTTATTTTGCCGCTGTGATATTATAAATTTAGGAGGCAACAAACCATGCGAAAAAGAAGGCGAAAGCTAGTAGCAGGTAGTGTGCTCTCTGTCGAAGTAGTCGCTCGGAAATTAGGGCCTGCTTTCTTAGATCTTTCTCTTCAGTCAGTCCGTGATGGTCTGGATGAGCAGGAGATGCAGTTGCTAGTAGCAATTGGTATTAAGTTTGATACGTCAAACTCCATTCTCAGAAATTGAGGTTCTATTACAAACTTGCCGCGAGGTGCTTATAGGTATTTCGCGGCCTATACAAAAACAATCTTATAAATTAAGGTTGTTTTTTAATTAAACAAAGTCGGGCTGCATATTATTGAAACGCAGCGTGGTAAGTATTGACAAGTCGCATATTTTATGGTTGTGTGGCTATACACAATCACAAAAAAATTTCACTTGTTCCCAGTTGGGAGCGAGAGGGGGTTCAATGACAAAACGAACGTTGTCAATGTTAGCAGTAGTAGTACTGCTACAGATGTTTTTTGCTCAATCCGCCACCGCCGATGATAAGAGTTTGAAGGTGGAGGAGGAGGTAAAAGACTATAAGTGGGCATATTTTGTCGCTTTGCCGGGCTATTATTTTGGGGTGGAGATTCCGTTCCACGAAAGTATGCATGGACTTGCGGCGGCGTTTAACTCGAATTACGATGTTGTCGAGTTTAAGCCGTATATGCATTATGACTACAATCAGAATAGGTTTCTCTTTGGTAGTGTGGTCATGGAATGTGAAAAATCGTGCTCTGATAAAGTTGGTTTAGGCAAGATAGCTCTTGCGCCTTCCGTTATGACGTCAACACTTTTCATTACATCGGACGTGTTGCTTGCCACCAACGCGGTAGAGCCAACCAGTGTTTCTGGTAGGGTTATGTATTTTGCTGGAATGGTTGCTCCTTGGTTAGACTTCACTTACAACACTTTTTGGGCAACAGATATTTCCGATAATGCAAAGGTCGCCGAAGGTTTTGGGATGTCGCGTTCGTCTGTGGTGGCTGGTGGCGCGCTTATTTCGGCAGTGGGAGCCTGGAGAATTTGGAGTGGGTACAAGAGAGCTTTTCCCAAAAATATTCGCGCAAAGGCCAAGGAGTCAAACGTGCTTGTCGTTCCTATGGGTGGAGCAGAAACGGTTGGAGTATCGCTCCACGTAACATTCTAGGCAATTTGCAAGGTTCGTATAATCCGGTTTTTCTCCAAGGAGATAGCCGGATATTTTTTATTTATCAATTCGTTCTCAAGAATTATAAAAACCAGAGGGCGTTATTTAGGTGTAATTTAGTTAATCAAATAACAACCGCCCCACAGGATGGAGCGGCAAATAGGCGCAATGCCTTAAAGTAAGGAGCTGTGTTATTGAAGTTTCTTGCAATCCTTGTCGCCCTGCGAGCCGCTTCCATTGCCACCATCGACGGCGCCAAAGCTTATTGCGTTTGGTGTTGTAGCTCCTTGGCGACAAAGAGTGCCGCCACCTCTGCCACAGGCGGTGGCAAACACGGATAGGCACAACAGAATCAAAACACCCCTCATCGTTCGGTTCATAAGCGTTCTACCTCCTGATTTTTATCGTAGCACGCCAGTTAGATAAGGGCAAACCATACCCCTTGATTTATTAGTTTATTTTTGTTACACTTCACTTCGTAAATTAAAAAAAGGCATGTAGCTCAGTTGGTTACCCGCCCGACTGAACGACTTCAGTCGTTCGGGCGGGGAGCGCGGTCGCCTAGGCGACTAATGACGAGTCATTGAAAAATGTAGGTAAAAAAAGGGCATGTAGCTCAGTTGGTTAGAGCGCGTCACTGATAATGACGAGGTCCCAAGTTCAACTCTTGGCATGCCCACACGAAAGGGGGTTCGTAGCTCAGTTGGTTAGAGCGTCGCATTGACATTGCGAAGGTCAGCCGTTCAAGTCGGCTCGGACCCACAGTTAGAGCGTATCCCACGACGTTTTTTTGCTGTTTTGCCTAACTTGCAAAAGCTCGAATTTTCATGTAGTATAAGCATACTTAAATTATCTGGATTTTATTATGGTTGATAGCCAAAAACCTAGTTTTAAACAGTCTCTTTTAATGGCCTTTGGCAGCATTGGTTTATTTTTATTAGAGCTTATAAAAGTAGCTGTTTTGGCTGGTGTGACCATTGCTTTAGTCCGATATTTTTTATTCAAGCCCTTTTATGTAAAAGGCGCCTCTATGGAGCCTAATTTTTTTGATAAAGAATATTTGATTATAGATGAATTGAGCTATCGTTTACGCGCACCGCAAAGAGGAGAAGTGGTAGTGTTCAAATATCCAGAAAATCCAAAAGAATATTTCTTAAAAAGAATAATTGCCTTGCCAGGTGAAAGAGTAAAAGTTTCCGAAGGGCAAATTACTATTTATAATCAAGAGCACCCAGAGGGTGTGATTTTAGATGAATCATATTTACCAGACGATTTACTTACCAGTGGCGACAGATCTTTTGCACCTTTAACACAAGATCAATATTTTGTAATGGGGGATAATCGACCAAACAGTTATGATTCTCGTCGTTTTGGCGCAGTAGACAAAAGTTTGGTTGTTGGCAAAGTTTTTTTTAGAGGTTGGCCTTTCAGTCGCGCACAATTTATTTCCGAACCAGATTTAAATATTTAAACTAACAAAATTCACGATTCACGTATCATGATACAGGTGTATCCTGCTATATGAATCATGTATTATGAACTAATTATGCCAAAGCAGAAAAAAATAGAAAAGAAAAAATTTGTAAAAAAACCAAAATCAGAAAAGCCAAAAGCTCACGCTGAATCTGGTGCAGCAGAACGAGGTAAAAAATCCTACGCTTTGCTTCGTGGTATGCATGACATTTTGCCTAAAGAAGAAAAGTATTGGAAAGCTGCCTATCACACCGCCGAAAATTTAGCTGAGCATTTTCAGTTTGGTCGTATAGAAAGTCCGCTTCTAGAAGAGGCTAGCATGTTTGTTCGTTCCATTGGTAAAGGTACAGATGTGGTAGATAAAGAAATGTATATCTTTGAAGACCGTGATGGAAACAAGGTTGCGCTCCGCCCAGAAGAAACTGCTTCTGTTGTGCGTGCATACATTATGCATGGCATGTGGAATATGGTTCAGCCAGTCAAAATGTGGTACTGGGGATCTATGTTTAGGTACGACCGCCCACAAGCTGGTAGATTTAGACAATTTAACCAGGTAGGCTTTGAAATTTTAGGAGATGCCGATCCGGTGCAGGATGCGGAATTAATTTTAATTGCTCATAATTTTTATAAAGACTTAGGTTTGCCGGTTGAGATTCACATAAACAGCATTGGTGTTCCAGAAGAAAGACAAAAGTATAAAACAGCTTTGGTGGAGTATTACCGTAGTAAGCGCAGTTATTTGTGCGATGATTGCAAGCAAAGATTAAACAAGAATCCATTACGTCTTCTTGATTGTAAACAAGAAAGATGTCTCCCGATAAAAGAAGAAGCTCCACAAATTATTGCTTGGCTAGAAGAAGAATCCAAAAACCACTTCATGAAAGTTTTGGAATATTTGGATGAGCTATCTGTTCCGTACGTTCTAAAATCTACACTTGTTCGTGGTTTGGATTATTACACCCGCACCGTTTTTGAAGTTTATCCGGTTATGCCAGAAGGAGATGAGTCTGCGCTTGGCGCCCAAAGCGCTTTGGGCGGTGGCGGACGTTACGATTTGCTTGTAGAAGAAATGGGAGGCAAGTCTGCTCCAGCTGTAGGGTTTTCTTTGGGGGTAGAGAGATCGGTTTCGGCTCTTAAGCAATATCTAGATGCTCAACAAATTAAATTTCCAACACAGCAGGTAGATGTATTTTTGGCGCAGCTTGGAGATCAGGCTCGTCGCCGCGCGCTTAAGACCATAAATGAGTTGCGAACTTCCGGGGTGAAGGTTGCTTATAACTTTTCCAAGAACTCATTAAAGAGTCAGTTGGAAACAGCCAACAATTTACAAGTTCCTTATGCTCTTATTTTGGGTCAAAAAGAAGTTCAGGATGGCACAATTATTATCCGAGATATGGAATCAGGCGTCCAAGAAATTGTTGATCAGAAGAAAGTTGAGCACTTGCTCAAAAAGAAATTATCTCGGTTTGACGTTAATGCAAAATAATAGTATTATTAATATGTTATTATATATTAAATATAATTTAGAAAGTGAGGTGAACTTGTGTCAGAAGTAAAACGAAAGAAAAGTGAGTCTTTTGAAGCTTTTTTGCGTAGAGTAAAGAAGCGTTGGCAGCAATCCGGCAAAATTCTACAAGTCAAAAAAATTCAATTCTACGAACGACCAAAGAATAAAAACATGCGCAAAAAAAGCGCCCTACATCGTTTGGCTGTTTCCCAAAAGATTGAATACTTGAAGAAAATCGGCCAGATGCCAGAAGAGACAAAGAGGTTCGGAAGATAATTTAACTTTTTCCATTGTCCCATGCTTCAATGGATGCGAGAAAAATTTGTTCTAACTCTGAAAATCGCCATAACTACGATTGTGTTTTTATTGGCGATTTTTAGTTTCTCGCCCCCAGCTCACGCCCAAAGCATAGCCGATGCAGATAGTGAATTGCAAACCGGTGTACAGGTTATCAATCAGCCCTTAGGCCTCGCCTCTACCGACATTAGATTGGTAGTAGCCAGAATAATTCGCGTGGCTTTAGGATTTCTTGGTACCGTAGCTTTAGCCCTGATGATTTATGCCGGTTATTTGTGGATGACAGCCGGTGGAAATGAAAGTCAGATAGAAGATGCAAAAAGAGTTTTAATAAATGCAGCTATTGGTTTGGCTATTATTCTTAGCGCATACGCTATTGTTAGTTTTGTAATTAGCAAATTAGTAGACGCTACTTTGGGTAATGGTTTTGGAGGAGATAATTTAGTTTTAGAACCACCAATATCAGAAAATTTCCAGGGCAGCGGCGCGTTGGGTCAGATTGTAAAGGATCATTACCCTTCACGAGACCAATCCGAAGTTCCTAGAAACACTCGAATTATTGTTAGTTTCCGCCAGCCAGTTAGGTTGGATAGTTTCGTAGACGACACTACCGGCGATGGTGTGCTTGGAAATTGTAGAACTACTGTGGCAAATTGGTATAACGATTGCGATAGATTACGAAATGTGAGTGATAATTTAATAAATATTAAGCGCGCAGACAATAACGAGAGTATTTTTGGTGCAGTTGTTTTGGGTACAGTTACAACCGAAAATAATATTACCGGTGTATATACGATAGTGATTAAGCCTATTACAGACGCAGCCAATCCTGGCGGAGGATACTTGGGTAGTACCAACGAACCAGTTAGCTACATTGTTCATATGGGTCCAGGCATGTTGTTAGATGATCCTGCCAACAATAACCCTTCTGTATTTAGAGCAACTATTTTGGGTAACAATTATTATGAATGGAGATTTACAAATGGCACAGCCCTAGATATTTCTCCTCCAACTGTAACGAGTGTATTTCCAGAAGACGGAACTACCGAAGATAAAAATAGTGTATTGCAAATTAATTTTAATGAACCAGTAGACCCAATTGGTATTACTGGCAGATTTAATCAGGGAGCTGGCCACTATTATTTAGATGGTCAAAATGTTTTTCTAAAATCAAATAACAGCGCTTTGCCCCAAGGTAATTTTAGTTTAACCAATGGTTACCGTACTTTGGAATTTGCGCCTTCGCAAGAATGCGGAAGAAATGCTTGTGGAAATAGAGTGTTTTGTTTACCTGTTTGTGATGTGGCCGGTGCCAATTGTACTCAGGATGGCTACGAAGTGCTGCTGCGCGCAGCCAGAACAATAAATGCAGGCTCGTTCGAATCTCAACCGTTTTCCGGTATTACTGATTTAGCTGGCAATGCTTTGGATGGAAATAGAAATAATATTCCAAATAACGCACCTACCACTTTGCCGATTTTCCCAAATCAAAAACAACCAGATAACTATTTCTGGGATTTTACAATACGAAATCAAATAAATACCTCCTCTCCATTTATACAAACTATCGTACCGGGAGTTGATGCGCAAAATATTAGCCGCAACCAAGAGTTGAGCATGACATTTAATAAAAGAATGCGTGCAGAAACAATGTATAATATTGGTTTAGAAGAACAGCCAACGCATCCGGTTCCTATTTGGAGAGTGCCTTCTGTTTTGTTTAATGAAGACGATACTACTTATACACGATTAGGTCATGGACCGTTTTTGGATGCAATAAGACAGTATTATTTTACAGTAGTTAGCTCTACTGTAGAGGATGTTCATTTTAATTGTTTTTATCCTGGCAAGGGTCCGAGAATGACAGTAATTCCAAATACTGTTATTTCTCCAAATTGTGAAGATTCAAATCCGCAGAATTGTTGCCAAGTAATAAATGATCAAAACAGTGATTTTTGTTGCAATGGCTCAGCTGGTCCAAATATGTCGGCCTGTATGGATTATTTAAGACAAAATAGTATTTAAGGAGTAAAATTAGAGGAGTGGAAATTATGGAAAAAAATAAGTTTAAAAAAATAATAATTGCATCTTTATTCTCGGTTTTGGTAACCGGTAGTTTGTTTTTTCTAAAAGATTTAGTTTTTGCTCAAACTATAAGTAGTACAGAATTGGGATTGGGTCAAATAGAAGCGCCTCTTGGATTGCCATCTACAGATATCAGAATAGTGGTGGCTAGAATTATTCGTGTTGCGTTAAGCTTGCTCGGAACAGTAGCGCTAGTTCTAATGTTGTATGCAGGGTTTGTCTGGATGACTGCCGGTGGAGAGGCTTCAAAAATTGAAGACGCAAAAAAAATAATGGTTAATGCCGCTATTGGTTTGGCTATTATTTTGTCTGCTTATGCAATTACAAGTTTTGTAATTAGTAAATTAGTAGATGCCACAACGGGTGGGCCGGGAAGTGGTACAGGTGGGCCAGGGCCAGGGGATAACCCATATCTTCCACCTGGAATTTTTTATGTTGATAATTTGCCGCAAGGTGGACAAATGTGTATTCGCAATGTTCACCCAGCAATCACATTTAATAGGCAGGTAGATTTGGCCACTCTCAGTGGCAATTTAGTAGTGAGAGAAGCTAATGGCAATGTATATCCGGGGCAGTGGCAGTCATTGGGTCAGAATACCGTAGCATTTGTACCAACCGGAGATTGTGGCGGCGGTCCAGCCGACTGTTTTGCGCCTTCTACAACCTATAATGTGCATTTCCAAAATGCAGCTTCAATCAGGTCTAGCGAGGGCAATCTTACGCTTAATTGTACATTTAGAGCGGGTTGTGGAGATGTACAATTTATTACCGGCAATGGCGTAGATAGAACCGCTCCTCAGGTAAGAATAGAGCCTATTTCTAGTGATTTATTGCGTGTTGGCACAACCGTACCAGTGGTGGTTAGTTATACCGACGACAACGGCGTGCAAAAGATAGATTTATCGGCTGATACTTATTTTGTTGGCAGTCAAACAGTATCGGGTTGTCAAAGCACAGGCTCTGTTACTATAAATTGGCCGACAGTTGGAATTCCTACCGGCCAGCATACTTTATATGCTACAGGTTTTGATTGGTCTGCATTAAATTACACCACTTCTACAAATGTTAATCTGTTACCGCAACATTGTTTTGATAATGCCTTGCAAGCAGATTTGGGTGAAGTTCGGGTAGGCCCACCAGCTTGTGGAGGAGAATGTGGTGCTTGTTCTGGTACGCCTTGTACCAATAATACTCAATGTGCCAGCGGGTACTGTGATACGCTTTCAGGAGTTTGTGTAGATAGAATGAGGATAAATGGTGTTTCTCCTCTTACCGGCGGGCCAGGGACATTTGTTTCTATTTCAGGAAATTATTTTGGTAACACACCCGGTAGAGTTTTTATAAATAATGTACTAGCACCTTTGGCGCCTTGCGGAGGAAGTGCTTGGTTGCCATGGCAAATAATTACAGAAGTGCCTGCGGGTGCAAGTACCGGTCCGATTAGAGTAGAAACTGCCACTAGTAGTGGTACAAGTTTTGTAGATTCTACCAACGATGCCTTTGGTCCGATGATTAGTAATTTTACAGTTGACAATGTTGTTCGTCCTGGTTTGTGCGGTGCTACTCCAGCCAACGGCTTGCCTGGTTCAGAAACTTCTCTTTCCGGCAGGCGTTTGGGTAATTCTCCAGGGCAAGTATCTTTTGGTATAAACAATGTAGTAGTAAGTTTGGCAAACTGGGCAGATACTTTGGTGCGAGCCAGGGTACCAATGGGTGAAGTTGGTCCGGTAGCAGTAAAAGTTATTCAAAATAATGTAGAAAGTAATAGTATTAGATTTTTTGTAGAGCAAGGGGTTAGCGATTCTGTGGCAGTAATTTCTAGCGTATCCCCAGATCATGGGGCTAGGGGAGAGTATATTACTATTACCGGTAATAATTTTGGTAATCAAATAGGAAGAGTTTGGTTTAAAGAAAATATTAATGGTCAGCCAGGAGATGCAATAGATGGTGATTTTAGTTTTCCGCAAGGATGTCAAAGTACCTGGACAAATAATCAGATAATTGTAAAGTTTCCTCTTGGTAGTGGTACACCAGGAAGATCTTATTTTGTGCAGGTACGTCCAGCCGATGCTTCTCAAGGTCCAAGCCCAATAGGTCCCACATTTAATTTAGAAAATGGCCAACCTTCTCCTGGTATTTGTAATATTAATCCAGTGTCTGGTCCGGTGCCGTTTCCTGGCGCTGCGCCTCGTATGCAAATTGTTGGAGAGTATTTCGGCGCAACCCCAGCTGTTTATTTTTGGACAGAAGGCGCTTCGCCAACCGCTATAACTGGTCGTTTATTGTCCGGTTTAGCCACGGTTACCAATTTAGTTGTTGGACAATCTATTTCCACAGAACCTCCAGCCGGTACTCGTACCGGTCCGGTAGTTGTATTTAGAAGTTCAGATAATAAAATAAGCAATCCGGCAAATTTTTCTGTATTAGACTGCGTAAGAAATAATAATACTTGTACAGCTCCAAATACCCATTGTTGTGTGTCTGGCGCAGAAGCTGGGTTGTGTCGACCAACTAACCAGCTGTGTGCAGGAGAAACCATTACGGCTGGATATATTTGGCGTTTTAGTACCAGAGATATTCCACCGGTTCCTCGTGTAGTAGAAAGATGTAATAACAATACAGATTTAGGACTAAATATTCCTAGCCCATCCCCAAGTATTTTATGGGATTCTTCTGCTGGTGACCCTCATCATAATGTTTGTCGAAGCGCTACTGTCGTAACAGAATTTAGTTTGCCAAACATAAACAATATTGCTAGAACCAATTTATTAGTTAATGAATGCCAGGCAGACACAATAAATGAAACATCTAGAACATGTACAGTTGCACAAGTAGTGCCTATGGCAGGTGCTGGGGATTTTGTGCCGCAACTTAGCACAGAAAATACAAGTTATTTAGAATTAAATCCAGACGCTACTTATAATACAGGCAAGTGGAAAGATAATACTTGGTATCAGGTGGTGTTAAGGTCTGCAATAAGTTCAGGTACCGGCACCTCCACTGCTTTTTTGGCGCAAGACAAGCCTTGTGGTCCGGGATCTTCATACTGTTTTGTGTTCCGATCGGATTCTCAGGATTGTAGAATGAGAAGTGTGGTAATAACGCCGTATACTTATTGGACTTCGGTTTTGGAAGCTCCTATTAAGAAAAGAAATAGCGTAGATGATGTAGGTGTTGATGTGGTTTATAATGGTCACGGTTTGAGCACACAACATTGTGTTATGATGAATACAGATGCGTTTGCTTGGTCCTGGGATACCAGTAACCCGACTTACTCAAGTCTTTTTGTCACAGATAATTCTTGGGCCAAATTTGCGGCCTGGGCTAATACGGTGGGTGTTGGTTTAGTTAACCCAAATAATGCTGTTAATGTAAGAGCTACTGCTAGTCTGGCTTCAGCAAACTATACTGGTGTTAGTTCGCTTACTATAGATTTAAATAATCCAGAGGTTGTAGATTTTTGGCCTAAATGTTTGCAGTCATGTACAAATGCCGAAGTGGGTGTTCGTTTTAATACCACCATGTCAACCAGAAACCTACCAGGTTCAGCAGTTAGCGGCCCGATTAAATTATTAAGGTGTAATGATGAAAATTGTTTTAACACTACACCAGTACTTTCTTCTTCGGATGTAATTTTGGACAGTACCGGTGATTACAGAGTATTAAAATTAGCAAACTCTGTTTCTGGCTCATTAGAGTTGTTGCCAAACACTGTTTACAAAGTTGTCTTGTCTGTTTCTACAACCAATATTAATTCCCCAGAGTTACTATGGTCGGCAGCTGTTATAGGAGATCCGACTACTTTTTCTAAGCCATATAACAAAGAATTTAGTTGGAGATTTAAAACCAAAGCAGATAGATGTAGAATTGCCAAGGTAGATGTAACACCAAATATTTTTACAGCTTCTTTTATTACCGATAAAAATATTTATAGCGCTCAGCCATACTCTTCTCCAGACACTTGTAGTACTCAAGGTCAAAAATTAAATCCTTGGTCTGTTAGTTGGAATTGGAGTTCTGCCCAACCACAAGTAGCAAGCATAACCACTTTTAGTTCCAGAGGGAACAATCCTTTCTGCACTTTAAGTTGTACGCGCAAAGGTAGTAGTATTGCAGCCGGTTCTCCGTCAGTACCAGTTTGTGGAAATAATGTAGTAGAAGCTGGAGAAAATTGCGATTCACCAAATAGAGGCGCTGGCTGTAGTTTGGATTGTCGTAGATTAGGAAATATGAGCAGTTCTACTTGTGGTAATGGTGTTATTGAACCTAACTTGGGAGAAACATGTGATCGCGGTTCTGCTACTTCGTCCATAGGCTGTAGTGATGTTTGTTTGCACACTGGTTCTTCTAATACCACAGCCCCTGGAGCGGTTAATGCTTCCATTTGTGGAAATGGCATGGTTGGTAGTGGAGAAGATTGTGATGTTGCAGTTTCGCAGTCTGGAAACACATTATTAAATGGTTTAGTAGGCTGGTGGACTATGGATGCTGCAGATGCAAATGCTACACAAGTCTTTGATAGAAGTGGAAATAATAATGTTGCAAGTATATTTGGTCCAACAATCGCCACAGGAACGGTCGGCGAAGCAAGGGTTTTTGATGGTGTCGATGATTATCTTTCTCTCCCAACACCAAGAGCCAATACCACCACTATTTCTCTGTGGTATAAGACCAATACCATAGTTTTACCTAATAATCATAAAATGTTATTTTCTGGTAGTGTTAATGCTACTTACATAAGTTTATTTTCAAATGGTGTAGCTAACCCGTTTGTTTCTTTTTGGATTGGAAACACCCAAAGAACATTGAGCAGCGGTGTTCCTTCGGTAGTAGGCAAATGGACACATGTTATAGTTACTTGGGATGGTGCATTTATTAGGATTTATGTAGATGGAATTCTTAGAAATACTAGCGCCAATTTTTCCGGAGCTGCTTTAGTCGGCTTAGATTCTGGAGTGGGGTATATTGGTAAGTATCGGGCAAATAACGGTTATGAAACATCTGGCTCTATAGATGATGTGCGAATTTATAATCGTGTTCTTTCGGCTGCCGAAATTACTTCCCTTCATCAGTACGGTCAAAATATTATAAATCAATCAACTGGTTGTTCCGAAAGATGTTTGCATTTAGGTACGCCTATATCTAGTAGTTGGTGTTTTACCAATAATGCTACTCGGGGTGGCTTTTCTCAGACAGACTTTACAGCTGCTTGTAGAAATTCTATTAGTCGTTGCGGTAATGGTGTGGCCGATCCAGACGAAGATGTTGGTTGTGATTTGGGAGGAGGCAACAAAGCTTCCTGGTGTAATATTTATTGTTTAGCAAACAATATTTCTAATCCAGAGTGTGCCGTTGGTGCTGAAGGTTGTAATAGTGTTCGTCAGCATATTGGTTCGTCACTTCTTTACTCAACGCCTTCTCTTTGTGGAGATGCGGTAGTTGGAATTGGTGAAGATAATTTCTGTGAAACTACTTTGCCAAATACACACACTGGCACTAATCCTTGGGCATTAGTTACCGGAGTAGGAAGAGGTATTGCTACCGGCGTACCGCCAACTCAAGTTGCATATATTCAAGCCAATACCTCAGATGGAACCGCGAGTGGTCCGGTTGGTGATAGTGGTCAGTTTGTTATTCCTTGCGGCTATACTTCCGATGCAGAGTGCCAATCTAGAATGGGTGCTGGCTGGGGAGTTGCTACAAACGGTTGTTGTTATTTGCGTCCGCAGCTAGTTAGCGTTACTCCAGGCAGTACTTCTACAAACCGATTTAATATTTGCCCAAACACTGCCATAGAAGCTTTGTTTGATCAAGATATGGATGTGGGCAGCGTAATAAATAATGTAGTAGTAGCCCGCGGAACAACGTCTACTTCTTGTGGTGCCAACGAAGATGTCACATCTCTAGCGCTGCTATTAGAAGATGGAAATAAATTACCTTGGTACAAAAAAGTATTTGCTACGATTATTAATTTATTTAAATATATTACTGGTCAGCCAGCCTCTGCTTTGCGCACAGAAGTTCTTTCTACTAGATGGTGTGCCGGAGAAGATGTAGGCCGAGCTGATGTTGAAATGGCTAGCGGTACTTTGGGTAAGGTTGTATTTAAATTAAATCGTCCACTTGCCACTGATACAGATTATTTCGTAGCTCTTAAAGATGGAATAAGAAGCAAACAGGGGATTAGCATTGGTAGAAACAGTGCAACCAACAGACCTATAGGTTGGAAATTTATAACTGGTGAAAGAATTTGTGAAATTGATAGCGTAGATGTTGATCCTCCACAAGTTTATTTTGATAAAGTTGGTGCTACCTCCACTCTCCATGCCTCCGCTTATACTGCCAGCTCTGCTCGCATACAAACTATACCAGGCTTCTATTCTTGGGAGTATATTTGGCAGCCTGTAAATAATTCTTATGTGGCTTTGCAAGTTACAACCTCTTCGTTTAATACTATTACTTCCGAAAATCATAATGGTGAAACAGATGTTCGTGCTACAGCCGTAATCACTAGCAATATCTATTCTGCGCAAGCTGGTGCCGTAGCTACCGGCAAATCCCATATAATTGTATTTTTATGCGAGAATCCATGGCCACCAAAAGATTTGTATATGGGTGGCAATGGTCCTTATATTATTTTCCCGTATGAAGATAAGATTGGTAATAATGATGGATTTGATTTAGCTTTAAACGCTTTCAACAATACCGCTATTCCAGCTTCTCCTAGTGGTGGATATTTTAATTTCCGTACTTACTATTGTGCCGACAACGCTGCTTTTGGTACAGATGATGATTTGCCATATCTACGTCCGGCCGTTCAGGTTTCTGCATCCGTGGTAGCCGACACTCCTACCTCCAGTTTAAAGAGATTTATTTTTAGTAATAATGACAATAGTGATGGTATCGGAATTGCAGTATTTTCTAATTCGCAACACTTAACTGTTTCGGAGTGGTTTGAAAACGACCGCGCTTTGGGAGGCCAAGGGTTTACTGGTAATATGCAAACAGCAAAAATCGACGGTTATGACGCTCTTACAGATGGTAATAATATATATGTTGATGCGTTAAATTATTCTAATTCTTCTAACAATCTATTTTCCAATATTTATTTATTTAGCATAAATTCTAACGCCCAAACAGAAACAAGAAAAGTCTTTGAGCAACTAATTGCCAATCTTAGATTTAATACAAACCTAACTAACTATGGTTATTGTGGTTCTACGATGGCTAATCCGGGAGCGTCTACCACTTGCCAAACTGATTTGGATTGTTCTGGTGCAGAAGTTTGTTCGGTGCAGATAGATAAGTTAAAAAGAAATTATATAAGATTAAGGGATCTAAATGAGATTCAAAATTTGCTGGGACCATAAATTAAATAAAGATTTGTGGTATAATATACCCGTTCATCTAACATATATGGGCTAAAAGCCACATATATACCCGCTCACTCGGAAATATCCAGATTTAATATTTATAACTCGCAAGCGATTATAAATACCTCACTGGCTGTTTCCCTCATTCATTTCGTATATGATAAATAAAAAACTAATAGCAATATTTGTAGTAACAGTTTCAGTCTTTAGTTTTTGTATTTATCAAAAAGTAATCGCCGCTCCGACACTAAAAGAGGGAACATATTTGTCCGGTCAAACTCTGAGCGTATGGCCATCCTGGTCGTTGTTGGGCAATACTTTGGGAAGATCTCTTCCAACAGACCCAATCAACCAGCTAGGGCTAGCTGGCACCTGTGCTACCACCACCAATAGATTTTGTTTAAATAACTCGCAATGTCCAAATAATGAAGCCTGTGTTTTGCACGACCCAAACACTGGCTGGAGTACTGCCGACAGGCGTTTTAGTTTTGCTTGTAATCGTGAATCTTTTGCCTATAGGTATATGGTTGCCACTTCTACTGGCGCATATACAGTGCGGGCCAATTTTGAAGACCCGGGATTTACCCCGGCTAATTTTAATAATTTTGTATCTGGGTTTATTAGCACCAGTATTTTTAAAATAAATGAAGTTTCTGGTATATGTAATTTTGATCAAGAAATTTCCACCCTTCAGTCTGGCGTTTGTGGAGATGGTAGATTAAATACGGATAGAGGAGAGCAGTGCGATCCGCCTGGTCGAATAGAGTACGAAGCTGGACCTTGTATCACAATGATAAAAAATTTAACTGTTTGTAATAACAATTGTAGATGGACTCCTTCTACCACTCTTTGTAGTAGCTTGCGTAAATGTGGAAATGGGGTAAAAGAATCTCTTGAAACTTGTGATGACGGTGCTTTAAATGGAAGATACAATCATTGTAATACAACCTGCAATGGTTTTAGTCCTTTAGGCAGATGTGGAAATGGCACTCTAGAATCTGCTTATGAAGTCTGTGACCCTGGCACTGGTAGAGAAAGATATGGAGCAACAGGTCAACAAAGTTCTTGTAGTTGGGACTGTCAAAATTGGGGACCGTATTGTGGTAATGGCACTGTTGAAGATCAATTTAACGAAGAATGCGATGGTTCAAAAACTTGTACATTAGGAGAAAGCTCTGGGCAAAGAGTCTGTACTAGTAATTGTAAAATGGCGCCCAAAGCAGGCCTAGTTGCTTGGTGGAGCTTTTTTAATGGTGGCTTTACAGACAGCTCCGGAAACGGCAACAACGGTAGTTGTGCTCCGGCAAACAGTTGTCCCACAAACACACAAAGTCTTTCTGATGGTCGCAGATTCATGATGTTCCAAAGTAACGACTCTTTCATTGTAGGTGGTAGTCCTACCGTTAATCTTGTTAGTTCCGGTACCATCCAAGCCTGGATAAAACCCCAAGGCTCGGCAGGACTTAACCAGCGTGTGGTAGAAAAAGGCGCTTCTGCATACGGATACTGGTACGATTTAGAGGTAAATGCCACTGCTAGTGGAACGGCTAGATTTAATTTTGCCAACTATTCATCTTTCTCAGTAGATTCTACTTCCCGCATTCCAACTAGTACTTGGACTCATTTGGCCGGAACATTTGAAAGAATAGGTCAAACTAACTACATTAAAATTTATGTAAATGGTGTCTTGGAAGGTTCTAGAGAAATTCCTCATCCTCCATTTGTTAGTACTCAAGGCTGGGCACCATTAACTGTAGGTGCATCCAGAGCGCAAAATGGAACTTATTCAAACTTTTTCTTTGGCGACATAGATGATATTAAAATATATAATCGAGCCATATCTGCTGCCGAAGTGCTAAGTGATTACCAAAACAATTGGCCATGTTCAGCCACCTCTTCTCAGGCTATCTCAAATCAACCCGGTGTATGTGGAAACAATGTTGTTGATTCAAATGAGGCCTGCGATAGAGGGGTAGATAATGGACGAGTTTGTACGCCTGGTTATGGTAGTAGTTGTACATACTGTTCCACTGATTGCCAAAATACAATCGATGTTCAGCCAACCCAATATTGCGGCAATGGTATTATCGAAGCATCCGAAAAATGTGATCAGGCCGGCGGGGTGATATATGCTGCTGCCACAAATACTAATAACACCACTCTTCCTACAAGAGATGCAGCTCGCAACGGTTATCAAGAGCTAGCTTGTTCATCCGAAACTAGTCCTGCACACACCCTTAAAAAAGGAACAAAGGATTGTAGCAATTGTTCTTTGGGTGTAGTGCGAAATTGTGTCCAGTGCGGTGTTAAATCCGACGGCGTAAGTGCTGGTGGAGGGCTCATAAATGTTTTGCAGGCTCGAACAAATCCGGATCCGCTTTTTGCTGCGGACTTCGTTACTGGAACTCTAGATCTTTCTATTGGTCCTTGTTATTACATGGGTATAACTGGCATGCAAAATGTATGCAACAGATCTGGCTCCTTGCTCAATCCTTCAAATCCGGTGGGTGGTACGGTTTCTAAGTATGCAAACTCAACCGATCGTTCAAATTATGTTTTGCAGAATCCATATGGAGTTGGTAATGCTTTGGTTAATAGCGATACGATGTGTTCCACAGATGATCCAATTCGTAGAAGGTATTGGATGTATGTAAACAAAGATTGGACACGTCCGTTTAGCATTCCAATAGTAGATCAACCCCAAACTTGGCAATATGATATGGTTTTATCACCAATAGTGCTACAAGCGTTTAGCAGAGATGGCGGCGTAACGATTAGAAGAAATCAAGATGTGCGCGTGGTGGTAAGCTGGGTTGGCCCCGATGATTTTTCTAGCGGAATTATCAATCCGTTTGTTACCCCTCAAGAAATTAATGGTGCTTCATATTGTCCATACGCCTACTGTGGTTCGCAGAGAAGAAGTTATTCAACAGGCGTAGATTATTTCAATACCCCAAATGCTAATTGGTATGGCGCTTTTTATCATGGCTACAACATAACTACTGGCCAAACCAATGCCGAAGCATTTACAATCAATACGGGTGATATGTCTGGTAACACATACTCTTTCTTTGTTAAGTCGCCTAGCGTACCTATCAGACAGTTTAGAAATACGGCCAGAATGAAAGTAGAAGTTTATTTACCGGAACCAGGAGACTTTGTTTATCCAACATTTTGTTGTGAGCCAACCTATACTAACTTAAATCGACGTAGATTTGGCACGCCTGTTAAGACCTATTATCTATTAGGCGCAGCACCTTCGGACAACCAAAACGCCAAGTATTGGCAAGTGTTTAATATCAACAGGCCAGGTGTTACCACCACTGTTTCTTCTACGGATATTATTGATGTAAGTAGTATTGTTACTGGGCCGGCGAATTTTTTATATACAGGCCCTCTTGTTGTCAGACCTCCTTGTACGCTTGCAGATTGGCAGAGCTCAATTACCTATAGTTCTGGCAATCCTGCTGCAGTAATATGTTATGCGCCAGACACATACACTACAACTTGGTCAAAAGTACCAACATCAGATTGTGCTGGTGGAGTACCGCAACCAGCTACGGTAACTGCTACTTGTCAGCCTCTCCCTGTTATCGCCCCTGTTTCGTCGCCTATTGTTTCGCCGCCCATTGTTGATCCAAATCCAATATTTTTCCAATAAAATAAAGTTGTATGGCAAATAGTAAAAAAATTATAATTTTCTTAATTGTTACAGCGCTCGCGGTGGGTGGGTTCTTCTTGTTGAGAACTTTTGTAGGTGTAAAGACAAAGGTTGTTTTGCCGCCAGCCACAGAGGATTCTGCCTATGCAAATATAGACAAAGTCAAACAGCAAGAATTTTACGATACTCTAAAAAAGAGTTATTCATCCGATCAAGACATGGATGGATTGCCAGACAGTGAAGAGCCAAATTATCAAACAAGTGCCACTTCTTCCGATAGTGATAATGACGGCCTATCTGACTGGCAAGAGATTAATATTTATGGAACTAGTCCTATAAAAACCGATGATGACGGTGATGGGTATGCCGATGGTTACGAAGTGCGCCGTGGTTTTAATCCGAAAGGGGAGGGTAAATTACCAGAAACAAAAAAACCATAAAATTTTAATTAGTATTATATGTTTGATGAGCAAAATCAAAACCCAATAGTTCCAAAAAATTTGCCTACTGAACCGGAGGATATGTTTGCCGGCGTAGACAAAAATGCAGGTCAGCCACCAGTAGGTGAATCTGTGCCAGATGCCTTATCCAATGGTCTTTTGAAGAGAAAAGAGCCATCAAGAAATGAGCCAGGCTTATTGCCAACGGGTGAAGAGGGTGTGGATTTAGGGAAATATAAAATGAGTGAGCCTATTTTGGGTAAAATTTTGTTGTTTGTAGTAATTATTTTATTTTTAGGCGGTCTAGCATATGCGGGTTGGAGAATTTTTTATAGCGCCAAGAGCGGTCCAGTAGATAAATTACCAGTTCAAACTGTTCCAACCAATACTCAAACAGAAGTTCCGCCATCTACAAATCAAGTTGGTGTGTCTAGCAGTCTTCCGGCTCAAATAAATAATGATCAAATATTGTTTGGCCAAGGTGTTGATTTGGATAAAGACGGTTTGGATGATGTGCGTGAGAAAGAGATCAAGACTAATCCACAGAATCCGGATAGTGATAGTGACGGCATAAATGATGGTGATGAAGTAATTTTGTATAAAAGTCTTCCTCTTAATGCCGACACAGATAGTGATGGATTAAGCGATGGAGATGAGGTGTTGATTTGGAAAACAAATGTGCTAAACCCAGATACTGATGGAGACAGTTACCCAGATGGTGCAGAGGTAAAGAATGGGTATAGTCCAGTGGGCTCAGGAAAGCTCTTTAGTCCGCCAACCACAAGCACTACAAGCTCTGCTTCAGTATCAACCACCTAAATATTATTTTGGTATGTTTGGAAAAAAACCGGATTCTTCTTTAGAACAATCATTGCCAAATATAAATGTGCAGACTATACCTGCCGATTTTTATGGTGGAGTAAATCCAGTGGTAAAATTTAAAAAAGTTGAAAAAGAAGTACTTTTGGATTCCAAACCAAAGCTAACACCGGCAGAAAAGAAAATATTAGATAAAATTACATCTGCTGGCAATGACCAGCCGTTGCACGCAGTAAATATCTTGGCTAATAAAAAGTACGCTATAATTTTAGGTTTTGTTTTGTTTATAGTTATATCGGCAGTGGTGGGTGGATATTATTATTTGCAAATGAGAAATAGTAATACAGGCACTACTCCTACCGCTCCCGAAATAACTATACCTGTTACCGTACCAGAAACCACAGAAACACCCCCAGTAACAACCGAAGTACCAACTACCACTGATTCTGCCCCTAAATTTTTAGCAGATGCTCCAATTGAATTCCCATCAAATTTATTAGGCGATAGTGTGGATTTGGATAAAGATGATATAAGCGATATGGCCGAAGAGTTGTTTGGTTCCGATCCAAGTAAGCCAGACACGGATGAAGATGGGTACGAAGATGGGCATGAAGTTTTCTATTTATATAATCCGGCCGGAAAAGAGCCAATGAGGATAATTGAATCAGGATATGTAAAAGAATATCAAAACCCAACATTTGGTTATAAGCTTTTCTATCCAACAGATTGGGCGGTTGGGGCAGTAGATGATACTGCTCGGGATGTTTTGTTTAGCACCATTACAGGCGAAAACATTGAAGTGAGAACATTTGATTTGCCAGCCAATCAAACTTTTGCAGACTGGTTTAGAGAATGGGCCCCAAATCAAAATTTCCAAAATAATATAAATGTTCAAACCAAGTTTTTTGAAGCCGGTAAAAGCAGAGCCGATAGTTTGGTCTATTACTTTGCAGACAGCGCTCATGTTTATGCTATAATCTATCACACCACTGATTCTAATACCGTTAATTTCCGTTCCATTATAGTTATGATGGCCAGAAGCTTTAGAACAGCCGGGTTTGTCCCGCCAGAAACTGCTCCAGATACCAGTGCGTTCCCTACAGAAATGCCTGAATCTATAAATCAATAAATTTGACTAGCATGTTATCTCTAGATTTTAATAAACGAGTGCGATGCCCGTGGAGCTTGGCAGATATACAAAAAGTATTCAAGGTAATCCATAAAAATACAAAAATAAATGGAGAAGTAGAAGTAAATATCGTTGGGGATAAAGAAATAAAGGATTTAAATTTTAGGTATAGGGGGTTAAACAAACCAACGGATGTTTTATCTTTTGCTTGGAAAGAAGATAAAATTATTAGAACAAATTATCTGGGCCAGATTTATATTTCTTATCCGCAAATATCTCGTCAAGCCAAAGAATTAGCCATAGAAGCCAAGGAAGAATTCGTAAGAATGTTGGCGCACGGATTCCTACATATTATAGGCCACGATCATATAGAGAAGAAAGAAGCAAAAGTTATGTTTGGAATTCAAGAAAAGATAGTAGAGCAGTATTTTAGTAAAAAATAAAAATTATGTTTTTCTCTAGATTGCTAAAAAGTTTTGCCGATGCCGCTCGCGGATTAAAACATGTTTTTAAATCAGAGCAAAATTTTAGAATTCAAGTTTTAATCGGTGTGTTGGTAGTATCGGCAGCGTTTTGGTTGCCTTTGCAGGTGTGGGAAAAAATACTAGTTATTTTGTTGGTTTTACTTGTTTTGTTGGTAGAAATTTTAAATACAGTTTTTGAATATTTTAGCGACTTGCTCAAACCTCGTTTGCACCACTATATATATGTTATAAAAGATGTTATGGCCGGAGCGGTGCTCCTTACATCGATGGTAGCAATGGTAGTGGGTATAATCATATTCTATCCCTATTTGAAATGAACGAGGTCTCAATTTGAAAAGCATGCTTAATTAGTGATATAATATTACGGCCTATTAGAAAGTAAAGGGTAAATCTGTATAAAACCTATATGAGCAAAAATCAAGGAAATTTAATAAGCGGGCTAGATATAGGGTCAAATTTTGTTCGCATGGTGGTAGGGCAGGTAGTAGATAAAGAAAATAGCGCAGAAGAATTGCAGATTTTGGGGGCTGCCGAGTTTCCTTCCGAAGGCGTTCAGAAGGGTGTGATAAATAGCATAGAAGACGTTGTGTCCTCTGTTTCGGCGTGTTTAGAGCGAGTAGAGAGAATGGTGGGTGTTCCGATAGATAGTACTTGGGTTGGTATATCTGGACTGCATATTTTGTCACAGAACAGCAAAGGAGTCATAGCGGTCTCCAAAGCCAATAACGAAATATCAGAAGAAGATATAAACAGAGCAGTAGAAGCTGCCAGATCAATTGCCACACCTTTGAATTATGAAGTTCTACATGTATTACCCAAACACTATACAGTAGATGGGCAAGCTGGAATTAAAGATCCAACATCAATGACTGGTGTGCGTTTGGAAGTAGATACTCAAATTATTCTAGGATCATCATCTCAAATTAAAAATTTAACTAAAGCTGTATATAGGGCAGGTATAGACATAGAAGACCTTGTTTTATCTATTATCGCCACAGCCGAAACAGTGGTCACTAAACGCCAAAAAGAGCTGGGAGTAATGGTGGTAAATTTTGGCGGCTCTACTACTAGTATAGCCGTGTTCGAAGAAGGCCAATTAATTCATACGGCAATTATACCGATCGGTTCTCAGCTAGTTACCAACGATATTGCTGTAGGTTTGCGCACGTCGGTAGATATAGCAGAGAGAGTAAAATTAGAATTTGGCGATTGCAGGGCAGATATTTCTTCTAAGAAAGAAGAAATAGACCTATTTGAATTAGGCTCACCAGAGCATGAATTGGTAAAGAAAAAATATCTTAATGAAATAATTTCTGCTCGCGTAGAAGAGATTTTACAAAAAGTTGATAATGAGTTGCGCAAAATACAACGCTCTGGTTTGTTGCCTGCCGGCGTTATGTTTACAGGGGCCGGAGCTAAACTTCCAGGTTTGGTAGAAATGTCCAAGAAAGTTTTGCGTTTACCAGCCAATCTTGGGTATCCAATAAATGTTGTTAGTGTTACCGACAAGGTGAATGATTTAGGATTTGCTACTGCTGTAGGTTTGGTCAAATGGGGTAGTATTATGCATGTTGGCAACGGACGCGGTAAACCTTCATCAGGGGGTATGCTTGGAGGAGGTACTAGCAAAGTTTTAGATCATATGAAAGGATGGTTTAAAACACTCATTCCATAATCTTTAGAACAAGTCTTCTTGTCCACATTGGAGATAAAATTTTCTTGACAGTACAATTCTTTAGCTATAAACTATATACCGGAGGCCACTCCGTTATTTTGTTTAAGCGCGTGTTGAATACAAAATTTATCCAATGAACTTATTCGTGTAGCTTTGCTCATTTCTGACTTTTAACTTTATAACCGTTATTGTATGCCTCAAGTAAAACCAGATATAGAAACATTTGCCAAAATAAAAGTTATTGGTGTTGGTGGCTCTGGGGGCTCGGCTGTAAATCGCATGGTGAAAAGCAATATCCGCGGTGTAGATTTTATTGCCATGAATACAGATGTGCAAGCTCTTCACCATAATGCAGCTCCGCAAAAACTTCATATTGGTAAAACAGTTACCCGCGGGTTGGGTGCTGGCATGGATCCAGAAGTAGGAAGAAAAGCTGCCGAAGAAAGCCAGAACGAAATTAGAGACATGGTAAAAGATGCCGATATGGTTTTTATTACCTGTGGCTTGGGTGGTGGTACAGGATCAGGAGCAGCTCCAATTGTTGCTGCTGTAGCCAAAGAAGTAGGAGCATTAACAGTTGCTGTAGTTACAAAACCCTTTGCTTTTGAAGGTCCCCAAAGAAGAGATATTGCTGACAAAGCTTGGGAGCAGCTAGCAAGAAATGTAGACGCAATCATTACAATTCCTAACGATCGTATTTTACAAATTATAGACAAGAAAACTACACTGTTAGAATCATTTAAAATCGTAGATGATATTCTGCGCCAAGGCGTACAGGGTATTGCCGAACTTATTACTATACCTGGTCTTATCAATGTAGACTTTGCTGATGTTAAAACTATCATGAAGGATGCTGGATCTGCGCTCATGGGTATCGGTACTGGTACCGGAGAGAACAGGGCAGTAGAAGCGGCCAAAGCAGCCATCTCCAGTCCTTTGTTGGAGTTGTCTATAGATGGCGCCAGAGGTATCTTGTTTACTATAACTGGTGGCCCAGATTTGGCTATGACAGAAGTAAGTGAAGCGGCCAGAATAGTTACTAGCTCAGCAGCCGAAGATTCCAAAGTTATTTTTGGTACAACCATAGATGAATCCATGGTTGGAAGTATGCGTATCGCAGTTATAGCCACCGGCTTCGATGATCGTCGTTCTAACTTTTCAACAGTCGAAGAAGATCAAGCGCAATCATTTTTTTCTAGCGCTCCAAAATATACCCCAAGTCCATTTATGAGAAGAGTGCAAAAGGATGAAGAAGAGGAAGAAAAGAAATTTAAACAGATCGTTCATAATCCTGGCAATATACCAACTCCTTTATCCCGCAATCCGGTAGCGCCTCAAGTAAAAGATAAAAACAGTGATGACGACTTAGAGATCCCAGCCTTTATTAGAAAGAAAATGGGAATATAAATTTATCTACTAAAAAACAGCACCTAATTAGGGTGTTGTTTTTTATAATAGCTAGAGGTATAATAATTGCAAGAAATCAAATTTATGCGTTGTCCAATTTGCAACAATACAGAGACTAGCGTGGTAGATACCCGCCCAGCGGAAGACGATCTATCTATTCGTCGTCGTCGAGAGTGCGACAAATGCCAATATAGGTTTTCTACCGTAGAAGAAATGGAGTTGTTAGATATTATTGTTATAAAAAGCGACGGTGATAGGGAAACCTATATGCGTGACAAAATAGAGCATGGCATAAAGATGTCTCTTACTAAGCGCCCATATACCAGAGATGGGTTTCATCGTTTGGTGCATGCCATAGAGCTAGATATCCAGAAGAAAAAAACAAAAGAAATTTCTAGCAAAGATTTAGGCGAAGTTGTAATTAAACATCTGCGTGGTTTTGATAAGGTTGCTTACATTAGGTTCGCCAGTGTTTATAGAGATTTCAGAGATGTCCGTACCTTTGAAAAAGAATTAAAAAAGCTATCTTCTAAACAAGTAAAATAATAATATGTTTAGGCACGCGCAAGTCCCAGATTCAGAAAATACGAAAAAAAATGATCAAAAAACAGACGTTACTCCAGCGCCGATTGTTAGCGCTATCGAAAAAAGTAAGCCTGTGGCTACGTTAAGTGGCGATCTCGGATTAAAAGAGTTGGTTGAAAAAAATTTAAAATGGTCCCAAATTATCTACGAACAAAATAGAAAGATAAATAGTAAGTTAATGTGGATGGCGATAGCTAGCTGGATTAAACTGTTTGTTATTATTATTCCTCTTATTTTGGCCATATTATTTTTACCTCCGGTATTTAAAGACATCTGGTCTCAGTATGGAGAGTTGTTGGGATCCGGCGCTTCCGACCCTAACCAAAAAACAAATTCTTTTGATAGTGTCATAAAATTATTAAATTTGGACCCAGCCAAACAGGAGCAGTTAAAAGCTTTATTAAAATAGCCAGACTTTTTAGTTATGTTAGTAAAGAAAACCAAAATTTGTGCCACCATCGGCCCTTCTTGTCAGGATTTTGATACATTGGTGTCTATGGTAAAAGCCGGTATGAATATTGCTCGGCTTAATTTTTCTCATGGTGACTATAAAAGTCATAAGTCTTTAATTGAAAATATAAGAAAAGTAGAGATAGAAACTGGTGAACCGGTTGCGATAATGCAAGATTTGCAGGGGCCAAAAATTAGAATAGGTGCTTTGCCAGAATCTGGCGTGGCAATAAAAGTTGGTGAAGAAGTCGTCCTCGACACTGCTTTGGTAGAGTATAAAGGCGGAGCTATCCCAGTTGACTACCCAGATTTACATAAATTTTTAGGAGCGGGAGAGAGGCTGCTTGTAGATGATGGTCATATTGAAATAAAGGTAAAAGGTGTCCAGGGAACAAAAATAACAGGTGAAGTAGTAGAAGGTTCGCTAATTTTATCCCACAAAGGATTAAATTTTCCAGACAGTGACTTGGATGTGGATGCGCTGGATGAAAAGGATAGAAAAGACCTAAAGTTTGGCATAGAGCAAGGTGTAGATTTGGTAGCTATGTCTTTTGTGCGTAGTGCCAAGGATATTATTGATCTTCGTTTTTTAATAAAAGAATTTGAAACTGAGTTGGGTATTAAAAATCAGCAACCTATACGTATAGTAGCCAAAATAGAAAGAAGAATTGCTGTAGAAAATTTACAAGAAATTTTGGAAGCTAGCGACGGCGTGATGGTGGCGCGTGGAGATTTAGGTTTGGAAATGCCTGCGCCAGAAGTGCCGCTAGTACAGAAAAAGATAATAGACGATGCAAACGCTTTGGCCAAGCCGGTAATTGTTGCCACGCAAATGCTAGATTCTATGCGAGAGAATCGTCGTCCAACCAGAGCCGAAGTAAGCGATGTGGCCAACGCGGTGATAGACCATGCCGATACACTTATGTTATCCAACGAAACCGCTGTAGGTAAACATCCGGTGTTAGTAATAGAAACGATGGCCGACATTATAGTAAGTACTGAAAAATCGCACTATGATAACACCCCTTTGCCAGGCATACACAAAAATGGAACCTCTACCGAGGTGGCTATAAGCGAGCTATCTCGTATTTTGGCCGAAGAAGTGAAAGCTAAATTAATTTTGGCAGCTTCTTTTTCCGGAGAAACTGGTAGGCTCGTTAGTCATGTTCGTCCGCCGTTATTTATTTTAGTTGGTACTAGCACCCAAAGAGTCCAGAGACAGCTTAATTTATCTTGGGGAGTAACGCCGTTTATTTTGGAGCCATGCCAATCTATAGAAGAGCTGGTAGAGAGATCTATTGCTTATATAAAGAAAAACAAAATTGCCAAAGTAGGGGACAAAATGGTGGTGGTGGCAGGGGAGCCAGTAGGGCATGCAGGTACGGTAAACTTGGTAGAAGTGCGAGAAATAAAATAAGCAAAGCTTGAAATTACGTTGGGCTTCGAAAGAAAAAATAAATTTTTTCTTTCCTCACCCCTAGTAATTATAGATAAAAACAAAAAACCTCCAAATTCGGAGGTTTTTTGTTTTTATTTTTTTATCCACAGGTACGCTTGAAAGGCAAAGAGAGAGAGTATTATATAGATTAGATTAATTCAGTCTAATCTATATAATATGCCAAAACATGAAGGCGGGGGAATGCGGGAAAACCAGGAAAGCGAAGCGGAGTTTGCTAAGCGTGTGTTAGAAAGTACAGGTGTAGATTTAAAGGATATGCAAGAAGGTGATCAGGGAGAGTTGGTAGGAAGCCATATCTTTTGTCAAAGAGGCGACGTTTTTGTTATAGCGACAGGTTATCCATCAAGAACTGATGAGACAACGGGGCAAGAGTTTTGGGAAGACCCGAAGAGTTTTAAAAAGATCACGTTTAAAGGAAGTAAATAACTATAATTAACTAAAATCGCCCCGATATTATGTCGAGGCGATTTTTTTATTACTTTAATGTCGGATACAGAGGAAACTTTTTTGTTAGTTCTAGTACTTGTTGTTTTATAGTCGCCAGCTTGGCATCGTCTTGCCAGTTAGTAATAGCTTCGTCTATCCAGCCAGCAATCAGTTTCATTTCTTCTTCCTTCATGCCGCGAGTAGTAATTGCTGGTGTGCCAAGGCGGATTCCAGATGGATCCATCGGTGAGCGAGGGTCGTCTGGGATCATATTTTTATTTACAGTAATTGCGGCTTTATCTAGTGCGATTTGGGCTTGCTTGCCAGGTACACCTTTGCTAGACATAACGTCTATAAGCAGTAAGTGGTTATCTGACCCGCCAAAGCATAATTTGTAATCTCGTTTGCGGAATTCTTCTTCTAAAATTTTTATATTCTTTTTTATTTGCTTGGCGTATTCTTTAAATTCCGGCAAGAGAGCTTCTTTAAAGGCAATGGCTTTGGCAGCAATATTATTTTCGTGCGGTCCGCCTTGGAACCCAGGGAAAACAGATTTGTCTATATCTTTGGCAAATTTTTCTTTACACATAATCATACCGCCGCGTGGGCCACGCAAAGTTTTATGAGTGGTGGTAGTTACAATATCAAAAATCGGTACAGGATTATTCATTTGTCCGCCAGCAATCAAGCCTGCAATATGAGCAATGTCGGCCATGGTAATTGCGCCTACTTCATCGGCAATTGCTTTTATTTTTTCGTATTCTATTTCGCGCGAATATGCACTATAACCAACCAAAATAATTTTTGGTTTGTGTTCCAGAGCCATTTGGCGCAAATTTTCCAAATCAATCAATCCTTCGGCGTTAGTTTTGTAGCGTACGAAGTTATATATTTTGGCCATGTAAGTGACTGGGTGTCCGTGGGTAAGGTGGCCACCGTGAGACAGGTCCATACCCAATACAGTATCGCCCGGTTTAAGCAAAGCAAAATATACGGCCACGTTTGCTGGTGCGCCAGATAGAGGTTGTACATTTACATGTTCGGCGCCAAAAATTTGTTTGGCTCTATCTATAGCCAGCTGTTCTACAACGTCTATATTTTCACAGCCGCCATAGTATCGTTTGCCAGGGTAGCCTTCGGAGTATTTGTTCGTTAATACCGATCCCAAAGCTTCAAGCACGGCCGGAGAAACAAAATTTTCGGAAGGAATCATCTCCAGCCCTTCTTCTTGGCGTTGCTGCTCGTGTTTAATGCTTTCGTAAATATCGGAATCAAAGTCTTTAAGTGAAGATGTGTACATAAAAATAATGATAGTTAGTTAATAAATCCGGATTTAGAGGGAACTAATTATATCATATACATTTTGTGTACAGTTACTAGGTAAATTATTTATATCGTGCCAGGCCCATTCGGTAATATCTTTGCCCGGAGTTATTTCTCCAATTCTCTTTGCCAAATAATGATTTAGAATAATATCTTGTTCGTTTTTCTGAAAGTGTATTTGTTTAAGCGGTTTAATTATTTCTATTTTTATACCAAGTTCTTCTCCCACCTCTCGGTGGCAAGTTTCTTCTAGGTTTTTATCAAATTCTTCTACTTTGCCACCTGGGAACATCCAGGGTGTAATCCCGTTTTCTTTTTGTTCTCTTATAAGTAAAACTTTGTCATCTTCTATAATGACCGGTCCGGAAGCAACAATTGAGTCAGGGGATAGTTCCATACTGGAAGGTATCTTACTATTTTTTCAAACGTTTTACCATATAGGTATTTTCTAGCTTATACCCAGATTTTCGGTAATAGTCTCGTACACCCACACCAGAAATTACGGCTAATTTATTTACACCTTGCTCGGCAGTAATTTTTTCTGCCAATTTAATTAATTTTTTACCTAGGCCCGTGTGTTGGCTGTGCCCAGTTTCTTGAGTGCCAATTTTTACCAATTGGCCGTAAGTATGAAGTTCGCGAATATAGGCAGGGAAGGGCGCTAGTTTTTTGTCTTTCTTGGCAATTATATCTTTGTCTACAATACGCAGTCGGCAAAAACCAAAGACAACCAAGCGGTCCTTATCTTCAAAGCTCAAAAAGTATTCCGTACCACCTTGAGTTGCATATTCATCTATAAACAAATGAGGAGTTAGATCCTTGATATTTGTTATATCAACATGTGATATTTCTCGGCAGCGCAAACAAACGCACTTTGTGCCTTCTTTTTTCATTTGTTCTTGGATCACTTGGCGCAAGTTGGTAACCGTATTTCCGTTTTCAATATATTGGCCAGGGATATCGCGGATTAGTCTAGAAATACGGCAGTAGCGAGGGACGTGCGGTTTGAATTTTTTAAGCATGTCTAGTAAGTCTTCGGTAGGGTAAGCTTTATATTTTCCTTCCTTAAACCAATCGTATAGTTCAGAGCCTTTGATTACCGAACATGGATATACCTTAATCATATCTGGTCTAAATCCAGGGTCAGTAAAAACATCTATCATCATGCTTAGGTCAGTTTCTGGTGTAGCTCCCGGTAATTGGGGCATCAAGTGGAAGTCGGTTTTGTAGCCGTAGTTTTTCAACATTTCTGTTGCCCATTTTGATTTAGCGTTATCGTGTCCTCGTTTTATATATTTTAAAATTGCGTCATGAGTATGCTGGATACCAAGCTCTATACGAGTGCAGCCCATTTCTCGCATTTGCCAAACGCTGCGTAGGTTTACAGAGTCTGGTCTAGTTTCCAAAGTTAAGCCAATAATTCTGTGTTTGGATTTTTCGTTTATCTTTTGTTGTTTGAGTAGTTCGGCACGTAATTTTTTAATAGAAGAATTTTCGTGCAGTGTGGTAGCTCTAGTTTTTTTCTTTTGGCTAGTGCGATTGGCTGCTTCAAAAGATTTTAAAATAAACCAATATTGATATGGTAGAGGGTATGAATTCCATGTTCCACCTTTTATAATTAGCTCTACTTTGTCTGTCGGGTGGCCATTGTTTTCCAAAGCTTCTATGCGTTTGGCCATTTGGTCGTATGGGCTAAATTCCAAAGATAGCGCTCTGGCTGCTGCTGGCTCATCGGATAGGTAGCTCTTTGGCATGCGGGCGTCTAATGGGCAATATACGCATTTACCTGGGCAAGGATAAGGCTTCACCAGAGAAGTAATAATAGTAACACCAGACAGGGTGCGCACAGCTCGGCGGCGAAGCATTTTTTCTAGTTGAACACTTTTTTTGACCTTGTTGGCCCTTACTAATTTATGGTATGATTTAAGCAGTTCTCGCTTATTAGGAATGGAAACAGATGAATCGTGTTCTTGGCGAAGCATCTTTCGCAGCGATTCGCTAAAATCCTTCTCCGTTTCGGGAAGGTTGGTAGATAGATATTTAATTATAGTTTCATTTATACCCATACGATATGTCCAAGGATGACGTACGGATTATACATAAAACCAGAGAAGATTACAACCGTATAGCCCGGTACTTCTCCGAGACCAGAAAACATGCCTGGCCGGAGTTTAAATATTTCAGCAGTTTTGTAAAAGACGGTCAAAATATCTTGGATTGGGGTTGTGGCAACGGGCGATTGGTTTTTTGTTTAGAGGGCAAAGATGCTAAGTATTTTGGCATAGATCAAAGCGCAGAACTTATAAAAATCGCCAAGAAAAAATTTGCCCCAGAGGTAAAAAATGGTACAGCCAAATTTTTCTGTACTGGCTCAAAAGACAAAAAATTTCCCGCTGATTTTTTTGATTTAGTGTTTATAATTGCAGCCTTGTTTCATCTGCCAAGCCACGATAGTAGGCTGGCCTTGCTTCAAAAAATATACAAAGAAATGAAAACGGGTGGCAAATTGGTGGTTATGGTTTGGAATTTGGCTAGCGATTGGGCAAAAGTAAAAGCCAAGAAGGATTGGAAAAAAATAGGGGATAATGATTTTTTGATTCCGTGGAAAAATCCAGAAGGCGAATTGTTGGCAGAAAGGTATTATCATCATTTTACTCCGGATGAACTTAAGCAATTATTACTTGAGGCTGGGTTTAAAGTAAAGACAATGAAGCATATGAAAAATGGTACTTGGACAGATGACAAGGGTGGTCAAAATTTAATAGCGGTCGCAGTTAAGTAAGTTTTATGCGCATACTGGAAATAAATAAATTTTTTTATCGTCGCGGCGGTGCCGAGGTGCTTTTTTTTGAAACTATAGAAGGCTTACGAAAGAGAGGTCACGAGATAAGTGAGTTTTCTACCATTTCTCCTAAAAATTTTCCTTCCGACTACGCGGCTTATTTTGCTTCCGAAATGCCGGAGCTTTTGGCCAAACAAGATTTGGCTTCAGCTTGGAAAATTTTTAAAAGACTTTTTTATTCCAAAGAAATAGAGCAAAAGTTAAGTGCCTTGGTAATGGCTACCGAACCGGAAGTAGCGCACCTGTTTAATGTTTATCATCATTTGTCTGTCAGTACATTTACCAAATTATACGAATTAAAAGTCCCGATGGTAATGACTGTAAACGACGTTTTTCCGATGTGTCCAAATCACAGCATGTTAAAAGGCGAAACATTAGCTGAAGATCTTTTTAAAAATAAATTATACAACTGTATTCGTTATCGTTGTATAGATAACAAGTTGTTGCCTAGTATCGCTGGCACATTAGAAGCGTACTATTATCGTTTCAAAAAAGTTTGGGACAGAATAGATCTATATGTTTGCCAAAGCCAGTTTATAGCCGACAAATTAGTGGAGTACGGCTTTCCAGCAAATAAAATGCGAATGGCGCGTAATCCCTTTAGCCCACAAACAACTACTTATCCTTTGGGAGACAAGGTAGTTTATCTTGGTCGTATTCATTATGAAAAAGGCATTAAGATTTTTATGGAAGCGGCCAAAAGTTTGCGCGATTATAAAATCGTTGTGGCTGGTAGCGGCCCAGAAGATGCTTGGGTACAAGAATTTGCACGCAAAAATATTCTTTCCAATATAGAGAGGGTGGGTTGGGTAGGCGGGGAGTCTTGGAAAAAGGTAATGTTAGAGGCCAAAGTAATAGTAGTGCCGTCTGTATTTTATGAAAATTGTTCCATAGCAATACTTGAGGCGTTTAGTTATGGTAGAATTGTGGTGGCTGTAAATAGAGGCGGTACCCCGGAGTTAATAATAGATGGAGTGAGCGGGTTTTTGTCCAAGCCAGAAGATCCAACCGATTTGGCTGCAACTATTCGTCGTGCCATGCAGACTTCAGAAGAGCAGGCAGCATCTATCACCGCCAATGCAATGGAATTTTTGAAGAAAAACCAAAACCCAGACAATTATTTCGATAGTCTGGAGGCAATCTACAAAGAAGCGGCTAGCCTAAAAAGATAATTGCAATTAGGCTTTTACGGGGCGAAGTTTTTTTAGAGAATTTATTTTTGTTGCGGAAGAGTAAAGCTTAGTTGTTTGTTTAGCAATATCTTTCCAGTTATAGTTTTTTTCTGCGAGCATTTTATTTATTTCTCCATTTGATTTAAGAAGTTCCGGCTTTTGGACAAGCTCGGCAATTTTTTGTGCTAAAGAATACGTATCTGCATTATGGAACCAAAACTCTGGATTATTTATAACTTCTCTATGTTCTGGAATATCAGAAACAAGCACAGGTTTAGCATAAGACATTGCTTGTAGAACTGTGATAGGTAAACCTTCATTTTCGGAAGGGTGTACAAGTAGCGTCGTGTTGGCATATAGCTCCGCCAACTCTTGGCCTTTTTGCCAACCAGTAAAAACAATACTGTTGTCACCACGAGCAATTTGGTGTAGTTCAGAAACATAACTATCGGTAAAAACTGCATCACCAACAATGGCTAGTTTGTAGTCCTTAAGTAACTCTGGATTTTGTTGGCGAGCTATTTGCCAAGCTTCTAATAAGTAATGGGCGCCTTTATGTTTTACTAAACGAGAAACCATTAATAAATATTTTTTTGGTTTTAAATCCCATTCATCAATCAGAGAGTAATTTTGGTGTTCGCTAGCCTTCACACCGTTTGCTATATAAGTGGTAGGTTTTTGATATTCATTTAAACAATAGTTTTGGATAGTTTTGGAAACAGAAATTACTTGATGAGCAAAAGCACATCCGGCCCATTCGCCCATGCGCAACATAAAGCGAGCAAAAAAGCCCCATTTTTGATGGTAGCGATCAAGACAGTGCATAGTTACGACCACTTTGGTTTTTGGAGAAAATACTCTCGGTATCCAGCTAAGTAGTGCTGGTCCAACACCGTGGTAATGAATAATGTCTGGTTTTTGAAAAAGTAAGGCGTGAATAGTGGATGTAAATGTATGAACAATAGCGTCCAAATGTTTGGTGCGCAAAGTTGGGGTATGTTTTATTTTTATACCCTGATAGTTTTTTATGTTTTTATTGGTAAACCAGCTACGCGCATATACCAAAACATCATGGCCTTGTTTAACCAGTTCTACCGACAGTTCTTCTACATGGCGCTCTATGCCACCATATATTGCCGGGACACCTTTTTGTCCGATCATGGCTATCCGCATAAAATGGCTAAAAACTATATTTAACAGCCAATTATAGCACAGTTTTGGCATTTTGTCAAGAATAAAAAGGTATAAGCAGTAATCTAAACTACTGGAACCACCTAAATGGTAAAATATGGCTTTATCCATAAAGGTGGTATATATGTCAAATGACCTTACAAATTACGAACGGCAAATGCTACAACGCTGGTTTCGAACTAA